>BNJV01002730.1_pt1 | contig 134116 bp, 168 predicted proteins | sample 8540591 | NCBI WGS metagenome assembly BNJV01 (sample SAMD00202457, study PRJDB9452) | human saliva metagenome | host: Homo sapiens | reverse complement strand
TGGTCTCGATGCCGAGCGACAGCGGGTCACGTCGATGAGCAGGACGTCCTTGCGGTCACCCTGGATGACGCCGGCCTGCAGGCGGCGCCCACGGCGACGACCTCATCGGGGTTGACGCCCTTGTTGGGCCTCGCGACCGCCGGTCAGCTCCTTGACGACCTCGGTGACGGCGGGCATACGGGTGGAGCCGCCGACGAGCACGACGTGGTCGATCTCGGAGACGGTCACGCCGGCCTCGGCCATGACATCGCGGAAAGGCTTCTTGGTGCGCTCGAGCAGGTCGGAGGTCAGCTCCTCGAACTTGGCGCGCGTCAGGACTCATCCAGGTGGATGGGGCCGTCAGCGGTCATCGGACAGGTACCGCAGCGAGATGTTCGTGGAGGTCGCGGAGGACAGCTCTTCTTCGCCTGCTCAGCGGCTTCCTTCAGGCGCTGGAGAGCGACCGCGTCCTGGACAGGTCGGCGCCGGTCCTGGCCTCTGACCTGGTCGATCAGCCAGTTGACGATGCGCTGATCCCAGTCGTCGCCACCCAGGTTGTTGTCGCTGGAGGTGGCGCGCACCTGGATGGTGGAGAAGCCGTCGTCGTCCTTGCCCACCCCGAGGAGGGACACGTCGAAAGGTGCCGCCACCGAGGTCGAAGACCAGGATGAGCTCGTCTTCCTTGCCCTTTTCGAGGCCGTAGGCCAGGGCCGCGGCGGTGGGCTCGTTGACGATGCGCTCGACCTTCAGGCCGGCGATCTGACCGGCATCCCTAGTGGCCTGGCGCTGAGCGTCGTTGAAGTAGGCGGGGACGGTGATGACGGCCTCGGTGACGGCCTCACCCAGGTAGGCCTCGGCGTCAGCCTTCAGCTTCATGAGGATGCGCGCGGAGATTTCCCGCGCGGTGTACTTCTTGCCGTCGATCTCCGTGGTCCAGTCGGTGCCCATGTGGCGCTTGACGGAGGAGATGGTGCGGTCAACGTTGGTGACAGCCTGGCGCTTGGCGATCTCGCCAACCAGGACCTCACCGGTCTTGAGAAGGCGACTGACCGAGGGGTCGTGCGAGCGCCTTCGGCGTTGGGGATGATGGTGGGCTCGCCGCCTTCGAGGACGGCGATAGCGGAGTTGGTGGTACTGAGGTCGATGCCGACTGCACGTGCCATGGTTGTTGTCCTTTCGTTCGCTCAGCCGTCTCCGCTTCCGGAGCGGCTCGCGTTGGTCTGTGTGGTCTATGTGGTGCCGGGAAGGTCCCGACACATCCTTGAGTCTGTTGTACTCAACTTTAGGAGCGAGGGTTTTTATTCCGCAACCCGAAGCTCTCAAACTTGAGTCTGATTCACTCAACTTTGCAGGACCGACTTTTATTCCATCGCCGAGCGCCCACAAGCTTGAGCTACTCAAAACCTGAGTCTGATGTACTCAACTTTCTTTTCGCGGTTTTATTCCATCTGACCTGGCCAGGCAGAACGCGGCCACATCGTGCGGAAATTTGCGCAGTGTCAAACAGTCGTAAGTCGAACGAAAGCTCATCGTTAGTTTTTGCAAAATTCGAAAGTGGCGTACTACACCCCTCCTCTGGCAAACTAGTAACGCTCTCAACGACCGAGAGTCCCGTCAATCAATGGAGACTTGATGCGCATCACGAACCGACTGGCTGGCGGCCTCCTCGCCGGCCTACTGACACTAGGGAATGGCAGGTCCCGCCTTGGCCGACACGCCAGCAGCCGACGGTGCCCAGTCCGGCACCCCGGCCCCCCAGGCCACCTACGACGCGCGCTACGCGATCCCTGCAGCCGTCGCCGCCTCGAGCGAGGCGAAGGTATCCGAGTGGCAGGACATGAAGTACGCCATGTTCATCCACTGGGGCGTCTACTCCTCCTACGCAGGCTGGTACAAGGGCCAGAAGCAGGAAGTGGGCTACCCCGAGCAGATCAAGGCATGGGGCCACCAGCAGACCTGGGATTCCCGTATCCCGCTGCAGGGCATCCCTCGCGAGGAGTACCTGGCCACCGCCCAGACCTTCGAGGCCCCCAACTTCGACGCGACCGCGTGGTGTCAGCAGGCCAAGGACAGCGGCATGAAGATGCTGCTCATCACCTCCAAGCACCACGACGGCTTCGCCATGTGGGACACGGCTACGACCGACTACAACTTCACGAAGCAGTCGCCCTCGCACCGCGACCCGCTCCTCGAGCTGTCGCAGGCCTGCAAGCAGGTCGGCATCAAGTTCGGCCTCTACTTCTCCAACATCGACTGGGAGAAGCAGCCCGAGAACCCGTGGCGTAACGACAACACGCTGAACGAAGAGGGCTACATGGACTCACATCCATGCCCAGCTCAAGCGAACCTCGGCGGCAAGTACGGCGAGATCGCCGAGCTCTGGTACGACATGGGCAAGCCGAACCCGAGCAGTCCGACCAGCTGCGCCAGTGGGCGCACGAGCTCCAGCCGAACATCATGATCAACTCGCGCGTCGGTAACGACCGCGCGGACTTCGAGGTCGGCTGGGACAACGAGATGCAGTCCGAGCAGACCCAGGGCCCCTGGGAGTCGTACCGTCTCGATCTTCCACAAGACCTGGGGGCTACGCGAACTGGGACGACGCTGCTCCCAAGTTCAAGGACACCGGCTACCCGGACTACTCCGAGGAAGACTGGGACCACATGATCGACGTCGACAACACGACGGCGTTGCGTAAGGCCCCGGGCGGTGCCCACACCAAGACCACCGAGATCGTGGGCAACATGTTCTCGACCGTGGCCCTGGGCGGCCAGTTCCTCTTCAACGTCGGCCTGAAGTTCGACGGCTCCTACGACCCGTGGGATGCCTCCGTCTTGAAGGGCATCGGCGACTGGAACCGCGCCCACCCCGGCGTCCTCAACAACTCGCGCCCGACCCACTTCCCCATCGAAACCTGGGGCAAGACCATGGTCGATGATTCCCACATCTACCTGGGCATCGAGAAGTGGCCGGGCCGACGGCTACGATCGACGCTGCGCGGCGCCGGCGCCAACGACATCTCCTCGGTGAAGCTGGACGGATCCGACGCGGCTCTGACCCTACAAGGTCGAGGGGCAACGACCTCGTCATCACGCTGCCCGCACAGCCCGACGAGATCCTCCCCGTCGTCACGGTCACCACGAACGGCACGCCCAACTACGTGCCCACCGGCCTGACCACCATCCGCACCGAGGCGACCACGATCCCCGCCTCCGGCCCTCGAAAAAGTTCAAGGCCCCCACCCCCAAGACCGGCGAGACCAGCTTCACGGCCTCCATCACCTCGGGTGACCAGGTCGCCTCGGGCGTGAGCGTCGCCTTCGACACCGAGGGCTTCACGGACGCCTACGCGAAGTACAAGGTCAGCGTCGACGGACAGGTCATCAAGAACCTCACCGTCGCCGAGCTCAAGGAGGGCGTCGGCCCCTTCGCGATCGGAGCGAACCAGACCGCCTCGCGTGACCCTGGAATACGACAACCCGGCGTACGCCCTCAAGGGGCTTCGGCAAGGACACGACCGTCAAGTCGGTCACCGTCAAGGCCGAGAAGCCTCGACCCCCGCCGTGACCGTCGAGCCGTCGACCGTCGAGGCCGGCAAGAACGTCACCGTGAAGGGCACTGGCTTCGCCCCCGAGTCCGCCGTGACGATCACGCTGCACTCTGAGCCCGTCGAGGTCGGAAAAGGCCACCACGGACGAGAACGGTGACTTCACCGCTGAGGTGACGGTCCCCGCCAACACCGAGGCCGGCGAGCACACGGTCGTCGCCGAGTCCACCGCGCCCGCCGTGACGGCCTCCGCACCGCCGACGGTCACCGCACCGCCGGCACCCGCCGAAGACCCGAGCGCCGCCCGAGCGAGCAGCCCTCCGCGGCCCTCGGCGCCCGCCCCCGAGCAGGGCGGTAAGGGCGGCCTGGCACGCACCGGCACCAACGCGCTGCTCGCTGGGCAGCCGCGCTGATTGCCGCGGGAGCGGGCACGGCGTTCATCCGCCGCTCGCGCCTGGCCAAGGCCCTAAGCACCGCGTGGGCTTAACCACCACAGATGGGGGCGGGCGTACCCGACGGTACGCCCCGGCCCCCACTTACACTGGAGCAATGCGCTGCGACCACTTTGACGCCGGGACCTGCCGGTCCTGCACCCTCCTCCCCCAGCCCCTACGAGCACCAGCTCGCCGGCAAGGTGGAGGCCGTCGCAGCCACCCTCTCCCCGTCCCCGGAGCCGGCGATATCGCCTGGCTGGCCCCGGCCTCGTCCCCGGAGAAGGGATTTCGCACGAGCGCGAAGCTCGTCGTCGGAGGAACCCGCCGCCGCCCCACCCTGGGCATCCTGGGGCCCGACCGCCGCGGCGTCGACCTGCCCGGCTGTCCCATCCAGCACCCCCGCCATCAACCGCGCAACGCCCGGCCTCAAGCGCTTCATCCGCTCCCTCGACCTAACGTCCCTACGACGTCCCCACCAAGCGCGGGGAACTCAAGAACATCCTCATCACCGTGGGCGACGGCGAACGGCTCATGATCCGCTTCGTGCTGCGCACGCGCGACCGCGTCTCCGACATTCGCTCGGCGCTGCCGCTCTGCGCGACCTCGTGCCCAGCGCCCACGTCGTCACCGCGAACATTCACCCCACGCACGAGGCCATCGTGGAGGGACCCGACGAGATCATCCTGACGCGGGCGCGCACGCCGCCACTGTCCGTGGAGGGCCTCGAGCTGGGGCCTCGCTCCTTCGCACAGACCAACGCGTCCGTCGCCTCTGCCCCTGTACGAGCAGGCCTCCGTGTGGGCATCGCGCCCTTCGCCGACGGACGTCTGCCCGAGAGCCTGTGGGGACCTGTACTGCGGCGTCGGCGGCTTTCGCCCTTGCTGCCGCGCGCGCCGGATTCCCGCGCGTCACCGGCGTCGAAGTGTCCTCCGGGCGATCTCCTCGGCAATCAGCGCCGCCCGCCACGCGGGCCTGCCACGGTCGGCTGCGTCTTTCATCGCGGACGACGCGACCTCATGGGCTCGAGCCCAGTCGCCCGAGGACGTGCCCGACGTGATCGTCGTGAACCCGCCGCGTCGAGGCATCGGCGCGGACCTGGCCGCCTACCTGAACGCGTGCGGCGCACCCCGCGTCATCTACTCCTCGTGCAATCCCACGTCGCTGGCCAAGGATCTTGCGGCCATGCCCACGCTGCGCTCCCCGTCGAGGGTCGCATCTTCGACATGTTCCCGCACACGACCCATGTCGAAACAGCCGTATTGATGTCACGGGTCAAGGATTAAAAAGTGCATAAAATGCCTTGAAAACAAGGGATTCCGATGGTGCATGTACCTTTCTGAGCAGCCTGTGGTGGCAGCCTGATGCTGCCATTGTTAGACCCCGAGAGGTGCTCACTGCACTGCCGACGATGCAAGAAGTGTTAACCCCTTGAGTGTTCCGTTCACCCATGCGCCCATGGGGCAGGGCCGCGAAACCGGACACGGGGCGGAGCAGACTCTCGCTGGATTTGCTTGGGAGCCGCTCCCAAGTTGTTAGATGATTATGTTCCATTCATTGACTGAAGAAGGAGAGTGTCATGCTTGACGCGTTGACCATGTCTGACGGTCGTTCCATCCCCGCTCAGGGTTTCGGAGTTTTCCAGATTCCAGCCGAGCAGACTGCTGACGCGGTGGCTCAGGCTATTGAAGTCGGCTACCGCCATATCGATACCGCACAGGCTTACTTCAACGAGGAGGCCGTAGGTGAGGGTATCCGTCGCAGCGGGATCGACCGCAGCGAACTGTTCGTCACCACGAAGGTCTGGTTGGACAACTATGGTGAGGATGCCACCTATGCCAGTGTGAAGGCTTCTCTGGAGAAGCTAGGGCTTGAATATGTGGATTTGATGCTGTTGCATCAGCCGTTCAATGATGTTTACGGTTCCTGGCGGGCCCTGGAGCATGCCCAGGCGGATGGGCTGATTCACTCCATCGGGGTCTCTAACTTCACTCCAGCTCGCCTGCACGATCTGGGTTCGTTCAACGCCGTCTATCCGGTGGTTAACCAGATTGAGATTAACCCTTCCATCAGCAGGTGGAGCGTGTTGCTGAGCTGCAAAAGCTCGGAGTTACCGTTGAAGCGTGGGCACCTTTGGTGAAGGCCGCTCCGGCTTGTTCGACAATCCAGTGTTGGCTGGTATTGGCCAGCAGTACGGTAAGTCAGTGGCGCAAGTAGTGTTGCGCTGGCTGTATCAGCGTGGGATTGTGGCACTGGCCAAGTCAGTACACGCGGAGCGGATGCAGCAGAACTTCGCGATTGATGACTTCGCTCTGACAGAGGCGGATATGGCCGCTATCGCAGGTTTGGACGCCGGGACGTCATTGTTCTTTGATCACGAGGCAACCGGCACGGTGGATTTCTTCACCGATCTGATTGCTCAGCGACGTAACAACAGCTAAGGCACTCATGAGCAGGTTGTATTCAACGAAGGAGGCAGCTGAGGCCAGTGGTATCGCGCTTGAAACCGTGCGCTACTACTGCAAAATCAATCTAGTCCCCCGAGTAAGGCGAGATGAGAACAACTACCGTGTCTTTGACGACCACGACATCGCCTGGCTCAAGGGCCTGCACTGCCTGCGCGAATGCGGCATGGGTATCGAGCAAATGCACCATTACATGGAACTCTGTCTCCAGGGAGAAGAGAGCATCCCGGAGCGCGAAGTCATGCTGATTGCGCAACGTCAGGTTGTTGAGGACAAAAATCGCACTACTTAAGGAGATGCTGGGGTTTTATTGACTCGAAGATGGAGTTCTATGCCGGAGTGCGTTCCGGCGAGATTGAATACCAATCGAGCCTGTTGGCCCCAGTGTCATCTGAGACTGCCTGATTAGCGACTCTTCCGAGTTAAGTGTGGGTGACCGAGCGTTGAGCGGAGGTTGCGGGTAGCGGTCAAGGTCCTTATAAAAAGTAAAATGGCTCTTCAGAGTTGAGTGTGGGTTGGAGGCATCTGGGCCTCCTGCGATGAGGAGCATTCGGGTTGGTAGTTGGTGGGGTTGCGGTAGCCTCTGGCGGTGCGTCTGCCTAGTTCGATGATTCCGTTGATGGCTTCGGTGGGGCCGTTGCTGGCTCCTGCTGTGTCGAAGTAGGCCAAGAAGGCGTCCTTCCACTTGCGTAGGGTCCGGCCTAGGCGAGCGATTTCGGGGATGGGACACGTTGGTAGGCGCTCGATGAGACGAGCGGCCAGGTGTCGGCCTTGGGCGGGGGTGTCTTGATGGAAGACGTCTCGGACTTGCTGGGCGCAGTGGTAGGCGACTTCGACACTGATATGCGCCTCATCTGCCATGAAGGCCTCACGGAGTCGTTCTTGTTGACGCTTCGTGAGCCGATCACGCGAGGCGCGAAGGAGAAGCCGGATTTGGTAGAGGGGATCCCCCTTGCGTCCGCGGTGTCCGGTCGTGTCTTGCTGGACGCGACGACGTACCTCATCAAGGGCATCGCCGGCGAGCTTGACGATGTGAAAGGCATCGAGCACGCTGGTGGCGTCTTGGAGCTGGTCATCAATGGCGTTCTTATATCCCTGGAAGGGATCCAGCGTCGCGATCTGGATACCGGAGCGAAACTGTTCGCCGCGCTCGGCCAGCCAGTTCTTGTACACGGTGCCAGACCTTCCCGGGACCAGATCCAACAAGCGGGCCGTGGGATGATCCTCCCCGCGTGTCAGGTCCACGATGCCGGTGAGTTCACGCGGGCCCCGGCGGCGTCGGTCCTGGTGGTGCCACACGTGCTCGTCAACCCCCAATACCTGAACCCCTGCGAAACGGGCGGGGTCATCACAAGCAGCTTGCAAGCACGGCTTAATATGGGACCACACGGTGTTCCACGTGGTTCCTAACTGGCGAGCCAACCCCGAGATAGTGGCTCCCTCGAAGCGCAACTGTCGGATCGCCCAGCGGATCGCCCGCACACTCAAACGCGCCCTGGGCGCACACACCGAGTGGTTCTGCTCGATGAAGGTCGCGATCTGGCAGGTGTGTTCGCGGCATATCCAGCGTCGCTTAAACCACCGGATACGCGCCGGGACCCCGGCTCAGGGAGCGTCGATCACCTCCACCACCGCACGTCCGTGGCCTTGAGCGATCACCCCACAACCCGGGCAGCCAGCAAAGTGCTCGCAGGACTCTATGTCAAGCACCAGACCACACTCACGTCGAGCGACAGCGATCAGATGGAAGCCCTCCAAGTCGACGAGCAGATCACACCGATCACAACGATCAAGCGACACAGAGCAGCAGCAGGTAGGGTGAGACATTGTCGAGGTCCTTGACGACAGCGGGGGTAGAAGTCCGCTCATCATCAAGGACCTCGACCTCTACCCGCAACCCCCGACCAACACCCGGTCACCCACACTCAACTCGGAAGAGCCAGTAAAATGTCTGGAAGAAGGTGTCACACAGGCACAGCTGGCGCAGATGGTTGGCACCTCCGCACCGCATATCAGTAGGCCGATAAACAAGAATGAGCGCATCATTAATAAGGTCTTTGTTGATATGCTCGATAAGCTGAGGCTACGACATCCAGGTTGCCTATGCGAAGAAGAAAGGGGCTCCTGAAAAATGAGCAAAGAAAGACTCACTGCCTTTACGGATGCGATATTGGCGATCATCATGACAATATTGGTGCTGGAACCTGAGAAGCCGGAGACAGCTGACTGGGCATCATTTTGGGCACTCAGGTCGCATTTCTTCTCCTATGCGATTTCCTTCTTCTGGCTTGGCGCCATGTGGGTGAATATGCATAACCATTGGCACAGGATCAAGAAGATAGACAACAAGGTGATCTGGTGGAGCATCATCATGCTGTTTTTTGCCTCTTTCTTCCCGTATGTAACAGACTTTGTGAGCGACCACTTCACAAGCCTTTTTGCACAGATGCTTTACAGCGCGGTGGTGATATGTGTTTCACTATCCAACATGGCGCTTGCGCGAGCGGTCGCAAGAGCTAATGGCTCGACGAGCGGATTGGACTATGGTAACCGTAAAAATCGTTGCGGGCGACCTGAGCATTAAGGCAATTGGCATTGTTCTGGCGATCTTTGTTTATCCGCCAATTAACATGTTTTGCAGTTATTCTGGCAGGGTGCGAGGGTAACCTTCCTACCGCATATTGTGAATCGAAAAAACCAGAAACGAAGTGAGATCGATGCCGTATGATCCACATCTGGATTTATTCCTGCAGGTGAACGGAATACCCGGATACCTGTGCGGCTTTACCTCTTGACCAGACTGATGGGCAGGGATGGCGAATTGAAGTGGTGATATAGCAAAGAGAGCCGAAGCGTCTCATCGGCGTGTCGACTCTCATGCAAATTCCGATTTTGTGGTATCGAAAGCAGAAAAGCATGACTTTTTCGGTCATACGGTTTTCGCCCACGTTATTTTCGGCTGAACCGATGACATCAATGCCATTGTCTCAAGGCACGCCGAGGTCGCCCTCCTCCTCGAACGCGCGTAGGACGGGCGCCACCCGAAAGGCCCTCAGCCCAACACCACCACGTTCTTACCGGGCACCGCGTGGGAATCGAGCACGCGGTGCGCGTCGGGCACCTGCTCCAGGCCGTGGAAGACCTTCGCAATCGGGACACTCATCTCGCCAGCCTTCACCGCATCGAGGACATCCTGCAGGGACGGACGCCGGCAGATCCCAGGCCTGGCCGTGATAGACCGTGAGCCCCACGGTCGAGGGGATCAGGCCGAAAGGCGAGAAGTCCTTCATCGACCACACGTCCGTCAGCGACCCCGTGAACGACACCATGCCGCCGGGGCGCACGCAGCGCAGCGTATCGCCGAGCACCGGGATCCCCACAAGCTCCAGCGCCGCATCCACCCCACCCGGGCGAGAGCGCGCACCTTGCCCTCAATCCGCCCGTCGTCGATGACCACGTGGGCGGCCCCGGCCTCGTTCAGGACCGGCCGAGCGGACTCGCGGCGCGTCGTCGCAATCACCGTCATGCCCATGCGAACCCCCAAGCGCACCGCCATCAGGCCGACCGTCGAGGTTCCTCCGCGCACAAGAATCGTGTCACCGCTGCGAGCACGCATCGCATGGACGATCGAGCCATAAGCGGTCTGCGTCATCTCGGGGATCGCACCAATCGTCGCCCAGCCAAGGTCGGACGTGAAGGGAATCGCGATTCGTTCGGGGATCAGGCAATAGCGGGCGTAGGAACCGTCATACTCGCGTCCAAGACCGCCCATCATGAAGGCGACCTGCTGGCCGGGCTGGAAGACACTGCCGGGCGCGACCTCATCAACGACTCCGACACCCTCGATTCCAAGGACCCGCGGATACGTGAAATCCGGGTCGGAGAGGCCCCGACGCGAGTGAGACTCGGACTCGTTGATGCCAAAGCCTCGACGCGCACGCGCATCCAGCCGTCCTCACCTGAGGGACGGGGAGCTGGGAGACCCGCATGTCGTCGATCTCGCAAGGACCTTCGAGGCGGATGACATCCATCAGGGCAGAATTAGTTTCCATGGAACATAAGTGTGGCCTATGCGGCGTACGTTCGCAAGCGGTCGTTCCACGCACCACACAAGCGCACGGGATCACTGCCCCGGGCCGCACTAATTGGACCTAACGTTGGGAGAAACATGACCGTCGAACTTATCACCGCCGCCACTCCCGAAATCCACGAGGCCATGGGGCACCTGATCCCCAGCTCTCCCGCTCCGCTGCCCCCCATGAGCGAGGCCGACGTTGAGCGCTTCCTCGCCCAGTCCGGCGTGCACTTCTTCGTGTTCCGCTCCGAGACGGCCGACGCCGAAGGCAACCACCCGATCCTCGGCATGCTGTCGCTGGCCACCTTTGAGATCCCCACGGGCGTGCGCGCATGGGTCGAGGACGTCGTCGTCGACGAGGGCCGCCCGCGGGCAGGGGTGCCGGCCAGGCCCTCGTGGTCGCCGCGATCGAGCACGCCCAGAAGATCGGTGCCCGCACCGTCGACCTCACTTCGCGCCCCTCGCGCGAGGCCGCGAACCGCCTCTACCAGCGCGCCGGCTTCGAACTGCGCGAGACCAACGTGTACCGAGTGACGCTCGAGAAGAAGTGAGCACGCGGCGCTTGCATAGCTAGTTTCGGTTGTGACGCTTACGTTGCGTGCTGATGCCTGCTGATGCTTGGTGGCGCTAGCGTTCCACGTGTTGCTCGCTTTGCTGACACCCCCATATCTTTGCAGATACCGCCCACCCCCGCATGATGCGGGGGCGGGCGCTTCATGTACGCTGCTGAACGCGCGACCGACCTGGGCCAAGCTGGGCGAACTTTTTCGCGCACAGGACCCCGCCCGTGGCGACTTTTGAAACCAATGACACCTCTGCAGCCACTGATGCAGGCCAGCATGAAACCCCCATCACCACTGCGCGCCGCTGAACAGCAACCGTTGAAACCGACAACACCACTGCAAACAAAAATACGCACCAAAAATGCCCATTTCTCACCCGCAAAGGCGATGGCGGTTTCAACCCCAGGGCACATACGAGCGAGCAAAGGCGACGGCGGTTTCACGAGAGATTTACGATGCGCGCGGGCCGCGGCAGGGCCAGAACCAGAGCCAGACAAAAGTCGCACATAATTTCCCGCGGTCACTTTTGGAGACCATCCACAAACGTTGCAATTGCAACGTTGCAACTTCATGGTTTGAAGTAGCCGCAGTGGAATTACGTGCGAAATTACTCAGGGCAAGCACTCACTAGCACCCGAACGCGGCTGGCGTGGAGGTCGCCGCGTGGGCTGCGAGCCTGATTGCAGCACCCATTGGCGAGACATTCTTCGCCCAACACGAGGCATATCTGGCCTTGTGCGAGACAAAAATTCGCCCTGCTGACACAAAAGCGCCGAATTTGGGGTGTTTTGCGCGCGCTGGGCGAGTTTTGTCACGCGTACGCGGCAAACCAGCTGAGCAGGGCGAAAAAAAGTCACGCCCCAAGACCCCACCTCACCCCAACAAGGCCACCATCCCCCAATGTCGCATGCAATTCGACCGATGACACTTCAAGTTTTGGAATATAACCGTTGAAATTCCGGGCTTTTCGTGGAGCCACGGACTGCAGACATCAGGGAATTGCATGCGAAAGTGCAAAGCATCAACCGAGAGCCGCCGGTGAGGAGGGCGCTGGCGGGTCCGGAGGGCACGGGCGGGCTTCGAGATCAGTACGTGCTGAACCACTAAACAGCGACCCGGCCCCACTGGTGTAGAGGGCGCCGGAGGGCCGGAGGGCACGGGCAAGCCACGCACAGCGACAAGCCCCGCCCGATTGGAGGCCGCCGCAGGGGCCTGCGGGGCCTGGCCGGGCTTCGAGACGACGCGCCGAGCGAAGCTCGCGGCGCGGACGACGAGCGGGCGGGCAGGCCACGCGGCAGTGGAGATCTGGCGGGCCGCAAGCACCACCGAACGGAGAAGCCTCAGAACTCCTCGTAGTACTCCGGGTTCTGGTCGGCCTGACGGTACGTCGGGGCAGTAGAGGGGCACTGATCGCAGCCATCTGCTCAGGCGCCAGCGAGAAGGAGAAAATGTCGAGGTTCTCGCGTTGCCGCTCAGGGTTACCGGACTTGGGCAGGGGCACGGTGCCGAGCTGGTAGTGCCAGCGCAGGATGAGCCGCGACGGGGACACGCCCGCTTCGGAGGCCAGGGCGACGATCGCGGGGTCTTCGACGATGCGCCACTTGCAGCCCCAGCGGGCTCCAGGATTCGGTGAGCACGCCGACCTGCGCGTGATACTCCAGCGCACAGGCCTGCGGGAAGTACGGGTGCAGCTCGATCTGGTTGACGCTCGGGTACTCGCCGGTCTCGGCGTGCACGCGGTCGAGGTGTTCGGGCAGGAAGTTGCACACGCCGACGGAGCGAATGAGGCCGCGGTCGCGCGCGTCCAGCAGCGCCTGGAAGGCCTCGACGTATAGGCCACGCTTGGGGTTGGGCCAGTGGATCAGATACATGTCCCAGTAGTCCAGGCCGGCGCGCATGAGGGATTCTTCGAGGGTGTAGACGGCCTCATCGTAGCGTTGGTGGCGCCCGGGGAGTTTGGAGACCAGGCGCAGGTCCTCGCGGGGCACGCCGCAGCGGCGCACAGCCGCCCCGAGGGCGCCCTCGTTCTCGTAGTTGAAGGCGCTATCCAGCATGCGATACCCGGCCTCGATGCCGGCCACCATGGAGGCCACGCCCGAGGCACCGCGCAGGTTGTAGGTCCCCAGCGCGATCGCGGGGACGTCCAGGCCGTCGGACAGGGTGTATGCGGGGATCTCACTCATTCCTCAAGCGTAGGCCACTCCACGCGCGGCGTTCTACCATTGAGGTATGGCACAGCTTGAACTGGACGAGGTCCACGCGAACGCGGTGGACTATCAGCATTTCCTTCTTGATTCTCCTTCCCCCTATCACGCGGCCGAGGTCGTGGCTCAGCGCCTGGTGGACGCCGGCTTTACGCGCGTCGACGAGAAGGGCGCGTGGGACGCCTCCCCGGGCGGTCACGTGATGGTGCGCGGCGGCGCGGTGGCCGCGTGGTTCGTGCCCGAGACGGTCGCCGACGACGCGGGCTTCCGCATCGTGGGCGCGCATACGGATTCGCCGGCGTTCTCGGTGAAGCCGTCGGTGCAGTCGACGACGCCGGACGGCTGGGGTCAGATTGACGTCGAGGTGTACGGCGGCATGATGTGGAACTCGTGGCTGGATCGTGAGCTGACGCTGGCGGGCCGCCTGGTCCTGAACAGTGGCGAGGTCGTCCTGGCTCGCACGGGCCCGATTGCGCGCATCCCGCAGCTGGCCATTCACCTGGATCGCGACGTGAATCCGGGCGGGCTGAAGCTGGATCCGCAGAAGCACCTGCACCCGGTGTGGACGGTGGATAACCCGTACGGCAACGTGCTGGAGTACGTGGCGCGCACGGCGGGCCTGGATGACGCCTCGCAGGTCGCGGCCTTTCGACCTGATTCTCACCCCCAGCCAGGGGCCGGGTTTCTTCGGCGACAAGGGCCAGTTCATTGCGGCCTCGCGCCAGGACAACCTGTCGAGCGTGCACCCGGGCCTGGTGGCCCTGGAGCGCCTGGCCGCGCAGGGCACGCCTGCGGGCGGCGACGTCACGGTGTTCATGTGCTTCGATCACGAGGAGGTGGGCTCGAGGTCGCGCACGGGTGCAGTCCGGTCCGATCCTGGAGACGGTGCTGCGCCGCACGGCAAGGCTCTGGGCCGCGACGAGGACGGTTTCGAGCGGATGCTCGCGGCCTCGTCGTGCGTGAGCGCGGACGCGGCGCATTCGGTGCACCCGAACTACGCGGGCCACCACGATCCGGATAACCGCCCGATGATGGGGCGCGGCCCGATCATCAAGATCAACTCGAAGCAGCGTTACGCGACGGACGCGGAGGGCATCGCACTGTGGAATCGTGCGTGCGCGGCGGCGGGCGTTGCTTCGCAGAACTTCGTGGGTAACAACGCGATGCCGTGCGGGACGACGATTGGCCCGATCACGGCGACCCGTCTAGGGGATCCTGACGGTGGACGTGGGCGTGGGCCTGTTGTCGATGCACTCGGCGCGCGAGATGAGCCACGTGGATGATCTCCTCGACCTAGCTCGGGTGCTTGAGGGCGTACTGGCAGGGCGCCTGACGCCCGCGCGCGGTGAGCCCAAAGGGCGAAGCCGTGCGCGCGGCACCCGCAGCAGGCGCCTGACGCCCGCCGGTAGGGCGCAGCGGCATGAAGGAACCCCGGCCTCGTCCATGCGAAATGAACTGCGCCCGAAACTTGGACGCGTTTAGCTGGATGAGCAAATTACTATCGTTTTACTGCGGCTCATACGTACAATCAGGTGATGGGTAATTTTTACTTCTAATTAGGGTTAGATACTTCCTTATGATGACCCCATATTTATGAGAGGAGATTTTTGCCACGAATTAAGCTATTATTTAAATTATTGGATAAATATATTAAAGGAAATTAATAAAAATATGTTCCTGGCAGAATTTGCACAAGGTGTTCGTGAAGGCCTCGAAGAGGCATTAGGCCCCATGAATCGGAGCCGCATGATAATGCTGGCAATTATTGTAGCGATTGCTCTCTTCATTATCGTGTATCTTCCCTACTCTTTGCGTGATGATAGCGATAACGTTACTGCTACCTGCACCGTCACTAAGGCTTACACGAAGGACCGAGGGGGATCAGATATTAGCGGCATGACCGATATTGCCCCCGTGGGTATTTTTGAGACGAAGGAGTGTGGCACGCTCCGCCTGTCTGTGGCTCCATCCGGGTGGAAGGTTCCCGACTATGTTCAGACGGCTCAGGTGGGGAAGAAGTATCTGTTTCATGTGGCGAATGACTCTGTTCAAAAGGAACGGGATTTTGATACAATCCGCTTCGAAGAAATTAAAGAATAAAAGAATTCAAAATTAATTAATAATCGTATACAAAAGCCCCTGGGCCGAGAGTGAACTGCGCCCCGAAACTTGGACGCGTTTAATGGTAGCCGTTATGCGGCTTCCCGTAGGAGCCCTGATCTCGGTATTCTGCCGGGGTCAGGCCCTTGAGCTTTACTGGCGTCTTACTGTGTTCCAGTGTGTGATGTAGGCGTCGAGGTCGGCTTTGAAGCTCTCGAAGGTCTGCCAGTCTTGGCCGCGAAAGAATTCGTCCTTGATGTGTCCGAAGACCTGCTCGGTGGCGCCGTTGTCGATGCAGTTGCCTTTGCGTGACATGCTCTGGATGAAACCGTTCTCGGCAAGCGTGCTGATGTAGGGTTTTCGTGCTGGTACTGCCATCCCATGTCCGAGTGCAAGATCGGCTCGACCCCTGCTGGTTTGGCGTCCATGAGTATCTGGAGCATCTCTTGTTGCTGGGCGAGGTTGGGGTGCATGGAGATGGAGTGGGCGACGATCTCTTTGCTGGCAAAGTCGTAGACCGGAGCGAGGTAGGCCTTACCGAAGGAGAGCTTGAACTCGGTGACGTCGGTACCCATTTTCTGCCAGGGGCCATCGGCTGTGAAGTCGCGGCCGATGATGTTCTTGAAGCTTTGCCCCACGTCCCCTTGTAGGAGTTGTACCTGTGGTAGGCCCTCTCGCGGCGTATGCCGCAGCGCAGCCCCATCTCGCGCATCATCTTCAAGACCGTCTTATCAGCGATGCGCTCTCCTTCCTCAGCGCGCAGGCACATGGCTACCTGCCTGTGACCGCACCCGTTGGGGGTTCGTGAAAAGATCTGGGCGACCTTGGGCCGCAGATACGCCCTGGTTGGCTGCTGGGGGTGAGCCAGCGCGTAGTAGTAGCTCGACCTGGCAAGACCGGCGGCCTCGAGGAGATCACCCACCGCATGTCCGCGCCCTGAAAGCTCGGCGACCACTAGGGCTTTGTCCCGGTTTGGGAGCGCCTCTGCGCCTTCAAGCTTGCCACTCTAGGGTTCTAGTGGTGGTTGCAACGGATCTTGGCGAAGGAGTTCGTTGTGGCTGGTGTTGGTCGTGTTTTTCAGGGGGTTGAGTAGCCCGCCCCTCCCGATCACGCGGTACATCTTCTGCCACTCTCTCACAGTCTCGGCAGACACACCCAGCCTCCTGGCAGTCAAACGATAGCCAAATCCCCTCTCAAACATCTCCACCGCCTGCTCCCGAAGCAAACGATCATGCCTCAACCGCAGATCCACAGACACGAAAAGCCTCCCATTCCCTGGACTTCAATTTCGATGTCCAAGAAACGGGAGGCAGTTCAAGGACGAGGCCGGGGTTGCTTTTCGTCTATCGGGTGCGCTCAGAGGTTGGCGACGGCGGTGACGGTGACGGGCACGTTGCCGCGCGTGGCCTTGGAGTAGGGGCACAGCTGGTGGGCGCGGTCGACGAGGGCCTGGGCCCGGTCGAGTTCGACGCCGGGGATGAAGACCTCAATGTCGGCGGTGAGGGCGAAGGAGTCGCCCTCGGGGCCGAGGCCGATCGTGGTGCGCACGACGGAGTCCTTGGTGTCGATACCGAGTTCCTTGGCGGCCAGGCCCATGGCGCCCTGGAAGCAGGCGCCGTAGCCCATGGCGAAGAGGGCTTCAGGGTTGGGGCCGTCGCCGGGGCCGCCCAGTTCCTTGGGGGCGCGCATGACGTGGCTGATGCCGAGCGCGGGGACGGAGGAGGTGCCGGCGCGACCACCGGTGGAGTCGGCGGTGACGGAGTATGCAATCTCGCTAGGTGTATCCATGCACCCATTCCACCACTAGGGACTTCAGTCCCGCAAGGGGTTTGACACAAACACAAGCGTTTTCGCGCACACCTCAACGAGGCCGGGGTGCGCCCCCAGGTCACGCAGCGTCAGGCGGTGAGGAAGTCCGCGTCGGGGCGGGCGCTCAGCGCCTTGGCGACAGCGCGGCGGAAGCGGTCGTTCATGGGAGGGAGCTGGTCGCCTCGGAAGAACGCGGTCTCGCTGTTTTCGCCGTCGGCGGGGCTCGGCTCGCCGCTCACCCACTGCGCGGCGAAGGCGACGTCCAGGTAGGTGGTGACGTCGCCGTTGTCGTAGGGTGACGGGACCGACGACCTCGACGGACAGGAGGCGGCGCACCTCGATGTGAACATCGGCTTCCTCCAAGGCCTCGCGGGCGGCGGCGATCGCGGGCTCCTCGCCCGGGTCGACGATGCCGGTCACGGGCGTCCATGCGCCGTTATCCGAACGGCGCACGCACAGGACCTCGACGGCCTCGGGCGAAATGGGGTGCTCCCAGTCGATCGCCACCTGGCCCGGCGCGGGACGCAGGATTACGACGGTCGTGCCGGGCATCCACAGGGGCGCATGGCCGACGTGTCGGCGCAGTTCGAGGACGAAGTCGGGGGTAGCCATAGCCCTAGTCTACGGCGCTCACAGGAAGGAGGTGATGAGCGGCAGGAGGAGGATCTTGACGATAATTGCGAAGGCGAAGAGGGTCGCGTAGGCGGCCTCGATGCGCTCGTCGGTGACGCGGGCGTCGGCGGCCTGCAGGACGGCCGGCTGGCCGAGGAAGCCCGCAATGCCGCCCGCGGCGCGCGCGGAGGACAGGCCGATGAACTTTGCGCCGAGGGCCTGGATGACGCAGCAGACGACAACCATGACGGCGGCGAGGAGCGCGGCGCGCCAACCCTCAGGGCTGCCGAGCAGGCTCGCGAACTGCGGTCCGGCATTCAGGCCGAGGGCCGCGAGGAAGAGCATGAGGCCGATCTGTCGGATCGTCAGGTTCGCGGCGGCGGGCAGGGTCCACACGAGCGGTCCGGTGCGGCGCAGTGCGCCGAGCAGCATGCCGACGATCAGGGGGCCGGCGGCGGCGCCCAGCTGGAAGCCCTGGCCACCGGGCAGCGGGAAGGAGACGATACCCAGGAGCAGACCGAGGACGAGGCCAATGCCGAAAGGCCATGCCATCAACCTCGGCGACGCGGCGCTCGAGGTCGCCGAGCCACTCGGCGATGTCGTCGAGCTCGTCCGTGGGAACGACGACGGCGACGTGATCGCCGAGCTGCAGGTCGAGGTCGTCGCGGGCCAGGAGGTCCAGGTCACCGCGGCGCACGCGCGTGATGACGGCACCGAAACGCTTGGTGACGTTCAGTTCGGAGACACTGCGGCAGGCGACATCGGGGTTGGACACGACGATCCGCTCGAAGGCGAGATCGGAACGGTCATCCTCGAGGTTGTGGTCGAGGATCTCACCGACGAGGGGTGCCGTCTCCTTGATCGACGCGGGATCGCCGACCATGACGACGTGGTCGCCCGGCAGCAGGTCTTCACCGGGGAGCGGTGACGCGGGTGCGCCCGTCGCGACACAGGTAGGACAGGCGCACGCGCTGGTCGCGCCACGCTGCAATATCACGCGTGTTGATCTGCTTGGTCACGTGACGCTCGACGGCCTCAGGGACGCACCCGCCAGGGAAGGCGTGTCCTGGGGCCGACCCACTTCCTCGTCACGGTGATCGTCACAATGAGAATGCCGCCGATGACGCCCACCGGATAACCGAAGGCGTAGCCGACCGCCGCGTTGGGATCTCCCGTGAGACGCGTGGCCGTATCGAGGGCGGGAGCGGCCGTCAGAGCACCCGTGAACAGACCCGAGGTCAGGCCCGAAGACAGGCCGAGGAGGCGGCCTCCCGCGAGTGCAATGAGCGCGCCGACGACGCACACGATTGTCGTGAGGGCGAGGAGGTTCGTCTGCTTGCGCAAATCTTGGAAGAAGGTGGCACCCGCAGAAATGCCGACGCAGTACACGAAGAAGGCTAGGCCCATCGGCTGGACGATCGACATGTGAGTGCTGACAACCTCGGGATGCAGGGCCGAGACGGTCAGTCCCACGAAGAGCGCGCCGGCCGCTCCGAAGCGCAGCGGGCCGATCCGGATGGCCCCGATCGCCGCACCCAACGCAACGACGACAAACAGTGCGAGCAGGGGTGAAGACGCGAAAAGTGAGGCCATAGCTTTCAGAGTACCTGTCGCGAGTCTGTCCTTCTTCACGACTGTCATGTTGCCTGCGTTATGAACCTCACGGATTGGTTACACTGGTGCCAGAAACTGAAAGGACGGTCATGCCTCAACCAGCACCCGGATGGTACCCCGACCCCGCAGGAAGCCAGCGCCTTCGCTGGTGGAACGGCGGCGAGTGGACCGAACAATTCCACGATATGCCACAGCAGGGAGCATCTACACGAGCAGCGGATGCCCGCAGACCCAGGCGGCGGGGCAGTACGTGCCCACGCAGTCGCAGGCTCCCACCGTTTCCTCGGACCCCTACAACCCGGCAGGCACCGCTCCACAGCTGGGTAACGCCGAAGCGACCGCAGCACGCAGGAGACGCCGCACCGAAGAGCGGTCGCGGATGGGTCATCGGCACTATTGCCTCCGTCCCTCCTCATGGTCGTTTTCTTCGGCACGATGGTGTACGCGGGCATGCAGCTGCGCGCTCAGAACGTGGAGTGGCGCGACGTGCAGGATCAGCGCAACTCCGCAAAGATCAGCCTCGACCACAAGCAGGATGAACTCAACGATGTGAAGGAAGAACTCGAGGAGGCACAGAAGTGAGCAACGGATTCCAGCCACAGGCGAAGAAGCCCTCCAGCCTTCCTAAGATCCTGACGATCATCTGCTCGGTTCTCGCCGTCATCTTCCTCCTTATGAGCGCCACCATGTTCGTCAGCGCTCGCTCGAAGGCGCAGGAGATTGAGGATATGGGCGCGCTGAGATCCAGTCCGCGGACGCTAAGACCGTGGAAATCGACAGCGAAATCACATCCACTAAGGAGCAGATCGCCGCGGCCAAGGGGAAGAAAGAGGCTCAGAAGTGGTGCGACGACGTCACCCGTGAGAATGCAACGGAGACGAAGCTTCGCAGTCAGGGAAGCGCCCTCAAGTCGATGAATCAACCCACGCGCGACGCAGTCGATAATCTCTGTTCCCAGAAAAAAGGCCTTCATTGAAGCTTTCGCGCAAGACGCAAAAAGCAAATACCGAAATGATCACCCCGTCGAGCCTCGATTGCCAGAAAGACGGCAAGACGATGACGATTACGGCCACTGTCACAATTACTGCTCCCTCGCTCCTGGCGTATGGCAGCATGGATGTTACTTACAACGTGTTCGCGGCCGATCACGCGATCACCAAATCCGATACTCCGCTCGGGACAGCAACCGCCACCGTTCCTTCGAGCGGGTCGGGTTCCCCTGTCCACATCCATGCCGATCTCGGGCAACGAGACGCACTGCTCGATCGAACCGGTGAGTATCTGGCCCACCGGTCTGTAAGCCCCACATCCACAGCGATCTCCCGACACGAGAGCAGGAACCCCGATGAGTGAACCCGCGGAAGGCTGGTACGCCGATCCCAGTGGCGCAAATCAACTGCGCTGGTGGGACGGACACGCATGGACGGACTACGTCGAGCCGTACGAGGCACCGGTGCCCTCTCCTCAGGACGCTGAGGTCGCAGTTCCGGCGGTGGACGAGGCCTTCCCGGCTTCGTCCACCGAGGGAGTGAGCCGCCACTTCCGCCGGTACACCTATCCCCATGCCCGAGGCCTCCTTCCCGCAGGAGGTCACCCCAGCCTCGTCGGTAGCGGAGGCACCGGTCGCGCCCGATTCCGATGCCCGGCTCCCCCAGTCGATGAAAAAAGACAGCGACGAGGCGGATGCACCCGAGAAGAGCGGAACCCTCAGTGGGTTCTCGCATGCGCAGCATCGTGGGTGCTCGTCGCGGTGTTCATTACCGTGCTCGTCATTGCCTGGTCGCACCTGAGGGGCCAGCGGCCGCATCCAGGAGGACGCGAAGAACCGCGCCGAGACCGCCCAGAATGAGCTCGACACGGCCCGCTCGACGCTCGAGTCCATCAACCAGCAGCTCCAGGAGGCCACCAAGTGAGCGCTCCCGCACCCCTGCGTGCCGCGACCGTCGCGGGCGCCATCCTCGCCACGGCGTTCATCGTCCTCTCAGCCATCGTCGGGGGCATCAACGCGTGGCGCACGCATTCTGCATCCACGTACGAGGCGCAGGCTGAGCAGGCCCAGTCCGACAAGGCCACGGTCGATCAGCAGATTACGGAGGCAAAGGCCGCGCTGGATGCTGCCACCGTGCGCAAGGACGCCGAGGCCTGGTGCGATTCGATCACGCGCGAATCCGCCGCGTCGATTCGAGACTCGCTCAAGACCTACGATTCGGCGACTCAGGCCACCAAGGACGCGATCCACGAACAGTGCGCGGCCAAGGAGACCCTCGCGCAGGTCTACCGCACCAACAAGGACGCTGACTTCACCATCGCGGTGGGCGAATGCACAACTGACCAGGTGACGACCACGGTGAACGGAACGCTCACCCTCAGGGACTCTTCCCAGATCGCGTCGCTGGGCACACTCGATGTGGAGATCAACGGGTTTACCGCGGACAAGGGAAGAACCCCAGCCCCGGCTCGCCGTACCAGGGCACGACGACGATCACTCTGACGCCCGGCTCGCCCGCCACTTTTCACGCTGTCGATTCCCTACGATCCCGCGATGACCGATAAGACCGAGTGCGGCGCGACGATGACCAGCTGGTGGCCCTCCAACCTGTGATGCGCGGTGAATCCCGTCACCGCAGCAAATCCAATTTTTCAACTCGCATAGAATTGGGGAGACACAGTGAAAGGAGTCTCCCCGTGAGCACCCCCACCCCGGCCTGCCTGAAGAATCGGCTGGCTCCCCATTCCTCCCGCCGGTCAGGGTTCCGGCTGCGCCGAGACCTGCGGTCGCGGCGGCCACGCCGACGTTCACCCCGCTCACTCGCCCCGCGCCCGCGCGCGACGGGCGGGCAGATCGCGATCGCCGTCATCACGTCGGTCCTCGTCGTCCTCTTTGCCATTACGACCCTCATGGCTGCCGGCATCTACTCCCTGAAGAGCAAGGACCTCACCGAGACCCAGGAAGAGCTCACCACCGTCCAGCAGGGAGCTTCAGGAAGCGCAGGAGGCCACCAAGTGAGTGACAACAACATCCCCACGCCCGAGGCAACCGCCCCGGCTCCCGTGACGGTCGCGACCAAGGCCCCGAAGAGCAAGGGACTGTCGATCTACAACCGCGTCGCGCTCGTCCTCCTCCTCGTCCTCGTCATCGCGACGACCACCCTGTTCACCTTCGCCGTCCAGAAGACAAAGGCGGAGAAGGACATGAAGGATGAGATCCAGACAATCAAGGAGCAGACCGCCGCCCTCGCTGCCCCGGCCTGGTGCGAGCAGGTGACCCCGGACAACGTCGACAAGGTCGACGAGCTGTACTCCAAGTACGACAGGATGTCCCCGGAAGCTCAGGAATCCGTGAAGAAGGAGTGCAAGGATCGGGTTGACGCCGTCCAGCTGCTGAAGTTCCAGGACGCCGAGGACGCATTCAAGGTTGATTCTACCTGCGAGCTGGACGACGCTCAGACGACTCTGCACTGCACCGCGGACGTCTCCCCCGCCAGCGACACGGTGAAGACCAAGCTCGAAGCTTTCCCAGACGACCGACCTGACGTTCGAGATCCTGTTCGACGATTCGATGTTTGTTGTCGGTACCCCCGACCACGTCACAGAAAACGTCACAACCGCGACGATGACGAAGGGCGAGAAGGTGTCCCTCGAGTTCACGACACCCTACGACCCAAGCTGGGGCGCCCACTACAAGGTCAAGGTCACGAAGTACTTCCCGAACGCGTGAGCCAGGCACTCTGATCGAACGCACAGGTCCCGTCGCCCAATTCCGGGCGGCGGGACCACGTGCATTCACAAGAGGCAGGCGCGCGGTCCACATCGCCACGTAGCCCCGCCACGGCCTCACGCAAGCGCTTAGTAGTGCTCGTGTGAGTCGTATCCGCGCAGCCGATCCAGCTCTCGCCGTTCCTTCTTCGTGGGGCGCCCGCTCCCCTTCTCACGCATGGCGACGGGAATGTGCACGCGCGGGCGCTCGGGCGTGCGATCGTCGTAGGCCGTGCGCGCCTGCGGGTAGGACACGCGCTTGTTCAGCAGCAGGTTGACCCCAGGATGCGGTCGAAGCCCTCGATGCGCAGGCGCACCTCGTCGCCGACGCGAACCTTGTAGGCGGCCTTGACGGCCTCGCCGTTGACGCGCACGTGCCCGGCGCGCACGGCAGCCGTCGCCTGCGACCTGGGACTTGAGCTGGCGGGTCGCCCACAGCCACGTATCGACGCGCACGGCCGACGAGGCGAGGGCACCCGCGGGGATAACGACTTCTTCGGGGTCTCACTCATCGCGACCGCCTAGTTGATGCGGCGGATGCGCTTCTGGTGGCGGGGCGTCAGGATAATTGCGACGAGGGCGCACAGGATCGGCATGCCGATCAGCATGCCCAGCAGGGCTCCCCAAGGAACGATGGGGCGCAGCGTCGTGGTCAGCGTCGGGAAGATCCCCGAATTCGCGAAGGTGATGACGGCCAGCACGCCCACAACGAGGCCGGAGAGCACAGCCGTCGGAATCGCGTTGAGCGCAAGCACCACGCCCTGCCACGTGGTGACGTGGCGGCGCATCGAGGGAGCGGCACCGATTGCATCAAGGGTGTCGAGGTCCGGGCGCATATCCGAGGAAGACAGCGCCACCACGAGGGCAACCGTCGCCGCAGCCGCGACGACAGCAATCAGGGCGGCAACGTAGGGCAGAACCAGCGACCGCATCGTCGGGGCGATCACCTGTGCGGAGGCACCGGGGACCTGGCGCGCAATCGTCGTCTGGAAGGTGGGCGCGTCCACCGGATTCACCGGCTTCTCGACGGTGAGGAGCTCGCCGAGGGGCACGGCGCGCAGGCCGAGGGCTTCGAGGCCTGCGGGGATAACACCATGACGTTGATGCGCGTGAGGGGCGAGGCCGGGAAGGTCATCGTCCTCTGCACGAGGGCGTCCGGCAGGTCATCATCGGATGCGCCGGCGGCCTTGGCGGCAGCAATCGCCGACATGTCGAGGCTACGCAGGTCCGCCTGGCCGGCGCCGTTAATCAGCTTCGGATCGGGCACGAGGACGCCACCGGCGTTCAGGGTGGCGATCGCTCGGACCATGTCGTCCTCGTTCAGGTAGCCGGCCTCGCGCAGGTAGGTGCCGTCATCGACGATGTAGGCGACGTCGATCTCCGCCATCGTTCCCATGTCATCGCGCATCGTGAGCGTCGACTTGTCGACGGGGTTCACGGCCTCGACCATGGTCTCCGGGCCACCTGGGCCACTGTTCCAGGCCATGCCGTTCATGATGGCGCTGGAGGTGACCGTGCGCTCCCCGTCGACGACCTGCTGGGCCGACTGAAGAAGGTTGCGGGTGCGCGTCACCGAGTCGGTCTTATCGACCGTCGAGAGGAAGACCTGCCCACGCTGCCCGGCGTGCGGGCGCGAGTTCCAGCCGGCCTCGTTCGACGAGGACAGGGTGATGAGCAGGCCGCAGGCGACGAACACGGTCGTCAGGATCGAGGCCATGGCGGGGAACGTGCGGTGGCCGTTACGCACGGCGTCGCGAAGCGCCAGGCGCATGCTCATCGACGCGCGACGATTGGGCGCACGCCAGCGGGTGAAGATGTAGGGGATCGACCCGATGAGGCCGGCCTCGAGCAGACCGACACCAACGACGAGGGCGAGCACCCACCCGCGCCAGGCGGCAATCCCCAGCAGCGGGAGTCAGCCAGCAGCGCCAGGGGGTATATCATGCGACGACGCACGAGGCGGGAGGGCTCCCACACGCGCCCGCCGATGACCGCGGACGTGTTGATGCGCGACGAGGTGTGCGCCGGCGACACGGACGCCATGAGGGACAGCAGGATCGGCAGGAGCACCGACAGGGCCAGCGGCCACCACGGCACGATGCCGATGCCGAGGCCCGACCAGACACCGATGCCCACCATGCCGCACGCGGACAGCGCGACGGAGACAAGCCCCGAATACAGGCCGATGACGAGGCCGTGGGCGATCGTCAGGCGACGACCGTCGGACTGGTCGCCGCCGTTGGCGACGATCATCGCTGCCGTGCGCATGACCGATCGCTGGGCGACGGTGTAGAGCGGCGAGATGAGCAGGATCATCTCGGTGAGGATGAGGAGGATGCCTGCGACCAGCAGAAGGTACTGCCAGGGGATTGGTAGCACGATTGTTTGTGGGGCGACCTCGTACTGAGCGAACTGGGCAGGGCAGAGCCGAAACGTCCGGCGGATCAGCGAGTACCTGTCGCGAGACAACGGAGAATCCCGACTGGTTGATCTGACGAACATGGTCCCAGGTCACCGGAGTCGGGCCGGTGACGAACCAGGCCGTCTGCGTACGTCCCGCCACCGCGAGACGGTCAATCTCGATCGTGCCGTCACCGATGATCGCCCGATTCGTACCGGGAATGATCTCGTCGATGACGACGCTTCCCGTGAGCGCCTGAGTGGTGCGATCCTTGGCGACAGTCAGCGACAGCGTGAGCGTATCGCCCACCTCGGCCTTGAGCGCGCGCGCAACGTCGTCCGAAATGACGGCGTGGTTCGCGGCGAGCGCACCGCTCTTTCCACCCGCATTCACGCGTGGGGCATCCAGCGTGGCCGTCTGGGTGCCTGAGTCAACCGTGTAGCCCCGTTCCATCCTGCGTCGTGAGGTGGAGCTGGTAGAGGGTGTCGACGGCGATCAGTTGGTCCCCGCCGGCACCCAGTCGGTGAGGGTGCTCTGGGTAACCGTCACTTCCTCATCAGAGGCCGTTTTCGACAGAAAGTCGGCGGTGATGTCTTGCTCGATGGCCGTCGACGAGCGGTGCAGGGTGACCGCCTGAACGTCGGAACGGTGGCCGAGCCACGACGCTGCCTGGTAGCGCTGGGAGGTCGTCACGTCCCAGAAGGTGATCGAGCCGATCGCGATAATGATCGGCAGCGAGATGAGAAAAAAACCGCCGTCAGCGTGCGCCCCAGGCTTTGGCGCGCATCACGAGAGGCGATGCGGAGTACTACTCCCCATCGCCTCATTCGTGTGTTGAGTCGACTCATCAGATCCTTGGTGCAGTGTCAGCCAGCAGATCCCTCAGCGAGTCTCCGCGCGAGCGGTCGACGATGCGACCGTCGCGGAGGAAGACTGTGCGGTCCGCCCATGCGGCCATTCGGGCCTCATGAGTAACGAGGATACCGGCTGCACCCGCATCAATGTGGTCACGCAACACCAACATGATCTGGTCACTCGTGTGCGAGTCCAGCGCGCCCGTCGGCTCATCCGCAAGAATGACCGAGCGGTTACCCACGAGGCCTCGGGCGATCGCGATGCGCTGACGCTGACCACCCGAGAGACGCTCGGGGAAGCGATCCGCGAGCTCGGCGACGCCGACCTCTTCGAGGGCAGCCATGGCGGCCTCGCGCACCTTCGACGGGCTGACCCCGTCCAGTTGCAGCGGCATCTCAACGTTTTCGAGGGCCGACAGGGACGGGATCAGGTTGTAGTCCTGGAAGACGTAACCGATGGAACGGCGACGCACCTCAGCACGGTGAGCCGCATCCATCGTGGCCATATCGACGCCGTTGATGAAGACACTTCCGTGCGTCGGACGCTCCAGTCCGCCAGCGATCGACAGCAGGGTCGACTTGCCGGATCCAGAGGGGCCCATAACAGCGAGAAGCTCGCCGGGGGCGACCTCAAGGTCGATCCCGTCGAGCGCTCTCACTCGGACGCCGTCGGCGCCGAACTCATGTCCGACACCCGCCATCCTGATCGGTAGCGGCACAGGCTGGCTCATCGCACCCCGGCACGCTCCGAAATGCCGGCTTCCGTCTGAGCCCAGTTCATCGAGCGACCCTTCGCAGCAGCGAAGGCGGCGCGACGAGCGGCCTCGGAAACAGCACCGGACTCGATGTGATCGAGCCAGTTGAGCTCGGCCTCAAGGTCGAAGATGTGACGCTCCAGGATGAGCTTCCACGCGAGCTCACCCTCGTCGGCCGAAGCCTTCAGGCGGGTGACGTCACGCAGGGAGCCCAGGGTCGAGCGACGCTGGGTCTGGATCATGGCCTCGACGTCGACCGTGGGGTCAGCGGCGGCCACGGCGAGCTTCATGACGAGCTCATCGCGTTCGGGGTGTTCGCGGGGAACGGGGGTGGACCACCAGGCGTTGAGGACGTCGCGACCGGCATCAGTCAGCTCGAAGACCTCGGAATCACGGCCGGCGTTGGTCTCAGCGTGAGACACAACCTGGCCGTCGCGCTCGAGGCGCTGCATCGTCTGGTAGACCTGGCCGATATTCAGCGGCCATGCTCCGCACGTCTGCTCCTCGAACATCTGCTTCAGGCGGTAGACACCGGCGGGCTGCTGCGCAACAAGCGCCAGCAGGGCATTGCGAACCGACATAACTCTCCGTTCGTTGTCTGGACGTGTAGACGATCGTGGTTGAACAGTATCTATCGTACGCGAATTTTGCTCTTAGAGCGGGGAATTCGCGGTGGGTTATCTAACACAAAGCCTACCGCCCGGTTAGACAGGAGACCTCGAATTTTCAGGCTATATCACAGATATTGACCACTATACCAATTTAAGTGTCAACCACATTGCAGACGCCATTCAAGGGTTTTTCAGCGACATTTCAGCGCTTCTCTACTCACGCGGTCAGACCCCTCAAAAGAGAGGACGACGAGCATCCAAAACCGGGAAAAACACCGCAAACAGGCCGACTGACCGCCAGGACAGAAATAATTTGTCACCCGACGTTCTCAGACTGTGAGATCTGCGGTTCAGGAGTTGGACTACTCAGAGAGAACATCCTCGATATCTTCCCAGAGCACCCCCGGCGACGACGGCGCAACAACCGCCCAGAATTCGCCATCCGCATCCCGTCAGCAGGGGCACCTCGTCGGGGATACAGCTCGGTGAATTCAACGCCGGCCAGCACCTCGCAGACCTCCTCGCTGGTGGCGAGCAATCGCCAGCTCTCGCCCGACAGACTCGGGTACGACGCCGCATCGACAACCCGCACGGCAAGACCCGACCCACGCCTCGTCCGCGACGTCCGCCCAGAAGGTCCCCGTCACCTCGTCGACCTCGGCATCGATCACCTCGGCGATCTCGCGAGCGACCCTCGGCACCTCCACGAGGATTTCCGGCACGTCCGCCCGTTCGAGGGCAGCGAAGAGCGTCGCCGGGCACCGCCGTCGGCACAATCCCCTCGCCGGACGGCTCACCGATAGCGCTGAGCTCGAAGAACATCTCGCGCAGCTGCGCGAGTCGATCGCCCACACCGACAGCAGGGTCATCCTCGCCGGGACAGTGGCAGCCCGTCATCGCAGCGCAACACCGCGACGGAGCGCGGGCCAACGAAGAAGGTGGATCGCCGGCACCCAGCCGGAGCGACGACCCAGGCGGTCAGCACCTTCGTCGCCTGCGAGAACGCCTGAAGGAGAGCAGCGAGGTGCGGGAACGGGAGTATCACCAACGACGAGGCCCTGGCTGCGCAGCAGCTCAACGAACGGATGCTCGGGGTCAGTCAGGAGTCCGTCGGCGTATGAGCGCAGCGCCTCGCACTCGAGCCCGCTCATATCGAAGACGACGCCGTCCTCAGTCTCGTAGGCATTGATCATGATTCCTCCTGTGCTCTCAGGTCGTCGCCGCGCACGGCTTTGAAGCGAGGATAACGCTACGACATGCGCACCGACCGTGCCCGCGGACGACGGCGACCGCAGCGCGTGCGGGAGGCTACACTGGGAACGACTAGGAGGATTCACCGATGAACACCCCGCTTCCCGCCGAGAACGCCCCGGCCTCGTCCCCGATTCCGACCTTGATGCTCCCGACGGGATCACCCATCCCCGTGCTCGGTTTCGGCACCTACAAGGTCGCGCCCGAGGACACGTACGACGCGGTGAGCCGCGCCCTCGAGGTCGGGTACCGTCATATCGACACCGCTCAGATGTACGGCAACGAGGCCGAGGTCGGGGCGGCGCTCGAGGCATCGGGCATCGCGCGTGAGGACCTGTTCGTCACGACGAAGGTCGACAACTCCAACCACGAGCCCGATCGGGCAGCCGCATCCATCCGACGCTCCCTCGAGGACCTGCGCACCGACTACGTGGACCTCCTCCTTGTGCACTGGCCGCTGCCCACGCTCTACGGAGGCGACGTCGCCCTGCCCTGGCCCGCCCTCGAGGACGCCTTCAACGCGGGCGGCGCACGCGCGATCGGCCTGTCGAACTACGAGCGCGAGCACGTCGAGGCCGTCCGCGCGGTCGCGACCGTCGCCCCGCACGTCCTCCAAGTTGAATCCCACCCCTTCTTCCCCAACGCCAACCTGCGCGCCTACGCACAGGGGCTCGGCATGGTCTTCGAGGCATGGTCCCCCTTGGCGCGCGGACGCGCGGTCACCGCCCCAACGCTCGTCGAAATCGGCGCCGAGCTCGGCGTGGGCCCGACGCAGGTCGCGCTACGTTGGGCGCTGGATCGGGGCCACGTCGTCTTCCCCAAGACCCTGAGTCGCGAGCGCATGGCCGCCAACTTCGACGTGTTCTCCTTCTCGCTGGATCCCGAACAGACCGCGCGCATCGACGCTCTCGACGCGGGCGAGGCCGGTCGCATGGGATCGCATCCGGCCACCATGGACCGACTCTGAGGACGGGTACGATACAGGTATGGCTTCCAAGCTCACGCGCGCCGACCGCGCCATCGTTCGACTGGCCGATGGCACCGTCAAACAGCAGAACCTCCTCACGGGTACAGAGGTGTGGACCGTTCCGGGCCGCGGCAACCGGCCTCTGACCGCGCCGCACACGGACCACAACCCGATCAACCACGAGGCTGACGGGCACCACTGCGCGTTCTGTTCCGGCCGTTACCTCGAGACCCCGCCCGAAAAGTCGCGCCTAGTGCGCCACGAGGACGGGTCCTGGGAGCAGCTGGACGCCCTCGGCGCCGATCAGCTCGGCGACACGGTCGCCGAGTTCCGACGCATTCCTAACCTGTTCGAGATCGTCTCCTACAACTACTGGCATCTCAACCACGGGCACGTCCCCTCCGAGGACGACCGTCGCCGCATGGCCCACTACCTGGCCTCGGACGCGGGCTACGAGCACGTCATGAACGTCGTTCGCTCGCGCATGTTGGCCTCGGGCATGAGCGAAGGCGAGTTCGCAGCCACCAGCGAGACCGCGCGCCTGCAGGCCGCCAACGGCTTTTTCTCCGGCGGGCACGACCTGATCATCGGCAAGCGCCACTTCGTCGACGGCGCCACCGAGGCCCACCAGCTGGCCGGGTCCGGCACCCTCACCCCCGAGGAACACGAGCAGTACACCGCCTACACGGCCCGCTCGATGCGCGACCTGTACGACCTGGATCCCGCGGTCCGCTACGTAGCGACATTCCAGAACTGGCTGCGCCCCGCGGGCGCGTCCTTCGACCACCTGCACAAGCAGCTCGTCGCGATCGACGACATGTCCGTGCAGACCGAGGCTGAGCTGGAGCGCCTGCGCGCCCAGCCCGACATCTACGACCAGATCTTCACGGTCGCGGCCACGCGCAAGCTCCTCATCGCCCAGAACGAGCACGCCGTCGCCTTGGCTGGCTTCGGGCATCGCTTCCCCGGCATCGCAATCTGGCCCCTGGGCGAGCCGAAAAACCCGTGGGAGGTCAGCCCCGAGGCCATGCGGGGGATCTCCGACATCCTGCACGCCGCGCACGCTGCGACGGGCGTGGAGGTGCCCGCCAACGAGGAGTGGTACCACCGCCCGCCCACCGTGTCCACGCCCATGCGCTGGCGCATCCTGCTCAAGTGGCGCATCTCGACGCTCGCGGGTTTCGAGGGTGGCACGCGCATCTACCTCAACACGATCGACCCGTGGAAGGTCGTCGAGCGCACCGTGCCGCGCCTCCTCGAGCTGCGCGAAGCGGGCCTCATCGCCCCCATGCGCATCGGAGAGGAATGCAAAGTCAGCCCCGCAATGCTGCGAGGCTGACTCTTCAGGAATGCGTCCGGCGGGGATTACTCCTCGTCGTCGCTCGAATCCTCATATCCCGTGTCGGTCGCGGGGTTATCCGCGGGAGCCGGCTCCGGTTCGACGTCCTGCGTGCCCGGATCCGTCACCGGATCGGGAGTACTCGGCGTGGCCGGCGCCGGGGAAGCCAGCGCCGAGGTCCACGTGGCCAGCCATGCGCTCATCGCGTCGAGGGAACCGACGGTCTCGTCGGCGACGATCGGGTCGCCGGTGATGCCCATCAGCCAGCCGGCCTTCGTGTCGGCGGCGAGCACACCATCGATCGGGTAGACGGCGCCCGTCGTGGCCAGGGAGCGCTGCGCGGTCTCACCCTGCAGCCAGGCGATCAGGGACTCTGCGCCGTCCGACGCGGGCGAGGACGTGGGGGCCGCGTACATGATGCGAGCGATGCACGTCGAGGAGATCGCGGTGCCGTAGGAATCGGCGCCCGTATTCGTCGCCGCAGCGACCGCCAGCGAGCGCGGGGCCACGATCAGCGGATACGCGCCGGAAGAACCCGCAGAGGCTCCCACGACCTCGGACAGGTACCCCTCGGACACGTGCGCGCGGCCGTCCACGCGGCGATGGCGCCACCCAGGGAGGAATCCACACGCGGGTTGAGGGACTGCGCGAAAGAACCCAGCCCCTCGCCCGTCTGCGCGGCTGCCTCCTGCACGAAGGCACGGCCCACCGACGACGAGGCCGGGTCCGGGACCGTCAGCAGCGCGCGGATACGCGGAGAAGTCAGATCGCCGAACGAGGTCGGCAGCGGGCGGCCGTTCGCACTCATCCACGACTTGTCGGCGATCACGCACACGTCATCGCGGCCCGTGAGCGATCGCCGCAGCTGCACCGTCCACGACCGTGCCGGCGATCGTCGCCGTATCCTGCGGCGCCGAACCCGCGATCGTGCCCGCCGCGGTCGCCTGCAGGGCATCCGCGCCATCCAGGCCGAGCACCACGTCCGCGCCCGCCTTCGACAGCGCATCCACGCCATCCACCGGCACCACTGCAACCGTAAAGCCCGTCGCCTTCGTGAACTCCTGCGCGGTCTCCATCGGCAGCTGCGCGCCACCCACCAGGGCGACGGTGACCGTGCCCGAACCGCTACGAGGAGTCGGAGCATCGATCGTGCCAGCCGTGGTCGTACCCGAAGAAGCACGGGCGCTCTGACCCGGAACGATCGGCGACGCGAACGGATCCCGAGGCGCGCTCGAGGACACGGACGGCGTACAAGCCGCCACCGTCGTCGCCGCAACAACGAGGGCCGACAACGCAAAAACAGAGCGGGCGCGAGCCATAAGGAATCCTTCAGACGGGAACACTACCGTTCAAGCATAAGACAGGGCACCTGTGGGCCTCGCGCAAGAGCGCCGCGTGGGGCATCATGGAAGCGTGCGCACGCGCACAGGGACAACCACCCATCACGCCAGGAGGCACCCATGGACTCAGCCACCATCGAAAAGCTCGCCACGACCGCCGTCATCGCCGGAGCGGCCTTCGCCGCGCTCAAAGGTCTTCGAAGCCGGCTGGAAGGTCGCCACCGGACGCCCCGTCCCCGCCGAAGACGCCGACGACGTCACCCATCGCCTCGCATGGTCCTCTTTCGCAGCCACCTCCGCCGCCATCGCGGCCGTCGCCCAGCGCTACGCGTACAAGGGGCTCCCAGAAGTGGCTTGCCCTAAGCTCGAGGCCCGCTTCGGCGTGCCCCAGCTGGAGGCCTGAGCGCCGCAGGCCGGCGCCCTCCCCTGCCGCTCACACGAGCGGCAGGGAAGGGGCCCCAGGTCCGTACGCTCCCCGACGCGCTGACGCGGGAGTCGGCCACGGCCTCGTCCCACGTGAGGAGGCCCGCACGCGAGCGACAGCCACGTGCGCGCGTCGGTCTCCACGACGGCGGGCGGCGTACCGCGCCGATGCGTCGTGCCCGGCAGGATCTGCACGGCACCGGCGGGAGGCACGCGCACCTCGACCGCGCGGCCCGGATGCGAGATGCCGAGCTCCTCAAGGGTGAAGCGCACCGCGGTGAGCACGACCGCGCGCGCAGGCTCCTCGCCGCGCTCCACGGCGCCGCGCCACGAACGCAGCGCCACCATCCCCTCACCGGGGTCAATCCGTCGTTTCGCCATGAGTCGATTCTACGCGGCGCTACCGTCTCTCCCCCGAGCGTGCATTCCGACCGCCTTGTCAGGCACAATGGATACATACAACTTCCGACGAGAGGCCACCCGTGACCGACACAGCTTCCCTCATTACGCTGCGTTCGATCCTCGACATCGAGATCGCACGCAGCTACCAGTGGGACGCGGCCACCATCATCAGGTTTCCGGCGTCGACCGAGCCGGTGACCTCACGACCCGCATCGTCGAAAACCCCGGCGCCCTCGCCGACATCGCCGCCGAAGGATTTTCGCCCCACTCCGCCGCGGGACACGCACTCTCCCACGAACTCCACGACGCCATCCAACGCCGCGTGCGCCTGTGGATCGCCGAAATCCCCACCGATCAGCTCCCCCGCCTGCGCGAGGCCCTCGGCGACGACCTCGTCCACGAGGCCGGCACGCCCTCCGGCGGATACACTCCCATCGCTCTGTCCCCCTCGAGCTGCTCGAGCGACTGGGCGGCCGGCACCGACGAGCAACGCGAATTCATGCGCGTCGCCATGGCCGGACTCGACACGCTCACGACCTCGTCGCACGCCACCCACGCGTCGCGCGCCGTCGGCGCCTCCATCATCGAACGCTCCGCGTTCCTGCGACTGTGCCGCAACCCCAAGTTCATCGCCTACGTCGTCGTCCTCGTCTACTCGATGGCGCGAGCCCTGCCCGTCATGTACGTCCCCGACTTCCGGGGCGACTGGCGCGTCCTGTGGGCCATCGACATGATCACCGCCATCCCCTACACGTGGGGCCTCATCGAAATGGTCGCCGGGCAAAAGCTCTGGCACCGCGTCGTCGGCGCCATCACCGCCTCCGTGACCTTCCTGGCCCCCTACGTGTACTTCCTCATGTACGGGCGCGACGCTCCCCCCGGCGTATGGACCGCCATCGCGCTGATCTTCTTCGGCGGTATCTTCCTCGAAGTCTTCCGCTACCAGCGCGACCGCGCCGTCAAGAAGGGCCTGGCAGAGCAGCTGTAGGCGCGCCGTTACAGCGAGGCCACTGCGTTCCGGGCGCTGTCGGGCCCGGCCCGCCCGCTGGCCGGGCTGCTCGGTGGCCCTGCTGCGCCGGGCTGCTCGGTGTGCCCGTGGGCGGCGGCCCGCCCGCTCGCCGTCCGCGCCGCGAGCCTTCGGCTCGGCGCGTCGTCTCGAAGCCCGGCCAGGCCCCGCCACCGCCCACGGGCACCGCAGCCAGACCCTCCGGTCCCTCCGGCGCCCGTCACACCCTGGGGCCAGCGTCCGCATACTGTATGTTCACAGCGCACCTTGCCCCGGCCTCGTTCCTCTGAGGCTCGCCCGCCCTCGCGTGACATGACCACGAGTTTGTTGATAGGGCTCGCATAACGACGTCCCCCGAGCGCAGTGCCCGGGGGACGTTCGTATTCGTTCGTGGCGAGGAGCTTACTTGTCCTCGCCGGTCGCCGTGCGGATGAAGCCGGCGATCATGAACCAGCCGCCGCCAACCCAGAACAGGATCAGAGTCCACAGGGGCTGGACCGGGTAAACGACCACCAGGTACGCGCACGCGACGATCCACGCGGCCGCACCGATGATGTTCGGGATCTGGAAAACGCTTCACACGCGCCGGGTGCGTGTAGTGCAGCGGGACCAGCGTCATGATCGCCAGGAAGATCGTCGCGGCGATATTGACCCACGCGGGAGTCTGAAGCACATACATGACAATCGCAACGCAATTCCACGCCGCCGGGAAGCCCACGAAGTAGTTGTCGTTCGACTTCTCTCCGTCGTTCGCGTAGCAGAACACGGAAGAGACGATGATGACGACCATCATGATGACCGGGATGGGCTTGGGTCCCAAACGGCAGGTACATCGCCATGAAGAGCGCCGGCAGGAACGTCCACGTCAGGTAGTCAACGAGGTTGTCGACGACGCCGCCGTCGAACCAGGGAATGACCTGACGGACTCCGACCTTGCGGGCCAGCGTGCCGTCGACACCGTCAACAATCAGGGCGATGACGAACCACAGCCACATCATGGGGATGTTGTTATCGAGCATCGCGAACAGAGCGAGCGTCGCCCACGCGAGCCCGGAGATCGTGAACGCGTGCACCGCCCAGGCGGCGATCACGCGGCCCAGGCTGGGTTTGCTGGCACTCTCAGACGAGGCCTGGGCCTGCTCAGTTGTAGTGGGGACATTTTGCTCAGGCACGGACGGCTCCTGTGATGGCGGATAATTTCCGCCCCTCAGTATGCCAAAGATGGGTGGGCTTTTGGTAGTACTCCGACCAAATGGCACGCGTTCGGAGCGTTCTCACAGAAAACGGTGGACATTGTTCCTGTTTACCGTGGCATTGCTTCATGACGCTTCGTACCTGTACCCGTTGGTGGCTGGAGTGCCTGGGCCTATGCGCGGGGGCTCAGGGTCCCGCAGTTGCCATTCTGGACCCTTTGATGCGACGCGGGCCCGCTCATGCGCACGTGGACCCGACAGGGTGGCGACGTTAACCCAGCAGGTGGCCGCCTGGGCGGGCTGCCCACCATGCCAGCAATAGGGGTTTAGCTGCACGTTGAAGCGTTAACGCTGCCAGTAGAGCGGCCCAGCTGCCGGGACCGAGGCGAGCATGACACCGTGCAGCGCCGCATCAATCAGCCAACGCACTGGCACCCGATGATTCCGCCAAAGTGCAGACCCATTGCGCCAAAACAGCCTGTTTTCAGCGTTTTTCATAATGGGTCTGCAGTTTGGCGGCCACCGCCACCAATCGGGAGTGCAGCACTAGAGGCGCGACACGCCGGCGACACGCTGCCAGGGGCTTCATGTCGTGCACAAAACCCCCACTGCCACACAGCAAGAAAGCCGCCGGGCTGACACACACCACCAAACTGGATAGAAACAACAATCTGGATCAGGTTACTGCGTTCTGGATAGGTTAATAAGCTATCCAGAAGCGCCGTTCCTATCCAGAACAAACTTCTATCCAGAACACGCACACCATGAACCACTGGTGTGGAGGGCGCCGGAGGGACCTGCCGCGGTGCCGGTGGGCGGTGGCGCGGCGACTCGCGGGCGGGTCACCACCCACCGGCACACACAGCGACCCAGGCACCACTGGTGTGGAGGGCGCCGGAGGGTCCGAGGGCACGGGCGGGCTTCGAGATCGACCACTCCGAGCCGTCAGGCTCGCGTGGCGATCGCGGGCAGCCGGGCCCGACGGCGCCAGAACTACCAGCGAGCCACAGCAACACAAGCAGGAAGGCCGCCGCCCACCGGCACACGCAGTACGGAACCGACGGCGCCCGGAACACCCAGTGGGGCCCGATCAAGCACCAACACAGCACAGGGGCGCGGGCCCGCAGGCCCGCGCCCCTAGCGCTACGACTCAGACGCGAACGCTCAGAAGTACTTTGCGTCCGGTCTCGCTCAGCTCGCGCAGCTCGTCAATCGAGGCGATCCAGCCGCAGCCCTCGCCTTCGGCGGCGAGCAGGTCCACGCCGCTGATTGCGAGCATGTCGCCGCCCGTGGTGCCGATGCGCACTGCGTCCACGCCCTCGGCCTCGGCGGCCGCGAACACGGCCTTGACGGCCGCCTCGGGCACCGCGACGAAGGCGCGGGCCTGGGACTCGGACAGGAGCATCTCGTGGTCGCCGACGCAGTCGCGGCGGGCGGCCCCGGCCACGTCGAAGACGCCGCCGATGCCGAAGCGCAGCGCGGAGTCCACGAGGGACTGCACGAGGCCGCCGTTCGACAGGGTCGTGCGCGGCGCGCACGAGGGGTCGGCCGTCGGGTCCATCGGCGGCGCTCAGCGCGCGCACGACGTTACCGAGGGCAACCTCGGCCTTCAGGTCGACCTCGGGCGGCAGGCCACCGAGGTGCGAGCGGGCGATGCGCGCCCACGCGGACCCGTCGAACTCCTCGCGGGTGGTGCCCAGGAGGATGACGGCGAGGCCCTCTTCGGTGAAGCCGGAGGGGTTGGCGCGCGTGACGTCGGGGAGGATGCCGAGCATGCCGATGACGGGCGTCGGGTTGATCGACGAGTTCGGCAGGCCCTTCTCGGTGCCGGACGAGTTGTACAGCGACACGTTGCCGCCGGTCACGGGGATCTCGAGCTCGATGCAGCCGTCCGCGAGCGCGGTCATGGCGGTCACCAGCTGCCACATGGCGTCCGTGTCTTCGGGGTTGCCGAAGTTCAGGCAGTCCGTGATGGCGACGGGCTCGGCGCCGACGACGGCGACGTTACGGTAGGACTCGGCGAGGGGCCTGGCGGGCTCCCGCTGCCGGGTCGAGCTTGGTGTACCAGCCGTTCGCGTCGGTCGAGAGCGCAACACCCAGGCCGCTTTCCTCGTCGATGCGGATGACGCCCGCGTCGTCGGGCTGGGCGAGGGCGGTGTTGCCCTGCACGTAGCGGTCGTACTGGTCGGTGACCCACGCCTTGGAGGCCTGGTTGACGTCGGAGAGCACGGCACGCACGTCGGCGATCAGTTCCTCGCGCGTGGCGGGACGCGCCAGATCCTCGGAAGTGGCGGCCTGCAGTTCGTCCTGCCACGCGGGGCGCGCGTAGGGGCGGTCGTAGACGGGCCCCTCGTGGGCGACGGTCTTCGGGTCGACGTCGACGATGCGGTGACCGTGGTGGTCGATCGTCAGGCGTCCGTCGCCGGTCAGGTGGCCGATGACCGCGGCCTCGACGTCCCACTTGTCGATGATCTCGAAGAAGCGCTCGCGGTCCTCGGGAGTCACGATCGCCATCATGCGTTCCTGGGACTCGCTCATGAGGATCTCTCCCGCGGTGAGCGTGGGGTCGCGCAGGAGCACGTTCTCGAGGTCGACGTGCATACCGGAGTCGCCGTTGGAGGCCAGCTCGGAGGTCGCGCACGAGATGCCTGCGGCGCCGAGGTCCTGGATGCCCTGGACGACGCCGGCCTCGAACAGGTCGAGGCAGCACTCGATGAGGACCTTCTCCATGAAGGGGTCGCCCACCTGGACGGAGGGGCGCTTGGCGGGCATGCCGTCTTCGAAGGTCTCGGAGGCGAGGATGGAGGCGCCGCCGATGCCGTCGCCGCCGGTGCGCGCGCCGAAGAGGACGACGAGGTTGCCCTCACCGGTCGCGTTGGCCAGGTGGATGTCGTCGTGGCGCAGCTTGCCGATGCACAGCGCGTTGACGAGGGGGTTGCCCTGGTAGGAGGGGTCAAACTCGGTTTCGCCGCCGATGTTGGGCAGGCCCAGGCAGTTGCCGTAGCCGCCGACGCCGGAGACGACGCCGTGGACGACGCGCGCCGTGTCGGGGTGGTCGACAGCGCCGAAGCGCAGCTGGTCCATGACGGCGATCGGGCGCGCGCCCATGGAGATGATGTCGCGGACGATGCCGCCCACGCCGGTGGCCGCGCCCTGGTAGGGCTCGACGAAGGACGGGTGGTTGTGGGACTCCACCTTGAAGGTGACGGCCCAGCCGCCGCCGATGTCGACGACGCCGGCGTTCTGGCCCATGCCGACGAGGAGGTTCTTCCTCATGGCGTCGGTCGTGCGCGCGCCGAACTGCTCGGCGAGGTGCTTCTTGGAGGACTTGTAGGAGCAGTGCTCGGACCACATGACGGAGTACATGGCGAGCTCGGCGTTGGTGGGTCGGCGCCCGAGGATGTCGCAGATGCGCTGGTATTCGTCCTCTTTGAGGCCGAGTTCCTTCCAGGGCATGTCCTGGCCGGGGGTCGCGGCGGCGTTCTCGACGGTGTCGGGCAGCTCGCGGGTGTTTTCGGAGGTCATTCGTGTTTCCATTCGAAAGGTCTGGGACGAGGCCGGGGCTCCCTCACGGGTGAGGGCGCGGTGGCGTCGTCAGCCGACGAGGGATGCGAGGACGGAACGGAAGATGCCCAGGCCGTCGGTGCCGCCGTGGTGGCTGGCGCCGTCGGGTCCGAGGGAGAGCGGGCCGAAGCCGGCCTCGGTCGCGTGCTCGGGGTGGGGCATGAGGCCGACGACGTTGCCCGCGGCGTTGGTGACGCCCGCGATGTCGTTGGCGGAGCCGTTGGGGTTGAAGTCGACGTAGCGGAACACGACGCGGCCTTCGCCCTCGAGCCGTTCGAGCTCGGCGGGGGACGCCTGGAAGTTGCCTTCGCCGTTCTTGAGGGGGACGGTGATGGTGTCGCCGACGCTGTAGGCGCGCGTCCACGCGGTGTCCGCGTTCTCGATGCGCAGCACCTGGTCGCGGCACAGGAACTTCTGGTGGTCGTTGCGGATGAGCGCGCCGGGCAGCAGGTGCGACTCGCACAGGACCTGGAAGCCGTTGCAGATGCCCAGGACGGGCAGGCCTCGTCCGGCTTCGCGCACGATCTCGCTCATGACGGGAGCGGTCGCGGCGATCGCGCCGCAGCGCAGGTAGTCGCCGTAGGAGAAGCCGCCGGGGATGACGACCGCGTCGACGCCGTGCAGGTCGGCGTCCTTGTGCCACAGGGACACGGCCTGCGCGCCGGCGATTTCAACCGCGCGGGCGGCGTCGCGGTCGTCGAGGGTGCCGGGGAAGGTGACGACTCCGACGCGGGTCACTGCACGCCTCCCGCGTAACGGGCGTCGGCCTCGTCGATGGCCTCGACGCGCACGACGTCCTCGATGATCGGGTTGGACAGGACCTCTTCGGCGGCCTTGCGGGCCTGGTCCAGGAGCTCGTCGGTGACGGGACCGTCCACGCTCAGGTGGAAGCACTTACCCTGGCGCACGGCCTCAAAGCTCGTGATTCCGAGCCTGGGCAGCGCCGAACCGACAGCCTTACCCTGGGGATCCAGGATCTCCGGCTTCGGCATCACTTCCACGATGATTCGCCCCACGGCGTTCCTCCTTGTGTTGTTGGTGAGGATCCCGCCGTGCATCTTGCCCGGCGGGCAAGTCTGTTTACAGGATGGGGTCCGACCCGGTGAGTCGGCGGTATGCCTCGACGTAGCGCGCGGCGGTCGCAGCGGCCACGGATTCGGGCAGCGCGGGCGGGTTGGCGCCCGAGGAGCGGTCCCAGCCGGACTGCTCGGAGACCAGCCAGTCGCGCACGTACTGCTTGTCGAAGCTGGGGCGACCTGGCCCTCCACCCACTGGTCGGCGGGCCAGAATCGCGAGGAGTCCGGGCGTGAGGATCTCGTCCGCGAGCACGAGCGCACCCGTGGTCACGTCGATGCCGAACTCGAAACTTGGTGTCCGCGATGATGATGCCGCGCTGCGCGGCGATGTCGCGGGCGGCCCGGTACAGGGCGATCGACAGGGTCGCGGATCGCGACCGCGAGCTCCTCGCCGATGCGCTCGGCGGTCTGCTCGAAGGTGATGTTCTCGTCGTGCTCGCCCAGCTCGGCCTTCGCGGCCGGCGTGAAGATCGGCTCCTCGAGGCGCGAGGCCTCGGTCAGGCCCTCGGGCAGCGTGATGCCGCACACGGAGCCGGACTCGCGGTACTCGGCCAGGCCGGAGCCGGTCAGGTAGCCGCGCACGACGCACTCGATGGGGATCATGTGCAGGCTGCGGCACGACCGCGCGCCCGTCCACCTCGGCGGGCACCGTGAAGCGCGTGGGCTGGGCGCCCTCCAGGGCGCGCGAGGCCTCGGCCGGGGCCTTCGTGCCGACGGCCAGCAGGTGGTTTTCCACGAGGGGACGCAGCTGGCCCATCCACCAGATGGCGAGCTGGTTGAGGACCGCGCCCTTGCCGGGGATCAGCGTGGGCAGCACGTAGTCGTAGGCGCTGATGCGATCCGAGGTCACCATGAGGAGGGCCTCCGGGCCAGCCTTCGCGTGGCGTGGGCATCCCGCCGGGGTGGTGGTCTGCGGCGCGGGGCCGACCACGGCCTCGTCGGGAGCGTAGATGTCGCGAACCTTACCCGCGCTCAGCGGGGTCCAGCCGTGAAGGGTGGCGGTCATGATGCTCCTCAGTGGGTTCTCAGTCGAGGGTGACGACCAGGTCGGCGGGCCACGTCGCGATGTCGCTGCGGTGGTGTTCCCCGTCGAAGTGGATGAGGTCGACGCCCCGGTAGGCCAGGGCACGGGCCTCGTCGAGCGTGGCCGCGCGGGCGACGACGTCGAGGACTCGGCCGCCGGAGTTCACCAGCGCGTAGGTCGGTTCGAAACCGCAGCATCCCGCCGCGACATCGGTCGGGATCGTCGGTGATCTCCTCGGAGGTGCCGGCGTGGATGACGTGGACGCCGTCAAGCTCCTCGGCCGCTTCGATACCGGTGATCTCATGTCCGGTATCCGTGGGGCCCGGGTAGCCGCCCGAGGCCATGACGACCGTGACGGCAGCGTCCTCGACTCCACACGGGGGCGGGGACCTTCGCGAGAGTGCCGGTCGCGGCCGCGTACAGGATGGGGGGCCAGCGGGGAGTCGAGGCGCTCGAGGACCGCCTGGGTCTCCGGGTCGCCGAAACGCACGTTGAACTCGACGACGCGGATGCCCTTCGAGGTCATCGCGAGGCCGCAGTACAGGAGGCCGCGGAAGGGGGTGCCGCGACGCGCCATCTCAGTGATGACGGGCTGGGCCACCTCGTCGACGATGCGCTGCGTGGCCTCTTCGGGGAGCCACGGGAGGGGGCTGTAGGCGCCCATGCCGCCCGTGTTCGGGCCCTCGTTGCCGTCGCCGACGCGCTTGAAGTCCTGCGCGGGCTGCAGCGGCACGACGGTAGCACCGTCGGCGAAACAGAACAGGGAGACCTCGGGGCCGTCGAGGTAGTCCTCGATGACGACCGCTCCCCCGTCGCGCGACAGGCAGGCGCGCGCATGCTCCGAGGCCTGGGCGCGGTCGGTGGTCACGACGACACCCTTGCCGGCGGCAAGCGCGTCATCCTTCACGACGTAGGGGGCACCCAGGTCGTCGAACGCGGCCTCGACCTCGTCCATCGTGGTGCACGTGAAGGCGCGAGCCGTGGCCACGCCGGCATCGGCCATGACCTGCTTCGCGAAAGACTTGGAGGCCTCGAGGCGCGCCGCGTCCTTCGTCGGGCCAAACACGGGGATTCCGTAGTCCAGGACCGCATCCGCGACGCCCGCGACGAGCGGGAGCCTCGGGGACCGACGACCACGAGGTCGACGTTCTCGGACGTGGCGCGACGGACGACGTCCTTCGGATCCAGGGGATCCATGGTCAGGGAGCGTCCCAGCTGCTCCAGGGCGGGATTACCCGCCTGGACGACCAGCGACACGGGATGCTCGGGGGTGGACGTTCGTACAAGCGCACGGGCGATCGCGTGTTCGCGACCCCCGTTACCAACGAGAAGAACCTTCACAATTTAAGCCTATCGGTGTTTGGCGGCCTCCCGGGCCACCGTGGTGTTTTATGGGTGCACGTCACAGCGAAAGTGAGACGGGGTTGCAGCCCTCACCAGGCGCCGTTCGGGTTGCCGCTGCGGCGGTCATCCTTCTTGTCGCGCTGGTCCTTGTTGCGCTGATCGTTCTTGTGCTGCAGCTCCTCGCGGCGCTGCTTCTCGGCCGGGGTCTCACCCTCGTAGGGGGTCCTGCGTGGGGCTCGGGCTGGGACTCGGGTTCGTCTGCTGATCCTTCGACCCCTTGTCCTGCTGATCCTTCTGCTGGTCCTTCTGCTGGTCCTTCTGCTGGCCGCCCTGCTCCTCGGACTGCTCCTCAGCCTTCTGCTTCTTGTCCTCGACGCGTTCCTTGTTCTGGTCGGCGGGGTTATCGGACTTGTTGCCAGACTGCTGCTGATCGCCGGACTGATTCTGGTTTGCCCGACTGGTCCCTTGTCGTCGGACTGGTTCTGGTCGGACTGGTTCTGGCTGGAGTTGGAGGCCGTCTGACAGGGGGCGACAGTCTCTTCGGCTTCCTGGTAGGTGGTCGCGGCATCTGCGTACGAGCCGGCGGCAGCCTGCGCGTCGCCCTGAATCTCGATGCCGATCGCGAGGTTGACACGAACGCGGCATTCGTAGGAGAAGGGCTCGAGTCGGCCGGGCTTGACCTCGGTGGCCTTGGGGACGAGGTCGAAGGCGGTACGCAGCTCCGTCACGCCCTCGTCAGTCTGCCCCTGACGCACGAGGGTGGTGCCGCGGTTGTAGTGCGCGACCCAGCGCTCAATGCCGATCTTCGTCCACGTCATCTGGCCTTCGTAGCCCGTCTGGGCGACGTCGTATTCCTGAGCCTTCCAGTGGCTCAGGGACGAGCGCGACCAGAGCGAAAGGCCGATCAGGTACGCGGCGACGGCCAGCACAATGACGAGGATCGGGATTGAGTACCACAGGGGGCGCAGCGCCCGCGTGTTGCGCTGGATCTTCTGCTTACCGGACGATGCCTTGGCGAGCTTCGCACGAACGGAGGGATCGACGGGATCGACCTGAGGCGCGCCGAAGGGGAGAAGGTCTGCTTCAGGCTGCGAGTTCTCAGATGGCATGGGAGTTCCTCAGCTGTTGGGCGCGCAGCGCCAGCGTGGCACCCTCCCACGCGAGGAGACCCCCGAGTAGGAGCGCGAAAGGCCAGATGATGTAGCGATACGTGTCTTTCAGGTTGCGCGACTCGGCGAGCGTCGACGCCTTGTCGAGCACGGAACGCGCGTGCGATTCGATCGCTGACTTGTCGGGCGAGTGCACGTAGTCGACGCCCACGCGTGAGGCGACATCCGCGAGGGCGGCCTCGTCGATCTTCGAAATGGCGATGGGGTTACCGGGCTGCGAGGAGTCGTGGATGTACTCGGGTTCACCGCCGCTCTGGGAGCCGCTGTCGCCCAGGCGCAGGACCTTCATGGGGCCACCTTTCTCGGTGCCGTAGCCAAGGACGAGGCCGCCGTCGATGTACTCCTTCACGGCATCCCAGTCGCTGGCTTCGCCTGAGGGCGCGCTGGTCCAGTGGTTCTGATTGGAGGTCTCACCGTCGGTGAAGACGAAGAGGGCACGCACGTTCTGAGGGTGGCGTTCCTTGTTCTTCTTCAGGAGCTTGGCGAGGTCTTGGGCGGGTCGGTTCACCGACGATCCCTGGGAGGAGCTGGAGAGCTCGCGATCAAAGGAATCCATGTACGAGATGACCGCGGACGCGTCGGAGGTCAGCGGCAGGTCCGTGTGGACCTTCGAGTCCCAGGACATGATGGAGAAACGCGAGCCGGTGAGGATGTTCATCATGATCGCGACGTCGTTACGCACGCCGTCGATGCGGGGCTTGTTGCCGTCCCAGTCCTCGGCGGCCATGGACCCGGTGCGGTCGATGACGAAGTAGACCTCGAGGGTCGAGGTCACTTCCTGGGCCTCGCCGTGGATCGACGGGCCTGCGCCCATGATGATGACTGCGACGACGATGAGGAAGCGACGCAGGACGTCCATGACGTGGCGGCGGGTGGCGCGCTTGGCCGACAGGAACACGAAGAGCGCTCCGAGCACAGCGATGATGCCCAGAACGACCACGTGAAAGACGGGGCGAAAAATCATGTCAGAGCCTCCCGAACGCCAGCAGACCAAGCAGGGACACGACGCCGACGAGTGTCCACCCCAAGGCGGCACCGGGGCGGTCCGTCTCCACCATCTTTCCAGCGGAGTCGAGTTCTTCTTTCTGTTCAGCCTCGATCTGGCGCACCACGCTATCCACGGCTGACGGGGACGAGGCATCGTAGAAGTCGCCGCCGGTCTTACGGACCTCGTCACGCAGCTGTTGGGCCTGGTAGCCCAGGTTGGTATCCGATCCCGGGTAGAGGGCGGTGACCGTCACTCCTTGCTTCTTCGCGAACTCGATCGCCTCGCTCAGGTCGTAGACGCCGTCGCCGTACACCTCGTTGTCGGTGGCCAGCAGGATGGTGCGGGAGCGCTGCTTGTCGTTATGGTCGAAGCCCATGATGCACGAGGACAGACCGTCGCCGACGAGCGAGGAGACCTCCCTGGTTCTCGTCCATGACAGGCGCCAGGTAGTCGAAGAGTTCCTGCGTTCCAGACAGCCTTCCACCAAATTGGATGAGGCCGGTGTCGATCGTGTCCGACATTTCCTGGAGGACGTCGGTGGCCATGTCGTAGTCGTCGGTGAGCGGGAACATCGTCATCGAGTAGGCGTCCCACAGCTGCAGCGAGATCCTCTCCCCCTCGAAGTGGGAGATGATTTGCCGGAAGGCCCCGCCGATCTTCGAGTCGTAGGGCAGCATCGATCCGGACGCGTCCAGGCACAGGACGATGTCACGGCTCGCGGACTTGTCGTGCTTGACGTAGCGGTCGACGGGCGCGCCCGCCGACACGGAGGTCGCGATGACGGCGATCAGGAAGCAGACGAAGGCCATAGCCAGCGAAGCGCGCGTGCGACGCACGAGCGCCTGGTACTTCGGCAGGCCCCGCAGGTAGCCGGTGTTGGCCACCCACCCCTTCTTTCCCGAGCGCACGCCGGCGCGACGCGCGAGCATCCAGCCGACGACCGTCGCGATCACGACGACCGCGAGGAGGACGGGGATTAACCACCAGAACCTCATACGTTCACCGCCTCCACGGCCATGGTCAAGACGTTGGTGACAGCCTCGTGAGAGGGCTGCCCCTGCGGGATGTCATCACCCGAAAAACTGGGGACTTCGCAGGCCTGCAGGACATCGGCCAGGCCCGGCCACACGGGAACGAGCTCGCGCACCTCGGATACGGTTGCGACCTCGAGGTCTCGGCCCGTTCGCTCGGTGCCCAGGGCACGCATGAGGCCCGCGAGCGCCAGGTGAACGCCGCGCGCATCCAGGTCGCCGTCGGCGTAGCGGTCGGCAATCTGATCGACGTACGTGAGGTACTTCTTGCGGCGGGCATCCGTGATCGTCTGAAGTTCCATGACCTCGCCAATGCGCGACGTCCACCAACGCCAGATGCTGTAGACAATCCACCCCAGGACGGCGACGACGAGCACGGTCCCCAGGATCCACATCCAGTTCGGGTACAGCGCGGGATCGTTCAGGCTGCTGGTGAGATCACCGGACATGTGCTCCCCTTTCGAGGGCTCGCATGAGTGCGCGCGGAACGTCTGCGCTGGAGCCAACGTTCACGCGGATCACCCCACGATTGTCGAGCATTTGGGCGACCGCATGTCGGCGCATCGCCACGAGATTGGCGGCTTCCCCGGCCAGCTGCGAGTCGCGCAGCAGGAAATCCGGGAGAGGTCCTTCGGTCACGTCGACCACGTTCGTGCCCTCCTCGAGGGAGGTCGGGTCGATGTCCTCGACGCTCACCACCATGACCTGGTGGCGCACGGACAGGGACTTGATGAGGTCATCGGACAGGCGCGTCGGCTCTGGCTGGGTGGCGTCTGTGACGATGACGATGAGGCTGCGGCGTCGGGTCACCGTCCGCGCGCGTGCCAGGAGCTTGGGCACGTCCGAGTGCGGTGAGGACAGGGTGATGTCCTCCTCGATGCGACGCATGATCGTTTCGGCGTGGGCGTTACCGGATCGGGCGGGCATGAAGCGCACGCGCTCGGCATCACCGGCGACGAGGCCGATCTGGTCTCCGCGCGCCACGCTCAGCCAGGCGATCGCCTCGCATGCGGTGAGGGCGATATCTTCCTTGGTCTCACCGGACGGGGCGAGAGCACCCATTTCACGGCCCGTGTCGACGACGAGCATGACCTGCAGGTTCGCCGTGGCCTCGTGCCTCTTGATGATCGGCGAACCGGTGCGAGCCGTCGCCGCCCAGTCGATTTCGCGCACGTCGTCGCCCGGCTGATAGGGAGCCAGGTCCATGAACTCCCAGCCGCGTCCCTGCCGCAGCGCGGAGTGCTGTCCATCCATGATGGACAGCAGCTTGCGCATGACGGGCAGCTGGATGCGCGTGGAGAGCGCGTGGATTTCGCGCGAGCGTACAGGCATTGCGTTCCTCGAGGGCGTTGGCGGCGGGCGGGAGAATCGTTACGGCACGGGCACCGCGTTGAACACGGCGTCGATGAGGCCCTCGATGGAGACGTTGTCCGCCAGTGCGTCGAAGGTGCGGATGATGCGGTGGCGCAGGATGCCGTAGCGCATCTCCTTGATGTCGTCGGGCATGACGTGGTTTCGCCCCTGACATGAGGGCGATCGCCTGCGCGATCTGCATGAGGGCGATGCCACCACGGGGGGAGGCGCCCACGCGCACGTGCTTGTTCCATCCGGGCAGCGGGTTCGGGCCGGCGCCACGGGTGGTGTTGACGATGTCGACGATGTAGGCCTTGAGGGTCTCGTGCACGAACACGCGTCGGCGCGCTTCCTGCAGGGTGCGCACGTCGTCGAGGGTGATGGGCGCGACCGAGGCCTGCGAGCTCATCTGGCCGGAGTCGATGCGGGTGAGAACCTCGAGCTCCTCGACGGGCGTCGGGTAGGTGATGACCTCCTTGAGGAGGAATCGGTCCATCTGAGCCTCGGGCAGCACGTAGGTGCCTTCTTCTTCGATGGGGTTCTGGGTGGCCATGACCATGAAGGGGTTGGGCAGCTTGTGGTTGACGCCGCCGATCGTGGTCTGGCGTTCCTGCATGGCCTCGAGCATGGCGGACTGGGTCTTCGCCGAGGAACGGTTGATCTCGTCGAGGAGGACCATGTTGGCGTGGACGGGGCCCAGCTGGGTGACCATCTCGCCGCGCTCCTGGTTCCAGATCTGGGAGCCGACGATGTCGTTGGGCATCAGGTCGGGCGTGCACTGGATGCGGTGGAACGTTCCGGACACTGCGGACGCGAGGGTCTGCGCGGCCGTCGTCTTCGCCAAGCCGGGCACGGATTCAACCAGGACGTGACCGCCGGCGAGCAGCGAGGCGGTGAGCGCGCGGCGCAGACCTTCCTGACCCACGACGGTGTGCTGATAGATGGTGGTCATGCGATCGAGCAGGCTCTTCGCGTGGGCCAGCTCGTCGTTCGTCAAGTAGTTGGGCACGGGCTCTCCTTGCGTGCGCGGTCGGATGCTGTTCCAGTGTAGCCCTCCGACTCCTCGTTCAGGCAACCCGGTCAGTTTTCGCATCGTCATTGACGAGGCGGGGGCCGGACGCAGCTCGGAATCTTACCGCCGTGTTTCGGCAGTCACCCTCACGGGGAGAAAAAGGGGTGGGCCCCGGAGTTTCCTCCGGGACCCACCCTCAGATCCGCGTGGATCAGGCCTGCTTCGCGGCGGCGATGCGCGCGCGGAACTTGGCCAGCTGCTCGGTGATGGCAGCGGGGAGCTTGTCGCCGAACTGCGAGAAGTACTCCTCGGTGTCGTCCATCTCGGCGGCCCAAGCGTCGGGATCGATCGCGAAGAGCTTCGCCCAGACGGCCTCGTCGATGTCCAGGCCGTCGAGGTTGAAGTCCTCGAACTTCGGGTAGCGGCCGGTCACGCCATCGATGGCCTCGACCTCGCCGGCAGCGCGGCGAACGATCCAGTCCAGGACGCGGGAGTTGTCGCCGTAGCCGGGCCACATGAAGTTACCGTCTTCGTCCTTACGGAACCAGTTGACCTGGTAGACCTTCGGGAAGCCCTCGCCGAGCTTGTCCTGCATCTCCAGCCAGTGGCCCCAGTAGTCGGCCATGTTGTAGCCGCAGAAGGGCAGCATGGCGAAGGGGTCGTGGCGCAGCGAGCCGGCCTTGACGTCGGTCGCGGCAGCGGTGACCTCGGAGGCCACGGAGGCGCCGATGAACACGCCGTGGGCGGGCTCGTACTGCTCGGCGACCAGCGGGACGTTGGTGGCGCGGCGGCCACCGAAGAGGACGGCGTCAACCGCGACGCCCTCGGGGGCTTCCCAGTCGGGGCAGATGATGGGGCACTGCGAGGCGGGAACGGTGAAGCGGCTGTTCGGGTGAGCAGCCTTCTCGCCGGACTCGGGGGTCCAGTCGTTGCCGTGCCAGTCGATCAGGTGCGCCGGAACGTCGCCGTCGATGCCTTCCCACCACACGTCGCCGTCGTCGGTCAGGGCGACGTTCGTGAAGATGGAGTTGGCCTTGCCGGTCTCCATGGCCATGGGGTTGGTCTTGTAGGAGGTGCCGGGGGCAACGCCGAAGAAGCCAGCCTCGGGGTTGATGGCGCGCAGGCGGCCATCCGGGCCCGGGCGCATCCACGCGATGTCGTCGCCGACGGTCTCGACCTTGTAGCCGGGGATCGTGGGCTGGAGCATGGCGAGGTTGGTCTTGCCACAGGCGCTCGGGAAGGCGGCGGTGACGTGGAACTGCTGGCCGGTGGACTCGCGGGTCAGGCGCAGGACGAGCATGTGCTCGGCCATCCAGCCGTCACGCTTTGCCATCGTCGAGGCGATACGCAGGGCGAAGCACTTCTTGCCGAGCAGGGCGTTGCCGCCGTAGCCCGAACCGAAGGACCAAATCTCGTTGGTCTCGGGGAAGTGGGTGATGTACTTCTCGTCGTTGCAGGGCCAGTTCGAGTCTTCCTGACCGGGCTCCAGGGGAGCGCCGACGGAGTGAACGGCGGGAACCCACACGCGACCCTCGTTGATGAGGTCCATGGCAGCAGCACCCATGCGGGTCATGATGCGCATGTTGACGACAACGTAGGGGGAGTCGGTGATCTCAACACCGAGCTGGGAGATGGGGCCACCGAGGGGACCCATGGAGAAGGGCACCACGTACATGGTGCGGCCCTTCATGGCACCCGTGAACTTCTCGTGCAGGGTGGCCTTCATTTCCTTGGGGTCGGCCCAGTGGTTCGTCGGGCCGGCGTCCTCTTCCTTCTCACAGCAGATGAAGGTACGGGACTCAACACGCGCAACGTCGGACGGCTTGGAGCGAGCAAGGAAGGAGTTGGGGCGCTTCTCCTCGTTGAGCTTGGTGAACATGCCACTCTCGACCATCTGAGAGGTCAGGCGATCCCACTCCTCCTGGGAGCCGTCGCAGAACTCGATGGCGTCAGGGGTGGTCAGCTCAGCAATTTCAGCAACCCACTTGATGACATCTTCGGGAGCGTTCGCCGGAGCGGCTGCACGCACGTCCTGTTCGGTCACGGACATTTTGCCTCCTGAGGCATTTCGGATTGTCGAGGCCGCAGTTGCGTCCCCGATTGACAGAATCAATCATGCCGGACCCCTCACCCGCGCTTACGGGCGCTTGGTCCCGGTCACACCACAATCGTAGTCGAACAAGTCACACACCGCCCGAGCCGATAGGGACCTTCAACCCACCCACAAGGGCCTCTATGAACGCCCGACCCGCCCCCAACCTCGTGAATGCGACGGAAGTCGTCCATTCACCCATCGTCGTGAGATAGAACACCGAATATGGGGTCACAAATCCATCTCTGAACTTGAAGTCACACCACCCCATGACCGACGATTACACGTAGCACAACAGTGCTATTCACCATTGGAAGGACCGAATACACCATGGGACTCCGTTCTAAGACCCAAGGCCCTGACTTTTTTGAAGACTTCACCTCCCAGGCCCGCCAGCTCGTGCAGGCAGTTGAGTTCCTGACGCACATCTACGCTGCCTCCCCGAAGAGCGCATCGCCCTGCGCGACCAGCTCCACGAGGTTGAGCACCGCGGCGACGAACTGAACCACGCGATCGTTCAGCGCATCAACTCCTCGTTCATCACGCCTTTCGACCGCGAGGATCTGCAGTCGCTGGCGTCGCACCTGGACGACTGCCTCGACTTCATCGACGAGGCCGGCGACCTCCTGGTCGTCTACGGCATTGCCGACATCCCTCCTCCCTGGTCTCCCTGCTCAACGAGCAGATCGCGGTCATCAAGCACTGCGCGGACCTGACCGCCGAGAACATGCCCAAGCTCAAGTCGCCCGTGGACATGCGCGACTACTGGATCGAGATCAACCGCCTCGAGAACGAGGGCGACCTGGCCTACCGCCGCACCCTGACGGCCCTGTTCGACTCGGGCCTCGACCCGGTCACGATCATCAAGCTCAAGGACATCGTCCAGGGCCTCGAATCCTGCGCCGACGCGTTCGAGGAGCTGGCCAACGTCATCGAGTCCCTCGCACTGAAAGGAATCCTGAGCCGTGGATCTGAATCTGATCCTCGTCTGCGTCGTCATCGTCGTCGCGCTGTTCTTCAGTTACACGAACGGCTTCCACGACGCGGCGAACGCGATCGCGACCTCCGTGTCGACGCGCGCGTGGACTCCCCGCGCGGCGCTCCTCATGGCCGCGACGATGAACGTCATCGGCGCCATGATGGGCACGGCCGTCGCCAAGACGGTCGGTAAGGGCATCATCTCGATCAGCGACTACGCCGAGTCTCCACTGCCGGAGATGCAGCAAAAGGGCCTGGTCATCATCCTGGCCGCCCTGCTGGGCGCCTGCATCTGGAACCTGATCACCTGGTGGTTCGGGCTCCCCTCGTCCTCCTCGCACGCCCTCATCGGTGGCATGGCGGGCGCCGGCCTCATGAGCGGCACGGTCGTTTACTGGTGGGGCATCATGAGCCACGTCGTGATCCCGATGTTCGCCTCCCCCATCATCGGTTTCATCGTCGGCTACATCGTCATGAAGCTCGTGCTGTCGCTGCTGCGCAAGGCGCAGTATCACCGCACGATGCGTCGCTTCCGCGCCGCGCAGCGCTTCTCGTCGGCGGCTATGGCCCTGGGCCACGGCATCCAGGACGCGCAGAAGACGATGGGCATTATCGTCATGGCGCTCATGGCGGGCGGTTACGGCCAGCACCACAACATCCTCGATCCGATCACGGGCGAGATGAACGTGCCCCTATGGGTGAAGATTTCGAGCGCTCTGGCGATTTCGCTGGGTACCATGGCCGGCGGTGGGCGCATCATGCGCACGATCGGCCGCAAGATCATCGACCTGGATCCGGCTCGCGGCTTCACCGCCGAGGCCGTGTCCGCCTCGATCCTGTACCTGTGCTCTTACGTCATCCACGCCCCGATCTCGACGACGCAGGTCGTGTCGACGGCGATCATGGGCGTGGGCTGCACGAAGCGCTTCTCGGCGGTTCGCTGGGGCGTTGCGGGCAACATCGTCATCGCATGGTTCCTCACCCTGCCGGCCGCCGCGCTGGTGTCGGGCATCGTGTACCTCGTCGTGGCGCTGCCTCTGGGAGTTCACTGATGCGTGGTCGCCTCGTCGCGACGGCTGCGGTCGCCGCTCTTCTCGGTGCCCCGCTCGCGGCATGCTCAGATTCGTCCGTCATGCACATGCGGGTCGGCCAGTGCATCCTCCTACCGGAGGATAAGAGCGCAACCACGGCGACGACGCTCGAGAAGACCAGCTGCACGCGCGAGCACGACGCTGAGGTCTTCGCTCTGGCATCCGCGCCGGACGGGATTTCCCGGGCGCCGAGGCGCTTAACCGGCAGGCCGAGACCGATTGCATTTCCGCGTTCGACGCGTACGTGGGGTCGGACTACCTGATCTCGACACTCGACGCGACGTGGATGATCCCGACGAAGGATTCGTGGGCACAAAACGATCGTTCGATCGTGTGCCTGGCGCGTCCGTTGGACCATTCGAAGCTGACCCAGTCGGTGAAGGAGTCGGGCCTGTAGGGTCCGTCGAGTCTGCGAACGTCATCGGGTGGTGCGTGGCCGCTGGGCACGCGCCACCCGATACTTTTAACTTCTATCTACTGCGATGGCGACCGATGCGGATCACGCGTTAACGATGGTTACTCTTCCGCACAGCGGCCCCACGGATGGAGCGGAGGCGGCTCGGTGACGTCCGGGCCGCCTCAGTGCTTCTTAGAGGCCTTGCGCGCGTGCACGGTGGGGTCCTTCGTGGTGACGCCGTGGGTTTCGAGGGCGGCGACGGCCAGCCCATCGGGGCCGTGTTCGACGTGGGCGACGAGGACCTGGCCACGCGCCAGGCGCGGGGCCTCAGCACCGGCGACTGGAGCCGACGCGAAGGCGCGGATCTCCTCGATGATCGCAGCCCGCGCAGGGCCGGCGACGGACAGGACCGTGGGGGCCGCGTGCTCGCGCAGGCGCTGTGCCGCGAAGGCGCGGACGCGTCCGACGCGCGCCTCGGCGTCGACCTGCGCATCCGGGCCGGAGGCGGTCAGGTCCAGCGACTCGACGAGCGTCACAGATCCCCCGCCCATCGACGCCCACGGGGTGAGGCTCTGGCGCGAGCGGGCTGCCGGCGACGCGAACGCGCGCGCCACACCGAAGCTGGAGAGCAGATCGATGAGGTCGAAAGCCTGGCGCACGCCGAATCGACTGAGCGGCGGGTCGACGGGTTCCGGCGCGGTCTCGGTCTTCTTCGCCGAGGCCTGCTCCACCTGTGCGGCCCTCCTGGCCGCGGCGGACGCCACCATCGCGGGGGTGGGCGCGGGGCGAGGCTTGAAGGAGCCGCTGCCTCAGCAGGGTGCCGCGGAGCCGCCGGAAGAAGCGGAAGGAGAGGCGGACTCGGGGACGTCCCCGGCCTCGTCGAGGCGCGGGGCGAGGCCCCTGCCCGGGACGCAGCACGAGGAGCGTGGTCGTCACGAGGCGACCTTCGCGCGCGCGGGCAACGATGTCGGCGAGGAGGCGGCGATCGCCTCGGCGCGTGAGCATGTCGGCGGCGCGCTCGGGCGAGGTCCACGCGGTCTGGTCGATTTCGGTGCGCGGGGCGCGCGCGACGGGGGCGCGCAGGCGCTCGGAGGCGTGGCCCGCGGGAACGGGAGTGCCCACCCAGTAGTGGACTTCCTTGGTCTGCCCGCCGCCCAGGCGGTAGCGCTGGGTCGTCAGGGGCGCGCCGAGCGTGACGATCTGACCGGTTTCCTCCTCGACTTCGCGCACGGCGGCGGCGACGAGGGACTCACCGTTTTCGGTCTTGCCCTTGGGCCAGGACCAGTCGTGGTAGCGCGGCCGGTGGACCATGAGGACTTCGATGTCCGCGGGGTCGATGGGCTCGCCGGGGACGGCGACGCGCTCGGGGTCCGTGAAGCGCCAGACGAGCGCGCCCGCGGAGCGAACGAGTCGCTGGGGGCGGGGGGCTGGCATCGGACGCATAGGGACAAGGGTAGTCGCCCGCGCGCGCCCGTGCCCTGGTGGGCGCGCCACGTCACCCCGGTTCGGGCCTTCCACGAGGCCGTCCAGGGCGCGCCGGGATCAGCACCGACGCTACAAAGGAGGGTCAGTCGAGGGTGCCGACGGCGGCCTCGCGCGCGGCGACGTCAAGCTCGTCGGCGGTGACCAGCAGCGCACAGTGACGCATGGTGACGCGGTGGGCGAGCGGGTCCGCGGGGTCTTCGATCCACAGGGCCCCGGCCTCGCCGGCGGCGAGCACGCGCATCGCCCGCGACGCCTGGGCGAGCACATACTCGAGATCGTCGTCGGTGAGGTCGCCGCGCAGCAGCGAGTCGACCTCCTCCATGATGAGGCTCAGGGGCCGCAGCTCGACGGGGGCCTCGAGGCCCTGGATGATGGGGGCACGCGAGCCCTCGGCGTAGCGCTCGGCCACCAGCAGCGGGTCGCGGTGGTACCACTCGTGCAGCAGGTAGACGCGCCACAGCGCGCCGGGGAGCGTGAACTCGGGGCTGCGAGACCACACGTGCGCGATCGTATCCACGCCGCTGGTGCGCACGGTCTCGCGCAGGCGCGCGACGTCGGCGTCGGTGAAGGTCTCGTCGCCCACGCCCATAAGCGCCCACGCGGCGGTGTGGGCGACGGCGGCGGTGGCCGCGGGATCTTCGTCGCCGATAATGGCGTCAGCCCTGGCGGCGTCGAGCATGGCGGGGCGTCGCGGCATCTTCGATTGGGCCATGGGGACTTCTTCCTCCTACAATGGGGATGCTGGGCCTATAGCTCAATGGTAGAGCAGCGGACTTTTAATCCGTAGGTTGGGGGTTCGAGTCCCCCTGGGCCTACTGGTCGCCTCGGAACGTTCCGGGGCGTTCACGCTATCTGCGGGCGCGCGCCCGCTTTCGGAGGTGCAGCATGGATCCTCGTTTTTCTCGCGCGTATGGCGCTTTGGCGGGCCTGGCGCTCGGTGACGCGCTGGGCATGCCGACTCAGGAGATGTCCCCAAAGCAGATCCGTTCGGTGTACGGGCGTATCACGGGACTCGTGGACGGTGATGCCTCGCAGCCCTACGCGCCGGGGATGCCTGCGGGCTCGGTCACGGATGACACGGAGCAGGCGCTGCTGGTTGCGTCCCTCCTGGTACGAGGCCGGGGTTCCTCCTCGGGTCGCGTAGCCCTGGACGCGGGCGAGTTCGCCCACGCGCTGCTGGACTGGGAGGACTCAATGATCGAGCGCGGGTCGCTCGACCTGCTGGGCCCCTCCACGAAGGCGGCCCTCGAGCGCGTGCGGGCGGGCGAGGACCCGCTGAGCGTGGGCGGAGCGGGCACCACGAACGGCGCGGCGATGCGCGTCACCCCGATCGGCATTGCGGTCTCGACGGCCGATCCCGAGGCCTTTGCGGATGCCGTCTGGTCATCCTGTCAGGTCACGCACGCAACGCGCCAGGGCTTCCAGTCGGCTGCCCTCGTGGCGGCGGCCGTGTCCATGGGTATCGACTGGGATACTCCGTCTGCTTCGGACATGACGGCCCCTGCTGTGGAAGGCGCTCACATACGTCGATTCCCTGCCCGAGCGCGGCGCATGGACCCCCGACCCGGACGTCGTGGCGGCGACGCGCAGGGCGATGCATCTGGTCGCCAACCCCGCGTCCTCGTCCCTGGAGTGCCTCGTCGAGCAAGTGGGCACATCCGTCGCCTCGGCACAGGCGATCCCCATGGCTTTCGCGCTGCTCGCGCGCGACCCCTCCCCGCGCGCCCTCCTGGACGCCGCCAACATCGGCGGGGACACCGACACGATCGGCGCGATCGCGGGCGCGATCCTGGGCGGGGCCCTCGGCGAACAGGTTCTGCCCGCAGACAGCCTCTCGATGATCGAGGAGGTCTCCCACCTCGGCCTGCCGTCCGTCGCCCTCGAGCTGCTAGAGCTGCGCGATCAGGCGCTCGTCGGCCGCCAGGAGGAGCCAGCCCCGGCCTCGTCGCCCACCTCCCCTGCGGGTCGGGTGGTCCTCATGGGGCAGATCCTCGTGGACCTCGCCGTGCGCGGCGAGGCTCTGCCCTCTCCCGGCGGCGACGTGTGGGCCGTCGACGAGGGAATGCACGTGGGCGGCGGCTTCAACGCCCTCGTGGCGGCGCGGCGCATGGGGGCCAAGGCCGTCTCGCTCAGTCCGATCGGCGACGGCCCTTACTCCTCGCTCATCCAAGCGGCGCTGACGCGCGAGGGGATCGCGGATCTCGGGCCACGCATCGCGGGCATTGACAACGGGTTCTGCATCGCGTTCACGGACCGCACGGGCGAGCGCACCTTTATCTCCACGAAGGGTGCCGAGACGATGGCCCCCGCGAGCGTGTGGGCGGACTTTGTGCGCACGATGCACCCGGGCGACGTGCTCTACATAGACGGATACCTCATGGACCACCCCACGAACCGTGAGGCTGCGGAGGCGGCGCTGCGCGCCCTGCCCGAGGGCGTGCGCGTCCTCCTCGACGTCTCCCCCGTGATCGGCATCCCGTCCGCTCTGCCCTCCGACGGCGTCATCGTGTCGATGAACCACCGGGAGGCTCAGGAGATCGCTCAGCAGAGCGGGGATTCGAGCGTCCGCGACCGCTGCCGTGAGCCTCGCGGGGCCGCGCGCGCGATGCTCAGCCTGCTGGGCCGGCCTGTCCTCGTGCGTGCGGGTGCCGAGGGTGCCTACATTGGCAGGCCCGCACAGCCGGAAACGAACGCCACCGCGGATGAAGTGACCGCGATACCAACGCCTCGGGTCGAGGCGATCGACACGAACGGCGCAGGTGACGCGCACTCGGGCGTCCTGGCGGTCTCCCTCGCACAGGGGATCCCCCTGAGAGGGCTCTGCTCCTGGCCAACTGCGCGGGCGCCCTGTCCACGACGGTCGTCGGACCGGCCTCGTGCCCGACGCGCAGCCAGATCGAGGCCGCGGCGGACGCGCTGGAAGCACGCGCGGACGGGGAGTGAACGTCACCAGGGAGTGAGCGCCGCGCAGACCCGGGTGACCCTCAACGAGCCGACCCCGGCGGCGCCGCATGCGCTCAGGTCGAGAGGCTCAAACGTGCGAGATGCATCAAAGAATCAACCGATACATCTATTAGGCGCCCACGCGGGTGCACAATCGCATCATGACGACTAACGACACCCAGGACCGCTGCGGCATTGTCGGCGGGGCCCTCACGGTCGCACTGCTGATCACGCTGGCCGTGCAGAACGCGGTGCCACCGATGGCGACCGACATGTATTCGGCCGCATTCCCGCAGATCACGGCGGACCTGGCGACGAACTCGACGATGCTCGGGTTCACGCTCACGACCTTCTTCGTCGGCTTCGCGACCGGCCAGGTCCTGGGCGGTGCAATCTCGGACCAGATCGGGCGGCGCCGCCCCATCATCGCGGGCGGCATCATCGCCCTCATCGGCTCCATGATCTGCGTGTTTGCGCCGGGCATCTGGGTGCTCCTCGTGGGCCGAGTCTTCCAGGGCCTCGGCGGCGGCGTCGCCTCCTCGGTGGCGCGCGCGATCCTCGTCGACGTCGCCCGCGGCAAGATGCTGGCGCGCGCGATGAGCCTCATCCAGGCGATCGTCGGCTTTGCTCCGATGCTCGCCCCCGTCATCGGCGCGTTCATCATCACGCACGCGACGTGGCGGGTCGTCTTCTGGGCACTCGCCGCCTTCACCCTACTGATGGCGGCCCTCGCGTGGTTCGTCGTGCCCGAGTCCCTGCCCGAGGAACGCCGCCACCCCGGCGGTATTCCCCGGTTCTTCCACGGCCTCGTCCAGGTCGTGCGCATCCGCCCGTTCGTGGGCTTCATGCTGACCAACGCCTTCTCGAGCTTCTGCATGTTCGGCTACATCTCGAACGCCACCTACGTGCTGCAGGGGACCGCTGGGCCTGTCCCCCATGGCTTTCGCGTGGGTGTTCGCGTTCAACGCGCTGCTGTCGACCGGCTTCGCGCTGGTCAACGTGCGCCTGATCTCGCACTTCACGCCGCGCACGCTCATCGTCACGGGTCTCACGATCGCGGCGACCGGCGTGGTGACGCTCGCGATTTCGACGTTCCTCCTCGATCTGCCGCTGATTCCGACGTGCGTGGGCTTCGCGCTCATCATGACGGCGACCGCCTTCATTTTCGGCAACTCCGGCGCGCAGGCCATGAGCGAGGCGCGCGAGCACGCGGGCACGGCCTCGTCCGTGATGGGCGTGTTCCAGTCGATCGCGAACGGCATTGCCGCTCCCCCTGGCGACCTCGGGCGGCGACAGCGCCGTGCCAATGGTGCTCGTCATGATCGTCGGCTCACTCGGCGCTTGGTTCGCGTTCTGGGTGATCGCCCGCGGCGGCAAACACACGCCGCGCCACCTCAGCCTCGACTGACGAGGCGTCAGCGCGCGGGACACAGGATCACCGCGCCCTGGATACAGATACATCGCGCACATCCGGATAGGTAACGCACATCCGGATAGGTTATTAACCTATCCGGATCGTCACAACCTATCCAGAAAGCGCGCCTCATCGCGAAGAATCCACCAGAGGGCACCAGCTTTCATGCCCCGGTCGCGACTATCGGTTGGGACAGCGCCGCCTACCCCGCTCGGTGCGCGGATCACGCGCGCGAGGCCAGCCACACCGCGACCGACACCAGGACCAGGCCGATCATCTCGAAGACGCCGGGGATCTGGCGGAGCATGACGGCCCCAACCAGGGCGGACGTGGCCGGCAGGATCGCGGCGAACAGCGCGAAGGTCGACGCGGCCAGGTGCCGCATCGCGAGTGCCTCGAAGGTGTATGGAATCGCGGTGGACAGCAGGCCCACGCCGATGACGATCGCGATCAGCTTCCACGAGGCCGTGGCCGCCAAAGCTCCCGGCCCGAGGATGGGCGCGAAAACAGGGTGCCCCACGCGCAGCCGAGCGCCAGGTTCGTCACCCCGTCGCGCGTAGTCGAGGCCTTCTGCCCGACGACGATGTAGGCCGACCAGGCGAGGGCCGCGAGGAGGATCCAGGCGACGCCGACACGCACGCTCGGCACACTCAGGTCGAGGGCGAGCCCGCCGATGCACGCCACCCCAGTGAATGCGAGAACGGCGGCGATGCGCGGCCGCCAGCCGCGGCCTCTGATGACGGCGACGGCGACCGGGCCGATGAACTCGATGGACACGGCGGTGCCCAGGGGGATGCGCGCGATCGACTCGTAGAACGAGGAGTTCATCGTCAGGATGATGACGCCGAACAGCGCGGAAATAGCCAGGTCGGAGCGCGTGAGGCCGCCGCGCCACGGGCGCTTCCAGGCCAGGAGAACGACCGCGCCGGTCAGCACGCGCCACCAGGCGACGGAGGCGGGCTCGACGGATGCGAAGGCGATGACCGCGAGCGCCGCGCCCACGTACTGGATGAGGCCGGACCCGACGATGTAGAGCTGGGGCCGGGATACGGTCGGTGACGGGGCGCTGGGCGGGCGCGTTCACTGGGCGGGCGCGAAGGTGAGGGCCGCCGAGTTCATGCAGTAGCGCATGCCGGTGGGCTGGTCGGGTGCGTCGGGGAATACGTGGCCGAGGTGGGAGCCGCAGGTCGCACAGCGCACCTCGGTGCGGATCATGCCGTGGCTGGTGTCGACGCTCTCGACGGTCGCGCCGTCGTGGGCCTGGAAGAAGGAGGGCCACCCGCAGGAGGAGTCGAACTTCGCGTCGGAGTCGAAGAGAGCGGACCCGCAGGCCGCGCACGAGTAGGTGCCAATGCGGGCTTCGTCGAGGAGCTCGCCGGTGAAGGGGCGCTCGGTGCCGGCCTCGCGCAGCACGTGGTAGCGCATGGGGCTCAGGAGTTTCTTCCACTCGGCGTCGGTGCGGGCAGCGGGATCGGTAGCATTCATGGATCTATTGTCCCGCGCCGCCCGCCCCCGTGCACATTTGTGCGTGGGGGCGGGCGGTCCGTTTTCCTCGCGCTGGTCTCAGTGACGAGGCCGTGGCCCGTTCACCTGTCCCCATCACTCATTGGTGGCGGGCCCTGCGCCTGAGGTCTTCTTCGCCGCCGCCTTCTTGGGAGCCGTCTTCTTAGCGGTGCCCTTCTTGGCGGCAGTCTTCTTCGTGCCGGGCTTGGTGGAGGCCGCCTTCATGGCGGTCTCCTTCTTCGCCGGGCTCTCCTCTTCCGCCGAAGCGGCCTCGGAGTCGAGCGCACCCGCCTCTGCGGCCTCCACGGGATCCATGATGACTGTCGCCTCGACATCCGCCTCGGCCTCGGCGTCGGTGGGGGGCGACGGCGGGGAAGAAGTCCATGATCGACACGCGCGCGGGCTTCACCGTGGGCGTGGGGCGGGTTTCCGCGTCGAGGCGCGCCTCCTCCGCGACCGCGTACCAGCCGGGGTGGACGGCGGGCTCGTCGGGGGTGTCCTCGTCGGCGAGCGACGCGGCCACCTCAGCGGGGGTCGGCTCCGGCGGCGGCACGAGCGCGGGCGCGACCGCCTGGACCGTGTCGGTCATGACGGGTCGGCCGGTGCGCACGGGCGGCGGCACCTGCACGGGATGTTTCACGGATGTTTCACGCGCGGGGATCGGCGTGGTTTCCTGCTCATCCAGGGACAGCTCGACGTCCGACGAGGCCTGGGCCTCCTCCTCGCCGCCCGTTTCCTGGGGTGCGTCGGGGGCAGGCGCGCCCTCAGACTCAGCGTCCTCGGCGGGAGCGCTGTCCTCCTGCGAATCGACTGCGCGCGAGTCGCCGGAATCGGCGGATGCGCCAGCATCGATTGCCGCGTCGGCGGGGTTCTCGCCCTGCGCGGAGTTCTCGACCCCTGCGCGGGGGCAGACTGGACGTCGGCGGCCTTGTCCTCAGCGGGCGCGACATCGTCGGGCTGCGCGTCAGCCTCGGAATCGGCAGCTTCCGGGTCGTTGTCGGGCTTCTCGTCGGCGGCTTCACCGGCAGAATCGGCCGCGGCCTCCTTCGCACTCGCATCGTCCGCGCGTTCGGCGGCGACGCCGGCAGCCTCGGCCACATCCTGAGCCGCCTCGGGCGACTCGCTGTCGGCAACGACCGGCTCGACGCCGACGGCCGCCAGGGCGAGGGTGGCCTCAGGGTCGAGGGCCTCGGCTTCGCGGCGCTTGTGGGCCTCGCGGCGTTCCCGGGCGCGGCGGGTCTCGGCCTCGCGCTCGGCGTAGGCCTCTTCGCCGGGTCCCTCGAGGGCGGCGGCGCGCTCATCGGCCTCGGCGGAGCCGGAGAAGAAGCGCTCGCCGCGGCCGATGGAGGTCGCTGTGAGGGTCTGGGTGAGCTGCGGGTTCGCGTTGCCGGCGGCCTCGATGATCTTGCGCAGCGCGCTCTTGGAGATCACCTGGGTTTCGTCGCGGGAGGCGCTGGGACCACCCTCGGCGAGTTCGCGCTGGCGGTCGGCCATGGCGCGGCGGCGGGCACGCTTGGCCTTGCGGCGGGCGGCGACCATGCGCGCGGCGTGGGCCGGGTCCTTGGGGGCGGCGGCCGCGGTGCCGGACGCGGAGATCGCGGAGGCGGCGCCACCCGTGGCAGCACCTGACTGCTCACCGGCCGACGCGGGCGTACCCGCGTGGGAGGCCGACGTGCCCGTGGCGGCCACGGCCTCGTTCGTGCCGGAGATTCCGGCGAGCTCGGCCGCCAGGCGCGCGATGCGTTCGCGACTCATGTCCTTTTCGACGGTCACGGTCTCACGGGGCTCGATGCGCTGAGCGGGGCGCGCCCACGGCTCTTCGGTGACGATCCACGAGATGAGCTGCTCGCGCATGTAGGCGCGCAGGTCGGAGAGGTGTCCGGAGTTCTTCGCGGAGACGAGGACGCGCACGGTGACCGTGTATTCGTCGGAGTCGGTGATCTGCACGCCCCACGTGCGCCCGTCCCACAGGTCGGTAGCGGTCAGGAGCTGCTCGACCTTGGTGCGGATGAGGGTCATGGGCGCGGACCAGTCGAGCTTGAGCTCAACGGTGCCGAGCTGAGCTGCGGCGCGGCGCGTCCAGTTCTCGAAGGGCGTCTGCGTGAAGTAACGGCACGGAATGATGAGGCGGCGCTCATCCCAGATGCGCACGACCACGTAGGAGAGCGTGATTTCCTCGACGGAGCCGGTTTCCTTCTTCTCGCCGGCGACGACGACGTCGCCCACGCGGATCGCGTCGGTGAAGGCCAGCTGCAGGCCGGCGAAGACGTTGCCGAGGGTCTGCTGGGCGGCGAGACCGGCGATCACCGAGATGACGCCGGCGGAGGCCAGGACGGTGGTCATGGCCTGGCGGGCGACCTCGAAGGTGCCGATGATCGCGACGGTGCCCACGACGACGACGATCGACTGGGTGAGCCGGCGCAGCACCTGGGCCTGGGTCTCGAAGCGGCGCGAACGCCCCTGGTCAGAATCCTGGCGAGCCTTGGCTGCGTCCTCGAAGACCCACGCGGCGGCGTACGCCATCCACGTCAGGCAGGCGAGGGCGACGATGAGCAGCACGTGCATGAGGAATGTCGTGATCGACGTGCCGTTCCAGTCGGACAGGTGTGGATTGACAAGCGCAATGCCGAGCCCCGCCCACGCTCCCCAGGCCGCGAAGGTGAAATGACCCGGGCGGCGCACGCGCGCCAGGATCGACAAGGCCGTGGCCGCCTTAGAGAACGCCTTGCGCGCGATGGCGGAGAAGAGGACCGAGACGACGATACCCACGAAGGCACCGACGATCGGACCTAGGATCAGGATGGTGAGGTCGATGGTCGTGGCCACGGCGGCCTCTGCCCCTGATTGCGGGTCGGCGATTGCCCGTGTGAGGGCGTCCGAGGCCTGGGCGAGGGCACCGAGTGCTGGTGTCATAGTCATGCGTCAAGCCTAGGTCGCAGAGCTGATGAATTCCTGGGAATTCCGCACAATTGCAACGTTTTTCGGTAATGTGTTGGCTGTCACTTGATTTCGTTTTGACGTGCTGCGCGCGTTCTGCCTAAACTATCTCCCGTCTTCGGACGCCAGTTCGACGGCCAAGCAGGCCCCCATCGTCTAGCGGCCTAGGACACCGCCCTTTCACGGCGGCGACACGGGTTCGAATCCCGTTGGGGGTACCACCGGTCGCAATTGTGATTGGAATAATTCAATAGGTCTTACCTGTTGTAAGGCCCCGTAGCGCAGTTGGTTAGCGCGCCGCCCTGTCACGGCGGAGGTCGCGGGTTCAAGTCCCGTCGGGGTCGCCGACCAGACCTTTTGGTTCAGGTCTTGGCTCTGTAGCTCAGTTGGTAGAGCGTTCGACTGAAAATCGAAAGGTCACCGGATCGACGCCGGTCGGAGCCACCAGCAAGTCCCCGAAGCTTATGCTTCGGGGTTTTTGTTTTCCCTGCGGCGGTTTTTCCTGTAAGAACGCCCATTCGGCAGCCCCGCACACGTGCCCCGCGCTCCGCACATGGCCCCTCTCATGCGCGCGTTCGCCCGCCGGAGCGTCAGCCCGCCTGCGCGCGCCATGACTGACACCTTTTGCCCAAAACGCAGTCCACCTCGCCCACAACTGCCCGTTTTCGCCGTTATCCGCCGAGGTGGTCTGCAGTTTGGGCACAACATCAGCGCAGATGCAGCAACGGCACCAGCAATCGGGGGGAATTGCACGACATGAGGGTCCGACACGCCGACGACACCCAGCCAGAGGGCTTCATGTCATGCAAAACCCCCACCAATGCCGAGACATTGAGCGGGTCTCTCGGGCAGGCCGCAAGCCCCACACACCACAGTGCCCGGCCCAGACAAATGTCGCACGTAGTTTCTCACTGTCATTTTTTGAGCACACCCGAAAACGTTGCAATTTCAACGATCTATATTCAGAGCTTGAAGCACCACCAGGGGAATTACGTGCGACATTGCCTGAATCCATCAACGTCGCCCAAAACGATGACTATCCGCAGTGCATGGCCACGACTTTCCCGTACCGAAGCAGCTGACGCGCCGAGCTGCGGCCTCGCATCAACGAGGTCGGGGCTGAGTCATGCGCGAACGCGCCCACGCGTGCTCGTGATCGCCGGGAGATTGAGGTGGAGACCGGCACCGAGCGGTCGCGTGGGCACGTCCGTTTACACAGAACGTTCCAACAGAGAGCAATACTCGGAAGAAACAGTGACTAGCATAACAGGCTTCGGGTTGTCTCGGGCGCGTTTGGCCGACGGTTTTTCGACGTATTCGCGCTTCGCTCATCGCGCCTTTCCCGACAGAAACGACCGGCCCTTTCGGATGTTCCGGGCTTTAACGAGCGGCTATTCATCCTTCGCCGGAGTCACCCGTGACAAGCCAGGAATCTATGACGAATTGCTCTTCGTCCCAGTCATCGTCGTGGATGTAGGCGCCGTCGAGGCGCTCGACCATCTCGGAAGCGCGACCGCAGGCTTCGACGGCCTCGAGGATGCCGAGGGCGATGAGCGCGCGACCGCCTTCGTCGTTCAGTCGGTCGGTGTCGACGACGAGGGTGACGTGGGCGAGGGCTTTGGAGAGGTGGAAGGGGTTCACGCGTATCTCCCAGATGTCGTTCCACCGGCAGACGTGAAGGGTGGGGTGGTCGCCTGCCACGTGGCGCCGGTGTCGACGTCCGTGAGTTCGAAGGAGATGTCGCGGATGCGGGCGCTCCAGTCGACGATGCAGAGCTCGCAGGTGCCCGAGGTGACGTCCTTGCGATACTCGCTGCCCACGTGCGTGATGCACGCGCGAATCCGCGTCTGTGCCGCCCCGCGCGCGCCCTGCTACGTCGCCGTTGCCTCGCTTGCGTCCTGCTGCATCTCCGTCGCCTCACCAGCACCCAAGTCCGTCACCTGTGCCTCGTTCATATCCCTATTTCTCCTTCATCCGCGTGTTAGGTAGCCGAGCAGGATACGGCAGAGATACTAGGAAGCGCAAGGCTCGTTGTCGTTTATTCCGGTGGGTATGCACACCAACGGCGCACTGGAGAACCCCGCGGTAGCGGGGAATACGTGTACCACAGGGACTGGTGTTTGATACCCAGTGGTTCATCCCCGCGCGAGCGGGGAAAACCAAGCGTGACATCCGTGATCCACACCCGGTCCAGGCCACCTTGGTCCCACTGGCGGGCGCAGTGATCCTCATAGGCCACTGGCCCCCCTCCGCCGCGCCTGGCCGGGCGCGGGCGCGTGTTCAGGCCTGTCAGTCCCCGGCGGCGCATCGACTGGGCGACCGCCCGCACACCCACATCCACGCCCGCACGCGTCAGAGCATGGCAGATGCGAGGAGCCCCATACGTGCCACCCGACACCTCGTGTTCCCAGGCCACCGCCTCATCCACACGCCTGCCCGCCAGCGCACGCCCACCCCGTGTGGGACGCCCGGTATTTCCACGCGTCATAGCCTGCGCGCGTGCCCCCCTCAAACCTGAGCCATCACAGCGATCGAGTAGGAAGCCTTCTGCAAGTTCAGCAGTTCAAACCGCTGGTGTTGTGGTGATGCGACGCGAAGAAGGCGCTGGCTTTCCCACAAACTCATTCTCCTTCTCCAGCTCGCGCACCCGCCGACGCACAGCAGTGATCTCAGCTTCCATCTCGCGTGGATCAGGACGGCCCTCACGCACAGCCTGGCGCCGCACGCATTCGAGTGTGACCCACCGGCCCACCACCGACTCACCCAGCCCTCAATCCCGAGCCACAGACGCGATCGCAGACCCCGTATCCAACACCAGACACGCAACATCACGACGATACTCCGGCGTCAAACGACGACGAGTTCCCATAACAGGCACCCCACGCTCCGCAGACACACACCCACCTCACGAAGTGTCAACAACACCAGCCTAAGCCCAGGTCATGCTTGCACCTGACTTTCACGCTCGATCACTGGGAGGATGCCGAGCTGGTTCTTCAAAAGGTCGTAGATGAACAAGCGACCCTTCTGGGTCCAGTACATGTGGGTGCGGGTCTGGCCTTCGCCGTATTCGTGGGTCTTGGACTGGGTGTATCCCTGCTCGGCGTACTTCGCGTAGAGGAACCACCGGCCAGACTGATGGAACTGTACGCGAGCATCTCGTAGGATCCGGTTGAGCTTCTTCGCGGAAAGTCCGTAGTCCTTCGCAATCACCGTCGTCGTCAGCAACGAATCCGATTGCAACACAACGTCGTAGTACGAGACTTTCGGTGCCGCTTCAAGCAGCGCTTGCTCTGCTGCCAGGCGCTTGGCTCGCTCGGTACGCAGCGTGACGATGGCATGTTCAAGGAACTCATCATCAGCGAGCAGTTCGTCGTATGCGTACATGCCGTGGCGACGAATCGTCGGCAACACCTCATCGAACACCCAGGCTTCGAACATCTGCGCTGCCGGGAGCTTCGAGGAAATAATGAGACGGTAGAGATCACCTTCGGTAATGAAGATGGCTTCTCGTTCGCGTCCCATGGCATCGACGATGGGGTAACGTTTTAGACCCCCACCGGCGCGAGCATGATCGCGTACTGCCTTGCTGGGATTGGCATACCCGAGAGCGACGGCGACGTCCTTGCCGCAGAAAAGGGTCTGCCCATCGCCCGTGATGGTGCGAATGGCTCCGAATGCATCGTTAGTGAATGTTTGAATCTGGTTTCCCATGGCGGAGTTCCTTCCCGAGACCCCGTCGAGAAAAAGTCGTGCCGGGCGGCACAAGGAGTTAAGGGCCCTCACCCCACTGCCGACGAACCTAAAAGTGTTAAATCCATGCCGCGTATACCCCGCAGACAAACAGTGCTGCGCTAGTGAACATGGATGGCATGAGTGAGATTGATAAGGGATCGGTGTGGGCGATGGCGAAAAACATGCGCCTATTCGCCTTCATGGAATATCTGCGCGACCTCGATAACGACCCGGCTCCGAGCGCTGCGGCTCAGCAGATCGCTGCGTATCTTCGAGAGTTCATGACAACCGATCCGAAGCTGCTGCTCGGCAACGAGTAGGAGTTAGTCCTTGTGGTAGTAGCCGCACTCGTAGCCGTCCGCATCCAACGGCAGGCCTTCCGCCCAGGCTGGGAGCGTGGACATGAGATGGCAAGCACCGGTGACGGTGAAGCCCGAATGCAGAGGTTCATCGATGACGATTTCATCATGAACATGCATCACAATCCGATGCCCAGCATTGACGACTGCGTGCATGCCAGTGACGAGCAGATTACGAGCGATCGCCTGAACTATGTTCTCGGTAAGTTTCCCACCGTAGGTTTCTAACTGTCCCCAGCGGCGCGCTGTGGTGGTGCCGGTGTAGGTGATGGATATGCCACCCCAACGATTCTCACCCAGACGCGGCTGGACGTAGGCAAGTCGTCTTCCCCGAGGGCAGTTCGACGAAGAGAATCCCAGACTCAACGCTAAAGCGCAGGTTGCGCAGCCGGATCGACTGGCGTGAGGTGATGGCTGCGATCGCAAGCTCTTCAACATGTGCCCAGAGCTGAACGATGTGTGGGTTAGCTTGCCGCCATGCGTCGACGATAAGTTTGAGCTCATGCTCGGCGAGTCCCATGGTGAGGGCTCCCATGGCTTTAAGCGCACCAGCTGACCCTTGATTACCACAGCTGAGGGGCGCAATCTTCCCCTTCTGCCGAAGATCACTGTTCACACCATGTATTTCGACCGGGACGCCGAACATCCGGCTCGCGGTTTCGCAGTAGAGGTCCTTACCGTCGCGGAACGCGTCCAGGGTGGTGGTTTCTCCGGCGAGCCAGGCAATGACACGCGCCTCGATTGCAGAAAAGTCCGCGACAATATACCGATTGCCGGTACAAGGGATGAAGGCGGTGCGGATCAACTGCGAGAGAGTGTCGGGCACGGAGTCGTAGAGCAGCTCAAGTGCGTCGAGGTTGCCTGTTCTGACGAGCGTGCGTGCTTGATCGAGATCAGGCAGTTGATTCTTTGGCAGGTTTTGGACTTGGACGAGGCGTCCTGCGAAGCGTCCGGTTCGGCCTGCTCCGTAGAATTGGATGAGCCCGCGCGCACTGCCATCGGTTCCGGCGACGTTTTGCATCGCCTGGTATTTCTTTACGCTCGATTTCGCTAGATCGCCGCGCAGTTCGAGGACTTCTTTCACCGCGCCAGTGGCGGTGTCAAGGGCAGCGTTGACGTCAGCTTTCGCTAGTGATTCGAGTTCGCAGCCGTGGTTGTGGAGCCATTGTTTGAGTTGGATTGGCGAGTTGGGATTGTCCAACCCCGTGAGCTTCTGCGCCCGCGCAAGCGACGCGTTGCGGTGGTGCTCGTCCACGGCGACAGCGTTGCCCACGAGCGTGTGGTCGAGAAGATTCCCAGCATCATTGATCCGTTGGTCGAGGGCGTAGGTCTCCCACTCGGCATCGGGCATCGGGAGCGATGCGAGCCGCTCATGGATAGCTAGCTCTACTTCGACGTCACGACGGTTGTAGTCGATAAACCTCACCCAGCCGGTCGGGTCAGCTGATGGTGGGTTCCTGCGTTTTCCACCGTTGAGCACTGAGGGTGTGGTGGGAGTGTAGAAATGCTTGATCAACTTGCGCCCGGCGCTGCCCTTTTGCACATTGAGGTTGAGGACAGTGGCCACTGCGTCGAGGCTCATTAGCAAACCGAAGTAGGCGGACCAGATCATGGTGCAGCGCCACTGGGATGGATCAAGAAACCCATCAGCGAGAAGCTCTGGATGATGCGTGGTGGAGCCACGCTGACAAGCAGACACGCTCGAAGGCGGCGTTATGCGCCCACTTGACCACACCCGAATCCACCAAAGCCGCCAGAACCTCGTCAGGGATGGTCTGGCCGCCTGCAAGATCGACCACCTCGACCGGGCCACCGTCAACCGAATAGCCGAAGAGCAGCAGGTCAAAGTCTGGGTGGTCGGCATACGGGTGAACACCCGTCTTGGCGAGCTGAACAGGGCTGACAGTCTCGATATCAATGGAGAGCATGCGCATGACGAAACTCCTTTCACATCACGGAAATGAGGTGGAGGGAACCACCGTGATTGGTAGTTCCCTCCACGAGTCGGTTACTTACAGGGGTGAGGCTTCTGCCTTCGCGACCTCGCTGGCCTTGATGCGTGCTCGTTCTTCTTCGAGCATCGCTACGTATCGGCGTTCTTCACGCTTGTCCATCACCCACGAAACGAAGGCAACAATGCCGTTCGGGATGAGGTAGTAGGCCCAGTAAGCCAAAGTGATAGCCAAGAAACAATCCATAAACATGATGTGTCCTCTCAGTTCAGGAAGTCGTCGTCGGCCGGGGTGGAAGCACCGAAGTCGGTCTCAGCAGAGACACGCCCACCGCCGAGGGACTCGCCGTCACGAGTCTTTTGGATGTTGCCCAGTCCGCAGGCGATGCCACGGTTCCCGTTCGTGTTGAACGCATAGAAACTAAAGGAAACGCGGGCGTAGCAGCCTGAGTAGACCTCGGCGCGATCCAGGATCGGGGCGACTTCCTGATCGACGACCTGTGGAGCCGTCAGAGAGTTCGCGTTGAGGAAGTAGGCGTTCGCGTAGGCTTCATCATCACGCTCAATATCCCCATCACGCAGCGGAAGCTTGAGGGCGGTCTTGTTGGGGCGCTTCCCACCAAACTTCCCGATCCACTGCTCGATAGCGGCGTCTACGGCCTTCTCGATCGCAGTGATCGTGGCGGTGTCAGACTTCGGGATAATCAGGGAGACGGAGTACCTCGGCTTGCCGCCTTGGATGAAGTTTGGCTCCCACACGTTCGCATAGCTGAGTCGTACTTCGCCGGTGACAATGCGAGTCGGATTCTGATTAGTCATAACCTTGTTCTTCTTTCTGTTCGTTACTTGTTGGGTTGAAAATTGGTGGCCGCGCTGACCGGATCGAGTGCTGGCCGTTTATCGGATGCAGGAATCAGGGTTGGTTTGCCTGCAGGTTTGGTCACGAGATCGCCAAGAATCTCGTTGAAGACAGGTTTGCCCATGAGCTTTTCCATGGCTGTGAGGGGGATGAGCTTGCGGTCCCAGATATCCCTATAGCCAGCTGCTTCAGCCGCCACAGCAACGTCGGTTTCGGAAATGTACTTGCGTACCGAACGACCGGCGACGATCTTGAACCCCTCAAAAACCACGCCCTGATTGACCGCTTTCGACAGGGCGTCGGCCTCGACATCCAACGCCCAGGACTTCAGATCTGGAATCCGAGCTAGCACGTCAGCAATCTCTGCATCCGACAGTTCTGCTGGTGGAGCGAACTCCAACTTGGGCCAGCGTAAGATTGGCTTCAACCCGCGCCCGACACGTCGGTGCGATACGACAGAACTGACACCACAACCCAGGACACAACTCGCCCTCACCAGCCGAGGCCAGCTCTGCCTTAGGTATCACCTCGGTTTCATCCCACTGTTGGAGCTCGGCGACAGAGATTTCACAAGTGTCGACATTCGCCCGGCGCGGCTGGTAGATCGTGACCGCTACGCGCTCGATGTCGTACAGGTCACCCAAGGTGTGGAGCGCTCCGAGGGTATAGAGCATCAACTGCGGATTGTTCTCGGCTTCGACGAGGACGCCTTGCCCGTACTTGAGATCGATAATCTGCAAGGTGGGTTCGGCGATGATGACGCAATCCCCGGTGCCGAAACCTCCCGGCACAATGTGGGAGAAGTGCAGGCGCTGCTCGACACGCAATGTGAACGATGGATCTGCCATCTTCGCTGCGGCTGCCTGTTCGAGCACAAACGTCGCATACTCGTCCGTACAGCGTTCCATCTCCTCGTCGATCCACTCACTGACGGGCTTGTCACCGGCAGAATCGACAAGGCGGTGCTCAAGGCGGCGTACCTTCCACTCAGCTAAAGCGTGAGCGACGGTACCTTGCTCGGCAGCTTCCGAGGACGAATCAGGCAGACCAGCCTCGGCTCGTGCTGAAGACGGACACGATAACCATCGGTGAGCGCCCAAGGCAGACAAAAGATCATGTTGATCAGGCATTGGTGAGCCTCCGTGCTGATTCAAGAAGCCATGCACATTTGGATGGGTCCACTGATGAGAGCCTGTCCGCCCCAGCCTCGACGATCAGCTCGCGCACCCTCGCCGTATGCCCTTGCGCTGAAAGACCAGCGAGCATGCCACGCACATCCGCAAGCGTCACACTTGGTTCAGGTTCAACCCCATGCTCGTCTTCAAGGAGTTCTGGCTGGGCGTGCGTAGCTGGGATGGTTTCGAAGGGTTCCTTGATCTGCAGGGCAAGCTCCGGGCGTTCACCAGGCATTCCTGCGTGGTCTTCGAAACTCTCCTCAGCAATCTGCTGAGCTCGCGCAAGCAAATCAGCGAGCGATCGCAGCGCCTGGTTCCCATCACGAATAAAGGCATTGAGCTGTGGCATCATCATTTGGATTCACCCGCCTTGAGAACGTCCGCCAGGGCCATGAGGTCATCGTCGGTGTTTTCGGTGATGTCGATCTGCTTGACCGAATCACCAGAGACAAGGATCATGACTTTGCGCGGAGTACCAAGCAGCAGACGCATGAGCCGTTCACGCAGCCTCACGTTTTTTGTCGCGACGATTCCTGGATCATCAGGGATACGCCGAGCGATATGAAGCTTGAGACTATGTCGGGTCATCGGGCTTACCTTTCTTCCTCACTTGTGGGAGTAGCCCGGTTGGCTTCTCCCTTCACCCCACTGCCGACACCACTGAAAGTGTTAAATCGGGCCTCCTCAACCGCCTGCCGGATCAGCGGTTTCACCTCCGCCACCAGCTGCGATACCCGAGCACGGCTCAGCCCCATATCGCGTGCCACCTCTGCCTGATTGAGCTTGTCGGTTGCAAGCAGACGAGTCATCACCTCACGATGCTGAGGATCCAAACCAGCGATGACGTCACGCATAGCCTCGAGGTCACGGGCACGCTGGACGGTGTCTTCACGTTCAATAACCTGATCCTCGGCACTCATACCTGGCGAAGCAGGGTCAAGATCGATCTCGAGCATCTGCTCATACGAAAACGGTGCGTTGTTCGGCAGACGGCATCCACGTCGAGGACCGCACCCAGCTCCGCACCTGCATTTCTTCTTACCCTTGCCGCGATCCCCGCGAACCGCCTGATGCGTGGCAGCTTCCTCTGCGTTCCACAACTCACCGAGAATCTTCTGTGCCGTGCGAGGCTTAACCTGATCAAGCGGAACACCAGTAGCTGCGGCACGTTGCTGCCGGTCGGAAGCGATCATGAGAGCGAACTCACCAGGGTCAATGTCGAAAGTGTCAGTGATGGACTCGTTCTTGTTGTTTTCCGCTTCGTGCTTGAAGGTGACCTTCATCGAAGGATCTCCATTTCTCCGGGAATCCCGGCGATTTGGAGACCTGATCTGTTTGGCTCAGATCACTGGTGAGAACTGCTAGGAAGACGACAAAGGCGAGCCACCCCACCAACCCTTCAGCGAAAAAGGGGTGGGTGAGGTGACCCGCCGAGCGCTCCCAGAGCAGGTCTCACTAGTGAATCTTGTGTCGAACCCCACGGCCTGCACCCGCCATAGGGCTTACTCATCCGCCAGATGAGCTCCCGAACAATCACGCTCAGGCTTCGGAGAACGTCAGTACCGGTGGCCACCAGCACTACCGCCTCCACTGCTTGGCGCGAGAAAGCACTCACACCAGGCAGGAGTAGTTGCGACTACTTGCCGCGCTTGGACGGCTTGGCCTGCGCCAACGCTGACGCGGCAACAGACTTCGAGTCCTTGCCATAACGGCCATCGGTCAGAATCTTCGACGCCTTGGACGCCACCTTCGCAGACGTCTGCTTACGGTTCTTACCCATGTGCTTCACCTCCTTCGCTACGATCAGGGCACCCACCACCAGCTGGTGCGTGTTCGTGAGCGTTAGCGCGAGTCGGCGTGCGAGAATAAGAGGACAGTTGCTCGTCTCGTCGGCTCGTGTTTTGCTCACACTTCAATCAAAGTGGACGGATTTTCTAGACGAGTGGCGGTGACAAGGTAGAAATTTCCAGATCTTCCAGAGTTTCTTCTAGAAGATGCGTGACGGAGGTGGATCATTGACTCTGAGCGCCTTTTGCCGCGCAATTTACAAGCCAAAAGCTCCGATAAAATCGCAGAGTAAGTTCGTATGCGCAGTTTTTGAGGCAGCAGGAAGCGCCGCAGTCTATTCCACTTCATACTGGACGGCGCTCTTTCGTGGCGACCAAGAACTGTCCGCCCCGCTACGTGATTCGGTGCCAGAGCAGATCAACAAACAGTCGCTGCTGAGCTTTCTTAGTGACCACTTAACGCCGCCCACTAGCACGAGGCACACATTGGGTGACCGTTGCCAAGAAGTTGGCAAAAATGCCGGACTGCCCTCAACTCTCGCTATTGAGCCAGAAGCATTTATTTGGGCACTCACTGACTGGTTTGATGCGATCATCCATGATCCAGACCATTGCGATGTCCTCGAACACTGTTACCGGCTTCGCCTTGAAAGCGAGGAACCAGAACAGATAACCTCCGCGCCGCAACCGCTTTATCAAGGAGATCGCGTCGATGTGACGGAACCGCCCGCACTGCAAAAACACAAGCCAGGGTTTTGGGACGAGTTCACTCACACATGGACCATACGCAACGTTGGCAGCATCAACTGGACTGGTCGGACACTCGTCTGTACGAATCCAACTGACTCGCGAATACGACCGGTCGGCGCCACACAGATCGCCATTCCTGACAGCCCACCAACGACAGGAAATTTCATCAAGATATCTTACACGTTTCGGGCGCAAGGCTACGAAGGAACCGCCTCAAGTCACTGGGAAATGCACGACAAGAATGGCGAGAACTGCTTCCCCCAAGCGACTACAACATTTGATGTCGATGCCAACGTTATTAACCCGGATCTTCACTCGATAAGGCAGGGACGATGAGCGAAGCTGAATTAGAAAACTGGGTCACCATGAAAGACGCACAAGCCCACCTCAGTGTGCGCCGGGAAACCATCACAAAATGGATAACAACCCATAATCTCCCTGCCTACAAAGTCGGCAGGGTCTGGAAGTTCAAACTCCCAGAAATCGACGAATGGGTTCGAGCCGGTCAAGCCACAGAAGAACCACATTCCAACAACCCTCACGAATCTAAGGAGGAACGCTAATGCCAGAGCTTAACTGGGTCGGCAAAGACAAGGTGATCACCCACCACCTCGACGTTCCCTATCGTGTCCTCGACCGCCAATACTCCTATGACGAGCACGGGCAGCATCAGGAGGATAACGGTTCGCAAAACATGATTATTCATGGTGACAACCTCGAGGCCCTCAAAGCGCTCCTGCCACGCTATGAAGGAAAAGTCGACTGTGTTTACATCGATCCACCCTATAACACCGGTAACGAAGGCTGGATCTACAACGACTCCGTCAACGACCCACGAATCAAGAAATGGCTCGGTGAAGTCGTCGGCAAAGAAGGCGAAGACCTCTCCCGCCATGACAAGTGGTTGTGCATGATGTACCCACGCCTGCGGCTGTTGCAGCGGCTGCTTGCGCCGACTGGTGCTATTTTCGTTTCGATTGATGACAATGAGGCCGCCCACCTGAAGGCTATGTGTGATGAGATCTTTGGGGCTCATTGTTTCGTGGCTGATGTTTTGTGGCAGCGTACCTATTCGACCCGTAACGATTCCAAAGGCATTCCAGCGGAAGTTGAGCACTTGTTCGTGTTCTCCAAACAGCCGGGATGGAACCCCAACAAGCTTGAACGAACAGCCGAAATGGATGATAAGTACAGTAATCCTGACGGCGATAGGACTGCTTGGACGAGCTCAGATGCATTCGCTCCGGGAGCAGCTACACACCAGGGCATGGTTTACGCGATTCAACACCCATTTACGGGCGCAATGATCTATCCGGGCACTGGGAATTGTTGGCGTTATGAGCAACCGGAGATGTTCCGCATATTTTCTGGTTGGACTGCCTATGAGTTGAAGGATCTCGATGACGCTGCGGAACGCGCACGCGTGTGCGGCGTGCCTGCTGATGAAGTGAAGCCCGGCGTTTTGGGTCTCGTATTAGCGAAACCGTTGGAGGAAGCTCGCGCCGACGCCCAGGCTGTCTATGAGCGCGGGCAGTGGCCGCGTTTCTACTTCACGAAAGGTGCCGAAGGCGGCGTTCGTCGTAAGACATACCTAGATAGTGTGGGTGGGCTGCTACCGACGAACTTTTGGTCGTATGAGGTTGCAGGTCATACCGATGAGGCAAAGAAGGAGATCCGTGCGATCTTTGACGGCCGTGTAGCATTCGACACTCCAAAGCCAACCCGGCTTATCGAACGGATCTTGAAGATCGCGACTAAACCTGGGGATGTCGTCCTCGACTCGTTTGCAGGATCGGGTACGACGGGCCATGCAGTGCTCAACGTCAACAAGTCCGATAAAGGCGAGCGTTCGTTTATCCTTGTCGAGCTAGGTGATTATGCCGACTCAGTGACCGTTGAGCGTGTCCGTCGCGCGATCACTGGATACAAGGGCGAGTCTGAAGAATCGATCACGTTGTACGAGCACAAGCTCACGTTGGCTGCGATGAAGAAAGCCGACGGCCTGCTCGACGAGGCAAACAAAATCTACCAGGAAGCTCAGGGCAAGTACACCAAGGTCTCCCGCCCGAAGATCGCCACGAAGGTGATAGGTAAATCCGGTAGCTCCTACCTGCAGGTTGTCGCCACACAGTCTCACGACCATGACGTTTCGGGCACGGGAGGTGACTTCTCCTTCTATGAGCTTGGCGCGCCGCTTCTTGTGGAGGGCGATTTGAATCCCGACGTTCCTATTGAGCGGGTCCGTGAGTATGTGTGGTTCACCGAAACTGGGCAGCCATTCTCGAATCCGCCCAGTGCTCATCCGTATTTCCTGGGTCGGTATGATGACGCGTCGTTCTTTTTCGTGTTCGAGCCGGATCGTGTGACGAGTTTGGATCGTGACTATCTGGCTTCGATCCCGCCTGAGTGCGCGGCTAGTTCGTATGTCATTTATGCCGACACGTGTTTGTTGTCGGATGAGGAGCTGCGCTCCCTGAATATCACGTTTAAGAAGATCCCTCGGGATATCACCCGTCTCTAAGGAGTGTTGGTCATGGAGTTGAAGAAGTATCAAAACCGGGTGGTTGCCGATCTGGAGGATTTCCTGACGCAGGTCAACGAGCAACCCACGCTGAGCGATGCGTTCAAAGTGTTTTGGGAGTCCCGTCAGATCGAGGTTGGCACCCCGCAGATGCCGGGCTACCAGAACGTGATCGACGGCGTCCCGCACGTGTGTTACAAGGTCCCGACCGGTGGTGGGAAGACGTTTTTGGCGTGTGCATCAGTGAAGCCGATTTTCGAGGCTCTGCCACCGACACGGAAGAAGGTCGTAGTGTGGCTGGTGCCCTCAGATTCGATTTTGACGCAAACCTTGGCGGCATTGAAGAATCCGGCCCATCCGTATCGGCAGAAGCTGAACGCTGATTTTGGTGGCCGTGTTGAGGTGTATTCGAAAGAAGAGTTGCTGGCAGGGCAGAATTTCAGCCCGTCGACGGTGGCTGAGCAGCTGTCAGTGATGGTGCTCTCCTACGACTCGTTCCGCTCACGAACAAAGGACGGGCGCAAGGCATACCAGGCTAATGGGAATCTCGCCTCGTTCGCGACCGCGTTTGGTGCCCCGGAGCAGCCGATCGAGAACGCGGATGAGACTGCACTGTTCCAGGTGATTAACCAGTTGAATCCCGTCGTGATCGTGGATGAGTCGCACCATGCGACGAGCACGTTGAGCCAGGAGATGCTCACGAATTTCAACCCTGCATTCATTCTTGATCTGACCGCAACCCCGAAGCGGCAAGCGAACGTGATCTCGTATGTGGATGCGCTCGCACTCAAGAACGAGAGCATGGTCAAACTTCCGGTCATTGCATACAACCGAGCGTCGCAAAAGGATGTTGTCACAGACGCGATCGACCTGCGCCGTTCACTAGAAGTCGCTGCTACACAGCAGTATGAAAGTGGTGGCGCTTATATTCGCCCAATCGTGTTGTTTCAGGCTCAGCCGAAGACGAGCGAGGACGCTACATCGTTTGAGCGGCTGCGTGACAAGCTCGTCAAGGCGGGTATTCCTGCCGAGCAGATCGCGATCAAGACCGCCGACGTAAACGAGCTCAAGGGCGTGGATCTGCTCAGCGAAGAGTGCCCGATCAGGTTCATCATCACGGTGAACGCGTTGAAAGAAGGTTGGGACTGCCCCTTCGCCTACATTCTGGCGTCCTTGGCGAACAAGACCAGCCAGGTCGATGTTGAACAGATCCTTGGCCGTGTTCTGCGCCAACCCCACGCCAAGCAGCAGCCGAACACGTTGTTGAAACATGAGCTACGTGCTGACCTCCTCGAACAATTTCGGGCGCCACGCTCAAACAGATCGTTGCCGGGCTCAACAGTGCAGGATTCTCCAAGCGCGACTTCCGCGCAGCCGATCAAGTAGCTTTCGACTTCACTGGCACGGACCAGTCCAGCCAACCCGCCCCAACGTCCCGAGGCCCAGAGGATAGTGTGGACGTTGAAGAGTTCTTGGAGTTCGATGAGCAGGAAGTTGCAGCTGATCTAGATGCGCGAGAAGAATCCGCAAGTTTACAAGAACCTTCAGCTGATCCGACAGTGGCTTCGATGATCGAACAGGCTGCCCAGCAGGGTGCGGACTATGAGCAGGAGGCCGAAGAAGCCGCACAGATGGGTGTGGGCTACGTGTCCTCAGATTTGGAGGATGCTGTGGACACGAGCTTCGTCAACCCCAAATTTGCTGACGAGATCGAAACCCTTCGCCTTCCCCAATTCGTCATCCAAGAACCCGGATCAGCATTGTTCCCGACCGCTCATGAGGGATACAACGAGCTCAAGCACGAGGCACTAGCCGGTGACTTTGACTTGAAAGACGAAAGACATCGATATCGACCTGTCGACGGCAGACGAGCAGATGTACAAGATCGACGTGCGAAAAGACTCCGAGGTTCCTAAAGCCTTCCGGATGTCGAGTACCGACCAAAAATTCATGCGCGAACACTTCTCGAAACTGAGCATCGAAGGACAAAAACGCAACACAGTTGAAGCGATCTACCAACGGATCAAACCGATCAATTCGATCACTGACTCTGATTTGCACGCATACATTGTGCGGATGGTTGAAGCGTTCGGCACCGAGCAGCTGCTGACCTATCAAGAGCACCCGCATGCGGTAGCAAGCAAGGTCAAGCAAAAAATCGATGGTCTTTTGGAAGCGCATAAGGTCAAGAGGTTCTATGAGGACATCGAGACCCGGCGCGTTGATGTTCAAGCGCTATACGCGTTTCCGAAAGCGATCCAGCCCATTCATGCAAGCTCCCTGATTGGCGGGTCGCTGTATGAGGCCGAAGACAAGATGAACGACTTTGAGCTCGAACTCGCTGGTCGTTTCTCCGGAATGGACAACGTTCGCTGGTGGCACCGCGTGATTGAACGCAAGGGTTTTTGCCTCAATGGTCCGTTCAATCACTACCCAGATTTCGTCGTGATGACCGCCAGCGGCACCATCGTGGTTGTCGAGTCCAAGGGCGAGCATTTGAAGAACGACGATTCTAACCGCAAGATCAGGCTCGGCGGGAGTGGGCGAGCATGTCTGGCAATGGCTATCGCTACTACATGGTCTTCGAGGACGGAGTCACTCCGCCTGACGGGGCGGTTACTTTGTCGGAGCTCGTGCGTATCCTCGAAAAGCTGTAGGCGGGAAGGACACCTCTTGGGAGAAGACGAGATGGCACAGGCAACGATCACGCCAACGCTGCGCGGCGACACATTTGCGTCCACGTTCACCGAGGTGGCGCATTCGAACACGTTAGGTCTTCGAAACAACGAACAGTTACGCCTGTTCCATCTGTCTGTCCAAAACAACCACTTCGACCACACAGCCCTCGTCAAGTTCCTCAAACGCAACGTTGGACGCTACGTCTTCTCCCGCGCCGAGTACGAAGGCTATAAGCAACGTGATGATCTCGAAGAAGTCGCTCTCGACGCGGTAAACCGGATGCGTTCACAACAAGACGGCATGGGGTTGGGCGAAATCTTGCTCTACGTCCTGCTCGAACAAATCCTCGAAGCACCCAAAGTGATGAGTAAGATCGAGCTCAACCAGGCCCGAGGCCAGATCCACAGCCGCTGCGACGCCATCCACCTACTCACACCAGACGGCCAGCGAACCACCAGCAGTATCGTGTTTGGAACCTCCAGCGTTGTGGGCAATATTGGGGATGCTATCACTGCAGCATTCGACCGCGTTGTAGATATAGAACAGAATCGCTCAGACGAGGTTCAGCTCGCCGAGCATACTGTGTTCACCAAGACCCTCGACCCGGCAACAGCAAGCTGCGTGAAAGATCTGCTAATCCCGAAGCCTGGCGGGGCACCCGTGTTCGATACTGCCTATTCGATGTTCTTGGGCTATGACATCGGTCTCGATGCGAAGAACTACGACAATCAGCAGTATCGGTCTGCACTCGATCAGAAAATGCAGGTAGATATCGCCGCGCACGCCCAACGCATCGCCGACGAGATCAACACACGAAACTTGGATAACTACTCGTTCTACATTTACGTTCTGCCCCTCGATGAAGTAGACGTTGACGCGGGCGCAATCATGGATGGGTTCGTGGGCGGGCCAGGTGGTAGCCATGTCTAACAAGCAAGTAACCGTCGGCGATCTCGTATTTTGCCGACATAGATTCCAATGAGTTTCTCAAACAGCTGTACGCAAACCTGCTCTACAACTACGGCTTACATCGGTTGGGACTGGTGGATCGTCAACCATACGATGTGGATGTTGAAGCAGCGCTGCGGTTCGCAGACCTGTTGTCGAAATCAACCCACCCCACCAATCGTGACCGGCACAGGGTATGGGCACAAGAAATCGCTCTCCTATGCCACATCCTTTACCCAAATGATCCCCGCACGAAAGCATACGTTCCTGCAGTCTTCACAACCCTAGGCAACTACCCAGGCCTGAAGCATCTGGGCGCGACTTCCGATGCGGGCATCCTCGACGCCGCATTCAACGCTTATCAAGCCGAATACCTTACCGTGCCCGGTGACGAGTCGATGAAGTTTTTTGCGCCGCAAAAGAAAATCTACGACCGCCTCACTGACGGCAAGTTTTCCTTCTCAGCCCCAACATCCTTGGGCAAGTCCTTCATCATGCGCACCTTCATCACCAACCAGATCAAATCCGGGGTGAAGGCCAACTTTGCGGTCATCGTGCCGTCAAAAGCGCTGATTAACGAGACCCGCTCGAAACTGATCGCTGACCTTGGCGAAGACCTGGAACGGCACAACTATCGAATCGTCAGTGCCGCTGGTGACATCGTGCTCGAAAGCGATCACAATTTCATCTTCGTGCTTACTCCAGAACGGTTGCTTTACCTTCTGATCGGCAAACCTGCGATCGAGTTCGAGTACGTCTTTTTCGACGAATCGCACAAGCTTTCAGGCAAGAACAGTCGCGCCCCGTTCTACTACCAAACCGTGACGATTCTTCAACACCGCCACAGGCCACCGCACTTCGTCTTCGCTTCGCCCAACATTCCCAACCCGGAGGTATTCCTGAGGCTGGTTGATCCTAACTCTGACGAGAATGAGACCAACGCGGTCGCAACGCAGTATTCGCCAGTCGTGCAGTTCAAATACCTCGTCAACCTCCACGAGAACACGATCTCCAGCTACAACGACTACACCCAAAGAATTCACGCATCTAACCTCGTTTCAAGCTCAAGGTGCTACTGTACAGGGCGTAACTCGGTTTGTTAGTGAATCATCACGAGGTTCAGATCATCGTGGGCAGACCATCGTGTTTCATTCTGCCCGGCATCACGCGGTACACGCTGCACGTGAGTACGCCCAGGGCTTGGCAAACCTCAATGATAACGACTTAAATGCACTCGCGAAAGACATCGAGCGCGACGTCCATGAGGACTACTACCTCGCCGACTTAATACGCAAAGGCGTCAGCTACCATATCGGCTACCTCCCGCCAGCGATCCGTGAACGTATCGAAGGCCTGTTCCGCGAAGGAAGAATCTCGACGCTATTCTGTACCAGCACGCTCCTCGAAGGAGTCAACCTGCCCGCCGACAACCTCGTCATCACAACCAACAAAATCGGCAGAGCAGGAATGACGGCAGTCGACTTCAAGAACCTCATAGGCCGTGTGGGGCGCATTGAATTCAACCTCTACGGCAACGTATTCATCATGGTCGGCGACAAGCTTGCAGACGAACAAAAAGCCAGGGCACTTCTGCAAGCGAACGTTCCTACACAGAAGCTTCAGTGGAGAACGACACTGACATTATCAGCAAGAAAATGAAGCAAGGTGTCGTCAAGGATCTACAGGAAGGTCGCATCGAATTCTCCAAAGGGAATGAGAGCTATGAGCGTTATGATATGAAACGCAAATTCGGTCTCATGCTGCTACGCGACATCACTACCGGACGTCAAAGCCTGGTGCGTGAAGAATTCTCTGACTATCTTGACGAACAGGCTACCAACAGCATTATTGCTACTTTCTCGCGACGCGAAGGCCAACAAGATGACGATATCAATGTCTCCATTGACCAGGCAGAAGCGCTGACGCACGCAGTCCAAGCTGGACTCCAGTATCCACAACTTTCTCCAAAGGGAAAGTTCAGTTACGACGAGACCCTCGCGTTTCTTCAGCGGCTTGCCTCAATCTTTAAATGGCGAATTTACAATCCCGAGACGTTAGGGAGAACAGCCAAGGGAAGTGACCAGCTCGCTATGCTGTCCTGGTACACCGTCCTCCTGTTGCAGTGGATGGAGGGACACGGTTTGCGCTCCATCATGAATCGTGCAGTCGAGCATCACCGGAAAACTGGAATTGTGTGGATCAATCGGCAACCGGATCGCTACCTAGATTCGAAAGAACACCGAAACCTTGTTTTTAGTGACACGCTTGAAGCCATTGAACAAGTAATCCTTTTTGAGCTATCGAATTACTTCCTTAAGTTCTCCCACGAATACAAGAAGTTCCGTGGTCAAGAGCAGTTCGACAACGACTGGTACGAATACGTCGAGTACGGCACAACCAAGATAGAAACGATTCTTCTCCAGCGCATCGGTTTCACGCGCGAGAGTGCTACCTTCATCCGTACCAACGTGCCCAATGCGATCCGTGTCTACGAGGGCGCGCCATACCTGAATCCAATCCTGCTTGAGAGTTCAAACACCAATGTCCGCAAAGAGGCCAACGAAATTAGATACAACATGCCAGAAGCCTTCTCGATGCCAGATTCTATGTTCTAGCCCCCACACTAGGCACCCGCTAACGCAAGCCCACCAGCAGACCCTTCAACCAGAAACGCGGACCAATCCAACGGGAAGATCGGGGACGAGCACCCGATTACTGGCTCTTCAGAGTTGAGTGTGGGTGACCGGGTGTTGGTCGGGGGTTGCGGGTAGAGGTCGAGGTCCTTGACGATGAGCGGACTTCTACCCCCGCTGTCGTCAAGGACCTCGGGCGGTGTCTCACCCTACCTGCTGCTGCTCTGTGTCGCCTGGTCGTTGTGATCGGCGTGATCTGCTCGTTGACTTGGAGGGTTTCCATCTGGTTTCTGTCGCTCGGCGTGAGTGTGGTCTGGCGTGCGACAGAGAGTCCTGTGACCGCTGTGCTGGCTGCCCAGGTTGTGGGGTGATCGCACAAGGTCACGGGCGCGTGGTGGTGGAGGTGATCGACGCCCCTTGGGCGGGGGTCCCAGTGTGGATCCGGTGGCACAATACGACGCTGGATATGCCGCGAAACCACCTGCCAGACGGTGACATTCCTGGAACATGACGAGAAGGTGTGCGCACCCCGGGCGCGTCTGGGTGTGCGGGCGATCCGCTGGGCGATCCGACAGTTGCGCTTCGAGGGAGCCACTATCTTGGGGCTGGCCCGCCAGTTAGGAACCACGTGGAACACCGTGTGGCCCCATATCAAGCCGTGCCTGCAAGCCGCATCTGATGACCCCGCCCGCTTCACAGGCGTGCGGGTACCCAGGGTCGATGAGAGGCGTGTGGCACCACCAAGACCGACGCCGCCGGGGCCCACGTGAACTCACCGGCATCGTCGACCTGACGCGAGGGGAGGATCATCCCACGGCCCGCTTGTTGGATCTGGTCCCGGGAAGGTCTGGCACCGTGTACAAGAACTGGCTGGCCGAGCGCGGAGAAGACTTGTGCGCCGGGTGCGAATCGCGACGCTCGATCCCTTCCAGGGACAGCACGAACGCCATCGCTTGGCCTGCTCCAAGGACGCAACCAGCGTGCCAGGCGCCTGTCACATCCTCACACTCGCTGGCGACGCCCCAGGTGAGGTACGCCGTCGCGCCGGGCAAGACACGACCGGTCACCGCGGGCGCACAGGTGATCCCCTCGACCACATCCGGCTTCTCCTGCGCGCCTCGCGTGATCGGCTCACGAAGCGTCAACAAGAACGACTCCACGCAGCCTTCACGGCAGAAGAGGCGCATATCAGTGTCGAAGTCGCCTACCACTGCGCCCAGCACGTGCGAGACGTCTCCCACCAAGCCACACCCGCCCACGGCCGACGCCTGGCCACACACCTCATGAAGCGCCTACCAACGTGTCCCATCCCCGAAATCGCCCGACTAGGCCGGACCCTACGCAAGTGGAAGGACGCCCACTAGGCCTACTTCGACACAGGCGGAGCCAGCAACACACCCCACCGAATCCATCAACGGACATTATCGAACGAGGCAGACGCACCGCCAGAGGCCACCGCAACCCCACCAACCACCAACCCCGAATGCTCCTCATCGCAGGAGGCCTAGATGCCTCCACCCACACTCAACTCTGAAGAGCCCGATTACTGAACCTCCAGCACGCTAGCGAACAGCCCCAGAAACAACAAAATCGGCTCTTCGCATTTGGGAGTGTAGGTGTTGTGGGAGCACAAGGCGATTGCTGCTCCAGACAGCCGCTGCCTACACATGTCCCTCCGGGGTGGATCGAATAATTCCACCGATTCCGTTCCCTACTCGCAGGACCTCACAAACGTATCACCCCACCCACTTCCGCGCGCCACTGCGACATGAGGGGCGCGATCCTGAAACAATGAGGGCATGTCGAATGACCCGCGTGAAAACCTGCATGGCTCGGACAGCCGGGAGCTGGCCGACGTGACGGCCGACGCCGCGCGAGCCGCCTCGACCCCCGTCCACACCTCCGACGAGGCGCCCGCCCAGCGCAGCACCCTCTCATCGTTCGAGGAGATCCTCAGCGGCGCCACCCACGAGACCGACGCCCCCACCGCCGACGATGGCGCGCAGGACCCGCAGGAAACCCTCGTGTCCGACGCTCCCCTGGTCGCCACCAACGCGGCCGAGGCCACCCCCGCAGCGCTCGCGACCGCCCCTGCCGCAGCCGCAGCCACGACCCCGGAAACCGCCAGCGACATCGCCACGCAGACCGCCGCGCCCGCCCAGCAGGCCGAGCAACCCGCCCAGGAGCTCACGCCCGCCAACAGCGCCAACACCACAGGCAACAGCGCAGCAACGAACGCCAACAACGCCACCCGCAACGACCTCGCCCTCGCCGCCCCGGTCCACCTTCCGCCCACCGAGCGTCGCCCCTGGTACCGCTCGCGCCGCTCCTTCTCCGCGAAGGGCCGCGGCGGCCGCGTCCAGGTCGCCGGCCTGGGCCTGACCTACACGGACCACGTGACCGGCGCGGTCCTCCTCGCCAATATCGACCTGGGCTTCCGCGCCCGCTCGCTGAGCGCGATCCTGGACCCGACGGGCCGCCACGCCCGCGCCCTTTTCCTGATCCTCGCGGGCCTCGAGGAGCCGCAGGCCGGCCGCATCGTCGCCGCGCCCTCGCGCTCGCTGGCCGCGCGCCTCGCGGGCCGCATCGGCTCGGTCGCGCTGATCCGCGCGGACTCCCCGCTCGACGAGTCCCTGACGATCCGCCAGAACATCCTGGCCCCCCTCTCGGCCACGGGTTCCGTCGCCGACTGGGACAACCTCGTGGGCGCCCTGCAGATCACGGGCCTCGCCCAGCGCGTCGACGTACGCCCCTCCGAGCTCTCCGAATGGGAGCGCTTCAAGGCCCTCATCGCCCGCGCGATCGTGTCCGGCGCCGAGGTCTTCCTCGTCGAGGACCCGGTCTCCCTGCCCCCGGCCGCCCGCACCGAGCTCAAACCGCTCCTGCGTTCCCTGGCGAACGCGGGCTGCGCGGTCGTCATCGCCACCACGTCCGTGGAGGTCGCCGCCGCCTCGGACCGCGCAATCCTGCTGACGAACGGCCGCGTCACGCTCGACGCTCCCCGCCCCTCCGCCGCGGTCATCGCCGCCTCCCTGGAGGCCAACCCCGGGACCCGAAGGCCCTCCTCAGCCCGATCCCTCGGCCCTGCCCGCTTCCTTCGACGAGGTCATCTCCCCACCCAGGCCACCTCGGCCCCGCGTGGCACCCGCTCGGCACGACCGACGAGGCCGGGGCACAGACCGCGAACGCGCAGCAGGCCTCCGCACCCGCGGATGCAGCTACGCAGGACCCCGCCGAGGCCGCCCTCGACGCGGCGGCCACCCGCGTGGAGGCAGCCCCCGCTTCAGTCCCCCAGGCCTCGCCCGAGCCCCCGCACCGAGACCGCGATGCGCGGCATCCCCGTCGTCGAAGCCGAGGACCCGGCCCTGGCCGAGCCCTGAGGTCTCCGACCTGGTCGTGCGCGCCCGCAAGATCCTCTCCGACCTGCCCGGCTCGATCGCCCCACAGGAGTAACGTAACGGTCACTGCGGGCCTCCATTCTTCGTGAGACACTAGGCGTATCCGGCGAGGCATCGCCTCGTTCACCCGTACGCGCAGGAGCATCCATGACTCAGCCCACCCCCAGCCCGGGCAGTACCCGCCCGCTGCCCCCGCACCCGCCGCCAGCGAGGCGCGCCCCAGCATCGGCGCCCTCTTCGCATCTGTCACCGGACAGCTCTCCAGCATCATCCGCGACGAGGTCGAGCTCAACAAGGCGAAGCTGCGCGCCTTCGCGTCCAAGAGCGGCAAGGGTATCGGCCTCCTCGTGGTCGCCGCGGTCTTCGCGCTCTACCTGCTGGGGTGGGTCTTCCACACGATCGAGGTCGCCCTCGAACTCGTCGTCCCCGCGTGGGCGGCGTCGCTGATCGTCGTCGGCATCATCCTCCTGATCGTGCTGATCCTGGCGCTCGTGGGCGCCAGCTCCCTGAAGAGCGCGCAGGCCCACCGCCCCGACCCGGCCGCATCGGTCGCCGCCACCAAGGAAGCCATCGAGAAGGGACTGGGCAAGTGAGCACCAACCTCGATCCGCGTAACGTGACCGTCGGCGAGGCCGCCCCCGCGTCCACCGAACCGCGCACGGAAGCCCAGATCACCGCCGACCTCGAGCGTCAGCGCGCCGAGCTGGCCGCCACGATCGACCAGCTGTACGCGCGCGTGCAGCCCGCGGCCCTCGCCCAGGAGGCGAAGGACGAGGCCCGCGCCCGTTTCGCATCCTTTAAGAGTCCGCGTCGCTGACCCTGCAGGACGCCGCCGGCGGTAACGCCGAGGCCCTCAAGAAGGTCGGCGTCGTCGCCCTGTCCGTCGTCGGCACCATCGGCGTGATCGTCCTGCTGGCGACCCGCTCGTCACGTCGCTCCCGTCGCGAGGCCCGCCGCGCCGCCCGCGAGGCCGCCGCGCACACGCTCGAGGCCCTCAAGTCCGACGTCACCGAGGCCCTGTAGGCATCAACTGACGCAATCCGGCGTAACTCCGGCCACACTGGCCGAGGGTTACGCCGGTTCTGTTTCCCCATTTTCGTGGGCATACGCACCCTTCGCACCACTCCGCTGAGCGCGCAAAACCCAATCCAAGGTGAGGTCAAGGCCCGTCATTAGCTATGATGGTCTTACGAAACATTTTGAACACCCAGGGAACCGCTTCACGCGGACCCGAACGACGCGGAGGGGGTCGACGCCATGGGGCGCGGCCGTCAAAAGGCTAAGCAGATGAAAGTCGCTCGGAAGCTGAAGTATTTCAGCCCCGACACCGACCTAAACGCACTTCAGCGCGAGCTGGCGGATGAGGACTCGTACCTGGCACACGTGCCGGCGGACGAGCCCGAAGAGGACGATGCGATCGACGACGACCTCTATTCGAAATACGCCGACTTCGCCGAGATGCCCGCGGAAGAAGACGACATCGATCCGGAGCAGCTCGATGAGTCCTTCTGGACGGGTGGATCCTCCACTAAGTAACGGCTCAGCCACACGGCGGACCGAGAACCGGTCCGCCGCTTTGGCGTACCCAATCCACTCTTCCTGACGCGCCCGCGCGCACTCGTACAAAAGCACACGCATGCGGCGAGGGGCCGAGGCCCGCAGGCCTCGACCCCTCACGCGCACTCAGAGCAGACGCGCCGCTCAGCCCACGCGGTACTCGCCGTGCAGCAGCACGGCGCCCGCCTGGACACCCTTCGTGCCGGAGATGAGGCGCACGCCGGAGGAGTCCGCACCGAAATCAGCAACCGACCCGAAGCCGGGCACGGTTCCGTCGGCGCCGGCCGACGTGACGGAGCCCAGGGCCCACGCGGCCACCCCGGCCTCGTTGATCGCGGACAGGACCTCGGAGGCCACGGAGGCCGAGACGACGGCGACCATGCCGACGCCCAGGTTCAGGGAGTCCTCCATGCCGACCCAGGTGACGTCGCCGCCGCGGCGCACCCAGTCGAACACGGCGGGAACGGTCCACGTGGAGCGGTCGACGGTGGCCACCGCGCCGACGGGCAGGACGCGCGACAGGTTCGCGGCCAGGCCGCCGCCGGTCACGTGCGAGTAGGCGTGGATGCCGGCGACGCCGAAGCGCTCGACCAGGTCGAGGCACAGTCGCGTGTACAGGCGGGTGGGCTCGAGGAGCTCCTCGCCGAGGGTGCGGCCAAACTCGGCCACGTGGGACTCCAGCGAGGCGCCGACGCGGGAGACGACGGAGCGCACCAGCGAGTAGCCGTTGGAGTGCAGGCCAGAAGACGCCATGGCGATGACGACGTCGCCGCCCGTCACGCGTTCGGGACCCAGCAGCTTGGAGGCGTCCACGACGCCGGTCGCCGCGCCCGCGATGTCGTAGTCGTCGGGCTCCATGACGCCGGGATGTTCGGCGGTCTCGCCGCCGATGAGGGGCGTGCCCGTGGCCTCGCAGGCGCGCGCGATGCCGGTGACGATCGCGGCGATGCGCTCGGGGACCACGTGCCCGCAGGCGATGTAGTCGGTCATGAGGACGGGGCGCGCGCCGATCACGACGATGTCGTCGACGACCATGCCCACCAGGTCCTGGCCGATCGTGTCGTGCACGTCCATGGCCTGCGCGATCGCGATCTTCGTGCCCACACCGTCCGTAGAGGTCGCGAGCAGCGGCTTCTCCATGCCCAGGAGCGCCGACGCGTCGACCATGCCAGCGAATCCGCCGGTCGCACCCAGGACGGTGGAGTCGTGGGTGGCGGCCACCGCGCTCTTCATCAGTTCGACGGCGCGGTCGCCCGCAGCGGTGTCGACGCCAGCGGTCGCGTAGTCCAGGGGGGTGTCGGTCATGGGTGGTACCTTTCGCGGATGGCGCTCGACGAGGCCGTGTCTGGGTGGTCGGGTTGAGAACGACGCCCGCAGCGCAAGGGTTGCGTCGCGGGCGTGGAGGTTAGCAGGGGGTGGCGTCGGGGGTTCCGGGCACGGGCGTCCCGGCGGGGATCGTCTCGGGGTATTCGCCGGTGAAGCAGCCGATGCACAGGGATGTGCCCTGTCCGGTGGCCGCGACCATGCCGTCGATCGACAGGTAGGCCAGGGAGTCGGCGCCGATGGATTCGCGCACCTGTTCGACGCTCATGGACGAGGCGATGAGCTCGGCGCGCGTCGGGAAATCGATACCGAAGAAGCACGGCCACAGCACGGGCGGGGACGAGATGCGGATGTGCACCTCGGCGGCCCCGGCCTCGCGCAGCATCTTGACGAGAGCGCGCTGCGTGTTACCGCGCACGATCGAGTCGTCGATGACGACCAGGCGCTTGCCTTCGATGACCTCACGCAGGGGGTTGAGCTTGAGGCGGATGCCCAGCTGGCGCAGGGATTGCGTGGGCTGGATGAAGGTGCGGCCCACGTACGCGTTCTTGACGAGGCCCTGGGCGAAGGGGATGCCGGACTCCTGCGCGTAGCCGATAGCGGCGGGCGTGCCCGAGTCGGGCGTGGGGATCACCAGGTCCGCCTCGATGGGGTTCTCACGCGCCAGGGCGGCACCCATCTCGTGGCGCGCGGCCACGATGCGGCGCCCGCCGATCGTCGTGTCGGGGCGGGCCAGGTACACGTACTCGAAGACGCAGGTGTTGGAGCGGCGCACGGCGAAGCGGCGCGAGTGCACGCCCGACGCGTCGATGGAGATGAGCTCGCCGGGCTCGACCTCGCGCACGAAGGTCGCGCCACACAGGTCCAGGGCGGCGGTCTCGGAGGCGACGACCCAGCCGGAGGCCAGGCGGCCCAGCACGAGCGGGCGGTAGCCGTGCGGGTCGCGCGCTGCGTACAGCGTGTGCTCGTCCATGAAGACCAGGGAGAACGCGCCCTTGATACGCGGCAGCACCTTCAGGGCGGCGCCGACGAGGGGCGCGGGTTCAAGGTCGTCCACCGACGAGGCCGGGGCGGCCTCGTCCGCACCCGTGTGCCCGGGCGTCACGGACGGAGACGCGATGAAGGGTGTCGGTCCGGGGATGCGGTCAGCCATGCCCAGCAGCGCGGTCACGAGGGAGGTGTCGGTGGAGGCGCCACGTTCGAAGTCCTCGCCCTCGTCGGCGATCTCGGAGGCCAGCTCGCGCAGCTCGACCGTGTTGGTGAGGTTGCCGTTGTGGGCCAGGGCGAGCGTGCCGGTGGGGGTGGGGCCCAGCGTCGGCTGGGCGTTGCGCCATACGTCCGCGCCGGTCGTCGCGTAGCGGACGTGACCCAGCGCAATGTGGCCGCGCAGGCCCTGCAGGGACTGCTCGGAGAACACCTGCGACACGAGGCCCTGATCCTTATACACGAGGATCTGCTTGCCATTCGACGTCGCAATACCGGCGCTCTGTTGGCCGCGGTGTTGCAAGGCATAGAGGGAGAAGTAGGTCAGGCGGGAAACGTCCTCGCCCGGGGCCCACACTCCGAAGACGCCGCAATGATCGTGCGGGTGATCGTCTCCGAAGAGTTCCTGGTCGGACAGTGTCATGTCTGGCTGCGAGACGGGAAGCACGCTCTCACTCTCCCACACTTTTTGCCCGACCGTGGCATGTATCCACGTTGTGGCGAACACACGAGAGCGTGACGAAGCCCGCACGCAGCGCGTAATTGCGCACGCTTTGCGGGGCAGAATCGGTCTCTCCTGGGTCAAGATGACACAATGGAATGCAGCAATCTTGAGGAGGAAACGTGGCCAATCCAACGCTGAGCGCCATCATGTGGGGACTCGCCCTGCTGGTGAGCGCCCTGGCCGTCCTGTCGTTCGCGCGAGGCCTGGCACACATGTGGCGCACGGTCTCGGCGGGCACGCCCGACCCGGGGCGCCTGAGCCCCGTCGGCAAGCGAGCGTGGGGCGTCATCTCGGCGGCCCTCACCCACCGCGAGTTCAAGGGGCGCCCGTGGATCAGGTGCGCCCACTGGCTCGTCATGGTCTCCTTCCCGATCCTGTTCCTCACGCTGGTCACGGGCTACGCGCAGCTGCGCGTGCAGACCTTCACGCTGCCTCTCCTCGGCCATTTCGCGCCGTGGGGTGGCTGACCGAGGACCTTCGCGTGGGGCGGCCTGGTCGGCATCGTCCTCCTGATGGTCGTGCGCCAGCGCGCCGGGCACGGCACGGCCGCCGAGGCGGCCCTGTCGAACGACGATCCGGACGGCGCTGCCGCCGCGGCGGACCCGACCGGCACCCCGCCCTCGTCCCTGACCAAGCCCCACCCGCGTGACTCCTCCCCGCGCGGCCTGGCCTCCCGTTTCCTGGGTTCGACCCGCTGGCAGGCGCTCTTCGTCGAGTGGGTCATCCTCATCGTGTGCGCGTGCGTCGTGGCCCTGCGCGGCCTCGAATACGCGCTGTTCAGCATCACGCCGGGCATGGAGGCCCACGCGACCGCCCTGCATTTCCCGCTGACCGCCTGGCTCGGCGCCCTCTTCGCGGGCGCCGCCTCCTCCTCGGCCACCGCGCTGGCGAACGCGATCGTGCTGGTCAGCGCCCTCAAGGTCCTCACCTCCATGACCTGGCTGACGGTCGTCGGCATCCAGACCGGCATGGGCGTCGCCTGGCACCGCTTCGTCGCGATCCTCAACCTGTACACGCGCCGACACGCGGACGGCACCAAATCCCTGGGCCCGGCCGACCACATGCTCATCGACGGCAAGCCCGTCACCAGCGAGGACGACTTCGACGACCTCCCCGAGGACACAGTCCTCGGCGTGGGCACGATCGACGACTTCTCATGGAAGGCCCGCCTGGACCTGTACTCGTGTACCGAGTGCGGCCGCTGCCAGGAGCTGTGCCCCGCGTGGAACACGCAGAAGCCCCTCTCCCCCAAGCTGCTCATCATGGGCCTGCGCGACCACATGGAGTCCGCCTCCAACGTGCAGATCGTCGAGCAGGAGGAGGGCCACCAGAAACTGGGCGACGGCGAGGTCCTCCTCGACAAGGGCGTGCCGGCCTCGCCGCACTCCTTCGACCTGTTCTCCGCCCTGTCCCTGTCGGGCGCGACCGGCCCGGAGGGCGTCTCCGCGGTGACCGCTCCCCTCGTCCCCGAGGTTGTCTCCGAAGAAGTCCTATGGGACTGCACGAACTGCGGCGCCTGCGTCGAGCAGTGCCCCGTCGACATCGAGCACATCGACCACATCCTCGACCTGCGCCGCCACCAGGTCCTCATGGAGGGCGCGTTCCCCCGCGAGCTGGGCCGCGCGTTCCGCGGCATGGAATCCAAGGCCAACCCCTACAACCAGCCGGCCCGCAAGCGCATGGACTGGGCGAAGAAGCTGGACTTCGACATCCCCATCGTCGGCGAGGGACATCGAGGACGCCTCCGAGGTTGACTACCTGTTCTGGGTGGGCTGCGCGGGCGCCTACGACGACACGGCGAAGAAGACCAGCGCCGCCGTCGCCGAGCTGCTGCACACGGCGGGCGTGTCCTTCGCGGTCCTCGGCTCGGGCGAGTCCTGCACGGGCGACCCGGCCCGCCGCGCCGGCAACGAGGCGCTCTTCCAGATGCTGGCCGCCCAGGCGATCGATACGCTCAGGAAGCCAAGCCCCAGAAGATCATCGTGTCCTGCGCGCACTGCTTCAACACGATCGCGGGCGAGTACCCGGAGCTGGGCGGCTCCTTCGACGTCGTCCACCACACACAGCTCCTCAACCGCCTGGTGCGCGACGGCCTACTCACGCCGGTAGCCCCCACTTCCGCTGCCCCCGCGGGTACGGACACCACGGACGAGGCCGGGGCGAAGCCTGCGGGCAACGCTCCCTCGGTCGGCGCGCCCCTGAAGGTCACCTACCACGACGCGTGTTTCCTGGGCCGCCACAACCGCGTGTACGAGCCGCCGCGCGAGCTCGTGGGCTCCCTGCCGAACGTCGAGCTCGTCGAGATGCCGCGCAACCGCGACCGCGCGATGTGCTGCGGCGCGGGCGGCGCGCACGCCTGGTTCGAGGAGACGCGCGGGACCCGTATCGCCGACGCCCGCATCGTCGAGGCCGCGTCCACGGGCGCGGACGTCGTCGCGACGGCCTGTCCGTTCTGCTCCCAGATGCTCGGCTCGGCCTCGGGCACGTCCGCCGGCTTCGTCTCCTCCGACGCCGACGATCAGAGCACCCAGGGCGCCACTGCCTCGCCCGGCGGGAAGCTCCCGGAGGTGCGGGACGTGGCCGTCATGCTGCTCGAATCCGTCAAGCGCGGCCAGTAACGCGCGCACGCACGCCCTGCAGCACAGCGCGCACCCACGCATCACGTAGCGCACGCAAGCAGCGCAAACAAAGGGGTGGCCCCGCAGGAACACCTGCGGGGCCACCCTTTAACGAAAGAAAAATCAGTCCTCGACGCCGACGATGACGTTGGAGGCCTTGATGACGGCGACGGCCTTGGAGCCGACGGTCAGGCCGAGTTCTTCGATGGCGGCGTTCGTGATCGACGAGGAGATGACCAGGCCGGGGGCGACCTCGATCTTGACGATGCCGTTCACGGCGCCCTCGGAAACCTCAACGACGGTGCCGGGGAGCTGGTTGCGTGCGGAGAGCTTCATGGTGTGCCCTTTCGTTCATTCGGGTATGCAGACACAGACACACTACCGGGCGATGCACGCGCCGTCTACGGCTGGCCTATTTCCCGTCCTCCGGGGAGATTTCCTCGAGGCCGACGAGGAAACCGTCCTCGTCGATGACGTTGCCGCCCACGAGGGTCGCGATCATGCCGGCAGCCTTCTCCACGTCCTGGGTGGAGCGCAGGCGCTCCAGGCGCGCGGTGCGGCTCATCGCGCCCGCGCCGGGCGTCGGCGCGGAGGCGGGAAGCCAGCGGACCTGGTACTCGATGATGGCTCCGGCCGTCCACGGCTCCCAGCGCAAAACGCGCGGCGGCGTGGGCACGGCGTGGACCTCGATCATCATGTCAGAGCGGTGGCCGATCGGGCTCATGAGGGCGTAGCCGTCAACGACCTGCGGCTTGTCGCGCTGCGCCTCATGCTCCTCGCGGGCCTTGGCGATCTTGGAGGCGATATCCTCGCGCACCGGGCCCAGCTCGGCCTTCAGCTTCTCGATCTGGGCGATCTGCGCGGGGGTCAGCGGGACGGGCTTGGGGGCCTCGGGCGTGATGTCGCGCGCGTCCTTCATCTGCTCGAATCCGGCGCGCTCACGCATCGCGGAGAGCAGGTCCTCGGGGTTAATCCAGCGCGGCGAATACACCGTCAGGTTCACGGCCGAGTCAGCGTCGGGGACCATGACGTAGCCGCTGCCCGCGATGCGCAGGCCGCCCGCGAGGCGTCGAGCCATGCGGCGCAGCGCCTCGAGCACGCGGTACTCCAGACCCGTGGGCAGGCCGTCCGGGAACGCCTTGTCCCACTCGCCCATGACGCCGTTGTTTTGCTGACGGGCGGATGCCTGCGGGCAGCGCAGGATCCACGCGTTCGCGAGCGAGGCCGGGGTACCCAGTGCCGCGCGCGTCGGCTGGTCGAGCGTCCACGGCCCTTCCAGCTCGGCGTCGGAAGACAGGCGCAGGCGGCCCGGGGCGAGCCATCCGGCCTCGTCCCACATGGAAATCGCGAGGGCCTCAAGCTCGGCGGGATCGACGGCGTCGGAGACGAGGAACAGGTGATGCTCGCGCGCGACGTCCAGGTCGATGACGCCGGCGGGCTCGCTGACCTCGATGGCGGCGGCGATCGGGATGGCGGCCTCGGCGCTCGTGACCTCGCCGTCGGCCGCGATCTGGAAGGCAGCGTCCGTCGAAGTCATCGTCGTCAGGCCGACGTTCGTCTGGGTGAGCGGGTTGTCCGTCGCGCTCACCGGCGTCGGGTCCGCGAAAGAATGAGGGGCCGAGGCCATGCGCTCCTTGAGGGAACGCCTCACCGGCGAGGCCTGGGGGGCCTCGTCCCTGTTGGTGACCTGCTCGCGCGGTGTCATGCCCGGCAGAGCGACGCCCTGGATGACGCCCGTGCGCGTCTGGCTGGGAGCCACCGGGGGGATGCCGGCCTCGACCCCGCGGCTGGTGCTCCCCTGAGGAGCGGAATTCGTCTGAGGCACACCCAGGACGGGCGTCGGCTCAGGGCGGCTCCGGCAGGTCGGCGGGATCCGGTGCGGGCGGATAGCCCACCTCGCGGGCCGCACGCTCGGCGCGCTCGGCGCGCATGCGTTCAAGCCGGGAGGGAGGCGGAGGAGGGAGAGCCGACATCGGGAATCACCGTTCGATGCGGGTGCGCGAGAAGCGCTCGTGGGTGCGCGAGGGCGTGGGCCCGCGCTGACCCTGGTAATGCGAGCCGAGCCCCTTCGAACCGTAGGGATGCTCAGCCGGGGAGGACAGGTCGAAGAAGCACAGCTGCCCGATCTTCATGCCGGGGTAGAGCAGGATCGGCATCGTCGCCGTGTTCGACAGCTCCAGTGTCACGTGGCCAGAAAGCCGGGGTCAATGAAGCCAGCCGTCGAGTGGGTGAGCAGGCCGAGGGCGGCCGAGGGAGGACTTGCCCTCGAGGCGCGCCGCGATGTCATCGCCGAGGGTCACCAGCTCGTAGGGTGGCGCCCAGGACGAACTCGCCGGGGTGCAACACGAAGGGCTGATCGGGGCCCACGTCCACCTGATGGGTGAGGTCCGACTGGTCCGCCGCGGGGTCGATCACCGGGTAGCGGTGGTTATCGAAGAGGCGGAACAGGCGATCCAGGCGCACGTCAATGCTGGCCGGCTGGACCAGGTCCCGGTCCAGCGGGTCAAGCTGAATACGTCCAGAGTCCAGGGATGCCTTGATGTCGCGGTCACTGAGCAGCATGACACGATTGTCGCATACTCAGCGCCGCGACAACAGCCTCAGGGGGTCACTGCAGGGGCTGACCCTGAGCGTCGCAGGCGTAGGAGCCGGAACGCATGATGAGCATAATGAAATCGATGAATGCCCAGATGCCGGTCACGATCAGGCCGACGACGGTCAGCGATATCACCAGCTGAATGATGCCCTTCGTGGTGTAGCCCAGGTAGAAGTTGTGAATACCGAGGGCACCCAGGAAGAAGGCGAGAATCACGGCGACGATCCACTGCTTGGGGGCACCAACGACGGGCTGGCCGTACGCGGGCTGCGCGTAATCGGGCTGGCCGTAAGCAGGCTGACCGTAGGCCTGCTGGCCCGCAGCATAGGCGGCCTGCTCATAGCCGGGCTGACCGTAGGCATCCGCACCGTAGGCGCCCTGCGCGTTCGCGTCGGGGCCGGGAACGCCGTAGCCCTGCTCCGGCTGGGCGTAGGAGCTGGCCGCGGGAGCGTCGTACGCAGTGCCGTAGGTCGTCGAACCGGGGGTCGCCGTGGCCTCGTCGTAGACGGGGGCCGAGGCCTGGGGGAAAAGCCGGAGCCTCAGGGGCGGGGACCTGAGCGGGTTCCTCAGGCTGGAAGGGAGTGGCCTGCGGATCGGGCGTCGTCATGAGAAAGCCTTTCGATAGACGTGGGGGGCCGAATTGGCCTGACGGGCACAGGGTAGCGTGCGGTCAACGCTCAGGGATAGCCAGTCCACCCCCGAGACGACCCTGATTTATCCCGGAGCGCGCCACCCCGACAAAGAAAAGGCGCGGGGCCCGGCGGGATATCTCCTGTATTGACGGGACTCCACGGAGCACATTTTGAAAAGCGCGGTCAGAGTAGCGACTCTTTTCATTTTTATACAACATTCACCCATTTTTATGCTGCAGGTCACAGCTTCATTTCTTTCGTTCGTCACGATAAAGTTTTGTTCCATAGACTGACTGGGTGTTCATGAATCCATCGACAGAGGCCACACGAATACTCCACTGCGACTTGCCTCAGTGGTTCGCGACACACAAGCGCGACCTGCCAATGCGCACAGCCGACGTCTCTGACTGGGGAACCCTCGTCTTTGAGATCATGAGCCAACAGACGCCCATCGCACGCGTCCAGCCGATCTGGCTCGAATGGATGGAACGCTGGCCCACGCCGGCGGACGTGGCGGCCGCTTCGTCGGCAGACATCATTGTGGCCTGGGCAAACCTCGGATACCCCTCCCGCGCCCTGCGCCTCAAGGCCTGCGCAGCCGCGATCGTCGACAAGCACGACGGAGAAGTCCCCCTCTCGCTCAAAGAGCTAACACTCCTGCCGGGCGTCGGCACCTACACCGCATCCGCGCTGCTCGCCTTCCGCCACGGAATCCGCGTGCCGGTCCTGGACACGAACGTGCGTCGAGTGCTGGTCAGATTTCTGGACGGCAAAGAGCTTCCTCCCCACACCACGCCCTCAAAAGCGGAAACAATGCGGGCCGACGCATTGTGCCCGAACACGGGCACAGCGCTGCCGAGGTGAGTTTGTCGCTCATGGAATTTGGGGCCCTCGTCTGCACGCAGCTCAGCCCGTCGTGCGACGAGTGCACGATCTCGAAGAACTGCGCGTGGGCGCTCGCCGGATTCCCCAAGGACGAGAAGCGGCCCACGCCCCAGCCCTACGCGGGCACCGACCGCCAGGCGCGCGGACGCATCATGAAAGCCCTGCGTGCCGCCCACTTCGAGGGCACGGACGGCCTCACGAAACGCCGAGTCCTCGACGCCGCCCGCATCGACGGGGGCGACCGCTACCAGCCCACCCGCGTCTACCGGGCACTCCTGAAGGACGGCATGATCGTCTACAACGAGGACACCAAGCGGGTCACGCTCCCCCGATAACGTTCACAGACGAGGCCGGGGCACCCACGCGGCGGCGCGCGGTCCCGGGAGGCAGCCACCGCCTCGTCGGTGAATCAGTAGCGGATCGCGTCGATCGGCTTGATGCGCACGGCCGCGAGCGCCGGGATGATGCCGCACAGGGCGCCGATGCTCGTGGAGATGGCGACGCCCGCGATGGCGGCTCCGGCAGGGAAGGCCGGGGTGTCGCTGAGCGTGACGCCCAGGGCCTCGAGGGGCAGGAATCGCACGACGACGACCGCGATGCCCACGCCGATGACGCCGGCGACGAAGGTTGCGACGACCGACTCCATGAAGACCGCGAAGAAGACGCGCGCCGCGGAGGCGCCGACGGCCCGGCGGATGCCGATCTCGCGCACGCGCTGGCGCACGGTCACGATCGCAACGTTGAGCAGGCCGAGGGCGCCCAGGAACACGATGATGCCGCCGATGACCATGATGACGTTGGAGATGGTGCCCAGCTGTTCCTCGCCGATATCCTCGTGCTCGCCGCCGGAGACGGAGACCTTCCATCCCTCGCCGAGGATCGAGGCCAGGGCGCGCGGCAAGTTCTCACGAGCCTGGTCCGCATTCTCGGTGCCTACCCACGCGATCATGGACGGGGAGCTCATCTGCGGGAAGGAGATTCGCGCCGCGTCGTAGTGCGCGAACACGGTGGGCATGTCGTAGGAGCTCTTGGACTTGGTGATGCCGACGACGCGCATCGCCGTACCGTCGCTCGTGTGCAGGACGATCGGAACCTGCTCGATGGGGGCGCGCCCCAGCTGGTTCCACAAGGTTTCGGAGATGACGACGGGGACCAGGCGCTGGTCGGCGTCGCTGCTCACGACCCATCGCCCGGCGAGCATGCGGGTGCGGAAGATGACCTCGTAGGAGGGGTCGACGCCCTGGAACGTCACGCCGTCGACCATGTCGCCGATGTTCGTCAGGGGGTATCCGCGGATTTGTCCGCTGGAGCGGGCCTGTCGGGTTTCGACGATGTCCCCACCGCCGCTGGAGAAGCGCGACCAGTAGTGGATGTCCGTGCGCTCGGCCAGGGTGCCCATGGCCTCGCCGAGCGTGTCCTTCTCGTCGGGGCGCTTCGCCGTCTGCGCGCCGGTGGCCGACGCGGTATCGGACGCGTCCTGATAGGGACCGCCGGCCGCCGGTCCTTCCGAGGCGTTCGAGGAGCTTTCGGGGTCAGACGCAGGGTGACGGAGCGCCCCTCGTACAGTTCCGCCAACTCGCGCGAGGACTGCAGGAGCAGGTCTCCGAGCGCTATGACGATCGTCATGGCGGCCACGGCAGCGACCACACCCACGAGGGAGAGGACGACGCGCGCCTTCTGGACCTTAACCTCGCCCCAGGCCTCGATGAGCGCGCCCAGGAGCTGACTCACGGCGTTCACTGCTCACCCTCCTCCGACATCGCGGGGGACGAGGCCTGCTCGGCTTCCGGGTCACCCTCGGCGGGCGGACGCGGAGGTTCGGCCACAGCGGATTCTGAGCCCACCTGCTCGGCCCCGGCCTCGTCGCCGCCGTGCCCGGCCTCCGCGCGGCGCGTGAGAGCGGCGGGATCCTCGACCTCGTGCAGCGTGCCGTCGTAGAGCTCGTAGGCGCGCTGCGCCCGCGCGGCCACGGCCATGTCGTGCGTGATGACGATGAGGGCGGCGTTGGACTCGCGGGCAACCTCCTCGAGGAGGGCCATGACGACGCGGCCCGTGTCCGGGTCGAGGGCACCTGTCGGCTCGTCGGCGAGGATGACGCGCGGGCGTCGCACGAGGGCGCGCGCGATCGCGATGCGCTGCTGCTCGCCGCCGCTCATCTCGCCCGGGTAGGAGTCCGCGCGCTCGCCCAAGCCCACGCGCTCGAGCATGTCGACGGCAATCGAGCGCCTGCGCAGCAGCTGGGGGCCGGGGGCGTACAGGAGGGGAACCTCGACGTTTTCCGCGGCCGTGCGCGCCGAGAAAATGTTGAACTGCTGGAACACGAAGCCGAAGTCTTCCCCGCGCATGCGCGCGGCGCCCCTCACTCAGGCGCGTGGTGTCCACGCCGTCCAGCTCGTACGTGCCCGACGTGGGGGTATCCAGCAGGCCGATGATGTTGAGCATCGTCGACTTGCCCGTGCCCGAGCGGCCCACGATGGAGACGTGCTCGCCCTGGGCGACGTCCAGGTTGACGCCGCGCAGAATGTGCAAGTCCTCGCCGTCAGGCAGGGGTCACCGTGCGGGTGACATCCCGCAGGCACACGAGACTCATTGCGTTCCCGCCGAGTCACCCGAGCCGACGGCCATGCCGGAGTCCATGCCGCCGTAGGGGCCGGTCTGCCCGTCCTGGTTATCCTTGTTCGAGGTCGGGGTGAACTCGAGGATCTCCTCGCCCTCCGTCAGGCCCTCCTTGACCTCGACCATCTTGCCGTCCGTGATGCCCAGGGTGACGGCGCGCTTCTCAGGCTTGGTCGGGTCGTCGGTCGGCAGGTAGACGGAGCCGGACTGGTAGCGGCCCTCGACAGCGGAAATCGGCACCGCGAGGACACCCGTCGCCGAACCCGCCGTCATCTCGAGGGTGACCTGCAGGCCCGCGAACACCGTCTGGTCGGAGGGATCGCACAGCGCGCCTTCAGATCCGTCGAGGACGAGGCGCCGTTATCGGAGCCGGCGTTCGCCTTGGGGTCCTGCGCCTTGCCGGTCGGGCTCACCAGCTTCACACCCGTGCACTCGAAGGGCGCGGGGCCGTTCTTAATGGTGACGGTCGCGGTCGACGGGGCGTCCTGGAGGCGGTACATCTGGTCCGCGCTCAGGGGCGCGACCGCGGAGAATGTCGCGGGCGCGACGGTCGCAACCGTGTCGCCGATCGCGAACTGCTGGCCGACGAGCACGCTCGTCGAGACCGTGCCGTCACCGGGGAGACGACCGTCTCGTACTTGTAGGTCGGCTCGGCGGTCTCGACGCTCACGTTGCCTTCTTCGTCGGTGACCTGGCGGGTCTCGCCGGGGATCTCCTTGCGGATCTGCACGATGGCGTCGCCCTTTGACACCTTGTCGCCGTCGTTGACGAAGGTGCGCACGACATTGCCGTCCAGGGTTGCACGGGCGACGACCGGTTCGTCGGTCTGGATCGTCCCCGTGACGCTCACGGTGTTCGTAATGTCGGCGCGGCCCACCTCGATCGTCATCTGCCCAAAGTTGCCGCCCGGGTCCATACCGTCGGCACTTTGATCCTCCTGGGCAGCCGGGAAGAACGCGAACTTCACCAAGGCGACGGCGATAACTACCCAGGCAAGAACCTTGACAATGTCGAGCACCTGGGCGGTGCGTGTCTTATGTGCCACGTGCGTCTCCTTTGATGAACGGCGTTGCACAATTGTAAGGTGCGCCTCATTAACGCAGCAACGCTATCCGCGTCTTTTCAGGGGATTTTCTCAGGGACCGCCCCGCCGGCTGGGCGTCCCACTCCCCGCCCCTACGATGGGTGATGAACCGACGAAAGGCAGCCATGATCCGCCGCGCCACCCCCGCAGACGCCGAGGCGCTCTCCACCCTCGCGCGCACCTGCTTCACGCAGACCTTCGGCCACCTCTACGCCCCCGCCGACCTGGAGGTCTTCCTCGACGAGGCCTACGCGCCCGACGTCCTGCGCGCCGAACTCGAGGATCCGAACCGGGCGACGTGGTTCCTCTTCGAGGACGCGACTGACGAGGCCCCCATCGGCTACGTGACCGCATGCCCCGCGCACCTGCCCCACCCCTATGTCGCGCCGGGCGACGGGAGATTCAGCGCCTCTACATCCTGCAGGGACACCAGGGCGGCGGCAGCGGCACCCTCCTCCTCGAGACGGCGCTCGAGTGGCTCGAACGCGACGGACCCCGGACCCTGTGGATCGGCGTCTGGAGCGAAAACTACGGGGCACAACGCTTCTACGCGCGCCACGGCTTCGAGATCGTCGGCGAGTACTCGTTCATGGTGGGCGACCACGCCGACCGCGAGCTGATCACCCGCCGACCGGCGCGACTCCCGGTCGAGTGACCCGCCACCATATACGAAAGGCCCCGAGGCAACGTGCCTCGGGGCCTTTTTACGAGCTGATCACTCGGCGGATTCCTTCGCCTCCATCTCGGCGATCTGCTTGCGGACCTCGTCCATGTCGAGCTTCTGCACCTGAGAGATCAGGTCCTCGAGAGCGGACAGCGGCAGAGCACCGGACTGACGGAACACGACGATGCCGTCGCGGAAGACCATCAGCGTCGGGATCGAGGTGATCTGAGCGGCCATCGCCAGCTGCTGCTGGTCATCGGTGTCGATCTTGCCGAACACGATGTCCGGGTACTTCTCAGAGGCCTCTTCGAAGATGGGGCCGAACTGACGGCACGGGCCGCACCAGGTCGCCCAGAAATCCACCAGAACGATTCCGCCGGCGGACACGGTCTGCTCGAAGTTCTCCTGCGTGAGGGTAACGGTAGCCATGTTTCTCCTGTTATCGCCGGCACTGTCACCGGTCTGTTGGTCGGGCAAAAGCCGCTTGAGTGAACTTATACGATTCAACGGGCGCGACGCGCCCTCTATTCCCCGGCAGGGAGAGTAGAGGTGGTGACGTGACGCACATTATCCTCTGAAGCGCCCAAACCGCGCAAGATGAACGTCTCGACCAACAGCAGTGCAGACTCACGATGCGCCGGGTCCTTCGGGAGGCGCTGCCCCTGCAGCGTCGCATGAATCAGGTGCACCGCGCCCAGCGTGTTCTGCTCGACGATCAGCCCGCGCTCCATGGCCTCGTCCAGAATTCCAATGAGGAGCTCACCAACAACCCCCCGCGTGATCATGCAGATGCGAGGCACCCTGGCCCGACATCTGACGGCGCAGGCCCGTGCCAGCCTTGACGTGGTAGCGGCTAATCATCTGCAGGTGCGCGCGAATGTAGAGGCGCAGACGCATGAGCGGATCCGGCTCGGACTCGAGACGGGCCGTCAGCACCCGCGTGAACTCCTCGGTCACCTGCCGCATGTAGGCCAGCAGGAGCACTTCCTTGTCCGCGAAGTGGTTATAGACGGCCGTGCGACCAACGCCCGCACGCTCAGCGATCTGACTCATGGTGATCGACTCGAAGGCCTGCTCGGCCATCAGCGAGCCGAGCGCATCAAACAGGCGCGTGCGAGTCAGCTCGCGGTGAGAGGCGAGCGACTCGCCAATAATCTTCGGCATAGGCCTATTCTGACACTCTTTCCCTATGTGTCGTCAAATGGGAGAGCGTGCAGGATGAACTGCGCGTTCACGCAACGACGCCGGTCGCGACGTTGACATTCATCCGTCGCCAGCGACCCCCGAGCGCAGCGCCGGGGTGTCAGCGAGCGCAGCGGGCGACCACGGCCTCGACAATCGGCAGGTCAGCGACGATCCACGGAAGCGCGGCCAGATCCGCGAGGGGCACCCACGTTGCCTCAAGGTGCGACGCGCCGGCGCGCGGTGCGGGCGAGCCGGCCGCCACCTCGGCGAGCCACACTCCCATGACGCGCCCGCCCAGGATTGGCCACCACTGACCGTCTTCGGGGCACACGCGCTCGCCGATCGTCAGGCGGGCGCCGAGCTCCTCGGCAATCTCGCGCGTGAGTGCTTCGACCGGATCTTCATTGTCCTCGACCTTTCCGCCGGGCAGCTCGAACTGTCCGCGCAGCTCCTGCGGGTAGGCGCGCGAGCAGGCGAGTAGCATCGTGGGGTCGCTCAGGGAATCAACGATCGCGGCCGCCACCACGGGACGAGGCATGGGTACTCCAATCAGTCAGGCGAACCCAGTGTATCGGGCGCGGGAGCCGGCGGATGGCACGGAGGCTGAGTGCCGGGCGGCGTCGCATCTTTGCGCTGAGCGGCGTCGCATCTCTGCGCTGGGCGACGCCGGTTGCGCCGCCACCCACGCACCCCCTAGACCTCCACTACCATTCGTCGCCACCCACGCGCTCCGCTCGCCTCCACCACCATTCGCCGCGACCCCCTCCGCCAGCACTCCCGCACCATGCCCAAGCAACGCCGGTTGCGCGGCCATCCGGCGTGACGATATGATCGACGCGTCGATTCCTTCGGGACGATGAATTGCGGGCGTAGTTCATCGGTAGAATGGAAGCTTCCCAAGCTTCAGAGGCGGGTTCGATTCCCGTCGCCCGCTCCATTTTGATTCCGGATTTGATAAGTCCGGAGTTTTTTCGTTTGCGGGTGTCTGACCAGTGTTGGTCGGCAGCGTCATGGGGTGTAAGCGATTTGTGTGGTAGTAGCGCTGTTGGAGGGGTTGGTTGTGAGCTGTTGTCGGATGCTGAGTGTTTGGGATCGCGCGGCGATGATAGTGGGGTTGGAGGCGGGCTTGTCCCAGGTGCGTATCGCCGACCGGGTTGGGCGTAGCCCCTGTCCCTCGGTGGTGTGCCGTGAAATCGCTCGCCACACCGGGGCCCTGATGGTGCATACCAGGCCAAGGACGCCAGGAGAGCGGCGCGGGTGGCCAGGCCAGTGCGTGCACGACCCTGATCGAGCGCACCACCGGCTAGCAAGGACATTCAGGAACGTATAGTGTCGGATCTGGAAGCGAAATTGAGGCGACTTGACGAGGCTGAAAGTGCTACCAGCGAGGCCCTGGGGAGGCTCACTGATCAACGCTATAGGTTGGTGTCAATAGCTACATACCCCGCAAATGTACTATTGCCTGAACTTGCGTGAAGCATCTCGCGCACTTCTGTCGACACTAAGAAAACGACATTCCCGACCAAATTTTTCTCCCGATTGGAGGTGTCACGATGGGTTCCCGGTTAGGTGTTTTGCTTAAGACTTACTCTGGTTGGGAGATCTACTACGACCACTGGGCGGCCCAAACGGTCGGACTGGACATTGCGATCGACGGTATGGAAGCCACCTATGAGCGTGTGCGTTGTATGTCTCCGATGGGTGTTGATGATCCGCATGCTTGGGAGGCGGCGCCGTGGATTGAGGGCACACTTCTGATCGACGAGACCAGGAAACTGGTGGTGTGGGCAGAGGAGAGCGAGGCACTCTACATGCCTCGACTTATCAACTACCTCGTTGAGCACACCTGGCCTGGGTGGACGGCCGCCTGGTCAGCCGAAGGAACCAGAGGAACTCTTCGAGCTGCGGGCGTCGATCCGGCCAGCATCTTCACACACCGTTCTGATCGTTTGCCGTGTGATCGCACGCCCGATCTAGAGCCATGGGATGAGTGGCACGGAGCTGATCCCATCACCGTGCGCATGGCAGACGGTACCTTGGTCACCTGGCGCGCCTACGGCTTCCTGGACGATCTTACTGGATGCGGTCCTGAGAATTTCCTGGCTTTGGCTCGCGAGGTCGCCTCCCGGCTACCGGATGAATCGGATGCGTGGGAGCAGACCATGGATGACAATGTTCCGACCACCGGGATATTCGTGGACTACCGAGCACGCTCGTTGCGTTGGTGGTCGCTCCAAGACAGGGACATGCACCTGGAGGATTTCGATGCTCTGTGGCCGGGATGGACACTAACCAGCAGTTCGGACGACTACTCCTGGCACCAAGAACTCACCGGGCAGGTATTCCGTACCTGGGCTGACGATGTCAACGAATGTCGCTCCTGGATCGCGAGAGCTATTGAAGAAGGTACACGAGCCAACCCGCTAGCAAGCTTGGCTAACGCCCTGTCAGGTCAGGGTCATGAGATCAGTCCGTACGCGTCTGCTTTGGAGTTCGTTCCCTCCAAGCATCAAGCCGCGATGGAAACCTTCGACCGGCTCCTCAATGTCGTTCGAGACGCGCCATTGAAGCCCGCGCGAATTATCGACCGACACGGAACTATCACACCCCCGTTCGAGGAGGGAGAGGCCGGATTCTAGGGGTGGTTGCAAGACGGGTTATGTCCTGAGCAGCAGTTCGAGGCATTGCTTGGGTGTGTCCCAGTTGAGCGTTTTGCCGGGGCGCTCACCCCGCTGGTCAGCGATGACATCCAGGTCTACTTCGCTTAGGGGCCAACGACCAGAGCCTTTGGGCATGTAATTGACGCAGTAACCGCACCCATAACAAGTAACAGGCCGACCACCCACGGTTACACCACTATGCGGGACGCTACTCATTCACGATGGCAACAGCGCCGCAGGGCGAACTTTTCACGCCCGGCACGGCAACTACTCGAAATCTAAACGTTCAAGGCCATTACGATGCACTCACATTGTCCTCGTGAAACCGCCAGCACCACTGCTCGCCTTCGGCAGCACGTTGTTGAAACCAACGGCACCAACGCGCGCCTGCCCGAGCTGACCAGTGAAACCGCCAGCACCTTTGCAAGCCCTCAACACCCGTAAAACCGCCATTTTCCCGGCGCAAAGGTGTCACCGGTTTCAACACAGCGCTCAGACAAGGTCGCAGAGGTGCCACCGGTTTCACCACAGCGAAGCGATGCACTAGATACGGAACCAATGCACTAGATAGTGCAGCAGTGCACTGGCAACTAAGCAGTGCATCGCCCGCCTATGTAGTGCAATACCCCTGAGCAACAAGCTCAACCATGGAGGAGCCTGGCCGGGCTTCGAGACGACGCGCCCAACCACACACATCAGTACACCCGGCCTCACAGGTGCGAAGGGTGCCGGAGGGATCTACCGCGGTGCCGTTGGGCGGTGGCGGGGTCTGGTCAGACAACGAGCCGACGCGCTGGGCCACACGCCAGCACGCCAGGCACCGCCGGTGAGGGGGCGCTGGAGGGACCTGCCGCCGTGCCGGTGGGCGGTGGCGGGGCCTGGTAGGGCTTCGAGCCGACACACGAGCACGCCAGCACACCCAGCCCCACTGGTGTGGAGGGCGCCGGAGGGTCCGGAGGGCACGGGCGGGCTTCGAGGCGCGGCGCCGAACGAAGTGAGGACGCCTAGCCTCGCGGGCGGCCGGGCCCTCCGGCGCCCGGAACACCCGCGGCGCCACACGCAGCGCAAACGCGCGGCAGCCCACCAGGGCCGCCGCGCGTTCACGCAGTCAGTGCAACACTCAGCGCAGTCGCGCAGCCACCACCTCGGCGACCTGGACCGCGTTCAGGGCAGCGCCCTTGCGCAGGTTGTCGCCGGAGACGACCAGGACGAGGCCACGGTTGCCGTCGACGGCCTGGTCGTGACGGATACGGCCGACGAGGACCTCGTCGCGGCCGGCGGCCTCGAGCGGGGTTGGGACGTCGACGACGCGCACGCCGGGGGCCTCGGCCAGCAGAGCGCAGGCCTGGTCGGGCGTGATGTCGCCGGCGAACTCGGCGTGGATGGTGAGGGTGTGGCCGGTGTAGACGGGGACGCGCACGCACGTGCCGGACACGGCCAGGTCCGGGGTGTGCAGGATGCGGCGCGACTCGTTGCGCAGCTTCTGCTCCTCGTCGGTCTCCTCGCTTCCGTCATCGACGATGGAGCCGGCGAGCGGCACGACGTCGAAGGCGATGGGCGCGACGTACACGCCGGGCTCGGGCAGGGTGACGGCGCGGCCGTCCAGGGCCAGCGCTGCCAGGTCCTGCGCAGCACCGGCCTCGATCTGGCTGGTCAGCTCGGCGACGCCGGCGCGGCCCGACCCGGAAACGGCCTGGTAGGAGGAGACGAAGAGGCGCTTGATGCCGCCGGCAGCCTCGACGAGGGGCTTGAGGACGGGCATGGCGGCCATCGTGGTGCAGTTGGGGTTCGCGATGATGCCCTTGGGGCGGTTGTCGACGTCGTCGGGGTTGACCTCGGAGACGACGAGCGGGACCTCGGGGTCCTTGCGCCACGCGGAGGAGTTGTCGACGACGACCGCGCCGGCGGCCGCGAACTTGGGGGCGTACTCACGCGAGGCGGTGGCGCCCGCGGAGAACACGGCGATGTCAATGCCGGAGTAGTCGGCCGTCGCAACGTCCTCGACGACGATGTCCTGTCCCTTCCACGGCAGGGTCTGGCCCGCGGAGCGAGCGGACGAGAAGAAGCGAATCGTCTCGACCGGGAAACCCCGCTCCTCCAGCAGGGTGCGCATGACTCGGCCGACCTGGCCGGTGGCGCCGACGACGGCGACATTGAATCCACTCATGGTGTTCTCCTTGTGTTGGTGCGCGCGCCCATACGACGGGGCGAACGCTGGGTGAAATCTATGGGGACGAGGCCGGGGCGCACTCGCCCCGGGAGCGCCGGAACCGCGCGGATCAGCGGAGCCCGGCCCGGGCCTCGTCGATGATTGATCAGCGGCCGGTGCCGCCGTAGACGACGGCCTCGGTTTCGGAGGCGTCGAGGCCGAAGGCGGTGTGGACGGCCTGCACGGCGCGGTCGAGGTCGTCGAGGCGGGTGACGACGGAGATGCGGATCTCGGAGGTGGAGATCAGGTCGATGTTGATGCCCGCGTCGGACAGGGCGCTGAAAGAGGCGCGCGGAGACGCCGGGGTTGGTGCGCATGCCGACGCCAACGAGGCTGAGCTTGCCGATGTTGGGGTTGTAGCGCAGCTCGTTGAAGCCGATCTCGTCGCGGTGGGCTTCGAGGGCGTCGAGGGCCTTCTGTGCGTCGCCTTCGGGCAGGGGTGAAGGTGATGTTGGCCTTGGTGGGGTCGGAGATCGGCAGGTTCTGGACGATCATGTCGATGTTGGCGCCGACCTCGGCGACGACGGCGAAGACGCGGGCGGCGACGCCGGGGCTGTTCGGCACGTCGGTGACGGTGATCTTGTCCTGGGAGCGGTCGTGAGCGATACCGGAGATGACGGGCTTTTTCCATGGCGTTTTCCTCGGGAGACTTCAGGGGCTGCGTCGGGCACGAGGCCCTTGAGTTCAGGGGTTTGCGGGGGAGTCGGAGATCCAGGTGCCGTTCTTTTTCGGAGAACGAGGAGCGCACGTGCAGGGGGACCCCGTAGCGGCGCGCGAATTCGACGGCGCGCAGGTGGAGGATCTTGGCGCCGTGCGCGGCCATTTCCAGGGTTTCTTCCTGGGTGAGGGTGCGCAGGCGGTGGGCCTTGGGGACGATGCGCGGGTCGGCGGAGAAGAGGCCGTCGACGTCCGTGTAGATTTCGCACACGTCGGCGTGGAGGGCGGCGGCGAGGGCGACGGCGGTCGTGTCGGAGCCTCCGCGGCCCAGCGTCGTGACGTCGTCGTCCTTGGAGATGCCCTGGAAGCCGGCGACGATGGCGACCTGCCCGTCTTTGACGGCGCGGGCGACGCGCTCGGGAACCATGCCGACGATCTGAGCGGCGCCGAAGCGACTGTCGGTCTGGATGCCGGCCTGCGCACCGGTGTAGGCGCGGGCTTCGACGCCGAGCTCGTTGACGGCCATCGCGAGGAGGGCCATCGAGATGCGCTCGCCTGCCGACAGGAGGATGTCCATTTCACGCTCGGGCGGGTTGTCGGTGAGTGCTGCGGCCGAGTCGAGCAGGTCGTCGGTCGTGTCACCCATCGCCGATACGACGACAACGACGCGGTGTCCCGCGTTGTGCGTGTCCACGATGCGCTGGGCGACGCGCTTCATGGCTTCGGTGTCGGCGACGGAAGAACCGCCGTACTTTTTGCACGATCAGTGCCACTAGAGCCCTCATTTCTATCAGTACGTGCCAATTCGCACGCCTTCGGGTGGCGCACGCCACCACAACAATCCTACGGCCCACCAGGGCATCGCGCCGGGAAACGACCGGCATGTGGGCGCAGGTGACATGGGACGCGCGGGGCGACCCAGGACACACAGGGCCCGTAACGCCCGGGAATTGCAACGCTCCTGATCAGCGCGCGGAAAGCGTCGTCCGCGCAGGCGCACTCAGGCGGCGGGCAATGTCACGTCGATGATGGTCCCCTGCTCGGAGTCGACCAGCCGCACGGAGCCCGCCCATCGCGCGGGCGAGCGACTCGACGATCGACATTCCCAGGCCCGAGGAGCCGCGTCCGTCGCGCGTGCGCGAGGAGTCCCCACGCACGAAACGATCGAAGACGCGGTCGCGGATGTTGGCCGGGATGCCGGGACCGTCGTCCGCGACGCGCAGGGTCACCATCGACGAGGCCGGGGCGCCCTTGTTGGATTCCGCCCCCTGGGTGGCGCGGGTCAGGGAGACGGTCACGCGGGTACCGGCGGGCGTGTGCACGCGGGCGTTCGCGAGGAGGTTCGTGAGGATCTGGCGCAGGGCCGTCTCGTCGCCGAGGACGGGGACGTCCGCTGCCTCGCCGAGCTCCCACGCGTGGTCGGGGGCGACCACGTGGGCATCTGACAGAGCGTCCAGTATCAGCGGGATAACGTCGACATTGTCGCGTTTGAGAGCGCGGTCACCGTCCAGCCGTGCCAGCGTCAGCATCTCCTCCACGAGGGACGCCATCCGCGCCCCCTCCGAGGAGATGCGCTCAAGCGCCTGGGTCCGGGAGGCCTCGTCGATGTCGCGACGCGCGAGCTGCGCGTAGCCCCTGCACGGAGGCCAGCGGCGTGCGCAGCTCGTGCGAGGCGTCGGCGACGAACTGGCGCAGCTTCGCCTCGCTGCGGGCGCGGCGCTCCATGCCGTCTTCGACCGCGTCGATCATCGAGTTCAGGGCCCCCGCGACGTCCGCGACCTCAACGGGGACCGGAGGTGGCCTCCTCGCCGACGCGGGTCAACTCCTCAGCGTCGTCGGCCAGGGTCGCGGCTCGCAATGCCCGGCGGCTGCCGCGCGCACAACGCCGAGGGGACGCAGCTCGCGGCGCACCCACGCCCGACCGGCGAAGCCCGCCGCAATCGCGACGACGAGGGACAGGCCCGACCTCGACCGCGACGAGCATCAAAGACCACGTCATCGATGCTGTCCATCTGCACGCCCGACGAGAACGGTCTTGTCATCGACGACCTGGGAAGTCCCCGGAACGTGCCCAAACTCTTTGAGGTGCACGGTGTGCGGCGCACCATCGGCGGGCACATGCGCCAGGATCTCCAACGCGGGCTCATTCAGGTAGGTCACGGCGAAAGTTGGAGACAACCGCACCGGCCGCCTGCCCATCCTCGCTGACGTATTGGAGGGTGCCCTCGGCGATGCCGGAACCGCCAAACCCCGGTCCCTTGGGCCCGCCGGGGATGACAGGTCCACCGGGACGAGGCACACGCCCGCCAGACTGCTGGACCGTGCGGGGGCCCTCGTCGGAGTCGTCCTCGGAGTCGTCGTCCGCGTCCACCTCATCGTCCGGCGCGTCCTCGACATCCAGGTGTTCGCCCGCGCGCTGGGAGAGGCGATGCAGCTCCGAGTCCATATTGCCGAGCATCCAGGAGCGCATCACCAGGGTGGACGCGGCGACCATGACGATGAGGGCGAGGGCGACGCACGCGGCCAGCGCGCGCGACAGCCGCCCGGCGAGCGATCGGCGGCGCGTCACTGCGGCTCCCGCATGATGTATCCGGCGCCGCGCACCGTACGAATGAGGGCCGGGCGATCCGCGTCGATCTTCTTGCGCAGGTAGGAGATGTACAGCTCGACGACGTTGACCTGGCCGCCGAAATCGTAGCTCCACACGGCGTCCAGAATCTTCTGCTTGGACAGCACAATTCCAACGTTTTCCATGAGATACCGGAGCAATTCGAACTCAGTGTTCGTTAACGTGATTTCTTCCCCGCCACGGCGCACATCGTGAGAGTCCACATCGAGAGTCAGATCGGCAACCTGCAGCACCGTCGACGCCGCCTGCTGGGTGCGCCCAGCGCGACGCAGCAGGCCCTCGACACGGGCCGCCACCTCGTCGAGGTCGAAGGGCTTCGTCACGTAGTCGTCCGCGCCCGCGCGCAAGCCCTGCACACGATCCGCGACCGCGTCGCGCGCGGTGAGGAAGAGGACCGGCAGCTCCGGGTCGCGAGCGCGCAGGCGCTCCAGCGTCTCCAGTCCGTCCATGCGCGGCATCTGCACGTCGAGGATCACGACATCCGGGTGGAAGCTCGTCGCCTTCGCCAGCGCATCCAGCCCGTCCTTCGCGGTGGCCGTCTCCCAGCCCTCGTGGCGCAGGGGCCTGCGAGAGCAGGTCCGCCAGCATCGCCTCGTCGTCAACAACCAGCACTCGGGGCGCGTCTGAGCTCGCCTGGGTCGCCATCATGGACTCCTCGTCTGTCGCAGCATGGACCCTACGATTGTGTCACACGTGCGTCACCAACAGGGGGACGCGCGGCCCACAGCGCGACAAACGCCGCAGGTCGCGGGCGCAGAGGGCACCGCCACGGCCCCTGAGCACCCGCTCCCACAACGCGAGTCCGCACCCGCCCGCGCGTCGAGAGCGCGAGGCAGCCACGGCCTCGTCGATAAGAGCCTACAGGCGGCGACGCCCCTCGAGCGCGCGGCCCAGCGTCACAGAGTCCGCGTACTCCAGGTCCCCACCCATGGGCAGGCCCATCGCCAGGCGCGAGGTTTCGACCCCCATCGTGGAGAGCATGCGCGCCAGGTAGGCGGCCGTCGCCTCGCCTTCGACGTTCGGGTTGGTCGCCAGGATGACCTCGACGACGGTGCCGTCCGCGAGGCGGCTCATGAGCGAGGCGATGTTCAGCTGGTCGGGCCCCACCCCGTGGATCGGGTCGATGACGCCGCCGAGGACGTGGTAGCGGCCGCGGAAGACGCGCGCGCCCTCGATCGCCTGGATGTCCTTGGGTTCCCTGCACGACGCAGATCGCGCTGGGGTCGCGGCGCACGTCGCGGCAGATGGAGCACTCGTCCTCTTCCGTGAGGTTGCCGCAGATGTCGCAGTGGCGCACGCGCCCGCGCACGGCGTTGATCGCGTCGACGAGACGCGCGACGTCCTCGGGCTCCGCATCCAGCACATGCATGGCCATGCGCTGCGCGGACTTCGGGCCGATGCCCGGCAGCTGCCCGAACTGGTCGATAAGGTCGGCCAGGGCGCCGTCGTACATGTCAGTATCCTCCCTCGGTCATCTTCTCTTCGATGACTCGTCCGCCGAGGATCTCCAGGACCGCTGCCAGGCCGATCGTCTGCGAGGTTTCGATGTTTTCGTCGTCGATGCTGGCGCTGTCGTCGTCCGCCGCGTGGGTGCGGGGAGACGACGGCCGCCTCGCGCTGCGCTTTTTCACGTAGGGGCAGCCTCGGCGGCGGCGCGCCCGCTCAGGGGTGTGCCGGGCTCGCGGCTGGCGTCACGCTGGGGTTCCGGGGCGCCGAATCCGGGCGTGGGATCCGACGTGGGCTCGGGGGGCTGCGGCCAGCCAGGCCGGGGCCTGCGTCAGGGCGCTCGGTGCAGCGCTGATCGGGGTCACGTCGGCGGGGGCCGAGGACTCGGGCGGGGTCCACGAGTCGGCGCCGTCGTCGAAGTTCACGGACGCGCCGCCCGGGATCACGACCGGGTCGCCCCAGCCGGTCGGGGTCGACGGGGTGTGCGCAGCAGGCTCGATGGGAGCGTCGTCGAAGACGGGGGACGAGGCCGGCTCGGCCTGCGCAGGTGTGCCCGCCGGCTCGTCGGTGGGCTCCGGGTCGCCCGGGTAGCGGAAGACCGTGAAGGAGCGCTTGCGCGGGGCCGCGTCGCCGCTCGGGGACGAGGCCTGGGCGGCCTCGGGCGTATCGGCGGAAGCCTGGGCGAGCGCGCGGGCAGCGCGTTCGGGCATCGCGGGACGCTCGGCGGGCCGGGGATCCTCAACCTGGGCGATCGGTGCCGCTGCGGGCGCGATCGGCTCGTCGCGTCGGATCGGCGTCACCGTCGCGGGCTGGGGCCACCCGGATTCCACCGGCTCCGGCTCAGGAGCGGGTTCAGGGGGCGCGAGCGGGTTCAGGGCCAACCGGTTTGCGCGGGCTCCGGCGGGCGCACGGGTTCGGGCCAACCGGTGTCGACCGGCTCCGGCGCTACCTGGAGTTCGGGCGCGGACCGCGGCTCCGCCTGAGTACGCGCGGGCGCCTCCTGGGCGGGGGCCTCCTCCGGCACGAATTCGGGTTCGGGGTCGCCCTGGGGTGCCGCCTGCGGCGGCCTCATCAAAGGGGGCGGCTCCGAGACCCAGCCTCCGGGCTGGGACGGCTGCGCGGCAGGCCCGCGATGCGAGGCCTGCGCCGACGGGCCGGTCGTCGCGGGTCCGCCCGAGGCCTGGCCAACCTGGGCGGACACGCTCACGGTCAGGCCGGTGACCTCGTTGATGGCCTTTTCGACGTCGGCCGCGCGGGGGCCGCGCGAGAAGGCGTTGACCATGGCCTCGACGGGGAAGAGGAGGACCACCTGGGAGCCGTCGACGGCACCGAGCTGGGCGTTGCCGCCGACCATCGACCACGTGACGCGGCTGATGGAGGACAGGCGCTCGACGACCTCGTTCCAGCGACCGCGCAGCATGTCTGCGTCGCGGCCGGAGGCCGGGGCCTCTGCGCGGGCGGGTGCCTCCGAGCGCTGCGGCGCGGCTGATTCGTGGCTCTGCTGCGAAGCGGCGGCAGGGCGCGGCTCGGCCTGGGCGGGCGTGGCCTCGCGGGCGGGTGAGCTTTCGTGGGCGGCCTCGCGGAGCGGGCTTCCTGTCGCGCGTCCTGCGCGGGAGCGGAGTTCGACTCCGGGGCCGCGGGCTTCTGAGCGGACCAGTCAGGGGCCACTCCCCACGCGGGAACGCCCTGGGGGCAGGCGCGGCAGACGATGCGGGCACCTGAGGGAGCGGGGGCCGAGGCCTCGGCGCGCTCCTGCTTCTTGCGGGCCAGGGCCTCGCGGGCCTCGCAGGGCGCCGAAACGGCCCGAGGACGCCTCATGCGACGATAGTGCGGACGCCTCGCGCGGCGCTCCCCACCGGTCATGCCAACCGTGCCCTGGACGGGCCCCTGTGCAGGGCGCTGCGGCCGGGGCGGGAACGAGGATGCGCCCAACGAGGGAGCTCGAGCTGCAGGCGAGGCGAGGTGGCGCCCGTCATGGCTCGCAGGGCCTCGTCGGTCAGGTCGGCGGCGCGGGACAGGCCGTGCGGCCCCCAGTTCTGCGCCTGGCGCTGCATGCGCTCGAACTGGTCGTGCGGGGTGTCCGCCAGGACGTCGCGCGCTCCGTCGCTAAAGCGACCGCGATGATGAGGAGGTCGCGCAGACGTTGCAGGAGGTCCTCGACGAAGCGGCGCGGGTCGTGGCCGGACTCGACCATGCGCTCGACGACGCGGAAGGCCGCGGCGCCGTCGCCACCCGCGAGGGCGTCGACGGATTCGTCCAGCAGCGCGGAGTCCGTGTAGCCGAGCAGCGCGACGGCCGTCTGGTAGGTGACCTGGCCGTCGATCGCGCCGGCCATCAGCTGGTCGAGCACCGACAGGGTGTCGCGCACCGAGCCGCCGCCCGCGCGCATCACGAGGGTCAGGACGCCCTCGCCCACTCCGATGTGCTCCTCGGCGCACAGACCCGTCAGGTAGGGGCCGAGGACGTCCGGCGGCACCAGGCGGAACGGGTAGTGGTGGGTACGCGAACGAATCGTGCCGATGACGCGCTCGGGGTTCCGTCGTCGCGAAGACGAACTTGACGTGCTCGGGCGGCTCCTCGACGAGCTTGAGCAGCGCATTGAAGCCCTGGTTCGTGACCATGTGGGCCTCGTCGATAATGAAGATCTTGTAGCGGTCGCGCACCGGCGCGAAGGTAGCGCGCTCGCGCAGGTCGCGGGCGTCGTCAACGCCACCGTGCGAGGCCGCGTCGATCTCGACCACGTCGAGCGAGCCGGGGCCGCCTGTGGCCAGCTCACGGCACGATTCACACTGGCCGCACGGGGTGTCCGTGGGGCCCTGCGCGCAGTTCAGGGCAGCGCGCGAGGATGCGCGCCGAGGTGGTCTTGCCGCATCCGCGCGGCCCCGGAGAACAGGTACGCGTGCGTCACGCGATTCGCGCGCAGCGCCGCCCTTGAGCGGCTCCGTCACGTGTTCCTGGCCGATCACCTGGTCAAAGGTGTCGGGGCGATACCGGCGATACAGAGCTGTGGTCACCCTCCAAGCCTAGTTGTTCCCACTCTCATCTGCGCCCCGCGCCGCGCGTTCCACGCTCTGGAGCTCCTCGTTCATTGACGAGGACGGGGCGAGGTCATGGGGTCAGGGTGGGTGGGTATGCGGGAGGGGCGCGGGACCATGTGTTGGTCTCGCGCCCCTCACCTAGGGTGGGCTTACCCCGTGTGGGGTATGTGCCTGCCTGTGGGGTTAGGCGTCCTCGCGGTCGCGGCGGCGCTTACCCGCCAGCCGCGATGCCAGCGATAGCTGCCATGGCTGCCATACCACCCAGGACGGACGCGTCCGAGCCGGTACGAGCCAGGACCTGCGCAACCGTGGTAGCCGGGGTCGGAGAGGGAATCAGGGTGAGCGGGAAGTCCACATCCAGGTTCTCCTCACCTTCACCCACCGTGACCGTCATCGAGGTCGTCGCCGCATTGAAACCGGCAGGAACCTCAATATCGACCGTGTAGGTACCCGGAACCAGGCCAGCGAAACGGTAGTTACCGTTCGCGTCGGTGGTGGTACGACCCACCTCCACGCCGTTGGCGTCCTTGAGGATCACGGTCACGTTCGGCACGCCGCTCTCGCCGTTATCCACACCGTTACCATCGGCGTCATTCCACACGCGGTCACCGATCGTGGCGGGGGCAACCAGACCAAAGTCCACGCCCTGCACCGACGCATCCGTAATCGTCACCGCAGCTTCGGTCGCACCCTTGCCCGTGTAGGCCTGGGTCGGGATCAGACCAGCCAGATCACCCTTATCGGGGTCCACGATCACGACGCGGTACGAGGCGGGAGCCAGACCCACAAACTGGTAGGCACCCTTCTCATCCGTGGTCACAGTCATCGGCTTACCCTCAGAGTCAAGCACCGGAGTGCCGTCCTCATTCAGCAGAGCAACCGTCACGCCCTTGAAGCGCTGCTCGTCGTCGCCCTTGGAGTAGGAGGCGTCCGAGTCACGGTAGATCGTGCCACCCAGGTTGAAACCACCCTTGAACGACGCCGAGGACTCGTTGTTGGTCGGATCATCGCCCGCCTGATCCTGGTGAGTAATACGAGCAACGTTGGTGACCAGCTTGCCCGCACCATCACCAGTGATCTCAACCGTGATCGCGATCTTCTTCACCTCACCCTTGGCCAGGGTCAGGCCAGACAGATCCCACACACCAGTGGCCGCATCATACGAGCCATCACCCTGGGCCTCCACGAAAGAAACACCAGAGGGAAGCTCATCAGAAACGGTCACGCCAGTGGCCGAGCCCGGACCGTTATTGGTCAGCGTCAGCGTGTACGTCACCTTCGCGCCCGGAGTGAACTCGAAGGACTCCTGAGCAGCCCTCATCCGGATCAGTGATCGCCTTCATAATCGCAGTATCCGCGGAGATACCAAAGCCCCAATCCTGATCCAGGTTCCGGTTCTTCTCACCCGTCAGCGTCAGGTCAGCCGTCAGCTTGAACGCCTGAGCCAGCTTCTCCGCCTCGGCCTTCACCTCAGCAGACACCACGGACTTGTTCTCAACATCTCCAGCAGGGGAGTGAGTGAGAACGTCGAGCAGCGGTTCGGCGGTCTGGAGAGTCTCAGGATCGATACTCACCTTGTAGTCGCCGGGCAGCAGGTTCTCAAACTTGTACGTGCCATCCGCATCGGTCGTGGTCTCGTAGGTGCGGGTGATTCCACCCGGACCAGTCCACACCAACGTCACCTTCACGTTAGCCAACGGCTTATCACCAGCATCGGGGGCATTGCCACCGTTCTGGTTGACATCAACAAACAGCTGATCACCAATCACACCGGTACCAACGGCACCGAAGTCAATCGTGTCATCCGTCTGTCCCTGAGCCAGGGTGACCGAAGCCGAAGCTCCGTTAGAGTCCGCAGCGCGGTCATCTCCAGCCTCCGAGGTGGTTGCCTCGTAGCCAGCGGGCGCCTGGAAGGACACCTTGTAGCCGCCGGGCAGCAGGTTCTCGAACACGTACTTACCGTTCGCATCCGTCGTCACAGCCCCAACCGGGTTACCCGACGCATCCGTCACAGCAGAACCGTCCTCGTAGGTCAGGGTCACCGTCACGCCCGGCAGAGCCGGCTCGTCACCGTCCTGGACACCGTCACGGTCCACGTCCATCCACGTGTAGTCACCAACAGAGGCGGGCTTGACGAAACCGAAGTTCACATCGATAACCGAACCGGTCGCCTCAGCAATCGTCACGTCCGCGGTCGTCTTGTAGCGACCGGTGTATGCCTCGGTGGGCTTGGTGCCCGCCAGAGGACCAGACGTCGGATCAACGACGCTGACCTTGTACTCGCCCAGCGGCAGACCCACAAAGGAGTACTTACCCGCAGCGTCCGTCACAGCCGTGACCGGGTTGCCATCCTTATCCAGGACAGGGGTGCCATCCTTCTTCAGCAGCGCAACCGTCACACCCGCATACGGGGCCTCGGAGTCACTGGAGCTAAACGAGGCATCCGCATCGTTGTACAGCTTGCCAGCGATCGTGTAACCAGCAGTCAGCGGCACGGACGAAGTGTTGTCCGGCTTCTTATCACCGATCTGATCCTGCTTCTCGATCGTGGCCGTGTTGGTCACCACCGAACCAGCAGCAGAAGCATCAATCGTGACAGTGATACGCAGAGTGCGCGTCGCACCCTTCTCAATCACCTCACCGCTCAGATCCCACTTACCAGAAGCAGCATCATAAGTGCCATCACCCTGCGCGGACACGAAAGTCACACCAGACGGGAGCTTATCCTGCGCAACCACACCGGTCGCCGGGCTCGGGCCCTCATTCGTCACCGTCAGCGTGTACGTCACCGACGTGCCGGGGGTGAAGCCACCCGCCGGAACCTCCACCGGATCCGCAATCGCCTTGACAATCGCCGTATTAGCAACACCGGTGAACGCCCAATCCTGAGCATTATTCGTCATCGCACCCGGGCTCAGCGTCACCTTCGAAGTCAGCGACAGCTCCTGGCCCTCCGCAGCCGTCAGATCACCCGACGGAGCATGAGTCTGAGCAGTGCACTCAGGACACACAGTCGCAAGAGAAGCCTTATCAACAGTCACCACATAATCGCCGGGAGCCAGATCCTTAAACGAATACTTACCGTTCTCATCCGTCACCGTCGTCAACGTCTTCTCCACACCCGCAGGCGTCGTGTACGTCAGCTTCACAGTCACGCCAGCCAAAGGCTTATCCACACCCGACGGCGCAGAACCACCGTTATTGTCGACATCCCAGAACAGCGTGTCACCAATCGCGCCATCAGCAATCAAACCAAGATCAACGGTCATGTCGTCCTGACCCTCGGTGAGCGTCACGTCGCTCTCGGTGCCGTTGGAGTCCTTCTCACCATCCGCAGCCGCGTAGCTCTTGGTCGCGGAGTAGCCGGCGGGAGGAGTGAAGGTGACCTTGTAGTTCTCCTCGCCCGCATTCGCAACGATGCGCTCAACGTTCGGCATCAGGTTAGTGAACTCGTACTTGCCGTTGGCGTCCGTGGTCACCGGCTTGACGGGGTTGCCATCCAGGTCGATGACCGCGGGTTGCCAGCGCCGTCGGTCAGGGTGACGGTGACGCTAGCAACGCCGACCCTCATCCGCATCCTGAATACCGTCCTTGTTCGCGTCAAACCACACGAAGTTACCGACCGAAGCGGGCTTCACGAACGCGAAGTCAATCTCGTGGCATTGGGAGCAGCAGCGGTCAGCTCAATCGCGGTCGGCGTCACGAGCTTGCCCTTGCCGGCCTCGCTGCGCTTGGTCGACGAGCCGTAACCGTAGGTCTGCTTGTAGTCAGCAAGGTTCACGTCGGTGCCGTCAACCTTCACCGCACCCGGGACAACCTCAACCTTGTACGAACCCAGGGGCAGACGGGTAAAGGTGTACTTACCGTCGGCGTCGGTCTTCGCGGTGATGTCGGCACCGGACGAGTCCTTCACCGGGTTGCCATCAGCATCCAACAGACGAACCGTCACACCCTCGAAAGGCTTGTCGAGGACGGGCGAATCGTTGAACCAGGTCGCGTCCTTGTCGTTGTAGATGGTGCCCGACAGGGTGCCACCAACCTTGAAGGTCGCGCTGTCCTTGTTGTTATCCGGGTTGGAGTCGATCTGATCGAACTCACCCAGCGTCGCCGTGTTCGTAATGGTCGAACCCTCGGTTGCGGGCTTGACCTTCACCAGGACGTACAGCGTCTCGGTACCACCAACGTTGAGGTTGGTGTCGAGAATGCCGGACTCCATCGCGGTCCACTTACCAGCCGCCGCATCGTAGGAAGCGGTCGCATAGACCGGGCCCGTGCACGGGTTCGTCGCACCATCCTGGCAGACACGCGTCTCGGAAGACACGTACTCCACACCAGAAGGCAGAGCGTCAGCAACATTCATGCCCGAGGCAAACCGCCGGACCCTTGGCCCGTCTGGGTTCACCTTGTACAGCATGTAGTCACCCGGCATGACGACATCATCAGACTCAACCGTCTCAATGACACCATTGGCGTCACGAACCGGCTCATCACCATTCATCTTCGCCCGAGCAACCGTCTTCTTCAGTTCGACGTCGGAGGAGACGTTGATGCCGACCTTGGGAGCCCTCGTTGGGCAGCAGGTAGGACACCTTCTTGTTCTCAACCACGCCGCCGGACATGGCCACGGAGTTCCAGGCGATGAGGTTGGCGTTGACCGGGGAGGTCATGGTCGCGACGAAGCGGATCTTCTCACCGACTTCGATATCGCGGTTCATCACCAGGCGGAAGCCGGTGATCGTCGTCAGGTCGGCGGGGAGCGTCGCCCCACGCGTTGGGGGTACAACCTGCGGGAGCGTCATTCATGGCGCCACCGGCGCTCATCACTTCACCGCGGCAGGGGTTGGGAACCGTCGATGCTGGACCGTGATGTCCGAGGCCGGAACCGGCGTGATCTCGGATCGCGACCCGGCTTCTCCTTCACCGACTCGAACGCCCACGCCGTGGAGTTCAGGTTCGGCTTCCAACGAGAGTCACGAGCCTGCGAGGAGGCGGGGCCAACACCCAGTCACCCACGTAAGGCAGGGATGTCGTAGGCCACGACCTGGGTCAGGGGCATATTGCCTCGTTGGAGATCGTGAAACGGTAGGCGTCCCGTCGGCACCCGGGTCGATCTCGGCGACCTCGCTACCGGAACGAAGTCGGGGTTCTTGTTGCTCTTCACTTCCTTCGCGATGTTCATACCGGGCGTGTTGGACACATTAAAGGACCTGGCTCCGGGACACACATAGTCTTCGGTGGAACCGTTCTTGTTCACGTCGAAGGTGTCCTTCAGACGGTAGCCAATGCAGTAGTTCGTGTTCGCCAGACTCTTGTCCACGCCCGTGTCTTTGGCTCCGTCGCCGGGCATGAACGACATGACATCGTTCGTGTTCTTACCGGCGGCAGCCGTCGGAAGAACCTTGACGTCAGCGTCGAGTACAGGCTGCCCTCGACCGGGTCCGGGACCACCCAGCGGATGAGGGTACGACCCGAGCCGTTGTAGTCCTTCTCAATCGACACCTGGACCTTGCTCAGGTCGTAGGGGGTGCCGTCGGGATTCTTCAGCGGAGAGCGATTCTCGGGGACGATCGCCGAAGCGTCATCGACGTCGAAGCCCTCAGGCAGGAGGTCCACGATCGTGAAGGAGTCGGGACGCCACCGTCAGTCTTGGTGCGAACGGCTCCGTTGATGAAGAAGGTGGCGGGCTTGCCCACGATCACGGGATTGGTGCGCACGACCTTGTAGGCCTGCACGCCGGGGAAATCGGTGCGCACACGCATCCACGCGCACATGTTGTCATTGGAGGCAATGACCTTACCGTTATCGGTCACCGTGCCGGATGCGCAGTTCTGAATACGTACGTACTCCTCAGAGGCCTCGTAGTTGTAGTGCTTTTTCCGGAGGCAGCGCCGGATCGTAACGAGACGCGAAGTCGGCGGGTTCCGTGGGGACGTCTTCTGAGATACGACCGTGCAGGGACACGCTCGGCGAGTGTCCAGGCAGAGCGTCGGTGTCGACCGTGTAGCGGGTGATCCACTCGCCGTCGGGCAGGGTGAACATCTTCGATGCCGTGAAATTCTCGACCTTGTGGTTGCCCTTGTTGGTCCAGTACTCGACCGTCCATCCACTGCTGGTCTCAGTACCGGACCTGGAGTAGATAGCGAAGTGGTAGGGGCCGACCGAAGAGGGCTTATCGCAGGCATCGCCGACGGCCTTGGCCTCCTGGGTGGACCAGGTGCACGGCAGGGTATCTTCCCAGTGGAAGTGCAGCGTCGTATTGCCAGTGTTCGTGCCGTACAGGCGCCATGGCGTCGATCCCTTGCGCACGCTGTAGTTGGAGCTGCCACCGCTCTTTGCGATGGTGCCAACAGACTTGCGCTCGGCGAAGCCGTGCGTGAACTCGGTGTTCTTCGTCATCGTCCTGTCCTCGTTCTGAACCGAGGCCGTGATAGACGCTTTGTTCGTTACCGTATCGGTGGGAGCAACAGAACCGTCGGGGTACTTCACAGTCACGGTCGAGTCGATGACCGACTGAAATCCCCATTTCTCCCATTTCCAAGTGACGGTATGGGTTGCCGGGTCGTAGACGCCACTGTTAGATGCTCGAACGAATACTGCCTGCGCGGGCAGCTGGTCGACGACGGTAATGTCGCGCACACCAACGAAGCCGAGACCTCCATAGCTTCCGTCACTGGCGGAACCGCCCCAGCGAGAGCCGACCTTATTCGGTTCAGTCGTGTCATTCTGCTGGTAGCTTAGCGCGGACGGTGTAGGTAACCTCGTCTCCGATGGGCGGATAGTCCTGGGGGCGGGTGGGGCCGGTCTTTGCGATGGCGATGTCAGTGTCGGCTGTCCACTTCGTGGTCAGGGACTGTTCGACTGGATCGGCGTTGGTGGCCGAGAAGACGACGCGCTGGGTCGTCGTGAGTTGTTGGGCGCATCGGTACCCGTGTAACGCCACGGGATCTGGATGCGCGCCGAGGTACCGGCGGGGACCGTATCCTTGAGCGTGAAGCGGTAGAGCTGCATCTTCGGCTCGCCCCTGACGGTCATGTTGGTCGTCTTGGCAACGACGTCGCTGCTGACCGGAACACCCGTATAGAAGCTGTCGCTCAGTTGCACGCAAGCGGGAGTGACAGGCCCTGGCAGCCACACCTCGATAACACCGCCCTTTACAGGGGGTGGTGACCGAGGAGCAGGAGAAGTTAATCGTCGTGGTCTGAAGGGCCCGGATACGCAGGGGTCTCCTCGTCGTTGACGACGGTCATCGCCAGGGTCGCCTGGTCTTCCGCAACTGCCCGGGTACGGCGCGTACGGGGCTGATCCTCGGGGGCAACCTCGGCAGCGGGAGCCTCGGCACCAGCATCGGCGGCGGGAGCCTCGGCGCCAGCCTCGGCGGCGGGGGCTTCGACCCCGGCCTCGGCGGCAGGCTCGGCGGCCACCTCAGTATCGGACGAGGCCGTGGCAGCTTCCTGGGAGGTTGCTACGTCGGGCGATTGCGTGCTTTCGTCGGCGGCGCTGGCTCGCATGGCGAGGGGTGTCAGCGACGTGACGAGAAGCGAGAGAGCGGCCAGACTGGCAGCACCCGCAACGCCCACACGGGCGCGGAACGGACGCGGTCGAGACATCGACTTCTCCTTCTATGGAGAGAAAGTGGACAGGGACTTGAATCCCACCCTAGTGAAAGAGCAGATGCGACCACTACGGTTCGCCCCTATCGCCTGAACCACAACTACTACGGTGTATTTCGTTGATATTCCAGGCATAACGCTCACATAACGACTTCTCTGAACTCTTGGTCAGCATATGGAACTGAGCAGCACCAATGGATTATTAACTAATCATACAAAGGCGCATTTAATGATCCCTAAATTATGACCGAACCGACGAGAATGAAAGGGTTATCGAAGACCCGACTTAGTGACGCATCCCACTCATTTAAACCATGAGGGCTATGACCCCTGCACACGCACGGCCACACCAGCCCACGCGCTGCAGAGAATACGAAAACCCCGCGCTTCGAGGGAAGCGCGGGGGTTATCTGCGCGGAGACGGCGGGATTTGAACCCGCGAGGGGCTATGCACCCTACCTCCTTAGCGGGAGGCGCACTCGACCGGACTATGCGACGTCTCCAGTGCCGACTACTTTAGGGCATTTTCGCCGCGAGCGCGAACGTGCGCCCGCCGCGACGCCCGTGGGCGGCTCAGCTCGGCGGAGGGCGAGGGATTCGAACCCCCGGTGCCATTGCTGACACAACGGTTTTCAAGACCGTCTCTTTCGGCCACTCAGACAGCCCTCCAGACGCGGATCATCCCTACAGGACGAGGCCCGGGGATGCGACCTCGCGTCCCCGGGCCCGAGCCCATCAGACATCCGATGCGTCAGCCGCGCAGCCCGAAGAAGTTCCAGGACTTCTTATCGGGGCCGGTTCCTCGGGGCGGTCAAGAAGGCCGCGCGAGAGAGCGGGAGCCGTCGGCGGCCACAGCGGCAGGCGGATCGCGAGCGTCGCCTGGACGGCATGGTAGACGTCCCAGCGCGACGACTGGCGGGCTGGACGTTCTCATTGCGGGGACCAAGGCGACGCACCCATCGACCGGGCTGGCTGATGAGGTAGTCGTGGATGTAGTCGACGAAGGAGCGGTAGCAGTGCTCGAAGTGCTCGACGTCGGAGACGCGGGCCCCGTCGTCCAGCATGGCGCGGCGCACGGCGACGGTGGCGCACACCCTCGCAGACAACCCACTGCTGATGCTCGTCCTCGCCGGGCACGGGGTCGCCCTCGTCGTTGACGCCGGTGGAGAAGCCGGGGTTGCCGTCGGTGCGACGCCAGCCGTCGACGCGGGCGCGCTCGAAGAGCTCGGTTCCCATCTCGAGGAGGTAGTCGGGCACGGTCCAGCCCATCGAGCGCAGGCCCGCGCGCACCTGCAGCGCGAAGCGCGCAAGCTGCATGGAGTGGCCGGTCACGTAGCCGTCGTAGTAGCGACGCCCGTCGTTGAGGAGCTTGCTTAAGCCTCGGGGCTGGGTTTCCCACTTCTCGTCGAAGAACTCGGGGATACGCCAGCCGTTCTTGGAGGCAATCTTGTAGGCGAAGGCCGTCATCTTCTCGGCGCGGTCGAGCCATTCGGGCTCGGTCGTCGCCTCGGCGGCGGCCATGTAAGCCTCGATCGTGTGGATGAGGGTGCCGAGGGTGTGCACGGGGACGGGCTCGTTAAACGCCTCGTCGTACTCATCCCACACGAGGCCGTAGTCGTCGGCCCACAGCTCCTTCTGCTCCTCGAGCATGCGGTTGAGCAGCTCGTGGGCTCCAGGGGCGGTTTGCGACCGTCGCGGCGGCGACGCCCAGCAGCGCATACACCGTGTGGTACTGCGACTTGACGCGCGCATCCTCGTCCCACGGCACGCCGCGACCGTCGGCGTCGGGCTCGGGCTTGATCGCGAACCACATGCCGCCATTGACAGGGTCGGTGAAGTAGTTGGTGAGCGCCTTGACGGCATGGTCGGCGTAGCGGCGCGTGCCGGGCAGGCCCATGAGCGCACCGAGCGAGAACACGTAGGCCATGCGACCCGTGACGGCCAGATCGATCGATCGAGTCGGGTCGGGCTTTCCATCGGCATCGAGGTGCGCGAAACCAGTCGCGACGATCGCGCCTTCTGCCTCTTCGATGAGGGCCTGCATGTGGCCACTCAGCCAACGGTTATGTTCGATGGAATCAAACCATCCCACGATGTTCCTCCTGACAACACAGTCACGGTCTTCGGTGACCGACATCTCATAGGATAGTCGCTCGGCGCCGATTTTGGGAAAACGCGCATACACCCCTCTGTCCCCACGGACGAGGCCGGGGCGCGGCGCGCTCTCACCTGGCCTTTTCCAGACGGCCAGCCAAGGCCTCGAACAAGAGAAAAATAAGGCATTAGTCCACGCCGTGGGACGGTATTACCCACAAACGGGCGTAACGTGCAAACACTGTCCCTATGCATGATCGAGCTGGCACAGTGCCCTTCCAGAAGACCTCATCAACGTCGACGATGTCATCTCCGCCTACTACGACATCATCCCCGACCCGACCGACGTCGGACAGCGCGTCGCGTTCGGCACTTCGGGCCACCGCGGCTCCTCGCTGGACTCCAAGTTCAACGAGGCGCACATCATCGCCATCACCGCGGCGATCATCGAATACCGCGCCTCCCAGGGCTTCAACGGTCCGCTGTTCATTGGCCGTGACACGCACGCCCTGAGCGAACCCGCGTGGCGCACCGCCCTGGAGGTCCTCGCGGCCGCTTAAGCATCGACACGCGCATCGACTCGCGCGGCTCCTACACGCCCACCCCCGCCGTGTCCGTCGCCATCCTCGGCGCAAACGGCGCCCCAGGGTAACCTGCGCACCGAGGGCGACGGCCTGGCCGACGGCATCGTCGTCACCCCAGCCACAACCCCCGCGCGACGGCGGCTTCAGTACAACCCGCCTCACGGCGGCCCCGCCGACACCGACGCGACCGGCTGGATCGCGGCGCGCGCCAACGAGCTCCTCGACTCGGGAGAGTGGAAGAACGTTCCCCGCGTCACCGGCTCTGAGCTGCTGCACGACCCGAACATCAAGCCCTTCGACTACCTGGACTACTACGTTTCTCAGCTCGACCAGGTCATCGACATCGAAGCCATCCGCAAGGCGGGCGTGCGCATCGGCGCCGATCCGCTCGGCGGCGCGTCCATCGACTACTGGGCGGCCATCGGCGAGCACTACGGCCTCGACCTGACCGTCGTCAACCCCGAGGTCGACCCGGCGTGGCCGTTCATGACCCTGGACTGGGACGGCAAGATCCGCATGGACTGCTCCTCGCCCTACGCGATGGCATCCCTGCGCGAGGCCATGACCCCCGACGCCGAGGGCAACACCCCCTACGACATCGCGACCGGCAACGACGCGGACTCGGATCGCCATGGCATCGTCACCCCCGACGGCCTGATGAACCCGAACCACTTCCTGGCCGTCGCCATCGAGTACCTGTTCACGCACCGCCCCGGCTGGAACGCCGACGCGGCCGTGGGCAAGACCCTCGTGTCCTCCGCGCTCATCGACCGCGTCGTGGCCGCCATGGGCCGCGACCTCATCGAGGTGCCCGTGGGCTTCAAGTACTTCGTGCCCGGCCTGCTGTCCGGCACCGTCGGTTTTGGCGGTGAGGAGAGCGCGGGAGCCTCGTTCCTGCGCAAGGACGGCACCGTGTGGTCGACCGACAAGGACGGCATCATCCTGGCGCTGCTCGCCTCGGAGATCCTGGCCGTGACCGGCAAGACCCCGTCGCAGCTGCACGAGGAGCAGGTCGAGCGCTTCGGTGCCTCCGCCTACGCCCGTATCGATGCGGCCGCCTCCCGCGAGGAGAAGGCGAAGCTCGCGGCCCTGTCCGCGGACGACGTGACCGCGACTGAGCTCGTCGGCGACCCGATCGTCGCGAAGCTGGTGCGCGCGCCCGGCAACGACGCGCCCATCGGCGGCCTGAAGGTGACGACCGAGTCCGCGTGGTTCGCGGCTCGCCCGTCGGGCACCGAGGACGTCCACAAGATCTACGGCGAGTCCTTCAAGGGTGCCGAGCACCTGGCGCAGGTCCAGGAGGCCGCCAAGCAGGTCGTGTCCGACGCCCTGAACGGCTGACGCTCTGACGCTGCCCGCTGACGCGGGTTGCGAGGGGGGCGGCGCTCGATTGACGCCGCCCCCACGCGTTTACCGCAGAGTGCATGGGCCGATGTACCCTTGGAAGACCCAGATCAGGAAGGACTACCATGACAGCAGCTATTCGCTTAATTTCAGGCAAAAGTCCAACCGCGCTGGAGTTTTTCGCAGGTATTGGTCTCGCTCGAGCGGGGCTTGAACAAGCTGGATTTTCGGTCGCCTGGGCTAATGATTACGAAGCCAAAAAGCATCAGCTATACCGCTCTCAATACGGCTCAGACACCGACTATCACGTTGGTGACATCGCCGACATCAATGGCAGCGATTTACCAACGGACAGTGCGATCGCCTGGGCTTCCTCACCCTGCACTGACCTGTCCCTGGCTGGGAATCGAGATGGTCTTGGCGGAAGACAATCAGGAACGTTTTGGCACTTTATGCGGATTCTCGAAGAGATGGGCGATAGTCGCCCTCCCGTCGCAGTCCTTGAAAACGTCACTGGCCTAGCTTCCTCGCATTCCGGTGATGATCTTACTGCAGCAATCCGCGCTTTTAATTCACTGGGATATTCCGTCGATGCTCTGTCTATTGACGCCAGGCATTTCATTCCGCAGTCACGGCCACGTATGTTCCTCGTGGGGGCCCTAACTCCACCCGACTCGGATGACACTCCCTCAGATCTGCGTCCCGAATGGCTTGAGTGGATACATTCGGATCCCACTCTCATCACTCACCGAGCTCCCCTCCCAGCTGTTCCTCCACTGCTCACTGAAGGCTTCACCGCGCTTGCAGATCGTCTACCCAAAGACGATCCACACTGGTGGAACGCGAGCCGCACAGCAGATTTTTCTTGACTCACTGTCTCCAGTTCAGGCAGCTAGGGCTCGAGTCTCTGCGCACATCAACGCGGGTCACATATCGCACCGCTTACCGGCGTACACGTCAGGGAAAACCAGTTTGGGAAATCCGACCCGATGATATCGCTAAAGCTGTTTGCGAACTGCGCGAGGCGGTTCCTCACGGCAGGCTGTCGTCAAGGCGGGCAAGGGCAACGTTGCTGTGCGCTGGATGACTCCCTCACGAGTATGCCTCCCTCATGGGTATCCCCACTACAAGTTCGGCGATGCGACGGATAACCAGATTCGTTTTGGTTTTGGTGACGCAGTTGCCGTCCCTGTCGTTGCCTGGCTAGGGAAGAACTACCTCATGCCCCTAGTCCGCCAGGAATTCGACCAGGGTTCCCCATCCCTGGAGGTGGTCGCACATGGCTAGCACAGGAATCGCTTCGTACGGTTCAACAGATTCTGAGACGAAGCCACCTCTCAAGCGCACAATGCCTACGCGTTTCGTGCAGCTATTCCGCGCACGCCTATCCGCAGCTCTGAGCTTCGTTGAGCCGACGACCAATACACGACTGGGTAAGTGTGTCGGAGTGTATGCGTTTTACGACTTCGACGGTGAGCCAATCTACGTTGGTCAAACAACGGAAGACTTTGGAACTCGAATTGGTCGGCATCTCAGAGGTCAGCGCAGCGACACTCTCGCCTACAGAATTTTTGGATCCGTTTGAAGTCGCGGAAGTTGAGTTCTTTCCGGCGGATTATCTGCTCGACCTCTATTCCGATAGGAAAGAGAAGTGCGGCATTCGATTCGTTGGAGTACTCCGTGTACGTCCACGCCATCGAAGAGTCGAGCTACCATGCAATCCTCAATGAGAAGATTCCGCCTATTTCTCCTCTCGTTGATTTACCGCAGTCTCATCGCTTCAACTTGATTCCCGACGAGTACCGTGAAGATCGTGAGCACCCGGACGTGCGGATTGCGCGTCGTGCGGGAAACACTCGCTCGTGTCGCTGCCGTCGCTCACGAACGCGGAGAAGTCTCCGCAGGGCTGCGTCGCGTCATTGTTATCCAAGCTATCCGCCTTGCAGACTTGGCCGCAGCTCGACTTGCTTATGCCGAAGGCAGACATCGCCCCGATCCCAAGTGCATCGACGTCCATGCACTTGTCGGAAACATCTTCGAGGAGCAAGTTCCCTAGTCACGCGGGTTGCGGGAGGGCGGCGCTCAATCGAGCGCCGCCCCCTCGTCGTCTAGCAGGTTGCTGAGTTGGATCTCGTCACGACTGCGTGCCTGCAGCCGCGTCGGCGAACCAGTCCGGCACGCGTCCGGGGATATCCGCCAGCTCCTGTGGATTAGCGGACGTTCCGTCGCTGCGCAGATCACCCGTGTAATAGTCCATCATTGTCAACCCAATACCCGACACCATGATGTGTACGGTCACTCCGTATCGTTCACTCGTCCAGGCGAGGACCGTGTCACTGCCACGGCCATCGTCCTCATAGACGTGTTCACGGAAATCGAAACCGAGGGGCCTCAGCTCGGCATCAAACGCTGCGCGCACCCGGGCAGGATCGTGCTCTTCGAAATTGTACGTACGCGACACCATCGAGAACAGAACCTGATCACCAACATCGACACGATAGATGTAATCGTTGCGCTATAGCTCCTGTAGTTTTCACGCGTCATCAACGTGTCGCGCGCACGAATGATCGCTTACTCAATGTCGCGCCCGAACGTCTCGATGGACTCCAGCGACGCGGCCCGCTTGAGATCTCCTCGCTGTTCGGGGTTTAAACCGTCAGCGCCAAAGAGGGACACGCATCCCGCGCACACGATTGCGACGGCGAGGACGAGGAAGCTAGCGCAAGACCTCCTCATGTCCATTCATCTCCGCCTGCGCGCCCGATACGGCACGCGCCAGCCTGAGCGTCCGCCACGGCTCGTCACTTGCGCTTGATGTCATCCAGCCACGATGGCGGCCCCATCATCGGGCCGGCAATCTGCGTCGGGTCAATATTCTCTGCTGCCTCACGCAGCCCCTCAACGGCCTCCTTGGCGCCCCTGACCACGCTCTCGGCGGCCACCTGCGCACCCTGGCTACATCAGATGCAACCTCCTGCGCACCCCTGGCCACGTCAGATGCAACCTCCTGCGCACCCCTGACCACACTTTCGGCGGCATCTTTTACGGGGCTAGGATTACCGGATCGGAGATCAGGGCCGTCCGCGCGAATACCCCTCTCGCGCCACCACTCATCATGCGCCGTCGCACCTTTGCTGTGCCCCCTCGGCTGCCCGAGGTTCACGACGTCATCGAGCTGTTCAGCACCACGAGACGCGCCATAGCTGTGGCCGGTGAGAGGCTCACCACCGATCGTATTAATGTCACCCTTTCCGCCAATGCTATGGCCCGACAGACCGGAGCCCTTGCTGTGGCCGGTGAGGGGCTCACCACCGATCGTATTAATGTCACCCTTTCCGCCAATGCTATGGCCCGACAGACCTCCGCCGTAGCTGTGGCCCTCGATAATGGAGCCAATGAGCTTCGTGTTCTCTTCCTCGGCGGCGATGAAATCGCGCTCGGCTGCCAGGAGGGATTCGGCGTGCTCGTCCAGGCTCGTGCCAGTCTTGGTTGCCTGATCCGCGAATTTATCTTCGACGCCCTGCATCTTCGACGACAGGTTCGTGCCGGGCATCGCCGAAGCGAAAGCACTGGCCCCACCCTCGGGGCGCGCCGAACGGACCGCCTCTGCGGCCTCGCGCGCCGTCGAAGCTAGGCGCGGAACTCACCGGCAACAAAAGAAAGATCGCTCATCGTCCACTCCTGTGATCATAGATGCGTGACCTTGACAATATTACCGGACGGAAACCTATAGCGCACCCATTCATCGACACAGCATCACCACAAGCCCGTTGTGGCATCACATATTTTTACCGCCCGCACCCCTAGAAAATTGCTGGCAGGGCGGCTACCTTGGCACTGTCGCCCCCACCGGGGCCGACTCACGCCCACCACCTCCAGGAGCCCACATGAGGCGAGGCGTCCCGCCCACCCGCGCACCCCGCGGGACCGGATGCACCGGCCCAGGCCCTCGTCGACAACGACGGTGAGGCCACCCATCCCCCGGTTGCCCGTCGGCCGCCTCGCGTTCCTGCTCCTCGCGGGCGTTGCGCTCCTGGCGGGACTGGACGCCTCCCTCGTGCGCCTGGGAGCCATCGCGCCCGTGGCCTCGACGAGCCTGGGGACCGTGCACGGACTCCTCATGATCTACGGGTTCCTGGGCACCGCGATCTGCCTCGAGCGCGCGGTCGCCCTGCAATCCGACGGGCGGCGCGCGTGGGCGTACGCCGCTCCCCTGCTCACCGGAGCCGGCGGAATCAGCGCGGTCTTCATCTCCCTGAACGCAACCGCGCGCGAGGCGCTCGCGAACCTCCCGATCCCCCGCTACCTCGCCGCACACCTGAGCGGGTTCGCTCCCGAGCGGATGATGCCCGGCTTCCTCATCACCCTCGGTATGGCCCTGCTGACGGCCATCTACTGCTACGTGTGGACCCGTCGGCGGGCCACCCACGCGATCCTCATCCAGCTGATGGGCGCGCTCATTGGCTAGGGCGGCATCCTCCCTATGGTGGCGAGGCCTCGAGACGCCGCGCGCGGTGCCGTGGTGGCTGGCGTTCCTGATCGTCACGATCATCGGTGAACGCGTCGAGCTCGCGCGCCTCGCCTTCGCGTCCGGCTCCACCGAGCGGCGCATCACCACCGAGGCGCCGCGCTCATGGTGGGCCTGACCGTCGCGCTCTACTCCCCAACGATCGGTTATCCGCTGATCGGCCTGAGCCTGGGTGTCCTCATGGCCGACACCGCGTGGCACGACGTCGCGCGCGGCACCGTGCGCATGAACGGCCTGCCGCGCCTGGCGGCCGTGTGCATGCTGAGCGGATACGCGTGGGCGCTCGTGCCCGCGCTGATGTGGAGTCGTCGCTCCACCCGCCTTCGACGGATACGGCTACGACGCGGGCATCCACGCGATCACGATCGGCTTCGTCGTCTCCATGCTGCTGGCCCACGCGCCCGTCATCATCCCGGCGGTCGCCCGACGCGAGGTGCCCTACCACGGTGCCATGTGGGTCCCCTTCGCGTTCCTGCAGGTCTCCCTCCTCCTGCGCCTCCTCGCGGGCGCGCGCGAGGCCGCCTACCCGTGGCGCCTGGGAGGCACCCTCGGGGTCGTCGGCATGCTCCTCTTCGTCGCCACGACGCTGACGGTGACGATTCGCCGGGCGCGCGCGAACGCTCGGGAGACCCGATGAACAAGCCTCGCGTTCCCCGCACCGACCGCGCGACCACCGTCTGGATGTGCGCGGCAGCCGTTGCAGCGGCGATCACGATCGTCGCCCGAGGCCGCATCCCGCAGAACCTGTGGACGATGATCCACCTGGTGACCCTCGGCGTCCTATCGAACGGGATCTTCCAGTGGTCCTGGTACTTCACGCGCGCGCTCGCCCACCTGGCCCCGGACGATCGGCGGGCCGGGCGCGACAACACCGTGCGCATCACGGCGTTTAATCTCCCTGCTGCTCCTCATCGGCGGCATGTGGTCGGGCTTGTGGCACGCGACCGTCACGGGCGCGACGATCGTCGGCGCGATCGCAGCCTGGCACGGGTGGGCGCTGCTCACCGCCTCCCGCGAGCGCCTGGCCTCGCGTTTCGCGGTCATCATCCGGTACTACATCGCGGCGGCGTTCTTCCTGGTGGTCGGCGCGACGCTGGCCGGTTTCGTCACCGCGGCCATGTTCGACGCGAACGCTCCCGCGTGGCTGGCCGAGGCCAGGGACCGCCTGACGGTCGCCCACGCACTGGCGGGGATCGCCGGATGGGTGGGCCTGACGATGGGCGGGACCCTGGTGACGCTGGGGCCGACCGCGATGCGCACGCGCATGGATCCGCGAGCCGTGTCCTTCGCGACGAGCGCCCTGCCCTGTGGGTGGCCGCGCTTCTCGTCGCTTTAGCACGGGCGCTGTGGCCGGTTCGATGCGCGTTGCCTCCGTGGGTCTCCTCGTCGTCGTGGGCGCGGCCGCCCTGGGCGTGGGCGTTCCACTGGTCCGCGTGGCACTTGCGAAGGGACCCGCCGGTACGGCGCGTGGTCCCTCATGCTGGGCGCCGCATGGATCCTCGTCGCGGGCGCCGCTGCGTCCCTGCGCGCCTTTGAGGCGGCGGACGCGACCGGGCTGCGTGCAGCATTCCTCGCGTGGATGCCGATCCTGGGCGCGGCCGGGCTGGGCCAGCTCTTCGTCGGCGCGCTCACCTACCTGATGCCCGTCGTCATTGGCGGCGGCCCGTCCGCGGTGCGCGTCGGCGTCAGCGTGCTCGAGGCCGGGGCCCCCATCCGGGAGGCGGCTCGCAACGTGGCCGCGCTCTTCGCACTTGCCGTCGCATCCCTGGGCGGAACCTCCGCCGAACGCCTCACCATCGCCGCGTGGGTGGTCCTGCTGGCCACCTACGTCGTCGACATCGTCCTCTTGGGCCGCGGCGGCGTGGCCCAGGCGCGCGCCAAGCGCGCCGCCCCTTCATCCCCCACCACGCAAGGAGGCCGCCGTGGCTGACCTGAACCTATCCGCTTCGCCCTCGTCGGGAGGCGAGAACCCGAAGGCGTCCGCATCGAAAGAAACGCCGAAGCTGCGCATGAGCCCGACGGGCGACCACTCGCCGGTGAGCCGCACGGCCGGAGCGATCGTCGGCGTCGTCTCCGTCGTGGCGCTCGCGCTGGCTATCTTCCTGTCCAACCCGTCCGCGCCCACGACGCAGGGGCACGGGAACGGGGACGGGAACCACGGCCTCGTCCGTGATGCCGACCGGACACACGACCCGCGTGTCCGTGGGCGTCGACGGCATGGCCTTCACGCCGAACCACATCGAGGTGCCGGTCGGTGACCGTCTCATCATCGACTTCACGAACTCGGGGGACCAGCGCCACGACCTGGTGTTCGAGACGGGCGTGACCTCCGGGTCGCTCGCGTCGGGCGAGACGAAGGAACTCGACCTCGGCGTCATCTCCGGCGACGTCGAGGGCTGGTGCTCCCTGCCGGGTCACCGCGAGATGGGCATGACCCCTGCACGTGCAGGCCACGGGCGCGACCTCGTCCTCCTCGGGGACCCTCGGCCTCGGATAGCCACGCCCACCACGGGCACGACCACGGCCAGGACGCCGCCGCCAGTATGGCCAGTAACTG
>BNJV01002008.1_pt1 | contig 134307 bp, 183 predicted proteins | sample 8540591 | NCBI WGS metagenome assembly BNJV01 (sample SAMD00202457, study PRJDB9452) | human saliva metagenome | host: Homo sapiens | reverse complement strand
ACCTTGACGCGCGTATCGAGAGCGTCGGAAAGACGCGTCGAAAGCGCCGGGAGAGGCGCACTGCACGGGCCCGCAGCACCTTCGGCTGATCAGTCGGGTCCGCTTCCTCGTGACAACGAGCAGGCTCTTCCGTTGCCCGAGCAGCAGCCTCGGCCACAACCCGCTGGGCGGGCAAGCCGTTTCCATCTCAGCAGCATTCGAGTCGCGGTGCGCGGGCGTGACGCCGCCAATGGCGCAGTGGCGGCCAGCCTCGCTGCACCAGCGGAGAAGCTTCATGAAGGCGCAGCGTATTCGAGATCTGCGAGCGTGACCGAGCTTGATCCGTTCCGCACGCTCCGCGTGCGTGCGCTTTCAGTCCTCCAGCAACTGCTGGTACGCCGCAACCTCTTCGAGTGGATCGCTGTACTCGGTGCGGGTTCTCCAGCAGGGCGTCACGCAACAGGTCGACGTCGTCGGTATCCCGAGACGACTTAGCCGGGATCGTCTCAGGCCAGCGGCTTCGCCGGAAAGCAGCGCAGACGACGCTACTCACCGCGGTGAGGCTCATAACGCGGCTCACTCTCTCTGCAAGGTCGGCACCTGCCGACGCCACAATGGGCTGCAGCGGTCCACTTCGCGATCGAAGCCGCCAGCTCCGAGATGTCCTCTTCGTCGAGACCCCTGGCGGGGTTGGCGAGGATTGGGATGGATCACAGATTCACCGGAATCTCAGCAAGAACAGGCTCCGGGAACAGGAACTGGATCAGAAGCATCAACGCCCGCTGGGTCATCGCCAGCATCGGACTCACCATCAGTCTCAAGCCCGGCCGATACTTCGTGGTCGGTCTCAGAGGAAGACGGCTGATCAACAACCTCTGATATCTGCTCGTCCTCCGTTTCACGTGAAACAACTGACTTCTCTGAAACTGAGACCGTCTCCGGAGCCGGCTCTACAACAGCATGATTGAGCGCGGTCTCATCGTCCTGCGTCAAGCCTCAACCGCACTGGATGTCCTTCCTCGGTCTTCTTCTGTGCACGCTTCCGAGTTGTCTGACCGGCCGCGTGAGCTCACTTGGTCGAGGCGGTCGTCGAAGCCTTCTCAGTCATTTTGACGGCCTTCTTGCCAGTCTTCTTCTCGGTCGTCTGCGTCGTCGTAGCCGAAGCCGGCGTGGTTTCACGTGAAACCGGCGTTTCCTGAGCGTCCTTCTCCGCCGTTCTCGGGATGTCGTCGAACGCGTTGAACGGCTCTTTGATCCCCGCTTCCGCTGAGAGGGGGCTAAGAGGGTGGCGAGTCGAATCTCAGGTACTCACGCGATTCCGTTGTCGGCTCGGGCTCCGGGTCAGCATGCTCGGCTCTCGGCGTGGGAAGGGTACTTTCCTCATGTGCATCGTCCTTCCTCGACTCAGGAAAGAAAACATCGGAGGGACGAGATGCAGATACCTTCTCCTTCTGCGCCTCGGGAATCAGCGCCTGCAGACCCCGACCGAGTCCGCGCCGTTTCTGAGCCATTAGGCTTCCTCGCCTTCATTTCGGGGAGCGCCCCGCAGAGCGACCTCACGAGCCAGTTTCTTATACGCAATTGCGCCGGTGGACCGGGGGTCCCAGAACACCACAGGAGCGCCGAAGGAGGGGGCTTCAGCAACACGGATTGAACGCGGAACCTTGGTGTCCAACGTTGCATCAGGGAAATAGGAACGAACTTCGGATTCCACCTCGCGCGCCAAGGTGGTGCGCCCGTCGAACATGGTCAGCACGATCATGGATACGCCCAGCCCAGGATTGTGAATGCGGGCGATTCGATCGATAGAGCGTGTCAGAAGCGCCAAGCCCTCAAGAGCGTAGTACTCCGCCTGCATCGGAATGAGGACCTCGTCGGCTGCAACGAAGGCGTTGATCGTCATGATGCCAAGGCTCGGTGGGCAGTCGATGATGACGTAGTCGAGGGCCGGTTGCCCGTCGGTTTCACGTGAAACCAGGTAGTCCACCAACGCACGCCGCAGCCGCGATTCCCGCTCGGCCGTTGAGATGAGCTCAATCTCGACGGCGGCCACATCGATCGTCGCCGGCACACACCACAGGGTCTCACAGAAACGAGTCTTGGCGACCACATCCTTGATGGACATACCGTCAACAAGGACGTCGTAGATGGAGGCACTGTCCTCGTCGTGCTCCACTCCCAACGCTGTCGAGGCGTTGCCCTGAAGTCGGCGTCGATGGTAGCACGTGCAACCCGCCCTCAGCCAGTGCTGCGGCAAGATTGACTGCGGTCGATGTCTTTCCGACGCCGCCCTTCTGGTTGGCGACCGCGATGACACGAGTTCGCTCGGGACGTGGAAACTCTCCACCCGCTACCTCGTCTAGAGCGAGGTGCTCGGCCTGGAGCTGATCGAAGATAGACGATCCGGACAAACCTGCTTCTCCTCGGACGGCAACCCAACGGCCCGAGCCAGTCGGGCAGTTACGAGTCTACGCGAGCAGGCCGATCCTCACGCGTTACACCGAACGCGCGCCGTATCTCACCGGTTCTTCGGGCGGCGAATCTCAACGACGGCCGTCGTTTCGTCGCCGGGAGTAACAACCTCGTGAACTACAGCAACTGATAACTTTGCCTTTTTAATCACGTACTTGGCGTCATCGACCTCGTCCTGCGCCCGCATGCCCTTGAGTGCGAGCAGGGCACCCCCCGGCCGGAGCAACGGCGCGGTCAGCCGTACGAGTTTGGACAGGTTCGCCACCGCGCGAGCCGTGACCACGTCATAGCGGTCCTTGATCTCCTCGGCCCGAGCCCTCCTGATGGTGATGTTGTCCAGATCCAGTTCCTCAACGACGTCGGAGAGCCACTGGGTACGGCGCTCCATCGTCTCAATGAGCGTGACATCAAGATCAGGACGCAGCAGAGCGACGACGATACCGGGAAAACCGGCCCCGGAGCCGACGTCGGCCACACTTCCCCGAGCCGGCAGGAAGGGGACCACGGCAGCCGAGTTGACAATGTGCCGGCTCCACAGACGGGGAAGCTCACGCGGCCCCACCAGGCCGCGCAGCTCACCCTCCTCAGCGAGCATCTGCGCGAAGTGCTCCGCGGCGAGAAGGAGACCCCGAAGATCTCCCGCATCTCCGGCGTCGGCTCCTCCACCTGGGCCCGCTGCTCCTCACTCATACTCAAGCCTGCTCGCCGACGGGCTCGGCACCGATCTCTTCTTCGGTGTCATCGACGTCGTCGACTTCCTCGTCCTCCACCTCATCGGCCGGCAGGACCACGACGTAGCGGTGCGGCTCGGCACCCTCTGACTCCGAGATCAGACCGGCCGAGGCGACGACGTCGTGGCACACCTTGCGCTCGAAGGGGTTCATCGGCTCAGGCTGACGGACTCGCCGGTGGTGAGCACCTGGTGACGGCCTCCTGGGCGACCTTGGTCAGCTCGGTTCGACGATCCGCGCGGTAGCCGTTGATGTCCAGCATGAGCCGCGAACGGTTGCCTGTGCGCGCCTGGACCGCGAGACGGGTTAGCTCCTGAACTGCCTCGAGGACCTCCCCGTTGCGTCCGACGAGGTCGTCGAGCTCGCGCTCGTCACCCTCCTCGGAGGCGAGCACGGCAATCGAGGCGCGCCCGTGGTCAATGTCGATGTCAATGTCGCCGCCCAGGTCGGCGATGTCGAGAAGCTCCTCGAGGTAGTCGGCACCGATCTCGCCCTCCTCCTCGAGGCGCGAGACGGTGTTGCTCACAGGCTGACCTGCGGGCTGGCGGGAGGGAGTCGTTGCTGTGCTGCTCACTCATCATGTCATCCGTATCTGTCATGGGAACCGGGTTGTCTCACCGCTGAACACGTTTCAGCGGTTGCGCTTCTTCTTGGCCTGGGCCTTGCGTCGGGCCGCCGCCTCACGGCGCTGACGGGCGCGGCGCTCGTAACGACGTCGAGCGATCTCCTCATCACTGAGGCCACCACTCTTGGAGGATGCAGATCCGTCGAGTCACTCGCGTCCTCGCCGGCATCCTGGTCGGCGTCGGAGGGACCACCGACGCCACTGCGGGACTCGTTCTGTCCGCCGGACTTCTTCTGCCGGTTCTTACGCACCGGCTGCACCCGCTGACCACCGGTGCGCCCCTCGGCCTCAGCCTTGGCGACCGCCTCGGCTCGCTCCTCCTCCTCCAAGGAGGGCAGGCCCTTGCAGGGCGCGCTTGGCATTGATCCGGGCGCGGTACTTCTTCTCCGCCTCACTTCCAGGCGCCGGCATGTTGCGGATGGTGAAGAACTGCTGGCCCATGGTCCACAGGTTGGAGACGACCCAGTAGACGAGCACACCGATCTGGAAGTTGACACCGGAGACGGCGAAGATCACCGGCATCACGTACATCATCATCCGCTGGGATCGGATCATGGGGTTGTCGGAGTTGAGGGACTCCGCCGACATGTTCTTCATCGACAGCTGCGCCATGGTGTACCACTGCGTCACCGACATGATGACGATCATCGCCACCGTGACGATCTTGACCTGCGTGTCGGTGCTGCTCATGAAGGACGAGGACAGGCTCGCGCCGAAGACGCTGGAGGCCTGGACCTGCTTGGCCAGCTCCTGGGTGAGCGGTCCGATCGAGGGGCGGCCGTAGCTTCCGCCTGCGACGGCGCCTAGCGAGGCCAGAACCCGGAACAGGGCGAAGAAGATCGGCATCTGCACCAGGATCGGCGAGGCAGGAGGCCATGGGGTTGGTCCCGTGCTTGCGGTAGAGCGCCATCATCTCTTCGTTCATGCGCTGGCGCGACTCGGGATCCTTCTTGCCCTTGTACTCGGCCTGGAGCGCCTGCATCTCCGGCTGGAGGAGCTGCATTCCACGAGACGCGCGGATCTGCTTGACGAAGAGCGGCATGATGAGCAGCCGCACCACGATCGTCAGACCGATGATGGACAGTACCCAGGCAATCCCCGGCCCGTCGGGGAATCCGACGAGGATCAGGGCCTTGTGGATCGTGACCATGACCCAGGCCACAGCCACCTTGAGGGGCCATAGCAACGTGTCCATCCGTACTCCTTGTATAAGGGCTCTTGTGGGGAACCGGTGTCAGTGCGGGCTCAGCGCGCGGTCGGAATGACACCGGCCGGCTGAGAAGAACGGTCAGGATTCCTCAACCCTGAACCTCGGAACATCATGGGGATGGTGGTAGCGCCAGCGTCCCTTGTCGGGACATGGTCGACTCCACCGGGGGTCAATGGGTTGCATCGCAGCAGACGCCAGATGGCCAGCAGCGCGCCCTTGACCGGACCGTGCACCTCCACCGCGGTAACGGCGTAGGCGGAACAGGTGGGGTAGTACCGGCACGACGCCGGCAGCGCCGGAGAGATGAAGCGCTGATAGAGACGCACAGGAGCCAGAAGGGCTCGCGTCAACCATCCACTCATCGCTCACTCATCACCATTCCGCGCGGTTCACCGTCGCGATCCCTGTGCCTGACGCTCGCGGCACCGGGTCAGGAGCCGATCCAGATCCTTCCCCAGAATGCTGCTGTCGGCACCGTCGGCACCCGCCAGTCCGCGAACGACGACACGGGCACCCGGCTCGAGCGCACCGATCCGCTGCGCCATCAGAGCTCTTACACGACGCTTGACCCGGTTGCGGTGCGTTGCCAGCGGGATCTGCTTCTTGGGCACGACGACGCCGACGAGGCCGGGGAATCATCCCTCTCCCGCCGGCGTGGTAGTGAACGACCAGCCTGCGGTTCCCGCAACGCGTACCTCGACGGATCGCGGAGGTGAAGTCCTCACCCGCGCCAACCGATGCGCCGCGCCGAGCACCTCAGGCGGCGAGACGAGCGCGACCCTTGCGGCGTCGCGAAGCGAGGACAGCGCGGCCTGCGCGGGTGGACATGCGCTTACGGAAGCCGTGCACCTTGGCACGACGACGGTTGTTCGGCTGATAGGTCCGCTTGCTCACGGGCTTAACTCCTGCTTGAGGTGATCGGAACAGTGCATCACGAGGTTCGCGGCACTGTCGCTCGTGCGGCTGCCCCATGGTTCGGGACCTGACTCCGCGCGAACGTCTGCAACAGCCTACGTTTGGCCCTCTTGCCGGTCAAACGGATACAGCCGACTGTGACCGATGACGTCTCACACCTCGTCACACGTCTTCCACAGTCAGGGCACACCCATGTCCACCGTTGTGGGAAGCAGGCTGTCCACAGCCTTGCGGATATGTGGATAACTCGCCGACCTGTGGGCATCTTCTCATCAGGCCCTCAATTGCCTACACATCTGTCATTCGGCAACCTCGTGCCGCGTGATCCGGACCTGACAATCCTAGTAATTCCAGAGATTATCCTGAATAGGACCTGTGAGTCATTGCTCTCCTTGTCCCCAGATGTGGACAAGGCTGTGGAGAAACAGCATGATGGGACGCCCGGTCAAGACCGTCCGGTTCGCCAGGTCCACAGATCCCTGTCATCATCGACGCAGTGTCCTGGCCGACACCGGTCAGGTTGTCCTCACCGGGTTCATCATCCATGCCGATCAGGAGTCCGTCGTGCCCGACGCCGCCAACACCAAATGGCTCTCAGCTCTCGAGGTGCTCTCCAGCTCCGGGGAGCTGGGCCAGGGCAAGATGTCCATGATTCGCATGACTCATCTCATCGACGTCGATGGCACTCTCGTTCTCGTCGTCGGATCGGCCTTCGCCAAGGACATCGTCGAGCAGGCACGCGGTCCTATCGGTGCCGCCGTCACCCAGGTCTGGGGACGGCCCATGCCCATCGAGGTCACGGTCGACACCTCCTCGGAGGTCTCGCGAGCACCCATGCCCCCCGTGGCTCCAGAACCCGTTAATCTGGCCACCGTCTCACCATCACACTTCACCGTCACATTCACTGTCGGGGTCATCCCCTGTCTCGGCCCCACTCGCACCAGCCGGTCCCGCCCCCCACTGATGGCTCCGCTGTGCCCGCCTACGGTCAGTCGATCGGGGGAACCGCCGGCCCACTCGGCCTCCGCTCCTTCGACCGGCACCCCGGTCGCAGGCCTCCGCCGCCTCGGCCTCCTCACCGACATCGGGCTCACTGCCGGCCATGTCAGGATTCCCCAGCGCCTACAGCCCCGGAACCGCCGGCCCGCAGAGCGCAAGCGGACTGCTCACTCCGACGGCGGCCAATGACGTCTCCCAGCTCAATCCGCGCTACACCTTCGACACCTATGTCACCGGCTCGTCCAACAGGTTCGCCCACGCCACGGCCCTGGCGGTCGCCGAGGCCCCGGCGAGGGCCTACAACCCTCTGTTCATCTACGGAGGCTCCGGACTGGGCAAGACCCACCTGCTGCACGCCATCGGCCACTACTCCCAGACACTCAACCCCGGAATCCGCGTCAAGTACGTCAACTCCGAGGTCTTCGTCTCCGACTTCATCGCCTGCGTACGCGACGGAAACCAGGATGACGGGCGCATGGAGGGTTCAAGCGCCGCTATCGGGAAGTCGATATTCTTCTGGTTGACGACATCCAGTTCCTTCAAGGGCAAGGAGTCAACCCTCGAGGAGTTCTTCCACACCTTCAACTCCCTGCACTCATCAGGCAAGCAGGTCGTTCTCACCTCCGACCAGCCGCCCAAGGCCCTGGGAGGACTCGACGAACGCCTGCGCTCCCGCTTCGAGTGGGGCCTGCTGGCCGATGTCCAGCCCCCGGACCTGGAGACCCGCATCGCGATCCTCTCCCGCAAGGGGCACCGCCGAGGGCCTCGACCTGCCCTTCGACGTCCTGGAGTACATCGCCTCGCGCATCACCACCAATATCCGCGAGCTCGAGGGCGCGCTCATCCGCGTCACGGCCTTCGCCTCACTCAACAAGCAGCCGGTCGACCAGACCCTCGCGGAAATGGTGCTCAAGGACATCATCTCCGATCCCGAGGGCCAGGAGATCACCACCTCCCTCATCATGGGGCAGACCGCCGACTACTTCGGCATCACCATCGACGACCTGTGCTCGGCCAACCGTTCACGCACCATGGTCTCGGCCCGCCACATCGCCATGTACCTGTGCCGTGAGCTCACCGATCTGTCCCTCCCCAAGATCGGCCGGGAGTTCGGCGGGCGCGACCACACCACGGTGATGAGCGCCGACAAGAAGATCCGCACCCTCATGGCCGAGCGGCGCTCCACCTTCAATCAGGTCACCGAGCTGACCAGCCGCATCAAGCAGGCCGCCCAGTCACCCGCCTGACCTGACGACGCACCGTCCCCAACGACGTCGTCGCGCACGAGCGGTCGGGTACACGCGCTCTCGGCTACCATCCGCGCCGCTCGTTCCTCGCGGCGCTCCCGCCAGACCCGCCACGCCTTCGAGTACCTGTACCCGACCGCATCCAACGCTGCTGTGGACGGTGCTGAGGACGGCACGTGGAGGAGCGAGCGTGTCGCTGTGGAGGTCAGGCACCCTCACTGTGGAATGACATTCTTGTTATTCACTCTCTCCACTGATGCCCTCGAGGGCTCACCAGAACCACCCACGTGTCGTTCCCCAGCAGCATTGGCGTGACAGCAAGGAAAGACCCTGTTATCCCCAGCATCCACACGTGCTACTACACCTACAAACCAAGATGACAGGAATCGCGAAGCACGATCGGCCAACGGGACCGGTCCGGACCCCGACGGCATTGTCATTCAGGGAGACTCATGGGATGAGGATGGGTGATCGCTGGTGACGGAAGCGATTGCCACGGTCTACCGTCTACACTCTCGACCCAGGACTGCGCTGCGAGCAACGCGGTTCCTGTATGACGACCTGCCGGCGACCTGCCGGCACGAATGTTTGCTGCTCGGCTCATTGGCGCCACGACGCCCCATTGACCGACCTACCACGATTGACGGAGGCACCTACCGTGAAGCTCAGGGTTGACCGAGACATCCTCGCCGAAGCCGTCACCTGGACTGCACGGTCCGTGCCCGCCCGCCCACCGGTGCCGGTACTGGCCGGAGTGAGGCTGGAGGCCAAGGGCTCCAGCCTGATCCTGGCCTCTTTCGACTACGAGGTCTCAGCGCACTGCGAGGTGGCCGCCGATGTCGAGGAGGATGGCGTCGTCCTCGTCTCCGGAAGACTTCTGGCCGATATCGCCAAGGCCCTGCCGAACAAGCCCGTCGACCTGGAGGTCGACGGCAACAAGGTGGCCGTCTCCTGCGGCTCGGCCCGCTTCTCCCTGGCCGCGATGGCCGCCGACGACTACCCGGCACTGCCCGTCATGCCCGCCGTCGCCGGAACGATCGATGCCCACGACCTGGCCCGCGCCGTCGCCCAGGTCTCCATCGCGGCCTCCCGCGACGACACCCTGCCCCTGCTCACCAGCGTCCAGATGGAGGTCAAGGGCAGCTCCCTGGTACTCATGGCCACCGACCGCTACCGCCTGGCCATGCGGGAGCTGACCTGGTCGCCGGCCAACACCGAGCTGTCCACCACCGCGCTGCTCAAGGCCCGTACCCTGTCAGACGTCGCCAAGTCCCTGACCTCCTCGGGTGATGTGACGGTGGCGCTCAGCAGCGAGTCGACCGCCTCCAGCCTCATCGGCTTCGAGGCCGGCGGCAGGCGCACCACCTCTCTGCTCACCGACGGCGACTACCCGCCGGTGCGCCGGCTCTTCCCGGAGTCCACCTCGATCCACGCCACCGTGGGTACCGACGAGCTCATGGCGGCGGTGCGCCGCGTCAGCCTCGTCGCGGATCGCTCCACCCCCATCCACATGTCCTTCACCCAGGGCAACCTGGAGCTCGACGCCGGACAGGGCGACGACGCCCAGGCCACCGAGCAGCTCGTCGCCCATCTCGAGGGTGACGACATCTCCACCGCTTTCAACCCCGGATACCTCCTTGACGGCCTGGGCGCACTCAATCAGCCCTACGTCCGACTGGACTTCACTCACGCCTCCAAGCCGGCGGTGCTCACGGGCATGGACTCCATCGGAGGCACAGAGGACTCCACCTTCCGCTACCTGCTCATGCCGATCCGCTTCGGAGCCTGAGACTCCACGGGGCATGTACGTCTCCGACCTCTCCCTGGACGACTTCCGCTCCTACCACAACCTCGTTCTGTCCTTGGAGCCCGGTCCCAGCGCCTTCGTCGGCTCCAACGGGCAGGGCAAGACCAACCTGATCGAGGCGATCGTCTACCTGGCCACGCTCTCCTCCCACCGGATCGGGGCCGACACCGCCCTGGTGCGACGCGCGGTGCCGGGACAGAGCCAGCCGGCCGGCGCTGTTGTCCGCGCCCGGACCGTCCACGGTGAGAGACCCAGTGTCCTGGAGATCGAGATCATCGCCGGCAAGGCGAATCGGGCCCGCCTTAACCGGGGCAGCTGCCGGCCCTCGGGACCTGCTCGGAGTGCTGCGCGCTGTCGTCTTCGCTCCGGAGGATCTGTCCCTGGTGCGCGCAGAGCCGGGGGTGCGCCGAGCGTTCCTCGATGACCTCGTGGTCACCCTGCGTCCGAGCCTGGCCGGGGTGCGCAACGAGCACGACAAGATCCTCGCCCAGCGCGCCAGCCTTCTGAAGTCCGCGCGCGCCGCCCGTTCATCGACTGCCTCCATGCTCTCTACCCTGGAGGTCTGGGACGCCCAGCTCGCCACTGCGGCCGCCCGGCTCATTGCTGCCCGGGTCGATGTCATGCGGCGTCTGCGCCCCTGGGTGGCCGCCGCCTACGAGACCGTCTCAGGCAGCTCCGGGGAGCGTTCGCGCGCCCAGCTCGCCTACCGTTCGAGCCTGTTGACTCACGAGGGGATCCCGGAACCCGATCCTCATGACGAGGCGGCCTGGCTCGCCGGTGAGGAGACGCTTCTGGACGAGACCGCCGTCACCACACGCCTGGAGAGCGCCATGGGCGAGCTCCACGCCCGGAGATCGACCGCGGCGCGAACCTCGTCGGGGCGCACCGCGACGACCTGTCTCTGTTCATCACCGGCCTGCCCGCCCGCGGATTCGCCTCGCATGGCGAGCAGTGGTCCCTGGCCCTGGCGCTGCGCCTGGCCTCCTACGACATGCTGCGCACCGACGTCGACGCCTACGGCGGGGACGGCGAGCCCGTCCTCATCCTCGATGACGTCTTCGCCTCCCTTGACGAGCAACGCCGACGCGCCCCTGGCCCGCATGGTCGCCGGGGCCCAGCAGGTCCTGCTGACCGCGGCCGTCGACGACGACGTCCCCGATGAGCTCGCCGGTGCCCGGTACCGGGTGGCCGACGGCGAGGTCGCCCGTGGCTGAGCGCCTCCGGCCCACAGGTGAAGGATCCACCGGCGCGGACGGTGGATCCGGTCGAGGGATCCGGAACGGCCCCGGCCCTTGCCCGACGTGCTGGCCCAGCGGGCACTGACCCGGCAGCGGGCTCAGGCCTGGGAGAAGGGAGACAGCCGGGTTCCGGCCCGCAGACTGCGTGAGCCGGCCGGTGGTTCCAACGGAGGTCGGTGGTGCGGAGCAGACGGCGCCCTGGGACCAGCGTCGTGAGCTGGCCCGGGCACTGGGACAGAACCCGGATGACCCGGCCGATCGCGGCCCCGGGCTGGCACGCGGTCGAGACCGGCCCGGCCCCACCCCCTTCGACCCCCGCACTGGTCAGCGGGAGCTGCGCCGTATGGTGGCCGACAACGGTTGGGCCGGAAAGCTCGCGGTGGCCGGCGTCGTCGCCCGGTGGCAGGCCATTGTGGGGCGATCAGATCGCCGAGCACTGCACCATCGAGTCCTTCGAGGCCGGTCGCATCACCCTCCGCGCCTCGTCGTCGAGCTGGGCCCAGCAGCTGCGGCTCCTTCAGCCGACCATTGAGGCCCGGATCATCGAGGCCCTGCGCTCGGGTCCCCGGAGGGCGCCAGGCGGGGGGCGTCAGTACCGGTGATGGCGTGGAGCTGCGGATCCTGGGGACCGGCCGGCCCGTCCTGGAAGCGTCGGGGCGTCGGCCTGCGAGGAACCCGCGGACCACGCGATACATACGGCTAGCGGTACCATCTCCAGTGCACCAGTCGCCGGGCGTCGTCGTCGGAAAGATCTGGGACGGACACGAGACACCGCACGGTTCGGTGATCTGCATGTAACAGAGGTGACCACGGGCACGCTCTCAGCGACCCTCAGCACAGCGGGTTGAGTATCCATCTACGCTAGAATGCGGTGAAACCGCCCAGGTGCGCCCAGGACCGTCCTGATGTACCCACCTACGTGTGCGCATGATCCTCCTCAGGATCGTCGCGTGAAGGGCTCGGACGGAGACATCGGACCACTGAGGTCCCGATGCGCACAGATTGAGGAGCAACTGACACGTGTCTGACCAGGACGCCACTGTGAATCATGATTACGGAGCCTCGGACATCACCGTCCTCGAAGGGCTCGAAGCGGTCCGGAAGCGCCCCGGTATGTACATCGGTTCCACCGGTGAGCGCGGCCTGCACCACCTCGTCTACGAGGTTGTCGACAACTCCGTCGACGAGGCCCTGGCCGGATACTGCGACCACATTGAGATCACCATCCTGGCTGACGGCGGCGTGCGCGTCAGCGACAACGGGCGCGGCATCCCGGTCGACGAGCATCCCACCGAGCACCGGCCCACCGTCGAGGTCGTCATGACGATCCTGCACGCCGGAGGCAAGTTCGATGGTGGTGGCTACGCGGTCTCCGGCGGTCTGCACGGCGTGGGCATCTCCGTGGTCAACGCCCTGTCCACCCGGGTGGACACCGAGGTCCGCCGCCAGGGATTCGTATGGCGCATGTCCTTCGCCGACGGCGGCCGCCCCATCACCGAGCTCGTCAAGGGCGAGGCCACCGAGTACACCGGCACCACCCAGACCTTCTACCCGGACCCGAGCATCTTCGAGACGGTCGACTTCGACTACGAGACGCTGCGCCGTCGGTTCCAGCAGATGGCCTTCCTCAGCAAGGGGCCTGCGCATCACCCTGACCGACGAGCGCGTCGGCGTCCAGGACGCCGGGCGACGAGATCACTGGTGACGACTCAGCCCCCGACGCCCCCGAGGTCGGCTTCCGCACCGACTCCTACTGCTACGAGCACGGCCTGCGTGACTACGTCGCCTTCCTCAACAAGTCCAAGAAGGCCGAGCTCATCCACCCCGAGATCATCGACTTCGAGGCCGAGCAGACCCTGGGCGAGACCCACTCCATCAGCCTCGAGATCGCGATGCAGTGGACCAGCTCCTACTCCGAGTCGGTCCACACCTACGCCAACACGATCAACACCACCGAGGGCGGCACCCACGAGGAGGGCTTCCGCACGGCGCTGACCACACTGGTCAACAAGTACGCCCGGGACAAGGGGCCTGCTCAAGGAGCGCGACGACAACCTCACCGGTGACGACATCCGTGAGGGTCTGACGGCCGTCATCTCCGTCAAGCTCTCCGAGCCCGCAGTTCGAGGGCCAGACCAAGACCAAGCTCGGCAACACCGAGGCCCGCACCTTCGTCCAGCAGACGGTCTACGGGCAGCTGGGTGACTGGCTGGACTCCCACCCCAGTGACGCCCGCGCCATCATCACCAAGGCATCCCAGGCCGCCGCCGCGCGCCTGGCCGCCCGCAAGGCCCGCGAGGCCACCCGTCGTAAGGGCGTCCTGGAGTCCGCCTCCATGCCCGGGCAAGCTGCGAGACTGCTCCTCGAAGATCGCCGAGGACTCTGAGATCTTCATCGTCGAGGGTGACTCCGCCGGTGGCTCCGCCGTCGGCGGCCGGGACCCCGAGCACCAAGCGATCATGCCGATCCGCGGCAAGATCCTCAACGTGGAGAAGGCGCGCCTGGACCGGGCCCCTGTCCTCCGACACGATCCGCAGCCTCATCACCGCCTTCGGCACCGGCATCGGCGAGGACTTCGACATCACCAAAGCTGCGCTACGGCAAGATCGTCATCATGGCCGACGCCGACGTCGACGGCCAGCACATCGCCACCCTCCTGCTGACCCTCCTGTTCCGTTACATGCGTCCGCTCATCGAGCACGGCCACACCTACATCGCCATGCCGCCGCTCTACCGGCTCAAGTGGTCCAACGCCGAGCACGAGTTCGCATACTCCGACGCCGAGCGTGACAAGCTGCTGGCCGCCGGCCAGGAGAAGGGCCACCGCTCTGCCCAAGGACGGAGGGATCCAGCGCTACAAGGGGTCTGGGCGAGATGAACGACCACGAGCTGTGGGAGACCACGATGGACCCCACGACCCGCATCCTCAAGCAGGTCACGCTCGATGAGGCCGCCGACGCCGACGAGACCTTCGCGATCCTCATGGGCGACGACGTCGAGCAGCGGCGCTCCTTCATCCAGCGCAACGCCTCCGACGTCCGCTTCCTGGACATCTGAATGGTCGCGAGCCCGTACGTGAACCGCCGGCCTGTTTCCGGCGACATCCTCTGAACACGAAGGAATCCTGTGAGCGACGAAGTTGAAGAGATCACCGGCGACGAGGGGCAGACGGACGTCGTCACGCTCGAGCGCATCCAGCCGGTCGACCTCCAGATGGAGATGCAGCGCTCCTACCTCGACTACGCGATGAGCGTCATCGTGGGCCGAGCCCCTGCCGGACGTGCGTGACGGGCTCAAGCCGGTCCACCGCCGCGTCCTGTACGCCATGTACGACGGCGGCTACCGCCCCACCGCCTCCTTCTCCAAGTCCTCCCGCGTCGTCGGCGAGGTGATGGGTAACTACCACCCCCACGGCGACAGCGCCATCTACGACGCTCTGGCCCGCCTGGTCCAGTGGTGGTCGATGCGCTACCCGCTGGTGGCCGGTCAGGGGAACTTCGGCACGCCCGGCAACCTGGGGCCTGCCGCCCCCCGGTACACCGAGTGCAAGATGGCGCCCTGGCCATGGAGATGCTCCGGGACATCGACGAGGACAGCGTCGACTTCCAGGACAACTACGACGGCAAGAACCAGGAGCCGGTCATCCTGCCGGCCCGCTTCCCCAACCTCCTGGTCAACGGCTCCGAGGGCATCGCCGTCGGCATGGCCACCCGCATCCCGCCGCATAACCTGCGTGAGATCGCCCGTGGCGCCCAGTGGTACCTCGAGCACCCCGACGCCTCGCGCGAGGAGCTGCTCGACGCCCTCATCGAGCGGATCCCCGGACCCGACTTCCCCACCGGCGCCACCATCCTGGGCCGGCGGGGCATCGAGGACGCCTACCGCACCGGGCCGCGGCTCCATCACCCAGCGGGCCGTGGTCAACGTCGAGGAGATCCAGGGACGCCAGTGCCTTGTGGTCACCGAGCTGCCCTACCAGGTCAACCCCGACAACCTGGCGGACAAGATCGCCCAGCTCGTGCGCGACGGCCAGGTCACCGGCATCGCCGACATCCGCGACGAGACCTCCGGACGCACCGGTCAGCGGCTCGTCATCGTCCTCAAGCGCGACGCCGTCGCCAAGGTGGTCCTCAACAACCCTCTACAAGCGCACCCAGCTCCAGGACAACTTCCCGGCCAACATGCTCGCCCTGGTCGACGGGGTGCCGCGCACCCTGAGCCTGGACGGGTTCGTGCGCCACTGGGTCACCCACCAGATCGACGTCATCGTGCGCCGCTCCCGCTTCCGCCTGCGCAAGGCCGAGGAGCGCCTCCACATCCTCGAGGGCCTGCTCAAGGCGATCGACGCCCTCGACGCCGTCATCGCCCTCATCCGGCGCTCGCCCACCACCGAGGAGGCCCGCACCGGCCTCATGGGGCTGCTGGACGTCGACGAGGCCCAGGCCGAGGCCATCCTCTCCCTCCAGCTGCGCCGCCTGGCCGCCCTGGAGCGCCCTCAAGATCCAGCAGGAGTCCGAGGAGCTGCGCGCCCGGGTCAAGGACCTGCGCGAGATCATCGCCTCCCCGGAGCGTCAGCGGGGCATCGTCTCCGACGAGCTCGCCGAGATCGTCGAGAAGTACGGGGACGAGCGCCGCACCCGGATCGTGCCCTTCGACGGCGAGATGAGCATGGAGGACCTCATCCCCGAGGAGGACGTGGTCGTCACCATCACCCGATCCGGCTACGCCAAGCGCACCCGCACCGACTCCTACCGCTCCCAGCACCGCGGCGGCAAGGGCATCCGCGGGGCCACGCTGCGCGAGGACGACGTCGTCGACCACTTCTTCGTCACGACGACGCACCGCTGGCTGCTGTTCTTCACCAACTACGGCCGCGTCTACCGGGCCAAGGGCTACGAGCTGCCCGAGGGCGGGCGCGACTCCAAGGGCCAGCACGTGGCCAACCTCCTGGCCTTCCAGCCCGGCGAGGAGATCGCCCAGGTCATGGAGCTTCAGGACTACGACCAGGCCGACTTCCTGGTCCTGGCCACCCGCCGTGGCCTGGTGAAGAAGACGCGCCTGAGCGAGTACAACTCCAACCGCTCCGGCGGCGTCATCGCCATCAACCTGCGCCAGGACGAGGACGGCAACTACGACGAGCTCGTCTCCGCCCAGGCTCCTGAGCACGGGCCAGGACCTCCTCCTGGTCTCCCACGCCGGGCAGTCGCTGCGCTTCCACGCCGATGACGACACCCTGCGCCCCACGGGCCGGGCCACCAGCGGTGTGACCGGGATGCGCTTCCGCCCCGACGACTACCTGCTGGCCATGGACGTCGTCGACCCCTCCTGGCAGGACGCCGACCTGTTCGTCGTCACCGAGGGCGGCTACGCCAAGCGCACCAACGTCGTCGACTATCCCGTCAAGGGGCCGCGGCGGACTGGGCGTCAAGGTCGCCAACCTCGTGGAGGCACGAGGCAACCTCGTGGGCGCGCTGGTGACCGACTCCGGTGACGAGGTGCTGTGCATCATGGCCTCGGGCAAGGTGGTCCGCTCCGCCGTCGTCGAGGTCTCGCGCACGGGACGAACCACGCAGGGCGTGACTTTCGCCAAGCCCGACGCCGGAGACCGCATCATCGCGGTGGCCCGCAGCACCGAACGGGACATGGAGGAGGCGGTCGACGCCGCCGATAGCGCCCCGAGTGCCGACTCGGCGGACTCCACCGGCGAGGAGCAGGCCTCCACGACCCCGGAAGGTGAGACTGGCGACTCTCCTGCGGACTCAGCGGCTGACACGGTAGCGTTGGAAGACAACGAGAGTGAGGTCGAAGCATGAGCCAGCCGGTTTCCATGTCCCCTGACGGTGGGCAGTCCGCAGGTGCCGCATCCATCGTGGGTGGCGCGGATGCGTCGGGCGGTAAGAGCAAGAAGAGCAAGAAGACCATCGCGGGGCCGCGCCGCGTGCGCCTGGCTCTGACCCGGGTGGACCCGTGGTCGGTGATGAAGGCGAGCTTCCTGCTCAGCTTCGCCGGCGGCATCATGCTCATCGTCGCCACCGCGGTCGTGTGGTTCATGCTGGACGCCATGCACGTCTTCTCCACCATCGAGGACCTGGTCAAGACGGTGGCCGGCGAGCGCTCCAACACCTTCTCCGCGATCGTGGCCTACCTGGAGCTGCCGCGAGCCCTGGCCGTCTCCACGATCATCGCCGTGGTGGATATGGTGCTCGTGACGGCTCTGACCACGCTGGGCGCCTTTCTTTACAATATCACCGCCACCCTCGTTGGTGGGATCCATCTCACGCTGGCGGACGAGTAATCGGATTTGGTCTCCCGTGGCCGGGTAGGTTAATCTTCTCCGGTCGCAAGGGCCTATAGCTCAGTTGGTTAGAGCGCATCCCTGATAAGGATGAGGTCGCTGGTTCGAGTCCAGCTAGGCCCACCGTCCGCGGTGAGACGATGAGGAGGTTTTCATGAGGAACCGTGCAGTCGTATCAGCCGCGGTCTTTTCGTTCCTGGCCGTAGCCGGTTATACCGCGTGGCTCAGGTTCGAGGCTGCTCGCATGGAGCGGGCCGCATGGGCTGAGGTCACTGATCCCGTCGATTGAGAACCGACGCGATCAGACGATCGCTCCCGAGGGGCCATGGCGCAATGGTAGCGCACCTGCTTTTGCAAGCAGGGGGTTACGGGTTCGAGTCCCGTTGGCTCCACCACCTACTTTCCTCATATTCTCCGTTCCCCGAGACGACCCATTGGTAATGGTTGGTCTCGGGGAACATGTTTATCACCGTCGTTTCGGAGAAGAATCGGGACGAGGAAGCCGACGACCCGCAACGGTGTCGGCTATCGCGAAGACCTCCTCCAGTGTTGGCACATGCCCCAGGTAGTTGTGCCGGTACAGGCCGGTTCCGATCATCATGTCCACGCTCATCTCCGCGTCCGGCCCTTCCCAGGAGGCTTGCTCGATAGCCCGCTGGACGGCATCGATCGCGGCGTCGCGCAGGGGGCTGATCACTCGTTCCCGGTAGAGACGGGCGGTCTCGGGACGGTTGACGAGGTCGAGAGCCAGCTGCCCCAGGGTGCCGGCCAGGGGTGAGCTGATGAGCAGCGTGTGTGTACGGACGACGATCTGGGCCAGGTCGTCGAGTGGATCGTCGCTGATAACGGTTTCCCGGTCCCCCAGGGCGTCATCGACGGCGGCGACGGCGAGATCCGTCAGTGAGGGCCATCGCCGGTAGATCGTCGACTTCGGGACGCCGGCGCTGCAGGCGACGTCATCAACCCGCAGACCCCGAAATCCCTTCTGGGCGAGCAAAGACGTGGTGGCCTGAAGGATCCGCTGGTCGACGGTGGTGTCTCGAGGACGTCCGCCGCGTCCGCCTGTGCGGTTCTCTCCGGAAGGATCACTCATCTGCACTTCACTTCTCCTCGCGATGCTGACGGGAAGTCTGGCAGAGCTGACGAGGAAGCGCTACTATTGGTAGCGCAACTATCGGTATCGAAACCGGAGGTGATGACATGGACTCCGTCTCGCTGGCGACCGGGGCCTGTTCTTCTCGTGGTTGGCTCACGACCTCGAGGAGCTGGCCACGATGCCCGGCTGGACGCACCCGGTCTTTGACACGATTCCCTTTCTGCCCGAGAACATTCGGCGCCATGGCTGCTCGCGTGAGCACGTCCGTCTCGGGATCGGCCTGATGGGTGTTCTCATGGCAGCCGCCTCGATCGAGGGCTACCGCACCCGTGGACGCTCGTCCTTCTATCAGGCGGTGCTCTACGGCTACGGCATGCACACCTTCAGTCACCTGGCCGCAGCGGCCCTTGCCCGGCGCTACACCCCGGGATCGGCGACGGCGTTGCCGGTCGTCCTTCCCTTCTGGATCTTCGCGAAACGGACGTTGCGAGCCCATGGGGTCGAGGTGCGTCCTCATCGATGGGTGATCCCGCCTTCCCGGTCGTTGCCGGCACGGCGCTCGGCAGTGCGTATCTGGTGACGAAACAGCGGTCTGGTAAATGCTGTCGAGTAGGAAAGTAAACTTGACTGAATGACAAGGTCACTTTATAGTTCTGGTTGTGGCCACGGGTTGACCCGGCTGATGACTGGCAATCGATCCGCTTCATTGTCTCCATCGACGGAAGGCAGTCATGACCATTGAGCGTAAGGCGGGTATCGCCTACTCCATCCGATTCGGCGTCGGTGCTGTTCTCTACTCCGTCGGGGTTCTGGCCCGGCCTGCGGTGGGCGCGATCTCTGGAAGACAACCCGTGGCGCTTCGCTGTCGTGCTGCTTCCCATGGTTGGCGTCGCCGTGTGCGCGTGGGCCATGATGAGATTGTCGCAGGGAGCTGGACGAGATGCAGGCGCGCAAGATGCTGGATGCGCTCGTCATCTCTGCAGCAGGAACGGTGATCGTCTCGATGGCATACGGCTTCATGGAGGAGTTGGGGGCGCCCCATGCCAGTCTCATATGGGTCAGCGCTGTATGGGCCTTCTTCTTCGGTGCCGGGATGCTGTGGTCCACCTGGCGGTACCGGTGAGGAATGATCTCAGGTGCTGCGCGCCCAGCGCAGCTGGACTCAGGCCCGGCTCGCCGAGGAGCTGGGTGTCTCCCGCCAGACGGTCAACGCCCTGGAGGCCGGGCGCTACGACCCTCCCTGCCCCTGGCCTTCACCATTGCGCGCGTCTTCGGCCTGACCATCGAGGAGATCTTCTTCCCCGATGATGACGCCTCCTAGGATGAGCACCGTGAGCCGCATCGTAGATATTCCGCCCCCGAGGCGAGGGCGTCGCGAGCTCGCCGAGGACACCGGGCTGCGCCTGGGCCTGCACATCAAGGCGGCGGAGCAGGCCATGATGGCCGCCAAGACGGAGGCCCTGAGGAGCTTCGGCCTCACGGTGGCCCAGTACGCCGCCATGCTCTCCCTGTACTACGTGCCCGAGCAGTCCTCGGCCCAGCTGGCCAGGGCCGCCGCGGTCACCCCGCAGACGATGGCCACCGTCATCGCCAAGCTGGAGCAGAAGCGACTCGTCACCCGACACCCCTCCTCCGACCACGCCAAGGTCCTCATCGCCTCACTGACGCCCGAGGGTGAGACCCTGTTGCTCCGCGCCGATGAGGCCGCGCGACGACATCGAGCAACGCATGGCCGAGGCCTTCACTGTCAAGGAGCGCGAGCAGCTCACCGAGATGCTCGGGCGGGTCACCGCCCTCCTGCGGGGACGATCTCAGGGCCGAGTAGCGGCCAGCAGGTAGCGGATCCTCGGCCCCGGATCCGTAACGATCATGCGAGTGAGGCGGAGCATCACATCTTCTCAACCTTTGGATGTGTCGCTGCGTCTGGGACTGCGGATGGGGTTGGCAGCGCCGGGTTCTCGGGGAAATTGGCACGGTGATGTCCAAATCGGTGACAAAGGACCGAAGGCCTCCAGACCGTATGAACGAGAACCTTGGAATCATGCGGTTTCACTCCGTCTCGACGGCGACGATCCACGCCTTTGTCACCGATTTGGACATTCCTGGTCCTGTTATGACTCCTGATGGTGCTCACCTGGTTGCTGGCAGCCGTCGATCGGTGGGCCGCCCTTGTCTAGTATCAGATATCTGATACGGTGTTGACGACTGATACAGAAAGGTGTTGCACATGAAGGCCATGCAGATCGTCAGCTTCGACGGCCCCGCGTCCGGACTGCGCTACCAGGACGCCCCCACTCCCGAGCCCGGGCCGGGCCAGATCGCGGTGGATGTGGACCATGCCGGCGTCGGCTACGTCGAGGCACTCTTCGCCGAGGGCTTCGTGCCCATCGACCTGCCCTGGACCCCCGGGTTGGAGGTGAGTGGCCGTGTTCGTGCCCTCGGCGAGGGGGTGGATGGCTACCGGGTCGGGGACGCCGTCGTCGCCCTGACCATCACCGGGGGTGGTGGCTACGGTCAGGTCGCCGTGGCTCCCGCCGAGCTCGTGACGCCGCTGCCCGCGGGACTGGATCCGGTCCTGGCCGCCGCTGTTCCCGCCAACTCGACGACGGCGCTCGTCGCCCTGGAGGAGATCGCCCACCTGCGTCGTGGTGAGAGCGTGCTGGTCCATGCCGCCGCCGGCGGCCTCGGCTCGCAGATGGGTCAGGTGGCCCGGCTGCTCGGGGCGAGTCGCGTCGTCGGCGTCACCCGCAGCGAGGCCAAGCGCCAGGAGATCCTGGACCTGGGCTACGACGAGGCCTGGCTGACCGAGGACCTCGCCGACGCCGAACCCGCCCAGTTCGACGTCATCGCCGACCCGGTGGCCGGCCCGGCCAGACTGCGCAGCCTCGACCTGCTGCGCACGGGAGGACGGCTCCTGGCGTCTGGGGGACGCCTCCCAGGCGGAGGATCAGCAGGGTGAGCACCACGTCGCTGTGGCTGCGAGGGCATCGGTGTCATCGGCTTCAACCTCGGGGCGTTCAGCCGGGTAGACCCTGCGCTCGTCGGACGCCACCTGAGGCGTGCGGTGGAGCTCGTGGCCTCCGGAGAGCTCAGCGTCCACGTCACCGACCGGGTCCCGATCCAGGACGCCGCGCAGGCCGTCGCCGCCGTGCGCGCGGGGCTACCACCACCGGCAAGATCGTCCTGGCCCACGTTCAGGACCGACGGCCCCAGGTCCGCAAGAATCGTCGGTGAGCTCCGGGAGCCATGCGAGCATCATGGTGCGCATGAGAGAAACGATCGACTCCTTCGACGTCGTCGGACTGCCTCTTCGGACATCGAACCGTGAGGCGGCCCGCACCATTCCTCCCCACTGGCGGGCCGCCGCCGACGCCGGAATCCTCGAATCCGGGGAACAGGGTGCCGGCTCTGGTATCTACGCTGTCTACACCGACTACGAGACTCCCGGCGACGATGTCGACGGCGTCTACACCCTCGTCATCGGCAGGCGCACTGAGGTCGGGGGTCCGGTTCCCTCCGGGCCAGGTGACCGTGACGATCCCGACCTCTACTCGCGAGATCGTCACGGTGGCCGACGCCCGTCCCGAGAGTGTCTACCAGGCGTGGGTGGGCGTCTGGGAACGTGCCGATCTGGCCCGTGACTACCGCGCCGACTACGAGTACTACGGGCCGGACGGCTCGACCCACCTGTCCATCGGTGTCCTGTCGGACGCATGAGGGCCGAGCAGTATCAGCGCCACCTCGACGCCGTCACCGACTACATCTACGCCCATCTCGACGACGACCTCAGCCTGGAGATCCTCGCGCACGTCTCCGGGTTCTCCCGCTATCACTGGCACCGCATCTACCGAGCGGTGCGCGGGGAGACGGCCGCTCAGACCGTGCGCCGTCTCCGCCTGGAGCGGGCGGCAGCCATGCTCACTGAGACCTCGTGGCCGGTGGAACGAATCGCCCGGGAAGCCGGATTCACCGGCACCGAGGTCTTCAGCCGATCCTTCCTCCGCTCCTACGGAACGACCCCAGGCCGATTCCGCACCGGCGAGTTCCCGGCATCGCCCGGCTCGCCGGTGATGAGCTGCGGTTCGGGCTCGACGTCGTCGGTGAGAGAGCACCCGGGTGGCCGGTGCGCGTGGAGACGCGCTGCGGCTATCGACTTGCCGTATCCGAGCACCGTGGTTCCTATATGGATATCGGCCGGGCATTCAGCCGAGTCAGAGACCGTATGGGGCGCCGGGAGCCCGATGGTCGCCATCTATGAGGACGATCCTGACGCCGTTCCCCGAGCCGATCTGCGCTCAGCGGCTGGGACCGTCGTCGATCCCGGCACAACGATCCCCCACGACCTCGTCGAGAGGACAGTGCCGGCCGGACGGTACGCGATCATGCGTTACGTCGGCCCCTACTCCTCGATGCATGCCGCCTACCTGTGGCTCTACGGCCAGTGGCTGCCGAGCTCGGGCGAGGAGCCGCGAGACCATCCGATCGTCGAGGAGTACCTCACCGATCCGGCGACCACCCCGCCCGCCCACGCGGTCACCGACATCCTCCTGCCACTCCTGTGAGAAGTCCGGTTTAAGGATTCATGCGGATGGGCCGCAGACACTGGGTGCCTGCGGCCCATCGGGTACGTCCCGGCAGTCCGTTCGGCTCACGAGTCCCGGGCGCGACGGCGGTGCCGGGCCTGGACGAGTACGGCCAGCGCCGTGATTCCCAGCAGGACCCCTCCGGCGATGAGGTAGGTGGTGGCGGCGCTTCCTCCGGTGAGGGGGATGGCGGGAACCGCCGACTTGCGGTTGGAGATGTTGCCCAGCGCCACCACCTGGTCCTGAGTGGAGATGGTGATGGTGCGGGGTGTGGCGTCGAGGACGTAGCCGGCCGGCGCCCTGGTCTCAATGAGCCGGTAGGAGCCGTAACCCAGGTCCGTCAGCTTTGAAGGCACCGGGGTTCGCATCGGTGTCCAGGCCGCCCTGGGTGCAGCTGTCTGTGCAGTCGGTGATGGTGCGGGCCAGATCCGGCAGGGGCTCGCCGCTGGGGTCGAGGGGTGTCAGCGACCACTGGGCTCCCTTGATGGCGTTGCCCCGCTCATCGGTCTTGGTCCAGGTGGCCGACCCCTTGATCCGGCTGTTGGTGAGCTGGCCAAGGTCGAGGGTGGGAGTGGCGTCGTCATCGCCGGCGGCGGGCGCCGATCCGTCCAGGGTCTTGGTCAGTGTCTCACCGGAGATCTGGTATCCGGTTGGTGCCTGGGTCTCGGTGAGGGAGTACTCGCCCCAGGTCAGCCCAACGACCCTTGAAGTACCCGGCTCGAGGGATCCTGATCGACGGAACCGTTGGGACAAGCGGCCTCGCCGCTGCCAGTGGCGCAGTCGGCCACCTCCACCTGGCCGTTGTTCATGGAGCTCGAGGCCAAGGTGAAGACCGTCCCTGCCAGGGCATTGCCGGCGTCGTCGACCTTGCTCCAGATGACTTGGCCGGGCAGGGCGGTGTTGAGGACCGTGCACGTCATCCATTCGCCGGTGGCGAGATCCAGGGTCTTCGAGGCGGCGTCGAGGTCGACGCCGGATTCCTGAGATCCGAGTTCGGGTGCGGTGCGCAGGTGATGGTGGCCTTGTACCCGGCGGACTTGGGCCGACGAGGAGGACTCCGGACAGGACCGTCTTGCCCTGGGGCAGGTAGGACGCGCTCGAAGCCACCGGCTCCGGAGACCGCAGTGCCGCTCTTGGGGAGGCGGTGAGTGTCCAGTCGTTGGCGGACAGGCCCAGGGATCCCGGCCGCCGTGTTGTCGACCTGCTTTGACCATGGTCAGGTTGGGGAGCTGGACCTGAACCTGGTGGTCCTCGACCTCACCGTTGAGCGCAATGCCGGTGGGCTGAGGGTCCTCGGCCGCCTGACCGTTGGCCGAGCGGGCCGGTGATGCGCAGACGCATGAAGCGTGGCTGCGCCGTCGCCGGTCGAGGTGCTTCGCTTGGCGCCCTGGGGGACGGTCCAGGTCAGATTGGCCTTGCCGGCTCTGGAGCAGGAGGTCACCGCAGAGCGCTCAGTCGGAGCTGAAAGAGCCGTCCCGGTTCCAGTCGATCCCAGCCGGCGATCTTGGTGCTCCGCCCGAGCAGCTGATCTGCTGGCTCCACTTCTGACCGATGTCGGTCCAGATGACTCGGTCCCAGTCGTCGGGCAGAGCGTCCTCGTCATCGGTGTCGGTGACGTCGTCACCCGAGGCGTCGGTCGTCTGAGCGATGCCCTCGTCGGTGTCCGTCAGAGCTCCCAGACGGACGAGCGCGGACTTGGCAGTGGCCATACGGTTCTGGTCCGCGGCCTGGCTGAGGTTGTACCAAATTCCTGGTCTCAGCCTGGTCCGGACCTGTTTGAGGCGGAATGTTGCTCTGACCGCGGCCGGATAGTAGTCCGCCGCTCCATACGGGCTGGAACACGCTACCAGCGGCGCCATAGCGTTGCCGGTGCGTCTCCCAGATCGATGTAGGAGACGACGCCGAGGGCGACGGCGCTGTTACCGCCGCCGTGAATCTCAACGTAGCCACTCTTGCTGTTGCTGATGAACATCACAGAAGAGGGCCGTAACCCCTACTGATTTGATAGCTGCACTCGCGGCATCCGGGCGCAGCTTGAGACCCCGCCCTGTTCCGGATGCCGTTGGAAATATCAAGTACTCCCACCCAGGAATTCGTGGTGCATCCAGCGGTTCGAGCGGTCTCCAGTCAGGTAGTAGGAGACATTCTGACCCGGATGTGCTGGGTTCTGGGGACTACAGAGATATATTCCTGTGATCCCTGAGGCACTCCAGTTGGAGGCTTCGGCGTCCGCGAACACCATTCCTCCATCGGGAACCTCGGTCTTGTTGGGGAGAGTTCTCCAGATCAGCTCTTGCGTGGCTGGGTGGAGGAAGTGACGACGTATGCCTGGCAGTCGATCTTGAATTGATGGGTTGATGCGTCCTGGAGATTGGCGATGCCGAGGGGCAGGTTGGATGAGGTGACATTAGGATTCTTGGCAACGCCGGCCGAGTAGTTCCTGCCATCGTTGTAGAGGCGGGCAAGACCGTCACCCCACCAGGATCCTGGCTTGTACTCGACCTGTATGCCGGCGTGTGTGGTTAGACCTGGGATCGTTGCGCCCCTGCGGCCGTGGTTCGTACGTCGGAGACTGTGCATCGACCGGTACGCCATAGGTCGCTAGAAATCTGTGAAGGGTGGACCACGTGACGCCGGATGTTCCGTCAGGGAAGGATTCTTTTCGAGTTCTCCCACCGGGTGTTGGTCATTCCTGTCCAGTCGATCCAGTCGATCACCCGAGTGAATTTTCCTCCTCCGGATGGATTGCCGTGAACAGCCTCCGCCTGGGGGACCGGAAGCGCGACAGTACCCAGTGCACGGTACTGGCCAGAGCCAGAGCGGAGATCGAGGCACCAGTCCTCAGTCTCGTCGACGCGAACTGATGCGCTGGTTGACGCGCTGACGTCAGCGCTGCCGGCGTGATCGAACGAAAAGTCGGCGAAGCATGGAGAGGTACCTCAGTCTTAGGGGCATGGGCCTTGACACGGTAGCATCAGGGAATTCCAGGGAGACTCTGGCCAAGATCCCTGCAACTCAACAGCAATCAATATTACGGTTGAGTGTCGTCACTATCTACGTCATCGGTCGGAAAGTAATTCTTCGGTGATCTTTCGACGCGAGCGAGCACGTGGTTTCCACAGGAAGAATCCCGGTGAGGGTTTGCCGTTGCTGACACGATGTTGTGCGGGACCGTGAGACGGCCGGACTCAAAGGGCTGCGCCGTCGGACGGGACTGCTTAGGATAGGTGAGGCTCAGTTACTACGTGGTGCAGGAGGATGAGGTCATGTCACAGCCCTGGGAGATCTACGACACGCTTCTTGACGGACTGCCCGGCGACGTCGTTGTGCGGGCGTCGGGTCAGGGGGCGCGTTGGACCCGTGTCCTCAACTCCGCCGGCGGTGTCGGCACGGCCTGGACCATGGATGTCCGCAGCCGCCCGGCCCTCGCTGATGGTTCGCTCGAGGACCGCCCGCTGCGCGATGTCGCTGCCCTGGTGAAGTCCTGGAACCTCGCCGAGGCCAGTATCGGCCAGGCCGCTATCAACTCCTGGTACTCGCGTGAGGAGACGGCCGCCGCCAACGGGTTCGAGCCCACCGGGGAGGGACTGACCTGGCGTCAGGTCTTCGATCCCTACCAGAAGATGATTGCCGGTAGGAAGGTCGCAGTGATCGGGCACTTCCCCTTCGCCGAGGCTGCTCTGGCCGGTGCCGGGGAGTACATCTGCCTCGAGCGCAACCTTCAGCCCGGCGACTGGCCGGACAGCGCCTGCGAGTACGTCCTGCCCGAGTGCGACGTCGTCTTCATCTCCTCGTCGAGCTTCGTCAACAAGACCGCGCCCAGGCTCATCGAGCTCTCCCGTGATGCGCACACGGTCCTCGTCGTCCTGTCGACGCCGCTCAACCAGTGCTCCTCGACTACGGTGTGGACACCGTCACCGGCTTCATCGCAGCGCGCTCGCTCTCCGACCCGGCCGCCCTGGCTGAGCTGGTGCCGGCCGGTGACATCGGACCCGGCTTCCGGGTCCACCGCCACCGGCCCTGAGACGGCATGGACAAGCCGCCGGGTGACGCGAGGGCGCGCCGCTCAGACCTGACCTGGTCGGGGTGGGAGCCCGGTGCGCACCCCCTGGTCCAGGGCGTCCCAGCGCCGCCATGTGAGCGTCGTCGAGAGTGAAGCCGATGACGTCGGCGTTGGCGATCATGCGCTCACGGTGAGTCGACTTGGGGATGACCACGAGCCCGTTCTGCAGGTGCCAGCGGATGATGACCTGGGCCGGGCTCACCCCAGGGCCTCGGCGATCCTCACGATCGTCGGGATCTGTCAGCAGTCCCGCCCGTCCCCAGCGGCGACCAGGACTCCGTGGCGATGCCCATCTGCGCGTGCGTCGGACGCAGCTCGGACTGGGACCAGCCAGGGGTGCAGCTCGATCTGGTTGACCGCCGGAACCACGCCTGTGGCCTCCACGATCCGGTGCAGGTGGTCGGGCTGGTAGTTGGAGACCCCGATGGCGCGCACCCGCCCGCTGTGAAGGATCTCGATCATGGTGCGCCAGGTGTCCACCAGGTCGATCCCGGTCGGACGTCGCCAGTGGCCAGTGGACGAGGAACAGGTCGAGAACCTCCAGTCTCAGCGCTCCCATCGTGGCGTCGAGGCTGCGCAGCGCGTCGTCGCGCCGATGGTTGGGGATTGTTGAGCTTGGAGGTGACGAACAGGTCCCGGCGCGGCAGACCGCAGGCGGCGATCGCTCGCCCCACCCCGGCCTCGTTGCCGTACATCTGGGCGGTGTCGATGTGCCGGTAACCCACCGCCAGGGGCATCGTGGACGACGCACTCGGCCTCGTCGTCGGGGATCTTGTGGGTACCCCGAGTCCCCAGCTGGGGGATGAGCACCTCCTCCCGTTGGTTCCGCGAGTCAGGGCGATGGCGGGAACGGACAGCGCGCACATGCCTCCCAGGCTACCCGCGGCGTGTCACGACGTCAGCCGGGGAGGACATGCGTTCAGTACGACGGCTCACGAGACGACGAGCGCCGCGCCGGGTCGGGAACCGGCGCGGCGCCGTCGTCGACGGATCTGGTGGTCGTCAGGCCTGAGCGTCCTCGGGGCTGATGCCGTAGCCGCCCTCCTCCTCGGTGGAGTCGGCCCAGTACTCCTCAGCCCACGGGTCCTCGACCGGCTGGCTACGACGCCACACGACGTAGGCGCCGGCAGCGGCCGCGCCGGCGACGGCGAGCCAACCCAGGGTCTTGAGCACGCGGTGCTTCTTCTGCTTCTTCACGGGAACCTCCAATGCGGCGGACTTTGCGGCAACAGCCACGCGCTGGGCGCGCTCTGTCAGGGTACCGTCCTTACCCGCGGCGGCCTGGGCAGCCACGGCGGCGCGCTGCGCACGTGGAATGTAGTCCTCGACAACCCGCTGGCGAGCCTCGTGGACCACCGGCTCCAGACGCTCCTGTGCGTCCTTGGCCCTGCGGCCCACCTCCTCAGCGGCCTTGCTCACGTGCGGGGCCGCCCACAGAGCGGCCCGCTCGGCCTGATCGACGACGGACTCGGCGAAGGCGGCAGCCTCCTTGCGCAGATGAGTAGTGTCGAGCTTCTTGTCGCAGCATGTCTTCGTCAGGCAGGACATGGTCGCCTCCCAGGTCGGATACGGATACAGACGGTCGTTGTGTAACGTGCACCAATGTTCGCACCGTTGGGCGATCGCGCCCACAAGATGTCCAGGCGTTTTGCCTGGGGTGAACAGTGCCGCACACCGCTCAGGGTTCATGCCGACAGGCGCGGGGGCGTGCCACCATGGCACCTATGGAAGCGACTCTTCACACCAACCTCGGCGATATCCGCCTGGAGCTCTACCCCGAGCAGGCACCCGAGACCGTCTCCAACTTCGTGGGGCTGGCCACCGGTCAGAAGGCCTGGACGGATCCTCGCACCGGGGAAGAGTCCCACGCGCCCCTGTACGACAACGTCATCTTCCACCGCGTCATCCCCGGTTTCATGATCCAGGGCGGCGACCCGCTGGGCACCGGCACCGGCGGTCCCGGCTACGTCTTCGACGACGAGATCGACGCCTCGCTGACCTTCGCCGCCCCTACGTCCTGGCCATGGCCAATGCCGGCCGCCGTCTGGGCAAGGGCACCAACGGCTCGCAGTTCTTCATCACCACCGCGCCCCACCGAGTGGCTTCAGGGCAAGCACACGATCTTCGGTGCCGTCACCGATGAGGGCCTCCCGCGCCGTCGTCGACGCGATCTCCGCCGTTGAGACCGACCCGCGTGACCGTCCTGTGCAGGACGTCATCATCACCTCGGTGGAGATCACCGAGTAGCGCGAGGATCGCCCGAACAGGCCGCAGTCACCAGCGCCAGGGTGTGATTCGCCCCTGTGACGCCGCCGGGACCCGCGTCCCGGCGGCGTCGTCGTACCTCGCTCACCGCATACATGCTGAGCTCTGTTCGTCACCGCCACACAGGAGTACCCGATGACCTCAACGAACTCGTTCAGCCAGCAGGCGCCGCCGGTGTGCCCCCGGCACCCGGACACGGTGGCCTACGTGCGTTGCCAGCGCTGCGAACGGCCCACCCTGCCCCGACCTGTCAGGTTCCCAGCACCGTGGGTGTGCACTGCGTGGACTGCGCACGCCGGTCGCAGGCCGGTCGGCGCCAGGCGCGCACGCTGCTGGGCGGGTGCCGTGGTCTCCAGCACCACGTCATCACCAAGGTGCTCATCGGCCTGTGCGTCGTTGCTCTACGTCGCTCGAGGTCCTCGTCCCCGGCTCAGGTGACAGACCTGGCTGGCCTTCGACTGCCGGTGGCAGCCGCCTCTGAGCCCTGGCGGTTCCTGACGACCGCATTCCTCCACGCGAACTACATGCACCTCGGCTTCAACATGTGGGCTCTGTGGGTGCTGGGCGGTGCCCTTGAGCCGGTGCTGGGACGCTGGCGCTTCACCGCCGTCTACCTGCTCAGCGCCCTGGGTGGCTCGACGGCGATCTACTGGCTCTCCTGGCCGGACACCGACTCCTGGGATCACGATGACGGTGGGGCGCCTCAGTGCGGTCTTCGGTCTGTTCTCCACCATGTTCGTGGTGCAGCGGCGCTTCGGGCGGGACACCTCCGGGGCATCGTGGCGCTCCTGGTGATCAACGGCGTTGTCTCCTTCCTCGGCGCCAACATCTCCTGGCAGGGGCACCTCGGCGGGACTCGTCGTCGGGGGAATCATCGCAGCGGTCTACGCGTGGGCGCCCCGTGGGAAGCGGCAGGCCGTGGGGATCGCCGGAACCGCGGCGGTCCTGGCGGTGCTCGTGGGACTCAACGTCGCTACGGGCCCTCATCGCCTGAGACCTGCCTGCCAGCGCCCGGACGAGGGCTGAATGACACCCGGTGGAAGAACAGACGTGTCGTTCATCCACACCTGGGGACACAGATGTGGAAACACATCGGTGTAGTTATCCACAGGTGTGTCCACACATGGGGAAAGTCGGGGTGAGTTGTGGGGACGAGTCTGTCCACTGATCCACAGGACGTCTGTGGAGTCCGCACTGGCCGGGGGACGCGAGACGGCTGTGCGAAGACGAGGCCCCGAGCCCGTGCTCGGGGGCCTCGACAGGGTCGGTCGGCGCGCTCTGGCGGACGCGCCGGGTTGTGCTACTTCCAGCGCAGCAGGCCGAGGAAGCCCGACATCATGATGAGGAAGCCGATGTAGAGGTTGCCGTTGAACAGCCAGTCGGTGGCGTGGTGCTTGGCGAAGTACGGCAGCGGGTACAGACCGTTGAACAGGTAGGTGGTGACCACCCACAGCAGTCCGATGACCATGAGCGTCACCATCGTGGGGGCGTACCAGCGCGGTGAGGCGGTGTCCTTGACCTTGGTGGGTGTACGTGAGACCCGGTTCGCCGCAGCGCGGGACTCCTCCTCGAGGGCCTTGGCCGCCTTGGCCGGGTTGCCCGAGCGCTCAGGGTGCTTCTTCTTCGACGACGAGCTCTTCTTCGTGTCCTTGTCCGCCTTGTCCTTCTTCTCGGAGGCGGTGGCGATCTTCTGGGAGTCCTTCTCTGAGCTCTTCGCGCCGCTCTTGCCGGAGCTCTTCTTCGAGACCTTCTCCGAGCCCTTGTCGGCGTCGTCCTTGGTGGACTTCTTCTCCGAGGTCACCCTGGGTCTCCTCACTGGTTGGGGGTGGTGGCGCCGGACCACCGCAATACATCCGGGCCTAGCCTAGGACATGCGAAGAAGCTTCCTCACGGTGTGCTCTGTGATACGTCCACCACTCCCGGCTGGTCATGGGCGGGGTGTGTCACCTTAGACTGGCCGCTAACCCGATGATGTCTCAGTCTCGAGGAGGGGCGATGGCTAGAGGAGGTCTTGTGCGACATCGTGCACCTGGCCAGAGCCGTGCTGTACGAATCTTCAACGGTACCTTGACCGGGATCGGCGAGCTGCTCATCACCGCCGGTCTCGTCGTCGCGCTGTTCCTCGTCTGGCAGCTGTGGTGGACCGGTATCGACGCCAATGCCAGTGCGCAGGCGGTGGCCACCCAGTTCCACGACAAGCAGGTCGAGTCCCCGAAGACCGAGGGCACCAAGCACTACGACGATCCCCCGGTGATGGAGAAGGTCGGTTACGGCGAGACCATCGGGATGCTCGTCGTCCCCAAGTGGTACGGCGTCACGAACAACAACATGCCCATCATGGAGGGCACCGGCTCCGACGTCCTGGACCAGGCGGCGGCAGGGCCACTACCCCTGACACCCAGCAGCTCGGGGAGCTGGGGCAACTTTCGCCATCGCCGGGACACCGCCGCACCTACGGCAACTCCTTCCGCCGCATCGACCTTCTCCAGGAGGGCGATGAGATCGTCGTCTCCACCGCCAACACCTGGTACGTGTTCAAGGTGACCGGTCACGAGCTCGTCCAGCCCGAGCAGGTGGAGGTCATCGCCCTGGTGCCCAACCAGCCCGACGTCCAGCCAACCGAGCGGTACATCACGCTGACCACCTGCCACGGGTCGACCACCGGCGAGTTCGGCAACGACCAGCGCTGGATCGTCCACGCGAAGTTCGAGTACTGGATGGACCGCGCCGAGGGCGCCCGGCGTCGGTGCTCAACGACCCAGGGGTCAACTGATGTACGGCTTCATCTGGCGCCACCTGCCCGGGCCGGCCTGGCTCAGGGCCATCGAGGCACTCATCCTCATCGCCGGGATCGTCTACGTGCTCATGCAGTACGTCTTCCCTGGGCCAACGCCACCTGGCACATCTCCGGCAACGCCGACGTCGGCTGACGCCCTGCCTGGCTAGCGCGACCGCTCTCAGCGGTCGCGCCCCATTCTCGGGAGGATCCTTCGCCTCGGCCACCCTCCACGGCATACTGCCTGCGGGTGATCCCGTCAACCGTCGGATCGGACATGGGGCCACGTCATGATCGACGTCGAGGAGCGCCGTCAGTGAGATGGCCCGGCTGGAGTGTGAAGGTTGAGGCGATTTCAGTGAGGCTTGGTGGATTCTTCGTGTGAAGGTCGGTGAGCCTCGGCGTCGGACATGCGTATGGGGACAGAACGCACGTGGGGGACAGGAATCCTGTCCCCCACGCGTGAAATGTCCCCTGTCAGTGAGCGGAGGACGCCGGGCTCAGGCCAACGAGGGCTGGAGGCCGAGCGTGCCCACGAGGTGCTCGCGGTAGGCCGGGGAGCTGACCCTGTCCAGCCAGGCCCGGGCCTCGGCCAGACGGCCCTCGATGCCCAGGCGCTCGATGACCTCCTCGTTGTTCTCCGCGGTGTAGAAGCGGGTGAGATCCTCAATGGCCTGGTGGGCCTGGCGGGTGTCGCGGGCGACCTTGGCATCCAGGCGCGCCGCGTACCACGACGAGCTCAGGATGTTCTCGCGCTCGAACAGGGCGCGGAACTCCGGGCTCGTCAGGTTCCCAGCCCTCACGGGAGGTGCCGTCGATCATGATCTCCAGCAGGGCCCGCAGCGGCGGCACGGCCCACTCGATGGAGCCGTCGGCCCGGTAGTGCTCGGCCACCACCTTGTGCGTGGTGACGATGATGTCCACCGAGTCGGCGAAGACCGCCTCGTCCTGCAGCTCGGGACGCAGCATCTCCTCGGTGAAGACGACGTCGGGGTGCAGGAAGATCCGCCCGAAGAAGGTCGAGGCGAAGGCCTGGTTCATGCGGTAGCCCAGGCGCGAGGCCTGAACGAGTGCGGCCCTCGTGCTCGAAGTCCTCGATGCGCTCGAGGTAGCCGCCCTCGATGAGGCTGCCGGCGTCGCGCTCCTCGGTGCTCATACGGGAGAAGATCTCCGGGATGAGCAGCGAGATGTCGTGGGCCACCTGGACCTTCGGGCCGATGTAGCCGGCCGAGGACAGCCAGCCGTCGTAGCCGCTGAGGGCGTAGGACAGCAGGGCCGCGTTGAGGTCGTAGATCGCCGGGCAGTGCGTTGAACGGGGACTTGGTGAGCGCCCCCTCGCTGCCGGCGCCCGTGGTCGAGGGGGACTTGCCGGTCATGGAGGAGATGAACTCCATGAACAGCTCGGGCAGCTCCATGTAGTGCAGCGGGTTGTAGGCGCACAGCGGCGGAACCCCGTCCTCGGGCGGGTTGTTGCGGCGGCCGGCGGCGACGACGTCGACGCTGTGGCGCAACGGCATGTCCAGAGCTACGTCGCGGAAGAGATGGTTGGTCAGGTCCGCCAGTATCACGTCCTTCGGGTTGGCGATGTCGGGGCGCACCTGGAGGTAGCGCGGGTTCTTGGTGGGGGTCCCGTTGACCAGACGCGGGTCGGCCGTGAGACCCAGTAGGGTCTCCTCGGCGGGGTCCTCGGCCTCGGGCAGGGTCGGCGGCACGGGCCACGAGGTCCTGCATGGGCTGGGTGAAGCAGGACAGGCCGGGGGCGTCGGCGCATCGCCCGGGCGTCGTCGGGCGTGAGCGGCTCGAAGTTCGAGATGAACAGGTCCGCCTGAGGGTCGGACATGTCCGACTCGGTCTGCTTGTCGTAGCCGCGCACGATGGCGTCGTCGGGCCGCTGGAAGAGCAGGGACTCGCAGTTGGTGACGAACTTGCGCGACAGCGGCGAGTCCGGGGTCGACACCAGGCCGCCGGGGGCCACGATCGAGGCGGTGATGTCGTCCTCGGTCTGGACCTTGGCGGCCGGGGAGAAGTCCGGGCGCAGGGACAGCAGGCGCCAGGCGCCGTCGTCCTCGAAGCCCACGCGCAGCATGTTGACCTTGATGACCTCACCGTCCAGGCGCAGGGAGTTGCCCTTGCGGCCGTTGATGATGCCCACGGAGAAGTGGCTGCGCCAGTCCTGGCCCCAGCTGGGCTGGTAGAAGCGCTTGACGGTGAAGATGAGCTCCTTGATGTGGGCCGGGATCGACTCCAGGAAGGCGTTGTATTCGTCGGTGTACAGCGACGACGGCGTCAGCAGCTGATGACGCTTCCCAGCGAGCGGCGCTCGGAGAGGATCGAGCGGTGGTTGTCGCTCTTGTTGGCCGGGTCGACGAAGCGGTCGGCGTAGTTGCCGTCGAGGATCCTCTGGACGGTGTCGAAGTCCTCGTCGACGTCGCCGACGTAGGCCTCACCGAAGACGAAGGCGTCCAGGAGGGACTTGGAGATCTCCGACTTGCCGCCGCCGGAGACGGTGGCCGGCTTCAGGGCCTGCGTGGACCAGGGGGCGGTGCCCACCAGGTGCCACTGGGTGGCGTCGCCCTCGCGGTGCTTGGCGTGGATCCGGTAGCCGTTGGGGAGCCACATAGGGTGTTGCTCACCAGCAGCGGGATCGAGGTCTCCTGACCGTCGGAGCGGGTCCAGGTGATCGTCTGGTTGCGCATCGAGTAGTGGGCGCCGGCGGGACCAGGACCACGGTCGGATCGTCGATGGCGACGGCGGAGCCGTCCTCGCGCACCTCGAAGCGGCCGGGATTGCGCTCGACGACGTGCTCGAGGGTCAGGCCCTCGGGCGTGTGGGTGTCGGTGTACTCCTGGCTCAGGTTGTAGCGCGGGTATGCGACGGCGCCGCCGGCGTGCTCCTCCTCCACGCAGCCGAAGAGGTTGGCCGAGTACCCGATCTGGGTCTTGACCTCCTTCTTGCAGTAGCCGAAGTAGTTGTCCGCGATGACGGTGACGATGACGCCGCGCTCGTCGCGAGCCACGCACTTGAAGGCCTTGCCGCCGTTGTAGAGCTCGTCCTCGCTCTTCCAGCACTGGCCGTCGCGGCGCTGACGCTCGGTGGCCTCCTCCCAGGAGGGCAGGCCCAGCCCTTCTTGGTCAGGGTGGTCAGGTGCGGGGCGAGGATGACGCAGCCGGTGTGGCCGGTCCAGGACTCCGGGGCCAGGAGGAGTCGTTCTCCGGCAGGTAGGGGTCGCCGCCGTTGCCGAAGATGCCTCGACGAAGTCCAGGTTGGAGACCAGGCCGCCGGGGGCGATGAAGCGGATTTCCATGGAGCGCTCGGCGGAGAAGCCGGGGACCTCGGGCACGACGACGGGGCGCAGCAGCAGGGACACGAAGCAGCGTGCCGGGTCCTTCTGCCTCGAGGCCCACGGCAGCGTCAGCAGGTCGTCGGGGGCCTCGACGGCGTGGGCCAGCAGACGGGCGAAGACGTCGCGCGGGACGGCGATCTTGTCATCGGGGATCGGCAGGCCCCCTCGGCGACGTGGAAGACGCCGGCGGTGGTGCGGCGGTCGTTGCGGGGTTGTGCAGCACGCCGCCGAGCACCTGAAAGCTCTCGACGTAGTCGGAGGTGAAGCTGGTGGAGTCCGCCGGCAAGGACAAAGCCCGCGCCAGGCCGGGCTGGTCCAGGACGAAAGTCGAGCGCGGCAGCTGCGGTGCGGCGGCCGCGCCCTCCAGGTAGGAGTCGAGGAAGGTCTGGATGCGCTGGTCGGCAGCGCAGGGGCGGTGGGCCAGTCGGCGGGAGAGCTCGCGCTGGCGCGCCAGAATCGGGGACATGAGAAGGTCCGCCTCACTCTGCTCGACCTGTGCCGGGGCGGAGATCCCCAGCAGCTCCAAACGCAGGGCGATGGCGGAAGTAGTGGCCGCGTCTGTAGTTGTCATGGCACGAGCCTAGCCAGACGCGCTGACACGGTCCTGTTACGTTCTGCCTAGAAAGACGTCTTCAGCGGTGTGTTCGACGCTCGCACCTGCCGGCCGGTCGTTCACCGTCCGTATCCGCCGGCAGGCGTCCGCCGAGCGCTCACGACAGGATCAGCTGGGACAGGGCAGTCCCACGAGGCAGGAGGTGAGGACCCCGATGAGCCCGGGGCACCAGGAAGGAGTGGTTGATGACGTACTTGCCGATGTGCGTGGTGCCGGTGGGGTCGAAGCCGATCGCCGCCAGGTCCGAGGGGTAGGTGGGCAGGATGAAGTACCCGTAGGAGGCACCGATGAACCCGACGACGACGACCGGGCTCACCCCGAGCGACAGGGGCCATGGGAGCGACGATGAGCAGGCCGGCCGCCTGAGAGTTCACCAGCTTGCCGATGATGAACAGAACGATGGCGTACATCCACACGTGGTGGGACAGGACGCCGGCGAGGCTGTGCTCCAGGTCCTTCAGGTGGGCGTGGACGACCGTCTCGGTCATCCAAGCGACCCCGAAGATGGAGAACATGGCGGTGGCTCCGGCCTTGAACACGGCGGTGGAGGCGATCTTGCCGGCCTGCACCTTGCAGGTCAGCAGGATGAGCGCCCCGGCGGCGAGCATGACCATCTGGATGACCAGGTTCATGCTCAGACGCCCATCGCGCCGCCATCGCCCGTGGGGAACTCGGGACGCAGCACCTCGAAGGCGCCCAGGACGACGACGGCGGCGATGGCTCCCAGGAAGATCCAGGTGGCGCGGTAGGCCTCGGGCGGGAACACCTGCCGATGAGGGTCTCGGAGCTGGAGTGGACGGCGGCGCGGAACTCCGGGTCCTCCAGGCGCTTCTGATACTCCTCGTCCTTGTCCAGGTCCTTACCCCGGCGCATCGACCACAGGGAGGCCAGGAGCACCCCGCACAACGACGCCGGGATGGAGATCGCCAGGATCTGGAGGACCGACCAGTGCCGGTCGGTGTTCTTGGCGATGATGGAGACGATCGAGACCGTGGCGACCGAGACCGGCGAGGCTGTGATGCCCATCTGGGCGGCGACCGAGGAGGCGGCCATGGGGCGTTCGGGTCGGATGTCCTTCTTGATGGCGATGTCCGCGATGATCGGGAGCATCGTGTAGACGACGTGGCCGGTCCCGCACAGGACGGTGAGGAACCAGGTGACGCACGGCCCCAGGATGGTGATCTGCTCGGGATGTCGGCGCAGGACCCGTTCGGCCACCTGCATCATGACGTCCAGGCCGCCGGACTGCTGGAGGGTGGCGGCGCACCCGATGACGGCCAGGATGGTGAGGATGACGTCGACCGGAGCCTCGCCCGGCTCCAGGCGGAAGCCGAAGACGAGGACCAGCAGCCCGATCCCGGCGATGAGACCGAGGGCGATCCCGCCCTTCTTCGCCCCCAATGATGAGGGCAGGCGAGGGATGATGACGACTTGAAGGATGATGCTGAGGGTCTGAAGGGCTGAGCTGGCGTCCATGGCGGATCTCCCCAGTGAGCTGGACGGGCGATAGCCGGCGCTCCTCGAGCAGGCGAGGAGCTGATGTGCGGAACTGACACCTGTCAGCGCTGTGTCCAGTGTCTCACCGTCAGTCGGGACCATTGTCCTGGTTGACATCAGCTGACATCGGACGCTTCGCCCGGCTGGGCGCGAACTCACATTCTGTCTCCGCAGGATCCGCCGTACGGCACTCAAAGCCCGTGAGCGTGCTGGTCGGGAGCCGATCAGGGTGAGTTAAGGTAACGCTGAGCAGGAGCGTCATGGCCGTTTCCCAGGCATACGGCGCTACCGTCACTCCCCACTGTTCCCCATACTGGACCGCAGTCGACGCCCGGTGCGGCTTGTCCGCAGCGATCGCGCTTGATCGCCGTCGACGTCTTTGCAGGGACGGCGATCAGCGCCCGAGTCGGCGCCGACAGCCAATATCGGTCATGATGGGACCTCAGCCGCAACCGGAGCGTTATCCCCGCGCCGTCGTGGCACCCAGTCATCTCCGCTGACAGTCAACCGAGAACGAGGAGCGCGTGGCAGAAGGCACGAACGGGGGCGGACCCAGCCGCCCCGTCGGCAAGAAGCTGACCCAGGTGGCCAGCGCCGGTCGGCAGGCGCTGAGCAGGGCCTCGGGGTCTGGCGGAAAGTCCGGAAAAGGTCGCAAGCCCTCGCAGGCCGAGCGATCCAGGACGCCGCCCGGGGCGCAAGCGCCGTTTCTTCAACTACCCCCGCGCGGGCAAGGGCAAGATCCATCGCTGGATCCCCAGCTGGCGATTCGTCCTGGGCACCTTCCTGCTGGGAGTCCTGAGCCTCATCGGTGCCTTCATGTGGGCCTACAACACCGTCAAGGTGCCCAAGCCCAGCGAGTTCGCGCTGGCTCAGAGCAGCACGGTCTACTACGCCGACGGAACCAATGAGTTGGGGAAGTTTGCTGAGATCAACCGGCAGTCCGTGGACGCCTCCACCCTGCCGGACTACGTGGGCAACTCGGTAGTGGCCTCCGAGGACCGCTCCTTCTACTCCAACCAGGGCGTCGACCCCAAGGGCATCGCTCGCGCCCTGTTCAACAACCTGCGCGGAGGCGACACCCAGGGCGCCTCAACCCTGACGCAGCAGTACGTGAAGAACTACTACGTCGACACCACGAGCTCCTACAGCGGCAAGTTCAAACAGGCCATCATGGCCATCAAGATCGATCGGGAGAAGTCGAAGAAGGACATCCTGGGCGACTACCTCAACACGGTCTACTTCGGCCGCGGTTCCTATGGCATCGAGGCCGCCTCGAAGGCCTTCTTCGACAAGTCCGCCAAGGACCTCAGCCCGTCCGAGACCGCGCTCCTGGCGGGGATCCTGCCGTCCCCCAGCGCCTGGGACCCGGCCGAGAACCCCGAGAAGGCCCAGGAGCGCTGGTCGCGAGTCCTGCAGTTCATGGCCGATGACGGCTACATCACCCAGGAGCAGTACAACACCGCCAAGCAGGCGGGCATGCCGCACACCATTGAGCCCCAGACCAAGCAGGTGTATGCCGGGAGCAACGGCTACCTGCTCCAGATGGTGCGCACCGAGCTCCAGGACAAGGCCGGTCTCTCACCCGAGCAGATCGACACCGGTGGCTTCAAGATCGTCACCACGATCAACAACAAGGATCAGGCTGCTGCCGCACACATCATGGAGGACCAGCAGCGATTCGGAGGGGCCTCGCCGAACCTGCGCAAGGCGCTGGTGTCCATCGATCCCACGACGGGGGGCCTTCTGGCGCTCTACGGCGGGGAGAACTATCTGACCAGCCAGGTCAATACGGCGACCGATGCCATCGCTCAGGCCGGCTCCACGTTCAAGCCCTTCGCACTGGTGGCCGCCCTGGAGAACGGGTGGGCTCTGGAGAGCAGCTATCCGGCCACCTCGCCGATGACCATCGAGGGGCACGAGTTCCAGAACTTCAAGAACGTCTCCTTGAAGTCGGCCAGCCTGACCCAGGCCACGGAGCAGTCGCTCAACACGCCCTACCTCCAGCTCAACCAGGGACCTGTCCAACCAGGTCGACCTCGCAGGCGACGGCCGAGGTCGCCAACCGTGCCGGCTATCCCAAGAACACGGCTGGACTGAAGTCCGATGAGGAACGGGAGTTCGTGCAGAACGTCCTGGGATCGGCCTCACCGCACACCATCGACATCGCCTCGGCCTACTCCACCTTCGCCGCCCAGGGAGTCAGACGTGATGCTCACATCGTCGCCACGGTGAAGAACTCCGACGGCGCGGACCGCTACACGGCTGCGACCGCCGGGAAGCGGGAGTTCGAGGAGGACGTCATGGCGGACACGACCTATGCCCTCGAGCAGGGTCGTCTCCGGTGAGAACGGCAGTGCGGACAAGGTTGAGGCCGCGATGGACCGTCCGGTCGCCGCGAAGACCGGGTCGTCATCGGACAACAAAGTCCGCCCAGTTCGTGGGCTTCACCCCTCAGGTGGTCACAGCGGTCACCCCTCTACCAGACCGGTGATGACGGTGCGGAGGAGTCGATCACGCCCTGGGGCGAGTACGACGGATCACCGGCTCGACCTCATCCGGCGGACATCTTCATCGACTACATGAAGGTCGCCCACGAGGGGCTTGAGGTTACGAGTTCCCTCGAGCCGGCCGAGATTCCCGCCACACGTGGCGGCAGCACCGCGAAGCCCACAGGAGAGCCGGAGGACGAGGGAGACTCAGCTCCCCACCGCTCAGCCCGAGGAGACTCAGGCCCCACCGCCGAGCCCACGCCCGAGGCGACGCAGCAGGTACGCAGCCAGGTGGCGAGCAGATCTGCCCCTCCCACGAGCGGAGACGACTTCGGCAACGGTGACGGCAACGGTAATAATAACCGCGGCGGTGCCGGCGGGGGAGCAGGGGCGACGACGACAACAACCGCAGGGGTGCCCTGGTGGGGATAACGACGGCAACAACAACCGCGGAGGTAACAACGGCGACAACAACAACAACAACGGGGGCAATAATCCGGAGGAAATAACAACGGCAACGGTGGCGGCGCACAGCAACCGGGCCGCGGTCAACTCGAGGCGGCGTCAGATAGGTCGGTCTCCCGATGTGGCTGAGGCCCTGCGTTCCCGTAGGTACCTGACGGTGGGCCGACGACGTGTTGTCATGGCACGTCGTCGGCCCACCGTCTCGGCTTTCAGGGGTCCACGGGTTGTCCGGTAAGGTGGCGAACTGGCTGTGTCGTCGGGCGGACGAGCCTTTTTCCGCCGGATGGTGCGCCGCACGCATCACCCTCCTGTCACGGAAGGACCGTGACCGCCACGACCAGAGGAGGTGGGTACCAAGCATGCGTCACTACGAGATCATGATCATCCTCGACCCCGAGACGGACGAGCGCACCGCCACGCGACGCTCGAGAAGTTGCTGCAGGTCGTCCCCAGCAACGGGGGCACCGTGGACAAGGTCGACATCTGGGGCAAGCGCCGGCTGGCTCTACGACATCAAGAAGAAGTCCGAGGGCTTTCGCCGTCGTGGACATGACCACCACGCCTGAGACCGCCCAGGAGCTCGACCGCCAGCTCGGTCTCAACGAGACCGTTCTGCGCACAAGCTGCTGCGTCCCGAGGCCTGGAGCCTCTACCGGGAACGGAGACAACGCCATGGCCGGAGACACCATCATCACCATTGTCGGGAACCTCACCGCGGACCCCGAGATGCGCTTCACGCCCTCCGGGGCAGCGGTGGCCTCCTTCACCGTCGCCTCCACGCCGCGCACCTTCGACCGCCAGGCCGGTGAGTGGAAGGACGGGGAGACCTTGTTCATGCGCTGCTCGATTTGGCGCGACGCCGCGGAGAACGTGGCCGAGTCGCTGACCAAGGGCACGCGCGTCATCGTCCAGGGCCGGCTGGTCCAGCGCTCTTCACCACCCGTGAGGGCTGAGAACCGCACGGTGGTGGAGATGCAGGTCGATGAGATCGGCCCCTCCCTGCGCTACGCCAAGGCCCAGGTCCAGCGCCAGCCGCGCGGGGGCGGTCAGGGCGGCTTCGGCGGCCAGGGCGGACCCCAGGTGGTGGCTTCGGCAACCAGGGCGGATACAACCAGGGCGGCCCCCAGCAGGGCGGCTACAACGGCGGTGGCGGCTTCGGCGGCCAGGGCCAGTCCGGGTACAACGCCCCCGCCGGCGGCGCCGCGGACGACCCGTGGGCCACGGGCGGATCCACCTCCTTCGGTGACGAGCCCCTTTCTGAGCCCGCGACGACGTCGACCCGTTCCCACACAATCACACTTTTCATCTCGTAGAGCGCCCAGGCGCTCAGACCAAGGAGTACCACCATGGCGAAGCCCCAACTTCGCAAGCCGAAGAAGAAGGTCAGCCCCGTCAAGGCCATCAAGGTCGGCACCATCGACTACAAGCGACACCGCCACGCTGCGGAAGTTCATCTCCGACCGCGGCAAGATCCGCGCCCGTCGCGTCACCGGCGTCTCCGTCCAGAGCAGCGCAAGATCGCCTAAGGCCGTGAAGAACGCCCGCGAGATGGCTCTGCTGCCCTACTCGAGCTCGGCTCGCTGATCGGAGGCTCGCGCAATGACCACCAAGCTCATCCTCACCCAGACGTCTCCCACCTCGGCTCCGCTGGCGAGGTCGTGGAGGTCGAGGACGGCTACGCCCGTAACTACCTCCTGCCCCGCAAGCTGGCCACCCCGTGGACCAGGGCGCCCAGCGCCAGATCGACCAGATGACCGAGGCGCGCCGCAAGCGCTCCATCGAGTCCCTCGAGCACGCCCAGACCGCCCGCGCCTGGCTGCAGGAGAACGTCGTCACCGTCTCCGCCACCGCCGGTGACAACGGCCGCCTCTTCGGCGCCGTCACCACCGCGACCCTGGCCGACGCCGTCAAGGCCGCCGGCGGCCCCTGCCGTCGACCGTCGCAAGATCCAGGTCGTGCCGCCGATCAGTCGACCGGCCGTCACAGCGCCTCCGTCGCCTGCACGCCGACGTCGTGGCCCTCTCGAGGTCAACGTCGTCCCGCGCGCTGAGCGCCGGGCATCTTCCGCCGTCGGGCCGGGCCTCCTTTCGGGAGGTACCCGGCCCGACGACGTCGCTGATCGTCCGGTTCGTAGGGTGGGCGCGCGTTCGTACCCTCTACCCTCGAACGCGCGACCCTACCCTACGAACGCGCGGGAGGATCTAGTGGGATAGTAGTGGGGAAGGACGCGGCGAGAGGCCGATCAGTGGCGCGCAGGCGGTGCCGCGGGCACGCAGGTGGTGGTGGCGCGCGGTGCGAAGACCCAGGCGAAGGCGATCCACAGCAGCACCAGGCCGGACGCCGAGCCGTCAGCTCCCCGGCAGTGCGCCGCCTCCGATGAGCAGCGCGAGCGGGGACGTAGGGCGCCAGCGTCAGCAGACCCGCCCAGGCCAGGTAGCCGTCGCCGGCGCCCATGAGCACGCCGTCGAGCAGGTAGACCACTCCGGCCAGCGGCAGCGCGCTCGCCGCGACCAGAAGCGTCGGGGTCGCGGCCACGATGACGCCCGCGTCCGAGGTGAAGGCGCGGGGCAACCAGGCTGCGCCAGCCGCCATGAGCACCCCTGATGAGTACGCCGGTCCCGGCGCCCCAGGCCGGCATCCGCCGCAGGAGCTCGTCAATGGACCAGCCCGCCGTGGCTGAGGCAGTCCGAGCGTCCTCCTCGGTGCCGGTCGCGGCAGTCGGTCGTGGCCGAGGCATCCCCGGCTCTCTGCGCCCGCCCCCAGGGCGGTGCCGATGAGCGCCTGCGCCGCCACGGCCAGCGCGTCCAGGGCGAAGGCCGCGAAGGTCCACAGGGCGTTGACCACCTGATGCGCGGCCAGCGACACGTCCTCGAGCGCCGTCGCCGCCCACACGGTCGCCAGGATCGCCACCCTGAGGCTCAGGGACCGGATGAGCAACGGCGTCCCTGCTGCCCAGCGAGGCCCGCGAGACCCTCGCGGTGGGGGAGGAGGCTCGACGTCGGCCGCTCGGGCCTCGCGGATGATGGGAGCGGGCCAGCGCCAGCGCCATGACCGTCTGCGCGATCGCGGTGCCGGCGCCCGAGCCCGCGATCCCCATCCCGACGCCGTAGAGCAGGATCGCGTTGACGACGACATTGAGGACCGCCCCGGCGGTCGCCACGACGAAGGGCGTGCGCGTGTCCAGCAGGCCGCGCAGCACGCCGGTGGCCGCCAGGACCACGAACATGCCCGGCAGTCCCGGGCAGGAGGCGCGCAGGTAGGCGACGGCGGCCTGGGCCACCGGGCCGTGGGCTCCCATCACCTCAGTGAGCCAGGGGCACCCACTCCGAGGAATGCTCCCGCCCCCAGCCCCAGCAGGAGGCGCCAGCCACATCCCGTCGACGCCGGCCCGCAGGCCCCTGCGTGCGACGGCCCGCCCCTGAACAGGCGCGCCGTCGTCGCCGTCGTGGCGTAGGCCAGGAAGACGAACAGGCCCACCGTCGTCGTCAGGATCGTGGAGGCCAGCGACAGGCCGGCCAGGCTCACCGCACCGAGGTGACCGACCATGGCCGAGTCCGCCAGGACGAAGAGCGGTTCGGCGATGAGCGCCCCAGCGCGGGCAGGGCCAGGGACAGGACCTGGCGGTTGAGGCTGGTGGAGGCGGGCCGGTGTCGAGCACGGCCCCCATTGTGGACCAGGGTGGGCTCACAAGGGCATCGCAAGGTTCCGACGCCCTTGACGCGTGGGGTGGAGCCGCACGGGTCCCGGCTCACTCGACGGCTCCTGCCGTCACCACGCGTCGGCGCACGTGCGAGCCGGGATCGAGCACCGAATGCGTCTGCTCCGAGGTGGTCCTCGCGACTCTTCACGATCAGGTTGAGGATGAGGTCGAAGGGCGGGTTGTGGACGTGATCGAACCGACTGCGCACCCCGATTCTCCTGGGGATTGCATAACTATTCCTCCTTGCGGAAAGTACTAGAAGGCTGAACAAATCCTGAAGATATGCTCGGTGGGGCCACTGTTCGTGCGAGGTGGGGGACTCTGGGGATAACTGGCGAGGACCACCCTGTGGGAGGAGAACGACAAACGGTGTGGACCTCAAGTCGAACGTGATGTTTGTCCACAGGTTTACCCACTTGTCCACAGATCACATTGTGATGTCGTGGGAAGTACCTATAGGAAGTCTGAACTCCACAAATCGCTGTCATATCAAGGAAAAGTAGCCTCGCTGTTGGAACGGCTGCCCAGGTGCACACATCTGTGTCCACAGCGTATCCACCTCTGTCCCCAGGCTTCGGGGTCTTCCCACAGGAGGGGTGCCGATATCCCCAGCGCTGGTGAACTTGAGAGTTTGCGAGGCCTCCCCGATGGCGTTATCGTCACGCGCGCGCTCCACGCGGGCGAGGCGTCTTCCCGGTGCGGGACGACGTCGTCGGGAGCGGTAGGGACGGGCCGGTACCAACCGGTGTGACAGTGCGGAAGGTGGCCGGATGGACAACGGCATGGGCGGGCAGACCGGCTCGGACAGCGCCGGCGGCGGAGGCGTCCGCACCGACAGCTCCGCCTCGACCGCCTCCCACCCCAGGATCTCGAGGCCGAGATGGCCACGCTCGGCGGCATGCTCCCGAGCAAGGGAGGCCATCACCGACGTCATCGACGTCCTGCGGGGCCCGGAGTTCTACCGCTCGGCCCACGAGTCGATCTTCGACGCGATCGTCGAGGTCTACAACCGCCCGAGCCCGCCGACCCGCTCATCGTGGCCGACGAGCTCTCCAGGCGCGGCGAGCTCGAGACGCATCGGCGGCGCACCTTACCTGGCCTCCCTCATGGCCACCGTCCCCACCGCCGCCAACGCGCGGCTACTACGCCCGCATCGTCAGGACAAGGCGCTCATGCGCGGCCTGGTACAGGCCGGCACCCGCATCACCCAGCTGGGGTACTCCACCGACGCCGGCGACATCGCCGAGCTCTGTCACCCTGGCCGAGGCCGAGGGTCTACTCGATGGCCCACCACGACGGCGAGAGGAGGACCACGTCGCCGTCTCCGAGCTCCTGGGTGAGGCCAACCTTGAGATCGAGGCCGCCCAGAACCGCGACAACGGGGCGCTCACCGGTGTCCCCACCGACTCATCGAGCTCGACGAGCTCACCGGCAGGGCTCCACCCCGGCCAGATGATCATCGTGGCCGCGCGCCCCGCCATGGGTAAGTCCACGCTCGCCGTCGACTTCCCCGCCGCTCGGCCTCGATCCACCACGGCATCACCAGCTGCTACTTCTCCCTGGAGATGGGGCGCATGGAGCTCATGATGCGCATCCTGGCCGCCGAGTCCAGCGTGGACTTGAACAAGCTGCGTGGCTCGCGCCAGATGGAGGACCGGGACTGGACCGACGTCGCCGTGGCCTACAACCCCGTTTCCAACGCGCCGCTGTTCATCGACGACTCGCCCAACCTCACGATGCCGGAGATCCGCTCCAAGGCGCTGCGCATGAAGCAGCAGCACAACCTGGGGCTCATGGTCATCGACTACCTCCAGCTCATGAGCTCGGGCAAGCGGGTTGAGTCGCGTCAGCAGGAGGTCTCCGAGTTCTCCCGGTCCCTCAAGCTGCTGGCCAAGGAGCTGGAGATCCCGGTCATCGCCGTCGCCCAGCTCAATCGCGGCCCAGAGCAGCGCACCGGCAACAAGCCCCAGATGAGCGACCTGCGCGAGTCCGGCTCCCTGGAGCAGGACGCCGACATCATCATCCTGCTCCACCGCCCGGAGTACTACAACAACGAGGAGCGCCTCGGCGAGGCCGACATCATCGTGGCCAGCACCGCAACGGGCAGACCCGCACCATCCCGGTGGCCTTCCAGGGGCACGTCTCGCGCTTCGCCAACATGGCGCGCGACGTCACCCCCGAGCCCGCCTACGAGTAGGCCGGCCGGGCGCCGTCGGGAGCCGGGAGGCGCACCGTGCGCAGGCGCAGGGTGCTCACTGTCCAGCTCGTCGTCGTCAGTAGGAGGGCCATGGCCGCGCCGTGTGCCAGTCCACGGTGCAGGTAGGCGCCGGCGTCTGGCCCCAGGTTCTCCACGACGACGCTGGCCAGCTCCCGGGTCGACCACAGTGGCAGGATGCGGGTCCAGCCCTCGGAAGGGTCGACGAGGACCTGGACCGCCATGACCGACAGCAGCAGGAGCGCGCCCCTCCAGATCCTCGGGACCAGGGCGGCCGCCAGCGAGCCCAGGGGAGTGGCCACGGTGGCCGTCAGTAGCAGCATGACCGGTACCGCGCCCGGGTGGGTGAGCTCATCGCCGATCGTGGTCAGGACGAGGCAGCTGTAGAGCAGGCTGAGGACCCACCCCAGGCTGAGGATGGCGAGGTAGCGGCCCAGCAGCAGGACTGCTGGCGGCGCCCCGCTCACGGTGAGACGGCGGTCCACCGACCGGGAGGAGACCTGCGTGAACAGTGCCAGAGTCGCCACGCCCATCCCAGCCCTGATTGACAGCAGCCGGATGGCGGTCCAGTGCGTCTCCAGGCGCACCAGGTAGAAGGTCAGCGGCAGGAGGGTCGCCAGCGCGAGGGCGCCGCGTCGTCGGCGTGAGCTCGCGCAGGGTGATGAGAGCAACGAGGGCAGTGGTCGCCGCTGTCGGCCGGGATCGGGTGCCCTTGGTGTGAGGCAACTCGGGCGGCGACGTGGGTGACTGAGGAGACTGTGTGCTCATGCGGGTTCCTTCCGCCATGTTGATCGGGATGTCCATCGGGGCGTCCGGCGGGCGCTGTCCTGCGGGGCCGGTAGCTCGACGACGCGGTCGACCAGGTCGACGTCGCGCAGCAGGTGGGTGACCAGCAGGACGCCTGCGCCCGAGGCGCGCCAGGCCGAGATGAGTGCCCACAGGTCCTCGTAGGCCAGGGGCGTCCAGGCCCTGGTAGGGCTCGTCCAGCAGGAGCAGGTCGGGTGCGTCGAGCTGGGCGAGGGCGACGTTGAGCTTCTGCTGGGTCCCGCCTGAGAGCGTTCCGGCAGTCTGGCCTCCGTTAGCGGTCCAGCCCAGGCGGTTCAGGAGCCGGTGACCTGTCGAGATCGACCGGCGTGGCGCACGCTGCGCGCCGCGCCGAAGATCCGGAGGTGCTCGTCGACCGTCAGTAGCGGCGCGCAGGGAGTCGAGCTGAGGCGCATAGCCGAAGCGCGGTGTCTCTCGATGTGTCCGCCGCTCGCGCGCAGCAAGCCTGCGCAGAGCTGGAGCAGGGTCGACTTGCCGGCGCCGTTGGCTCCGACGACGGCGACGACCTCGCCCTGGCGCACCGTGAGGTTGATGCCGGACAGGGACCGTGCGGCGACCGCGACGTGCGGAGACGTCCGTCAGGTGCAGGACCACGGGGCCCTCTGGGTGGAGGCGCGGTTGACGCGGCGGATCGAGGTGGTGTGGAGAGGCTGGTGCCCGCTCGGACGGTGCTGGTCGGGGCCTTCCGGGATTTGCTGACGGCGGTGAGGCCGGTCGTGCCGAGGTCGGCAGCAACGTCGGCCAACGAATCGGACGGGCCGGGGCGGTGCCGTTGCCTGGTAGTCGCGTAGGGCAGAGGCGACCTGCGGGGCGTAGAGGACCGCCGGACCGTATAGGTCCCGGGCTGTACGCCGGCCGCCTCGCCTCGGCGCGGGTCGAGGCGATCGGCGCACGACCTCGGGAGGCCGGCAGACCGCGAGTGGTGAGCTCCGCCTCGAAGCCTCGGTACCAGTCGGCTGTCGCGTTCGGCGTCGGGCCGCCGGCTTCCTCGGATCGGCTCATGAGGGAGCCTCCGTGCGTACCTTCCGACCCTCGATGAGGGTGCCGACCGCTGTGGAGAAGGTCCGCCACTCGGTCCCTGTCGTGCGGCGAGCTCCGTGCGTCCGGTGTCGGTCAGCCTCGTAGTACTTGCGGGCCGGTCCGGAGGTGGAGGGGCGCCAGGAGACCGCGATCAAGACCACGCTTCTCCATGCGCATGAGGGCCGGGTAGAGCGTGCCGCCGGGAACCTCGTCCAGGCCGGCGGCGGCGAGCCGCTGAACCAGGGACAGGCCGTAGTCGGCGTGCTCGGCCAGCAGCGAGAGCAGGCAGGGTTCCAGGAATCCGCGCAGGAGACGGGCTGTTGAGGTATCTCACTGGTACTATAGATTACCTAGTTACTAGGTAATCTATCTACTGGAATGTGTGTGCGCCCCGGTTCGTTCAGGCCGGCTGGTACTCGCCCTGGTAGACGTAGAGGAAGGGCATGTTGCCACGCAGCCCGTGCCTGATGGAGGAGGAGACGACCTCCTTGGCGGTGACGGCGGCCTTGAGCGGGGTCGGCGCCCTTGGCGAGCTCGGCGGTCACCGCGGCGGCCAGGGTGCAGCCGGCGCCGTGGACGCGCTCGGTGCCCACGGCCTCGACCTCAAGGACCTCCAGGGTGGTGCCGTCGTAGAAGACGTCCAGCGCAGTACCGGTGCCCAGCGACGGGCCGGCCTTGGCCAGGACGTTGGGGACGCCCTGGTCGTGGATGCGCTTGGCGGCGTCCTTGAGCTGGGCAACCGTCGTAATCTCCTCCATGCCCGCCAGCGTGGCGGCCTCGAAGAGGTTCGGGGTGGTCATCGTGGCGCGCGGCAGGATCTTGGAGCGCAGGGCGTTGTCGACCTCGAGCGCGCCCCCGAATTCCCTGACCCTTGCAGATGAGGACCGGTCGAGCACCACGGTGGGAAGTCGTAGGTCTCCAGAGCCTGCTCGACGACGTCGATGGTGGGGGCGTTCCCTAGCATGCCGATCTTGACGGCGTCAATCGCGCGAGTGGACGGCGGCGCAGGTCTCGATCTGGTCGGCGATGACGGCCGGGCTCCACCGGACGAAGCGGTGGTTCCAACCGTCCTTGGGGTCCATGGAGACGATGCAGGTCAGGGGCCGTGCAGCCGTAGACGCCAAGAGGTGTGGAAGGTCTTGAGGTCGGTCTGGGCGCCGGCGCCGCCCGAGGCCTCCGGAGCCGGCGATGGTCAGGGCGATGGCAGTCATGGGTCAAGCCTGCACCGTGCGGAGGCGTCCGCTGCCGGGCCGGTCGCGTGGAACCGGTCCGGCTTGGTAAGGGTGCTGCGAGTGGCCGTGGACTCAGGCGTGGCGATGGTCCAGCGGTGGCCGCGGTGGGTGTCCTCTCGGCCTCGTCCACCAGGGCAACGGCGAAGTCGGCCACGGAGATCTCGCTGCCCACGGGCTCATCCGAGCCCTCGACGTGGCTGCCGGTGCGGGGCCTGTCGGTGAATCCCGGGCGGGGAGAGCAGGGTCCAGCTCAGAGCACCGCCGGCCTCGCGGTAGAGGTCGAGGACCTCTGGAGAAGGCCAGGGCCTCGGCCTTGTACTCCTCGGGGAACCTGGGGCTGTCCACCAGGCGGGTGCCGTCGGGGTGAGCAGTGAGCCGGCGCCGCCAACGATGATGAGTCGGCCGGTGGGGAGCGGGCCGCGATGAGGGCGCGGTGGGCGTCGATGACGGGCTGGGCGGACTCGCCGCGACCTGCGGAGACGGCGATGACGGTGGCGTCAGAGCTGTTGACGAGGTCGACGACGGCCCGGGTGTCGGCCAGGGTGAGGCTGACGTCCTGCGCGGCGCCCTCGGCGTGGCGGCCCGAGCGTGAGGCGGAGACGACGTCGTGGCCGCGGTCGGCGGCCTCGGTGACAGTGGCCGAGCCGACCATGCCGGTTCCTCCGATGACGGCGATCTTCATGACTTCCTCCTGGTGGGTAGGGTGCTGCTGAGGCGAGTGGTCCGGCTGGCGGTTCCTCGTGATGACTCGATGGTATGATTGAGATACTGAGTACCTCAAAGTAACTAAAGGAGTGTGTTATGTCACGAGCTGGGGGGCTCATGACTGAGCGTCGACAGACAGTACAAGGTGGTGCCAGCAGTATGGGGAGCACTGGCAGCACCGGCTCTGCTCGCGGTACCGACGCCGTGGGCGTGGACGGTGCGGTGGAACCACCCACAGACGGATCGAAAGAAGCTGCTCCTCGGCAGAGCGCCCAATGCTGTGCCGTTCCAGTCGGTGATGGGGCTCAGGCCGCGGTCTTCGACTTCGACATCCTCTCGCCCGCCTGCCCGTCGCGCACCGTGCTGCGCCACGTCGTCGACCGCTGGACCCCGCTGGTGGTGATGGTGCTGGCGGACGGGCCGAGCCGCTTCGGCGAGCTGCGTTCGCGAGTCGGCGGGGTGACGCCCAAGGTCCTCACCCAGACGTTGCGATCCATGGAGCGCGATGGCCTGGTGACTCGCACCCAGCTGCCGGGCGTGCCGCCGCGCGTCGACTACGAGCTGACCGACCTGGGTCGCAGCCTTCAGGCCCCCATCGGTGCGCTGCGCACCTGGATCCACACTCATTCCGCCCAGATCCTGGCCCACCGCGAGTCCCACGACGCCGTCGAGTCCTGATGCCCCGGCGCGCTCGTTCCTGCGGCCGGAAACATTCGACGCCGTTGGGGACGGAATTCCCGTCCCCGTACGCATGACATGTCCCCGCCTGATTGAGAACGCCCCGCCGGCGGGAGGTGAGGAAATCAGTACCGCGGCGGCGTCGAATCGGGGACCATGGATCCATGAGCGCCATCACTCCCCTCCCCGCCTCCCTCGATGACATCGTCTTCCACGTCCTGGACCCGTTGGAGGCCGCAGAGCGCGACGTCTTTCTCACGCGCGCGGAGGCCTGGTACCCCGACCTCCTCGACGGGCTGACCACCCTCTACGATGAGGCCGCCGAGGAGCAGTGCCCTCAACCTGCTGGCCCTGGCCGCCCGGGCCTACGCGGAGCGCGAGCACGAGCTGCGCCGCCTGGACCTGGCCCGCACCCTCGACCCCGCCTGGGCGCAGCACCCCGGCCGCGTCGGCTACGCCGCCTACACCGAGCGCTTCGCCGGCACCCTGCGCGGCGTGGAGGATCGCATCGACTACCTGCGCGAACTGGGCGTCACCTACCTCCACCTCATGCCCCTGCTCACCCCGCGCCCCGGCGACTCCGACGGCGGCTACGCGGTGGCCGACTACCGCACCGTGCGCCCGGACCTGGGCACCATGGACGACCTCGAGCACCTGGCCGGCGAGCTGCGCGCCGAGGGCATCTCGCTGGTGGTGGACCTCGTTCTCAACCACGTGGCCGCCGAGCACGAGTGGGCGGCGCGGGCGCGCGCCGGCGAGCAGCGCTACCGCGACTACTCCTCATCTTCCCAGACCGTACCGAGCCCGACGCCTACGAGCGCACCCTGCCGGAGGTCTTCCCCGACTTCGCCCCCGGCAACTTCACCTGGGACGACGACGTCAACGGCTGGGTGTGGACCACCTTCAACTCCTTCCAGTGGGACCTCAACTGGCGCAACCCCCGCGTCATGTCCGAGTTCGCCGACATCGTCCTGGACCTGGCCAACCGCGGCGTCGAGGTGCTGCGCCTGGACGCCATCGCCTTCACCATCAAACGCAAGGGCACCGACCGCCAGGGCCAGCCCGAGGTCCACGCCATCACCGAGGTCCTGCGCGCCCTGACCCGCATCGCCTGCCCCGCCGTCGACCTCAAGGCCGAGGCGATCGTCGCCCCCACCGAGCTCCTCCAGTACTGGAGGAGCTCGGCCAGGGCAGGTACACCGGCAAGGTCTCAGACCTGGCCTACCACAACTCCCTCATGGTCCAGGTCTGGTCCATGCTCGCCGCGCGCGACACGACGCTGGCCGTCGAGGCGCTCCAGAACCTACCGGTCGAGCCGTCCACCGCCACCTGGATCACCTACCTGCGCTGCCACGACGACATCGGCTGGGCCATCGATGACGACGACGCGGCCGCCGTCGGCCTCAGCGGCTACGACCACCGGGCCTTCCTCGCCGACTGGTACAGCGGCGACTACCCCACCTCCGACGCCGCGGGCCTTGTCTTCCAGCACAACCCGGCCACCGGGGACCGGCGCATCGCCGGGACGGCCGCCTCACTCATCGGGATCGAGGCCGCCGCCGAGGCCTGGGAGGGCATCACCGACGAGACCCCCGAGCACAGGGCGGAGTCGCTGTGGACCTGGCGCGAGGAGCGGATCCACGCCCTGCGCATGGCCCACGCCATCCTCTTCGGGTGGGGCGGCATCCCCGTCCTGTGGAGCGGGGACGAGCTCGCCCAGCCCAACGACCCCAACTGGGACACCGAGCCCGGCCACGAGGCCGACTCGCGCTGGGCCGGGCGGCCCCGGCTCGACGAGGCCCGGCTGGCCAACCGGCACGACCGCTCCACCGTCGAGGGGCGCGTCTTCACCGACCTGGCAAGGATGGCGCAGGTACGTGCGAGCCTCGCCCCAGCTCGACGCCGCCGTGCGCACCCAGGTCCAGGACGTCGACGACCCGGGGGTGCTGGTGACCTACCGCGACCACCCGCGCGGCAGCTTCGTGGGCGTGTACAACGTGACGCCGCAGTGGCGCTCGGTGGCCGCCGACCAGCTCGCCCGGCTCGGGGTCATGGGGGCCACCGACGTCCTGACCGACACGGTCCCCTTCGGCTCCACCTCGCTGGACGGGGCGGGCGACGGCCGCGTGCCGGTGCCGCCCTACGCCGCCTGGTGGCTGGTGCGCCCGACGGACTGACGGGGCGGCCGGCGCTGTAGTTGGGTCCCGGACGCCGGGCCGTGCATCATGGAGGACGTGACCCGCCCTAGCCTCTCCACCTCGACAGATGCCCCTGATTCCGTGGCTGGTTCGGCGACCGCGGCGGCCACGACGGAGACCGGCATCGCGACCACTGGGCTGTCCGCCGTCGCCCCCGACACCACTCTCATCTCCACGGCACTGGACTCGGCCACGCCCGCCGCACTCCTCGCCGGGGCGATCGACGTCGAGCAGGCGCCCCGCCCGCTGAGCGTCTTCGACCTCATGCGCATCGGCATCGGCCCCTCCTCCTCCCACACCGTGGGCCCCATGCGGGCCGGCCGCGCCTTCAGCCGGGCTCTGGCCGAGGCGGTCCGCCCAGGCGGCGCGGGGGTGTCCGAAGGCGAGTGCGACTCCCGGGCCGGTGGCGCCGGCCTCCCGCAGCCCACCCGCGTCACCGTCGAGCTCTACGGCTCCCTCGGGCGCCACCGGCCGCGGGCACGCCACCGACCGCGCCGCCGTCATGGGAATGGCCGGCTACGAGCCCGAGACCGTCCCCGCCGTCGTGTGTGAGTCCCTCATGGAGGAGGTCGAGGCCGCCGGGGAGCTGGTGGTCGACGGCGTCGGGCCCGTCCCCTTCAGCCCTGGCGCCGACATCCACTTCCCTGCCCGGCCGGGTCCCTGCCCTACCACGTCAACGGCATGACCCTGACCGCCTACTGCGCCAACGGTGCCGAGATCCTGCGCCGCACCTACTACTCCGTGGGCGGCGGCTTTGTCATGGAGGACGTCGGCGTCCCCGGATCGCCGTCGATCCAGGCCCCTGGCGACCGCCTCCACCACCGAGGCCCACGCCACCCCCGCGCCCTTCCCCTTCACCACATCGGCCGCGATGCTCGCGATCTGCGAGCGCGAGGGACTGAGCGTGTCCGAGGTCGTCCTGGCCAACGAGCTCTCCGCCCGCAGTCGGGACGAGGTCATGGCTCTACCTGGACCGCCTGCGCGCCACGATGCGCGCCTGCATCGAGGCCGGCATGAGTGCCGAGGGCATCCTGCCCGGCGGGCTCGGGGTGCGCCGGCGCGCCAAGGCCCTTCACGAGCGGCTACGTGCCCAGTCGACCGGCCCGGCCGCCGCCTTCGCCATGGCCGACCCGCTGCGCGGCATGGACTGGGTGGACCTGTTCGCGCTCGCGGTCAACGAGGAGAACGCCGCCGGGCGCCGCGTCGTCACCGCCCCCCACCAACGGTGCGGCCGGCATCGTCCCGGCGGTTCTGGCCTACTACGAGCGCTTCATCCCCGGGGCCGACGACGACGGCGCCCGCCGCTTCCTGCTCGCCGCCACCGCCGTGGGCGGGCTCATCAAGACCAACGCCTCGATCGCCGGGGCCGAGGTGGGATGCCAGGGCGAGGTCGGATCGGCCTCCTCGATGGCGGCCGCCGGCCTGGCCGAGGCCCTGGGCGGGACGCCCGCCCAGGTGGAGAACGCCGCCGAGATCGCCATGGAGCACAACCTGGGGCTCACCTGCGACCCCGTGGGCGGGCTCGTCCAGATCCCCTGCATCGAGCGCAACGCGGTGGCCGCCGTCAAGGCCATCAACGCCGCCCGCATGGCCCTGTGGGGTGAGGGTCGGCACGCCGTCAGCCTCGATACGGTCATCGAGACGATGCGCCAGACCGGCGAGGACATGCTCGCCAAGTACAAGGAGACCTCCCGCGGCGGCCTGGCCGTCAATGTCGTGGAGTGCTGATCTGTGCGGAATCGATGGGTCGAGATCTGCACCATAGGAAGCGAGATTTAGTACCGTTCGGTGGGATTGTGTATTGGTCGGAATTCGATCCTTCGGGATGCCGGATCGTGATCTTTCTGCAGAATGGCTTGACGGTCGGTGATGATGCGAGGAAGATAACGGAGTGCTTACGGAGACGTAGGCTTCCACCTAACTATCCCCTATGGATGCGACCCACATCATGACCATGCCTTATTCTTCCGATGCCCCGTCCAGTGTGGGCACCGAGAACGTCACAGACTTCATGCTTGCGCCAGGCGAGACCTCAGTTTATGGTCAACAGTTCCTGGTCTCCCTTGTTGCCCCGTACCTCAAGGGGCAGATGATGTGCTCGAGCTCGAGGTTCGATGTACAAGGTGCCGAATACTCTTCTGGGTATTATTCCCTGTGGGTACCGATGAGAACACCGTTCCCGTCAACTCGATTTCTGCGGTGTCAACGAGTACTCGCTTCAAGGTTGGTCGTGCCATCCTGGCCGTGATCTTCCTGATCGCTGGGCTGGCGTACATCGGTAGCAGCCCCTTGGGGGAATCATCCTGGTCGCGCTGGGCATCGTCTTCGGGCTGACGGCGCTTCCTCGGCTCTTGTGGTGACGAACCATGCTGGAGGCTCGTTCGGTATCGAGGTCTCGCTGATCGATAACGCCAAGCTCAATACCTTCAAGACCGAGCTGCAGAACCGTGTGTTCGCCGACCGGGAGGCCATGCGTCACGGTGAGGCTCAGGACCTTCGGATGCAGTCCCTTGCCATGCAGCAGATGCAGCTCGCCCAGATGCAGCAGGCACAGTTCCAGCAGGGTGCATGCAGCAGGCGATGCAGCAGCCTCAGGTCCAGCAGCGGGCCAGCAGCCGGCTCAGCTGCAGCAGGGACAGCCCGGCTACCCGAGCAGTTCCCGCAGCAGCAGGCGCAGCAGATGCCTCCGGTTCCGCCGCCGCCGAACCCCTGGCCAGGCTCAGTAACGGAAATCTACCGCTCACGTGACGGTGGGGGCCGCAGCGTCGACGCTGCGGCCCCCGACCTTCGTCCTCGGCCTGCTCAGCTGCTCTGGCGCGGTGCTGGACTGGCTGCTCGACTGACCGTTCTGGTTGCTCTGGTTGCCGGGCTGCTGACCGTTGGGCGGCTGGCCGCCGCCGGGCTGACCGCCCTGGCCGCCGGGCCCACCATCCATGGGGCCGCCCATGCCGGCGGACAGCGCTGAGGCCGTCCCCGTGGCCGAGCCGCCGGACGACGTCGCCACCGTGTACTCCTGGCCCTCGGTGAGCCCCAGCACCGTGATGGCCGCGGCCGTGAAGTCGACCTTGACCGAGGCCACCTGCGATCCGGAGGAGTCGGTGACGGTGAGCGTGTCGCCAGCGGTCACCGACGGCGACCCCGTCACGCCCACGAGCTGGGTCTCGCCGTTGGCGTCCACTGACCCATCCATCTCGCCGGCCTGCCCCGAGACCACGACGTTCCCGCCCTTAATGTAGGCCGAGCCATTGGAGTCGATGCCGTCGGAGGAGGCGTAGGAGACCTCCACCTCGCCGCCGCTGATCGTGAGCACCGAGCCGTCGTCGGACTCGGTGTCCGCGTTCTCGCGGCCCTCGATGACGTGGTCGCCGTTGGAGGCGTTGATGCCGTCGTCGCCCGCCGCGATCGAGAGCTCCCCGCCGGCCACGTTGATGAACGGCGCCTGCAGCCCCTCATCGGCCGCGTTGACGGTGACTGTGCCGGAGTCCTGCGTGTAGCTCACCCCGGCGTTGATGCCCTTGGGCGAGGGCGTCGTGGAGTCCGCGGTGGACTCCTGCCCGGGCGGGGCCTGCTCCTCAACGGTGGCGTTGGCCTGCCCGCCGCCGGCCGTGATCGTCAGGGTGGTGTCCCTTGACGGTGACGTCCGTGGTCGCGGCGATCGCGTCGTCGGAGGAGGTCAGGGATGATGCTCGCCTTGCCCAGGGAGATGAAGCCCTTCGTCTCGTTGTTGCCCTCACTGGACTTCAGGCCGTCGCCGCCGGCCTCGACCGTCAGCGTCCCGGACTCGACCACCAGGTAGTCCTTGCCGCGCAGGCCGTCGTCGGCGGCCTTGACGTTGATCGTGGCGTTCCCGGTGATGATGAGGCCGTTCTTGGAGGAGATGCCGTCCTTGTAGGAGCCGGTCACGTCCAGCCGGCCGGTCCCGGTGACGGTGAGCGTGTCGGAGGAGAACAGGGCCGCGGTGGCCTCCTGCCCCGAGGCGTAGGTGGCGCCGTCGGTCAGCGTGTTCTTGGAGTCCTTGGCCAGGACCACGATCGCGTTGCCGGCGTCCTGAAAGTCGATGGCCGGCCCGTCCGAGCTCGTGATGCTCGCGCCGCTGAGAACCAGGCGCACGTCGGCCTTGGGGGCGTTGACGACGATCCGTCCGTCCGTGAGCTCGCCGGAGATGACGTAGGTGCCGCCGCTGCTGATGGTCACGGTCCCCCGTCGACCTTCACGTTGCCCGACGCCGACCCGCTGGCCGAGGCCGAGGAGCCCGACAGCGTGATTGTGGTGGCCGACGACCCTGTCCGTGGTTCCGGCGTCGTCCGCAGAGCTCGAGACGTCCTCCACTGAGGCGTTGGCCCCCAGGATGTCGGAGACGCTCGCGCCGGTCGACGCCGTGGCCACCGATGAGGAGATCGTCGTCCACGTCGTGTCCGAGCCGCTCGAGCTGGAGGCACTGGCCTTGCCGGAGGCCGAGGAGGTCGAGCAGCCGGCCGCCAGGGCGAGCGCGGCCAGGAGCGCGACGGCTCCGGTCGCACGACGGCGGAGTCGGTGGAAGGGCTTGGTCGTCATCGTCGTGGTGGTCTTCATGGTTCCTGTGTCTCTTCTTGTCGGGTCCCGGTGGCGGATCAGTGGTCGGTCAGTGGTATCGGCGGTGCTCAGGCGGCGCTCGTGCTCTCCAGGCTGGAGCGGTCCGTGCCGAACAGGCCGGCGAGCTCGTGGGTCAGAGTCCGGTACCACCTGTTGGCGGGCAGTTCGGGGTGGAGCAGCGCCATCCCGGTGGCGTACTTCGAGATGCGGGCCGGACGGTATCCGGCATCCCACAGGGTCCGATCCGCAGGCGAGGGCGTGGCCGGGTTCTTCGTCTCGACGACGGCGATATCCGCCACCGCTACCGGCTCACCCGCGTTGATGGCCGCGGCCAGGCCGGCCGGGCGCAGCGCCGAGGGGGCTCGCAACCGCCCGGCGACGACGGTCCCGGCGGACCACCCGCGGATATCGTCGGTCCCAGGCGCTGCCAGGTCAGCGCCGTGTCGATGGTGGCCCGGGCCTCGGCGCGCGGCAGGTGCAGGGTGGTGCGCTCGTAGGTGGTGGCCAGCACCGGCCGCAGCGCGGCGGCGACCTCATGGGCCGCGGCCGAGCCGGTGACCCCGTGCTCGCCAGGCAGGCCGCCACGAAGGCGCGCCCCCGGTCCCGTGAGGCGGGAGGCGTCGTCGGCGTGGTAGCCCATGCGCCGCTTGACGGTGCTGCCGCGCGCGCCGCGGGTCTTGACCTCCAGGAAGCACAACCCGGAGTCCAGGTAGGTGCGGGTGCGCACCTTGAAGCGCCGACGCCGCTTGCGGGCCGTGAGCATGAAGGCCTCCAGCGCTGGGGTGTCGAAGTAGGTCGAGGCGTAGGAGAAGCGGCGTCGCCCGTCAATGGTCAGGGCCCGGGCGTGGGCGCGAGCCCGTCCACGAGCTCCTGGGCGCAGGAGGCGGGTACCAGGTACTTGCGGTCCACGCGGGTGAGCAGGCCGGCGGCGCTGTTGAGCTCCGCGAGCGTGGTCGCGGCCAGGTGCTCCGTACTCAGGGCCGCCGACGCCGCAGCGCCCTGGTTCGCGGGGAAGGCCGTCATGGAAGTGGTGGAGGCCGCGGAGAGATCGTCATCGCGGTTCTTTCGGTTCTGTCGATCGCCGTGAGCCGGTGTCAGCGCGTGGCCATGACGGCGCGGGTGGCCGTCTCGCCGACCGGTTGATCGTCGGACCGGGCGGCCGACTGCGCGGTGGAGCGGGTGACGTACTGGGCGGCCGGCGTGATGGTGAGGGGGCTGGGTGTCGGCCCGGACGGCGTGAGAGCCGGTCTGAACGGTGCTCAGGCGGGTGCCGGCCCAGGACTGGGCGGTCGGGGCGGCGGGCGCACTGACCGGCTCGGTGGTCTGCGCGCCGACCTGTTCCATGGCGGGGACGTCGTCGTTGGAGAGCTGGGAGACCTCAGCGGTGTCGGGCTCGAGCTCGGCGGGGGTCTGGCGGGGCACCCGGAAGCGGACGTCGACGACGGTGGTGTCGTTGACCAGGTCGAGGCGCTGGACCTCCACCGAGCGGACCTGCCCGCCCAGGGTGTGCTCCAGGTGGGCGATGAGGGTGGTCTCGTTGGTGATGGCGTGGTCGAGGACAATCACCTGGTGACGGCTGCGGCGCATGAGCGCGGGGTGGTCCCCGATCCACAGGGCCGCGACGACGGTGCCCATGAGGGCTGCCACCATCCCGATCGGCGCGGTCTGGATCCCGCCGAGCAGGCCCAGGGCCAGGGCTGCGAAGAAGTAGGCGACCTCGTGCTGGGGCCAGCTCGGTGGAGCGCAGGCGGATGATGGACAGGACGCCGAAGAGCCCCAGGCCCAGGCCGGTCGCGACGCTCGCCGTCGACAGCAGCAGGGTGACGGCCAGGACGCCCACGTTGACGCCGATGTAGGCGGCCATGAGGTCCTTGCGGGAGTGACGTGGGGCGTAGAGCGCCCCGACCAGGACGGCGAGGGCGATCAGGTCGGCGGCGATGTAGGTCAGGGTGGTCAGGCTCATCGGGAGGCTCCTGTCGGGTCATTCGGACCGGTGTCGGGGCCTGGCTGCGGGGCGGGCAGTGGAGGCGTGCTCTCAGCGCGCCGCGGTGCCGTGCGGCTCCGTCCGGTGAGTAACAGTCAAGGAGCGCATTCCATGAGTGGGCTGTGAAAGGGTCATGGGGGAGGCATGACTTGCTCCGCCGTCGGTGTGAAGTAGTGAACAGCGCCTCCGAGGCGGGCAGTGCCCGTGACTCCCGGAGGCGCTGATGATGAGGTGGGATGGTGGCTGAGCGTCAGCGGGTGCCGGCAACCGCCGTGGTGCCGGTGCCGGTCGGCGGCTCGATCCCGTGATGCTCGGATGCTCAGGCCGCCTGGCGCAGTGGGACCTGACGCCGGTAGCGCCCCAGGTCCCGCATGATGGTGCGGTGCCACCGGTTGCTGGGCAGGTTCGCGTACAACAGCGCCATCCCGGTGGCGTACTTCGAGATACGGGCGGGTCGGTGGCCCTGTCTCCACAGGAGCCGGTCCGTCGGGGAGGCCGTGGAGGGGTTCTTCGTCTCGACGACGTTGAGGTGACCTACCGAGACGCCTGTCTTGAGGCGGCGTCCGTCGGGGTCGAACAGGTCCCAGGTCAGCTTGGTGTCGAAGGTGGCGCGGGCCTCGTCGTGGGGCAGGTGCAGAGTGGTGCGGCTGTGGGTGGAGTCCATGACCGGGACGAGGGCCTCGGCGATCCTGCTCGCCTCGTCCAGGCAGCAGGTGGAGGACTCCACCAGGCGCTCGATGACGAAGAGGCGGCCGTCGGGCGTGATGCGGTCGGCATCGTCGGGGTCGTACTTGAAGCGGTCCTTGACCGTGGACTCGCGCGAACCGTTGGTCTTGACCTCCAGGAAGCACAGTCCGGAGTCCAGGTAGGTGCGGGTGCGGATCTTGTAGCGCCGACGGCGCTTGTGGGCAGCCAGGAAGCAGGCGTCCAGCCCCGGGTGTCGAAGCAGGTCGAGGCGTAGCGGAAGTGGCGCAGGCTGTCGATCTGGAGGACCTGCGCTCGCGGGGCCAGGTAGTCGACGACGTCCTGGGTGTCGCCAGGGGGCACCAGGTACTTGCGGTCCATGCGGGTCAGGAGGCTCGCCTCGGAGTTGAGCTCGGCGAGGGTGATCGTCTCAATGCCTTCGGTGTTAGGCACGGTGAAGTCCTTTCCGGGATCGGGAGTCGCGAGGTTGAGGCGAGAGGCCGGTGCTGCCTGAGGAGGTGACGGCTGATGGGGTGCGCGGCAGTGACGCCGTCGCCGAGGTGGTGGACCGGGCGCTCAGTTGTAGCGGGGTGCACCATGGGCGGGGCGGTTGACTGGGTGTGCTGCGGGGAAACGTGCTGACTCCGGTTCCCGGTGATCCAGTCGTACCGGGGCGGGGCGGTGGCCGCTGTTGCGGCGCTGTCAGTCGTGGGGGCGTCGGGCCAGACCTGCTGCCTGGTGGGCTGGACCGGGGCGGGAGCCTGAGGGGGACCTCCTGGATCAGGTGGGGACCCTGTGCGCTCTCCGGATGCGGGGTCGAGGCCTGCGGGGCGGAGGTGGCCTCCGGATGAGTGGCCGGCGGCGCCGTGCGAGGCCGGCGACTCATCCAGTAGTGGACCTCGACGATGGTGGTGTCGTTGACCAGGGTCCAGACTCTTGAGGTCAACGCTGCGCACCTGGGCTCCCAACAGGTTCTCGAGCTCGGTGATGAGCTCGCTCGTTGCTGATGGCCCGGTCGAGGGTGACCGTCTGATTGCGGTTGCGGCGCATGAGCGCGGGTGGTCGCCTGACCCACAGGGAGGCGAGGATGAGGGCCATGAGGATGGCGACGATGATGAGGTGGGTCTTGATGCGCCGAGCAGGCCCAGGGCCAGGGCTGCGAAGAAGTAGGCCACCTCTCCCTGGGCCAGGGAGGAGGAGCGCAGGCGGATGATGGACAGGACGCCGAAGAGCCCCAGCCCCAGTCCAGCGCCGACGTTGTCACTCGTTGACAGCAGCAGGGTGACGGCCAGGACGCCCACGTTGACACCGATGTAGGCGGCCACGAGGTCGCGGCGCCCGTGGCGCGGGATGTAGAGACGCCCCCAACCAGGAGCGTGATGGCGATCAGGTCGGCACCGATATAGGCCAACGTCAGTGGTAGTTCTTGCAACACCTGCTGCATGATGAGGAGTCCTTGGGGAGAGATGGGTCGGGAACCGTATCATTACGATACAGTAACGATAAATCGACCTATGCAAAAAATGCTAGAGCGGGGACCTCTTGCCTGATGTGAGACTGCATACCCTTGGCTCCTCCGCGGGGTTCCCTCTCCCTGCAGCGCGGTATAGGCGAGAGGTGGCAGCCAGAACAATCATCTTCAACTACCTTCGGGTTCCGACCGCCTGCCGGATGTTTACTGGGAGTGGCGACACGCCGGACTTGCACGTGAGCAGAGGTGAATTTCTCGTCTTCGTCCCCAGGGCTGGGGGCAGTGTGTCGTCGTGGGCCGTCCTCCCTGTGGTTAAGGCACCCGAATAGATGTCACACCCGTGTAAGACCATCGTTCTGCGGATCGTGGAGGTGGTCCTGAGGGCTGTCGGCGGGGCGCCTGCGAACTGTCTCCACCTGCCGTCCACAGTCTGGTGAATGTTTTCCACAGAAGGGAGGGGTGGTGTGCACAGGACCACGTCAGACACAGCATCTTGGGGTGGTGGACCCGGGCTACCCCAAGGGGTAGTGTCTTGCTCCGCGGGGCCGTTCTGGCCTCCCGTGAATGACAAGCGTGTGGTGCCGCCGGCGCAGTCCCTGCCAAGGGATGAGCCGCAGTCACCGCCACCGGACCCTGAGGAAGAGACGGCCATGGCGATCACCATCTACAGCAAGCCCAACTGCGTCCAGTGCACGGCCACCTACCGTGCCATGGACAAGGCCGGTCTGTCCTACGAGACGGTGGACATCTCCCTGGACGCTCAGGCCCTCGAGCAGGTCAAGTCCCTGGGGTACGCCCAGGCTCCCGTCGTCGTTGCCGGTGAGGACCACTGGTCCGGCTTCCGTCCGGACAAGATCAAGACTCTCGCGCTCGCCATCGAGTCCGTCGCGGTCTGAGACCGCGGGGCGTGCCGTGAGCAGCAGGCCCCTGCTGGTCTCACTTCTCCTCCACCTCGGAGAACACGCACCGATTCGTGGGCAAGCTCGGCTTCCCGACGGCGCGCATACCCCTGAGGCGCACGGACCCGCCGCTGACCGTGGACGAGGAGTACGTCCTCGTCGTGCCCACCTATGGCGGCGGCTCCGTGAAAGGGGCGGTGCCCAAGCAGGTCATCGCCTTCCTCAACAACCCGGACAACCGGGCCCTGTGCCGAGGCGTCATCGCCTCGGGCAACACCAACTTCGGCCAGGCCTACTGCCTGGCGGGTGACATATCGCCAGCAAGCTGGGGGTGCCGTTCCTGTACCGCTACGAGCTGCTCGGCACCCCCACGGACGTCGTACGCGTCAAAGAAGGATTGGAAGACTTTTGGCAGACACGCTGACGGACACCGGCTCAGAGACCGTGTCCTCCCCGGATCTGGACTACCACGCGCTCAACGCGAAGCTGAACCTCTACGACGCGAACGGCAGGATCCAGTTCGACGCCGACCACGAGGCGGCTCGGCAGTACTTCCTTCAGCACGTCAACCAGAACACGGTGTTCTTCCACGATCTGGAGGAGAAGCTCGAGTACCTGGTCGAGGAGGGCTACTACGAGGGCCATATCCTGGACAAGTACTCCCCGGAGTTCGTCAAGGACGCCTTCAAGGCCGCCTACGCCCACAAGTTCCGCTTCGAGACCTTCCTGGGCGCCTTCAAGTACTACACGTCCTACACGCTCAAGACCTTCGACGGGAAGCGCTACCTGGAGCGCTTCGAGGACCGTGTCACGATGGTGGCCCTCACCCTGGCCGACGGCGACGAGCAGCTGGCCCTCGACCTCATCGACGAGATGATGTCCGGCCGCTTCCAGCCGGCCACCCCCACCTTCCTCAACGAGGGCAAGGCTCAGCGCGGTGAGCCCGTCTCCTGCTTCCTGGTGCGCATCGAGGACAACATGGAGTCGATCGCCCGCGGTATCAACTCCGCCCTCCAGCTGTCCAAGCGTGGTGGGGAGTGGCCCTCCTGCTGAGCAACCTGCGTGAGATGGGGGCGCCCATCAAGCGCATCGAGAACCAGTCCAGCGGCGTCATCCCCGTCATGAAGCTGCTGGAGGACTCCTTCTCCTACGCCAACCAGCTCGGGGCCCGCCAGGGCGCCGGGGCCGTGTACCTGCACGCCCACCACCCCGACATCATGCGGTTCCTGGACACCAAGCGTGAGAACGCCGACGAGAAGATCCGCATCAAGACCCTCTCACTGGGCGTCGTCATCCCGGACATCACCTTCGAGCTGGCCCGCAACAACGAGGACATGTACCTCTTCAGCCCCTACGACGTCGAGCGCGTCTACGGCATGCCCTTCGCGGACGTCAACGTCACCGAGAAAGTACCACGAGATGGTGGATGACGGGCGCATCAAGAAGAAGAAGATCAACGCCCGCACCTTCTTCCAGACCCTGGCCGAGATCCAGTTCGAGTCCGGCTATCCCGTACGTCATGTTCGAGGACACGGTCAACAAGGCCAACCCCATCAAGGGGCAAGGTCGTCATGTCCAACCTGTGCTCCGAGATCCTCCAGGTCTCCGAGCCCAGCGAGCTCAACGAGGACCTCACCTACGCCCACGTGGGCAAGGGACATCTCCTGCAACCTGGGCAGCCCTCAACATCGCCAAGACGATGGACTCCCCGGACTTCGCCCGCACGATCCGCACCGCCGTGCGCAGCCTGACCGCGGTCAGCGACCAGACTCACCTGCCCAGTGTGCCCTCCATCGACCGGGGCAACCACGAGTCGCATGCCATCGGCCTGGGGCAGATGAACCTCCACGGTTTCCTGGCGCGCGAGCGCATCCACTACGGCTCCGAGGAGGGCCTGGACTTCACCAACGTCTACTTCGCCTGCGTCCTGTTCGCCGCCCTGACGGCGTCGAACGAGATGGCCGTGGAGCGCGGGGAGAGCTTCGTGGGCTTCGAGGACTCGACCCTACGCCAGCGGCGAGGTTCTTCGAGAAGTACGTGACCCAGGGACTTCGTGCCGGTCACCGAGCGGGTCAAGGAGATCTTCGCGGCCTCCAGCGTGCACGTGCCCACGCGTGAGGACTGGGCCGAGCTGGCCGCCAAGGTCAGGAGGGCGGCCTGTACAACCGCAACCTGCAGGCCGTGCCGCCCACCGGCTCAATCTCCTACATCAACAACTCCACCTCCTCGATCCACCCGATCGTGGCCAAGGTGGAGATCCGCAAGGAGGGCAAGATCGGCCGCGTCTACTACCCGGCGCCCTTCATGACGAACGACAACCTCGAGTACTACCGGGACGCCTACGAGATCGGCCCCGAGAAGATCATCGACACCTACGCCGCGGCCACGCAGCACGTGGACCAGGGCCTGAGCCTCACGCTGTTCTTCCCGGACACGGCCACCACCCGCGACGTCAACCGCGCCCAGATCTACGCGTGGCGCAAGGGCGTCAAGACCCTCTACTACATCCGCCTGCGTCAGGCCGCCTGACCGGAACCGAGGTCGAGGGGCTGCGTCTCCTGCATGCTGTGAGTTGGAAACGTTCGGAGATTTGAATAAATATGGAGAGGATTGTGAGTGGGCCGCGTTGCTCTACGGGGATGAAAGTGTTCGCCGTTCTGGCGTTCCTGATCCGGTGTACTTGTTAGGCGCATACATTACTGATGAAGGTCAATCTGATCTTTGCGGATGCGTTATCTGTCTATGTGCGCCAAGGTGGGAAACTCCACTGGAGAGATCATGTTCCTCGAACGAAGCGAGGCGGTCTGTAAGACTATCGGCGAACATGGTGCGAATCATCTTGTTGTCGCAGTTTCGCCCATTCCTGCGGGAAAGGGTCAGGAGCACGCGAGACAGCAGGCGCTGCATTATCTATGCACGCTTCTCGAGGGCGACTTTGACGTGCATTCACTTGTTCTTGAACGTAGACAGCGAAGCCAAGATGAAAAGGATAAGAACACGATTTCCTTAGCTCAACGTAATAAGGTGTTGACGCCAAGATTTCGTTTGTCTCATAAGTTCGGCTATGAAGATAGGCGACTGTGGGTTCCGGATCAGGTGGTTGGGGTGCTGGGAGACTATCTAGCCGATCTGAGTACTGGTGGCTACTGGGGATTTGTCGCTGATCTCGTGCGAGTGGAGGAGATTAACCCCCGTAGGTAGCGCGAACGCCGGGCCCACATGACGACACGGGTGCACCGGCGCTTACTTCCACTCCGCGCCGTAACGCGGCGGCACGTCAACTATACGCCAGACTTGCCGCGATTGCCAGTAATCGCGGCATTGCTGGCAATAGCGCATGGCTCACACGTCCGCTGCTTCCCCTCCTTGCGGCGTTGTCAGTCGCTCGTGGGTGACAGTTCCTCGGCTCTTGGTGCACCGGCGCAGCTCGCGCACGGTGGCGTGCGGGTCCTCCCCGGTCGGGAATCCGCGCAGGCGCCAGTGCATGGCCAGCAGGGAGCCGGTGATCGCGTGCCAGAAGGTTGCCGCTGCGCGGACGCCGGTGCGGGCCGCCGAGGCGCTACTCGAGTTCGTCGTCAGCGCCGTCGTCGGAGCTGGACTCATCCTCGGGCTCGCGCCACACCTCGTCGCAGCGGTGGACGCTCGTGGCGATGAGGCGGGCGTTGGGCAGGTCCACCGTGCGCACCCAGTGGCCGGCGTCGAGGGCGTTCTTGCCGAAGTCCTCGTGCCGGTTGATGAGCCGGGGAACGAGCACCTCCTCGGGTACGTCGATATGGATGAGCAGGTCGATCCGTTCGCGTACCGCGCCCCAGCCGCGTGTCTCAAGGGCCAGGTAGTTGCCCTCGGTGATGACGGCGCCCGGCCCGGTCACGATGCGCCCGGCCGCCACCGGCTCGTGCAGGTCTCGCCGGTAGACCGGGACGAGGACCTGCTTGGCGCCGTCGGCCCGCACCCGGTCCAGGGTCGCCAGGTAGCCCTCGACGTCGAAGGTGTCCGGTGCGCCCTTGCGGTCGTGGCTCCCCAGCTCGTTGAGGACGGCGTCGGACAGGGTGGAAGCCGTCCATGGGGACGAGGCCGGCGAAGATGCCAGCTGCTTCGAGTCCGGCCTCCAGCTGCTCGGCAATCGTTGACTTGCCCGAGCCGGGAGCCCCGACGAGTCCGACGACGAGGCGTGCGGGTGCGTCGTCGGCCGCCAACCGCTGCGTGAGCTGATCGACGAGGTTACTGACAAAGGGTGGCGATCTCGCCCACCCGAACCGTGGGGCTCATGGAACTATTATCTCAGTCAACTACCTGACTGAGCGGTGGATACGACGTTTGTATCCATTGTGATGCCTTGGAGATCGCGTGCCGGGACCAGAGGTGACGTCGTAGGGAAAAAGGCGTTCCTCAGGGGTGGGAAGCCGCAAGTCGGCGGAGCCGCGTGTCGGTGCACCCGATGCCGAGGGGTGGTGGGGGTTGGGTGAGCTCGGGCCCGTGATGGCGATTAGCGGGCCGGCTGCGGTGGCACGTTCATGCTGGTCGGAGACCTAACGGACGCCGATTCGTGACTGCGGATGAGATCCGCGCCATTGGAGAGCGCCCGCTGTCGACGTTAGGTTCAGTCGGTCATCAGGTAAATCTCAGAAATATTCCGAAAGGCTGTCTGTGTCCGCCATCCCTATCCCCAGAGTGCTTGGTGCTCCCGGGCGCGCGGTAGGTGCTCTTGTCGCACTTGTCGCGCTCGTTGCCACGCTCCTGACGGTCCTGCCCACGCAGGCCCGAGCCGCCAACAATCCGTCGATCGCCGTCTCCGGCCTGTCGCTCGTGGCCTCCAGCGCCAACGGCGTCGAGGACCCGGACAACACCTCGGTCAAGGTCGATGAGATCCTCAAGTTGAAGTTCGCCTGGGATGCCCGCAACGCCAACGCCAAGAGTGGCGACTCCTTCCAGATCCAGCTGCCCGAGCAGCTCCGCAACCGGGAGCACCTCTCGGAGCCGATGAAGGTCTCCCACCAGGGCGCGGATCGCACCATTGGTGAGTGCGTGATGGACGACCGCACCATCACCTGCACCTTCAACAGCACTCTCGACACCATCCTTGGCCAGGGCTTCACCGGCCTGCAGGGCAACGGAACGGCCCTGGTGCGGGCTTCCGCGGCCATTGACTCGGCCAACGTGATGATCGATGCCAACGGCAAGCAGATCGAGGTGCCCGTGCCCGGCGGCAAGATTGCTGACAATGTCGGACTTGAATATAAGCCGCAGTGGATGAGCAAGTGGGGCTCCGATGTCACCAGCACCTCCAAGAAGGTGGACTGGGTGGTGACCTTCGGGCCTGACCAGGTCAAGGAGTCCCTTGAGAACAAGGGCGGGTCGCTGGTCGTGGACGGCAAGACTCGATCGACCATCACCTTCTCCGACCAGCTCGGTCCTGGGCAGGCCTACGTTCCGGCTAAGAGCGAGTGGAAGCTGAAGATCGGAAACGCTCAGGGGCGGAACCGCCTCTACGGTCAGGTCACGGATGCCAGCGGCGCCGACCAGGACACCAGTCAGGGCGACTTCGACCTCGATGTCACCGTCCAGGGCAGCACCGCCACCATCACCGTGACCGGTCCCTTCGCGCCGCAGACCAACTACTTCCTCTACTACACCTCCACCCCGTCAACGGCCGACGGCGTCATCCAGGCCGGCGTGGAGTACACGAACAAGGTCTCCGTGGTAGGGAGCGATCTGGAGCACTTCTACTCGGTGTACTACTCCAAGTCCTTCACCATTGACGTCAACCTGCAGCCAGGATTCGGTGGACTGGATGTCACCAAGCTCCTCACCGGGACCGAGACCGCCAAGGTGCCGGCCGGCACCACCTTCAACGTCAACATCAAATACACCCTGCCCGGCGGCGCCACCGACACCTATCCGGGGTGGACGGCTCCGGGGACCGTCAACCAGGACCGTACCGGTGGAGACACATCGATGACTGTCACCGTCGCTGAGAAGGCCGTGTACAACGGCACCTTCCCGGCTGGGACGGTGCTGACTCTGAGCGAGGACACGACGACGGCCTCGACCAATCCTGCCGGCGTCGTCTGGGGCACCCCGGTCTTCATAGTGGGGGACGAGGCCACCTCCACCCTGACCATCGAGAACCAGAAGTCTACGGCCGTGAAGTTGCGCAACGCCGCTGACCCAGTCGCCGTGGAGGAGGGTGACTTCACGGTCACCAAGGGCCCTGGCCGGCGACGGTGACTTCAGTGGCTCGACCTTCGAGTTCTACCCCACACCTGCACCGACGGCACCGAGGGGACTCTGACGGTGACCGGGGCCGCGACCTCGGAGAAGTCCAAGAAGATCAAGGCCGGTTCAACCTGCACCGTCACCGAGAACGGCGCCAAGGCAGCTCAGGGCGGCTACACGCTGACCGCCCCGGATGCGCAGTCCGTGACGATCGCCAGTGACCAGACGGCCGCAGGTGACGATGACCAACACCTACGCCCGTGACACTGGGCACCTTCTCGGTGACCAAGAGTCGTCACCGGTCGCGAGTCGGTGGACAATGAGTTCGCCTTCTCCCTACACCTGCGACAACAACGTGAAGGACACGCTGAAGGTCAAGGCCGACGGCGCGGTGGCCTCCGGCCCCCAGCTGCCCGTGGGCACCAAGTGCACCATCGACGGAGGACGCCAGGCCGCCGCGGATCGAGGGGCACACCCTGGAGGCGCCCGCCTCCCAGGAGGTGACCATCGGTGAGAAGAACCAGGCGGTGGCCACGACCTTCACCAACATCTACACGCCCAAGGCAACGCCCTCGCCGTCTCCATCGGCGAGCCCGACGTCTCCCTCGCCGTCTCCGGAGCGCCTCGTCGACTCCCAGCGAGTCCTCGACGCCGCGGCGCCCTACGCCGAGCTCTTCGCCGTCCCCCAGTGAGTCGCCTTCGCCGCTCGGGCGAGCGAGTCCCCGACGCCTGGTGGGACCCCGGACCCGAGCGAGTCCTCCGACGCCGGTGCCCAGCGAGTCGCCGTCCCCGGATCCGAGCACTACCCCGGACCCGAGCGACCCCGCTACACCTGGCGACCCCCTCGCTGAACGAGCCCCCGCAGGTCGGGCATGACTCCGCCGGTGCCGGACCCGGACGCCCTGCGGGCTCCCGGCGATCCCTTCTGGGGAACCCGCTGGCCAGCACCGGTGTCAGGGATCGGTCTGCCGTTGGCGGTCGCCGTATTCGCCGTCATGGGAGGTGCCCTGCTGGTGAGCCGCCGCCGCGCCCTGAGGCCGGCTGCCAGCCCTCACCCATCTGGAGACACGCCCCCAGCACGCCCGAGTCCTACGACCGGGGTGCGCTCGGGGCGTCGTCGCGCAAGCCGCGACATGAGCGGACGCCTTCACCGCAGGCCGGTGCCGGTGACGGGTCCGGGTTCGAGCGGAGACTCCCGCCACTCGAATCAATCGACTGAACGTCAAGGACTTGGGTTCTGGCCGGGCGCCGTCGAACCGGGGCGGAGGCGAGGGCGGGGAAGAGGATGACGAAACAGCCACTGTGGCACCGGGCACGGTCGTAGCCTGAGGGGTCCGCCATGCCGCACGGCACGAAGCGAGTGCCGTGTGCGACTCTTCCGACGTCAGGAAACACACCATGGCAGAGTCATCCTCGTCATCACAGTCGTCATCCTCCCGGACACCAGCCGCCTCCTCCCCGGCACCGACCTCGGACGATCCGGCTTCGACCGTCAGCCGCATCAACGCCCGGATCATCGGCATCTGCGTGGCCGCGGCCCTGGGTGGTTTCCTCTTCGGCTTCGACACCGCCGTCATCAACGGCGCCGTCGACGCCCTCTCCGACCAGTTCGCCCTCAGCGATGCCCTCAAGGGCTTCTCCGTCTCTTCGGCGCTCATCGGCTGCACGCTGGGTGCCTGGTTCGCCGGGCCGGTCTCCAACCGGCTGGGGCCGCGTGCCCGTCATGCTCATCGCCGCCGTCATGTTCCTGGCCTCCGCACTCGGATCGGGGCTGGCCTTCGGCGTCATCGACTTCATCGTGTGGCGCGTGGTGGGTGGCCTGGGGCGTGGGGGCGGCCTGTCATCGCCCCGGCACTACATCGCCGAGGTCTCCCCGGCGAGTGTGCGCGGTCGCCTGGGCTCCCTCCAGCAGTTGGCCATCGTCGTCGGCATCTTCTCCTCCCTGCTGGCCGACGCCTGGTTCTCCGGACAGGCGGGTGGGGCCGCTAAGGAGCTGTGGCTGGGGATGGAGGCCTGGCGGTGGATGTTCATCGCCGAGGCCCTGCCCGCCCTGGTCTACGGATCTTCGCCTTCCGGCTGCCGGAGTCCCCGCGCTTCCTCGTGGCGCGCGGCAACTACGACAAGGCCTCCCAGGTGCTCTACGACTTCACCGGCATCGTCAACGTCAACCTCAAGATCGAGGAGATCCGCTCCACCATCGACTCCGAGAAGCGCGAGTCCCTGTCCGACCTGCGCGGGTCGGCGCTGGGGTCTTAAGCCGATCGTGTGGGTGGGCATCCTGCTGTCCGTCTTCCAGCAGTTCGTGGGCATCAACGTCATCTTCTACTACTCGACGACGCTGTGGCGCACCGTGGGCTTCCAGGAGTCCGACGCCCTGACCATCACGGTCATCACGTCGGTGACTAACATCCTGGTGACGATCCCTGGCGATCCTCCTGGTGGACAGGGTGGGACGCCGGCCCATGCTGCTGGCCGGCTCGTTCTTCATGACCGTCTCCCTGGGGCTGCTGGCGCTGGCCTTCTCCTTCGCCAACGTCAGCGGTGGCGAGGTGACCCTGGAGGCGCCGTGGTCACCGATCGCGCTGGTGGCGGCCAACCTGTTCGTCGTGGCCTTCAGGGGCGACCTGGGGCCGCTCGTGTGGGTGCTGCTGGGCGAGATGTTCCCCAACCGGATCCGCGCCGGGCACTGGCGGCGGCCGCCGCCCAGTGGTGGCGAACTTCTTCATCTCCACCACCTTCCCCAGCTTCTCCAGCATCAGCCTGACCTTCGCCTACGGCTTCTACGCCGTCTTCGCGCTGCTGTCCCTTCCTCTTCGTCTTCTTCCGGGTGCCTGAGACCAAGGGCAAGGAGCTCGAGGAGATGGAGGACCTGGCGGTCTGAGGCGTGGCGTTGTGCGGAGTGTCAAGGCTCGGATGGAAATAGAAGTCGGTACCTGCCGATACTCTTGAGTCGGAGGCGGCGTGAGCCGCCGTCTGGGACCCTGATCGTTGGGGAGCACGCTAGTGGCACGTGGAGACCTGCTTCGACCTGGTGGAAGCTGAGCGTCGTGGCGATCGTGACCGCTTCCGGGTCGTCGTTGAAGGATGATCGCTGAAGAGCGAGCCAACCAGCATCACCTTCTTGCTGACCGCCTTTCCGAGATCATCATGACGACCGGCCAAGGGTTGCCCAGAGACGATCAAGCAGCATCTGTTCGAGACCTGGTCCAGGAAGTGATTCCTCACCGCCGACTGGATGAGCTCGAGTTGGATCCGGTGGTACAGCGTGTCGTCTCTGAGCTCATCGAGGAACAACAACGTGCCGAACTCCTACGAAGTTACGGGATAGAACCCCGTCATCGTCTCCTGCTCGCCGGTCCTCCTGGTAACGGCAAGACCAGTGTTGTCGAATCGATCGCGGCAGAACTCATGCTTCCCCTTTTATGTGATCTCGCTACGAAGGTGTGGTTTCGAGTTTTCTCGGAGAAACAGCCTCGCGTTTAGATAACGCATTTGAGTTTGTGAGAACTCGCCGGTGTGTCCTGTTCTTCGATGAACTTGACACGATCGCAAAAGAACGCGCTGACGAACATGAAACCGGGGAGATCAAGCGTGTCGTTTCTACACTCCTGCTCCAGATAGATCGCCTCCCCCGCATGTGATCCTGGTTGGCGCAACGAATCATGACGAGCTGCTGGATCGAGCGGCATGGCGGCGCTTCCAGATCCGTACCGAGTTGAATCCTCCAACGAGGGCGCAGGCTACCCGCTTCCTGGAACGACTTGCACAACGCTTCGGAGGCGATCTTGGTTACGCCCCGAGGACGCTGGCGGATCGCCTTGCGGGATCCAGCTTCGCGGAGTTGGAGGAGTTCGCCATGGATGTCAGGCGCCGCGCCATTCTTGAGCTGCCGGATGCTAATATGCGCAAGATCGTCAAAGGGCGACTTGAATACCGGACAGGCACGTCCCACTCATGAGCGACGACGCTCGGCCGCTTCTTGCGTTCAATTCACCTTCTGTGGGAGAACGGGTAAAGCCGGGAGGACATCCTCCGAAAGTGGTCGGTCCGGGCGGTAGAAGGCAGGGTGAGCGCCTGAGTCCTCGATTCAAAGAACTTACCGACGCTTTCGAGGCAAAAGCGTGCAGAACTGGGAGAGGGAACGCCGATTGAGGCAGATCCGTCGCTGGTGATCGTGCTGGACCTGGCAAAGCAGCGTCGAAGAATTTTACAAGGCAGTGAATAAAGTTGAGGGTCTCGAGTTCCTTGCAGAGATGGCGGGAGATACGACCGATCCCGATGACGACTTCTACATCCCGGATCGTGGGAAAGAGCGTTCAAAAAGCATTCGAGCGCTCACTGTATCTAGTGATGTCCAACGCCAGGGCTGTCGATCAGATGGTCTCACTCTTTGGCCGTTGGAAAAAGGATCCTAAGACCAAGTTCGAGCGGGTTTGGGTAAATTTAAGAATGTGTTCTCTCAGTTGGTGGATCTTCGGCGTTGGGGGCCTGAGGATCGCGTAAGAGAAACCGGTCTGATAGAGCGGTGGCAGGAAACGCTGGATATTGTTGGGGATTCCCAAAAGTTCGGTTCGAGTTGAGGTCGAACTGTGGTATCGCAATGATCGAGGGCAACGGCAAGCGTCTGAACAGGAGATCAGGGACAATCGTCGCTGATTGCGGTGGGCGGGTTGTCAATCGAGCCAAGATTGAGGAGATTGGATACCATGCCCTGCTCGCCGAGTTGCCTCGACAACAGGTTGAGACCGTTGTTCGGCAGGGGCCTCAGGCAATCCGGCTACTCATGGCCGAGGATGTTATGTTTGTCAGCCCATTCGAACCCATGAGCGTGAAAGCAGTCCCCTCGTTTTCAGGCTCAGAGCTTTCTTTTCCGTCCGTAACCATGACGGAAGGAAAGCCACGTATTGCATTGCTCGACGGGGTGCCGTTTCAAAACCATGACGCTTTAGCGGGAAGACTGAGCATCGACGATCCGGACGATCTTGAAAGTGGTTACCCGCTGACGGCACGCTCACACGGGACCGCAATGGCTTCGCTCATCATCCATGGTGATCTGTCTGCGCCCGAGAACCCGTTAGACCGAAAAGTCTACGTACGTCCGATCATGCGTCATGAGAAGTTGCCTTCCGATCAGTACGTTGAACGAGTGTCACCAGATACTCTTTTCGTCGATCTGCTTCACCGCGCTGTTCGACGAATTTTTGCCGGAGAGTCGGGTCGTCCGCCAGTTGCTTCCAGTGTACGTGTCATCAATTTGTCAATCGGTGACTGTCGACGCCCTCTTGTGCGGAGAATGAGTCCCGTTGGAAGGCTTGTTGACTGGCTGGCGCTCGAGTACAACGTTCTCTTCATCATCAGTGCTGGGGAACCATGTAGATCCAATCTCCATTCCGGCAGAGGCTACTCCGATAGAGAGTCAGCTCGGGTGGCCGCCTTGCAAGCCGTACACGCCAGCCAGATTGTCCGCGGTATTCTTCCGCCGGGCGACGCCATGAATGCGGTGACCGTAGGGGCGGTGCATGCAGACGGTTCGCCGGATCCGGATGAGTCGTCGAATGTGGGACCTTCTCGCCAAGGTGAGCCTGCGTTGTACTCGGCTACCGGTCCCGGTGTTGACCGCATGATCAAGCCAGACATATACCATGTTGGCGGCCGGCGTATTTTCGTAGCAGCCCACTCCGCTGCTTGTCGCGGATAGTGACTTCGATTTGTGTCCTGCGAACACCGCTTCAATGGGCCCTAGGGTCTCGCGTGGCTGCACCCAGCGAATTGGGCAGCTCTAACCGGACGACATTTGAATGCGGAACGAGCCATGCCACTGCACTCGTCACTCGCGAGGCGAGCCTGCTATTCGATCTGCTCGAGGCTCGTTCTCGATGATCGATACGTATCGCCGTTGCCGGATGCGATGTTTCATCCACTCATTGTTCGTGCGCTGCTGGCTCATGCATGCTCCTGGGGTGATTGGCAGAAAAAACTTAGTCCTGAGCTCAGGATCACCTCGGATCAGCGCCGGAACTTGACTCCGCTTCTCGGTTACGGACGTTATTTTCCAGACGTGGCTCGAAGTGCGGTCAATCGTGCGGTTGTGGTTGCCGGAAATTTCATCGGCTTGGATGAACGTCACTCGTACGATCTACCACTTCCCCATTCCATCCGAAACAAGGCCGAATGGCGTCGTCTCAGCATCACGCTCGCATATTGGGCTCCCGCAACGCATGGTCTTAAAAGATATCGCACCGCCAAGGTGTACTTCACTGCACCCGATTTGGAACTCGTTCAAGGTGAGCGGGTTGATGTATATTACCGCGCAGTACAACGTGGCAGTCTTCAACATGAAGTCATCGATGGAAGTAAAGTTACAGCATTCCGTGATAACGCGACCTTTCCTGTGCATGTTGAATGCATGAGGGACGGTCAGCGTGGCGGAAAGATCGACCCCATCCGCTACGCCCTTGTCGTGTCGATTGAGACGGCTGCTGAAACCTCGGTGACCGTTCACGACGAAGTGCGTGCCGGTCTGCTGAGGCTACATACTCAGGCTGAGGCAAGACAGCGTAGCGGGTCGCAACAGGTGACAGTCACGTGTTTAATGGTGCCGGCAGGACGAGGACCAGCCACGGCGCTTTAGTTACGTACCGAAAGTGACGGCAGGGAACTTACGATCTCTTGGGTGCGGACGGAGACGGTGGTGATGCGGGCGATGAGGTCCAGGAGGTAGCGGGGGCTGGGCTGAGGCGGTGGAGCGCCGCCTGCGCCCTCGGCCATCCAGTCGTTGGGGTCGTTGACGATCCCGGACCTGAGTTGCACAGTTTTTAGTGCCCTGTTGGGATGTTCAGGGCGGTGAGGATTTTCTCGGTTTCAGGGGGTCAGGGGTCGGCGGCGGTGAGGTGGTGGCTGTTGAGGTTGATGGTGACGTCCTGAGGGGCTTGAGGGCGCGGATGATGCGCTTGACGCTGATCCCGGTGGTCTCCTGAAGATGAGGGCGACGGCCAGGGCGGCCATGACCACCGTCAGGTGCGCCTCGATAGCATCGCGCTGGTGGTGGAAGATGGGGCGGGCTCTCAGATCGTGCTTGCTCATCCGGAAAGACTGCTCCCGTGCCACAGCTCGTGATACGAGGAGACGACCTCACCGGCGCCCATCAAGCGGGACGGAATGTTGGTGACATACCCCTTGAGCCCCACCAGCGACCTGGGCCCTGGGCCAGGGACGCCTCATCCAGGGTGGCGTCACCGGCGTGGGTGGTGACGAACCGCGTTCCCTTGGGACGCTTCTCGCCGGCGATGACGGCCCGGGCCCGGTTCTCCTGGGCGGTCAGGGTCCGAGTGTCCCGGGCCGCGCGCTTCTTGGAGTAGGCCCACACCGCCCTCCACGACCCCGGATACTCGACCGGGTCCCAGATGGGCTCAGCCCCTGAGGCTCTTATCCCGCTCGGTGTTCGAGCCCCTCTTGGGGGTGATGGTGTCAATGAGCTGGTTGTCGGTGAGGCGTCCCCGGCCCAGTGGAAGTGGGCCTCAAGGTCGCCTGGGGCCCGGGTAGTGCGGGCCCCGACAATGAACCGCAACTTCGCCTCATCCAGGGCCGTGAGGTTGGCGGCCGAGAGCATGCCGGCGTCGGCGACGATGACGAGCTCCTCAATACTGTGAGCCTGTTGGAAGGCCTCCACGATGGGGATGATCGTGGTGGTCTCGACCTTACTTCCTTCCCAGCACCCGATTCTCAGAGGGAAACCACGGCGGTCGACCAGCAGGCTGACGATGACCTGGGGGTCGACCCGCCTCTCCTGGGTAACCCACCCGCCGCAGGTCGTCCTCCTCTCGGCCTCGAAACAGAGCGTGGTCACGTCATAGAGGCACAGGGGCCAGGACCGGAGGTGTTGGGACGTGCTCGAGCAAGGCCCCAGAGATGCTCTCACGGTAGCCCTGCTCGACGCAGCGCCCCAGGGACGCGCAGTACAGGGTGTTGCTGGTGAGCTGGGGCCGGCCAGCCGATCTCGGACAGGGACCCTGGGAGTGTCGGCCTTGGATGTCGGCTCGATCAGACGAGCGGCGACCATCTGCTCAAAGGCCCGGTCACCCCCAGTGGCGTCACCCAACCCCAGACGGGTATAGGCCGTCTTGATGGCCTCGATCAGCCAGGCTGACCTGCGCGAGATGATCTGCGGCCTTCGCACCGCACCACCGTCACCGGGTGCCTGACCACCCACCTCGTCAGCGTCGTCGTTGAGTATCGGCCCCTGGGTCCAGGACCTGCTGGCCGGCCAGGAACCGCTGGCGCCCCAGGCGCATCAGCGCAGCCAGCTCGGCCTCGTCATGGGCCGACCCCAGGTGCTCCACGATCCGGCGCACACCATGGTCCTGGCCACGACCTGCACGGCCGTGGCCCCTGAGGCTGTCTTGACCTGACGCAGGGTACGGACTCACCCACCAGATCCTACCGCCGCCTTAGTGCTCCCCGAAACGACCACCCCACCCCAGAATCCCAACGAAAACCCCACTCTGAAACACAAACCACCCCAACCTGTGAACCAGGCCGGAGGCCTGTAGGGGTGCTCACAGCGGTAGCGGTCCAGCAGCCAGTCCAGCACGCTGCGCGACCCCAGCAGGTAGTCCTGAGCCTGGGCGGGAATACCGGAGATCGTCACATGCTCGTTGTAGATGATCGAGGTCTTGTCATCCTGCCGCTTGCCGTCCTGGAGAACTCGGTTGTAGCGCATCTTCTCCACGTGCAGCAGGCTGGGCGAGATTGTTTCGCAGATCCCAGGGCACATCCTGGCCATCCACGACGAGACGCTCAACGGTCCGGGCTCCACGGACTCGTAATCCAAATGAAGATCGGCAAGACCGCGCCCAGCTGTGGTGAAGACGACGAAATCCTCCCGGCTCGCCACCAGCGGGATATGAGGCAACGACTTCTTCAGGTCCGCGCCATACCGCGTCCGATACTCCGGGGAGTGTAGGAGGGCGTACACGTAGTAGAGACGTCAGCCTTGGTCACCTCAGGCCCGTAGGCTGCCCTGGCTAGCTGCGCAGCGTGACGTCGGTGATGTTGTCCACCCGGCGATACCCACCCAGTACCTCGCCCTCCTGCCCGACGGCGGTGGTGGTGGACTCCTCCGCATCCTCTCCACCGGAGAGGTCCAGCATACCCGAATCAGCCTCATGACGACCGCCCACCGGCTCCCACGTCCAACGCGGAAAGAACTGGCCGGTATCGAGGACGTGAAGATTGGGGACTGTATCGACGATTAAGGCGCCAAAGTCGTAATGCGAACCAATGCCTGTGAGATAGAAGCTAATATTGTCGTGCCCGGGCGTCGGGAAGTAGCGGCGCAAAACGGCAGGGGAGGTGAGATGATGCCGTCGGAGGTGTTGAGCCACTGCTTGCAGAAGGGATGGTACAAGCCACAGTAGGTGGCTCCTGCGTCGTAGGTGATGACGCGGTTCTTCTCCAGAGACTTGTAGAGATCCCGAGTCCACTTGATCCGCGTCTCGTCGTTCGTGACAAGATCGCGGACCTTCACCCCGGCCTTCAGATCGGCTGCTCGGGTGTGGTGGACACGCTCGCGTTCCTCGTTGTACGTCTCAATGAGACGCTGCGCCGAGTCGCGCAGCCCAGGGTAAGGAGGTGTAGACCCATGCGTCTCGCCCAGTTTCGGCGCCACGAGAGTATGAGCTGAAGACTGGCTCTTGTCCCTCTCCGATCGACTGCCAGGACTCGTAGCTCGGGTCGCGCTGGTTGATCCAGTCGCCCTGGGTGTTCGGGGTGATGGTCTCCCACTCCAGGGTGTCGATCTGCGACTCCTCGACGATCCGCAGCTTATCTCCCGGGAGAGGTGAGTCGCCGATGTCCCGGTAGTGCAGAACAGCCGGCCTCTCATGGGCCGGGTCCTTGACGAGGAAGATGATGGCGATGGTGGTGCGTCCGCCTGAGTCGAAGACGTTGCCCTTCTCTTTTCGGCGTAGCTCGCCTGAGGTTCGCGCGCTGCCCCGTAGGGTTGTAGACGTAGAGATGGGAGAACTCCTCGGCCAGGGTGAGGCGCACGCCATCGGCCGTGTTTCCGTCGATGAAGCCGCCGTTGGTGACGAAACCGATGACCCCGGCCTCCCCGACGCGGTCCGAGGCCCATCGGATCGCCCGAAGGTAGGAGTCGTACAGAGAGTTCTTGTTGGTGCCTGTGGAGCGGGCAGCGTAGGTTACCTCGATCTTGGCGTCTAGGGACGGATAGTGCTGGTTGGCGTTGTTGTCATTGGCGGACTCCTGCCCCACCGAGTAGGGCGGGTTGCCGATGACCACTTGAATACTCTTCAACTCCAGCTGGGCCGCGGCCCGGTCGTTGTTGGCCACGAACATGCTCTGATCCAGGGTGTCCCCGTCCTCGGTCATCTGGAAGGTGTCGGTCAGGACGATCCCGTCGAAGGGCGTGTACCCCGCCTGCGCCGGGTCGCTCTCTTCGCCGCTGGCTGGCGGGGCGGTCGCTGCGTACGAGGTCGCGGTAGGTGACCTCGATATTGGCCGCCGCAATGTAGTAGGCCAGTAGCAGGATCTCATTGGCGTGCAGCTCGCCCGCGTACTTGCGTGCAGGGTCCGCTTTGTTGATGAGGCCGGACTGCAAGAGCCGGACGATGAAGGTCCCCGTCCCGGTGAAGGGGTCGAGCACGTGCACGCCTTCATCTGTGATGCCGCGCCCCAGGTGGGTGCGTGCCAGCCAGTCCACGCTGCGCAGAATGAAGTCCACGATCTGCACCGGCGTGTAGACGATCCCCAGCGACTTGGCCGTCTTGGCAAAGGCCAGGGAGAAGAACCTCTCGTAGAGTTCGGTGATGACCCGCTGCTTGCCCGCGGCGTTGTCAATGCCCGCGCAGCTCGTGAACCGACTCGTAGAAGCCCTCCAACTCCTCGGTCTCCGCCTCCAGGTTGGATCCATCCAGCACCTGGAGCATCCGGCCCATCACCTGCGCCACCGGGTTCTCAGCCGCGAAGTCGTAGCCGTCGAAGACCGCGTCAAACACCGGTTTGGTCACCAGATGCTGGGAGAGCATGTCGATCGCGGACTCCGAGGTGATCGAGTCGTTGAGATTGGCGCGCAGAGCCGCTAGGAAGTGCTCGAACTCGCTCGCCACCTCGGGGTCCTGCACCCGCTTGGCCAGGCGCTTACGGTGACGGGCCGCAATGTTAGCCACGTCATTGGCCCACTGCTCCCAGTAACGCCGCGAGCCGACCTTCTGGACCAGGCGGGCATAGATCGCCTCCCGCCACTTGCCGAGCGCCCCTAGGTCGAAGGCCGCTTGCTGATGCGCCGGAGTACCGGAGGAGTCGCTGTCGTTGGCAGCAGCCCTGAGGGGGTCGATGATGGCGATCTTGTCCGGCTCGGACTGGTTGAGGTCGATCTTGTTGACCATGGCGTCGAAGCGCTCATCGTGAGCGCGCAGCGCCTCAGGCACCTCCCACACCACCCGGAAGGTGTCGTTGTCAGACACAGACGTCCTCGGCGACATTCCCGAGGGATCGCCACCGGCAGGATGATGTAGCCGTACTGCTTGCCCGGCGCTAGGCGTCATCACCCGCCCCACGGACTGGACGATGTCCACCTGGGACTTGCGCGGGGACAGGGAACGCGACCGCGTCCAGGGGCCGGGACGTCCACACCCTCGGACGAGGCACCGGGCGTTGGACAGGATCCGGCGGGACACGGATGTCTCCTCCGACTCCCGATGCCGACGACGCCTGCCGGGTCGGCGCCGGCACCCAGGTCGCCCGGAGGCCAAGACAGCAGACTGGTGCGCTCCATGATGTTCATGGCGCCGTCCACGTGGCGAACCTCCACCGAGCCCAGCCGCTTCTGCGTCGGGGTATCGGAGTCGACGCCGATCCGCGTCTTCGGGCAGCTCAGGCACCTCGGATTCATCGGTGAGTGGTGAGCCGGTAGTCCTCGGCCTACGTTCCTGGAAGGAGGAGGCGAAGCGCTTCGGAGGTCTTGATATCGCGGGCGAAGGCCACCGCCGTGCGCATCGGCTGGATGTCCCTGCCGTAGTCGGCCGTGTCCACGCTGCGCTTGGCTAAGGCGTTCCAGCAGCCGACGATCCGGGCGGCATCGTCAAGCGTGGCTGGCCGTCCTGAGCCAGGGAGGACTGCATCTGATCGGCGATCTGGTCCTCTGAGACCGTGAGGGCCAGGACCTTGTAATCGGTCAGGAGGCTACGGGGAGACCGCCTCACCGAAGCCCAGACGGAAAAGCTCCTCACCGTAGGTCTCGACGTCGTTCATGGAGGCGAGGATCGCGTTCTTCTGACCGGCGCGCGCCTTGGTCGAGTCGTCATAGATGCGGGAGTCGCCGTCATATAGAGGCGCTTGGACGCGTGGATGTAGTCGTCGCTGTGGACGCGGACGAAAGCGGACTCATCCGTGCCAGAGACGGTGGCACCGGTCGTGCGATGGGCTTCGTCGCAGATCGCAGATCAAAGCCCGGTGCGCCGAGTTCCTGAGCCTGGGCGACGGCGTCGATCGACTGGTAGCTGGAGAAGACCACCGTCATCGGGGCCGTCCCGTTGACCGGGGCGGGGCGACGCGTCAGGCGGTTGGCGAGCGCCGCGCCGTCCGTGGTGGCCGGGATCGCCAGGTCCACCACCGAGATGTCCTCGCTCAGGCTAGTGCGCTTGCGCCCCTTGCCGACCTTCGCATCCGAGCAGACCGCGAAGGAGCGCAGCGGGAGGTCGAGTCGACTCCGACCGGACAAGGAGAGGACTCCCCGTTCACCCCGGTGGGCCGAGATCATACGGTGACATCATGGTTCGTCAGCGACGTAGCGTCATCCGGTTCCTGCTCACCGCACTCTTCCTGGCACGTCCGAGTGAGTCGATGACGTTTTAGCGAGATCGAATAAAGGGAGCAGCGAGGGAATGAGGCGGACCTTGCCTCCGTGTGGGCGTGGCGGAGCAAAACGTACCTGTGATGCGGCGATGCAGGTTCCTCGACCTGGCGGAAATTCTCCCCATGTTCTATGTCGTCACTCAATTTTAGGATCACAATATGTCATTAGAGAAACGTGTCGTTACTAGGCGTGCAGCACTTACTGCCTCAGGGGCTGCTCTCATTCTCGGAGTGTCGGGGTGCGGATCGGTGTCCCCCATCAACATGAAGAAGCAGCGGATATGGGTGATCCTCACACGGGTTTAAAAGCGTCAGACATGTGAAGTCGACGGTGAAATGGGTGCTCAAGGCTGAGGGACAAGTGGGATGTTCGGGTGACGCTCGCTGATGATCCGCCGTACGAGGATGCCCTCAAGGTGATACGTAACGCCCGTTCTGAAGTAGCTCAAATTATAGGGAGCGGTAAAGGTGGAACCGAACTGGATTTCACCATTTCATGGAGGCAGGCCGGAACCTTGATTGAGTGGGACTACTTTGTTCGAGACCTCGAGGACCAGGCGTTGAAGAGGTGTTGTGAGCGCATCGGGTTCTGCCGTAGAAAAAATTAGTTTGCACTCGGATGAAATATTCATTCTTTATCGTGGTGCCGACAGCTATCCGGAGGGGCTGCTGCTGGATCCCGCATCCGATGTGGTGTCGATGGAGGGTGTCAAAGTTACTCCAGACAACCACTATCGGCGGAGCTGAATTTTATATCGACTACTATGGCGGCGATGTTGACCTAAGGTCTGTTCCGCTCAAAGAAGTGCTTGAGGCGATCGATCCAGATCAACGAGAGGGTGCCACCATCAGACTTCAGGAGAAGGATGTTGTCACCAAGGAGAAAAATGTGCAGCTCAAAGTGGCCGCCTTCGGAGAATATGACGATGAACTGGATGCTGGATGCTGCGGCCGCCACCCTGAAAGTGGTCATCGGCAACAAGGGGTGCAAGTGAAGTTGTCGGTGAGAGAAAAGAACAATTCCGTAGGTGATTATGTCACGTTCGAGATGAAGGATGGTGACCTCGCTGGCGATGGTTATCCTGAAGATAAGGGGAGACCATCCTTGAGAAGCTCGAGGGGTGATTTAGCTGGCCACCAGCTGTAAACAGTCCTGGGGCTCTCGTCCATGAACTGGGATGAGGCTACCTTGACGCTCAAGGATGATCCTGCTCTGGAATTCGGTCCTGAAGATCGTTCGCAATGATCACAATGAGTCGGTGAGTCTCGCTGGACTCTGATCAAGCGAGCCTGGATGCCAGGTGGGTTCAGGCTATGATATTGATGCCCTAACTCTCTTTCGATGAACGATCCTGAGAAGGCGATGTCGGCGGCCGCCTCCTCGTCATGACGGGTCAGTACGCGGGTTGTTCCAAGGGTGTTGAGATCAATCAGCGCCCAGCTGCAGCCGATCCCAGGACCGGTAGGTGATCCAGGCGCCGATCGCGGCGGTCATCACCGGAACTACCAGCAGCAATGCGCTGACATCATCGTGGTCCATGGTCCAGGCAACCGGGATCGACCATGGGGTGTAGGCGCCGAGGCCGAATCCGGCGGCCAGGTTGGTGATGATGACCAGGATCGCCAGTGTCAGCCCGATGCCGGCCAGGTAGCCGCGCCACCACGTCGCTGCCCACATGACCGGCAGGACAGTGGCGCCGAGCATCACCGAGACAAGCAACAGCGTCGCGAAGCAGCCGGCGGCTCCTGCCACCCCCAGGCCGAGCAGTAACCCCGCCGTCATCAGTAGTGCCGCTTCTCCGGCTCCCAGCAGAACCGCCCAGGACAGAGTCACCACCATCTTTGCCGTCGCAATGGTTCGCAGGGGCCGGCGGGATGGCGAACAGGCCCACAATGGTTCCGTCGGTGAACTCCCGCCCCACACTCCAGGACATCACCGCCCACCGCCAGGAGGATCGTCGCGCTCACGCTCGTCGCCCCCAGGGTCGTGCAACCGTCCCACCCGGGCGAGGTCACCATGGACGCTGCCTTCCGCCCCATGCCGGTGTCTCCGGCATACATCGCGACGGCATAACCGCCGGCCGTGGTGACCATGACCAGGGGTGAGGGCGGCGATCGTCGCCACGCGCGTCACTGTGGCCCGAGCCAGTTTGCGGGCCTCCAGGCCGATAACGATCCCGAGAGCGTTACGATCTGTTCTCATCAGAGGCCTCCCGCCCTCCCGCGTCCAGTCCACGTCCGAGGACCGCCCGATCCGGGCTCCAGAGCGTCGGTCCGCTGCCAGGACGATGTCGAAGAAGACGCGCTCAGGGTCCAAGCCCCGGGCCTGCCTGGCTCGCCGGGTGTGATGGTGTCGATGACTCGTCCCCGGTGCAGGATGTCGACCCGGTCGGCGATGCGCGTCAGCTCATCGAAGTGGTGCCCGGGTCACCAGCACCGAGCCGCCGCGCCGTGTCACCTCCCGCAGCAACGCCCGAAATCCGACGACGGCGAGCGGATCCAGCCGTTGGTCGGCTCATCGAGGACGACGACGTCCGGCTCATGCGCCAGGGCGCCGATCAGCCCACCTTCTGGCGCGTGCCCAGCGACAGGCGACGCACAGGCGTGTCGAGCCAGCCGGTCAGCGCCAGCGCCTCGCTCATCCGCGCCGTGAGCCTCCCGGCGCGCTCGGTATCAGCGCCGTGCAGGCGCGCGGCCGCCATGATGTTCTGCCGGGCCGTGAGCTCGGGGTGGAGACAACGGTGTCTCCACCAGGTGGCCCACCCGCCGCCAGGCATCCCTGGGGCAGGGAGGGCGATATCGCGCCCGTGCAGAAGGACCCTTCCGGCGTCGGGACGCAGCATGCCGAGGATGACGCGCAGGGTCGTGGTCTTCCCCGGCGCCATTGGGACCTACGACGGCGCGGCACTCGCCCTCGGCGAGCGAGAGACTGAGGCCGTGTAGAACAGGCTTCCTCCGCAGGGCAACACGGACACCCCTCAACCTCCAGGGCCGGAGCTGCTGTGCTGCTCATGATTCCCCAGGGAGGCTGAGAGGCCCTCGACTGAGGACGGTTACCACGTCTCCGTCGGTACCCGGTGGCCGTACCGGTTGCTCCGGCGTCGGGCGCGTTGTTCTCACCGGCCCAGGCGAGCAGGGAGACTGGTGGTGGCCCCCATGACAGCACCGGCTGCGGCCCTGGCCGCTGCGTCGTCGACGCCCGGAACGATGAGCGCCTCGGCGATGGCTCGTTCGGTCTCCTGGCTCACGGCTCGCGCGGCAGCCGACAGACGACGGCGTACGAGCCGCCAGGCGGATACGGCTCCGGAACTCCCGCGAGGACATCTCCTCGCGCGCCGACTCCCTGATCCATCGCCGCACTGAGGCCGCGCACCGCCGGGTCAGCGGACGCCACCGCCGCGGCTGAGCGCGCACCGCCTCGGCAATGAGTGGATCGAACATGTCTGCCACCACCACGGCCTCCTTGGTGGGGAAGTGGCGGAAGAAGGTCATATGGGAGACCCCGGCGGCCTTGGCGATCGCGGTGACCGGGACGGTATCGAACCCCTGCTCGGCGAACATCCTCAGGGAGGTCCGACGGAGCAGGTCGGCGGTTGATGTACGGGAACTCACGGAAGCAATGTTAGTCAGTCACAAAATGTTAGTCAATAACATTCACTGGCCAGAATCCTCCCCTCCTTCAGGGGTCCGGCTGTCTGATCCACACCGGGTCCCCACTCGATGGAGATGGGATCCTTTGAGATGAAGACGTCCATGACGGGCCTGCAGGTGAGTCCGTGGGGTGCCGTCGTGGACAACGTGAACGCAGGTGACCGGTGTGTCTGTGAAAGACTCTCAAGGACGCGAAGGAGGCTTAGTCCGCTCTGAAGCGGTCGTGGGTGACGCCGGGTCGCTGCTTGTCCTACGGAGCGCCCAGGAATCGTTGAGAGGTCCTGTGGCCGTTTACGGGAGGTGTCCGGGCTGTCTGAGATGGTCGTCCGGGTGGCCAGTATCGTCGGGGTGACGTGTTCGATCCGTTCGCTGGGGATCAGGTGGTGATCGGTGGGCAGCTCGATCAGCCGCGGCAGGCCGTTTCGTCGGCAACGTTCAGGTTGCCACCGATCATACGGGTCTCTCGGTGTGGACCGAACGTTGAGCCAGCTCGACCCATGCGTCACCGTCGCAGCCCTGGTCGGACCGCCGGCCCGGCCGGCCTGCCTCTGGTCGGCGTGAATCCTGAGTGTGAGGTTGCACATGCTGTACATGTGCGATATAAACAGTATGTGCACATTGTCCTCTCCCGGACGTCCGGGACCCCCATGTACGAGCAGATCGTCGATCAGATCCGCCGAGCCATCTGGTCCGGTGACCTGCCCGCCGGGACCTCTCTGCCCTCGCTGCGCCGGCTCGCGAGGGACCTCGAGTCTCCCTCATCACCACCACCCGCGCCTACAACGACCTCGCAGCGGCCGGCCTCATCGCCAACCAGGCCGGCCGCGGCAGCCTCGTCCTCCCCAGGACGAGGCCGAGACCCGCGAACGACTCCTTGCCCGGCTGGACTCCCAGCTCGACGACGCCGTCGCCACCGCGCGCCTGGCCGGCCTCGACTCTGCCCGACCTCCACGAAAGGACCGCACAACGATGGACCAACGAGACAAAGACCGGCGAGAAGCCGTCCGAGAAGGAATGAACGGCCCGGAGCCCGCGGACGCGGCCCGCCCGGGGCCCGCCGATGCCATCCGCTTGGACGCCGTCGTGCGCCAGCAGGGGACCTTCACCCTGGGGCCCCTTCGACATGACCGTGCCCAGCGGCCTGGTCACCGGCTTCGTCGGCCCCAATGGGGCCGGCAAGACCACCGCCATCAAGGCGATGCTTGGTATGGTCGGCATCGATGCCGGTTCGATCAGCGTGCTCGACGGCGCCCCGGACCCGTCACGGGCGCATCGGCGTCGTCCTGGACCCCTGGCACTGTCCGGGACTGGACGGCCGTCTCCGCCGCCCGCAGCCTGGGGCGCTTCTACCCCGACTGGGACCAGGGCCTGCTCGACGACCTCCTGGTCCGGCTGGACGTGCCGGCCCGGGTCAAGGTGAGAACCTGTCGCGAGGACAAGGCGTCAAACTTCAGCTCGCCCTCGCCCTTGCCCACCGGCCCGAGCTCCTCATCCTCGACGAGCCGACCTCGGGCCTGGATCCCGGTCGCGCGCCTGGAGGTCCTCGACATCCTCCGCGACTTCCTCATCGCTGAGGGGCGGACGGTCCTCTTCTCCACCCACATCACCTCCGACCTGGAGCGAATCGCCGACCACCTCCACATCATCGGGGCCGGTCGCACCCGCTTCGCCGGGCCCCTGCCCGACCTCGTCGAGCAGTGGGCGATGGGCCCGCGGACCCGTCTCCGCCCTGACCCCCGAGGCCGAGGCCGTCCTCGATCGGAACCCGGCGCAACGGGCGGGCGCCTTCTCGGGGCTCATCAGGACTGCGGACACCGCCGCCTTCGGCCCTCGACGTCCTCATCGAGCCCCCGTCCATCGACGAGGCCGTCGTGGCCATGACCCGCGGCCCGGAGCCCGATCGCCGCAGCGCTCGCTCCGCTGCGGAGCTCGCCGAGAAACACTGAGAGAAGCACCGGAAGAATCATCGAAAGAGGCACTGACATGCACGTCATCTGGAACCTGCTGCGCGCGGAGCTGTCCGCCCATCGCCACCACGCTGCGCAGCTTTCGTGGTCGTCGCGGCCATCATCTCCGCGGCGAACCTCGCCATGGGCGGGGCGACGCCGGCCATCGCCGTGTGCGTCCTGACGGTCGCCTTCCTGCCCACCTCCCTGTTCGCGCAGGACGAGCGCGCGACACCTGGATACCATGTACTCGATCCTGCCGGTGACGCGTGCGCAGTTCGTCATCGCCCGCTACCTGTGCGTCGTCCCTTGTTGCCGTCGCCGCGACCCTTATGGGCATTGTCGTCGCACGGGTCAACGATGCCGTGCGCGGCCCTGGACCGGATTCCGCCCCTGTCCGTGGCGGGGGGTTGCGGGCCTGGCCGTGGCGGTGCTCGGCGTGATCGTCGCCATCCAGCTCCTCCTCTTCTTCTCCCTGGGCTACACGCGCACGGGGAATGTACGCCCTACGGCGCGACCATGGCCCTGATGTTCGCCTTCGGTTTCCTGATCAAGAAGTTCCCCGATCTGACCGCCACCATCATCCGGTGGGCGGGCTCGGCGTGGACCGCGTGTTCGGACCGGGAATCGCGGTGGCGGTGCTCGCCGTGTCCGCCGCGGGTTCGGTGCGCCTCTACCAACGTCGGAACCTGTGACGATCTCCAGTGCTCTCAGTCGAAAGTCACTGGTGGCGAGGGCGTGGCACGCAGACCGCCTCCGTCCCCTTCAAGCGGGGCGAGCGACTGGACTCGCATAGGGGCGGGACGGGCTTGCTGTCGCAGGGGCGGCAGGTGCCACAGTCGCCAACCGGTCCGGGCGTCGCCGCCGGCCGGTGACGGCGTCGTAGCAGTCGAGGGCCATCTCACCCAAACCTCGAGGAAAACCGATGCACGAGCCCATCAAGCTGGTCGACCGCGTCCAGGCCATCAACTGGAACCGCCTCACCGACGACAAGGACCTCGAGGGTCTGGGACCGCCTCACCGGTAACTTCTGGCTGCCCGAGAGGTGCCGCTGTCCAACGACGTGCAGTCCTGGGCCACTCTGACCGAGGCCGAGAAGAACATGACCACCCGCGTCTTCACCGGCCTGACCCTCCTGGACACGATCCAGGGTACGGTCGGCGCGGTCTCCCTCATCCCGGACGCCCGCACCCCCACGAGGAGGCGGTGCTCACCAACATCGCCTTCATGGAGTCGGTCCACGCCCGCTCCTACTCCTCGATCTTCTCCACCCTCATCTCGACGGCGGAGATCGACGAGGCCTTCCGCTGGAGCGAGGAGAACGAGAACCTCCAGCGCAAGGCCCGCATCATCCTGGACTACTACCGCGGTGACGACCCCGAGAAGCGCAAAGTCGCCTCCACCATGCTGGAGTCCTTCCTCTTCTACTCCGGCTTCACGCCCCCATGTACTGGTCCAGCCAGCCAAGCTGACCAACACCGCCGACCTCATCCGCCTCATCATCCGCGACGAGGCCGTCCACGGCTACTACATCGGCTACAGGGCACCAGCTCGCCGTGCGCGAGTCCTCGCCCGAGCGCCAGGCCGAGCTCAGGACTACACCTCGAGCTGCTCATGGAGCTCTACGACAACGAGGAGCAGTACACCGAGGACCTCTACGACGAGCTCGGCCTGACCGAGGACGTCAAGAAGTTCCTGCGCTACAACGCCAACAAGGCCCTCATGAACCTGGGCTACGAGGCGCTCTTCCCGGCCGACGCCGTCGACGTCAACCCGGCGATCCTCGCCTCCCTGTCCTCCCAACGCCGACGAGAACCACGACTTCTTCTCCGGCTCAGGCTCCTCCTACGTCATGGGCACGGCCGAGGCCACGCAGGACGAGGACTGGGACTTCTGAGCGCATGAAGAGGGTGGATCAACTGGCCGACACGCTCTGACGGTAGCTCGATGGCTCGTTCTGATGAGCGGAGGTCTGTGCTCCGAGCCTCGGGAATCCAATCCCGCGCGAATCCATTTCTGTGTCATCGATGCCGAGTCTGTTGATGTTCAGGCGGAGATTGCTGCCGTCGCGCAGCAGGTCGTGGCACCGTTGGGACTGCGAGGCTTTTACCAAGATGCTGCGCGAGGCTGAGGTTGCGGGTGAGATCCGCGGGCGTATGAGAGCGATGGCTCGAGGGGTGTCTGCCTGAGGAGAATCCTCCCGCGTTGTCTCCGGTCGTCTCGCAACCTGACCTCTTCGAGCCCGCTGGAAAACTCGCCGGCGCGAAGAACTCCCTAGTGCGGGCCTATCACGGGGAACCCGGCCATCCTGACGTCGTCGTTGTGCGCATCCACCGCAAGGAGACGGATCTGCCGGTCGCCAAGCAGCGGGAGCTGCAGAACGCGGTGATGGAGGAGGGTCAGCGACGCTTCCGTTGCGGGCGAGCAGTGCCAATGCGGGGTCATACCAGGGCCTTGCCTCACCGCCTCGATCCGTGATAGATTTTAGTCTATGACTTCGATCCAGGCGTCCCTCCAGGAGCCGGGGCTTTGATGAGCTGGTTGAGCACTCGGCGCGACTTGCTCAGCCGATGACGAGATGCGCTGGGCCCTCATCCAGGCTCGCAAGGAGGCCGGTCTCTTGCAGCGCGACGTTGCCGAGATGATGGGTGTCAAGCAGCCGACGGTTGCTGCGTTCGAGAGTCAGGATAACGATCCTCGGCTCTCCACCTTGCGTCGTTACGCGCTTGCTGTCGGAGCGAGCGTGGAGCATCGCGTGACAACCTGGGGCGTACGGCCTTCGAGTCGGAGAGCTGGACGCCCATTCAGACACTTGGTGGAGGGTGGCCCATGGCGGTAGAGGCGAGCGCCGGTGATCCGCTTCCGATCCAGGCCGAGCGTACGGTTCCGCGTCGACGACTTTCCCTGCCGCAGCCGCATGAGTGGCGGCCGGCGTTACGAGACAGCCCGAGACCTGCCCCAGTCCTCGAGCTGAATCGTGTGACGCCCCTACGAGGTCGCAGGTAGCGTGTTTACTCCCCGAAGCCACTGAAATCACGAGTTCGATGGAGTCGATGATCGGTGGCGAGGAGGCTTTTCGTCTCGGTGCGGCAGCGGGTCAAGACTAATGAGGCTGAGATTATCGCGGACTTCAGTGGAGTACCGGTTCGGCGTGAGCCAGGTGGTCGATCTCGGAGGAAGCTCAGGTCGAGTTCGCCGAGAAGGCGGCTTTATGGCGCTCGTTCCCTGATCTCAGGGAGTCGGTTCATACGACTGACATGCGTCTGGGCCCGTGCGGCCTCCCTGCTGCGGGATGGTGCGTCAGCGTGAGTTCCGACTGCGTGCCGACGGTGACGTCACCTCGGGTGTAGCGAAAATTGACTGGATCGGGGTTTTAGTTTCGCGGTTTGGGTCGAGTACTGCGGACGGGGCCTCGATAGCGTCACGCCAGCGATGACGCCCGAGTTGCCTCTGGATCGCTCTCGACGAGGACGGCTGTGCGACGCAACCGGCGGAGGTGGGGAGCACTTCCCGCGTCTCCCCCATGGTGGGGAGAATCGATGCGGTGCACAATTTCGGTGTTCGCAGCGCGCGCAGAAAGGAACTCCCGATGCGCTCCACCGTCAAGGTTCTCTCCGCCGTCGCCGCCCTCGCCATGGCCGCCGGACTCGTCCCGCCTGCGATGAGCAGGACATCGCCCAGCCCTCATCCGACGGAGCCACCGCGTCAGCACCAAGGAGACTCGGGTTCCACGGCGTCTCCGACCTCGACCTCGTCCAAGGACCCAAGAGCTCGAAGGGCTCCGAGGACAGGATGGTGAGACCACCAAGTCCGGCTCCAAGATCCAGGAGATCAAGCCGGTGACCTTTCAAGGACGAGCAGATCAGTCTCACGCAGACCTGCGACAAGGCCATTGAGGACTACGCGGCACCGAAGTTCAAGCAAGAGCAGTGGTAGCGGCACGGTGTACCTGCTTCACTGCACGCCTCGAGTTCAGCGGGACATCGGTTACAGCAGTACGCTCTCAGATTCCACGTCGCTCCAGGACAAAGGGGACTCTCCCCTCAAGGCGGACGAGTACGGGGAGCCTGCTGGAGGACGACATGAAGGATGACGGCCTCAAGGTCCTCGGTTCTGATGATCGCGGTTCCCGCAAGGTGAGGCTGGTTCGCCTTCGCCTCCGTGGGGAGACGACCAAAGCTGAAGCCGTTCTCCGAGGCACCACCACCATCGTCTACGACCGCGAGGACGGAGAGCTCCCCAGACCGGCAAGCAGTACCCGGCGTACTCCGACACCCAGGACCTCGTGCTGAAGTAAGTCCTGACGTCGTTGTCTCTCGGCGGCGTCGGATTCCCGCCGATGTCATCTGTCTGCCGCGTCCTCCGCCCGCAGGCTCGGAGGACGCGGCAGCGTGTGAACGTCGGCTCGCGGTGGTAGCCAGCCCTCCGGCGTCGGACACCTTGGGTGGCGTGAGCCCATGACGACACCGGGAGACTCGCCCCCGCCGACGGCGCCACCCGTCTACCGGGACGGCCCGTCCAAGATGTCGGAGGTCGACGCGCGCTCCTGGGGCGTCGACGACGTCCTCGACACTGTCTGCTTTCGCCATCGCCGCCGTCGCCACGCTGTGGCTGGGCCCTGGCTGCTCATCAGCCGGGGTGGCACCTCGAGCCGGCGCTGGTGGTCAACCCCCTGCTGTTCTGGCGGTCCTGTCCACCTCGCCCTGCCGCGTCTCCACCAGGTCCTCACCTGGCTCTACGTCCCCGACTACTTCATCGGCCGCACCCGCACCCCTGACGGGCTCCTGGGCGACCCCGTCAACCTCGCCGTCAAGGGGCGACGAGGAGGACATCCACGAGGCGATGGTCGCGGCCGGCTGGGTGCGTGCCGACCCCATCACCCTGCGCACCTCCTGGGGGATCATCGTCTCTCACTGCTGCCGCCGTTCCTGCAGCCGCTCCGGGTCTCCAACCTCAGCTCTTCGGGCGCGAGCGAGCTTCGCCTACCAGAAGGAGGTCGAGGGCAACCTCCCAGCGCCACCACATCCGCTTCTGGTACTGCCCGCACGGCTGGGTCCTGCCCGGCGGCGGGCACGTGGACTGGCTGGCCGCCGCCACCTACGACCGCGCCGTCGGCCTGAGCGTCCTCACCCTCCAGGTCACCCACAAGATCGACGCCGACATCGACATCGAGCGCAACTACGTCGTTGATGACCTGCGATGGGCCAACGAGGCCGCCGAGCTCGAGATCTGGCCGGACTTCTTCGCCTCCTACCACGACAAGAACGGGGAAGGGGACCGGGTGGTCACCGACGGCGCCCTCCACGTCCTCGATCTCAACGAGGTGGTCCCCGGATCCGACTCCGGGCTCTCCCTGCGCCTGGCCCGCCTCGCCGACCTCGAGGCCCGACGTCGCCGCCCCAGCCAGCTCGTCATCGCCCTGGTGCTCATCGGGCTCATGGTCGCGGTCGAGATCGCGCGCGCCGCCCGCATCGATGTCAGCCACCTGCTGGAGGTCGCCCCGATCCCGGCATGGACCAAGAGGCGGTCACCGTCGTTGTCGCTGTCATCGCCGCGGTGTCCGCCGTACTGACGCTCATCACCGCCGCCCTGGGCGTGGCTGCCTGGCACGGGCACCCGCACGGCCGCATCGCCCTCATGGCCACCCTCGTCCTGGGCATTGTCACCGACATGGGTCAGGTCTCCAGCCTCGGGGTCCGACAGGCCACCCTCGGTCTGGTCGTCACCAGTGCTCTTCAGGTCCTTGCCCTGCTGGCGCTCTGGCCCGGCAGGTCCACGAGTGGGAACGGGCCCGAAGAGGAGCGTCGAGCCGCCCGTGCCGGTGCGCGAGGGTGACCGGGTGGCAGGTTAGGTGGACTCCATGAGCGAGTACCCGGGCGGGACCGCAGGACGATCGCACTGGCAGTGCTGGCCCGGCAGCTCGGTCCGGCCGGCACGTCAGCCGTGTCAGCCGTGCTAGCCACGTCGATGAGTCCCGTCCCGTTGACGGTGATCGCGAGCACGTGCGCTTCGGCATCCCTTCAACGGCGCCGTCCCCATCTGGCACGACGACGCCACCATCACCTGGCACCGGCCCGCTGACGGCACCGACCTGTCCAGCGTCCTGGGCATGGGTCTGGTGGAGTCGAGCTCAGCCCAGCCCAGGCTCCGGCCGGCTGGCAGGGGCAGGTGGAGACCGGCACCCTGACCGACTCCGCCGCCTTCTGCTGCTCAAGGCCGCGACGCCGTCGGGACGCCGCGCCATCAACGACCCCGGCGACGGTGCCCCCTGTCCCCTGGAGGCGCCGCTGTGAGCTACGAGAAGGCCATGGAGGGGTCTTCGACGTCGTCAGCTTCGGTATCCACATCGCCGCATCATGCCGCGCCGCCCGCGACGGCAGCATCATCCTCATCTCACTCTGCGCGCGCGCGCGACCCTGAGCCGCACCACATCCTGTCCGTGCCCGCGCAGGTCGATGACCGTGGCGTCATGAGCTTCCCACCTGGGGGACTCTTCAGGAGATGGAGGCGCGCCGGACTCCGCCACCCACCAGGACGGTATGGCCCTACTCGACCTCACCATCCCCTACCGACCTCCTGTGGCGGAGGCGGACCAATGGCAGAGGGCTCGACGCCGATAGCGTCCTGGAGATGGCGCAGCCGGTCATCCAGTGCATCCTCAGCCCCGGCTTCCCTTTCGCCCTGGGCGCCTCCATTACTCCTGCCGCAGGCCCGGCTGCAGCCGGGGGCGCGCTCAGGCGGTCGATGGGCGGTCAGAGCCGCGCACAAGGGGCTCGGTGGGGATGATGATGCTGCGGCTGCCATCCAGGAGGCCCGGAGGTCCGCCTGCTCCAGCACCAGGCCCACCATCTCGCTGACCGTGCCGCTTGAAGTCCCTGGCGCACGTGTGGTCAGCGGCGGAAGCTGTACTCGCTCACGCCAGACCGTCGAAGCCGACGACCGAGACGTCCTGGGCACGCGGCCCCTGCTCGTGCATGGCCCGGATGAGGCCCAGGCCAGCCTCATCGTTGGCGCAGAAGACGGCCGTCACCTCAGGGTCCGCGGCCAGACGCAGGCCGGCCTCATAGCCCGCAGCGGCCTCCCACCGCCGGGTACCGGTTCGAACCTCCTCGTCCCACCTCCCGCAGGGTCCTGGTCCAGGTCGCCCTGCGGATGAGGCTGGACTGGGAGTCCTCGGGGCCCGCACACGTGGTGGACGGTGGTAGCCCCAGCCCAGAAGGTGCTTGACGGCGTTAGCGCACCCGCCGGCCTGGTCCGCGCTGGCCGAGGGGTAGTAGTCCACGAGCGTGGAGTCCGAGACCGCCACCGGCATCGCGCAGTACCAGCTGCTCGCGCCCGGCCCGCCCGGCCTGCACGACGACAAGCCCGTCGATGGCCTGGTGAGAGAGCCGGTAGACGGCCTCGCGCAGGTCGTCGGAGGCGGGGTGCTCCACCTGGACGAGGTTGACGGCGTAGTCGGCGGCGGTGGCGGCCTCCAGCACGCCTGCGGTGGTCAGGGGCCTCCCCGGTGCGCTGGATCTGCTGGGTCAGCACGCCGATCGTCTTGAAGGAGCCGCGGCGCAGGGCCTGGGCGGCGCGGTTGGGGGAGTATCCGAGCTGGTTCATCGCGCGCAGGACCCGCTCGCGGGTATCGGGCCGGACGTGCTCCGATCCCGCCGCCACGCGCGACACCGTTTGAGCCGAGACGCCGGCCAAGCGGGCCACATCGCTCATCGACGGCGCTCCCTGCGCGCCCCGGCTCTGCCCTGGCATGACGCGAGGTTATCAGGATTGTCAGGGGTACCCGCATCCTGACTATGTGATGACGTTACCATATCGATCCTCCTCGGAGGTCGGGGGAATCAAAATCTTGTCCGTAGATCTGCCTCACGAGAGGAGATCTCGTTTAGTATGTTAACGTCAACACACAGACGTTGCACTGCTGCGCGTCCTCTGTTCCCGTCAACCCCCTGGGGAGCCGAACAATGATCGTTCCGAGATACTTCGAGGACCTCGACGTCCTCCATGAGCACACCTGCCGTCGCGCTCCTACTACGTGCCTGCCTCACGCCATCGCCACCAGCCCCTGGAGGCGGGAGGACTCGACCGCTTCCACCTGCTCGGCGGGCCGGTGGGCCTTCCGCCACCTGCCCAGCGTCCACGAGCTCACTGAGCCTTCTGGGAGCAGAAGCACCCCTGAGAGCCGGTGACGAAAGCGGTGAGTCCGGGCCCCCGCTGCCGTCCCGGAGGGGCTTCACCCTGAGGTTCAGGTGCCCAGTACCTGGCAGCACCTGGGCTACGACCACCACCAGTACACCAACGTCCGCTACCCCATCCCCTTCGACCCGCCCCACGTGCCCCCAGGACAACCCCTGCGGCGCCTACATCCGCGACTCGAGTACACCCCGGACCCCGCCGCCCCCAGCACCTACCTGACCTTTCGAGGGCGTGGACTCCTGCTTCTACGTGTGGCTCAACGGCACCTACGTCGGCTACAGCCAGGTCTCCCCACGCCTCCGCGGAGTTCGATGTCACCGAACTCGTCCGTCCCGGCGCCAACCGCCTGGCCGTCCTGGTGCTCAGGTGGTGCGACGGCACCTACCTGGAGGGACCAGGACAAGTTCCGCACCAGCGGCATCTTCCGCGACGTTCACCTCCTGAGCCGCCCGGCCGCCGTCCTGTTCGACTACGTCACCACCACCTCGCTCGGCCCGGTGGTCGGCACCGGCTCGACGCCGGGCCCGGCCACCGCCCTCATCAAGATCCAGGGCGCTACCGGGGCGGCGCCGTCCCCACCTCCGTCGAGCCTGCATCGACCACGACGGCGCAGTGGTGGCTTCCGGCGAGCTGGAGCCCTTCGCCGGCGACGACGGCTACACCCACCGGACCCGCCTGAGCGTCGAGGGCCCCTACCTGTGGAGCGCCGAGGACCTCACCTCTACACCCCTGGTCATCACCACGCCCGACGAGGTCATCACCGACCGGGTGCATCCGCGAGGTCGAGGTGAGCGACGCCGTCGTCCGCCCCAACGGCCGGCCCATCACCCTGCGCGGGCGTCAACCGGCACGACTCCGACCCCGCCACCGGGCCCGTCGTCGACCTGGAGCACATGCTGTGGGACCTGCGCCTGATGAAGGAGCACAACATCAACGCGGTGCGCAGCTCCCACTACCCCAACGACCCGCGCTTCTACCAGCTGTGCGACGAGCACGGCTTCTACGTCATGTCCGAGGCCGACAACGAGAGCCACGGCACCCAGAGCCGGTTCCCGGCCGACCCTCCTGGGACAACCAGGTCGAGCACTGAACGAGCCCATCGCCGACAACCCCTGAGTGGACTGAGGCCACCGTCGACCGCAGTGAGGCTGTGCGTCCACCGCGAGAAGAACCGCCCCAGCATCATCTCCTGGTCCGCCGGCAACGAGTGTCCTGCACGGCTGCACCTTGAGGCGGCGCTCTTCTGGGGCCAAGGACTCGATCCCACGCGGCTGACCCACTACGAGAGCTCCTACTACCGCGACTCCAAGCGCCGCTACGACTACTCCTGCATCGATCTGTACAGCCGCATGTACCCGGGCATCGAGGAGATCCGCGACTACCTGGACTCCGACCCGGACAAGCCCTTCATCCTCGTGGAGTACTGCCACGCCATGGGCAACGGCCCCGGCGACCTCGAGGACTACTGGGAGATCATCCGCCGACGAGCGCATGTGCGGCGGCTCTCGTGTGGGAGTGGTGCGACCATGCAGTACCGCCGGACCAGCGACGACGGCCGGCCGATCCAGCTCTACGGCGGCGACCACGACGAGGCCGTCCACGACGGTAACTTCTGCGTCGACGGGCTCGTCTCGCCCGACCGCGTCCCCCACCCCGGCCTGGCCGAGCTCAAGAATGTCCAGCGTCCCGCCCGCGTCGTCGAGTACGACCAGGACGAGGGCCTGCTCACCATCCACAACGACCTCGACCACACCGACCTGTCCCAGTACCCGCGCATCTCCTACGAGGTGCGCTGCTGACGGCGTCGTCGTGGACCGCGAGGACCTCGACCTCCTCGAACCCGTCCCGCCGCACACGAGCGTCATGCTGCGCTGCGAGCCGAACGTCCCGCCCACGGGGCGCTGCCACCTGCTGGTCACCTACCGGCTCGCGCGCCCCGACTCGCTGCTGACCGCCGGGCACATCCTGGGCTTCGACGAGATCGCCCTGCGCAACGCCGACAGACGCCACCGCTGGGTCGCGGCGCTCGCCAACCGCCCCATCGGTGAGACCCGCCTGCCGGTCAAGCGTGAGGGGACCAGGATCGAGGTCGACAGCGACAAGCTCAGGTGCGCCATCGACACGCGCACCGGCCTGCCCGTCTCCCTGTCCTCGGAGGGCCGCGAGCTCTGAGCGCCCGGTCGAGCTTCAACATCTGGCGGGCGCCCACCGACAATGACCGCCACGTGCGCCTGGAATGGGAGCGTGCCCACTACCACCAGGCCGTGGCCTCGTGCTTACGGCGTCGAGGTCGACGAGGAGCCCGGACGCGTCACCATCAGCGCCGACGTCGGCCCTCGTGGCGCCCTCGGTCCAGCCGGCTCTGCACGGACGGCTCGTCTGGACCCTCACCGACGACGGCGTCCTGAGCCTGGGAATGCGGCTGCGCCGGACGCTGGGCTTCCCCAGCCTGCCGCGTCTGGGGCTGCGCCTCTTCCCTGCCCGAGGTCATGAACCAGGTCGACTACTACGGCCTGGGGCCGCAGGAGAGCCACGTCGACAAGCGCCGCGCCAGCCACCACGGGGCCTTCAGCGCCGACGTCGTCGACCTCCACGAGGACTACATCAGGCCCCAGGAGAACGGCAGCCACGCCGACTGCAACAAGGTGATCGTCACCGGAGGCGGCCTGAGCCTCGCCGTCGTCAGGGCCGACCCTTCTCTTCAACGCCTCCCGCACACGCAGGGAGGAGCTGGCGGCTCGACGGCGCAACACCGACCTGACGCCGTCGGGCAGCACGGTCCTGTGCCTCGATGCCGCAATGGCCGGTATCGGGATCCACAGCTGCGGGCCCGCCCTACGGCCCCTGCTACCAGGTCGACAGCCAGGAGCTGGGGATGGAGCTCCAACTCCTGCTCAACCCCCTTTTTACCCACACCAGCACTCACAATGAGGTGAAGCCATGAGCAGCGAGTCTGCCGGCAAGAAGGTCGGCGCCCCCACCACAGGAACCGGGCTGGAGGCGGCCAGCGAGAGGAAGTACCTGAAGTGGTACAACAAAGGTGGGCTACGGATCAGGGCGACGTCGCCGGCAACGTCGTCTACGTGCTCCTGTCCGCCTTCGTCATGATCTACCTGACGGACACCGCTCGGGCTCATGCGGGCGTCGTCGGCACGCTCATGATGGTCTCCCGTCTCTTCGACGGCGTCTCCGACATCATCTTCGGGGCGCTGCTGGACCGCACCAACACGCGGATGGGTAAGGCCCGCCCGTGGATGCTGTGGGGGTTCGTGGGCTGCGCCGCCATGATCATCGCGATCTTCGCGATCCCCACGAGCCTTGGGGACACCGCCAAGTACGCCTGGTTCTTCATCGCCTACACCCTGCTCAACGCCGTGTCTTCACGGCCAACAACATCGCCTACCTCGCTGACCGCGCTCGTCACCCGCAACGGGGCCGAGCGCGCAGATGGGCTCCATCCGCTTCATGTTCGCCTTCGGGACGAACCTGCTCATCCAGAGCATCACCGTGGGCGGTGTGCCCTGTTCGGCGGTGGCGCCGTCGGCTGGCGGACCATGGCGATCATCTACGCGCTGCTGGGCCTGGCGGTCAACACTCTCTCGGTGCTCTCGGTCAAGGAGCCGCCGCCCGAGGAGCTGGAGGGCGAGGACGAGTCCCAGGACGACAAGCTTCCTCGGTGGGGAGTCGGCCAAGATGCTGGTGTCCAACAAGTACCACCTCATCATCCTTATCGTCTTTCCTGCTCACCCAGATCTTCACGGCCATGCTCAACATGGGGCATCTACTTATGAAGTACGTCCTGGGGACGAGAGGCTACTGGGGACCTTCGCCTGCGCCATCAACGTCCCGCTCATTGTGGGGCCCATGATCACGCCGCTGGTGGTGAGCCGGTTCTGGGGCATGTTCCGGGATCAACATCGTCGGGTACGTCATCGCGACCCTCGGGCGGCTCGAGTGCTCGTGGCGGCCTACATGCACAACGTCCCGCCTCATGCTGATCCTCTCCGGGGTCGCTGGCCCTGGGCATGAGCTCGCTGCAGGGCACGCTCAACGCCCTCATCGCCGAGGCCTCGGAGAACACCTGGCTGCGCACCGGTAAGCGCATCGACGGGCCTCATGTTCTCCCTGCACGTCGCTGGGCGTGAAGGTGGCGGCGGTCCCGGCACGGCCGTCTCCGGTGGCTGCTGTCCGCGTCCGGCTGCGACGGTCACCTGAGCGTTCAGCCGGATCCGCCATCCAGATGATCTACGTCATGCACGTGTGGCTCCCTGCTCGTGGCCAACGCGCTCATCCTCGTCCTGCTCGCATGCGCCTCGACGTCGAGAAGGTCAACACCCGGCCTCATGAGGAGCGCCGATGCGCGGGCCGAGGCGGGAGGTCGGCGCCGGGGAGACCGACGGGGAGCGGTGACCTGGGTGGAGGCCGGCGACGCCGTTCCGATGCTGATGGTACTGCTGGCGCTGCCGGGTCCGCCGCCACGACCGCAGGCGCTGAAGCCGCCGATGACGCTGGGCAGGGGCGGTGATGCGGACTCGGCCGATGAGGCGCGAGGCGGCCCACAGGACTCGCGGGTGAGGCGTGAGAAGGGGGACCAGGATCGGCACGCCGTCGCCCCCACCCGCGTTCCCGGGCGGTGCGCGGGCAGCAGCTCCTTCTGCTCTGCGCACCGCCCGTTTCCCTGTCTCGCCCGTGTCGGCGTCGCAGCGTGGGCGTGCGCAGCAGGCGTGCAGCCGGGTGGTTGAACCTGAGGCACTGTGAGTGCGAGCCCTGCCGCGCGTGCCGGATGATCACCCCATCCCGGCTGGGCGAATGCGCAGGTCGGTCCATAGTGGCGCGGGCCGGCGCATTGGCGAGCCTGGCTCCATCCGATCTGGATACTGACAAACGTGAGGCCTGGTGATCAGATCACCACAGGCTAGGGCTTGCCTTGGGTTCGTAGCAATCCGAGATGAATTCGTGACATGGAGGTCGAGTGATCGCCAACCTGCTCATCGCCCTGAGGGAAGGCCTGGAGGCGGCGCTGGTTGTCAGCATCATCGTCGCCTACCTGGTCAAGACCGACCGCCGGGATGCTCTGCCCAAGCTGTGGATCGGGGTCGGGTTGGCGACGCTGATCCCACTGGTTGCCGGCGCCATCATGACCTGGGGGCCCAAGACCCTCTCCTTCCAGGGCCAGGAGATCCTCGGCGGCACCCTGTCATTCGTCGCCGTCGGCCTGGTGACCTGGATGATCTTCTGGATGGGTAAGAATGCCCGCGAGCTCAAGGGCGAGCTGGAGGGCTCGCTGTCCAAGGCCCTCGCTGAGGACGGCTCCGGCTGGGGCGTTGTCTGGATCGCCGTCGTCGCCGTGGGGCGCGAGGGCGTTGAGACGGCCCTGTTCGTGTGGGCCACCGTGCGCTCCAGCATCGAGACCTCCATCATGCAGACGACGGTAGGCGTCGTGACGGACTCGGGTCATCGCCATTGTGCTGTGTCCTCATCTACCAGGGCGCGGTGCGCATCAACTTCCGCATCTTCTTCGCCACCACCGGGTACTTCCTCGTTGTCGTCGCCGCCGGCATCGTCGCCTACGGCATCGGCGACCTCCAGGAGGCCGGTGTCCTCCCGGCATCATGAGCCATGCCTGGGACCTGTCCTCCTACCTGCCGGCCAGCACCTCGCCCCTCCACTGGCTCTATGTGCTGCTCCAGGCCATGTTCCAGTTCAACCTCCAGCCCACCGTCCTGCAGACCGTCGGCTGGTGCCTCTCACATCGTGCCGGTCCTGACGCTGCTCACCCTGCAGATCCGAGGGCCGCGGCCCTCTCCGCGCCAGGAGAACGCCGCTGGCGACGACGCCGCCGAGACCGACGCGATCGCCGATGACGTCAGTGACGCGTCCGACGTCGACACGAGCAAGGTCTCCTGACCATCCCCACAGTCCTCATCCACCACCGCCTCCTCATCAAAGGAAAGACAGATGCCGATCATCACGCGACGCAATGCGCTCACCCTGCTCCCCTGACCGCCATGGGCTGGGCCTGGCCGCCTGCGCCGACAACCCCAAGAACGCCAAGGGGGGCGCCTCGGGATCCGGCAAGGCCCAGGAGATCACGGTGACCCTCACCGACGACTCCTGCCAGCTGTCCTCCACCTCCTTCCCCTCGGGCGTCGTCACCTTCACCATCACCAACTCCGGCTCCTCGCCCAACGAGCTGGAGATCCTCACCGAGGACAAGCTCCAGATCATCTCCGAGCAGGAGAACATCGGTCCGGCACCACCACGAAGCTCACCACCTCCTCAAGGAGGGCACCTGCTACGCCGCCTGCAAGCCCGAACATGGTCGGCGAGCCTCAAGGGCGTCACCGAGCTGAAGATCACCAAGGGCGCCGACGTCGACGTCAGCGCCGATGAGGCCAAGGCGCGAGGCCGCCATCACCAACTACACCGCCTACGTGCGAGACCAGGCCGGCCAGCTCCTCACCGCCACCCAGAGCTTCGTCACCGCCTACACATCCGGCGACACCGCCACCGCCCAGAGCCTCTACCCGCTGGCGCGCCAGTACTACGAGCGCATCGAGCCCACCGCCGAGTCCTTCGGCATCAAGGAGGCCGGTGACCTCGACGCCGCCCTGGACACCCGCGTCCAGAACCTGGCCGCCGGCGCCGGTAAGGCCGTCACCGACAAGGAGATCATCGACGGCTGGACCGGATGGCACCGCATCGAGGCCGACCTGTGGACCCAGGACCCCGCCAGCCCCTTCAAGTTCGCCGACGACGCCGCTCGCCAGAAGGTCGCCGACCAGCTCAACGCCGACACCAAGTCGCTCTACGACCTCGTCTACGGCACCATCACCGGAGCCAATGGCAAGACGTTCGAGCTCGAGCTCGAGGACGTCGCTCAGGGCGCTTCCGATCTCTTGGAGGAAGTTGCCACGACGAAGATCTTCGGCGAGGAGGAGACCTTCTCCCACACCGACCTCTACGACTTCCAGGCCAACCTCGAGGGCGCCAAGGTCGCCTACGGCAACGTCGAGGACCTCATGAAGAAGAAGGATGCCAAGCTCGCCGAGAAGATCACCACCCAGTTCAAGACGGTCGAGGACCTCGTTGCGGCTCAGGCGACGGGGCAGACGGCCGAGGGGCAGAAGACCTACCCGGACTACTCCACCATCGCCTCGGTCCAGAAGGATGCCGGTGAGAAGCCGTCGGACACCTCCTACACCGATACGCAGCGCAAATTCTCCGATGCCGTCAACGCCCTGAGCGAGTCGCTGTCCAAGGTCGCAGGAACCGTCCTCTGAGCCTCAGCGACGAGCAACCCGGACACCCGGAAGGAGCAGACAGTGAGTGGCAAGCCGGCCGACGAGTCGGAGACCTCCCCGGTCGCGGACGACGCGACCGAGCCGGAGGCGGCGCAGGCGAAGCAGGAGCCGGAATCGACGTCGGAGAGCCCTGGCGACGGCCCGCAGACCTCCGGCGCCTCGGGAGAACCCGAGACCCCGATGCCTCTGAGCAGCCCGGAAGGGCCGGGAAGCCCGGAGATCTGGGCAAGCCCGGCAGGTCCGGCGCAAAGGGCACCAGCCGCCGCGCCATGTTCACCGGAGCGGGCTTGGGCGCTGCGCTCGCGGGCCTGGCCGGTGTGGCCGGCGGCCGCGCCTGGGAGGCGTCGCAGCGACCCGAGGAGGCCATCCTCACTGTCTACCCCTTCCGGGGTGACCACCAGGCGGGAATCACCACTCCCGCCCAGGACAACATGTTCACCGCCGCCTTTGACGTCTCCACCACCGACGTCGAGGAGCTCAAGACCCTCCTGTCCGACTGGGCGGTGGCCGCCGAGCAGATGACCTCCGGCGAGCTCGTCGGCGGGCAGCCCAGCTCCAACAAGCAGCTGCCGCCCGAGCGACACCGGCGAGGCCTGGGGCTACAAGCCCAACGGCCTGACCATCACCTTCGGGGTGGGCAAGGGCCTGTTCGTCGACGCCGAGGGCAACGACCGCTTCGGCCTGGCCGCCAGGATGCCGGCCATCCTCAAGGAGGGCATGCCCTTCTCCGGCGACCAGCTTCACGCCGCCCAGTCCGACGGAGACCCTGCTCGTTCAGGCCTGCTCCAACGACGCCCAGGTCTGCGTCCACGCGATCCGCAACCTCACCCGCATCGCCTTCGGGGACCGCCGCCCTGCGGTGGAGCCAGGTCGGGTACGGGCGGACGTCGTCGACCTCCGTGGACCAGGAGACGCCGCGCAACCTCTTCGGGTTCAAGGACGGCACCAACAACATCAAGGCCGAGGACTCCGCCGACCAGCTCAACGAGCACCTGTGGGTCCAGAAGGGCGACGACGCCGCAGCGGAGTGGATGACGGGCGGCACCTACTACGTGGCGCGCCGGATCCACATGCTTGCCGAGGTCTGGGACCGCCTGCGGCTCATCGAGCAGGAGCAGACCATGGGGCGCGACAAGCGCTACGGGGCGCCGCTGAGCATCGCCAACCCCACGAAGTCCTCCGAGGAGTTCACGGCCGTGGACTACGAGGCCAAGGGACGATCAAGGGTGAGACGCTCGTGCCGGCGGACGCGCACATCGCCGTCGTCTCACCCGAGCAGAACCAGGGGGCGCCGGATGCTGCGCCGCGGATACAACCACACCGACGGTTCCGACTCGCTGGGGCTGCTGCAGACCGGGTTGTTCTTCATCGCCTTCGTGCGCGATCCGCGGACGAACTTCTATCCGATCCTGGACCGGATGACCAAGAGCGACGCCCTCCAGGAGTACCTCAAGCATGAGGCCTCGGCCCTGTTCGCGATCCCGCCGGGCATCAAGAAGGGCGACACCATGGTGGCCGCCTCGCTGTTCAGCTGACGTCGGGGCGAAGGCGGCTCCCGCGGTCGGCTCGCGTCAGTGGCCGGCGTCGGCCAGTGCCTTGAAACCGGTGACCGCGAGGAGCGCCACGGCCAGGATCCCGGTCAGCGTCAGGGCCAGCACCTGGAAGGTGGACGACGACGTCGCCAGGGAGTGGGCCGGCACTCGTGCCGACGAACAGGATGAACCCGTTGAGCGCCATGCCGCTGCCGCGGTTGGGGGCGGATACCTGCCCGTAGAGGCTGATCATCGCCGGCGCGGCCAGCGCGACCCCGGCGACGTACACGACGCTGCAGGCCACCAGGCCAGCCAGACTCCCCGCCAGCAGGGGCCTCACCGAGCATGCCCAATGCCGACACTCCGAAGCCGAGCCGGGCCGTCTGCGCCCAGGAGCACCTCGCGGCGAGCCGGCCCGCACCGAGACTGAGGAACATGGCTGGCAGGGCCGCCAGGCGGATGAGGATGATGGACGGGGCCGCAGGCCCTAGCGTCTCCAGGTGACCGCCGATCCCCGTGTACATGGCCACGAACACCATGAGCAGCGTGACGTGCGCCAGGCTGAGCGCCAGAACCGCGGGCCTGACCGCGAGCCGCCCCAGTGATGCGAACTGTCCCCGCAGGGAGGAGCCCGAGGGGCCGGAGGCGGGAGCGGCGTCGTGCACGACGGCGTGGACGACCGCCAGGGCCACGGCCAGCAGCCCACCGCACAGGGGGAAGAACCACCGCCACCCCAGGTGCAGCGCAACCAGTGAGGCCAGGACCTGGCCGACGATGCCCGCCACGAGGAACGACGTCGACATCGCCCCGATCGCCCCGGCCCGCCTGGGCGGCTCCAGGGCCTCGGACAGGTAGGCCAGGGCCACGGGCGCGAAGCCGGAGGCGCTCAGGCCCTGGATCGCGCGCAGGGCCGCGAGGACTGGGAGCGACGGCGCCAGGGCGCAGCAGACGGTGGAGGCGATGAGGATCCCGAGAGCCAGCGCCATGATCCTCCGTCTGCCGTAGTGGTCGGAGACCGGCCCCCAGATGAGGAAGCCTGCGGCGTAGGTGAGGCTGAAGGCCGTCGACAGGGCGACGGTGGCATTGCCGTGGAGGTCGGCCGAGATCGGGGCGAGCAGGGGGATGGCGGCGTAGCAGCTGGGTCAGAACGAGCAGCGCGGTGACCACGAGGGTCGCGGTGGCACTGCTGCCGGCGGGGTAGGCGGGAGAGGCCGACCGAGTCGTCGACTGGGCGGGTGGCTCGGGGAGTGGGCGACGTCGGGATGCAGATCGGACCGGTGTGCGCGAGACATGAGAACCCCTTTCCAACGTAAGCGTTGGAAATGACCCTAGTAGACTGAGAGGAGTTGCAACGGTAGCGTTGGGAGTTTGCCGCTGCGCTCGCGGACACGGGGAGACGGAGTGTCATGGCCTGGGACACCGAGGGGACCAAGCGCAAGATCAAGGACGCCGCCACGGCCGAGTTCACCCGCCGTGGACCCGCTGGGACCACCGTCGAGCGGATCGCTGAGCGGGCGGGGGTCAACAAGGAGCGCGTCTACAACTACTTCGGCTCCAAGGACCGACTGTTCTCCGCCGTCCTGCGTGACGAGCTGACCAGGGCGGCCGAGGCCGTGCCACCCGCCTTTCGACGAGGGGAGGACGTGGGCGACTACGCCGGGCGCCTGTACGATCTACCACCGGCAACGCCCCGAGCTCATCCGGCTGCTGTGCTGGGAGGCCCTCGCCTTCGACGACGAGGTGCCCGAGGAGGAGCTGCGGCGGGAGCACTACCAGCGCAAGATCGCCGGGGTGCGCAGCGGTCAGGACTCCGGCGCCCTGACCCGGGACGTCGACCCCGGTGCGCTCATGCTCATGATCATGTCGCTGACCGGGCTGGTGGTCCACCGTGCCCCAGGTGGCGCGGATGCTGTGCGGGCCCCTGACGAGGAGGCGCACGATCGCCAGCGCGCCGTCGTCGTCGACGCGGCCCGCCGGCTTGCCGCGCCCCGGGACTGAGTGCTGGGAGGCTGAGCGTGCTCGAGGAGCTGTGCCTCGTGTCTGCTGCACGACGTTCAGTTCCCTACTGGCCGGGGCCAGCCGCACTGCACGAGCCCCGGACTGTCGTGAGTGCGGCTATATGTCAACGAGTAGCAGCTAAGGGTCGTGCAGTACGGGCGGTGGCTGGGCATGATTACCTTATGCGTGACCTGAACGACCTGACCCGCCCCACCATCCCCTCCCGTGCCATCCAGGAGCGCATGGCCGCCGAGACCGAGGAGCGCCGTACCTCTGCCGGCCCGGCCGAGGCCCTGGCCGACGACGCCGGAGCCCCCGCTGACCTGCGCGCCGCCCTGGGCAAGGTCGTCGACGAGCTGGCCCCGCAGATCATCGACCTCTCCCACGACATCCACGACCCACCCCGAGACCGGCTACGAGGAGCACCACGCCGTGGCCACGGTCGCCGCGCTCCTGCGCCGCCACGGCATCGAGCCCGAGGTCGGCGTCTACGGCATGGACACCGCCCTGCGCGCAGAGATCTCCGGGACCACCGGAACTGACACGGCTGCCGGCGGCTCCGACGAGGCTCCCGGCACCATCGCCATCCTCGCCGAGTACGACGCCCTGCCCGGCATCGGCCACGGCTGCGGCCACAACGTCATGTGCGCCAACTCGGTGGGCGCCTTCCTCGCCCTGACAGCCCCTGGCCGAGGCCCGCTTTGACGCCCTGCCCGGCCGCGTCGTCCTGCAGACCACGCCCGCCGAGGAGAACTCGACCGCCAAGGAGGTCCTGGCCGTGCGCGGCATGCTCGACGGCGTCGACGCCGCCATCCAGACCCACCCTACGCCTACGACGTCACCCACCAGACCCTGGCTCGGTGTGCGCCGGATGGACGTCGTCTTCCACGGCGTGCCCGCCCACGCCGCCTCCCAGCCCTTCATGGGCCGTAACGCCCTGGACGCCGCCACCCTGGCCCTGACCGGGATCGGCCTGCTGCGCCAGCAGATGCTCCCCATGGATCGCCTTCACGCCATCATCACCGACGGCGGCCAGGTCGCCAACATCATCCCCGAGCGCGCCAGGCTGTCCATCATGGTGCGCTCCAAGCACCTCGAGACCCTCAAGGAGATTGCTGAGCGCGTCGAGGAGGTCATCCACGGCGCCGCCCTCATGACCGGCACCGGCGTTGAGATCCTCACCTCCGAGGACAGCAACGAGGTTCCCGTGCGGGACAACGGCCCCCTGCTCACCTCCTGGGTGCGCTCCCAGCGCGAGCGCGGCCGCGACCCCCTACCCGCCGGGGTCCTGCCCGAGACGATCGCCGCCGGCACCGACTTCGGCAACGTCTCCCAGCGAGTGCCCGGCATCCACCCGCTCATCAAGGTCACCGACCGGCCCGATGTCGCCCTCCACACCCGCGCCATGACCGAGGCCGCCGGCGCCTCCACCGGGGACGCGGCCGCGCTCGACGGCGCCTACGGGCTGGCCGCCGTCGCCCTGACTGGCTGCACGACGCCGAGCTGCGCCGCTCCGTGCGCGCCGACTTCGAGGCCACCGGCGGTGTGATCGACGTCGCCGGCTTCTGGGAGGAGTAGGGGAGGACTGCGTCGCTGAGGCGGACGGCCGGCGTGGGCGGTCCCCTGCCTCCGCGCGACCATGCCTGACGGCCGGCTCGTCCCAGGCGGCCGGGCGGCGAATGAGCAGCGCCCCGGGATCGAGACGCACCCGCATGCCCCGTGTGGGCACCAGAAGATCGCCGTCGACCTCCACCAGGGCCGGCGCCGAGAGCTGGACCGCCACCTCCCCGCCGCGCCGCAGCATCACCCGGCCCCAGCGAGCGGCCCGACTCGGAGTAGCGCGCCGCGGAGGGCGGCAGCACCTGGCGCGCCAGCGATCCCCAGCCCGCCAGACCCGCCACCGTGTCGATGACGGCGACGTCGAGCAGACCGTCATCGGTGCGGGCCTCCGGCAGCAGGGTGATCCCGGCCGGGAGCCGGCCGCCGTTGTCACCAGCAGGTTACGGGCTCTCAGACGCTCCACGCGCCGCGCGCCGGTGTCGTCCAGGAGACTGAGCACCAGGTCCATGCGCGGTGAGCCCAGATTCTCCATGGCCGCCAGTGCGTAGGCGCCCCAGCCGACCCTGCGCCTTGAGGGCCGGGCGCGTGGAGGCCACCAACCCGGCGTCGAAGCCGATCCCGGCCACCACCATGCAGGCGTGCTCGTCACCGAGCGTGGGCCGGGCCCACTGGCGGGGCCTGCGGGTCGCCCTCTGGACCGCGCGCACCGCCCGGGTCGCCTCGGTCGACAGCTGCGGTGAGTCGGCCATGTCGACGGCGGCCGCCGGGCCGGTCGCGGAGGGCGAGGGCGGAGGGGCGTGCCGGCTCGGTGACGGCGGCAGCGCCCAGGGACCCTGGCGAATCGGAGCCATCGTCGGCCCTGGTCCCGTCCGGCCCGACATCGGCTCGGCCAGGGCTCGGTGCGCACCCAGGCCAGGTCGGCGGGCAGGTCGACCCCGCGGGCCGCCACCTGGGCCGCCGCCTCGGATCGCCGACCGGCACCCCGAGGTTGCGGGCCGCCAGGTTCGCCGTGCCCAGGGGACGATGCCCATCTGGGCGCCGGTGCCGGCCAGGCCGGCCGCCACCGAGCGCACGGTTCCGTCGCCGCCCGCGGCCACCACCAGCCCGGCTCCGGCGGCCAGGGGCCAGGCGCGCCTGCATCGTGCCGGGCTCGGAGACGCTCGTCTCCAGCCACACGGGTCCGGCGTAGCCGGCCCCTCCGCAGCTCGCGCTCCAGCAGGCCCCGCACCACCGCGGTGGCGCGCGGCTTGGAGGGATTGACGACGACGCAGGCCAACGGCTGCCCGGGGCGCGTCGTCGCTCGGGTCCCGCCGTCGGTGGAGCCGGTCATAGGGGCAGGTTAGCCGCCCTGTGCGGCCTCGGTCACGACCCGGGAGGGCGTAGGACGACAGGAGGGCGTGAGCCCGGTGCGGTGCGTCTCGGAGCGCGGCTCAGGCCGCAGCCAGGGTCTTGATCGGAGTAACGGGCAGGTTCGGCCTCGCTCACCAGGCGCGAGATGAGGGAGGCGAGCTGGGCGAAGTCGGCTCCGCGGGAGGAGGAGACCCGGTGGACCAGGCCCATGTGGCGCACCGGCGCCTCGCCGCCGAAACGAGCGACACCGTACTCCGACGACGGGGAGAGCAGCTGCAGGGCGCCCTCGGGAACGATCGTCACGCCGGAGCCGTGGGCGACCATGCGGGTCACCGTGGACAGGGGTGGTGGCCACCGCGACCGGCGGCTGAGAGCCGTAGCGCTGGCACAGGGCCAGGGTCTGGTCGCGCAGGCAGTTGCCCTCGTCAAGCAGGAGGAGGGGCTGGTCATCGAGCTCGGTGGGGCTCACGTCCGTGCGCCCCACCCAGAGGGTGAGTTCGCGGAGGTGAGGATGACGAGCTGCTCGTCGAACATCGGGATCGCGGCGGTGCGCTGGAGGTCGTCCTCCAGGGCGATGATCGCGGCGTCCAGGCGGCCCTGGGCGAGCTGGTCGAGGTTGTCCCCGGTGACCATCTCACGCAGGTCCAGGTCCATCTGGGGCAGGACCTCGCGCAGGCCGTCGATGAGGACGAGGGGCCAGGTAGGGCGCGATGGTGGGAATGATGCCCAGGCGCATCGTGCCGCTCAGGGCGGCACCCTGGCTGGAGGCGGCCTCGTTGAAGGCCCTCGGCGGCCAGGACGGCGTCGCGGGGCGAAGGGGGAGCAGGCCTCGCCCAGGGAGGTCACCAGGACGCGGCGAGTGGTGCGTTCCACCAGCTCGCCGCCGACGCGCTTCTCCAGGGCGGTGATGGCCTGGGACAGGCTGGGCTGGCTGACGCCGAGAGCCGTGGCGGCCTCACCGAAGTGCTGGTGATCGCACAGGGCCACGAAGGCCCGCAGCTGGGAGAAGGACGGAGATGATGAGATCGGCATGAGTTGTGGTCCTATGGTCGGGGGCCCGCATCACTGCGATCGACGAGCCTGATATGACGGAGTGACAGAAAATCGTGGACAGACGACTGGCCGGGAAGAGCGGGGAGAGCGGTGCAGGAGGCGGCGCAGGCAGGTCTCCAACGTGGCGGCCCGGGAACACCGTCGGGAACTATAGGGTACACCGATTGAAATAGATTCTATTCACAGGTGGATTACGTTGGTAGTAGGAAGTGGGTCACGTTCGCCGCTCAGGCCTGGTGTGCAGCAGGCGCGAGCGTGTTTGAATCGCACGTCTGTCATTCGAGCGCACTTTTCGGCCGATCCACTGGTTGATTCATGGGTCGAGGGGCCTGCGGGCCGTCGCGAGGCGACACTCATCCGACGTCGGATTGCGGCCGATCCGGCTGGAGTGTCAGGTCCGCCACGTCCCCGGTGACGGCCCGTCTCCGCCGGGACTCAGGAGAGGTGCGGAGTCGGGCGCCCTCCCTGACTACACTCAGGGGCATGATCGACCTGCGTGCGCTTCGCGGAGAACCCCTGAGCCCTTCCGGAGCCAGCCAGCGAGCCCGCGGTGCCGACGTCGATCTCGTTGACCGCGTCATCGCCGCCGACGAGACCCGCCGTCAGGCACTGGCAGCCTCGAGAACCTCCGCGCCGAGCAGAAGGCCGTCTCCCGGTCCGTGGGGAAGGCCTCGCCGCAGGAGCGCCCGGCGATCCTCGCCAGCGCCAGGAGCTGGCCGAGCAGGTCGAGGCCGCCGAGTGCCTCCTCGGCCGCAGCCGCCGACCTCGACGCCCCTGGCCCGCCAGTTCGCCAACCTCATCGAAGGGGCGCCGTCGGGAGGGAGGAGGATTACGTCGTCCTGCGCCACGAGGGCGGCGAGCCCCGCGACTTCGCCGCCGAGGGCTTCGAGCCGGTCGACCACCTGGCGATCGGCGAGGCCTGACATCATCGACACCCGCCGCGGCGCCAAGGTCTCCGGCGCCCGCTTCTACTACCTCAAGGGCTGGGGCATGCGCCTGGAGCTGAGCGCTCATGACGGCGGCCCTGACGCCGCCGTCGCCCACGGCTTCACCCCGATGACCACCCCACCCTCGTGACCCCGCAGGTCATGGGCGGCACCGGCTTCCTGGGGCGCGCACAGCGACGAGATCTACTACCCTGCCCGCCGACGACCTCTACCTCACCGGCACCTCCGAGGTGGCCCCTGGCCGGCTACCACGCCGACGAGATCCTCGACCTGTCCGCCGGGCCCAGGCGCTACATGGGCTGGTCCACCTGCTACCGCCGCGAGGCCGGCGCCGCCGGCAAGGACACCCGCGGCATCATCCGGGTCCACCAGTTCAACAAGGCCGAGATGTTCTCCTACTGCCGCCCCGAGGACGCCGAGGCCGAGCACGCCCGGCTCCTGGCCATGGAGGAGGAGATGCTGGCCCTGGTCGAGCTGCCCCTACCGGGTCATCGACACCGCCGCCGGGGACCTGGGCTCCTCGGCCGCCCGCAAGTTCGACTGCGAGGCCTGGCTGCCCACCCAGCAGCGCTGGATGGAGGTCACCTCCACCTCCAACTGCACCACCTACCAGGCCCGCCGCCTGGCCGTGCGCGAGCGCCGTGAGGGTGGCACGAGCCCCGTGGCCACTCTCAACGGGACCCTGGCCACCACCCGCTGGATGGTCGCCATCCTGGAGAACCACCAGCAGGCCGACGGCTCGGTGCGCGTACCCGCGGGCCTGCGCCCCTACCTGGGCGGCCTGGAGGTCATCGAGCCCGTCGGCGCCACCGCCTGAGGGTCGGTCCCATGAGCCCCACGCCATCGCCCACCTCGTCGACGACGCCGGAGCCCTGCCTGAGGCTGCCGGTGCCGATGCCGCAGGCGGCACCGGCAGCACGGAGCCCACCGGCAACGGCCCGGCCATCAACCCCGCCACCGGGATCGCTCTGGCCGGCCAGCCCCTGACCCACCTGGGCGCTCCGCGGAGTACCTCGAGCAGCTCGACGGCGTCGAGCAGCTCGAGTCCGCCGGAGAGGCCGGATCCGGGGCAGGAAGGCGCGTGCTGCGTCGTCGGGCCCTGAACCACGAGGAGTACCACGCCCTCGTCCAGGACCGGATGCAGGGACCTCGACGCCCTGAGGCCGCCGGCGGCGCCCGACTCGCGCCGGGTGACGGGCTCGTCGTGGCCCTTGACGTCGACGGCACCATCCTCGACATGGACGGGTGCGTCTCTGAGCGGGTCATGGCCTCCATCGCCCGCCTGCGCGCCCACAAGGTGCCCGTGGTCATCTCCACCGGGCGCGGGATCGCCGCCGCCATGCCGGTGGTACGCCACCTGGGGCTGTCCACCGGCTGGATGGTGTGCGCCAACGGCGCCCTGACCCTGCGGCTCGACCCTGGACGCCCCCGGCGGCTACGAGGTGGTCGACTCGCGCACCTTCGACCCGCGCACCGCCATTGAGACCCTGCACGCCGCCGTGCCCGACGGGATCATCGCCGTGGAGGATCCCGGCGTCGGGTTCAAGGTCTCCCGGCTCTTCCCCGACGGCGAGCTCATCGAGGACCAGCGGGTCGTCACCTTCGACGAGCTCGTCTCCCAGCCCGTTACCCGCGTGGTCCTGCGGGCGCCGGGCATGTCCGTGGAGCGCTTCTCCGAGATCGTGGCCGACTCCGGGCTGCACTCGGTGGAGTACGCCATCGGCTGGACGGCCTGGCTCGACGTCGCCCCGGAGGGCGTCACCAAGGCCTCCGCCCTCGAGGCGCTCGCCGCCCGCCTGGGCGCCGATCCCGCCCGTGCCCTCGCGGTCGGGGACGGCTCCAACGACGTCGAGATGATCGAGTGGGCCGGGGCCGGAGTCGTCATGGGCAGCGCGCCCCCGTGGGTGCGCGACCGCGGCGATATCCTGACCGAGCCCGTGTGGCGGGACGGCTGCGCCGCCGTCCTGGACGCCCTCATGGGAACGAGTAAGGCACCCCTGATGCGACAGTCCCCCTCCCTGTCTCCCCACCACAACGTCATCCGTGAGAACTCCACCGACGATGCCGGTCGCGCCGGTCGGTCCGACGGGCCGGCCGCCGCGGGCCGACGACGCGGTACCGGCCGACTGCGACGGACCGGTCGACTTCTCGCGGCCACCAGCGCCCCTGACCTGGCGGCCGCCGCCAGCTGCCGCCTGCTCGGCCGGCGGGGCCGGCTCGGCGTCGGCTCGAGCTGCGCCGCCTACAAGGCCTACCAGGGGCACGAGGGCGCCACCGTCACCGTCTCCAGCGGCCTGACCGGCACCGAGGCCGAGCGCTTCGAGGCCTCCGTGGCCGAGTTCGAGAAGTGCACGGGCATCGACGTCGAGCACACCGGCACCACCGAGCTGCGCTCGCAGCTGCTCAACGGCTCGGGCGCGGACCTGTCCTCCAGCAGGGGGGCCTCGCCGTCGAGCCAGGACAATCCCTGAGAACCTGCCCGACCTGGCGATCGTGCCGCAGCCGGGGATGGTGGCCGAGCTCGTCGACACCGGCGTGGTCCACCCGCCGCCGAACACGGTCAACAGCAACGTGGAGGCCGGCTGGGACCGGCACTGGATCCAGGTCGGCATCCACGCCTCCGTGCCGTACGCCGCCCCGCTCATGGCCTCGGTGAAGTCCCTCGTGTGGTACTCGCCGGACGCCTTCGCCAAGGCCGGCTACAAGGTGCCCGGCACCTGGGCCGAGTTGGAGGCCCTGACCCGCAAGGTCCGCGCCGATCACCCCGACGGCTCCGTGACGCCCTGGTGTGTGGGTGCCTCCGACGGGGAGTCCACCGGCTGGGTCATGACCGACTGGCTCGAGGATGTCATGCTCTCCACCCAGGGGTCCGGCGCCTACGAGACCTGGGCCTCGCACCGGGTGCCCGTTGACTCCTCGGGCGCCGTGGAGGCGCTCGACGCCGTCAGCTCCCTGGTCCTGGCCGACGGGAACGTGGCCGGCGGGCGCGGCTCGATCATCTCCCGGAGCCCTGAGCAGGCCGGGGCCGACCTGGTCAAGGGCAGCTGCCTCATGCTGCACGCCTCCTCCTCCTTCGAGAGCCGCTTCCCGGAGGGCACCGCCATCACCGACGCCGACGGCGCGAACCCGGTGGCGGTCCAGGCGCCCACCGCCACCGGGAGCGTCGCCGCCGAGGGCGGCGGCAAGACAGCCGGGCCGACGGCGTCGTCGACGTCGAGTGGCACCAAGGTCTCGGCCTTCGTCACCCCGGCGATGGACCGTGGCTCGGACGCCGTGCTGGTGGGCACCGACTACCTCGTGGCCTTCACCCGCTCGGACGCGGCCAACGCGGTCATGGCCTACCTGACCTCCCGGGACTGGGCCCGCACCCGGATGGCGATGGGCGGGGTGGCGACCGCCTACCAGGGCGTCGACCCGGACCTGGCTCCCAGCAACGTCGGCCGGCGTGCCACCACACTGCTCCAGTCGCGTCAGACAACCGTGGAGATGGACGCCTCCGACTCGATGCCCGTGGGCGTGGGCAGCAGTGCCCTGTGGCTGGCGCTGAGCCGCTGGTCGACCGGGGCGATGACCTCCCAGGAGGCGCTCACGCAGGCCGAGTCGGCCTGGCCGAAGCAGAAGTAGCCGGGGCGCGGGCGCGTCTTCGGGCTCAGCCTGGAGCAGATGATCCGCGCGAGACGGGTCGATAGCCTTGAATCCCCAGCGGATCAAGGAGGACTCATGGGACTGGGATGGTTCGGCGCCCCCGAGCACAAGCGTTGGCTGGCCTACGAGACGCATGCCCTGCTGCACTACGCGCGCGCTGCGAAGGTGCCCACCGGGTTCGGGTGGATCGGCCAGGACGGCGAGGTGGACCCCTCCCATCCGGTCGAGCTGTGGATCACCGGTCGCATGACCTTCGCCTTCTCCCTGGGGGCGCTCATGGGCATCCCTGGCTGCCGCCGCTACGCCGACCACGGCGTGCGCGCCCTGAACGGCCCCCTGCGCGACCCGGTCAACGGCGGCTGGTACTCGGCGATCGGCCTCGAGCCCGACGCCGATGGGCGTGGCGTCCCGATCGACCCCGAGGCCCGTAAGGAGTGCTACCAGCACGCCTTCGTGCTCCTGGCCGCGGCCACCGCAACAGCCGCCGACCGGCCCGGTGCCCATGAGCTGCTGCGCGATGCCATCGCGATCCAGGACCGCCACTGGTGGGACGAGGCCCAGCAGATGCCGATCGAGTCCTACGCCGCCGACTTCACCGACCCCGAGGACTACCGGGGTATCAACGCCGCCATGCACACGGTGGAGGCCTACCTGGCCACCGCCGACGTCACCGGGGAGGTGCGCTGGCTGGAGCGGGCGCTGAAGATCGTCGACTTCGCAGTCAACGTCCAGGCCCGCCAGCACGGCTGGCGCCTGCCCGAGCACTACAGCACCTCCTGGGAACCGCGGCTCGACTACAACCGCGACGAGCCGGCTCACCCCTTCCGGCCCTACGGCGTCACGCCGGGCCACGGCCTGGAGTGGGCGCGACTGACCGTGCAGCTGCGTGGGGCCCTCATCAACCGCTCCATGAGTGCGCCGGACTGGATGCTGGACGCCGCCGAGCACATCTTCGAGCAGGCCCGCACCGACGGCTGGCGCGTCGACGGCGCCCCCGGCTTCGTCTACACCACGGACTTCGACGGCAAGCCGATGGTCCATGAGCGCATGCACTGGGTGGTCTGCGAGGGCATCTCGGCCTCGGCCGCCATCCGTCAGGCTCTGCTCGACGACGGGCACGGGGAGATCGATGTCGAGCACTACGAGCACTGCTACCGGGCCTGGATCGACTACGCCGAGGAGTTCCTCATCGAGGCGCCCGGCGTGTGGATCCACGAGCTCGACCGCGACAACCAGCCCTCGACCCGCACCTGGGCCGGGCATCCGGACATCTACCACGCCCTGCAGGCCACGCTCATGGCGGCGTCTGCCGGGTGTGGCCGGCGATCAGGGCAGGCCCTGGCCGAGGGGCGGCCTCGACGAGCTCGGACTCTGCCGCTGCCGGCGCGCGCCAGCAAACCGCACCGGCGAGGGTTCTTCGCAGGTCCTGACGTCGCCGGAGGCCCTCGAGCGGGCCGCCAGTGGGCCCGGTGACCGTGGGGCCTGCAGGGATGGTAGGGTCTATGCCTGGCGCCCCGAGGCGCGGCCAGGAGAGGTGACAGAGCGGCCGAATGTGGCGGTCTTGAAAACCGCTGTGCGCCTGGCGCACCGCTCGAATCCCTCTCCGCTCAAGCAACGCAATCACCTTCCGTGATACCGAGTTTTGCGAACGAGGGGACGACGACGGAAGATTCCCCAGCCATAACAGTCAGCGCTCGGCAGTGGATCGGGCCTGTGCGTTGGCTGGAGGGTACTTCATTGTCTCCTCGACCTGACAATTATCAACCTCGCAGTTCCCTCGCTGACACGGGACTTAGGCGCGTCCACAGCCCAGGTGTTCTGGGCGGTCAACAGCTACGGTCTCGTTCTCGCACTGGCGATCATCCCGTCAGGTCGTTTAGGTGATCGATTCGACACCGACGCCTTTTCCACCTTTGGGACGATCATCTGGCAGCTGCCAGCCTCGCCTGCGGTGTTGCGACCTCTCCGTTCGTCTTGATCGCCGGCCGGTTCCTTCAGGGACTCGGTGCTGGCATGTTGGTGCCACAGACTCTCACGCTCATCGGTGTCACCTTCCTGAAAAGGATTCGTGGGCGCGCAGTCGGCATCTGGGGATCAATTGCAGGAACTGCATCCATCATCGGTCCCTTGGCCGGCGGAGTGTTGATTGACGGTCTCAGTTGGCGATGGGTCTTCCTCATCAACCTTCCGATTGCGGTTCCGTCGTGGTTCTGGGCCTGCGAAGCCTTCCAATCGAGATGGCCCGTTCCGTGAGACTTGATCTCGTGGGCACCTTTCTCGCAGGCATCGGCCTTGTGGCACTTCTCATGGATGTCTGCAAGGTCCCCATGCGGGCTGGGACCTGTTAACCATTGCTTGCCTGCCGTTTGCTGTGTTCTGCCTGTTTGTGTTCTTCCGGTATGAACGCCGGGTAGATCCGGCGCACGCAGTTTTTCCACAGTCTCTTCGCAAGAATCCACGGTTCCTCACTGCCGCCGTGTTCGGCTCTTTGCGCCCTTGGGCGTATTCGCTTTGACGTTTCTCGTATCGAACTACATCCAGTCCGTGCTGGGGCAAACGGCGTTCTGGGCGGGAGGCTGCTCTCGCGCCAGCGTCGATTGCGATCGTGGTCACAGCACCCATTGCGGTCGCTGGGTTGATGAGGGGAAGCTCGCCCTCGTTCTACAGATCGGCTTTCGGGGCTCTGCGGTGGAACCGCCCTGAGTATGCTGATTGCCGCTATGGGGGTTCTTGGGTGTGGTTCCTGGGGCGACCGTCGTTTTCGGTATAGGGAAATGGGTTTGTGATGGCGCCACTGACGACAGTAGGTATGACTGCGTTTGAGGGGTGACTGAATTCGGTGCTGCATCATCTCTCCTCAATGTCCCTCGTCAAGCCGGCCCTGTGTTAGGGGAGCCGTTGTCGGACTCTTGATGCAGATGTTTGTTGCTATGCCTACCGAAGTCGACCCCCTGGGGATTTCTTGAGTTCGGTCGTTGCGTGGGTATTGGGCGTTCCGTTTGCTGCTATTTATTGTCTGGTCTCTTTGTGTATTCGTTCGTTCCGAGGTCGATGGTGTCAGCAATTGATTGAGGTGGTTTCGCGGCAGAGTTCCGCCATGCATACTGTCGTGATTTAAAAAGACGTCCCACGGAGGTTACGGAGTCCTCCACCGCTGGCGCTTAGCCTGCTGGATGTACTTTGCACGACTGTGCTCGTGCCGCATCGTGCTTCTCGGCGATCTCCGTGTAAGTCAGGCCACGGTTGAGGTGGTCGGTCACTATCTACTCGACGCCCGCCGCCCGAATCACACCAGAAGGCTGCGCTAGCTGGTCTTCTGACCTTTAGCTTGGACTGTTTGCCGGCTCTTCGTGTTTGAGGGTGTGGTAGGTGGGGCTTGTCGTCTGGTTTGGGGTGGGTGCGTCGTTGCTTGGGTGAGGGGGTCGAGGTCCCCATGATGGGGAGCTGCTACACAACCGTCACGAGAGACTTGACGTGCCTGAGGCCACCTTCACCGACCCTGGATCTGACGACCTTCCTGGGCTGGATGCCCTGGGACTGACTGCGTGGGTCAGCTCCTGACCTCGACGAGAGCCGCTCAGGAGTGCCGCATGCCGATCGGGTTTGAGGATCCGTTCTGCAAGGCCTGCGGCGCCCAGGGGCAGGCTCGTGGGACGGTGGCCCGGCGCCTGGCCCACGTACCGGTGGGGTGGAGACCCACGCAGCTGGTGGTGCGCGCTGCGGCGCTTCGCCTGCACCCACTGTTGTCGAGTGTGGAGACAGGACACCCTCGGCTCCCCGGGCCCAGCCGCGGGCGCGTCTGACCCACTCGGCCGTCGAGTGGGCGGGCTGCGGGCCCTCGCCCTGAGTGCGCATGTCGGTCTCGCCGGGTGGCAGCCGCCCTGGGATCTCTGGCACACCGCCAACAACGCAATCCTGACCCAGCCGAGCAGATCCTCAACGAGGTGCCCGACCGATTCAAGAGGGTGGAGGTCCTCGGCGTCGATGATTCCCCCGCGCGCTTCGCTCTCGTGCGGGAGGTGCCCCCTGTGTGTGGCGCCACACCAGGCGGGGCGACCGGCATGTCACCGTCATGATCGACCTGACCCCGTGCGTGACCGCAGTGGTCCGGCCCGGCTTCTGGACGTGATCCCGGGCCGGTGTCAAGAAGGTCCTCAAGACCTGGCTCGCGGCTCGGGGGCGAGTCCTGGCGTGGGCGGGTCGAGGTGGTAGCCATGGACGGCTTCACCGGTTTCAAGAGCGCTGCCGACCAGGAGCTCCCACAGGCCCGGGCGGTTATGGATCCCTTTCACGTCGTGTCCCTGGCTGCCAGCAAGCTCGATGAGTGCCGCCGCCGGATCCAGCGGGCGATCACAGGGCGGCGGGGCCGGGCAGGTGACCGGCTCTACCGGGCCCAGCGCACCCTACGCACCGGGGCCGGCCTGCTCACTCGATGCCCAGGCCGAGCGCCTGGAGAACCTCTTCGCTGATGATCGCCACGCTGCGTGTCCAGGCCTCCGCGTCTCACCAGCGCCCGGGTTCCAGGCCTACAGGGTCGAGGACCCGGCCTGGGAAAGTACCCTGATGCAACGGCTCATCGACTCTCGAGGCAGGCCGTCCCAGACGGGGCTGGAGGAGATCCAGACACTGGTCAGGACCATGACCGAAAGAGCTGCCCACACCCCTGGCCTACTTCGACCGCCGACCGCCCTCGACCTCCAATGGCTCTGCACCGAGGGCGATCAACGGGCGCCTGGAGCACCCACGCGGCATCGCCCTGGGCTTGCGCAACCTCACCAGCTACACCATCCGCAGCCTCATCCATGCCGGACGCCTCAAAGACCACCTGACAACAACCACCTAAACCAGACGACAAGCCCCACCTACTCACACCTCAAACATGAAGAGCCACTCAAAAGCGTCATGAGTCCGGTTAGAGTGTCTCCGATATCCATAGATATAACAGGGACGGCACTTTATCAGTTGCATTGTGGGTAGCGAAGTCCCAATAGTCTTTGTCGGGAATTTTTGTATCGAGATTCCAGCTCGTCTTGAAAGGTGTCCAAACATGAGCCCAATCCCTAATGGCACTTGAATTGATTAAACATCGAACTGGTGTCTGCCGGTCGGGGTGAGCCAGTACGTGTCTGCTTTCGCTCGAGGGTTTCTTCCCAGGCTGTAACAGCAAGGAAACTGGGTGTTACTCGTCCCCAAAGTGATGGGTACACTTTGAGTGTAGGACTCATTGCCATTCGTCGGCCCACTCGGTATGGTCGATAAGATCCCCTCCCACCAAGGGTCTGCTACGACAGGAAAAAGCGGTATCATTGTTGAATGAAACATGCTGAGTTAATTTGTTTCCGTCTACGCTGTACGACGTAGGTATTGTGTTCCGTTGGCGTCCTCGGCCCAGGGGGCGGCTATGCCTCCTTCCCATGTTCCGTCTGCTCCTATGACGGATACGCTGCCGTCATCTTCCATTCTGAGATAAGAACCCTCGCTCTCGGTGAACGTATGTGTGAGTCGCTGGGTGAGCTCGGCTGAGTTGATGGTTGTTGCTATCTGGACCGATCCGTCACTCTTTTGGGAGCACGGTAGTGCCGTGATCGCTACTTTCGTAAGTGACGCCACCCACCGCGAAAGTTCTGTCATTGACCGTTGTTGAGTTGTTTGGCAAGGTAATTTTGACGTCTAGAATCATCAGGGTCTTTGTCACCGACCCTCGACCTCATTGGACGCTTGCGTGGCATAGTAACGACGTTATTGCCTCGTATCGGACATGTACTCGGTCGAATCATCTGTTGGTGTTATGTTTTCCTGTGTTACAATTGTTCCGGCATTGGAGAGCGCCTTCGGCTGTGTCGTTTGTGGATGAGTTTTGGGGTGGCCATCGCCGGCGCAGTGAGTACGGCAAGAGTCGGGATGCTCAACAATGCGACTAGTAAAGGTGTTTTTCGGCACCCATGTTCATCTCCTAACGATTCTGATTTCGTGAATTTAATGCAAGGGCTGGAAGAGTTGGTCGGTGTAGAATCTGTAGCGCAGAAATTTCTAAAGTAAAATAGATTCTGATGGCGTATACCTGAAGAGAGTGTGGAGGTGTTAAGGGAATAAAGTCGTATCAATCTGTGCAAACGGATATTTCTGTGTCGTTCATGAACAATTTCTAAAACTGTGGTCTTGATGAGGTTTCGCTTCGTGAGTTGCATGGGGTGCTCTCCTTTGGCTGGACATTGACGTCCGAGTGAATTCTCTGCTTGTTGCTGCACAACCATGAGACCTCGAAAAATAGTATGAGCGGTAGGGGATCAATCCCCTGTGGTACGCGCACCAAGGAGATGGGGGTGGAGGGGCGCTTCCTCATCTCCGCTGTGCGTTGTCCGCATGCCTCGGTGGCCTGCCGTCCTGGTCGATGTCGCCCCAATCTCACAGGTGCTTGAGGGCCTCGCGTCGGCTGAGTGAGGACAGGTCCGGATGTCCCTGGACGAAGGCGCGCACCCAGTCGCCGTCCGTACGCGCGTAGTCGCGCAGCGCCCAGCCGATCGCCTTGCGGATGAAGAACTCCGAGTCCTCCTGGTTGGCCTCGATGACGCCGGTGAGCAGGTCGAGGTCCGTGTCGGCCTTGTGCTGGAGCTGGCAGATGATGGCGCTGCGCCGTACCCACATGTCCGGATCGGTGGCCCACACGCGCATGCGGGCCGCGGCAGCCGGGTGCTGACGCACCACCAGCCCGACGGCGTGGGAGGTCTCATCAACCAGATCCCACCACTGCCCCGTGCGCAGAAAATGCTCGTAGAGCGCCAGGGACTCCATGCGTCCAGCATGCGATGTGGACAGCTTGGATCGGATGATGGCCAGGGCCGCGTAGCGCTCCTCGCGGTGAGCGGCCCCGTCCCACAGGCGCCGCAGCGCGGCCTCCCAGGTTGCGGCCTCGGCCCACAGATCGGCATGGGCGCCAGCAGCCCTTCGGGCGAGGCGTCGCGTTTCCGGGACTCCGACGCCGTACATCGCCATCTCGGACTTGAGGTACGCCCGCTGCTGCTCCGCGCGGGCCGGGTCACCCGCGCCTTCCAGCGCCTTGCGCAGGTCGGTGATGAAGGCCGTGATCCGCGCACTCGTCTCCCCGCTCACCGACTTTTCATCCCTGTCCATCTCCTCGCAGTGCGCAGCGCATGCTCTCGTCGCCTTATGACGATGCTTCCGGGGACATTATGGCTTCGGTGCGCACCGGAGGCCGGCGGATCGTTGGATCCGGAGACTTCGGGCCGTGAGTGACGGCCACAGGCCGCCCATCCGCCCAGTGGCCGGGGTGCCTCACGTCAAGGTGCCCGCGAAAAGTCGTCGGGCAGTTTGCTCGCGGGGGCGTCCTCCCGGTAGGCTGCCCGTGCGTCCTGCGGCAGAGTCGTGGGAAGGCGATGGAGATGTCGCTAGTGGCCTAGTGCGCCTCCCTGCTAAGGAGGTTGGGGTGGAAGCCCCTCGGAGTTCGAATCTCCCATCTCCGCCAGAGCGAGAGCCCCGCGCAGCAGCGTGCCGGGGCTTCGTCGTCGGCCCAGCCGTTGCGGCGGAGAGGGCTGTGCCTCGGCCCGGTCTCCCTTCACCCGACCGCGGTCGACGGCTCGCATCCCGCGGTCTACCCTGGCAGTAGCCCATCAATCGTGCTGGGAGTGAGCGGCCATGACTGACATGGACAACCGAAGACAGGCCATCGTCGGATACGCGCTCATTGGCGGTTTTCGTCGCCCTCTTCATCGTCCTCAACTGGGCCGGCCCTGGGCGGGATCCTGTCGCTCGTGTCCGCGGTGGCCGTTGTGGTGACACTGCTGGCGATCAGAACCAGATCGCGTCTCGCCACGATCGCAGCCGTCATCCTCCTGGCGACGCTACCGTTCGTCGCGCTGCGGACCCACGCGGGCTCCGCCGTCGGCGCCATCGGTCCGCTGGTGATGTTCGTCGGGGTCGCTTGCTGGCAGCGTACTGGACGATCCGGACTGCTCGGGGAGCCCAGCGAGACCTGCTGGCAGGCCACTCCCCACTGACCGGGCACGAATCAGCCCCGCTCGGCGCGTTCGCCTCTGGCCGATCGGGGTGCCTGCGTGTCGTCCCCGCGCTGATCCGGGATAGCGTGATGCTGTACTCGACTGAGAGGGACCTCGTGTCTGACCACGACGCAACCCAGCCTCCGGCCTCCGGAACGCCCCGACCCGGTGAGGGGACGAGTTCAACGCCCGGACCGTCCTCATCAACCAGAGCTGCTCGACGCCGCACGCGCCGAGTCGCAGCAGGCCGCCGGGCAGGTGCCCGGCTCTGCATCCGGTGCGGTGCCTGGGCCCACGCCCAGGCCGGATCGTGGCGCCCCGTGCAGCCCGACCTTCCCGCCGGGCCTCCCCGAGGAACAGACGCGCGCCTACTCCCACAGGTGCCGGAGCAGGGCCGGGCGCTCAGCAGGCATCCGCCCCGGCCGACCCCACGCTCAGGCGCAACCTTACGCCCAGCAGAGCGGGGCCGATCCACTGATCACAGAGCCCGACAGCCCCAGCCCGCTCAGCCGACCCAGTTCGGCCAGCCCTGACCCGGCCGCAGGCGCTGGATTCGGCGGGCTCCGGCGCCTCGCCCTTCCAGACCGGGCAGCCCGCCGTTCAGCAGCCGGCCCCAGCCGGCGCCCGCACAACCAGCCGGATCAGCCCGCCCTGGAGAGCGCTCCCAGGCCGACGACGGCGCAGCGGCTGCGGCCTCGCCCTTCGCCCAGTCGCGCCTGAACCCCTCGGCACCCGCGATCTCGCTGCCGGGCTCAGCGAGAACCCTGAACTGGCAGGGACCAGCAGGCGCCGGCTCAGCCGGCGGTTCCCCAGGACCAGCAGGCCTTTCGCCCAGCAGCCCGCCCCGCACTCGCATCCCCTTCAGTGGGGGCCGCCACGACGGTGACGTCGGTATGTCCTCGGTCTTCCCGACGGCGACCGCGCGCGCCGAGGCCGAGCAGGCGGCGGAGGCCTTCGCCGCCCCCGCGGCGGCGCAACCTGGCGCCCAGTCCGCGCCGTCGTCGGCCCCGTCCGTCCAGTCGCAGGGGCTCGGCGCCCCCAGTGGGGCTCGGCCCTCCTCCGACGCCGCAGCCGGGCAGATCCCCGCCTTCTCCGACGTGGTTCCCCGCTGCGGGGGCGTCATTCGGGCAGTCGACAGGTGGCGGCGCGCTGGCGCAGCCCTACGACGAGGGTGCCGACTCTGTCGGCAGCTGGATGCTGACGATGTTCCTGGCCGCCATCCCGTTGTTCGGACTCATTTACCTGCTGATGCTCGCCTTCGGCGACGGCCGCTCCGCCGCCAGAAGAACTGGGCCAGGGCCGCTCTCATCTGGATGGTGATCGGCATCGTCCTGAGCATCCTCCTCGTCGTGGTGCTCGGTGCGCTGGGCTCGACGTCTTCAACGCCGGGATGCTGGAGGCACCGGCGTCGGATAGAACGCCCAGTGACTCGAAGGTGAGCACCGCTGCCATCAACAGCACTACAGGGCCGGAGACCCGTCGTCGGCGGGTACTCCGGCCCGTGCCCATCCTCACGAGGTGCGGATTTGTCCCCTGGGTGGACGCTGAGTAGTCTTCTATCCGTCGGCAACGACGAGCGCCTGTAGCTCAACGGATAGAGCATCTGACTACGGATCAGAAGGTTGGGGTTCTGAATCTCTTCGGCGCACCAACACCCCGCCATCGGCTGGAAAGTCGGAGCCGGGGTGTTTTCCATTTCCGGCACTCCCCGGCTCCGACGGCGTGGCTCAGCGGAGTCGCTGCTGAATCTCCGCGTCAGCCTTTTCACCACCTCCTGCCTGGGGCTCCGGGTCCGCCGCGCAGACCTCGCCGTCTGAGGGAAGCGTTCCGTTGACGAGGAAGTCGCTGACCTTCGCGCCTCGTGCAGGCATTGCGACCGGTGGCTCCGTGCCCGTACATGTCCACGCTCAGCAGGTGGCTGTTGCGGATCCTCGACACCATCGCCTGGGACCACGGGTAGGGCGTGTTCGGATCGTGCAGGATGCCGATGACGAGCACCGGGTTCGTGGCCTCGACGTCGACGTCGACGGCCTCGGTCCCTACTGGTGTCCCCAGCCGTGGCAGAACGCGTCCATCTGGGGAGCAAGCTGTGGAAAGACCGGATAGTCTCGACGGTAGGAGGCCAGTGCCGCGTCCCAGCTCGACTCGTTCCCGGCGTCGGGGAAGTCGAGGCACCGGTTGGCCGAGAAGACGTCGAGGCGTTGGAGCGTTTCGACCACCTGCTTCTCGGTCGTGGGAGGTGCGCTGTTGCCGGAGACGGCGTCGGCGTTCGCCTCAGAGCGGTGCCGTCGTGCGCATTCATGGCCTGGGTCAGTCCCTCGGTGAGCAGCGGCCACTTATCGGGCGAGGCGGTGACGAGCTCGCTGATCGCGCTAACGGCCTTGGTCCGATCCAAGGGCGTTCCGGATCCGGAGACGGTCAGCGGGTTGGCGTCCAGACCGTCGAGGAAGGTGGCGAGCTGGGCGACGGCTGCATCCGTCGTACCGCTCAGGGGGAACCCCGCCTGGCCCTGTTGGGACTCGATGTAGGTGCGCAGTGACTGCTCCCCGGCTGCCGCATCACCTTCCATCGGATCCCTGGCGAGCCATGGTGGGGTCCATGGCGCTGTCCAGGACGACGCGTCCGATGTTGTCGGGGAAGAGCTCGGTGCAGACAGCGCCCAGGTAGGTGCCGTAGGAGTAGCCGAGGTAGTTGAGGTCCTTGTCTCCCACCAGTGCCCGCATGACATCCATGTCACGGGCGACGGAACGGGTGTCCGCATGGTCAAGGATCTCGGGGACCTCCGTATGCTCCTGGCAGGCCGCGGCCTCGCGTGAGCCCTGGGAGACGATGTCGGCGGCGCTGCCCGGTCGTCATGGGAGGGAGGCACCTCGGCCTGCCCGGCCAGAATCGCCTGGACGTCCTCGGGGGTCCAGCAGGTGATGGGGTGGACTGGCCGACGCCTCGGGGATCGAAGCCGATGACGTCGTAGTTCGCCAGGACCTCGGACAGATCCCCCACTCTTGTAGAGCTCGGCCTGCGACTCGATGAGGGAGATGCCGCTTCCCCGGGGCCGCCGGGGTTGAGGAACACCGAGCCCCGAGGGGAGGAGCTCGTCGAGGGGCAGCTTCTTGAGAGCCACTGTGATGGTCTGCCCCTGCGGGTTGTCATAGTCCAGGGGCACGGTCACGGTGGCGCACTGGAAGGCGGTGCCGGTGGCGTCGTCGGTGCAGTCCGGTCCAGGTGAGGTCCTGGTTGTAGAAGGACTCCAGGCCCCTGGGGACGCCCGCCCTCGTGGACCCGGTGGATCCCCGTGGATCCTTCGGAACCGTTTGAGCCGTTACTGTCGGTGGCCTGAGACGTGCCGGCGGTGCTGCTCGAGGCTGCGCTGCTGTCCAGGACGACACCGGTCTGATGGGAGTCGTGCGCGGGCGGGCTCGCAGCGGCTGCGGTGTTGGCACCGAGCATACTGCAGGCGGTGAGCGTACCGAGCAGGGTGAGGACGGCGAGGGTTGAGTTGGCGTGCGATGGTGAGGTGGTTCGTAGGCGTCTCATAGTAACGAGCATTGTCCTTCCACAGCCCGATGGCCCCCGCCTGAGCACAGCACTGCCTGTCCTATGGACAGTTCGGGCTTCGAACGAACTCTCAGACGCCGGCGGCCTCGAATGCCTGGGCCAGGTCCGCGATGAGATCGTCGACGTGCTCGATGCCCACGCTCAGGCGCATGAGCCGGTCGCTCAACCCGTAGGAGGCGCGCACCTCGACGGGCACGTCCGCGTGCGTCTGCACCGACGGGCACGTCACCAGCGACTCCACGCCCCCCAGGGACTCGGCGAAGGTGAACACCCGCACCGAGGCCAGGAAGCGGGCCACGTCCACCGACTCGGCCAGGTCGAAGCTCACCATGCCCGACCGCCCCGGGTAGAGCACGCGCGTCACATACCGGCTGGAGCGCAGGAACTGCGCGATCGCGGTGGCGTTAGCCTCGTGGCGCTCCATGCGCAGCGCCAGGGTCTTGAGCCCGCGCAGCAGCAGGAAGCAGTCGAAGGGTCCCAGCGTCGCCCCGGTCGTGTTGAGCCGGTAGTTCAGCCGCTCGGCCAGGACGTCGTCGGCCACCACCGCCACGCCCGCCATGACGTCGTTGTGCCCGCCCAGGTACTTCGTGCCCGAGTGGACGACGACGTCGGCCCCCATCTCCAGTGGCCGCTGCACCACCGGGGTGTAGAAGGTGTTGTCCACGACCAGCCTCGCCCCGGCCGTGTGGGCGAGCTCGGCCGCCTCGGGGATCGGGATCTCCTCCATCATCGGGTTCGTGGGCGTCCTCGATGACGACCAGGTCGGCCGGGGAGGCCAGCGCCTCGCGCAGGCCCTCGGTCCCCAGGACGAAGTCGACGTCGGCCGCCCCTCCTCCGCCAGGACCTCTAGGAAGCGGAAGGAGCCGCCGTACAGGTCGCGCAGCGCCACGATCCGGCTGCCGTGCGGCGCCAGCGTGCGAGTCACCAGCCCAGGGCCGCCATCCCCGAGGACAGTGGAAGCCGCCGTCCCGCCCTCCAGGCGGGCCAGGGCGTCCTGCAGGACATCTCGGGTGGGGCTGGCCGTGCGCGTGTAGTCGTAACCCGTCGACCTCGCCCAGACCCGGGTGGCCGTAGGGCGGTCGACAGATGGATCGGCGTCGTGATCGCGCCCGTGGCCGGGTCCGTGCCGGTTCCGGCGCGCACCAGCAGCGTCTCCAGGCGGACCTGCGGGGTCGGGGTCGACGACGTCGGGTGGTGGTGGACGGGGAAGGTACGGGCGGCCGGCGGCTCGGGGACACTCAGGGGCGGCTGGTGGGCTGGGGGCGGACTGGCTGGTCATGGGCGGTTTCTCCTCGGGCTGGCGGGGCGGAAGGAATGATGGCTGAGGGGCGACGGCGGTGCGGCCGATGACCGGTGGCTGGACGCCGGGCAGCCGGTCCGGGTTGGCGGGACGTGGGCGAGTCTGCTCGGGCGATCCGGCTCAGGCGGACAGGGCGACGCGGCCGCGCCCGGCCCGCTCGGCGGCGCGAGCGATCACGGCGGTGACGGCCGCCTCCAGCCGGTCCAGGGCGGCGTCGAGCGTGGTGCGGGGCAGGCGACGTTGATGCGGGTGAAGCCCTCGCCGCCGGCGCCGAAGATCCGGCCGTCGTCGAGCCAGAGCCCGGCCTCGTGCAGCATGACATCGTCGAGCTCGTCGGGCGTGAGCCCGGCGGTCTGAAGGAAGCCGGAGCAGTCCAGCCACAGCAGGTAGGTGCCCTCACAGGGCGCCGCCTCCACGCCCTCGATCCGCTCCAGGCGCGCCTCGACGTGGGCGCGGGCGGCCGCGATGTGCTCGCGCAGGGCGTCGAGCCAGGCCTCGCCGCCCTCGTATGCGGCCCGGCAGGCCGTCAGACCCAGGACGTTGGGCTGGGAGTAGCCGGTGGTGGCCAGCTCGCGACGGAAGGCCTCGCGCAGGCGCGCATCGACGATGAGGATGTTGGCGACCTGCAGGCCCGCCAGGTTGAAGGACTTCGACGGCGAGGTGCAAGTGATCGTGCGGGCGGCGGTGGCCCTGCCCAGGGAGGCGAAGGGCGTTGTCGCGAAGCCCGGCAGGGCCAGGTCGGCGTGGATCTCATCGGACACGACGACGACGCCGTGGCGGGCCACCACCTCGTCCAGGGCGGCGAGCTCATCGCGGCTCCAGACCCGACCGACCGGGTTGTGCGGGTTGCACAGGAGCAGCAGGCGCGAGCCGGTGGCCTCGATAGTGGCCTCCAGGGCGGCCAGGTCACGGCGGTAGACGCCGTCGGCGTCGCGCACCAGCGGGGACGGCGGCCACGGTGCGCCCGTTGTCCTCGACCACCTCGCGGAAGGGGTAGTAGACGGGCTCCTCGATGAGGACCGCCTCGCCCGGCGCGGTCAGCGCACGCACGGCCAGGGCCAGGGCCGGGACGACGCCGGGGGTCACGGTGTTCCAGGCCGCCTCCACCTCCCAGCCGTAGCGGCGGGAGAACCAGCCGATCAGGGCCGCGTTGTAGGCGTCGTCGGGCTCGGAGTAGCCGAAGATGCCGTGGCGGGTGCGCCACAGCAAGGCGCTGGTGACCGCCGGTGCGGTGGCGTGATCCATGTCCGCCACCCACAGGGGCAGGACGTCCCTCGGGCCGGCCGCGCTCGACGGCGAAGTCCCGCTGAGGCTGGCGGTGCCGCGGCGGTCGGGGACGACGTTGAAGGAGAGCCTCGACGGCGGGTGCGGTGGAGAAGGGGGAGCGACCGGTCGAGGAGAAGGCGGCTGCGGGGAGGAGACGGCCGCTGGGGCCGACGTTGAGCAAGAGCGGGGCGGCCGGGACAGGCGTCGTCGAGGTCGGCGGATCGGCGGGAGTCGCTGGTGGTCGTGACGGGGGTGAGGTGGGCGTGCATGGCTGGGGTCCTCTCGGGTCCCCGGGTGCGGCGACGTGCGTCAGCGCAAGGTGCGTGGATGCAGCGCGTCGGCTCGGCGCTCGGGGCGGCCGGCGTGCAGGGCCGGGCCGAGGGTGGCGGGTTGCTGGAGGGATGAACACGGGGCCGGTGGGGTCTCCGCGGAGTGCGACGAGCCGGTCTCTATCGACTCGGACTCTCACCGTTACGTGTCAGACAGCGACGGCTGGCGCTGTCAGCGCATGCACATTCGACCCTCGCCAAGGGTGCGCACCATCATCGTGCGGGCCTGGGGCAGAGGAGTCGTCATGGCCTCGAGCATAGCGGGAGCACCGCCGCCGGCGCCACCTCACACCAACAGGCCGGCGAAGGATCGAGGCCGGTGCTGTCCGAGACCAGCCGCGCAGCTGGTCTCGGAGGGATGATTAGTCGAGGATCTCTCCGGATCCCGGTATGGGGGAGTCCAGTTCGATCTCGAAGGTCTCGGGCCTTGACGCAATCACCTGCTCAATGAACCTCCTGGACCCTCCCATGTAGATGGAGTCGTGATAGATGGGGCACGCCGCAGTGAAGGCGCCATCGGCTGCGTGAATGAGCAGGGGAGCGCAGCATCCCAGCTCTCCCGCCTGACGGGTGAGCCAGGACAGGGGCTCCTGGAGGAGGAGCGCGTCCGTGGGTCTCGCATCCGGCACGGTCAGTGGCTCGATGGCGGTACGTATGAGGTCGAGCAGATCGGGTGGTGGGGCTGGAACGGGAGGCAGCTCATGCAGTACTTCTGCGTAGCCCTTCCACAGAGCGAACCAGCACAGGGGGTCTCCTCCCTGTGCCAGGGCATATGTCAGGTGTTCGGCCGCCCCAGGACGAAAGGTGGTGCGTAAGGAGGGTCGATGTCCCTGCCGGTGAGGTGCCTGATGCTCGCCCACGAGGAGTTCACGGTCAGGGGTGTGCTCGGGATGAGTGCTGACCACGGCAGTGCTCGACCGGAATTTCCGAGAACTGGAAGAAGGAGGCGTGCCGCCGACTCATGTCGGTTGCCCACGATGTCGCGAACCGATGTTGAAGGGGCTGCATTTGAAAGATACCTTAGTGGTCATGTGAAATCCATAGGTTACGATATCATAGGGCTGATCAAGTCCGATTTCCGGGATGTTATAATATACCCTCAATAGTGGTGAATACTGCAGTTTCTCTTTGTGTCAAAGATATTTCTGCTGACGACATTCCGACTGTGAACTTGCATGGTGAATGCTGGTTCTCAACGCATTCGCGTGGCGGTAATTCCTCGGTGGGTAACCCTTCTGCGTCATAGCCTGCAAATTCTCGTGCAACAATCATTGCAGGGGTAACTATAGAATGTACAGAAAGAGTGTGTTCAAGAGAATTCTCTGAGGAGATAGTTGTTAGGGTTCTAGGGTGTTCGGATGGTGAGGTGGTGTTAAAAGACTTTGTTTCGAAATTGTACCAGATCGATGAGAGGGAGATTTGCAGTTTTCCTTGATCGAGGCGTTAGGGGGAGTGGCTGGTGGCTGCTCAACCTTCTCCAACGCTGGGGCTGTGGATGTGCTTAAGGTGGACGTTGGGCTGTCGGAAGGGGTTTGGCCCTGGCCGCAACCTGCGGCCAGGGCCAAGACTGAGGCGAGGGCCAACGCAGATGGCTTTGTCCTCAACTTGACTGAGTTCAGCACGTGAACCTGCTCACCCCGGGAATATCCCAGCTGGATGTCCTTGCTTTTGTAAATCGTCCCGGCCTCGAGTGATGCGCGCATGGAGTAGGCTCGGTAGAGTGGGGTCCCCTCCGACGCAGTTCTTATGTAGGGGTCGCCGATCCGGAGGTGGAAGAATAGTTCTTGCTGGATGAGCCGCTTATAAGATACTCTTGTCCATACCAGCGATCACGGTAGATAGACGTTACCGTTTCCACTCGTTCAACTGAATAGGCGCAGTTCATTTCTGCGTGAACAGAAACCGATACTTGGTCGGCGCTCTTGTGGGGTAATGTGTCCTTCCGGTGCATTTTTGCGAGAAAGTTTTCAACGGCCTCGGCTGGAACTTCTTTGTTGGTGTGTCTCATCCGGGAGGGTCGCAGTGGATGAAGGCTGGGGGCTGTCGTTAATGCTGGGCGTTTCAACGTTATCGTCCAGCAGTGTTAGTTGGTCGCTTCCGTCGCTGTTCGCTGCTGCTGCCGGAGTGAGCAGTGCCAGTGCCAGTGCTGCGGACCCGACTGCGTGAAGGGCGGTCGATTTCTTTATGATCATGACATGTCTCCTTGGGGGGGGGCGGCTTGTGTGTCGAGTGTGGTAGCCAGCCTCTGACTTGTGTGGGTGCGGTGATTACTGTGTCATGAATACTTTTCGTCCTCGGATTGTCTATCTGGAAGCGATGCTGAGGTGCCGCTTGACGTCGTCATTGAGGACTCTAGTGTCTCGACTCAGTAAAATCTACCGTACAATTAAATCTATCATTCCATGTTCTTCATGGCAAGCGATACTGCGACCTTTGTGGTTATCTATATGTTCTCAGTTGAGGGCTGTTCAGCCTTTTGCGGTAAACCGGCTGGAAAAATATGGGAAACAATTTTGTTGAATTTAGAACTTTCATGTTGCAGCAAGGGTCTTTTTGTGTTTCGTTTGTATAGTTCTCTACAACCGGTCTTGTCGTGAGCCTCGATCCTTCGTCAGTCGATAGGGTTGTGGATGGTTGCGGTATAACCTGACTCTTGACGTCTTGGTGGGTGGGTCAGTGCGATTTTGTTGATATTCCGTGTCGGGGGCCCAGGCAGCTTCGTGTTCGGCGGGGGCGTGTGCCGATGGCGGAGCGGGGTCAGGTGGCATTGAAACCAGGTGGACCCATCCAGCAGTTCGTGGGCACGATGAGTGGTGTCAAATCAATCCTCGTCCTGAAGAGCCCGTGTTGATGTGATCTTCTAACATGATCGCCCTGTCGTGCTTGCCCCTGACCCAAGTTCTGGTGAACGTGACCGACCTCTGACGCAGGTGCGGGACGCGCCACGACCTGTTCACGATCCTGTCCTTGACCGTGATGGGAGAGTGCTTACTGGCTGTCGGAGCCTGACAGCGATATGCGGGCATGCCGTTTACCTGACCGTTGCCGGCCTGCGGTCCTGGGGCGGAGGCAGGGCAGGCCCTCGGACCGACCATCCGTAGAGTTCTCCAGGAGTTGGATCTCACAGGCCTCGACGTCCGCCTAACGTCATGGCTCTACGCTTGCACCTGCATCTTCGAGGGAAGAGCGGTGGTCTCGGTGGGTGGCAAGACCGTGTGTGGTCCGCACCAAGGGTAGCCAGGCGTCTCACATTCCGGCCCCAGGCGCCACCTCGCTGGTCGGTGCCGTGATCTCGCCCTGCTGGGCGACGTATGTCAAGACGGGGAGTCTTATCCACACTTTCTACCGATCAATAACGATAGTGTCGGTGCTGGTCGTGCCGTCTGGCAGGTTCGCGAGCCACCGCCGCAGCCATCACCAGTGGAGGCGGCCCGGGGAGGGCCTCCTCCTTCGCCATCACCGACGCAGCAAGGAGCTGTACATCCCATGACTCAGAAACCCTGACCACTCGATGACCCTGGATCCGCCTCGTTCTCCGGCCCGCCCCGCACGCAGCCGGGGGATCAACCGACGCAGCATGCTCAAGGGGGTGGGCGGGGCCCTGCCGCCTCGTCGCCGTGGGTGCCGGCGTGTCCGTGGCCGGTGCGGCTCCCGCCCAGGCCGCGGGCCTGAGCTCGTCGAGCACACGCAGGACGGCGGCCGCATGCAGTACTACCGGTTCTCCACGCCGTCCATCGCCTGGAACCCGGCCGTCAATGTGCTTCTGCCTGACGGCTATTCCCCGCTCGCCGCTACCCGGTGCTCTACCTCCTCCACGGAGGGGGCGGCGACAACGATTTCAGGATCTTCGACAAGCTGGGCATTCGGGACTATACCGTGGGCCGCGAGCTCATCGTCGTCATGCCCGATGGAGGAACCGCCGGCTGGTACTCCAACCCGGTGAGCTCCAAATAAGGGTCCGCGCAATTGGGAGACCTTCCACATGGGCGAGCTCATTCCCCTGGGTGGACGCCACCTTCAGTACCATCGCGGAGTTCTCTGGGCGAGCCGTCTCCGGGTTCTCCATGGGAGGCTTCGGGGCCCTGAAGTATACGGCCAAGTACTACGGGCACTTCGCCTCCGTCTCCAGCCACTCGGGACCCGCTGACCTGCGCGGAACGGACGGCTCCAAGATCACCCACTGGGCGAACGTGACATCCTCGGTCGCAGAGCTCGGGGGCGGCATGGTCTATGGGGCGCCCCGGGACGAGGCCCGTGAGCGCGCGACAACCCCATGGAGCACATCGAGAGCTACCGGGGCAAGCGCATCTTCCTCGTCTCCGGTGTCGATCCTGACGTCAATGAGAGTAACGTCCTGCCGACCCAGAGAGCCTTCGGTGGGGCACTGCAGGCCGCCGGTATTCCTCACGAGCGCTATGAGGACGCGGGGGGCCACCTTGTGCGCCCGGAGCGGCTGCAGCAGGATATCGACGGCATTATCGCCCATCTGACCAAGGCGGGTTGAGGGCCTCCGTCGTTCTGCGGCCCCTGAGGCCCATCTGCACGGAGCCGGCGTGGCCGGCCGAGAGCTCGGCATCGAGAATCGTGGTGTCAGCGGTTCTCGACGCCGAACCCCGGACGTACTGCTCGCCGTCCCAGCCTGCTCCCCGGCCGCCGGTCAGCCGGCGCCCAGGCGCAGGC
>BNJV01001616.1_pt1 | contig 134400 bp, 141 predicted proteins | sample 8540591 | NCBI WGS metagenome assembly BNJV01 (sample SAMD00202457, study PRJDB9452) | human saliva metagenome | host: Homo sapiens | reverse complement strand
TTCCATCTTCGCAGCCCACAGTCATCCGCCAGATTAACTTCTCTTCATGAGAAAATATCTCCTGAATCTACAGTCAAATATCCCGAATCGGCAGTTCTTAATGCAGTATCCGCCAGACCTTTTCTCGCTCGTGAGACCAACCATGAAAAAATTCCAGTATATTAAGTCCTTCCCTGAAGTTAGCCCTATAGAACTTCTATAATACGTCCTGTGTATCTGCCATAAGTCCGCATTTCCTCAAGCTGTCTCATCTGTGCAATGAATCCTCCTGGCTCCTGAATTTTGCCATCATACCATAAACTGGGTTAAATTCGTAAGATTATCCATCATTTCATGCGCTTTTTGCCTGCTTCTATTATATTGCAACTGTTCTTCTATATCTTTCTGCATCTATTATTCACCTAATTTATATTGTTCAACTTCAGCAACATCATTTCAATAACTTTCAAGTATACTTTTTTTTGTTTCGGTATTTCAGATCTTCTGTCAGCTGTAATTCCTGCCATTGTTCCATAGTGGAATCCAAAAATCCTTTATTTATCTATTAATTCTGACGTTTTTGCAAAACCAAATTTTTGTAAAGAATCAGCAATAAGTTTTCCCACTCCCCTTTCAAAAGTCTTTGAATAATCTCTTACTTCTTTAGGAAGCATAGTACTGAACATTAATCTTGGGTGTTGTTTCTATCAATTCTCCATCAATTCTAACTTTTACAAGTGCATGCGTATCTACTTATTTAGATTGATGTGCAGTAATTAACTGATTTTATTTGAGAAAATTTTTCGCCTTCTCCTTTTTCTCCTTTTTCTTTCCTTAGTCGTAATAACATCCCATGACCATATCCTGAAAGGTACTGCAATCGGTTTTCCACTTGAAGGGCAAAATTGCTTATTTGTTGTGACATTAAAGCTTAGCTTCCATCTGGCCTTCATTTGAAAGTACAAGATGGACTGCCATCTGGTCACCATCAAAGTCGGCATTAAATTAGAACATACTAATGGACCAATCTTATAGCCTTACCTTCTATTAGAATCGGCTCAAATGCCTGTTAGCCTATATGCAATGTTGGGGGCACAGTTTTAATAGTACCGGATGATTTTTTATGATTTCTTCAATTAGTTCCTTGACTTCGTCTTCTTCCTCTACCATTTTCTTTGCGATCTTTAATATTTGAGGCTAATTCCCTTTTACAAGTTCTCTCATAAGAATGGTTTATATAAGCTCAAGCGCCATTTTTAGGGAAGTCACACTGGTTCATTTCAAGCTCGGTCCAACTTCTATTAACCGATCTTCCTGAATAGTCAGCCCTTTTCCCAGCAGGTTTCTGTCTAAATCTTCCATTTTCCTTTTAAGCATATCTGATAATGATTTAAGTTCCTGTTGTTTTGAGTTACATGGGCTTCCTCTTCTACGTTGTCTCAGGCATCTGGCTTCCTGAAGCATTCTTTTCATTTTTATTACCTTCAGACCTTTATTGACATAAGTTTCTGTAATCTTATATTTCTGTACAAAACCAACTCTTCTATAAAGATCATTTTAAATCTGAAGTCGCAAATCTTCCTCCATCTAATTGAACCATTGGTCTTAAGTCTGCAGGAATAACAGGCATTACCGTCAGAATCATCCATTCAGGTCTGTTTCCTGCCAGTATCAGAAAATCTCTTACTATCTTCAATCTTTTAATAACCTTTTTTTCTTTTTCTGTGAAAGAACTTACCGTATCCATTTCATTTTCAAGTTCACTTTCAAGAACATTTTAAGTCTATTTCTTCCAGTATTTTAAATTCATACGCTCCATTTTAGCAGTAAATCCATTTTGTACTGACTTTCATATAGTTTATATTCTCTATCTGTTAAATTTGACCTTTTTCAGTTCAGTATCTCCTGGATCAGTTACTATATATCTTGAAAATATAGTACAGATTCCAGTTCATAGTACTTATTCTAATAATAAACTCATTTTATTAGGGGTTCCTTTGAATATATATATGTGCAATTGGTGTTTACACGGTTTAATATGACCCATTCTTTCTCTTCTTACTTTGAGTTGTTACTTCAATATCCACATTTTCTGAGTCATTCCTTTATATGTTCTTATATTTTCCACATGAACATTCTGTCCTTTGATGGCTAAATATTTTTTCATAAAACAATCATCCATTTCAGGTTTTAATGTTCTGTAGTTTCAATGTTTCGGCCTTTGTAATTTCACCATAGAACCATTCTGTAAGTATCTTACTCAAAATTGAAGCTAATTTAATTTGAATACTGTCAAATCTCTTATACTCATTAAAGAAAACCTCATAATATATATTCAACTTCTTAAAGTGACAAACTACATATTGTTTATGTTTTATATTTCATTATTTTAATATCTTTACTATTTCATCCCATATTCTATTTCCATAATTTTCAGTAAAATAATGCAGATAATTTCTTCCTTGTCTTTATCCTTTATTTCAGCCTTTTCCAGAACTCTGGAAATTTTTCCTCTGTTTCCTTTTCAAGCTCAAAATAGTTAACTGAAAGAAGATGGTGCCTTTTCCAATCTTTCCTTTAATTACTGCAGGAGTATTGTCCTCATACTTTGCAATTACCCTGTATCTCTCATTTTGTTATTGGATCAGGTATAAACTGGGACCCCCTATGATAGTAAAATATTCTTCCAGATAATTTTCTTTAAATCTAAAGTGAAATCATGGCTTTGGATTCTGTTCACTATCACTGAAATAATTCCATCTGTCAGAAATGACAGCTTGAACCTTCTGCTGTTCCTTCAAAAGTCAAGGATTCCTGTCACCACTGACATTATAATCTTTTCCACTTAAATTTATTCTTTTGCAGGCATATTAAGCATGACTTTCTATTCCTATCAAAACCTCCATCTTCAATAAATTTTCTTGTTTTTCATTTCGATTCATTTAAATTTTTTACAATAGGAAGGTCTGCACCTCCGGCATTACAAATATGTTTTCCCCTGTGCGCCATCAGAATATCTCCCTGGTTTATCAGGCCAAAAACTCAATTTTTTCTGCAGTTTTCTTCAATTGAGCTATCCCCTATCTTATCTGTTCCTTCATCAGAATAAATAAATACATTTTTAGTCATTTTCCTCTGTATTGTAATCTACATTTTTATCCAAGTTCTATGATTTTCATCCTTATCATAAAAGTGTAACGCATCTAATCTAGCGACTGGAATTCCTTAATTAGTACTCTGAATGATTCAGGCGCATCAGCTTCGAGCATTGCCTGTCCTTTTACTGTGCTTCATACGTTTTGTTCTTCCACCTATGTCATCCGATTTTACTGTAGCATTTCTTGCAATATATTTGATGCTCCATAATAGCTTCAAGAGCCCATACTTTCCATTTCTCCCAATCTTTGTCCACCAAACTGCGCTTTACCTCCAAAGAGGCTGCTGCTGTAACAAGTGAGTATGGTCCAGTGCTCTGGCATGCATTTTATCCTCAACCAGATGGTGAAGTTTAAGCATACATGTCTTCCTACAGTTGGGATTGATCAAACGGTTTCCCCTGTTCTTCCATCCTCATAGCTTTACTTTTTCCTGTTCTGCTGTATCCGGCATCCCTCAAGGAAATCTTACATCTGTCTTCATGGCATCAAATGCAGGAGTTGCAATATGTTGTCCATGTCTCCGATTACCAAGTCCCAGATGGACTTTCCAATACCTGTCCTATATTCGCGCGTGATGGAACTAACGGATTAAGACGTACTGTCCAATTGGAGTACCATTTTCCTAAATGTGGCATATCTTCAATAGGGCTTGCATCTTGATATAGCGCTTTATTTCCCATGTCTTCCTGACATTTTATCTCCAACCATTATCTTTCTCTGCAATATATGTTCTTACAAAGCTGATTTACTCCTGCTTTAAGGTCATCCCCATTTTCCTTAGATAACACCAAGTACATCAACTACTGTTCCTTTTACACGTGCGGCAATCTTAATAGTATCTCTTACATCTTTGGCTTTTTCTCCAGAAATTGCTCTCAAAAGCTTTTTCTTCTGCAGGCGGTTCACTTTTCTCCTTTAGGAGTTACTTTTACCTACAGAATATCATCCGGAGTAACATGCGCACCTATTCTTATAATTCCATTTTCATCAAGATAAGTGCCTCTTGAAACATTAGGTATTTCTAGTTATTTCTTCATCTCCAAGTTTTGTTGTTCTTGCTTCAATATCAAATTCTTCAATATGTAAAGATGTAAATACATCATCTTTCTAAGTCTTTCAGATATTAGAATTCCATCCTCGAGGTGTATCCCTTCCCAAGGCATGAACGCCAGCAGGATATTTTTCCAAAGTGCCAGATCTCCACCGGCTGTTGAAGGTCCGTCAGCTATAATATCGCCTTTTTGCTTTTTCATCTAAATCTACTATCGGTTTCTGTGTGAACACATTGACTGATTTGATTTTCAAAATTAAGCAATCTATGAGTTATGTTCCACCATTTTATCAGTTACAGTTATTCTGTTTTGCATCAACATAAGTAACTCTTTTCCTGAAGCTTTTTGGAAGTTATTACAGCTCCAGAATCTATCAACCTTTTCTTTCAAGTCCAGTTCTACGCATATGACCTGTGTTTTCAATAACGGTACTGCCTGACGTGCATGTTTGATCCCATAAGTGCACGATTGGCATCATCATGCTCAAGAAATGAGTATCAATCCTGCTGGAAACAGATGACGGCTGCTTTTGGAGACACATCCAGCAAAATCAACCTTTGATTTATCTGTATGAACTATTTCTTCACCATAACGCATACTACTTCATCTGTAAGGAAGTTTCGTCTTCATCTATTAATGTATCTGCCTGTGCAATAAACTTTTCCTTCTTCTTCATCTGCTCCAAGATACTCTATATCGTCAAAGTCCGCTTTACCATCTTCTATTTTAACAAATGGGTTTCTATAAATCCATATTTATTAACTTTTTCCATAAGTAGATAATGAACCTATAAGTCCTATATTTTGGGTCCTTCTGGAGTTTTCTATAGGACATATTCTTCCCATAATGCGAGTTATGTACGTCACGTGACTTCAAAATCCTGCTCTCTCTCTCGAAAAGTCCTCCCGGTCCTAATGCAGATATTCTTCTTTTGTGTGTCAATTCTGCAGCTGGGATTTGACTGATCCATAAACTGTGATAGCTGTCCACTTCAAAAATTCAAGTATCAATGCATTTAAAGGCTTTTTGTATTGAAGACTCTGAGGTGTTAAAGTCGTTATATCCTGAACTGTCATTTTTCCCTTACCATTTTGACATCTTTAACATTCCGCCTTTAACCTGAATCGAAAGCAGTTCTCCGACTCCTCTTACCCTTCTGTTTTGAGACAGATTGTCAATATCATCTGTCAAAATCCTTCCCCATTGACAAGCTTTTTCACATAGTCTATTGTTTGCAGTACATCTTCCTTTTGTTAATACTATTACATCTTCAGCACATCCTGTTTTAATCTTTTATTTATTTTTATATCTTCCAACATCAGCCAGATCATATCTTTGCGGATTGAAAAACATCTGTTTAACAAGTGATCTTGCACTTTCTCCAGATTACTAGATCTCGGGTCTTAATTTTCTAAATACTTCAATGACCGCTTCATCATTTGTCTTTTGTATTATCATGTATCACATGAATTTGCTATTATTCGTCTTCAGGGCTTTAACTTCCCAATTTTTCACGCTGCAAAGCTTATTTTTCTCTAATCTCATCACTATATTATCAATCAGTTCTTCAGATTCTGCTATAAATTCTCCAGTTTCCTCATCCAGAATATCTTCATTTATAAAACTTCCTTCAAGTCCTGATTCTCAATATTTCATCAAGTTCATCACCTTTATACTTTTTCATAAGGGATGCAAGTTCAACTTCCTTAACATCAAAAATCCATTCATAATTTCTGCATTGGTCATGAAGAAATCAACTGCTTTTCAGGAATACTGTTAATAAAACTTTCTTTCTTCTATCAATTTTTACATTTAAAATATCATTCTTATCTGTCTCAGAAATTCAAGCCATGTCCTTTATAAGAATTATTTTTCCAATAAACACATCTTTCCCTGTTTTGAATATTCAATTCTTTTTATTGAATGTAATATCTCAGATGATCTGTGCAATTGTGAACAACAACCCTTTCAGCACCGTTTATAACGAATGTTGCCTTATCTGTCATCAATGGTATATCACCAAAATGAACTAATGTTTCCTGTATTTCCTGAGTTTTTATTAGTCAGTTTCAGTCTTACTTTTCAACTTGTCCTGAATAAGTTTTCCCCTCTACATTCCAGTTCATCATTTAAAGGCATCATTGTCATGTATTTCATACCATAAATACTCAAGTTTTAATAATCCATTACTGGATTCTATCGGAAAAATTTCATTGAAAAATCGCTTTCAAAATCCCTATTTTCTCTCTTTTGAGTGCTACCCCTGCCTGTAGAAAATCTTCATAAGAATTTGTTGAAATTCAAGAAAATGTGGCATTTCTCCTCTATCGACTATTTTTCCGAAACTATATCTTTCAATAAGTTTGCTCATTTTAAAAATTCTCCCTATATTAAAGAACATATCTTTAATTATATATATTTTGTGCATTGTTTGCATCAAGTTTGCATATAGTTAATTCAATTAATGATTTGCACAGCTGACTTTTTACAGATTTGTTAACTGTATAAAAATTAATACAATAAAGAATGTTCATCAAAACACAATAAAATCAAGCTTTTCAGCCTCTCATTTATGAACTTTATAGTGGAAAAAGACACTCCAATCTAAAGTGTCTTCACTATCAATGCTGCATATATTATTATTTTTAATTCTACAGTTGCTCCTGCACCTTCTAATCATTGCTTTTAAAAGCTTCAGCTTCTTCTTTAGCAACACCTTCTTTTGACAGCTTTCCTCCTGCTCAACTAATTCTTTAGCTTCTTTCAATCCTAATCCGGTAATTCCTCTTACTTCTTTAATAACTAGCTAATTTTGCAGCTCCTGCAAACAAGGGATTACATCAAATTCTGATTTTTCTTCAGCTGCAGCTGCTCAGCCGCTGCTCCACCAGCTACTGCTACAGGTTGTGCAGATACTCCAAAAGTTTCTTCAATTGCTTCTACTACTTCTTTTATTCTAATACGCTCATAGCTTTTAAATCTTCCTATGAATTGTTCTTTATTAAATGCCATTATTTTCCTCCTAATTTTTCTATTTATGATTATTATTCTAGCTGAAACACCTTCAGCTTGTTTATCAACTAAAGTTAGACAATCCTACTGCTAACATTCTTACTGGAACACAATCCATATGCTATTTGTCCTAACATTTCTTCTCTTGATGGTAATTTGGCTAATGCTTCCACAGTAGCCGCATCAACTCTATCTCCACTTAACATTCCACCTTTGATTACTAGCTTATCTTTTCTTTCTTTCAAAATCAAAGATAAGTTTTGAAGCAGCCACCATCTTCATATCCTACTGCAAAAGATGTAGTCCTTCTAACAGATCATCAAAATTCGTTTCAACACCTACTGATTTTAAGCTATTTTCATCAATCTGTTTTACTACAAAATATTCAACTCCTGCCTCTCTCGCAGTCTTTCTTAATTCAGTATCTTCATTAACGCTGATTCCATTTTGTAATCAACAAACACCATTGCTTTTAGCTTCTTTCAATTTAGCAGTTAAATTTTCTACTGCTTCTATTGATTGTGCTGGCAATTTGTTCACCTCCTCATATTAAAAACCTCTGAAACAAAAACAATAAGCCCAGAGGTATGTATCAACGAATACTTTATATCATATCAGTTTGTTCATTTATTTACTCTTACCCTAGTAGGGTTTATGGAAATTCCACCTACTGTCTTTGGTTGTCATATTGAAATGATTTAATCATTCAGAAAGTTATTATACACTATATTAAAAATCAAGTATTTATTTTTCCAACAAAAGCTGACACTAATATAGGGTCCACTTTAATCTCGGGTCCCATTGTTAGAGAAATAGCTACTGATCTTAAATATTGTCCTTTTTGAAGCTGCAGGTTTCAATTTGATTATCTGATCTAAAAGCAACTTTTAAAGTTTTCAGCTACTGCTTTCTTTAGTGAAGTCAACTTTTACCTAATGGTAAATGTAAGAGATCCTAATTTATCAACCTTTAAATGCAACTTTACCTTTTTAAATTCTTCTACAGTTTGTTTCAATATTTGTAGTAACTGTTCCTGATTTAGGGTTAGGCATTAATCCTTTAGTTCCTAAAATTTTTCCTAATTTTCCTAATTTAGGCATCATATCTGGAGTAGCTATAACTAAATCAAAATCCATCATCCACCTTGTATTTTTGTTATATATTCATCATCACCGGCATAATCTGCTCCTGCATCTAATGCTTTCTGAATATTTTTCTCCAGATGTTATTGCTAATATTCTTACGTTTTTCCTGTACCATTTGGTAATCTACAGTTCCTCTTACCTGCTGATCAGCATGTCTAGGATCTACTCCAAGTCTTATTGCTAATTTCTACAGTTTTCCACAAACTTAGCACTTTTTTAGTTTTCAAATACTAAATCCAAAGCTTCCTCTGGAGTGTAAACTTTTAGTTTTATCTACTTTTTGAGAAATTTTCATTATATCTTTTTCCTCTTTTGCCATTTATTATTTCCTCCTCTGTGGTCATTGGTTTTTATAACCTTCCACTTAATCTGATAATTGTATGCTATTTTCGTCGAAATTTAGACTTCAATTTCATTAACTTTAATTATTCTCGATATTTTAATTCCCATGTACTTCTTGCAGTTCCTATATTGTATTCATAGCTGCTTCTACACTTCCCTGCATTTAAATCAGGTATTTTGTTTCAACTATTTCTTTTAACTGAGCCTTTTGTTATTGTCTGCTACTATATCCTTTCACTGAATTTCCTGATCCTTTTTGAACTTAGCTGCCTTTTCAATAAATCTGATGCAGGGTGGTGTTTTTAAATAAAAAGTAAAACTTCTATCTGCATATACTGATATCTCTACTGGTATAACAAACCCTATATCTTATCTTGAGTCTGTGCATTAAATGCTTTACAGAATTCAGGTATATTTACTCCATGCTGTCCCTAATGCCGGTCCTACTGGTGGTGCTGGATTAGCTTTCCTGCTTCTAACTGCTAATCTTTAATCTTTTCCCGATTACTTCTTTAGCCATTTTTCCTCCTCTGTGGTAACTGAATTTTAAATCTCCCACTTTTTCTTAAATTAAAATTTCGCTAACATTATTCTTCTAATACTTACATTTTCTACTTGATCAATTCTTAATATTCGCTTTTTCCACTTCATTATACTCAAGTTCTACGGGAGTTAGTCTTCCGAAAACTTCTAGCATAACAGTTACCTGCCATGTTCATAATCAATAGAAGAAATTTCACCAGTTTGGTCATAAAGAATCTACCACAACACGGTTCTCTACATAAAGTCAATATTGAACCTGTTTCGCTTTTCCGCTTGTCTTCTACTCCTATTTTTAGCTAGCAAATCCGAAGCTTCTTCATCAGATAACGGTATAGGGTCACTTCCTACCCCTACAAAATCCTGTTACTCCGTTGGTATTTTCTATTACATACCACGCATCACTGTCTACACGGTACCCTAGTCCCAACTCATTTTTCTTCTCTGACAGACAGCATCTCAATCATTACATAACTGAAACAGTTTTCTGGAACTTTTCACCATTTTTCCCTCTTTTTCTTCAAGAACTTCTTCTTCGGAACCAAAATTCTGAAAACCCTGTCTGTAAAGATTTCAACGATTTCTATTCTTTTCAAGATCTGTCGCAACCTTTTTTCGTATCCGGAATATGTATGAATTATATACCATCGTATACATTCTCATCTTCCGTTACTTCTTCTACGTTAAAATCTTCCGTCACTTTACGCTCCTCCTAAAAGCTTTTTAAAGTATTAGTTAATTTTTAATAATATAAAATTAAATCCTGTATCAAATATAACAGTATAGAAAACTGCTACAAATAAAGTTATTAACAATACTATTACAGTAACATGAAAACTTCGCTTTCCTGCCCGAGTATATCTTTTTATATTCTTCACAGTAAATTTCCGAGCTTTTTCCTAAATTAAATTTACTCATAAAACATCTCCATAAAAATAAAATGGCAGGGCCAGACAGGAATCGAACGTAACCCTCGGTTTTGGAGACCGATGCTCTACCAATTGAGCTACTGACCTATTTATATAATGTACTACTTAACTTCTCTGTAAAGAGAATGTCTTTTAAGCACCGGATTATATTTTTCTCATTTCTAATCTTTCAGGATGAGTTTTTGTTTTTAGTTGTAACATAATGTCTCAACTTAGTTTCAGTGCATTCTAAAATTACTTGTACTCTCATATCTTCTATCCTCCCAATAAATATTGGTATTACCAGAATAAACTAGCTCAATTATAATAACATACTTTTTATATTAAAAAGTCAACCCTCTTTTATAAATATTTTCTCAAACTTTTAAATCTAACATAGAATTCAGCTATATTTTCTAGTATTATTATTTTAAACTATTTTCTGATTTATGTAATTGTCTATTATTTCTCTTTTAGTATAATTTTCTGTCAGGCTTGTATTATTTTCATGTATCAGTGTTATATATATATTTTCTGCTGAGTAATTTTGAAAGATTTCATCAAAAATTACTTTTCTGATTATCAATATATATTAATACATCAAAACTGTATTTCTTATAAAATCTTCTACTACTGGATGCACACTTTCATTATTTTTAAATAATATGACTGCAATGAAGTAAATTCTGTATCCACAATAATAGAGTCTGTCACATTTTACAGCTTCTGATATTTTCTGGTTCTGTCCGTATGCTATCTCGGCTATAATCTTCATGCTGAGGTTATCTTCATTATTCTGCAGAATTTCTCTTATATATTCCTTTCTGTATTCCTTTACATATGTAGTATTAGTAGTAGTTTGCCAGTTTATGAGTCAGATTCAGTTTTTCCCTGAATGTTCAGAACCTATAATTCCTACTTTCAATATGAAAAGATTCTCTTACGTATTTTTGGTATAAAATGCCAGTTTTATAAGGATCTTTACGTATTTCTGTTGCACTTATGTTAAAATGGTTTCTTGAAAGTATCTAAGTGTAATTATTTCAAGATTGTCGCTAAAACATCTACAGCATATTCCTTTATCAATAAAATTACTCTTATAATTTTTTCAACATCCTGTGGTTCATTTAGTAAAAATTACATCTATTTTTATTTTATTTCTGGCGAGAACTTCCTTTACCCTGTCAGCCCATCCTGCCCATCCATTAGGATAAGCCGGTATTCCATCTTCTGCAAGATGAATTATCTCTTTATGTTTCCTGATATTTAAAAGGTCTGTGTAACAAATTTAATCCTATCCTTTTGCAGTCGGCATCATTTTTGACTCATTAAACAGCTTCTCATATCCCTTTCATCATCAGTACACACTACAACATACAGTGTATCCACATAGCGCTTACTTCTGTACATGAAAATCCACATGTCCTATATGTAACGGATAAAATTTTACCGAAAAATTATTCCATTTTCTATCATAATCAGATTATTCCTTTCAGTCTGCTATTTTCACTTTCTTCATTTTCTATCTGTTTAACCATATTTTACATTTGATATTTCTGTAAACCTTTTTGTATTTTATTTGATGTTGTTGTTATTTCCTTTAACATCCTTTGTTACTTTCTCTATATCCTTTTCGGCAGCGCTTTTCCATCTTTTTCATATCTTCACAAACTCTTCATGAAGTTTTCAAGTTCTTCCTGAATTACCATGACACTTTCCCTTTCTATGTTGTAAGTATCATCTGTATTGTTGTCAGTACAGAAACCAGTGTTGTTGAAACTGTTCGACATTTTTCCTGTGGCATAATCATAACATCCTGTATGATATGCGACAATTTCTGCAAATATTGCTTCGGCAGGCAAGAAACATTATAAAATATAGTCCACTTGTTTCATTTCTGATTATGTATATAAAATGTCATCAATATGTTTTTCAATTCCCTACAAATTCTTTTCTTGCATTTATTCTTTCTTCATTTGTCAGCTCAAGAATCATACATTTACGATAATTTTCTAGAGGAAACTTTGAATCAATAACGTGTTCCAATTGGTTCCAGGTGTAAAAGCATTGCATCAACCATTGCCATTGTTTGATTTATACTGTTTCTGATATATCCTGTCATTTTTTCTCCAAAAACTGATACCAGTATCTGATAAACTGCACTTCTCCAAATATCCCCCACTTTTCTTATCTGCAAGAATGTCCTGCAGTGAAACAACATTGTAGAAAGAGCTTCTATCTTTTCTGATTAGCTGTCAATCTTCCAAGTCTTTCAAGAACCTTCCAAGAGTTTTGTCGTTTCTTCAAAATCCCTTTGCAACCTTTCTTCAACTTTAGCATTCATAAGATGAGCCTTCCTCTATTTTCTGTTCAGCGCTTCAAATCATCATTCCTCTTTTAAATTCTCCTTGAACCTGTTTATATTTAATGTCAAACCCTGATTATTTTCATTCATTACAACTCAATTTTCTGGATGAAATCATTAAACTTCGATAACAGCTTTTCATTATTTCCTGATAATGCATTATTAAGTTCGCCTATTCCCCTGCAATAAATTATTTTTGATATTAGTGTCGTTGTTTTTCAATCTCTACAAACCTTCTTGCATTTTCATTATACTTTTTCCATTACCTAATGTAAATTCCTTTATCATCAGCTGTTCCATTTCTTCTTTAAGATAGAGCAGTTCCAGCTAACACTTTGTTCTTCTTATTTTAAAAAGCTGAAACGAGTATAATTACAGTTATTATAAACGGTACAGATACCATTATTACAGTGTAATGTTTCCATCTCTCCTCATCCTATGTATAATAAAAAGTATTATTTTTCAAGTAAAAGATTTTCGCCTCCAGAAGTTTCCTGTCTTCTTCCTGAAGAGTTATCAAAAATATCTTCATGCCGTTCTTCATTTTTCCTTCAAAGCCTGTTTTATAAAATATATTTACAGTGAAACACTTCGGGATCACAGGCAATCTGATATCCGCTTTCTCCATTCCTGTCTTGCCAGAGAATTTCGTTGATAAATCCTATTTTTCCAAGCTCTGAAGAATATCCTTCATGAACAGGCTTTCCATATTCAGTCTTTTTGACGAGTTCGTATGTGTGTATGGAGTTTCATTTTCTTAAATCTCTTTATTAATACTGAAGAATCAGTATTTCTGCTTCTTTTCTAAAGTTTTATGAAATCATTTCACTCTTTCGTTGTATAAAAATTCATCAGATGTCTGAATTGAAAAGGCTATCTGTGCCCCTAACATGATAGTTTTACCCTTATATACTGAACCCATACAAGAAAAATCGGGATAAATGCCAAACTTCCATATATTGCGTTGCTATGTTATCAAACATTGCAACGACTGCGATAAATGCCGCTGCAGAATGAAAACTATAGCAGCGCAGTTACCACTCCAGAAATAAATGCCGGCTTTCGATCGCACATTTCGTGTGTTGGAATAAGATAAAAGCAGTGTAAACGGGAGAATATAGAATAGACGGACCTATCAGCTTTATAAACAGCTTCCCTATCACGTTTTCCTAAAAGAAGTTCCCGGCTTTTCTACCCACACTGAATTTGTTGCTATAATCACTATAAAAGATATAGGCCCGATAAATATGATGGCAATGTAATCTATTATCCTTCTCGTAAAAGGATCTGTTTCTTTGTTTCACATGCCATATTTTATTGAATACAGATCTTCAGGACCATCAGAAACCTTTATAGCAGAATTAATCAGAATAACTACACCCACACCTGTCTCAGTATCAACTACGTCGGTAGAAACCAGGGAGTTTATTTGCAGCATCCAGAACAGTTCTCACCATTTCCTTCATTCTGAGAACTATTTCCATCTGATAAACAGCCTGTCAAGTCCAAAAGCCTTTTGTTATTCCAAGTATTAAGCTACGAATTGGAAAAATGGCAAGCATCGAAAAATAAGTCAGGGAAGTTGACAGCATCTGTGTTTCTCCATCACTGTAATTACGATATATGAGATTTATCATCACGATGCCGCTTCCTTGAAATACTTTTTCAGATTTTCCCTGCTTATTTTGACAATATATCGAAATACTGAATTTCTCTTTTCATGCTACACTCATTCCTTTCGACGTTTACGAGTTAAAATATACACTCCGGCTTATCAGCATGTACTTTCATGTTCCTTATCCCATATTGAAGAATTCCCTTTTCTTCGAAATACTTTCTGTCATAAGCTCATCATAATTTTCAATTTTGCCTCTTCTGCCAGAACATCTTCAAGCTCGGAGTTTGTAACAGGATGTTTCTGGAGCAAATATGTGCACATGAATCTTCAGACGCTCTATAGATTTTTCATCACTGTCCTATTTCCTCTGCAATATCTATATTTCGGTCATATCCATTCTATGAGAGGTCTACAGATACCGGAAGTCTCTCCATTGAAGCATGTTGTGCATATAAGTCGTCTTCTGGGATACAACCCTGCCACTAAAGCTTTCACCTGTTATAAGCGCCTGATAATTCATTGTTTCAGCAATCAATCTTTCCAGCAAGCCTCATCATTTACCCTTCTAGTAAATGTGTGTGCCAGTTCCTTTTTAGTGAGTTTATAGCTTCCTGCATTTTCCAGTATATTCATTGAGTAAAAGTCTTGTCTCCTGTGTAAATTGACAGTATATCCGTCGTTCCTTTATCTTTTCAAGAGCCTGTCTGCTTGTGAAGAAAACTGTCGGAATGTTACAAAATTTATGCGCATTCCTCTTTGCCATCATAAATGAAAGCCTTGTGGACTGTCAATTCCTCACCGAAGCAGCATGATCAACTTTTCCTGTCAGACCGATTGGCAACCCTCCCGTAAGTTTTACCTTTCAGTATACACATACATTCTTTCTTATATCAACATTTATCTGACATAGGATCCTTCATCTGAACCTTTTCAAAAAGAACATGTTTATAGAACATGCTGCTCCCAGCTCCTCGCATAGTCCATCGATCTTTTCTCGAAATCCTTTGTTACTTCTGTTTGCCGCTAGCTTAAGTTCTCGCTCCCTGTTCCTTGAAGCGCAATTTGCCACTTCCAGCACTCGCCTTGATGTTCTTCATCTTCCTGCCTACTCTTGCTGAAAGTTTAATCCTACAACTCCAAATATCTTCAGTTTTCCAATAACTTCGTCCACGTCATTACTATCTCGCTGCCATGCATATAGTTTGACGAAATCATCGACTAGTTCATGGTTATATCCGTTTAGAGACTTATGTATTCTGTTTCTGCATTCTTTCAAACTGTCACTGTTTTACCTTTCAGCGACAGCTCGTGTGACAGGAATCCCTACTGCAGATTTGAGAGATTTATTCATATAATTCATCTTTCTGTTTCCTTTCCTGTTTTGATTCTTTTAATATTTTATCTCGTCTTATCTGTTCCACACTTTTTCAGAAACTTCGACTGTCTCTCTCTATTTCCTCAGAGTGTTTTCAGAAGAAAAGCTGAACCTTATCGACTCCAAATCAAAGCTCCTCCTGACTCAGTCCCATCGCTGTAAGAATTCTGCTGTTCCTTTTTAGACGAGCATGCCGACCTGTCGAAACGTAAATTCCATTCATTCCTAAAATGTGCGAGAACTTCGCCTTTAGTTCCTTTAAATGATACATTAAGAACTTTGGGACTTTGATTTTTGAATATCAAATATAGAGTTAATGCATCAGCTATATTTTCCTCTATAGCGAAATTCAGTTTTAAGATTCTGCAGATACTCACTTATCCTTTCCACGTAATTTTATCGAATGCAGTTCAACAGCCTTTGCACCAGTATCAGTTCACCGTAGGCATAGTCCTCCTGCGATTCCATTTCAGAATTTGAGCCATAGAACAACATTTGCAATTTTTACATTTTCAGCAACATAGACTGCTCCAATTCCTTTGTTGCACATATTTTATGCCCGCTCACAGTGACTCGCATCCACAGGTAGTTTTGTTCAAACTTTTAATGTCAGTGCATCAGAGCCCTGCACAAAATCAGTGAGAAAATAAATTTCCCCTGCTTTTTCTTTACAATTTTCGCAAATTTCCTTTCAAATCCTGGACTAGAACCACTTCACTGTTTACAGCTCCATGTAAGAAACAAAGGGATGTGTCATCTCGCAGAAGGCTTTTCAACTGTTCCAGATCTAATAAACATCCTTGTCCCATCAAGAAAATCAACTTCATCCTCTTTGCTTTCATAATACTTTAAATGTCTCGTAAACAGATTGGTGCTCTATTTTGCCTTAGTAATCAGATGCTGTCCTTGATTTGCCTCCCAACAATTCCCTGTAATACGAGATTATTTCCATCTAGACCCTCCTGCCGTAAATATACCCTTGCCAGTTTACTCCCATTTCCCACTTGTCTTTCTCGCATTTTTGTTTCATATTTCATGGAGATCATGGATTGCATCAGGGTTCCCTAGCTCTTCCTCATTGCATCAGTCATTACTTTTATGACTTCCTCACTTGGTTTGTACTTGCCGCATTGTCAGATATATCATTTTATCCTCTTGATTTCAATTTTATATTTTTAGACTCAATTTTTCGCTTTTGAGCCTATAAATAGACTCAATTTTCACTTTTTGAGCCTATAAAATAGACTCAATTTTCCTTTTGAGCCTATAAATTTTTAGACTCACTTTTGAACCTATAAATAGGCTCTATTTCTATTTCTTATTTTACTAAAAACATTCTATAGCTGTTATTTTTCTTCTGTTATATCCCATCGTTCTCAAGTAGCTTTCTTTTTATTTTTCATATGAGACAGTTCGTCATCGCCATTTTTCCTATATATTTCTCAATCATTTTCAAATTTTAAAATTTTTCCCATGAATACCGGGAAGCAGCAGAATAATAAAAATCAGCAAGTAGGGATTTTGAAAAATAGGACAGCAGAACACTTATTGTGTCATAGCCTTTTTCAAGTTTTTATCAAAAAGCAGATTGAGTATGTAGCTTCTTAACAGATATGTCTGTATCAATGCTACGAAACATCGAAACCTTACTGTCTGCAGCATTAGACTGATTTTTATTGCTTTCTTTTTCTTTCATTCAGCATCAGCCTGTCTATTATTTTCTGCCTGTCTTCATTTCGGAAACTTGCAGTATTCATATTCTATCATAATAAATATAATAAGCGCTATAAACAGTAAATTATTTATTATTTCCTTTATTTTCAGGTTAATTCCTATTACTCCGAGTCGCTTATCTTCTTATTTTTCATCCTCAGTTCAAAAGTTATTGTTCAATATAAGGGTCTCTCCATTGTCAAGCTTGATTATCTTACCGTAAACTTCCCCTTCGATTCTATTCTTCAGCCTTATTTTCACTGTATCCCAGTTAAAATAAATTATTTTACCTTTCAGCCATTGAGACTCATTTTTCATTGGTAAAAATACAATGTTACTATTATTATCATCAATTACCGTATTTTCAATATTTATGTCCTTTTTAGAATCTTCATTAGTGATAATCTTTCAGATTTCCATCTATTCTCCATTTTATCCTGCTGTCCTTGTTCACTATTTCTATGCTGCTGTTTTTCAGTTCATCTATAGAGTTTATTTCAGCTTCCTTTATCAGAACGGTTCTTATTTGAAATCTTCAAGTTCCTGCCTGTAGGAATTCAGGAAATATCCTATTCCAAGAGTTATCATAATTATAAGAAGTATCTTTTTATGTCATGAAATTATAATAATAGGCACTGAAAAATTTTCTTTTACTATTACAGTTATCAGTAATGATAACAGGGAAAAGCAGAATTATTATAACCGCCGAAACATATATAAAATAATTGTACCTCAGGATTCAGTGAAATATTCAAAAAGATATACATACAGAATTATCAGTAAAAATCTGATAACATAGCGGTTTACGTTTACAGTTTCTACTTTCCGTCCTTTATATCCTGAATTTTTCCAGCTTTCTGCAAAATATTTTCCTTTTCATTTTTGCAACCTTTAACCTGCTATTAAGTATTTTCGATTTTCTGTCCAGTTCTTTTTAATAATTCCGTTTGAGTTTTTCAGCTTCTCTTATTTCTGTAAAATATTTTTAAATAATTGGACAATTTCCAATTTTTCCCTTTAAATAATTCTTTCATAAATATATCCTCTTCAGATTAAAACAAAAACTCAGCCATTAAACTGAGTTTTCATTATATATAATTTTACCTCAGCTATAATTTTTTATATTATACTTTGATTTTCAAATAATAATATTATTTTTTAATCTATTGTTTTCTAAAACAACTTTTTTGATTAGAAATATTCTAAAATGACCTTTCTTTTTCAATTTTTCAAACAATCTATAATATATACTTTTTTTCCTGAGGAAGTACAGATTCTGAAAAAGTTCCATTTTGAATGTTGTTTCTCATCTCAATAACTTTATCTATTATATCCGTTATATTTACAATCCACTCATTTACATATTTTCTCACTGTTTCTCCTTTTATGCTAACTGTGTCGCTCTTCTTCCTATTGGATTGCCCGTAAATACCTCGGATCCCACTGACATCTTACTTCTGAATTTCCAGTTTTTCTTTCCATTCTTCCTAAATTATATATTTATTTATGGAATATATACTAAAATCTGTTGACAAATATTATAATATAATTTATAATAGTATACATATAATAATAAGGAGGAAGTATAATGGAATTTAGTTTTAGTTTAAAATCAAAACAAAAAAGAAGATGCGTGGAAATGTATGCAAATATTGAAAAATGGTATGATTGGGGAAAAGATTTAAAACTATCACATTAAAGGTGAATTTAAGACAGGTTCATATGGAACTATGAACTTGAAGGAATACCCCCTATGGAATATAAGCTTGCTCTTGTAAAACCTTTTGAAAATTTTGGGATAAAACGAAACTCCGTTTGGAGATATTCTTTTGGTCATCAATAATTGATAACAATGATGGAAGCGTAAATGTAAAACATACTGTAATTTTAGATGGTGAAGATGAGAAACATTTAGAATTTTTAGAAGCCAGAGTCTTTCAGATGTCCCTCAATCTATGTTTATTCTAAAGTTGCTTGGAAAGATAAGGTGATTGGGGCTTGTTTACATCAAAATATAAAGATAATTTGGAAAATCAACAAGTTATTATTTGTGAGTATACAATAAATGGCATTCTATTATAAAAAAGGTTAGAAAATGAACAACACACCCACTCAATTTGTTGTTTTAGCTTCCCTTGCTTGTTGTCGCAAAACGGTAATGAAATCACTGAAATTATGATTTCAAAACTCGCAGGGAATAGATGTTGGCAACCAATATCTCAAATATTAAGTTTATTAGAAAAACAGAATTTTGTAAAAGAAAAGAACATTCAAGAATACAAAGAGCAAAAACTGTTACTGAACAAAAAAGGAGAGAAATATTACAAAAGCCATTCCATTAGTTGAGCAAATTGATGAATTTTTTTTTTGGAAAGTTGAACAATGATGAAGAAATTTATTTTCTTGTTAGACTAAATGAAGATAAGAAATCAAGTATCCCCAAAATCTTGAACAAACCAATTAGCTTTCACTTTCATTGAAAAGAAAATATAATTAGAAGTGTATATAATTTTGTGTAAACTCAAAATATAATATATGGTACAGGATGGTAAATTTTATCATCTGTTTTTAAATTCTTCCTTCAAATAAATGCTTAACTGAGATATATTTCTCCCCTGACCTGATATTCTTCAGTCCATTTTGTTGCTTCCTTTAAGCTTAAATATACTGATTTCTTAATGCTTCATCTATGGACATCTGTTGCTATCTAACATGTCTACAATCTGTTATTCCACAAAGCTATAAATGATACTACCAATGCTTAGCATATATATAGCCTCCTTTCTCAACTATCTATTCAAAATTTCGGATATTTATATCATACTAATTCCATTGTCATTGTTTATCCTGTAAATATTTATCCATAACCTCAAATTCTAAGGCTGCATCTAGCTGTATGCCAGCTGACTTCGAAAATACTATATTCAACACATCTGTTGAGGCATTATCTGATCATAGGGACGTCATCCCAAGTTGTTAATCTTTTCTTTCCAGCTAACTCTATTAACCATATCCTTCCAGATACTTATACCAAGCTCTTCTTTTCATTTTCCTACTTAGTATAGTCAAGCTGTTTCCCATTATTTTCCTTTCTACTGATTAATCATATTCCAGATAGATATATATTTTGCGTTTCTTACTCAATAATATATCATCTAATGAGTGATAAGCATAAATGCGTGTCCTGATAATCTAGCGCCTGTATAGCAAAATAGGAGTTAGTAAAACCATTAGCCATCATTTGCTGACATTTCACCATCGTAGTATTTATGTCTCATAATGTGAATGATAAAATCTTGCCAATGCTCCTATCATAGTCCAATTTCATAATTCCTTTTCTGTCTCAATTATCATCTGACACATTTCCAGTATTGATATTATCCAGGCTGTATCAGTTAGGTCATCTATTACAAACATAAGTCTTGTCCAATGAAGTCTCCACGATGTAAAAGAGATATTAAATGCTGATATATGGATCCTCTGTCTATCTCATCCATATCTAATCTTGGATTATCGTAAGCTAATGCGACATCTGTTTTGCCTCCTATGAACTGCATTAGCGCATATCATTTCCAGCTCTGTTGCATCCTAAAGGAATACCAGTCATAACCGTATAAAATATAATCGTACACAATGTCTATTTCATTCCTGGTATAATTTTACATCATCTATATTTTCTATTTTATTTCCATCTAGCTCTGGTTCTACCATTTCCTTCAGATGTCTTATAAAAGCTCTTCATAAGTATACTATTATAGTTTAAGCTGCTTTCCATTTTCATATCCTGTATTTCCTATCTAGATACATTAAATTTTCATATTTATATATAATATTTACAGATACTATTTTGAAAGATCCATTACACAATCTATATCTACCTGAATAATACATTATCTAGTATTTTCTATAGATTACAAACATACCAGCTATTATGTCTGGACATGTCCATCATCTCTAATAGTTGACTACAACCAGCTGGTTCTGTGCATTCTGTATTGTTCTATTTCCAGAATATGTTGTCTCTAGACTCTATCTCAGCACCCATGATTCATCGAGCATTCCATTCTTAAAGTCTTCATACAGCTTAAACAGTCTATGTATATGGTCGCTTATCTTTTTGTGAGCATATCCGACCATTGTTCCTGTAAACATTATAAATTCCCAGCATGAAGTCTGTGCCATCATAAGCTCTCTCTAGCCATCTGGTTTCAATGCCCTGTATTCCAGTTCATTATATGGGTTCTCTTCCGTTTGCCACTTCTATCATCTTTCTGGGCAGCCTTGTGCAGATGTCTGTAAGCATAATCATTTTGATCCCGTCTATCCATACATCATAATATCCATTTTGCTCCCTCAGCTTGACATACTTACATCCACTATCTGATTAGTTGGATATCTTTCAAGATACTGATAAGGGAGTTATTGTGGAAAAAGTTGGATTCTGCTGTCGCTCTAAATACCCACTCAAGGAAAATAGGCCCTTCATACCACCAGTGTCCATAAAGTTCCGCATCATAAGGAGAAACTACAATCAGCTTTCTATATTTCATTTTTGAAGCAGAAACTCTATCTGCTTTGATCTGTTATAGACAAAAGTTATAGGCATGTTCCTTTGCTCTTCCATATGCAGCATCAGGATCATAGACAGCTTTAAAAGTTCCTTTTTATCAGTTATTGCATGATATTTTTATTCCCATGTTTCTTCTTACTCCGTCACTGTAGCAGATACGGTTTTGCATATACTCATAATCAAGCTCCTATATCCTGCATCCTTATGGAATTCCCTTAAACCCATCACCTGGATAACTCTATCTCTGAACTCCACACCTGTTCTGAAGATTCAAGATCCCTTGCAAACGCTACTCCATTTTTAGTATATACAGGGAATAGATTCCATACTACAGGTCTTGGGTCACTGTGCATTATTCCATAGGCATCCACAAAGGAAATATGTCATCCACGTGTTTTTCAAGGAACTTATCCTGTCCAGGATAATAGGCACATTCCGCAAGCCATATTCCTTTAGGTTCTCTATTGAAATTTTTAATATAATCCTTTTTAGCCATGTAAACCTGAGCATTTACAGCTTCAGGGTAGTCCTTCATTACAGGAAGGAATCCATGTGTCGCAGTAACAGGTATGATTTCAAGATTTCCTGATCCTGAAAATTTTCTGAAATGCTCCAACTAAATCTCTTGCATACTTTTCTTCATATACAGATTTTGCCCTCTTGTGGAACCACAAGTTATGATTAGCTACTTTAATCATATCCGGATATTCTTTCAGTCTTTCAACTTCTAATTCACAGAATTCTATTAACTTTGTTTTAAATGTTTGACATATCTGCCCTCTGCAGTAAATCATCATTTAACATGATTAACCAATGTTCCTGACATTGTTATTGTTAAATCTCATGGAATGTTATCTCTTGTAAGATTTTCAAACATTTCAAGAAGTGGTATATATGTTTCAGTGATTGCTTCATATAGCCAGTCTTCTTCCAAAAATTCTTGTATACTCAGGGGTGTCTTACATAGCAGATGCGCATGCAGTACAAAAACTCAAATATCCGTTCATAACTTCTCTCCATCTTAAATTTTGTTCTTCCACACTTTCAAATAATATATATATTTATACCACATTTTCAATTTTTAAAAACTCATTTTATTCAATTTATTTTCTAAAAATTCTAAGCCTGTTGCTTTAGCAAATTTTATCTCAGCTTTTTATTTTTTCCTTCCTCTCCGTCAATGCTGACTCCTACTCATCATCTCATTTTTCAATTACGCAGCTTTTGCAGTAACAGTTCTCACATAATCATTATCAAGATTGCTGTTAATGAGATCCAGCAGTACCGCAGGAAGGTCAAAAGGGATTTTCTATATTCTTTCACAATCAGAATATTCATAAGCCCGTCATTCATATCAGCATTATCAATAATTTTATCAAATCCTCTACGCTCTTTTCCATTTAAAAATCATGTATATATTGCCTTTTTCACTTATTTTTCGCCACTGTCAAGGGTTATATCAAGGTCAAACTCCTTAATGTTTGTCAGTTCAGCCAGTCCCGCTATATGATATGCCGTCTTTCTATTACTTTTTCAGATTTTTATCAGTATTATAGGAAACTTTGTGAAAAGTCCTCCTGCATAGGAAGATAGAAATACAGTTTTATTATTTATAAGTCCAAAAATCCAGAGGTTTCTGCCTTTTCCATTCACAATATTATCAATCCACTTTTTAACATTATCTCCTAGATTCAATGACTTCTGCAAGGTCATTTGAAGTTCCTGTCGAATATTGCAACATCAGGAAATTCTATTTCTTCATTATACAACTGGCTTTAAACTTTTTACTTAATGTCCCTGTCTCCACCTGATAAATTAATATATCATATTTCTCATTTCTAAGAATATTTACCAGTTCATTGTATTCCTTGTTTATACTGTAAAGAGTCAAGTGATTCCATTTTAAAAAGTCTGGTAGTTATTAAATCAAAAGCTGTTTCAATATTAAATCTGAATTACCTGATTTTGGATTATATACCAGAAGAGCTTTTCTTAATTTTCTTTTTCTTTCATTTTCATTTCTATGACATATATGAAAGCATATAAATATCATAATCTCCTTTCAATCTCTTAATTTTTGCATCTAATTTTCATTGAATGATTTTGGGTCATATCCAAAATTCAGAAAATATCTTACATTTTCTCCAGGACTTTTGCAACTCCCAGATATCCAGGTCCTAAAGGTGTTCTTATACCCAGTCCCAGTCCGTAGCTTTCCTTTTATCTTTCCCGAAAACTGTAACTTTTATCGGAACTCTTGCAAAAGAAGCATTTGCTCCCACAAATATAATTCTTGAAATTTTATACTGCATATTTATTTTCCTGACAAATATGCTATTCCTCTAATCTTGTCTGAAGAATTTCCATTAAATTCAAGAGAATAAAATCCTTCCTGAAATCCTCCCATTTTGGTCTATAAGTTTCAGGTATTTTTCCTGTCACTTGTAATATATGCCACTCCCGGTGTCAATGTCACATTATTTCCTAACGGTATATTTACTTCCGCTTTAGCATAAAAGTGCATTAAATTCTGCATCTTTTAGAATTTGCTGCATGTATATTCCGCTTTTCGAGATATGTGTCCCTTTTGTGTGAAAAGCAAATGAATCCTACTATCGTGCGTAATGAAGCTTCAAGATAAGGAATCTTTATCTTTTGCACTTTTCCTTTTTCATTCATACTTTTCATTTCACATGGGACATTTCATATCCTCCACCTAATAGTAACAGTGTATTTTCTACTAATTTTCCAGTACCTAGTCCAAGTCCAGTCTTAAATCTTCTGTTATTAAATTCATACTTATTTCCTGCATATACTGATTTCTTATAATATCTTTCCTGAAATCAAAAGTTTCCTATAAACAGAATCTCTGTTATCTTTTTCCAATAGACATTATTCCTGAGCCATTTATTCCATATTCATTTGCAATGATTCCATTCAGCCTGTATCTTGTATCTGCATTATTTATGGTCTTATTTCCCTGTATACCTACAGTTGAAGTCGCCATGTCTTCATTATTTGCATTTCCCTGAAAAAGTCAGATAGTCTCCTGCCTTTTCCTGAACATTTATCACCAGTGTCATTATTTTTCACTTCATAGTACAACTGGTGATTTCCAGTTTTCCATATAGTTCGTTTACAATCCATGTCATTTTTTCATTGTTCCTAAATTTTTTGGAAGATATTTATTAAAGTACTTTTTCTCCATACTTTCTTATTTCCTCTGACTTTTCAACATGCCTTATAGTATACTCATCTTTCCAGCTTTTTCTGAATTCCGTCTTTTCTTCCAGTTCTGCAAACTTTTCAGGATTACTTAACTTTTCTTATGCTTTTCTATATTTTTCTCTTGCCACCTTTTTCACCGGCATCTATTATTTCCTTTACTTTACCGAAATCATAAGTTCAATTTTTCAAGATTGTGCTATATATAAACATCAAGCATTCTTATCTGCCTTTCAACTTCTGTCTGCCTGCTATAGTCATGCGGAATCAGATATCACACCTACTATGTTGAGTTTTTCGGGATCCCTTTTTAGAAAAACCTTCTCCAACGTTTACTCCTATAGTATAGTCTGCTCCCAGAACTTTTTACATCCTGAACAGGAAGATTTCTCACAACTCCACCGTCCACATAAAGCCTTTCTCCAGCCTGAGACCGGATTAAAACTGACGGCAGGGAAAGACTTGATCTGATAGCAGTTGCAATTGAACCCTTGTCTATCATGACTCCTTCTCCTGTGTTCAAGGTCTGTCGCCACAAATGCTGCAAATTTCTTAGGAAATTTTTAAAAGTCATTCACTTCCGCTACTCCATAGTTCATTCAGCTTTTTCACTGGCACTCTTTTCCCTCCAACTGCTCCTGAAGGAATTTTTGCGTACAAAACTTTTTCCATGGAAGTCTATTGTATTCCTGTCTTCTATGAGATTTCTTGATATTCCCTTTCCTTTCTTTCTATACTGTCATTGAAAAGAGCCAGCCAATCCATCTCTAGATGCAATTTTTCTATTTCATCCGGAGTATAACCCACACTGTAAAGTCCTCCAATAATACGTTCCCATACTTGTTCCTGTCACATATTCCACAGGAACTTTTTCTTCTTCCAGCACTTTCAGTATTCCTACATGTGCAAGCCCTCTTGCAGTACCTCCACTGAGCACTCAGTCCTATCCTTTTGTCTTCCTGTGTAAATACAGTTTTTCCAATTAAAACAAAATAGAAATATTATATATATCATTTTTTCTGTAGCTTTTCTCATATATTTTACCCGCCTTTACAGAATACCGTATATTTCTTCCAGTCTTGTTACTACATATTTTGGTTTTATTTTATCATCCGGGCTGTCATTTTTCAAATTTACCAGCATGTGTCTATTCCAAATTGATTCCCCCTGAATGTCTGCCGACAGGAATCACCGACCATTATGGATTCCTTTTATCCCCAGTTCCAAGTTCCTTTCAGTGCATATTCAAAAATACCTGCATTTGGCTTGCTTATACCTATATCATCTGAAACTATTATTTTATCTATATATTTTCCAATTGAAGAATTTTTCAACCCTTGAATACTGTACTTCCTTCCATTCCGTTTGTAACTATTCCAAGCTTGTATTTTCCATGTAAATACCTGCACAGTTCTTCAGCCCCTCAAAAAGAGAAATGCTCCTTTCTCCGAGACGTTTCAGATACTGCTTGCTGAATTCTTCGACATTGTATCCCAAGTTTATTTTTCAAACAGAATCTGAAATCTTTCAATTTTTAATTCACTGCTTGTAATTTCCTCTTTTTCCAGCTTTTTCCCATAGCGAGATCATTTTATTGTCCCTATATTCTTTCTTTACCTCTTCAAATCTACTCTCACTTACACTGCTAAAAATCCGAAAATCTTCAAAAGTTGTCCTTACAGCATAATTTTCTAGCCTTTAAATAATCAAATAGTGTATTATCAATATCAAGTAATATTGTCTTATACATTTTTCACCTCTCTGTTTTTACTAATTAACAAAAATGACTTATCAGTCATTTTATTATATAGTATTATCATTCTTTTTGTCAATAGATATTGCAATAAAGGAGCTGTCTTAAAAGCAAAGATATTTTTACCTTTAAAACAGCTCCTTTTAAATAAAAAGTAAGCTTTTATTTTCTTATTTACTTTTTGCTTTTTCCGGATGATTTATCTGACTTTTTTGATTTATCCTTTTGGTCCTTAGATTTTTGAAAGAAGTCTTTTTATCATCTGATTTTTAGACTTTCTTGAAGTCTTTTTCTTTTCACCGGATCTCTTTTAGAATCCTTTTTCTGATTTTCTTCCTCTCTTCTTACCTTCTCGAAGAACCTCCTGACTGTCCTCCTGTTGCCTTTTCAACTAGTGGTTTTGAATCCTTTGGAATTCAGTGCTCTCATTATGAAATTCAGCTTCCTGCAGAGGTACAGTTATAAATGAATATTTGTCCATTATCTTAATATCCTTAACTTTTCTTCCAGGAGTTTTTGCTTTTTATTTAACAGGGTCAAGTAATCTTCCGGGATTATATCCATCTTTACTCCAAGTGCAATAAACAGTCTTGTCTTATCTTCAATTTTTACTTTAACATCCTGTATTTCTCCATAACTTTCAGGTAGAAATTCATCTTCATAGAAGTGTCTTAAAATAGAAGAAACAACATGTCTTGCATCTCTTTCTTCAAGAAGTTTGTCTGCAAACTTTCGTAGACTTGTGTAGTCTTCTTCTTTTATTATTTCATCAATATATGCAATTAACGCCTCTTTTTAGCTTCTATTATTTCACTTACATTAGGGTATTGATTCTCTTTTTAATTTCAGTCTTTGTAACTCTCTTTATCTGAGCCAGAGTTCTTGCTTCCCTTGGCGTTACAAATGTTATTGCTATTCCTTTATGTCCCGCTCTTCCAGTTCTTCCTATTCTATGAACATAAGACTCTGCTTCCTGAGGTATTGAATAATTTATAACATGTGTAAGATTACTTACATCTATTCCTCTTGCTGCAACATCTGTCGCCACAAGTATTGTGAGTACTTTTTCTTGAAAGAGGTCAAGAGCCTTTCTGTCTCAGTCCCTGAGTTATATCTCCATGAATCACACTCAGCATCATAGTTTCTTGCCTTAAGTCTGTTTGTAACATCATCTACTTCAGATTTTGTACGGCAGAAAACAATTCCATAAAAGTTCTGAGTATAGTCAAGAACTCTGCATAGCGCCTCAAACTTGTCTTCCTGTTTTAACTTCATAATAAATCTGTTCTGTCAGGTCTGTAGTCAGCTCCTGTAACTTTTAAAAAGCTTATAGTCATCCATAAACTTTTTAGCTATATCCATTATTGCTTTAGGCATCGTCGCTGAGAAAACAGCATTTTCTTTTCATCGTTTGTCTGTTCAAGGATAAGCTCAATATCTTCTAAAAATCCCATATTAAGCATTTCATCTAGCTTCATCAAGGACAAAATAGTCAAGATTGTTTACCTTTAACACTTTTTCTCATCAGATCCATTACTCTTCCAGGAGTTCCCACTACAATGTCCACTCCTGATTTAAGTTTTTTTATCTGATTTTCTATGGAGCTCCTCCATAAACAGCCAGAACTCTTATGTCCTTTTTCCCTTTTAATGAGTATATTTCATCTGCAACCTGGTTTGCCAGCTCCTTAGTAGGTGCCAATATTAGAGCTTTCACTGTCTTGTCAGCATCAACTGTTTCCATATTGGTATTCCAAAAGCAGCTGTTTTTCCTGTTCCGGTCTGTGCCTGCCCTATCCAGATGAGTTCTCTCCTTCAATAATTCAGGTATCACTAATTTCTGTATATCACTTGGTTCTTCAAATCCTCCAACGCATCAAGCTATTACTTAATCCGTAATCTTCAAATTTTGCATTTCTTTTTCCATCCTTTACATCTACATTTTACATTTTATGTATCTGATATTCTGTGTAAATATCTTTATTATATATTATAATCTTGATATATCATAACTATTAATAAATTTAATACATTCTATTATATCACATTTTAAAAATTCTGCTCATTTATGAATATTGTTCCTTTTATTTTTCCATATCCATATTTTCACTCAAATTTCCCATTCCTAATTCAGCATATATTTCTGTAATTTTCTGCTTGACTAGGATAAAATAATAGTTCCTATTATTAATATAGTCGATAATGCATTTATTACAGGAGAAACTCCAAATTTAATCATTGAATATATTCTGAACCGAGCATTGTGTTGAATTTGTTCCTGTAATCAAAACTTGTAATTACGAAAGTCATCCAGTGACAAAGTCATTGCCATAAGAATACGCAGATACTATTCCTGGCATCATTGAAGTGAAGTATGACCTTCAGCAAAGTCTGGAAATTCATTTGCTCCCCAGATCTCTTGCTGCCTCAACGATGGAATAATCAAATTCATCCAGTCTTGCCATTATTATAAATAGTCGAAAAATGGAATATTGAATGTAGTATGGGCTATAAATATAGTTGTCATTCCAAGTTCCCATGCCCTTATACATTCCTATCTGCATGTTGAAAGAATATGAGTAATGCTACCCCTATTATAAGATCAGGCAATATAAGCGGTATATAGTTCAGAAACTTTGCATAACTTTTCATTCTGGAATTATGCATTTTTATTCCTATTGCTCCAAAAGTTGCTACAAATACTGAAAAACTGACGATGTCAATCCCTATAAGAATACTTCTTCCAAAAGCCTGCCATAAACCAGGAGAGCTTGTAAACAGTTCTATATACCATTTCAGTGAAAATCCTGTCCATATGAAGTTTTTAGAATTATTGAAATCGATAGTGTTACAAGCATAACTATAGGCAACATAGAAAAATATCATTACAAGTACGAAAAACAACAGCGAAATTCTTCTTTTTTCATTCATTATTCTTCCTCCTCCTTTTCCATTTTCATTGACAGCCATACTCCAAAAGTCGTTATCACTATAAAAACAGTTGAAATTGCTGAGCTGTAGGCCAGTCCCTAAGCTGAAACATTCTGTTCGCAATAATATTTCCAAAGCATTACTCCATCAGTTCCTCCTACAAGGTCAGGAACTGCGCATATGAACCTATTGCCGGAACAAGTGTAAATATTGTCGCAGTGACGATTCCTGATTTTATTCCCGGAAGAAAAACTCTCACTAGAGCCTGAAATTTATTCGCACCCAGATCACTTGCCGCATCGAGCAGTGAAAAATCAAATTTTTCAATTGCTGAATACAGAGGCAGTATCGCATAAGGCAGAAATACATATACACTTATTATTATTACTGCATTTCTGTTATAAAGAAGTGCCAGGGGTTCTTTCATTCCAAATATTTTCATAAGGAAATGGTTTATAATACCGTTGTTCCCAAGTATTGCTATGAAGGAAAAATTCTCACAAGAAAAAATTAGTCCAGAAGGGGATTACTATAAGCAATAACCATAAATTCTTGTACTTTGATCTTGAAATATAATAGGCAACAGGTACTGCCAGAAATAATGTTATGGCAGTTATCCACAATGATATATTTACTGTCTTAATCGCTATTTTAAGATATCGCTTGAAGTAAACAGTAGTTTGTAGGCTGCCAGTGTCTGTTTCATCGGTATTGCAATCCACCATAAGGCACCTTTTTCAGAAAGCTGAAAATTATTATTATAAATGTCGGTATTCCAAAAAATAATGTCATCCATAAACTGACAGGCAGATAATATAACCATTTCAAGCGTCCTTTTTCACTTTATTCTCTTTTATTCTGCCAATTATCAGTTCACCTCCACTAAATATGCATCTTCATAATGCCAGTAAAAATAAACTTTTTCTTTCCATTCAAAAAGCTCTTCATCAGTCAGAAATTCCTATGCTGGTCATAGACATTTATTATTCTGTTTACTCCATCAACTTTTATAAAAAGTTTACTCTGGAATCCGGTATAGATAACTTCATCTACAGTTCCTTTTTATTACCTTATAGTTGTCATTATCTGTATATCTTGGCTCAGTATCCACTCTTTTATTTTCGGGTCTGAGTGTAAGCTTTTACATTGTCTCCCACTTTTACAGGTTTATCAAGTTCTATTTTAAATCTTCCAAGTTCTTTACTTTTCAGCATATCCATATTTGTCATATACTTCAGTAACTTTTCCTTCAATGAAGTTTGTTTCCTATAAAATCTGCCACAAATCCATTTGCAGGCATTTCATATATTTCATTCGAGTCTCCTATCTGAAGGACTTCCCTTTATTCATAACTGCTATTCTATCAGAAACACTCAGTGCTTCCTCCTGATCATGAGTTACAAATACGAATGTTATTCCAACTTCATCATGTATATTATCCAGTTCAATTAATAATTTCTGTCTTAATTTTTGCATCAAGGGCTGAAAGAGGTTCATCCAGCAGTAATACATCCGGCTTGCTGATTAATGCTCTCGCTATGGAAACTCTCTGTTTCTGTCCTCCCTGATAAAGCTGGAAGCGCATCTTATCCATATGTTCCCTGTAATCCTACAAGTTCAAGATATTTCAATACTTCCTTTTCAATCTCTTCCCTTTGCAACTATTTTTAAAAGGAAACGCAACATTTTTCAAATACAGTCATATTCGGAAACAGTGCATAGTTCTGAAAAACAGTATTTACATTTCTTTCATTAGGATTCAGATGATCTATAACTTCTCCATTTATGGAAATAGAGCCTTTATCCAGCCTTATAAATCCGGGCAATCATTCTCAGCAATGTTGTCTTACCGCAACCTGACGGTCCCAGCAATGATTCTCCTATTTCAATGTTAACATTTTTAAAATTTCTTCTTTTTCCAAAAGGTTTTCCTACGTAATTTCAAGATTTTTCAATGTTTTTCTCCTTTCAACTCCCAACTATATTAATTTTTAACTTAAAAATAAGTTTGTAAAAATACAAACTTATCTGATTATATCATATTATTTTAAAATTTTATATAAAAATATAAAAATATTTTATATATTTTACACTTCTTAATATATTAATATTCCTGCTATTGCAGCCCCGACTGTCAGCCATATGGCATTTACCTTCCATTTTAAAAATAATACCAGTGCAACTGCAAATATTATAAAACTTTTATAGTCAATAAAATTTTTCTTATCCATAAGCAGTAATGTTGCTGATAGAATAAGCCCACAACAACTACTCTCAATCCTGCAAATGCATTGCTTATGTATTTATTGTTCTGAAACTTTAGAAAAATATACTGAACAGTGTCATCACTATAACGGAAGGCAATACAAGACCTAATGTAGCTACTGTTGCCCCTACTGCATCTCCTGTCACAAGATACCCTACATAAGTTGATGAATTTATTGCTATAGGCCCCGGTGTTACCTGCGATACAGCCACTATATCTGTAAATTGCGTTATACGTTATCCATTTATGCGATTCTACAACTTCCTTTCTGTATAAGAGGAAGAATTGCATATCCTCCACAAAAGCTGAAAAAGTCCTATTTTTAAAGAACACTGCAAACAAAGTCCATAATTGTACCATCATTTAATCTCCTTCCTGTTCATAAGCCAGATATTTCCTGCTATTGCTCCCACAACAATAATCAATATAGGCGGAAACTTGAACTGTGAAACGAGAACCGCTATTGCCAGAACAATAATCAATGTAAATTTATTTATCTTTGCCTGTTTTCCTATTGTATAGACACTTCCTCCAATAAGTGCTACCACCATTGGTCTTATTGCCTTGAATGCCTTTATGACATAAGGATTGTTCTGAAAATTCTGAAACAGTGCCGCCAGTAACCATATAATAAGAAATGCCGGTAAAAGCCGCCCCGAGTACTGTTGCTATCATTCCTAAATATTTCTTTATTTTAAAACCTACAAATACTGCCATATTTATTGCAAGTGCTCCAGGAGAAGACTGAGCCAGTGCAAGCAGATTTATAAATTCCTCTTTTTCAATCCATTTCTTCTTCTCAACAATTTCATCCTGAATAAGAGGAACCATTGCATACCCTCCTCCAAGAGTAAAAGTACCTATCTTTAAAAATATCCAGAACAGTTCAAAATATACTTTCATTTCATTCCTCTTTCATTTTTCAATATCTTCCCAGATTAGGATCTGAACCCTGTATATCCTGCACGGCTCCATATTTGTTATTTTTATCCATGTCCTCTCTGGAAAGTTCAAAATCAAATATTTCAAAATTACTCTTTATTCTTTTTCTGTGTCACTGATTTTTGGCAGTGCCACTATATCCTGCTGAATAATCCATCTTATACATATCTGAGCTATTGTCTTGTTATATCTCTTGGCTATTTCTGATAAGAACTCATTTTCAAGAATCACACCACGTCCCAGAGGGACTCCACGCTTCTACCACTATTTCCATGTTTTTGCAGAATTCAACAGTTTCCTTCTGATTATGACCATGGATGAAATTCTATCTGATTTACCATCGGTTTCTATTTCTGAGGCAGACATCAGTTCTTCCAGATGATGCACAAGAAAATTGCTCACTCCGATGAGCTTTTATTTTTCCTTCATTATAAAGTTTTTCATGGCTTTCCACGTTTCCTTTATCCTGCTCTGCCATGTCATCTGCATAATCTTTTGTAATCAGGCAGATGAATAAGGTACAGATCTACATAGTCCATATTAAGTCTTTGTAATGAATTACTAAAAGCGTTGAGGTATTTTCATACCCTGTTCAGTATTCCACACCTCTCTGTTGTTACAAATATATCTTTTCTTTTTAAGTCCTGTATGTTTCAGTCCTTCCTTATTCCATTTCTACATTTTCTTCATTTTTGTACAAAAGGATGCAGTGTCTATATGTCTATACCCTGCTTTTTATAGCTTCCTTACTGAATTTACAGCTACCTTTATCATCTTCTATCTTATAGTCCCAAATCCTAAAATAGGAATTTCCACACCATTTGAAAGTGTAGTCTCTGAATCTTTCATAACCTGCCCTCCACTTCCATATTATTTTCCTGAATTTTTATTATTACTGCAATATATATTTTTAGTTTTTATTAAAAAATTCTTTCGCCAGTTCCTTCAAATGAAAACATCATATATTCCACAAAGTTTCCCTTTACTGAATGCATGGCAAGCATAGGTACTCCAAGATCTACTGCATCTATATCCAGATGAGTTGAAGAAATAGGACCTATCGTGCTTCCTCCTCCTTTCATTTGACTGATTTACAAATGGCTGTATTTTTATGTCAGTTCCTTCTGTAATCTGTTTAACCACCGCTATCGAAAAATCCGTCTGAAGTATAACTCTGATTGGCACTTATTTTTATTGATATTCCTCTCATTTATCCTTCCTCTGCTTGTAGGGTCTGTCTTGTCCATGTGTGCCGGATGCGCTGCGTGTGCACCGTCTGCCGACAGAAGGAATCGAACAGTTCAGCATTTAGCAGGAATTCTCCCTTCCGTATCCAAGCCCGCATACTATTCTTTCCAATGTATTTAATAAATAGTTTGAATCTGCTCCCTGTTTTTGTCGCACTTCCAATTTCTTCGTTATCAAATCCTACAAATACATTTATCTGGTCATGGACATCTTCAGCTTCTACAAGTCCCAGAAGACCTGCATAGACAGAGGCAAGGTTATCTATCTTAGGTGCCGATATAAACTCCTCGTTTGCTCCTGCAAAGACATCCTTTTTCAATTGAATACACATACAAATCAAAATCAAGTATATCTTCCTTTTTCAGTCCCATTTTTTCAGCTATCAGTCTGAGTAAATAGTCATCCTTTTCAAACTGACTGTTTATAAGACCTAACACAGGTAACGTATCAGCCTGTTTGTCTATCTTTACCCCATTATTCACTTCCCTGTTCTGATGAATGGCAAGGTTAGAGTATAATCATTAGAGGTTCTTCTATTTTACCTCTTACAGTTCTAGGCAAAAACAGATTATCACTTTTTACTACAACTCTTCCCGCTATGGAAAGCGGTCTGTCAAAACCATGTACTTAAAAATAGGACCTCCATACACTTCCATATTCAGTCTTAGTATATTTTCTGTTACCATTTCAGGGTTTGGCTTTTATTCTGAACGGAGAATCTGTGTGAACCAAATATTTTAAATCCTTCTTGAAATTTCTATATCAGTTCCCAATGTAAATGCCACTACTGTAGAATTTGATTTTTAACATAATATTTTTCCACCTCAGATGCCACTTTTCCTGAGGTATAAGCCTTTCAAACCCATTTTCCTCTAAAATTTCTAGAACAGTTTTTAGCCACATGATATGTACTTGGACACTCATCAATAAATTCAATAACTTCCTAGCAAAACTTTTAACTTCCATATCTTCAAATTTTTCCTTTATTAATTTCATTTCATCATGAATTTCTAACATTATATTATGAGTTTCCCAAATAAAATCTGCTAACCCTTTATCCTACTAATTTTTATATTGATGAAATCATAATTCCTGAAACTCATTCCTCCTTTCATAGTCTTATCACATATTAAATCTCACTCAGCTTTAAATAGTTGCCGTTTTTATTTAATATACGCGCATATTCCTGTTTAAATTTCTACTTATCCAGCCCATAAATTTCAGAAAACTTCTCTTTCAAGTAATCTATATAGTATCGTGAATCAAAATCTTTCCCCTGTCATGTCCTTTATTATTTCCTTTAGGGAGTTTTCATTTTTACCGTATTTATGAATATTTTTCCTTCAGTATTTCATTTATCTGATTAAATTCACCTTTTTCATTTCCTCTTTTATATTGACTATTTATGGCATCATATATCTGAGCCGCATAAGCTGTTCCCCAATGCATATGAAGCGGAAATAACCGAATAGTCCTTCCCGCCCAGTGCTACATCCTGCAATATTCCTTCGAGTATAAGTTGATGGTCTTATTCCAAGATATTCCTCGTACTTGTCTGCCCATTTTACAGCAAGTGCATCTACATCTGTTTCTTCATCAAGGTTACCAAAAATTTCCTTTTCAAGCTCATATCTTATCAATATATGTATAGGGTAAGTCAGTTCATCAGATTCCGTTCTTATAAACTGTCTTTCAACTTCATTTGCCAGTTTGTAAAGTTCCTTCTTACCGATACCCTTTTCTGAAAGATTAAACATTTCATCCATTTTTGGATAAATAAACTCAATAAACTCGATGCTTCTTCCAAACATATTTTCGTAAATTCTTGACTGGGATTCATGTATACCCATCGAAACTCCTCCACCTAATACGGTATCAGCAACTTCATCTCCTATATGCTGTTCATAAAGGGCATGTCCACCTTCATGAATTGTTGAGTATATCGAACTTAAAAGATTATTTTCATAGTAGTGCGTAGTAATTCTTACATCCTTGTTACTGAATTCCGTTGTGAAAGGATGTTCACTTTCTTTAAGCACTCCTTTTCAAAGCTGAATTTTATAATATCCAGTAAATATTTTGAAAAATTCTTCCTGTTTTTGAATGTCAAAATTCATGTTTTTAAACTTTTCAATTACTGCCAGTTCATTTTCACTTTTTCCTTTTCTGTCACTTTTTATAAAGGAGACAGTTCATTTTTATTTTATCAAAAACTTATCCAGTTCTTCAACTGCCGCTTCAGGCTCATAGTCATCAAGCAGTGTGTTATAAGGATTTCCTGTATATCCTCTGTATTTTATAAATTTTTATTAAACTCTATCATCTGTTTCAAATAATCCTTGAATATGCTGTAGTCATCTTTTTGCTTCTTCCCATTTCCTTACAGACAGTACTCTCAGTTCAGAATATTTCTGAAACTCATCTTTAGGAATTTTTCCATCTTTTCAAATGATTCCTTCTTCACTTCTTCTATGATCTTTTCTGTCTATTTCTGACAGTTCTTCAGTATTTATTCCATATACCAGTTTCTTAAATTCATCATTTATAATCATTGAGTAGCTTTCTCCTGTCAGATATCCCAATGTTTTTGATATTTTTCTGCAGCAAGGGGCAGGAGCTTCCGTTTCAAGATCCCAGCTCAATAATGTTATAGCGTGTTCCAATGCTGTGTATTTTCAAGAATTTCTTTTATTTTCTTCATATCTTCATTTGTCCTGTTCTGCATAAATTTCACTTCCTTTTCAATTCTTTTTCATACTAATATTATAATTATACTCCTATTTTTGCCATTAAAATTTTTCATTTTGCTTTTCTTTTAATCTGATTCATTATTTTATCTTTTATTTTTATGACATTTCATATAATATCTGTATTATCCCATTGTTAAAATTCTCCTCAAAAATTTCTTGAAAAATTTACTCTGTGTATTATATACTTATTTATATCACTAGGAGGTATTCAAATGGATTATCAGACGATAATTGTAGGAAAGGGTGCGGGGGAAACAGGTTCAGGAAAGACAAGCGTGACAAAGGCTATAATAGAAGATCTTAAAAAATCAATATTCATTCCATCCTGTTGGAACAGAGATTTTTATTACAGAAGAAACGATCATTTAACTTATGAAGAAAAGAACTTTATTAAATTACGACCATCCGGATTCAATAGATTTTCGACCTGCTGGAAAAGCATATACTTTTCCTGAAAGAAGGGCATTCCATTGAAAAGCCCATATATGACTTCCAGATTCATAACAGAATCGATGAGACAGAGCATATTGAACCGGCTAATTTAATAATAGTTGAAGGAATTCTAATTCTTGCAATACCATAAGAGAACTTTTTGATGCAAAAATCTTCGTTGATACTGATGACGATGAAAGACTCTTACGTAGAATGGAACGTGACGATGAAAGAACGTGCAAGAAGTTTTGAAAGTATAAAAATCAGTATATCAATACTGTAAAACCTATGCACCTTGAATTTGTCGAACCTTCTAAAAGATATGCCGATGTAATTATTCCTAGAGGAAAAGACAACAAAGTCGGAATAAAAATAGGTTTGCAAGCAGATTGAGATATCTGTTTAATACCTTGACAAAACAGAAATAAATTTAACGGAAAGCAGGTAAGAAAATGAAAATAGCAGTAATAGGTGGTGGAGCTGCAGGAATGATGTTCTCCACTCAATATAAAAAGCAAATCCTAATGATGAGGTTTTTGTATTTGAAAAATCTCAATATGTTGCATGGGCAGGTTGTCCCACACCATATTATATAGCGGATGAACTGTCATTTAATGATGTTGTTCTGGGAACTCCTGAAGATTTTATAAAGAGGGGAGTTAATGTTAAAAACATTACACAAAGTTACAGACATAGATTTTAAAAATAAAACTTTTAAATATAGACAGGCAATGACATAAACGGAATATTTGAATATGATAAACTTGTCTGTGCTGTCGGAGCAAAGTCTTTTTGTTCCAAATATTGACGGATATTCTGAAAATCTCGAAAATGTATTTACTCTTTCACATGCAGAACATGCAATAAAAATAAAAAGAATACATCAATGACAATAAAGACAAAATTAAAAAGGCTGTTGTTGTGGGTGCAGGATTTATCGGTCTTGAGACTGCTGAAGCATTTAATATAAAAATCTGGAAGTTACAGTTGTTGAAAAAGCTGATAGAATATTCCCTACAGTTTCTGAAAAATCTAAAATCTGAAATTTATGAAAGTATTGAGAAACATGGATCACATTAAAACTTAATTCGGAGTAAATAAAATTATTTCAGAAAATGATATTGCAAAATCTGTACAGCTTGATAACGGAAAATCTGGACTTTGATATTGCCCTGTTCAGTATTGGAATTACTCTAACATAGAATTTATTTCTTCTGAATTAAAAACAGAAAATGGAAAAATAATTGTCAATGATAAGTTTGAAACAAACCTTCCTGATATTTATGCTATAGGGGACTGTATTTTTAATAAATTCTATCATACAGACAGAAATCTTTATGCTCCTTTCGGTGATGTGGCAAATAAACACGGAATATTACTTGCAAAATATCTTTCAGGACAGAATATCAGCTGGAAAGGACTGCTCAGATCTTTTGCAACTTCCTTCTATGATATTAAACTTGCACAGACAGGACTTTCACTTGAAGAAGCTCAGTCATTAGGGATACTAATGCTGAAAAAGATCGAAATGAGGGCAATGTATAAAAACTCAGGATTTGAAAGATTCTTTTCCCTATAAAAACAGAAATTATTTATGATAAGGATAAAAAGTTCTTCTTGGAGGCGCAATGGTTGGAAAAAGAGGCAGTTGCACGAGTTTATAGATCAGATAGCAAATTGTTATTACCCTTGAAAACACCTATTGAAAAATTTATCGAAATAGACTTTGCTTATTCTCCAACAAATGCAAGCGTATGGAATCCGTTGCTTGTTACTTATAGAAAAAGTAATTAAATAAAATATATGAGAGCTATTAATGGTGTTATATCAATTTTTCATTTTTAGATAACACCATTATTTTTAAAATTATATAAATGAAAGGATAAAATATGAATATACAACATATACAGAATAAGCTGTCTGAAAAATATCTGAATATTTTTCAATATTTTCAGATATTCTTTTATAACATTTAAAAGAACTGATTTTTGTTGTAGCAATATGTGGTGGATTCTCTTTTTCTTCGCTTTTAATCTCATGGACTCAGCCATAACAATGATTCTCCCACAGTATGATTTTTCATTTTATCATGAAATTTCTCCGTACTTTAGAATTTTTACTATCTATTTCTTTTCCTGTTTATAATTTATAAAATTGAGGATAATGACTTAAACTTGGAGCATCTGCACAGAAATTTTCTTTCTATATCAATTTATTTTATCTTGAATTTTGCCAGCAGTTTTTTCTCCTGCACTCTGGTTTCTCCTCTGAAATAATCTTTTCTTGCTATCTATGCTGTTATTTTTGTAATATGGTATAAACTTTATACTGTTCCTCTTTTTATGGCAAGACCTTTTTAATCTTGAGGAATCATGGGTATAACACATCTTTCAAAGAAATAAATTGCAAATTATTATCCCCTATTATAGGATTAATGTTTCTTATATATTTTTCCATTTGGAATAAATATTTTCCTATTTTCGGAGTTCACAAGCTTTTCTGATTATTTAATTTTTACTTTAATATCGTCATTTATTCATACTTTTCTAATTATAATGTTTATAATTATGAGATTGTATAATATATCTTAATGTAGAGATATGGACAGAAAAATAAAATACTAAACAGTATATAGACATTTTTGAAAATATATTACATATACGTACCTGAAAAGCTTTTTAATTATTATTGATAGTTTTCTTTCACGTATTTTTAATTTCTATTCTATCTTTATTTTCGCATTAAGATTCAATACATAATCTGAATATTTTTCACACTTTCATTTGTTTTGCATCACCTGTTTCAGGAACAGCATCATAAAAATAAAGCTTGGAAGTTCAATTCCGCCTATGTATTTTATTGTTGCCTTGAAAGGAATCAGCACTTCATCCATTGAAAATCCTATACTCCCATTTTTGAATAACTTTTCCGGTCCTCCTACAGTAACCATAATCCTATACCTTTCATCTTATAATTGGCGTTTCATCATCTCCATGAGCCCATCCATATAAAAAGAACATCATCAAGCCATTTTTCAATATTGGAGACTGCTGTATCCAGTATAATGGAAATTGAAAAATAACATTATCAACATTTTCCAGTTCATGTTCTTTGTCAACATTAAAAATACATTAGGATATTCCTTATGAAGATCATGGATAAAATTTTATCCGTGCATCTTGAGCTTCTATCCATTTTTCTATTCACTGCTGAATTCTCCATATCCGGATGAGCCAACACAACCATAGTCATTTTTATCATCTCCTATCATATTATTTTTGCTGTTTTCTATAAATCAGGAAGTACGAAATACATCCAAAAATAATCGCACTGCATATTGCTGCCAGAATTCCTTGCAGAAGAATCCTTTTTATTATCTACAAAGAATCTTGTCCATGCACATGCAAAGCTTGTTATAAAACGTATTTCCAATAACAGAACCTATATGTATTGGAATTCCTATGAATAAACATAAAAGGAAACAGTGTCACTGCAAAAGTTGCTCCACAAGGACAATAAGCATTGATTTCCAGTTGAAAAAGGCTTTGTTTCTTCAGCTTTTTCCTCCTGTGCCTCTCTTCTCTCCATTAACTTTTCTTTTTCCTTATTTCTTTATTATGATCATTTTATCTTACCATACTATTCCTCCTCAAAAATTTTCCAAGTGATTTCCAATCACTTCGACTTTGTCTCGTGCTTTCCCAGTTTTTCCAGAACTTCTTCCGAGTAAGAAAAGTCTGAAATCATTGCAAGAAGATCCAGATGCTCCTGTTTTGTTCTTTAGGTGCCGCTATCATAATATATATTTTGAGGCTCCCCCATCCATGCTTTCAAAAATTTATTCCTTCCTTCGAAATTCCTAATGCCAGTGCAATTTATGAACACTCGGAGATTTTGCATGCGGAACTGCTATTCATCCTGCATTCCTGTTGCGGTGAGTCCTTCTGTAGCCCTCAATAAATTCTCCAGTTCTTCAGCATCTATTATATTATCTTCCACAAAAAGAGGTGCCATCTCTTCAAAAACCTCTTCTCTCTCCTGTGATTTCAAATTAAGTATTATTCTGTCCTCAGACATATATTCCAGTAATCTTTTCATCTTTTCTTCTCCTATTTTTACTAATTTTTAAAATTTATTCCATCTCCCGATTATATCTTTCGCATCGTTTTTCATTCTGTTCAGATAAATTGTAAATGATATAGTCCTTTTCTTTTCTAAACCATGTCATCTGCCTTTTTGGCATATCTTCTTTCCCTTTTATTTCCTCAATTGTTTCATCTAAGGAATTTTCCCTATCAAAATATTTCAAAAATTCCTTATAGCCTATCGAAAGATATTTTATAACGCAATTTTACATATTTATCGTATGTATTTTTCTAGCTTCATCTTCCAGTCCCTGAGAAATCATAATATCCACCCTTTTATTTATTCTCTCCGTCAGATTTCTTCCTGTTTCTTGTCAGAAAATACCTTCCGTGAAGCTGTAATTATTATTTTTCACATTTTTCAGTTTTCAGCTCACTGAATTTACCCGCCTGTAAGAATACAGACCTCAATTGCCTGCAAGCCTTTAACTTATTACAGATATCTGTTTCCTGTAAGCCTTTTCATCAAGTTTTTCAGAATTTTCCTAAGTTCTTCCAGTTCTTTTTCCTTCAAGTTCATTTTCTCAGCTTTTCATCCTTTGAAGGAAGATTTGAAAACCATCTGTTATAGCTTTTATGTAAGACCTGTGCCTCCTAAGAAGAATATTCTCACATCTTTCCTTTTCTTTAAGAATCCGTTCACCTGTATTTCAAAATCTCCAACAGAATAGTCTTCTCCCGGTTCTATAATATCAATCATGTAATGTTTAATTCCTGCATTTCTCATTTGTAATTTTTGCAGTTCCTATGTCCATATATCTGTAAATCTGCGAAGAATCTGCCGAAAATAATTTCACTGTCAAGTATTTTGCCCAGCTTTTTATTGACATATCCGTTTTTCCTACACCTGTAGGGTCCGCTTATTACAAGGCCTTTTAAATTATATGACATATTCAAACTCATATCCGCATATTATTAAGTCTCCCTCTTCCACTCCGGCATTTTCCAGTTTCCACTTCCATTCCCAGATTTTCTCATCATCTGTGGGAAGTTTTGTGATACCGTCATCTCCGGTAAAAAATATTTTCTAAGTACATCGTCAACTATTCTTCCATCAACTTCAAATACATGGGTCTTCAGTTTCTTTATAATCCAAGGTTCTTTTTCTATTTTTCCCTTAACAGTTCTTCAACTGAATATTCTTCTTCCAGTTCTTCACGAGAATTTCTGAATAAGTTCCATGCCTCAGGACAGATTTTATACCTTCATTTTGCAATTACTGAGATAGGAAACACATATTCTATTCCCTGTTCCTTTACAAATTTTTCAAATTTATCATATTTTTCTTCATCATAGAGCATGTCAATTTTATTTGCAGCCACTATCTGTATTTTTATTTGACAGTTTTCACTGTACTTTCTGAGCTCCCTGTTAATCTTCAGAAAATCCTCTTCAGGCTCCCTTCCGTCTATTCGGATATATCAACAATGTGGATTATCAGCACATCTTTCTATATGCTTTAGAAATCTGTCACCTAGACCCACACACTTCATGAGCTCCTTCTATCAGTCCAGGAACATCAGCTATTACAAAGCTCTCCTCATCTCCCATTCTGACTACACCTAATTTAGGTTTAAGCGTTGTAAAATGATAGCTTGCAACCTTTTGAATTTTGCCAGCCGACACTTTATTAATAAAACTTGATTTCCGACACTTGGATATCCACAAGAGCTACATCCGCAAGCAGTTTAAGCTCCAGCTTTATTTTTCAGTTCACACCTCTCTGCTGCTTTCGGCAATTCTGAGCGCCTTTCTTCAGAAGACTTGAAGTGTATATTACCTCTTCGCCGTCTCTCCTTTTTAAAAATATAACTCTTTCATTCGGATTATCTAAATCAAGTAAAAGTCTGTTTGTCTCAAAATCCCTTATCATAGTCCCTACAGGAACTTTTTATTATCAGATCTTCTCCTGATTTCCCCTTGCAACGGGCAGCACTTCCCTTTTCTCCGTTTCCCGCCTGAAATGCTGCTCTTAAAAACTACAAGTGTGTTTTATATTAGGATCCGCAATAAAACTACATCTCCACCTTTTCACCATCTCCCCATCAGGTCCTCCAAACTGGACAAATTTCTCTCTCCTGAGGTTGCCGCTCCATCACCGCCATTTCCTGAAATGACAGTAATTACGCTTTCATCTATAAACATTTTTCTCCTTATTAATAACTCATTTCTTTATATCATTTTAGCACGTTTGACTAAAGAGCCAAAAAGATATTTTTACCACCTATTTTCTATTTCTCTTCATTTTCTAAATTCCCATGGAGCGTATTGCTATCCTTTTCTTCCAAAAGTCCAAACTTATTTTTCTGTGCATTTTCCTGAGCTGTTTTAAGTTTTATATTTTTCTTATCATATTTTTCATACCACCATGCATTTCCTGTAGCAAACATTCTTTCGTTTATATTCTCATTGTTATATAGTAAACTTCTGTTCCTAGTACTCTTTCCACATCTGTCATATTTCGCTTCCTATTCTGACTGTTTTTCCCGCGTATAAGCTACATCAGGAATTCCGCGCTGCATATCCGTAATCCCTGATTCAGCTCAGGTGCATCAATTCCATATAATCTGACTTTTTATCAGATTTTCTGTTTCTTTATTATTTTTCTGTCTTTTTACTGCAATTGTATCTCCGTCACTTACATAAAGCACTTTATACATATTGGCGAAAATGAGTTCACACAGAACAGCATTATTATTATTATTTTCAAAGTTGAAATTTTTAATATGTCTGTTTTCAATGTTTTACCTCTTTTTAGTTTTATATAGTTTTTCTATTACAAGATAATCTCCTTTTTGAAACTCTATAAATATTCCAAGTACTATTCCCACAATTAAAATAAATCCTGTTCCTACATGTACCTGATCATTTATAATTAAGTTTCCATCTGAATGTTTTAAATAATAACTCCAAATGCACACACAACATTGCCGTAACAGTTGAAAATACCACTCCAAACCAGCTTGTGCCGGTATGTTGTACAGTATCTGACTTGGAACTATTGTCAGCAATCCTACCAGTGAAAATACCATAAAATAATTAGTAGTCCTCCTATAATAGACCCTGCCAGTGAACCTAAAAATTCCCAAAAAATATATTTTTCCTTAGTATTTAACAATTCTTCCCTACGCTCATCAAGTCTACGTTTTCTTTACTAAAACAATTTTTCCATATATGTACTCTGTCATCAACAATTTTAACTATTTCCAATATTTTTAGCATCTTCAAGTCCGCAATATCCACATCCGCTTTTACTAATTCTTTTCTTTAAAAGAAACCTATTATTTTTCTATTATTTCATCCAGCTCCTTAAAATGACTAAGACCTGCTATAAAAATTTCAACTATAATATAATTTTTCTCATGTTTTACATCCCATACTGAACTGTTTTTATCTTCCAGTTCCTTCCAAAATTTTCAAATTCTTTTTATCAGTTATTCCACTCACATTAAAATGTAATATAGTATACAACATTATCATCTGTTATGTTTACATAATATCCATCTATTTTTCCTTCAACTGTTTTAACTTCTGGTCTTTTTAAAGTTATATTTTTCTAGCTTTTGTAATTACCATCTTTTCCTCAATTTATATTTTTAGTTTTCCTTCTTTTTCCAGTATCAAACGTTACTCCTTTTTGCATTCAAATCAGGTCTCCTGTCAAGGTAGAATAATACCGCAGAACAAGAATCCATTCTTTTCAAAAATCCTTTTCATTTAGCTCATTATCTTCACTGAGTATCTATTTTTATACTGTATATTCCTTTTCTATGCATATTTTTCTCCAGTTCCTTTAAAATTCTCCTGAAACTCCTTTATTTTTAGTGTTTTCTGACACTGCAATTCTATGAATGACAGTATATTCCCCATCTGATAGCCATTTTCCTTCCTTCATATTTTCATACATTCTTCCCTTTCAAAAAGTAAGAACTGATGTCCTAATATTTCTCCATTTTCTTCCATTACACACTTTATCCTTTATCTATCCCCCATAATGCTGTTTTCATCCGGATATCCATTCTGCCACTGGTCCAGCCCCATATTTTTTCATTCTTTTCCTTTGCAGATTCTATTATTTTCAATACTCCTGCAACATCTTCCTTTTCTGTTTTCTGAAAATCATCTCAAGCTCCTTTTCTTATCAAGCTTTTAGAATTATATTTTATCGTCACTGTGAAAATCTTTTCAAATATAAATACACTAAAATACAAAAACATATTTCTCTCATTTATTAAAAATTTTATCTTTATATAAAACATTAGCTTCATTTATGAGGAAAGACTCAAAAACTCACCTAAAAGGCTTGAACAGATATATTTTCCTAAATTCATTTTCATCTGTTTTACATTGTTAGAATTTTAAATAATTCAGAAATATAGCTTTCACATTAATTTTATAGTTTTCTTTACAAATGCTCTCTTTTTAAATTTTTATTTATTAGCTTTTACCCAAAGTTCATTTTGCTACATTCCCATAGGGTCTGCAGCAGCCTTCAGGTGTAAGCTCCTTGTCCCAGTTGATTTTATAATATTAAATATTTCTGTGCTCATTTTAGTATAGTATCTAGGAACTCCGTTAGGAAAAGGAGATGCCACTATTTTCAGACTGTTCTACTATAGAACCTGGGTTTTTATAATTCCTTCCTTAACCATTTTGTTCTATAACACTTGTTCTTGTAGGAATTATTGTTTATAGCTTTTATTTAATTTCAGCTGTGTTTCAGGTCTTGAGAACCATTCTACAAATTTTTAGCTGCTTCTTTATTTTCACGAATAAGCAGAAACTCACAGCTTCAGTAAATGTAATAGTCTGTTTAGCCAGCCCGTCTATTCCCGGAACAGGAGATGGTAGTTATCTGTCCTACAACTCTGATGATGATCGTTTGAACTTTCAGAGATGAATGAAGTCGGTCCTATTAAGAATGCCCTGAGCATTATTTATCCCTCTAAAGTATCAATTCCAGCGTGAAACACTTGCAGGATTAATATAACCCTTGTCAACAAAATTGTTTAATAAGTTTTAATGCATCAAAGTGCACTTTCCTTATTTAAAAGTGTCATCATCATTGAAAAATTTTATTGTTTTCTTGTATATGCCAGAGTTAAGAACGAGTTGTGGTCTTCAGCATTTAAAGGGAATAACATAGGGATGTTCTATAACTTTTTCTTTTCAGTTTGTCAAAAACTGCTTTCATTTCAGTCCATGTTTTTCGCATACTCTGTAACTCCTGCTTTTGATAACATTTCTTTATTTATATATGCTAATCTCAATCCATTTACCAAGGTGACAGTATATTCCATTTATTAACTTTAGAGTATGAAATGGATGGAATATCCTTTTGTGTTGCTTCATCTACTTCAAGAGGTTCCAGCCATCCAGCATTCTAGAAATTCTCAACCCATGACCAGTCAACTTCAACTACGTCTGCAGAGCCTCCCTACATGGCTATTGATATTTTACTCTTTTGTATCTGCGCAGTAGGTAATACCTTTAACTGTAATTCCTGTTTCTGCTTTAGAATTTGCAACATTTCCTCTGTAGGTGCACTAGTCCAGGAATCATCAGTGTTACTTTTCCTTCCGTTGCTTTCCTTTTAACTTCTTCAGTCGACTGACATCAATAAATAGGCAGGCAATTAAAATTATTACTGCTACTAATCTTTGTTTTAACATACGTCCTCCTCTAATTTTTATATATATAAAATATCCTTTTGTCATTGGGGAATCTCATTCCTTTTCCATTCTTCCTTCCAATCTTTTGAAGATTTGTCACTTCTTCCCAATCTTCAATATTCTCACTTTTTATTTCCAAACTCTTCTATAATTTGAGGATTTTTTCTGTTTAAGTTTGACGAGAGTATATTTTTCACAAACTTGATAATATTACTTTCTTCAGGAAGAATATTTTTCAAATTTGGGCTTAAAAGCCACGAATAACAGACAAAACCACTGTTGAAAATTTATGCCCTCTTGATTTATGAAATTAATAGCCATATCATAGGTTTTTCACTCTTCAGGAGTAAGTTTTTCTCCCTTCCCTTATGTGAACATTTACAAAAGAAAATCTTTCTGTTTCTTCAAATACGTTACTCAAGTCATCTATATTTTCCAATACTTCAAACTGTAATCTGCGATTTTATTACGCTTCATTTCAAGGATACTATCTACCCATTTAAAATGTTCTTTCATAGAGACCTTTTACGTTATTTTCCTTTTCATATTTTTCCGACCATATGTAAAGATCTTTTTATATTATCTGCAAAAGTTCATCTGACAACTTTGTATTTTTATATAAATCTTTTGTGATGTTTTGCTCTTGTTTCAATAAAAATCTATATCCTGCTTCTTCATCACTACCTTCTAAATTATTTCACATTCTCCGCAGGGGTTATAGAACTGGAAAGACAATCTCAATGCTACAGATTTTACAGGATTTTAGCTTGAAAATATTCATTTACTTCTATACTTTTCATTTTCCATTTTATCCAGTATTTCCTTTTGTATACCAAGAGGATATCTCGGACTTCCTGGATAACCTTCAGAGTTACACTGTAAACTATATTTTGAATATATATCATTTTCTATACCTACTTTTATCTCATCCAGTGTGACAACTCTATTTTATCCATTATCATAGCCGCATACCTTCTCCATTGTCTACATATTTCTGAATTACTTTCTCCAGTTTATTCCCTCATCGTATATAGTATATCGGCATACATATCTCCATCTTCTTCAAATACTTTATACTCATACTCATTTTCTATATACTCTTCAAATTTTTCAAGTTCTTCTTTAATTTTCTCTCACAACAATAGGAGAGCGGACTCTTTTTATAAATCCTAAAAATTTTTATAACTGTAGAACTATTTTCCTTTACATTTTCTATTACTTCACTTCTTTTTATCATAGTACCTCTATTCTTATTTTCACACATTCAGAATCATTTTCTTTTTAAAAAGTTCTAGTTGTATTTATTCTGCAGCCCTTAAATTTTCATCAGGCGTGTCATTTAGGGCAGTTGCACCCGAAAAAGCACACTAAATAATTATTATATGCAAGACATTTTTGTACAAAGTTCCTTCGTATATTTTTCAATTTCCTTCAACCGTACCTTTACCAATCAGATCAATAGGATCTAAATTTCCTATAAGAACTTTTATCTGACGGAATCCTTTTTGCAACTATTTTCGTAATCCATTATCTGATCAAGACTTACCGCATCAAATGACAACTATTAAATCCAGAAATAACGAAGTATCTCCACATATGTGCATTCCTTTCCAGCAGTCTATTGAGATCAAATATTTTTATTTACCTCACACCACATAACGCTTAAAAATAGGACTAAGAGTCACTGTTCCCAGTTCTGCTATTGAAAATATACATTGCTCCTGCTTTACGAACAGCTTTAACATATTCTAGTACAGTTTCTGTTGCCAAAAATCAAATCTCCAAATTCAGATTTCTTATTACCTCTCCCAATAAATGTGTCGCTCCTGCCATTTTGAACTGCTAACGTAAAAGGTCCCTGTATAGAAACATAAAGTGGCTTGTCAATTGATTTTGCAATTAATTCCAGACTTTTTAAAATTTACAGGCATTCTCCCATCCTTATAAGGATTTGGTACTGTTGCCTTTTCAACATCTTCAATTGCTTTTTAAAAGGATGACTCATTACACTGGGAAAATCATAATCAGGTTTTAAAAGATCAAGTCCTAATGTCTCACAAAAATTTGCACTATCACAAAATGAATATATAAAATCTGAATCAAACTCTTCATTCATACGTTTTGGCCAACTTCAGCTGCATTTCAGGATTTGTATACACATCATAACTTTTTACTCCAAAAATTTTAATCCATTTGTTGCCATATCAGGTAGAAAGAAAAATCTATTTTCGCTATTTATATACTCTAATAACGTCATTTTTCTAAAGTCCATTTAATCTCCTCCCAAGAGCTTTTTCTACAAGTAAAACTGCTTCAACTGCATTTGCCGAATATCCGTCTGCCCCTATTTCTTTCGCATATTTTGCACTGACACTTCCCTCCGCCAATGATCACTTTAGGGTCTATGTTCAAAATTTTTACTGTTGACAAGATCCACCCATCCTTCATTTTTCCCCTAGTAGTAGTCATCATTGTAGAAAGACAGATTATATCAGGGATTTCATCTTCTGTTTTTATTATATCTCCTGCTTTTTACATTGATTCCCATATCAGTAACTTTAAATCCGGCAGCTTCAAACATTATTTTACTATATTTTTCCTATTTCATGTAAATCTCCTTCAACAACTCCTATAATAACTTTTTGGTCCTTTTTGCATCCTGTTTTGCTGGAAACTTTTTCTCAGATAATTTACTCAACATTTAATGTATCTGCACACACTATTACTTCTGATACAAAAATATTCTTTATTTTCAAATAATTTTGTAACATCAAGCATACCTTTACTTAAACCGTCATTATAGATTTCTTCCGGGAGTACTTTTGCATCTAAAGCCTTGTCTATATAATGAGGTATGATATTGTCTTCATCCATATCTACTATTGCTTTTAGTAATTTCTTCTAAATATATGTTCATAAAATTGTTTTCTCCTTGATTACGTATTATTCCTTTACTGAACCAGCTGTCAGCCCTGAAACTAAATTTTTCTGAATATTATACTCTGCCAATAGCGGAGGTATTATTACAATAATTCCTGACATTGCTATAACACTGTAATTAATTGCATCCCTTGTCATAAATTCTGACATAATAAGAGTTAATACTTTATTATTATGTGAGGATAGCAGCGCATAGGAATATATACTGTTTCCGTGACATTAAAAAATATTACAAGTGAAGAAGTCAAAACTATCGGCTTTGCCAATGGCAATCCCTATCTGAAAGAACAGCTGTCCTCATTAGCTCCCTCTATCGCCGCAGCTTCCCGCATAAATCTTCAGGAAGTTCCTGAAATAATTCATAATTATCCATATATTCAGCGGAATAAATGCTGATATAAATATTACTGATGTCCATAACATACTATCAAGCATTGAATGTTCCGCAAAAAAGGAATAAATCGGAATAATAGTAGTAAATACAGGTATTACTATTGTCATCAGAATAAAAGCTGATAATTAAATTTTTAAATTTAATCTTTATAACGTGCAAGAGCATATCCTGTAACAACAGATAGTGGCATTCCTATCAGCACTGTAATTACTGCCAGATACATACTATTTGAAAGTCCGTTTATAAGTACATCACTTTCCTTACTTCCCAAAGTTAGAAAAATTTTTATAATTCATAAAGTAACTACCTCAGGAAAAATCTTTAAATTATTTTTCAGCAAATCCCCTTCGGAGTTATACTTATAAGAAAACACCAGGAAATAGGCTCTACACTAAAAAATAATTATAAAAATACGGTAATATAATAAATCAGTTTATGCTTTCCTGTTTCCTTCATAATTAATCCTTTCCTACTTTCCATAAGCCATATTTCTTGCATAAAAATATCCAAATATCCCTGATAAAATCATTACAACATAGGATATTGCACTTCCATATCCAAAATCCAGAAAATTAAACGTTGTTGAATAATTATAAACAAGTAAAGTCTGGATTTCAAACTGATAACCTGATATACTATAACCTCATCAAAAATGCTAAGTGCCGTTGTTGTTAAATTTATAAGGACGACCCCTCATTGACGGTGAAATAACATAGGTAATGTCACATAATAAAAATTCCTGAAATTTATTCCTCCAAAAACCTTTTACTGCATCATAGTAGCTTTCAGGTATATTCTGAAGGTTTGCTAATATTACAAGCGAAGAAAAAGGAATAATTCTCCATGAAACAACTATTGAAATAACAAATAAAAATAAATACCTGTTATCTGTCCACAGAAAATTGGACTTTTATTAAATGCAGATTCATTAGAATCTTGTTCTATAAATCCATATCCAGGAAAAATATAAATTTCCACATAATTCCGTTTACGATAGGTGGCATAGCCCATGGAATTATTACCAGAGCTGTCAGTACAGGATTAATTTTTAGACTTTACATTTAAAAACAAGACCTGTAATTGTATACCATATCAATCCTATAATCATAACCATTACTAAAATTAGTACACTGTTATAGCAAAAGCCATTGTAAAAATGAGGATCTTTGAATATTTTACATAATTCTCAAACCATATAAACTTTTCATTTGAGGCTCTGTTAAATTGCTAGTACTTTCAAGCTATAACGAAAAGTTAAAACCACCGGTAAAATGTACTGAAATTAACAATAATAATAAACATGGTAATAATAACAGCATTCCTTTTCGTATCTCCTCATAAAGTACTATCCTCCTATATTTTGATAAGCTATTAATAAGCCTGTTACGTAAACAGACTCATTAACAACTGTTTTTATTATATTTAACGTTAGCTTTTGCCAATTCATTTACTTTTTGTTCCATTTGGTCAGCAGACCTGTTCAGGAGTAAGTTTTTCTTTGTGCCATCTGGTTAATGATGTTAAATATTTCTGTACTCATTTTGGTGTAATATTTGGGTACTCCATTAGGGAAAGGACTTTCCTACTATTTTTAGCCTGCTCTATAAGTGAACCTGGTCACTCCTGAATTGTTCCTTCATCAGTCATTTTCTAGAATTACACTTGTTCTAGTAGGAGTGAGGTTTTGATTGCTTTGCTTAACTTAAATTGAACTTCAGGTCTTGAAACCCATTCAATAAACTTTTACGACTTCCTTATTTTCTGAATAAGTTGAAATTCCCATTGCTTCCAGTAAATGCAACTGTTTTTAGTTAGGCTCCTTCTTTACCTGGAATAGGTAAAGTAGAAATTTGACCTACAACTTTTGATTCTTTAGGATCATTTGCACTTGTAATATAGAAAGTTGGTCCAATAAGGAATGCTCCATTTCCATTTATTATCCCTTTATATACAGTTCCACCATCTGCAGAAATAGTTTCAGGGATTTATATATCCATGTCCAGATATTTTTATCATCTGTAATGCTTCCAGTGCATTTGCTTTATTTAAAGTATTGTCTTTATTAAATACTTCTCCACTTCTGTATAAACTAAAGTTATAAAATGAAGTAGTCGCATTTTTCTTCAGCACCTAGAGGGTATATATATGGGATTTTTAATAACATCTTTAGCCTGCAGCTGATCCATTACATTTTCAAGCTCACTCCATTTTGAAGGAAGAGTTTCAAGTCCAGCTTTTTAAGCATTTCTTTGTTTATATATGCAACTCTTAAATCATTAAAATGTGGCATTGCATAATATTTACCATCAACTTTAAAAAATAATCAAGAGATAAGATGTCCTTTTGTGTATCTTCATTTATTTCAAGAGGTTCCAGCCAACCTGCACTTTGAAATTCTCAATCCATGACCAGTCAACTTCTATAATATCTGCAGCAGCTTTTTCCCCGGCAGCAGCAATTGAAACTTTACTTTTTATATCATCCCATGATGTAGGGTAAAGTTTTTACAGTTATTCCTGTTTCTTCTTTAAATTCCTTTTAGCATATCTTCAGGGTGGAAGGCCGTAATCAGGAAGCATTACTGTAATTTCCACCTCTGTCAGCTTTCTCTTCTTCTTTAGGTTGGCATCCTATTATAAAAGGTCAAATAATAGTAATGAAACCATACAAAATCTTAAAGTCATTGTTTTATAACCTCCTTTCAGTTACAACTTAACTTACGCCATTTTTATTGTTTATAAAATTTTGCTTATTAGCTATTTTGCCAATTCATTTACTTTTTGTTCCATTTGTCAGCAGCCTGTTCAGGGAGTCAGTTTTCCTTGTCTCCATTTGGTTAATAATGTTAAATATTTCTTGTACTCGTCCTATGTGTAGCATTTAGGGCACTCCATTAGGGAAAGGAGAAACAACTATTTTAGAGTGTTCTATTGAACCTGGATCTTCATAGCTCCATTTTTAAACCATTTCTTCAATTACACTTGTTCTTGTAGGCATATTAGTATAGCTGTTAAGTTTTAACTGGAGTTTCAGGTCTGAGAACATATTCGATGAATCATGCAGCTTCTATATAGAGTAAGCTGAAATTTCCCTGCTTCAGTAAATGTAATTGTTTCTTTTGCAGGACTGTCTTTTTGCCATTGCAGGAATAGTTGTTATTTTCCCTACAACTTTCAGAAACCTTTAGATCGTTTTCGAAATTTCTTGTAATATGAGAAGACAGGCCCTATTAAGAAAGCTGAGCATTTCTTTATACCTCTCAAGCCTCAGTTCCAGGTGTAGAAGTGTCTTTGCAGGATTTTATGCATCCCACTTTATCCAAATAGTTTTCTTTCTCAATAACTGTAATATATCTCAAAGCACTTTCCTTATTTTAAAGTATCATCATCATTGAAAATTTTCCATTTCTAGTATATGCGATGGTAAGGATGATAGTAGTGCTATTTCTTCTGCATTAAGAGGAAATAACATTGGATATTCAATTGTATATTCCTGTTTAAGTTTTTCCAAAATGCCGCTCCATTTCATCCCAGTAGGATATTCTCCTTCTTTTTATTCCAGCTTTTTCACATTTCTTTGTGTAAATATGAAAGTCTTATCCCATTGGCATAAGGTACTGCATATATCTTGTTTTTACTTTCAGCATGAATACAATAGAAGTGGACATCTTTCTTTGTATTTCATCTATTTCCAAGAGGATCAGCCATCGCAGCTGTAGAAATTCTCCCAAACGCGACCAGTCAACTTCCCACCACATCTTCAAGCCGCAGCTCCTGCTGCCGCAATAGAAATACTTTTATATCATCATGCTTGTAGGTAATACTGTAACAGAAATTCCTGTTTCATCCTTTTAAATTCTTTTAACATTTCTTCCGGTAGGTGCACCCCAGTCGGTATCATGACGTTATTTCGTTTCCCTCTTCTTTTTGCCCTGCTTCTTTCTTTTACTCTGGCATGCCATCACTAGAAACTCAATCCCAGCTTAAAAAGCATAGAGCTATGTTTGAATGCTGTGAACCACTGTGAAAATTAAACATTACTGCACTCTCCTTAGTAAGTTTTATTCAGAATGAAATCACATCGATGTATGCAAAATAATTATTTAAAAATAGGTTTTCACAGTTATATATTTAAAAATTTATCTTTATATATAAATGAATTTTAGATATGTATAGTTTCTGCTAATAGTTTGAATATCAGATGTTATGTAAGAGTCCCATCTGAAAATCTTATCAAAATTCTGCATAAAGAACAACCTGCTCTTTTAGAATCCTGATAATCAAGGTACAAAGCAAAAACTATTGATATTTTTAAATAGAGATATCTATTATTTTCTGTGTTGTATACTATCAGCATAAATATTCATATTTTCCTTCTTTTCGTTGCTATTCCGTATAATAATTATACCATGAAAAAATTCATAATGCAAGTTTTATACATATCGCAATTAAAACAGAATGCTACATTCATATGATAAAATGTAAATTACTAAAATAGATAGAAATGATTTGTTTTCAGATTATTTCTCTGCTTATAATGTCAATTGACGTATTTACTTATATTATAATATGAACTAAATACTTATTTTAAATTTATCCTTAGGAAACTAGTTATGAAATTTTACAGCAGTGTACATAATTTTTACAGAAATTGTGAAATGGAAAATTGATTTAATAACAATCATTTTCAAATTTAGAAGTAATATGAAGAATTTCGGTGTCACAATGGATTTTTCCTCAGGAATCATGTCTTAACATAAGTAACTCGTCTGGACTTACCATGGTCGGGGGATTAAGCGAAGATACCGTCTTGAGTAACTTCTGGTCTTTGAAACTATTTATCCAAGTCTTGTAGATTATTCAAAAGATGATTACGAAAACGAAATTGCTGATATAATTCTTTCCCAGAAAAGTAAAAGTTTATCCGGAGAGGAGAAATCCTATTTTTATTCAAGGAATTATTCCTCAGGATTTTTCAGGAGAAAAAGTTTCTAAATGTGAGAGTGTATTTGAAAATAATGGTTTGACGAAAAAGGAAAAACTTATAGAAGAAAAAGACTTTTAAATGTAGACGTAATTAATTATGTACTGCCTGATAGTCTTGATTTGTAAGCAGCATCCCTGTTCATGGGCAAGAACATATAATCTAGAATATTTTTCAGATGAACATTTTTATGTACAGAAAACTATCTGAAAAGAAATGAAAAACTTGGTCAAAAGGTTATAAACCTTGTAGTTTCAAGATTTTCCATGGGCTGGTCAGAAATGTTTTTGATGTAAAAAGGAAAACCCATCCCGTTTATATGAATATAATATTATAAAAGTTTCAAGAAAGAACGGCAAACCTGATTCTTAATTTTTCTAATCTTGACAGATATGTTGAACTTTCTACAAAACTAGGAATAAGTGAGGAAATTAATCTGTTTGGACTTAGGAAACTGGCACGCTATGATTTCGGGTCACCTCTTGAAGATTATTCAGATCCAATAAGAATAAGTGTTTATGATGAAGACTACAAAAATTAACGATTATATCAGAAATAAATCTGAACTTGCAGAATACATCAAGCTTTTATTCCAGCATTTTAAAAGAGAATAAAGGATATCTTTCTATAACAAAAATAATAGGAGATGAACCAAGTTCAGTAGGAAGTATTTCATTCTCAGATTTCTTAAATTCCTGTACAACTGAAAAATTACAATATAAATACGCTATTCGATTCTCCTGGATTTTTGAAGAATACAGCGATGACTGGAAAGTTTTCAATAAACACTCTACTTTTAGGAGATTATTATCAGAAGGAAAATCCTGCATATAAAAATTGGAAGAAAATTCTAATAAATTAACATGGTACTCATGCTGTTTTCCAAAAACATTCAATATTTTTATAGAAAGTCCTCTTATAGAATCAAGACTTACAGGGCTATATACTTATTTATTTAAAATGAAAGGAATGTTGCGTTGGGCATATGGAATATACGTGGAAGATGTTTTTTCTGAAATATCATACAAAAAGAAAAATGGACTGCCGGTGACATGTTATTTGCTTATCCTGGACATGAAACCGCTTCACAGCTTAAGAGAAAAATATGCTTTATGAATACAGAGTTCAATATTTTCAGACATTTGGAAACTAGAATTGAAAATTTAATGATGAGTTAGAAAATAAATTCGAGATAAAATTTGAATTAAAGAATAGATGGAGATATTGACCTTGGAAACTATCCTGATATGGAAATATAAAAAATCAAATGAAAATTATAAAGAATATATAAAAAAGAAAAATAAGTTGTGGTTGTTTTCAAAAGAAAATTTTAGTAAATGAATAAAATAAAGTTTTTATATATTATATTTATAGTTTTATTTTGAGACAGTCTTATTTAATTTTTATATATTTGTATAGCAGATTGTATAAATATACTTTACATTTAATATTAATTGCCAGTATATTATATCCGAGGAGATGATTTATGGCACAAATTAATTTGCGAATTGATGATACTATCAAAAATACAGAAGGCATGTTCTGATGGGACTTTCATTATCATGACCAGCAACCTATTTAAAAAAATAGGCTCTGAAACGTATTCCGTTTGAAATAACTGCAGATCCTTTTATGATGTTCAGAAATATAACCGAACGTCTAAATCAGTCAATCAAAAAATGTAAAAGAGGAAAACTACGCTTAAAGAACACAGGTTAATTGAGGAGGAATGAGTGAGAAAAGTGGTCTGATGAAGCATGGGAAGAATATCTCTATTGGCAGACTCAAGATAAAAAAATCATAAAAAAAATAAACAATTTAATCAGGATATCTGACCGTAATGGATATCATTATATAGGAAAACCTGAACCATTATCTGGAAATACACTGGATATTGGGTGTAGAATTGATAAAACCAAATCGCATTGTTTTCAAAATTTCTGATGATACATTGGAAATATGGCAATGTGGCTCACATTATAGAGATGAAATAAAATTTAAAACTGCACTTTACAACTTTATTAAGATTTTAAGTGCAGTTTGTTTATGTATTTCTATAATAATATACTTTTTATAATCTTTTTCATTTCATTTGCAACAAATTCCACTAATGGACCAATAATTACCTGAACATCTGTTTTAGAAGGTTTTATTATTCCTGCTGCAACCTAATTTTTTATCATCTACTAATAGTTGAATCTTTTTACTTCAGTCTTAATCTTGTAGCACAGTTATCTATGGAAACTACATTATCTTTTTCCACCTAATGCTTCATATATATATTGCAGCCACTTCTGCATGATTACTATTTGAAGCTTCTATTTTTAATTCTTCTTCATTATCCTCTTCTTCTCTTCCAGGTGTTTTTAAATTAAAGCTTTTTATCAGTACTTTAAATAACAGATAATAAGCTGCTCCAAATCCAAGTCCTAGAACTAATAGCATAAATGGATTGTTAGCCATTGGCATTCCTGAAGTTAGCGAAAAGTCGATAAGTCCTGCACTAAATCCAAATCCTGCAGTCCAGTGGAACATGTGATGCTATAAATAAACTTAATCCTGTTAAAAAGTGCATGAACTCCATATAATAAAGGTGCTACAAACATGAAATGCAAATTCAAGAGGTTTCTGTTACTCCTGTTACAAATGAAGTAACCCTGCAGCCAACATTAGATGATGCGATTTGTTTTTTCTTTCAGGTTTAGCTTCTTGATACATTGCAAATGCGGCTGCTGGTAATCCAAAACATCATAATAGGGAAGAATCCTGCCTGATACATTCCTGTTATACCTTTTACTCCTGTTCCTCCAAGAAGTTTCCAATATCGTTTATTCCTGCTACATCAAACCAGAAAAACCGCATTTAATGCATGGTGTAATCCTAGAGGAATTAACAGTCTGTTAAAGAATCCAAATATTCCTGCTCCTAAAGGTCCAAGTTTTAAGAATGTTTCTCCCTAAAGTTACTAATGCTCCAAATACTATAGGCCATACAAAGAGAATACAGGAGACAATATAAGCATTACAGCTGATGTCAATATTGGAACTAATCTTTTACCACTGAAGAATGCAAAAGCCATTGGCAACTGTGTCTTATGGAATCTATTAAAAGATTTCAGCATGCTAGTATTCCTGATAATATTCCTATAAATGCATTATTTATTTTTCCAAAAGCTACAGGAACTTTATCTACATCAACTTTTGTCAACATTGCAACTGAATCCTTCGATAATAACGTAGTTATTACTAAAAAACCTACTAATCCTGCTAATGCTGCAGAACCATCCTTCTCTTTAGACATTCCAACTGCTATTCCTACTGCAAACAATATAGAATATTGTCCAGTATGGAAGCTCCTGATTTTATTAGGAAAGCTGCTGCAGGGCTGTTTGCTCCCCATCCAACAGGATCAAGTCTGTATCCTATTCCTAAAAGCAATGCCGCTGCTGGCATTACTGCAATCGGTAACATAAGTGATTTACCAATTTTCTGTAAATACTTCATCATTTTTAACCAACTCTCTTTCTACTCATTCATATCCTTTTTCACACATAGAATATAAACTTTATTTTTCAATAGTATTATATATTGATTTTGCTACATGTCAACTTTTTAGAAACATTCTTTTTGATAGACTTTTTAACTAATTATAAAAAGTGTCGATTAAGTATTGTATTTTACGAATATTAGAACAAACACTTTTTCAACTTTTTCAAATTAAAAACTTCTTAAATCTAATCTAATTCACAAATGATCGTAATTTTCTAGATTATACTGTTTATTTATCTACATTTCTCCAGTCTATTTCTTCTTTTCCTAATTTCTTTAGAATGTCATTTTGCTTTTTCAAAATGTCCGCATCCAAAAACCTCTGCTTGCAGAAAAGCGGACTCGGATGTGCTCGATTCAAGTATATAATGTTTCTGGTATCTATAAGTCTTTTCTTGCTTCTTGCATTATTTCCCATAATATGAATATTAACGGTTCTTCCCTTTGCATTAGAATATTCTGTGACATTATCCGTAAATATTTCCCAGCCAATTTTTGAATGTGATTTGCATTGTCTGCAATAACTGTTAACGCTGTATGTTGAAAGAACTCCTGTTTTGCCCATGGAATAAGATATCCGTTTTTACTCATGCTGTAACCATACTCGCTGCTTATTTCCTTATATATATTCTGCAATGAAGGGGGTAATTTTACGCCTTCCTTTACAGAAAAAGGCAAGTCCATGTGCCTGATTTGACTCCATGATAGGGATCCTGTCCAAGAAGGACTATTTTACAGTCCTTGTAGCTTGTAAGCTTAAATGCTGAAAATATTTCTTCCGGTTTAGGATATATAGTTTTTGTTTTATACTCCTTTACCAGAAATTTTCTCATATTCTGATAGTATTCCTTTTCAAATTCCCCTTCAGAATACTGTCCCAGTCATTCCCATATTTACCATAACATCTGCCCTCTTTTCCTAAAATCTATCTGTCTATTTTTTCAATTCTACAGTCCACTGATAACCTGACTCCACCTGATGCGCCCTTGAAAATGAACCCTGATTTATTGCCACACCGATTTTATCCAGTGAATTTACATAAAGCAATGTCCTTCCTATATGAACTTCTGCAAATGATTTTACAAATTTTACAGTACTGTTATAAACATTTCTCATGTTATGTTTTATTACAAGTTCAATGTATCTCCATAATTTATTCCAATTTCTTCAAAATATCTTTCTGTCTATGTTTGTCCATAAGTTTCCCAAATCTTATATCTAGTATATCTATAGCTCCTGAAAATTACTCCATCATCGAAACTTTAACTTCTGCTGTCTGGAGCAGTTCCATTTTTCAACCTCGAGTTTTTCTCCGACTTCTTCATGTAGAAATTACACCGCTTGCAAGTCTTGCTCCAGTAAATGCATATATGTCCCTTCCATGAAAAGTATAGGATTCTCCCGAATATGGCAGTCTATTTCTAGTTTCATCAATTTCCCTTATTTCTTCTATTCCTATGTTTGAATGTATATGTGTTAAGTACCATTATCAGGTGTTCAACATATTTTCCATCTTTAGTTTTTGCAACAATGCTTTTTCTCTCACTTCCTACTCCCGGATCTACTACAGATACAAAAACTGTTCCTTCAGGCCAGTACTGTAAAGTCTGTACCAGTCTGTAAGATGCATCCCATATATTGTATGTTTCTATTTCATGTGTCAGATTATATATTTTTCATCCGGATTCACTCCAAGCGAAACTCCATACATTGCCGCCAGCACCGTCCTGTAATCCAAAATCCGTCTGCAGAACAAGCATTCCGCTTACTTTATCATTTTTCATTCTAATTTCCTCCCTAATTTTTATAATAGAAAGTTCCTATTTTACAAATATGTTATAAAATCTTCCATTATTCACTTTTATAAGTATCAGTGAAACAATGACAAATATTCCCTGTTATAAGAATTGCCACCATATCAGATGTCTTCATTTTTCTTGCCTGATACCATGTGCGTCTGTTTCTCTTCCCAAATCCTTAAAAAGCATTGCATTGCTTATGACATCTATTTTTGTCAATGCTCGAAAATATTAAAGGGAGCAATGTGTAGGATACATTTTTTTATTCTCGTTGTCAGCTTTACATTTCTTGAAATATCTATTCCTTTTTGCCTGCTGAGCCTTACTGATTGTAATAAAATCTTCCTGAACTGTCGGTATATGCCTCAGCGCAATTGATACTGCATATGAAAATTTATATGGCACACCTATTCTGTTCAGTGAGGATGCAAATTCACTCGGATGAGTTGTTATTACAAACAGCAGAGCGACAGGAATTACAGAAAAATATTTTATAAATATATTAAATTCATAAAACAGCTGTTCCTGTGTTACTACATAATTTCCAAAAATTTTCTGAAAAATATCATGCTGTGTTCCATATATTTTTGTCCTTCCAGAGGAGAAAATAAAAAAATATCATTAGCAGATTCAGTATAAGAAAAAAATGGAAATCAGATAAAACACTATTTTTTTATTTCCTTAAATCTGATTTTTGAAACTTTAAACAGTATAAATCCTAAAAACTGTTTAAAAACATTAAAAAATCTAGTATCATAAGTCAGCATAATTGCTGTTGTCCAGAATAAAAAAACATATCAGTTTTGCTGCTCCGTTCAGTTTGTGGATTACTGAATCTTTTTCTATGTATTCCATTAAAAACGTACTTGTCATCTAATCACCTGCCTTCTGATGCTGTTTTTCATAATTAACAAAAGTTCTTATAAGTTCTTCTGAATTTATTCCGCCTTTTTCCGCCATATAATGAAGCGAAGTCTCTTTTAGATTGGCTTCTTCAAAGTATTCTTCTGTCAGCTAGAATTTCTGCAGGATTTCCTTTCTTTATAACTTTTCCATCATTGAAAACATAAGCTTTATCAGTATATTCAAGCATCAGATGCATGTCATGCGTTATAAAAAGTATCGTGATTCCATATCCATTCAGCTGTTTCAGAAATTCCATTATTTCCCTGTAATGAAAGAGATCCTGTCCTGCAGTCGGCTCATCGACTATTATTATTTCCGGCTGTAATATGAGTACAGAAGCTATCGTAACTCTTTTTTCTGTCCGTAGCTGAGCGCCTTTACCGGCCAGTTTCTGAAAAGGCTTAAGTTTACATATTTCCAGGATTTCAAGCACCCTTTTATCTATTTCATCCTGCAGAAACACCTCTAGTTTGAAGCCCAAAGTGCCACCTCATCAAAAACCGTCACTTTGAAAATCATGGCATTTGGATTCTGGAGTACAAATCCTATTTTTCTGCCCTTTCAGTTATACTTTCATTACTTATATCATGGTTTTTATAGTAGATTTTTCCCTTCATCCTGTTTTTCAAATCCTGCAATAACTTTTGACAGTGTTGATTTACCGGCTCCATTTGAACCTACAACGCTTATCATTTCCCTTTTTATATCGATACTTACATTTTTCAATATTTTTTTCTTTTTCATTATATGAAAAGGAGATATTTTTCAGTTTCAATATTGTTTCCGAGTCCTTTTCCTGCTTTTCAACCTGATTATATTTTATCCATTTCAGTATATTTTCCTTCACTTCGGAAAAATCAATTTTTCAACATCAGAAATGTCCTGATATTTTTCAAGATCAACATTACTGTATTTCAGCGCCGAAATATATAATGGTTCCCTTATATTCATTTCTGTCAGTATATTCCCTTTTTAAAATATTATCCGGTGTACCGTCTGCCACTATTCTTCCCTTATCTACAACAATAATTCTGTCAACTTTCCTATGAAGAACATCTTCCAGCCTGTGTTCTATAATTATTGTAGTGATTTCTCCTTTTTCATGAGTTCTTCTATCAGCTCAATGGCATATTTTCCACTTAGCGGATCAAGATTTGCCAATGGTTCGTCATAAAGAAATATTTTTGTGTCGTCAACCATTATTCCGGCAAGGGAAACCTTCTGCTTCTGTCCACCTGACAAATCATGCGGCTTTAAATCCAGCAATTTTTCAATTTTTACAAATTCCGCTATTTCCCTCACTTTATTTTTCATAATTTCTGTTTTCAACTTCATCATTTTTCCAGTACAAAGGCTATATCTTCCGCAACACTCAATCCTACAAACTGTGCATCCGAATCCTGAAGAACTGTTCCTACATATTTGGAATGTTCAAATATTTCATTCAGCTGCTTACCGTAAATTTCAAGTTTTCCTGTTATATTCCCCCTGTAAAAATATGGTGCCAGTCCGTTTTATACAGTGTCCCATTGTACTTTTTACCTGAGCCTGAAGGCCCTATTATTACAACTTTTTCTCCTTCGTATATTTTTCAGGTTTTATATCATGTAAAAGTAGGTTCTGACTGACTTTCATACTGGAACGTGAATTTTTCAAAGTTTATCGCAATTTTTCTACCATTTTCATTTTCCCTAATTTCTTCCAGAATTTTTCCTCCTCTTATTTAAAAATACCCGCCTAATCCTATCAGCATTACAGCTGATCAGAAAATGCTGGGTCGTTTAAAAGCTATTCCTGTTTCAGGCTTCCTTTACTTACAATTGTTTTTGAGAAAGCAAATATCAGAACGGTTCCTAAAATTGCAACAACAGAAGCATTGCTCAATGCCGCGGCAAATCCCTGTACAAATACTTTTCCTGTGGTTCCTTGTATATTACAATATCCAGAACAGGTGCTATAGCTACCCAAGTCAGTAAACTTATAATTATATCTCCTACTATAAATTTTACAACTTTTGCCTTATCGAAATTTTTCAACCTTGATTATTTTTCCTAAAAAGTCCCATACATAATCCGAAAAATGCAGTTGCCAGAACCCAGCTGAACCATACATTTCCATAAGACACCATATCATTAAGCGTATGCCCTATAAACCCTATCCCCAGTCCAACTACCGGACCATATACGAAAGCCATTAATGCCAAAAAGGCATAAGTTACCTGTAATGTAGTATTTGGAATCGAGGTTGGAATCGCTCAAAACCTTGACAATACAATGTAAACTGCCGCTCCTATTCCCATAGCCACTACTTTTTAATTGATTTTTCTTCCATTTATATCACCTCTTATAATTTTTTTCTTACTTTTGTTATTATATACTAATATTGATTTTTCTCAATCCTTAAATATTATATTTATTTTTCTCTTTTTCCATTTTGAGATGTTCCGTTTTAACTCCCGCATTTTCAAAAATCCTTCTTGAAGCCTTTGTAGAATCAAGCGACTTGTGCTTATCGGAAAAATATATCACTTTTTATTCCTGACTGTACTATTGCTTTTGCACATTCATTACATGGAAAATGTGTCACATAGATAGTGCAGTTTTTCAATGATTTTTATACTGTTAAGAATAGCGTTCAGTTCAGCATGTACAACATATGGATATTTTGTATTTAAAAATCACCTTCTTTATCCCATGGCATGCTGTCATCAGAACTTCCCATTGGAAATCCGTTATATCCGATTCCTATTATTTTCTTATCCTCGTCTATGATACATGCTCCGACCTGTGTAGACGGATCCTTGCTTCTCATACCGGACAGAAATGCTATTCCCATAAAATATTCATCCCATGATAAATAATTATCTCTTTTGGACATTCTTTTATACCTCGCTTTCATATTTTTATTTCACAGTACTTTTTACCTTCATATCAGCAAACATTGTCTCGATGACATCTGATCTGCTTAACTCTATTCCACGTCTGACAATTTTTCCGTTTTTCTTGTTGTTGTATAGCCCTGTTTCAATATATCGTTTTACCGAATATTTTGAAAGCTTTTGCCGCTTTCAGCTGAAGTTCCTTCCTAAAGTTCCTTCAGCTTTTCATTTTATTTCAGTATTTATCTGCTTTTCAAGAGCTTTCAAGCTGCTTCTTTTCTCATTTATCAAAATCTCAAGTCAACCTTTTCAAATCTCCTGTACTCAAACTGTTCCCTTGATTTTTCTACAATTCTTTTAAAGTTCCCTTGTTATTCTCTGTTCCTTTTTCCATCAGCTGGAATTTTTCTCATTCAATGTTCCTACAAAAATTCTTAATATAGTAGCTGTTTTTCTCTGTTCCAGCTCCTTTTTCATAAAAGGCTACTTTGTTTAAAAAGCAGCTTATTTACAGTATTTTTTTCTAAGTACAAGGGCATTTATCAGTTCTTCCTTCACAGGAATAAGTATTTCTGCCGCCTGGTAGGAGTCGCTGCTCTCCTGTCTGCAACAAGGTCAGAAAGAAGATTGTCAATTTCATGACCTACTGCTGAAACAACAGGAATTTCCGATTTAAAGATTGCTTCTATTACAGGCTCTTCATTGAAAAGACCATAAATCCTCAATACTTCCTCCGCCACGTCCAACAATAAGTACATCTGTATCAAGCTGTCCTTCATTTTTCATTCTATTGAAAAACTCTATCCCTGAAGCTACTTCAGCTGCAGAACCTTCCCCCTGAACTTTTGCCGGATAGAGGTAAATATTTACATTTCTGAATCTTTTATGTGTCGTATTTATTATATCCCTTATTGCCGCACCTGTTTCAGCAGTTACTACTCCCACATTTACAGGAAGCTGAGGCAATGATTTCTTATTTGAATCATCAAAAATATCCCTTTTCAAGATACATTTTTAAGCATTTCAAGCTTTTTCAAACAGGGAGCCCTAACTTATTAGTTTTTCAAGCGTTTCGGCAATTATTTGAAATGATCCATTTGCCTCATACACTGTCGCACTTCCCATTATTTTTACATGATCCCCTTCTTTAAGATCATTTGGAATGTTTTTATAAATATACTTGAATATAGCACATTTTACACTTGACTTATCATCCTTCAATGTGAAATACAGATGTCCCGAACAGTAATATGTTATATTTGACAGTTCCCCTGGATATACATATTCCTGAAAGTCGGAGTTCCTTCCAGATACTGTTTTACTGCCCTATTTACTTCACTAACTGAAAATACAGTCTGTTCCATTCTTTTCCCCCCTTCTGCTTACCTTTTTATTTTTCTATTTTTCATTTTTAATCTCGTATATTCTTTTTAATTTATTTATCAGGATATCAATACGTTTACCGAATAGAAGTCCTATTGAAAAATTATATGCATTGCTCCACAATATAAATAGACTATTTTAAAGCGAATCTAATATTATCGCATATGGATCTACTTTTTCCGTATAATACTTATATATAAAATAGACCAATATCGCTGACATTATAAATCCCAATGTATATTTATTCGTTCTTTTTAACTCCTTTTCTGTCCATTTACCTAAAAAAATATGAAATTACAGCTACTATTAGTAAACAGAAAAGGAAAGCTATACTGACAAAAATATCTTCTGCCATTTCTGACATTTCTAAGAATGGTAAAATTTTTGAAATTTTATCTCCTAAAGTTACTATAGTTAATACTAAATTATATACACGAAAGGGATATATAAACTGCTGAAATATAAAAATAAATAACGGTAAACACGGTTATCAACAATCCCATGCTTTAAAATCATATCCTCTTTTTATATCTTCTTTTTCATTTCCATATTTTTCACCTGTTAGATTTTTCTTATTTTTTTATAACAGTTTTTCCCTGTATTCATCTTCCTTGAATCCAATAAATGCAAAATGTCCTGTTTACAAGAATAGGTCTTTTTAATAGCATTCCATCGGAAGCAAGCAGTTCCAGTTTTTTTCCTTTTCAGTCATATTCTTCAGTTTTTCTTTCAGATTCAGTTCTTTATAGACTCTCCCTTGTATTAAACATTTTTCTGAATAGGAAGTCCGCTTTTTGTAAATTTCCTCAACTTCCTTTACAGTAAGCTTTGCTTCCACAATATGTCTTTTTCATAACCAATTTTATTTTCATCAAGCCATTTAAAAGGCTTTTTACAAGTTCACACGTTGGATAACAGTATACTCTCATTTTTTTCTCATAATTTCTTTATTTTTATTTAAGCTATTAAAAAAATTATAATATTACGTAAATTAATAATATTCCTAATTTTTAGTCTTTTTCTATCTGCCGTTTTATAACTCCAGCAATAATTTTTCAGTTCATTCATTTTATCACGAGTTTTATCGCCTCTTCAAAAATTAAGCTCTTCAGCCAATTTTTAATCTGTTTATCAAGATGTTTTAATTTCCTTCTCAATTTCTGCCTGACTCTTATAATTTTTCTTAATTTTGTCTATGCTGTCTTCTTTTATGATTTCATAATCTACAATTGATTCGGCAATTTCCCTCTCAATTGATTTAGGATTGATATTATTGTCAATATTATACTGTTCCTGAACTTTTCTACGACGTTCGACTTCATCTATTGCTTCCTTCATGGAGCCTGTAACGATATCTGCATATAGGATAACCTGTCCGTTCACGTTTCTTGCCGCCCTTCCCATCGTCTGAATTAGCGAACGTCTTGAACGAAGGTATCCTTCCTTGTCTGCTTCAAGTATTGCCACAAGTGAAACTTCTGGAATATCCAGTCCTTCCCTGAGAGAGTTTATTCCTACAAGTACATCAAATTCACCTTTTCTAAGTCCTCTTATTATCTCTGTTCTTTCAAGTGTATCAATATCTGAGTGCATGTATTTTACCTTTATTCCGTATTCCAGATAATAGTCTGTCAGCTCTTCAGCCATTTTCTTCGTAAGTGTTGTTACAAGGACTCTTTCTTTCTTTGCAGTCCTTGTTTTTATTTCATCCATCAGATCATCAATCTGATTTTTTGTAGGTCTTATTTCAATGTCCGGTTCAACAATTCCTGTAGGGTCTTACAAGCTGTTCGATTATTTCTTCCTTTGACTGTTTCCAGCTCATAATCGCTCGGAGTTGCTGATATATAAACTACTTGAGGAACTTTTGAAAAAAACTCTTCAAACTTGAGAGGTCTGTTGTCAAAAGCACTTGGCAGTCTGAACCCATTATTTACAAGTGATTCCTTTCTTGCCCTGTCCCCCTTGTACATTCCGTTTATCTGAGGAACTGATATATGCGACTCATCAAGAAAAACTACCATATCATCAGGAAAATAATCAAGAAAGAGTGTCCGGTGCTTCCCCTCAAAGCTTTCCTGTCAAATATCTCGAATAATTTTCTACTCCTTTGCAGTACCCTATCTCAGCTATCATTTCAAGGTCATACTCTGTCCTCTGTTTGATTCTCTGCGCTTCCAGAAGTTTGTTCTGTCTTTCAAAAAAAGCAATCCTGTCATGAAGTTCAGACTTTATGCTTTCAAACATCTTTTCAGAATCTTCAGTTGACAGATAGTGTGTTGCAGGCATTATTGTAAGTCTCTGTATATCACTTATTTTTCTGTCAGTAGAGTATTAATTTCTGAAATGCTCTCAAGGTCATCTCAAAAAAATTCAAACCTGTATCCTGTATCCTGATAACTTGGATGTAAATCAAGTACATCCCCTTCACTCTGAACTTTCCCCTCTCGAAAAGCAATATCATTTCTTTCATATCTAAGAAATCAGCCTTCTGATCAGCTCATTTTCTGTCAAAACCTGTTGCCACATCAATTGGAATTGAACGTTTTTATATGCTTCAGGAGATCCCAGTCCATATATTGCCGAGACAGAAGCCACTATTATTACATCGCGACGATTTAAAAGGGCTGCTGTTGCGGCGTATCTTAACTTATCTATTTCATCATTTATTGAAGAATCTTTTTCTATATATGTATCCGTCTGCATTATATATGCTTCCGGCTGATAGTAGTCATAATAGAAACAAAAGTATTCCACTGCATTTTCAGGAAAAAACTGCTTATATTCATTATAAAGCTGGGCTGCCAACGTCTTATTCAGAGCCATTATCAATGCAGGCCTGTTTATTCTTTTTCAATTACATTTGCCACTGTAAATGTCTTCCCGAACCCGTAACTCCAAGAAGAATCTGGTCTGTAATACCGTTTTCAATGTTTTCGACTATTTTATCTATTGCCTGCGGCTGGTCTCCTGTAGGCTGAAACTTTTGAATGTATCTTAAAAATCCATTTTATTTTCCTTCCTTCAATTTACCCTTTATTTCTTATAATTATATAAAAATTTAACTAATAAAATCAATAAAAAGAAATCTGACATGATAGAAGCATATCATTTTCTTAGGAAGATTTAATTTACATGAGCTATTTCCATATAAAATATGTATTCATACTGTAAATGATAAAATTCTCAATTATATATTTGTCAATTTATAAAATCATGCTATACTTTTTACTAGAAATATAGCAAAAATGAATTTTTAAATTCAAAATTAGAATATAAGGAGAGCGTTTTTATGGGAAAAACTGAAAACAGACACTTTCTGGGAAAACTATTCCTTTCCTATTCTTTTATTATCAGGAATAGCTGTAGGAAGTGTGATTGAGTCATTCTTAAGGAAAAAAGCTACTATTTTAAAGCCTTTTGGAGACATTTTTCATTAATCTTATGTTTACCGCAGTAGTTCCACTTGTATTTGTAACTATTTCAAGCGCGGTTTGGAAGCATGATTAACATGAAAAAGGCTTGGTATGATTTTTAGGTTACATGCTTCTAACATTTGTTGTTACTGGAGCCATTGCCTCCAGTCATAATAATTTTTATTGTTAAGATATTCCCGCCTGCCGCAGGTACAAATATAGCCATTTCTGCCCCTGAATCTGTAGGAAGCGTCAGCCTTGGAGAACAATTTGTTAAAGCTATTACCGTTTCTGACTTTTCCGGTTTTATTTTTCAAAAATCAAATATGCTTCCATTAATAGTCTTTTCAGTACTGTTCGGAACATGTGTGAGTTTAGTGGATGATGAAAACAAATCCATAGCTGCAGGGCTTGAAAAACTTTCAAAAGTTATGATGAAATTTATTGAAATTATTATGTATTATGCTCCTATCGGACTTGGTGCTTACTTTGCCTCACTTATAGAGGAATTTGGTCCACAATTGCTTGGTTCCTATGCAAAAGCTATGGTTATTTACTATCCAATATGTATATTCTACTTTTTCGCGGCATTTGCAGCCTATTCCTTTATGCGGGCGGGAAAAGAGGTGTCAGTACTTTCTTTGGAAATATTTTAAACCCTTCCATTACATCTTTAGCTACTCAGGCTCTATCGCAACCCTGCCTGTAAACTTGGAGCAACTAAAAATGGGAGTACCCTAAGGACATAAGGAAATTATCACTGCCTATCAGTGCCACAATGCATATGGACGGAACCTGCCTTTCTTCCATACTGAAGATTTCCTTCCTGTTCGGTATATTTGGAAAGGACTTCTCAGGAATAGGGACTTATCTGATAGCCATTGTCGTTTCAGTATTAGGCGGTGTTGTAATGTCCGGAGTCCTGGAGGAGGACTTATCGGAAATGCTCATTATAAATCTGTTCGGTTTCCCAATGGAGCTTTTTCCTATCATAGCAACTATAGATTTCTGGTAGACCCTCCTGCCACATGGCTGAACTCTACAGGAGATGCTGTCGCTTCAATGGTCGTTACAAGAATGATAGAAGGAAAGGACTGGATGGATAAGAAGGTTGAGGAAGAATAACTGATATATAAATTGACACTATATCTTTTGATTATATAAAAGGGGCTGTCTCAAAAAGAAAAACTTAAAAATCAATGTAAAAACTATATTTTAAATTATTTAAAATTTTACAATGTAAAATAGGAAATGAATTTAGGAAAAGTCATATGTTCGAATCTTTAGGCAAGTTTTGACTTTTTCCTTAATGAATAAACTGATTTTATAAAGTAAAATTTAGTAAATGAATAAATATAGTTTTCATATGTTACATTTATATTTTTGCTATTTTGAGACGGCTTTTACCCTGATTACAATATTCTGTCTACTAAAAGATTCCTGAATTTATTCCAGTTCTTCCAAAAAACTTTTTCCATTTTCAGGCATTTCCACTTTAAAATAGTCTGCAACTGTAGCGCCTATATCTGACATTGTTTCCCTATGACCGATATTAACTGCTTTTAAACCTTTCCTATAAATCAATATCGGCACATGTTTCCTTGTATGTTTGGGAATGTCCTATCGTCGGGTCATTCCATGGTCGGCAATCAACTTCGAATATCATTTCCATTCATCTTTTCCATTATTTTTCCAATGTCATCCGTCACTCAGTTTCAGTATCTGTGCATATCTTTCAGGATTTTCTGCATGTCCGGCAAGATCTGTTTCCTGAATATTTACAGCTATAAACCCTTTTTCAAGCTTGTCCATTTCTTCAAGAGTAATATCAAATATTCTGGAAGTGTCCACAAGATTCAGAAAGCTTTTTCCCTTGTCATTAAACACATGTCTGCCACTTTTTCCCACCAGTACTACGGGTATTATTTTTACCTAATATTGTAGGAACCTGTGTTTCAGGATTTATCCCATATCCCAGATGTCTCTACTATATCCTTTTTCATAAACTTTTGATTTTGGTGCATTTATTCCTACGTACTTTCCTTCCTTTTCTTCCTTTGCAGCCTTTATGCTTTCTAACGTTGCTTCAGTTCCTCCAAATACTATTACTCTTTCCACTTCCACAACTTTTTCTGACAATTTCTCCTATCTTCAGTTCATCTTCAAATGAAATTTTCTGAAAAGTGGTTGTCACGTTGTACACCTGTCCCAAATCAGTTTCAAGATTATCTGCTACCTCAACACAGTCATTTACCCATAAATATTGGATATTGTCTCCTATTTTTCTACTTTATCCTTCTTTTATAAGTTCATCATAAACTTTATCTATATAATGGCTAAAAAGGTGCTATAGCGGTTTTACAGGACGTGTCCCCCATTTATTTACTGATGTCCCAGAAATGTATCTCCGCCATGATGCATAAGCTTTGATTTTCCAAAATACTGCTTCGGATTCATTTCATCTCTCCGTAGTTTTCTCCCAGAGCATTCATTAATCCCAATTTTTCCAGATTTTCAAGTTTCGGGTATGGAACCTTGTCTATTATATGTTTACAGTGTGTTTGCTCCAAAGTCCCTCGGTCTGACTTCAGAACATCATCCATATATCCTACACCATAACTGTCAAGTACAATAACTATAAATCTTCCCTGTTCCATTTTTATTACCCCTTTTTCTTTATTAAATACTGCTTTTAAAATCATTTACTATTTTTCTATTTTTCTCCTAGAGATGTATATTTTCCTATAATTTCAGGTTTTTCCACTTTGTATTCCCTCAACTAAGACTACTTCCGATCTTGTTACAAACATCTGCGCCCTGAAACAGCCTAAAACCGTATCTCCCTACTTTCCCTTCCTTTTTGCATTTCAGATAATAGTCAATATTACTCGGTTTCCATTTCATTTACATTTATTTCATAGCTTTTTTCAAGGCTTCCTGTTATAATCTTTCTTATATTTGACCTTCTGTAATACCCTCCACCATAAAAATACCCTTTTCCCCTGAAATTATGGGAAACTTCTGAAATATATATGTAAGCTGGCAGCTCAGCTATTTCCACATCTTCTGCCATAGGTGTTGTACCTGTCAGTGAATGTCCAGGCTCTCCATGTGTTCCTCCTGATTCAGAAAGCATTTTTCATATTTTTCCACTGATGTTTGCAGAAGGCAGATTAGTCTGTTCTATTTCTTACTAAACCTATCCTTCAGAATTTTCTTTGCTTCCATTACTGCTTTTATATTTTCAGTAGGCTCTATACGTTTTTCTTTATTATACTGAAAGCTACGGAAATGAAGTCAGTCCGTTTATATTTACTCCCTTCAGTGAAAGAAGTCTTCTTATGTCTTCTTCAATGCCTTCGATTTCAAATCCTGACTCCTGACCAGGATAAATTGATGAATTTTTATCCACCACTTTCAGCATAATATCCTGAACTTTTCCCCAGCTCCAGTGCAATTTCTGCAAAATTTCTTCTGCCTTTTCACACATGAATAGACCGTTATAATTTCAGGATCGCTTTTTAATAATTTTTCTAATCATATTTTTGGTATCTGACCAGATGTCCTACATTCCCTATTTTTCAGATTATGATTTATAAAAATCTCAGCTTCCTGAAATCAACGTCACAACTCCTGGTATCCCATTTCCTGAAGTTTTTCCCAAGATAAAGGATTTCTTCCTATTTGTTTTTGTCATATAATAAGTTTAATTCCGAACTTTTTGCTTCATTCAATATTTTTCTGCATTTTTCCAGAAATATGTCCACATCTATTATGTAGCTGTCAGGCGTTACACAATCTTCTGATGGAGCTGGAACGCCGCATTTATGAGTTTCTGATTTCTCCTTTTTAATGTTTCCGTAAACAATACATATCACCTCTTTGTCAACTCTTCAGAAACTAGTCTGTATGCTTCTTCAAGTATTCTTATTATTGTTTCTGAACCGCTTCTATTAGGATTTATCCGTATCATTCTGTCTTTCAGTGTCGGATCACTTTTTAAAAATGTTCCTGAAACCTTGTAAAATAATGGAGTATTTCATATTTTTGATTCAGCTCCTACAGGATTAGGCAATGTTCTAGTGTTTCGAAATCTCTATCAGTCTTTCGGCTATACTCTCCTTAAATTCCACCAGCAGAACTTTTGACTGTGCATTTGCCAGAAAGACATCAACTTTATGTATGGTATTGTTCTTTGTTGCTTAATTTTTCTACCAGTTTTTCATTTTCCTGTGCCTGTATTGCCAGACTTACAGGTGCATAAACAAACCCTCTCAGAACTTCCATGGCTCATATCCCTGAACCTGCCCTCCTCCTGAATAGTTCATTTTCCTTGCCTTGTCAATATATATTCTCCAGCGAGACAGCCGATTCCTGCAAACCCCAGCAGCAGATGTTGAAAATGCTGAAATATCTCCTCCTAATTCCGTTCCTATTTTTCCACTTTCATGACTGCATAATTATCGTCTATCAGTACCACCATGTCCTGCCTTTATGTCTCTTTTATTACTTCCTCCAGATTATAACTGTCATCCGGCTGTCTGTCTTGTATGACTGCAAGGCAGAATTTCAGTTCTTCATTTTTCATTACATCGGAAAGTTCTGCTTAAATCATTAAAGTTATACTTTACAATCTATAAATTCATACTTTTTATATTTACTTCTGTTGTAGGATATATCAGACATCATGAATCAAAATCTCGGTTTAACTCCGCCAGAAGTCCCCATCTTATCGCCTGGGTACCTGCTCCTCTTGTCAGCATGCAGTCTTCAGCATCATTCAGCTATAACCTTTTCTATTTTTCAGTTTTTACAGGTCGGTTTGTTCCTTTTCTGACTCTAAATCTCCTAAATCCAGAAATTCACTTCCCTGACATATTTTTGTTATAATATCTACCAGTTTAAACTGTTTTTCCTGTGCTTCTATAATTGAAAGCGAATTTAAAGGATAAGTTTTCATTTTTCCACTCTTTTCTTTTTCATATTATTTTTCAAAAGTTTCTCCAGCTACATTCATTATTTCCTTGCATATGCCCATGTTGATATATTTCGTATCCTTATCCACTCCATAATTCTGTTTATTTGTAAAATTATTACCTGTATTTTATTCTTCATGTCATATACTATTTGAGTTCCTGTAAAGCCCAGTATGTCCAACAAAATATTCATCAGAATATTTTCCCATATATCCTGAATTTTCTCCACCTCTGTTTATTTCCCATCCATAGCCATGTCCAAAGGAACTTTGAACACTTGTAAACATGTCTATGATTTCTTTTGAATATATTTTCTTCCCTTTGTAGGAACCACCATTCAATAGAACTTCACCTAAAATATACAAATCCTTCACATTTTGAAAATAATCCGGCATGTCCTGCTACACCATTATTTGCATAGAATGAATTTCCATCATTTACTTCACCTGTTAATGTATATTTTCTCTCAACCTTTAAAAATCTTCATAGTTTTTCATCTACCTTATATCCAAAATCATCATCTTTTACCATTCTCTTCAAAAGTTTCCATAAGAAGTTGATGCTATATTTTTGTAATTTTCTCAGATTAAATTTTGTATGTCTCATATTTAGAGGAATATAAATATTATTTTTCCAGATATCATCCAATTTTTGTCCTGTAACTTTTCAACTATAAAACCTAAAATCATAAATGAAAAATCGCTATATTTTTCTTTCAGTTCCAGTTTCATATTCAAGTTTCATGTTTTTAATATATTCTAAAAAGTTTCTTTAGAGTTTTTCGTCATGATAATAAACAGGCTTCCATGGTGTAAGCCCCGATGTAATAGTAAGTAAATCTTTTATTCTTACATTTTCTTTTCCATTTTTCAAATCCTTTAATATACTTGCTCACTTTATCATCTACATTTTATTTTATTTTTCAGAACATAATTTTCATAATAGCCTGCGTTGTTCCCATAACCTTTGTTAGAAGCCCAAGTCAAAGATTGTATTTTCATTCATCAATACCGGTTTTTCTAATCTTTTCTTTTTATCATACAGCTGTGCATGTCTGAAAGCTTTTTAAATAGACTATTTTACCATTTTTGATATCAATACTACTGAACCTGGTATAGTTTCATTATCAATATACTTTTGGGTAATTCCATCTATCAGATTTTTCAAGATTTTCAGAAAATATATTGAAACTCAGCATAAATCACAAATAAATAATAATATCATTTTCCCACTTCTCCCTTATTTATAAAAATTTTCAGGATTTGTTTCAACATCAATTGAACTTCCTTTTTATCCCCGCTTCCCTCAGTTTAGGAATAAAAACTTCAAATATGTAATTATAACCTATTCCACCGTTATATTTCATATTTGACTTTTCTAGTAATATCTGTTGATAAAATACCCTGTCAATCAGTTCCCTTTTTCTATTTCCTTCAGCATTTCCACTCGTATATCGTCCAACAGATAATTATTTTTCCAATAGTGTCAAATTCAACATATACACCATCATAAAGCATTTTTAAGTATATATTCTATATTTCCACTTAAATCCACATGTCCTATATCAATCTTGTCTAGATTAACTGTACTTTTTAAATACACTTCACCTGCTCATGTCCCATTGTTCCCAAAAGAAGTATGGGTAGTTATCGAAATTCCTGTTTCAAGATGTGTAATTATAGCAGATTTAAACACCTTTCAGCTCAGTTTCTGTTATTTTATCCTTACTCGAACTAATTTCTCCTATTATTCCTGCCTTAACACCTGTTTCATCTATTCCTTCCAGAATTTCTCTTTTCATTATTTCTGAAAGTTCTTTTTCATTTTTCATAAACAAATTCAGGATAAAGGTTCCTTATAAAAACCTGCTAGCACATATAACATTTATTCCTGATTTTTCAGAAACTTCCTTTATATAGTTGATATCTCTTCCCATACCTGTATTAGTAACTTCTGTATATTTCTTACTCCATTTTATAAAAAGCTCTTTAAATTCCTCAATTGTCTCATTTTTACAATCGAGTCTGCAGTCATCAAGTTTTTCACTCCTGATAAATCTATAAAAATATGTTCATGCATCAGAGTATATCCATCTTTTTAACATTATTTTCCCCTTTCCTTCAGATTACATTATTTTTGCAGCTACCGGAACATACAAGTGAAGAATAAACAGTATATTCAATATAATTCCAAAAGGCAATTGTTGCCACAGGCCCTACTAGCCATATCAACAGAGGTTTTTAGAAGTTTTATTTAAAAGATAGAATCCACCTGACAAATAGGGAATCCGAGTCCCGTATTGACCCTGCCATTTCATTGGCTGCTATCATTCCTCCAACAAGCAGCGAAACTTCAGAGACTTTTGTCATGGCTGTTCTTATCTGATCTCCGCACGCCTTAACACCTGGAAATCTGTCAGCTTTTAGCTATTAATTCAAGTAATAATATTTCGATTGCTAAAATTCCGGCTCCCACTATAAATGAAATAACCGGATTTTTATAAATATTCCTACTACAAATACTATGTCATTCCTGCAGGTCCGTATACTCTCGTAGTTAGTGCAGTTGTTGCAACCAACGGTACAAATCCTACTTCTTGCAAGGGCCTAAGTCCTGCTTCAAAAGTTTTGAATCTCCGCCTGATGCATCTTTTAGAGTGTTGAAGCCAGCAATTTCAAAGATATAGGGTCTCCTGCCACAAGTCTCAAGCTGCATGCGGCGCTATAAGTCCACACCCAGATTGAAAGAGGTATTATATTTTTCTTAACTCTGGCTACTCTTGCTGAAAATATTCCTACAAGCATTTCGTTAGAATTTGTCTTTTTTCAGTATTTTTATCAGTTATCGCAAAGAACAGCATTACAATAACTGCTACAAGAAGAGCCATTCCGTCAGGATTTAAAGTAATTTTCACATTTTCAGCAATAGGTATTTTACCAAATACCGCCGCAATCTGTCTTACAAGTAATGTAATAACCAGTGTTAATGCACCTTTTTTTGTTCCATACTGATAACCTGTCACCAATGCCGGAAATACTGAAAATCCTACAATTATTGGAGAACCTACTTTTGCTAGAGCTTGGTAGAAAAATCAATAGGCATTTTTACTGAATATTTCTACAATCTTTTCAAGTCCAAAAATAAGTCCCATACCATACAGAGCCCCTATTACTCCGGCAAGTACAAGTCCCTTGTTATTTCTTGGTGTAGATGTTCCGATTATGTCCGTTCCAAGCAATATGCTGTGTATTAATATTATAGTTGATCCTATGGAAAACGGAATTCCAAAACCTATTACCAGCCCAAATGATAATGCAAAACTTGTTGCCGCGAGTGCTTTTCTGTCCATTCTTCCTTCCAGATATTCAGGCAGCATCGGTCTTAATCCATCATTAAATACTGCAACTCCAAGATTTGCCAATATTGAAGCAAATCCACTTAATAATGCACTGACTAAAATTTCTCCATCTCGTTTTCCTCCTTAATTTTCATTGTATTTCAAACTTAATTTATAATTTTATCAAAATGAATAAAAATATTAAGATGACGCTAATGTTCTTTATTTACTTTATATACTCTGCAACTATTTTTATAACCTGCTCTGCCGACTGTGGGGTAAATCCAAATGCCACTTTTTCCTGCCTTCACTTCATCTTTTATTTTTCTTCCTTCAGAATATTTCCCGGCATTCCAAGGTTGCACTTGTCAGCTCCCGGCTATAGCAATGGCCGTACAGTGCTCCGCCACCACCTGTATTACATGCTCCAAAATAATAGTCAACATTTCCATCTTTTACATCCATAGCGCATCAATATCACTTTTATAATTATTTCCAGCCTCAGGAATATATTTTTATTATTTCTGCTGACATTTTTCCTTGTCTATCTGTCCTCTACTCACTATCTTCATCTGTTTCCTCCTTTCCTTTTTATTTATTTTCCTTTATTAATAATAAATTTACTAAAATATATATCTTCTTCAGGCAGTTTTTCAATAAACACATTTTTCAATATCATTATAAATTTTCCTTAATTTCTTCCAGTTTTTTCCAGATTTCAGAACTTCCTGAAAAACTCTTTCATCGATATTGCTGACTTTTCATTTTCTTCAATTCTCTTTTAGTGCCATCGACAAATGAGTTATAAACATTCCTCCATTGCTTTCTGTCAGACTAGATTTTTCCATTTTTCATACCAGATATTTTTATCAGAGTGTAAGTTTATCATAAATTCTTTCATTTATTACACCTGCTTCCTTTCAAATCCCTAATCTGACCAGATTTTCTTTATCAATTTTCTAACCTCCCCTATACTGTTTTCTTTAAATTTTCAAAAATTGAATATTTTAAATTAAAATCATTCAACTATACAAAATAAATATTAATAAGTAATTACTAATAAGCTGGTAACATCTTATTTTCCAGTACTTTTTCTGTATTTCTCCTATATATTCCACATTTATAATCTGTTAATTTTTCTTAACATTTGATTCTGTATTACAAGAACTGCTTCATTTGCCTTATTTAAAACCTCTTTATTTGGTAATTCTTCATAGTCTATTTTTATCTGCTTTTCTTCAATTTCATCATAATTCCATATAATTGCATCAACTATATTGTTTTTAACAGTTTTTAATGTTTTCATTATAATTAATCTCAATATATTCGCAATCTTTTGATGTTATCATTCCTTGTCATACTTCTGATCTTCAGAATTTTTATCTACACCTATTTTCCTTATTTTTCCCTATTCACTGCCGCTTTCAGCAGCACATGCCTTGAAACATAACTTTTCTCTCAAAGCAAAATATTACGTCGATGTCATCACGCTTTTCCTTTTCAATCTCATACGCAAGTCTCGAAACTATTGCAAAATCATCGATCACTTTTCTTAGAGATTCAGTCTTACCTCTGAACCGCTCATATATGCAAAATAAAAGTTCACCTTATAATTTTCAAAATTATTTTTATTCTCGTTGCAAGTCCTTCGTACCTTTTTAGAATATGCGAAGCAGCATCACTCCTAGCAAAGAGAGCCGAAAAAGCTTACTTTTTCCATAAGTATCTCATTATTAATATATATATATGAACCAGTACGCCCCTTCTTTCAATTTCAAGCAGCTCCTCTTCCTGCAATGACATAAGTGCTTTCTGAATTAATCCTACTGAAATATTATACTTTTGAGAGTATTCAATTATGGAAGAATTCTTTCTCCGGCTTCTGAAAATACTATTTCTCTTGCAATAAGCATAGCCTGTTCTTTTTGTTCATTTCTTTATTTTCCTTCACCTCATATTTTTATTTTAAATTTTCATTTTTGAAAAATTTATTCCTAATAAAAAGTATACCCTGAAAAATTTTTAAAAACATAGTGATTTATAATTCAATATTATTAATTATCATAATTTAAAAAGAACAGCTTCTGCTGTTCCATTATTTCCTTTTCATAACTTTATCAAGCTCTCTAAGAGTTTCCTCTAACTCTTTTGAAGTCCATTTCCCTTTAATTTTTCCAGTTCCATTTCTTCGTTATCAATTTCATATTTCCTAGCTCTTTTAGCATTGTCAAATTTTTCGCTAATATTTTCCATATATATGTTCATCATTTTGAAAACATCTTCTATATTATCATTTTTGTAATTTACGTACCTATATCTTTTCAAAAATCTTTTTCTCAATTTCTTTTTCATCTTTTATCATTAATATCCACTTCATCAATATTTATAATTTTGTCTCCTATGTTTACATTTACTTTTGAATTTGACAAATATTCTATCTTTTTCACTTTAATTTCTGTTGTTTCAGCTACTAAAGTAAAAAGTTTCGAATAGCTTTCTGCCATGATTTTAGAAGCTAATTCTTCTTTTTCCTTTTGGTCATTTCTCTGTATCCTATTTCAGCGAAAACTAGATTCTATTTCATCGGAAACGGAGGACAGAAGCACTTTATAAGTTTCTTCTACAACATTTTTACTCCCTTCTCATTTCTACTGATTTATTTGCTGTTCTGACAATGTAACTTTTTACTTTTCTTTACTTGTATCCTTCTCCAAATAACTGTAATGAGAATAATAATAAAAAATAGCTGCTCCTAATCATCACTCCTTAGTATTATTTTTATGATAATTTTATATATTTTACTATCTTTCAAAATCTATCTTATATTTATTTTCAGATATACTTTTATTAAAAGTATATAACTATAACAATAAAACATATTGAGCTTTTGAGTGCATAATATAAAAATATTTCTGTATTTTCTCCTTTTTCAAAGACAAAGTCCAGTATACTTGAAAATCAAGAAAACATATTATTTCTACAGTATTATATATAATATTTCAATACTCATCGTCTCTATAAATTCTATACTTTTAGCTGTATACCTTTTTATTTTCTTAAATTTTCTATGCATTCAGCCAGATATTCAATATTATGCTCTTTGTAAATCGGGCTGTCTATAATTTCCTCTTTAAGATTATCGTATTTACTGCTGTCCTTCCTCTATAATTTTTATCTTTCCATTCTGCAGAAACATTATATCCTCTTTCCATCTCCTCCATAACCAGTACATGGTAAATAAAAAGATGATATAGAATATGAAAACTACATAGTCCAGAGTTTTATGTTTCTTTCTTTTTCCATCCATTGCTCTCTCAGGCTACAACATTCCCTATGTTGTCCTAGCAGCTGATTTTTGGCAATAATGGATAAGTTTTCATGCCATAGTCTCATATCGTTCTCCTGTTAACAGGTTGATTTTTCTAAATATTCATTAGGGTATTTCTTTTAGTAAAGTGTTAATGTATTCAATTACAACATCTTGATTTATTTTTCCCTTCCATATATTCATTTTAATATATTAAATAATGCCTGTTTTTCAATTGTACTTGCTGAAGTATCCCCATATATGAAGAATGGCATTCCTAAAATCTTTTACTCTCCTTCATATCTCTTGCTTCCTGTATTTTTCATTTAGCCATAAAACATCTGGTTCTTTTTCCTTCAAGTACTCCCTTATCTCCAGATATGCTTTTGTGATTTGCTCAGTACATAATATTTATGCCCACGACTCTTCACATTCTCTTCTATATCTTTTGTCTCATATTAACACCTCTTTCCAGATATTCAAACTAAAACAAATCCCATACAATTTCAATTTTACCTATCCTGACAAACCCGAATTAGTGCTACCATTTATAGTTTTCTTTACTTATTTTATAATTTTAAATAGGGTGCGTCTGAAAACTCTCAAAATGAAAAATTTTTAAGAAATTTTTCTAAATCAAAATAATTTATATTATTTATAAAATTAGAAAAATAGTAAAATAAATTTTGTGTTTTCAAATACACCCTCATATTTCTTCTGTCTTTTTCTGTATTTTTCTCTTATACATATATTTCTCTCTTATCTTATTCCTGTATATATTTCAGCCTGAGTTCCATAAACTACCTGTACACCATTTTACTAGACAGAAGTACTCCCTTGGCTTGCAATTCTCTCCATCTTGCATCATCAGATACTTTTGAAGAATCTTTTTACAGTAACTCTCAGTCTCTGTGATACATGCATCGATATTTTCTATTTTTCAACTCCACCAAGTGCAGTTACAATATCATCAATAAGTTCTTTTTGACTGTCCTGCTTCACCCTTATTTTTAGATTCATTGTAGTCTTTTTCTTGTATAGTATTTTCAGATTCCCTCTACCTGGAGTAGGAATATTAAATTTTAATATTAATGTCTTAAATACAAAGTAATAAACTACTGCATATACAGGTCCTAATATGAGTATCCAGTAATGTGAAGTCTTTGCCGGTCCCTGTAAAAGTCCAAGAGATGTAAAATCTATTATACCTCTTAGAAAGTAATTCCTACTGCTACATTCAGCGCATACATAAGCATATATGCCAGTCCTTCAAGTATTGCATGAATTACATATAATACCGGTGCCACAAAAGGAATGTAAATTCAATTGGCTCAGTTATTCCTGTCAGGAATGAAGTTAATGCTGCAGATATAGAGTATTCCTTTTTACGCTGCCTTATTCTTATCATCAGCAGTTCTGTACATTGCAAGTCTGCCCGCCACAGGAAGTCCAAACATCATAGGGAAGAATCCTCCTGTCATTGTTTTTGTTGCCGCTGCACTGAAGTGCTTTATACTTGGATCTGCAAGCTGTGCAAAGAATATATTCTGTCCTCCTGCTACCATCTGCCCTGCCACTTCCTGATATCCTCCAAGCTGAGTATACCAGAATAACGGATATATCGCATGGTGTAATCCGAATACATTTAACAGTCTCATTGTAAATCCATAGAAGAATGTTCCTATTGCTCCTGTTGCCGCAAATATTTCCCCCGCCTTAACAATTCCCATAAAAACTGTAGGCCATATAAACGGAAATATTGCTGCCAACGGAATAAACAGAATAATTGTCATTACAGGTACAAATCTATTTCCACTGAAGAATGCCAGATAATCAGGTAATACTTTGTCAGAAAATTTATTTGTGATTGCTGATGCAACTATACCACATACGATTCCTCCAAAAACTCCTGTCTGTAATGTAAATATTCCAAGTTCCTTTGCATAAAGTGCCGCAGTTCCTCTAGCTGCAGCTTCTCCAAGTCCTTTAGCTATAAGTGCATCATAAGTTACTGAATCAGGTGGTATACCTTTAAATCCTAAAATTGTTCCTATTATAGTATGAAAAAGTAAAAATCCAAGAACTGCCAGATAATGCCGCTGTTTCTTTATTTTATTTGCCAGCCCTATTGCAACTCCTACTGCAAACAGTGATAAGGTAAATTTGCAAAAACGAACAATCCTGTGTTTGAAAACAGTTGCATCAAATAGTTTAAAGAAAGGTGTTCCTGGAGCCAGGAAAAGTGAGTTGTAAGTTTTTATTACAAAAACCGGGTTAGTAAATGAGCCCCCAACTCCTAAAAGTATTCCCGCCATTGGTAATACTGCTATTGGTAGCATATAAAAGCCCTACCAATTTTTGTAATACTACCAAAAATATTATTTTTCATTTTTAAAACTGACATATCAGAGCTGCTTAAAAATTCAACAGCTCAATATTCTCCTTTTCTTTTTCTAAACTTTACTTTTAATTTTATATTTTTATTTTTTAATGCAAGAGAATTTTTCTGCTCTTTTTCTATTACTCTGTTTCCTTGTTCCACGTAAGAATCTAAAAGCCTGTTTAGGATTTTTGCTCCTGTAAATACTGCCTGTAATTCAGGGAACAGTAAGTTTCTCAATTCTGCATATCCTGGTGTATTGTTTGAAATTGAATATATATTTTGCATTTTCCTGAGTAAGCTTTTTAAGAATGGTAATTCGAAGCAACTTCCTTAGCAACTGAATCTCTTACAGGAATAACATTTTAGAAGCTTTACAAGTTCCTTGTTTGTACTGAAGAACTTAACAAATTTCTTAGCAGCTTCCATTTTTAGCTTTGTTTCCTGTATTGAATACCATTCCACCAACTATATAAGTAACTGATAAGGTCCTTTTTCTCCAGGAATATTTTGCAAAGTCTTACATCAAATTTTCCAACTTTTCCTGCTTCCATGTCTGCTTTTATGTTCATCATAAGGTTATTATTGCAAAACTGATTTGCAACTTTCTGGTTTTGGAACAGTCCGAGTACATCATTTGAAGAAAGGCTTTCAGGACCACTGTTTGTATATCCTGCTTTTTCTCCAGTCATCAAGTTTTGTAAGGGCTTTTTACTCCTGCCTCATCATTTACAACAAGTTTACCGTCCTGACCAAAATAAGGTGAACCGTACATTCTTAAATAAGCTACATTCCATGTATCAGCCTGATTATTTTTAGCAAACAGACCCATAGAAAAGTGTTTTAACATCTTGAGGTAATTTTTCCCTTAATGTTTTTAATATTTCTTCATATTCTTCCAAAGTCCATGTAGCTATTTCATATTCACCTTTAATGTACTTTATCAAGTCCTGCTTTTTCTGAACATATCAGCATTGTACATTAATGTTCCAGGGTTGTTTCAAATGGATGAAGTATGTTTTTCCACCTATCTGAACATTATCCCATATTGCTTGTGGAATATCTTTTAGTTTCTTCATCAATTATATCATCAACAGGTGCAAGTACTCCCATGTGTGCATACTGTGTCATAGCAAAATTGATTCAAAAGAATGCATCAGGCAATGTTTTTGTCTGTATTGCAACATAACTTGTCTGAACGTTGATCTCCTGGTATTACTTGAACATTAACTGTAATATTAGGATTTTTCTTTTAAAATTCTTCTGCAGCTTTCTTAAGGAAACTGTCATAGTCAGCTCCTTCTTCTTTAGCATCATAAACACCCTTCCACTGAGGAGTAAGCCATATATCAATAGTTACAGGTCCGTCAGCAGTTTCACCACCGGCATCCTTTTTACCGCCACAGCTTACAACTAATAATAAAGACATTATTACCAATAATAAACCTGAAAATTTTTAACATTTTTTTACCTCCTGATTTTTATTTATTATTTTTATTACTAGATTTAAAAATATTTATTTCTATACCTTCTGTAAAAATTTATTTAATTATTCCTTTTAATTAAACATATCTGTTCTATTCATAACCGCTCCTGAAGATATTCCTCTTGTGAAATATTGCTGGAACAGAATGAATATTATTATCATAGGAAGTGAAGCAACCGCTCCCTGCAACCTGTAAGTCCAAAGTTAGGATTTAAATCCTGCATAAGACCAGCTACTCCAACTGTCAGTGTGCTTATTTGCTTGTTTACCGACATTAACAACTGCCACAGATAGTCATTCCACACAGTTACAAAGTTAAGAATAAAAAGTGCACCTATTCCCGGTTTTGCTATTGGCAACATTATTTTATAGAATATTTGCCATTCTGTTGCTCCTTCTATTTTAGCCGATTCTCTTATCGAATCAGGAATCTGCTCAAAAAATCCTTTAAGCAGGAAAACTCCAAAACATGCAGCCAGATTTGGCACTATGAATGCCTGATAAGTATTCATCCAGTTAAATGTAGTAACTATTTTAAATAAAGGAATTATAAATGTTTCCTTCGGTATCATAGAGAACCTATAAACATATAATATATGAAGTTACTTCCTTTAAATTTTAGTTTTGCAAAAGCATAGGCTGCAAGTGATGAAATAATAACTGTCAGCACTGTTGTTTACAAAATGATACAAAAACTATTGAAAAAGCCATCTCATTGCAGGCTGATTATGAAACAGTTCCTTATAATTTCCAAGGTATATGTGCTAGGCAGCCAGTCTGGAGGCATTTTTATAAATATCTGCAGATGTTTTTACAGAATTAAGTATCAGCCACACCAATGGCATCAGGGCAGCTATTGCCAGTACAAAAACTATAACATTGGCAATCACATCATATGCTCCCATTCTTTTTATCTTAGATTTTAAATTTATCATTTCCGCCTCCTTATTTTTATCTCCAAATGCTTTAAATTGAGGTATTGAAAGCAAGACAGCAAATATAAACATCAGAACTCCTACAGCCGCCGCTACTCCTCTATTATTATACACAAACGCATTCTGATACAGGTAGTACATCATTGTAACTGAGGCATTATTAGGGTCCTCCACCTGTTAACAGCTGAATTACTACAAATATTTTCAGTACTGCTATTATGTTTATTACTGTTAAATAAAGTGTTGTAGGTCTTACCAGAGGAATCAAGATTTTTAGTTATTCTCTGCCATCTTGATGCTCCATCTATTTCCGCAGCTTCAAAATAATCAGAAGAATTCTATCATCGCCGCAATGTAAAGGATTATTGACTGTCCCACATTTCCACGAAAGTTACAAATATGATTGTGTACATTACAATTTTTGCATTTCCAAAGCAGACTTACATTTTTATTCCTATTTCATTAAACAGGTATGTTATAAGTCCGTTAGCAGGATTCAGCAGAAAATTCCATACCATACTCATTACAACCATTGAAACCATTACCGGTAAATAATAGCTACCCCTTATAAATGAAATATATCTTGGATTTTTGTCATATACAGTTGTTGCCACAAAAGTCCAAAAATAATTGTCAGAAATACTATTCCTATTACAAACATGATTGTATTTAACATTGATTTCATAAAAACAGGATCCTGAAACAATTCTTTATAATTTTTCCAGACCTACAAAAATTTCTTCTGCATAAGTCGATCTGAACAAACTCATCTTAAATCCTTCAAATATCGGATATAGTATAAATACTACAAATAAAAAGTAACTGTGGCAGAATAAACAGATATCCAGTTATAGGATTTTCAATACCTTTTGATTTTTCAAAATCACATTTCCTATTTTCGCTATTAATTCAACCTCCTTTATTTTTATAAAATAAAAATTTATTATTAAAGTATTCCTCTTAATAACCAAATCTACTCTATACTGCTTCCGTGAGCCCAGTTAAATATCTTATCCTGCACCTTCATTCATTGCCTCATGAGAATATTCCAGGCATCACTAGAAGCTTTTTCTCACATTCAAGATTATTATACACTGCAAACTGTGTTTCAGGCGGACATATATCATCCATCAGACTTGCAACAAATACTATTTTTCCTTTTTATTCTATGAGCAAAAATTCTTTACATCAATATATGAAAAGAGTTTTAAAAATTCTTCCTCTGTTTCATGAAACGGATCTATAAATTTAAAATATCTGTAGAAGTTCTGCATAAGCCTCTGTAACTGTGTGTAATTCCACAACTTTTTATAGTCGCTCAGAAAAGGATATATTATAAAGCCACTTTTTATATTCTGATTTAATGCTGCATGCGCAGGGAAAGAGCTCCTCCTGAGATTCTCCATAAACTTTCATATTTTCTTTATCAGTAAACTCAAAATTTTCAATAATTTTAGATAACAGATAAGTATCCAGGTAGAACATCCTTATAAAAAGCTTATCTCTTCCTTCTTTTACACCTTTTTACAATATGCCCTCTAACTGTTATTCCATCAAAAATCCCGTTATCCTGCGATTTTTCCTGCCCTGACCCTACATCCATCATTACCAGTCCTATTCCTGAAGCTACAATTCCTATATTTCTGCTCCAGTCTGAACTCTGTCCCTGATATCCATGAAATTTCAATATAAAAAGGATATCCCTTTTACACCTTTAGGAATTATCAGTTTTGAATAGATTCTGGCTCCTCCTGTACCGTTAAAATAGAGTCATAGCATTCTGCAAAAGATATTCCAAAAATCCTTTTTATCATCTCATACTTTAATTCCTTTTTAAAAAATTTATCAGCCTTTCTGATTTCTTCATTCCAGAACTCATCAAAAATCACCAGGTAAAGGACTTATCCTTTATAATTCAAATAATTTTCCATGTTTATTTTTATCCCTTCAATTTTTATATTTCTTCTTATTAAAATTTTTCTGAGTTTTACATTATAATTTTACCTCATTTTTCATTTTTGTAAATACCCTAATGATTTCATTTTAAAAAATGAAATTTTTCTTTATTTTATTTTAGAAAACTCAATATTTTTATGCCATAATCTAAAAATAATAATTTTATTTACTCACTTCTACAACTCTTTTTCTAATTTTTCATCAATATATTTTTCTCAAAATTGGAATATGACTAAATTCAGGTGTCTTACTGGCAAAAACAAATGTAACATTTTCTTTTTCCAGTCTATTTTCTGGATAAATTGATTAAAAATAAGGATTTTTATTCAGTTCATCAGAATATTTTTCAGAAAATATTTCAAAACTTATTTTTCCTCTATGATAATCTTCTCTAAGTTCTTTTTGTCGGCGTAATTTCTTTTGCCCAGTAGTCAATAGCCGCTGTTTCCTTTTTAATTCCTCTTGCCCAAAGTCTATCTACAAATACTCTGAATCCGTCGCTATCTTCTACTTTTTCGTAAATTCTTTTTCCAGATTAATCTGTTCATTTGCCTCATTCCTTTTCACAAAATAATAAACTATCATTCCCGAGTCCTATCAAAGCCAGTCCTGTAGTGCCAATGCAGTCTGTGTTATCAAAGCGCTTACTAGAACAATCATTCCTCCGTAATTGCTACTGCAGGCACAAAGGATAAAACGGAACTTTGTAAGGTCTTTTCGATGTCAGGACAGTCCTTACGAAGTTTAATTACTCCTATAAAAGCCAGCACGTTAAAAATCCACCAACTGAACATTGCCATATCGGCTAATGTATTAAATGTTCCTAAAAATGTCATAGTGACTCCTAGTACGAACATTAAGATAAAAACTTGCAAGGGATGTCTTAAATTTCGGATGAAGTTTTGTAAATTTTTCACTATAAGGGAAGTTCATTATTTAAAGCCATTATATATGGTATTCTTGTAGAAATCAGGACACTTCCATTCAATGTTCCAAAAACTAGAAATTATTATTCCCACTGTTATAAGTTTAGCTCCTATTCCCTTCCCAAAAAGTACGGAAGCTACATCCGCAGCAGGAGTAGAGTATTTACCAGCATTTTTGCAGGTAAAACATATAAATATGCTAGATTAATGATAAAATAAACGATACACACACCTACAATCCCAATCGTAATTGCCTTTGGAAGATCTTTTTTTGGATTTTTCATTTCTCCTGCAATTGTTCCGGCATGCTGCCATCCGTCATAGGCAAACATGCATGAAAAGAAATTGCCGCACGCAAACATAGTAATATTTCCTGCTGCATTTCCTCCGGCAGGCAGAACTGAGGTCAGGTTTCCTGTTGAACCTCTGTCAAAAAGAAAAAGCCGCAGTAACTATAAAAATTATCGGCATCAGTTTTGCCACTGTAAATATATTTGTAATTATCCCTCTGTTTTTAGCTCCATAAAATTCATTAAAAATAGAAATACTATAAATGAAACTGCAATAATATTCTGATACGAAGAATTAATATTAAACAGCCTGCTTAACTGGAGTGAAATAACATTTGCCTGTGCTGACATATATGCCGGCCAGAATACAAAAGCATATGTCCATCCTGCCAGATATCCTATTTTTTTCCCCAAATATTCTTTTTAGCCATGTCACCATTCCACCTGTCTCGGGAATAGCTCCTGAAAGCTCAGCTACCGTAAGCCCTCCACACAAATTAATTATCCCTGCTGAAACCCATGCAAGCAGAGCAAATCCTGGAGTCGCATCAGTAATTTCAAGCACTCCTGAGTTTTAAAAATATACCCGATCCTATTATCATATTAACTACAAGGAATGTAGCTGTTGGTAATCCCAGTACTCTTTTTAACAAGTTATCTTTTTATTGTTTTTTTCCATTCATTTTCACCATTTTAAAAATTAATCATTTATAACAATTATTATATTTTAAAACCTTTCTCTCTCAAATTTTTGCAATACAGTAACAATCCTTCCCCATAAAACATCATTATATATTGCTAGGAGATTTTTATCATATTTTACTTTAAAAATGATAGAAATTTATCTTTAGATATATTATTTAATAAAAATAAAAAAAGTACCTCCAAACTCTTGTTTTTCAGTTTTTGGTACATTCCTTTATTCAACTATTGCTTCCACTATTTCATCCAGTGTAAATCCTGCAAAAATATTCTTTTTATATCTATATCTTTCAAAGCTTCCTTTACATCTTCAGGTGTATATTTTATACCTGTCAGTTTTTTTCCTCAAATTCTGATAAATCTTCTTTAGTTCCAAAAATCTCCATAAATTTTTATACTCTTTATCTTGGAATTTACAACATTGGCAAAAATCTGAACTTTTCCATTAGAAAATCTTTTTCCTCTTGTGATATTATATTCAGGCGATTGACCATACACCCAATCCCAGTTTCTATGCTTTTCTTTTGCATTTTTATCAATTATTTTCAGTTCTTCTTCACTAAATTTGTATTCTTTCATATCAGGATAGTGTTTTTCATATATTCCATTATTTTTATCTGAAAAATTTCTCTACTGTAATAGGCTCTTTTCAAAATGTGGGAGTATATTTGTAACTCTGCTCCTAACAGATTTTACTCCTTAGACTCTATTTTATCCTTCGAAACTTTCAGTGCATCTCCTAAAGCACTGAAATCAACGTTGAAAAAGTATACATCCATGATGCATCACTCGACCTTTTACATATGCCTGAGCATTACCACAGAATTTCTGTCCATCTATTTTCGAGATCATTCCTTCCTGTAAAATTTGCCTTCACCCCCTAATTCTGCAAGTGTTTCAATAATAGGAGATGAAAAATTCCTTAAAAATTAAATCCATTCCCTTATCTTTATTTGAAATAATCGTATAGTTCAAGTTGTTAAGATCGTGATAAACTGCTCCACCTCCTGAAATTCTTCTGACAATATTTATTCCCTTTTCCTTAGTATATTCAGAATTTATCTCTTCAATGGTATTCTGATATTTTCCAACAACAATTGTAGGCTCATTTCTCCATAAGAAAAATATTTCATCAAATTGTCTTAAATTTTTAAAAACAATATTCTTCTAAAGCTATATTATAAGCTGGATCATTTGAACCTGTATCTTTAATATAAATCATTTTTCTATTTTTAGAGACTGTTATAAATTAATGTAGAATCATATTTTTAGATTTCCTTATTTAAAACAGTCTCTTTTTCCTCCTTTGTTATCATTTATTTATTTCTTTTTAGGCAGATGTATAGCTTCTCCCAGAACATCAGCACATGCTTCAAATAACGCTTCTGAAAATGTAGGATGCCCGTGTATTGTTTTTATTACTTCATCAACTGTTATTTCCATTGCCATCAATGAAGAAGCTTCATTTATGATTTCAGCGGCAGATTGTCCAACAATATGTACTCCCAGTATTTCTCCATATTTTTATCAGCTATTACTTTTTACAAATCCTGTAGTATCTCCTGAAGCCAATGCTCTTCCATTTCCTACAAAATGCAAATTTCCCAATATTTATATCATATTTTTCCTTTGCTTCTTCTTCCAGTAAGACCTGCCATTCCCACTTCGGAATTGTATATATTGCTGAAGGAGTAGTTTCAAGCTTAATTTCCCTATGATTTCCAAGAATCGCATTTTTCAGCGGCAACTTCTCCCATTCTGAATGCTGCATGAGCCAGCATTTTTATACCGATTAATATCTCCAGGCGCATATACTCCCTTCACACTTGTTTCCATATATTTATCTACTTTTATTTTACCTCTTTCCATTTCAAGATCAAGTTCTCCCACTGCTTCCAAATCAGGAACTCTTCCTATGGATAACAAGGCTTTTTCAGCAACTACATCTTCTTTATCTTCTAACTTTATTCTCAGTTTATCCCCTCATCAATAATTTCCTTAATTTTTGAAGATGTAAGTATTTTCATCCCTTTTTCTCTAAAGCTTTCCTCAATGTTTCAGAAGCTTCCCTGTCAACTCCCGGAACTATCCTATCCATCATTTCTATTACAGTAACTTCACTTCCAAAAGACAGATAAGCTTGCCCCCAGTTCAACTCCTACTACTCCACCGCCAATTACTGCAAGAGATTTTTGGAAGTTCTTTCAAATCAAGTATATCATCACTTGTAAGAACCCTTTTACTTTCTATTCCGGGTATATTTACAGAACCTACTTTTGATCCTCCTGCAAGTATTATTTTATTTGTTCTTAATACTTTTTCTCCATTTATTACAACATCCTTATCTTTATTTATTTTTCCAACACCTTTAAAGATTTTTATACTGTTACTTTTTAGAGACCTTGTACTCCATTTGTAAGCGTTTTAACTATTTCATTTTTAAGACTTATTACTTTTTGGCATATCTATTGTGAATTTTTCATTTTCTAAAATAATACCTCTTTTTGAAGACATTTCTATTCCTTCGATTATTTCAGCATTTTTAGGAATGTTTTTTGTAGGTATACACCCTCTATTCAGACATGTCCCACCAAGTTCACTTTTTCAACTATGGCTACTTTTCCACCTACTTGAGCTGCCCTTATTGCTGCAACATAACCGGCAGGTCCTCCACCTATTACTACTACATCAAATTCATCTTCACCTTTTTCAGATTTCACAGCAGTATTTCTTTCTTCAATTTCTCTTTCCTTTATTGGTTTCTTTTTCTTTTTATCTGACACATTTTCAGAAGTTTCCACTGCATCTTTTGAAATTCCTTCAGAGACAACTTCTCCTTCGGCTCCTATATATCCTATAACTTCTGTAACTGGAACCGTTTCACCATCTCCTTTTATTATTTTTATCAAATACCCCGAATCTTCTGCTTCCAGTTCCATACTTGTTTTATCTGTCATAATTTCAAGAAGGATTTCACCAGTTTCTACTTTATCTCCCTCTTTTTATTCCATTTTATTATCTGCCCTTCAGTCATATCTATTCCTGCTTTAGGCATTATTATTTCAGTTGCCATTCAATTCACTTCCTTTTCATTTATACTAACATTGATATAGGATTTTCCAATAGATTTTTCAAATCCTGCATAAATTTTGCACCTGCAAGTCCATCAACTACTCTGTGATCAATTGTTAGGACACAAAGTCATAATAGGTCTTATGACAATTTCTCCGTTTACAGCTACCGGTTTTGTCTATCATCCTGAAACTCCTAATATTGCTGAGTTAGGTTGATTTATGACAGGGTTAAAACTCTGAACTCCATACATCTCTAAATTACTTATAGTAAATGTACTTCCTGACTGTTCAGCAGGAGAAAGTTTCATTTCAAGTGCTTTAGATACTATTTCCTTAGATTTCACAACTAATTCAGATAAGGTCATTTTATCCGCATTTTTATTACAGGAACAAGAAGACCGTCATCCATTCCTACAGCTATTGCCAAATTCACATAATTGTGTAAAATAATTTGGTTTCCATCTTCTGTCAGACTTGAATTTACATATTTATGTTTCATTAATGTCCTTATAACTGCAGTGATATAATATCTGTAATAGTCACTTTCTTTCCTGTTTTTCAAATATTATATCTAAAATTTTTGCTCTCAGGGCTTTTGTTTCAGTCATATCTATTTCATAATTCAATGTAAATGTTGGGGCTGTAAAATAACTTTCAGACATTCTCTTGACAATCACTTTTTCTCATAGAGACATGGGTATCATTTCAATATCACTTTTCATTAATCTGCTTTTGCTTCAACAACTTTTACCACTTCATGTCTTATAAGTTCCTCTTTTTCCTGAGGTTTTGCAATTAGTTTCAATATATCATCTCTCATTATTTTGCCATTATGTCCGCTACCAATTACATTTTCAAGATTAATATCATATTCTTTAGCTATTTTGGCGGCAAGCGGTGATATGTGAATTCTTTTTCATAATTAAAAAATTTCTACATCTTCTTTGTGAACCCTGCCTTTAGCTCCACTGCCCTGAACTTTGAAAAAGATCCATCCAAGCTTTTTAGCTAGATTTCTTGCAGCAGGTGTGGCTCTCAATTTATCATTTTCATATTTTTCACCCTCTATTATTGTTTATTCATTACTTTTATAAATTGCATTTATAATTTTTCCACACTTAGTACTATAGCCGTTTCAAGAGTATGGTTGTAAGGAACCGGAACATCTTCAGAAGCCAATCTCACAATAGGACTATCAAGAAAATCAAAAGCTTCACTTTCTGAAATCATTGCTGATATTTCTCCAATAAAACCATTTGTCTTATGGGCATCATTTACAGAATAACTTTGCCTGTACAGAATTCAATATCAGCTCCTTATCCAGCGGAATTAATGTTCTCGGATCCACTACTTCTACATTTATTCCATCTTTCTCTACTTCTTCTGCCGCTTTTATAACTCTTTCCAGCATTCTTCCATATGTTACGATTGTTATGTCAGTTCCTTCCTTTTTTATTTCTCCTTTTCCTAAAGGAATTATAAAATCAGGATCAATAGGAACTTCTCCCTTCATATTATACTGTGCCTTATATTCAAGAAAAAAATCACAGGGTTATTATCTCTTATCGCTGATTTCAAAAGTCCCTTTTACATCTGCCGGTGTCCCAGGTGCCACTACTTTAAGTCCCGGTATATTGCAAAACCATGATTCCAGTGATTGGGAATGCTGTGCCGCAGATCCTACTCCCGAACCTGCTGCACATCTGAATGTTACAGGAACTTGCCCTTTTCCTCCAAACATGTATCTTGTTTTTGCTGCCTGATTTACTATATTGTCCATCATATATACTATAAAATCCATAAATGTCACATCAACAATTGGTCTTAATCCTGTCATAGCAGCTCCTATTGCTGTTCCTGAAAATTGCTGATTCTGAAATAGGAGTATCCTTTATTCTTTCAGATCCAAATTCTTCCAGCATTCCTACCGATGTACCGAAATCTCCCCCAAATATTCCAACATCTTTCCCCTATCAAAAATACATTTTCATCTCTTCTCATTTCTTCTGACATTGCTGTTATAATTGCTTCCTTTACAGTCATCAATTTTGTCTGATTACTCATTTTTATCTTTCTTCCTCCTTTGTAATCTCTAAATTATTTCAGTTTCTTTTTAAATTAAAAGTTTATTCAAGTGAATCCAATACTATTAATATATCAGTCTGCATAGATATCTTCAAAAAGCTGATTCTATTGAAGGTTCCGGACTATTTTTAGCAAATTCTACTGCATCTTCTATTTTCTTTTTCGATTTTTCTCCTATTTCGTTAAGTTCCTCTTTTGTAGCTATTTTATTTTCAATTAGATATTTTTCGAACTTAAGAAGAGGATCTTTTTCTTCAGCTGTCTACCTCTTCTTTTTGTCCTATATTTTCCAGGATCTGAACTGGAATGTCCAAACCATCTGTAAGTGATACTTTCAACCAGTACCGGGCCATTTCCCGCTCTTACATGCTCAACCGCTTTTTAAATGTTTCATATACCGCAATTACATCATTTCCATCTTCAATAAAATATCCCGGAACTCCATAAGCCGAAGCTCTTTCATATATATGTTCAACTTTCATTACACTATTTATTGAAGTACTTATTCCATATCCATTATTTATTGAATAAAAAATAACCGGAATATTCCATACTGCAGCCAGATTCAATGCTTCATGAAAACTTCCTTCATTTGTAGCTCCATCGCCGAAGAAACATACGACTATCTTACCTGTCTTCTTCACTTTCTGTGTGTATCCTGCTCCTACTGCTATTCCATGTCCTCCTCCAACAATTCCGTTTGCTCCCAAATTCCCATTTTTCAAGATCGGCAATATGCATGGAACCACCTTTTTCCTTTACATATCCCTGTTGCCTTTCCCATTATTTCCGCCATCATTTCATTCAGGTTTACACCTTTTGCAATTACCTGCCCATGACCTCTATGATTGTAGTTATAAGATCATCAGGATTTAATGCTGTCATAGCGCCTACATTTGCTGCTTCTTCACCTACAGATAGATGTGTCATTCAGGTACCATTCCTCTTTTTACAATCTGATTTACCTTTAAGTCAAAATTTCTGATATTTTTCCATTGTTTCATACATATTCAGCAGTCTATTCTTAGATAATTCCATTTTATCCTCCATAATTAAAAAATTAAAATTTATTTTAAATTCTTGAAATTAAATATACTTTTTATCTTCAAAATATTAATAATCAAAATATTTTTACTATAAAAATTATTCTAGCACAATTTTATAATTTTAACAATATATTTTTGTATATAAAAACATGTTATTTTTATAACAAAGAGTTGTTATTATTATGTAAATCAAAAACAGAAAAAGTATTACTATCAAAAATATATATTTTAGCACAAAAAGCACTTCTTCTGAAGTGCTTCAATATATCTTATTCTGATTTATTTCTTTTTAGTTTCTGAAATTTATCCCATAATCCAGCTTTTAGTTAAAACACTTTTTACAGTTTCTGTTGGTTGAGCTCCATTTGAAAGGAATCTTAAAATTTCTTCCTCCTTCAGTACAACCTGTTTAGCCCATCTTCTGCCAATGGATTGTATGTTCCAAGATAAGCTACCGCTTTCCCGTCTCTTCTTGATAAAGCTTCCATTGCAGCTATTCTATAGAAAAGGAACTCTTTTTCTTCCTAATCTTGTTAATCTTAATTTTACCATTTTAAATTTACCTCCAAGTTTTTATTTATCAGATTTATTATCTTGTAAATTGATTTACTATGACATTATACATAATCTTAAAAACTTGTCAAGTATTTTTCTTTACATAAAAATCTCTATTTTAAAATTTTTACATCATTGTATTGATTACAAGCATTGCCGCTGAGAAAGCTGCTATCATCCCAAATAGAGTGGTACAAATTTCAGCCATTTATCAAAAAGTAACTTCTGCCATTTTCAAGAAATACAAGAATCATCCCTGTAGGTGTTATAAAAGACATCAGACCTTGTCCCCAATTGTACGCATTAATTATAATTTCTCTTGAAACTCCAGCTGTATCTGCAAGCGGTGCCATAATCGGCATTGAAAGTACTGCAAGTCCTGAGGAAGATTGAATAAAGAACCCTAAGACAGAAAAAATACCAAACTGAAATAATGCAAATACTGTATGACTCATGTTTGCAACGAGCTGACTTGAATAGTACAATAATGTATCTGATATAAAACCATTGTCCATTATAATAGTTTACTGCACGTGCAGTCCTACTATAAGTGCTACTCCTATAAGTTCTGCAGCCCCATTTATAAAGGAATTTATAGATCGAGAAGTCCTGATAAAAAGCATTATTATAATTCCTACTGCAAGGAAAAAGTGATGACATTTCACCAAACCACCATCCCTGTGTTGAAACTCCCCAAATCATTATAGGAAAAGGCAAGGGCCAAATATAGTAAGGCATAATTTTTCTCATTGTAAATTCTGATTTTTAAACTTTTTCAAACTGTCCTAAAAATTTTTCATGGATTTCCTCTCTCCTGATCATAAACAACGGATTTTGTTCTATCTTTCTTAACTTTCAGTGTATATCTGTAAATATATACTATTGTTATAATTGATGCAAGAATAAGGCATACTATATCGGAATGTAAGTCCTTCTGTAAAGGATATTCCTGCTGCATTTGATGCAATAACTGTAGAAAATGGATTAACTGTAGAAAACATTGTTCCTATTGTTGAACCTAGAGAATTGCCGCAATACATGTCATAGCGTCAAATCCGCTTGCTAAAAATATTGGCATCAGAATAGGATAGAATGCTATAGTTTCTTCTGACATTCCAAATGTTGTTCCTCCTAATGTTATCAATGAAAATATTAGAGTTACAGAGTACAAATTCTTTTCCTTTTTGTGAAAGAGCTGCTATTCCTGCATCAAAAGCACCCATTTTATTTATAATTCCAATTACTCCACCTAAAATTAGCACAAATTCACAATATCAACTGAATCTGCTACTCCAGCAACAGGTGACTTTATAATTTCAACTATTCCTTGAGGGCTTTGCGGAATTCTTTTATAAGTTCCTGGAATAGCTATAGGTTTTATAATTTCTTCTGTAAGTTTTATTGACGGAAAGATAATATTCAATTTATCCAGAACTTCCTGCGTTGCAGTTGTACTGTAACTTTTTCATTTTCATCCGTTATCATAAATTCATTTGCTCTCCTTGCTGCATGTCAATTTCTGAAAATCTTCCTGACGGTATCAGATAAAGTCAATGCCGCTGCTAAAAAGCAGTATAATGATTAGCACTGTAAAATGCGGAAGGAAATTCAAATTTTTCTTTTCATTAAAAATCACTCCTTAAATATTTATAATAATTTTTATATCAAAATCATTATTCAACTTTTTGATAATCTTTTCTATTTACATTTTAAAAATCTTATACTCACTATAAATATACCACAACTTTTCAGAAAAACCAGTCAAAGTAAAAATTTTAATCTTTTTCTATTCAAAAATCCTTATTTAGTGCTATAATCTGTAACATGTCAAAGGAAGGAAAAATAATTAGAAAATATGATTGATAGTATATTAGATGAGCTGTTCAGCCTACTGTACAGGTAAAAGAAGGAAAATATAGATGACCTTAAGTTAATCTATGCTTTACTAGGAAAGCCATGTAATTCTGTAAAAATTATACACTTGCCGGAACAAACGGAAAAGGCTCCACTGCTACATTCCTTGAAAATATTCTGCTGGAGCAGGGTACAATGTGAGAAAGTTTACATCCCACATATTCTCAGATATAATGAAAGAATGACTTTATAACAGACAGATGATAGATGATGAAGAAATGTAGAAAATTATTTTTCTGAAACAGATGATAGAAAACTCAAAAGAGAAATAGAAAATCTTAAGGACATCTACTGAATTTTCGAAATAACGATACGTTTATAGTGCATTAATGTTTTTGCAAAAAGAATCCTGATTTTTCTTGTTATAGAAACCGGTCTTGGCGGACGTCTCGATGCTACAAATATTATAAATTCAGATATTACTTATTACAAATATCACTTTTGACCATACAGCAATATTAGGAAATTCATTAAAGGAAATTGCTATGAAAAAGCCGTATTATTACAAAACAGGAACTATGTATTTATGCTGACAGTTTACCTGAATTAGAAGAGGAAAATTAATAAAAACAGAAAACTCCATTAATATTATTAAAAATATAATGACATGGAAATAGAACTGGATAAAACCAATTACAAAACTTTAATAAAATTCCAGAATAATGAGTTCATTCTGCCTTTATTTGGAAAAATTTCAGGCAAATAATTTTTATTAGCCTATGAAACTGCAAAGTTTTATATTGATAATGAAACTATCCAAAATGGTGTCCATAAAGTCTACTGGCTGCCTGTTTTTGAATTTTTCTGTTGAACCTCCCGTTATACTGGATGCCGCACATAACGATGATTCCATAAGAAAGCTTATTGAAAACCTGACTGAAATTTATAAAAAGAAATGAAGTTATAATCATAACTTCCCTTTTGAAACGAAAGATTTTGAAAAAGTTTTTACAAATCTTGAAAAAATTACTGATAAGATTTCTTTATTACATCCTTAAAAGATACAGTTCATGGATTGCTCAGCTGAAATAAGGAAAAAATGATTTCCTTGAATATTCCTGTTGATGGAATTATTTTGAGGATAATATTCTGACTGCATATAAAAGTGCTATGAATATTATAAAAGGGAAAAATTCGGATATAAGGCAATTGTAATTTTGCGGATCTTTTTGAAAATAGCAAGAATTTAACAGAATGGTTGCTGATAGGTAAAATCTTATTTTCATTGAATAAATAAAAAGTAGAATAATACTGTATGCTTCCATAATATCAGTTATTCTACTTTTTCATTGCAATTATTAATTTCTAGTATGTTCATCTTCTCCTATATAAAACCTTTCAAATAGTTTAGGCATATTTTCTTCATTGATTTTGGTACTTTTTCACACCATGTAAGCTTTTGGTTTTGGGTAATCTTCACTCATTGTAATGCAATTTTTCCTTATAGGAGTCAAATTCTCCCCAGATAGATTTCAAACAGTTCTTCGAATATTCCCATGTCATTTTTATACCGAAGGCATCTACGCAACAAAGAAAAATCCTCATTTCATATAAATCCGCTATAAAATCCTCATCAGGTTCTTCAACATACTTGATAAGGTTATCAGGATTTTTCATGACATCATTGTATATCACCTTGTGAAATCAACCATAATCTGATCAAACTTTCTTCCCGTGTATCACCATTCAGCAGATATGAAGCACACCAGAGTCTCTGATTGTAACTTTCCAGCATTATTTCATCACTATTATTCCAAAGCTGGAGAAAATTTCTTCATACGACCTGTTCGACAATTTTTCTAAGATAGTTCATTATACCGTTATTGTCTTTTTCTTTTTATGAGCTTCTGCAATATACTTCCAGAAATTTTCCCCGTGTCATTGCTAACTCCATGACTCTTATTCCTCCTTTCACAGCTATTAAAATTTTTAAATTATAATTTTATTCATGTCTGTTTTATCTGCACACACTTTTGTGTTATAAAAAGCTATGAAAATTGCTGTCCATATTTTTGATTCACTGTTATAAAAACACTCCCGCCATCAGAGAATAGGAGTGTCGCTACTTCTGTATCTACCTGTACTTACCTGATTCATATGGACATCATGAATTCCTTTTTATTATCATACAAACGTCCAAATACAAAAATTTTCATTTATGTCATTGTTTAGAGCTTCCAGCACATGTCTTTTCATTATTCCTGTTAGAAGGCATTTTTCCTGTCTATTCCTTCATAATCTTCATTTTTCACGAGAAATAATTCCATTCTTAAATAATCCAAATTTAAATCCCAATTGTTATTCCTGGCTTCTGCAACAGCATTTCTTTAAGAATTTTGTTATTATATGTATAATTGTTGTCATAATAAACTTGTAAAATTTGAAGAATAAATTCGTCACTATTACAAAAATGCTTCCTATATTTATTGATATGTCATATTCCTTTATATCATTTTCACTTTCTTTTATAGCCGCAACGATATGATAATGAGCTTTCCTATCAAAATCATACCATTTTACCGACAACTTTTCCCCTAAGAAGTACATACTTTCCATTTTTCCTCCAAAAATCCAGCTTTTAAAACATATAATTTCAAAACTGAAAATTTATATCGAAACTTTAAATCTAACCCTTTCATTATTATTATACCACATAATTTTAAGGTTTCAATAGATTACATCATATTTGGATTATTTTTAACCTTCTATTTATATCCCATATCATTAAGAAAAGCTGCTGATCTCTTCTCCATCTTACTTTAACCCATAATTTAAGGTTTACTTTTCAAAAATCAATAAGTGCTTCATCTCTTTTCTGGCACTCTATTCCACTCTTTTTAAGAAGAGCTCCGTCTTTTCCTATTATAATCCTTCGACTGTCCCTTTCCACATAAATATTTTCATCATATTTTCTTATTTCAGGTTTTATTCCACATTTACAATTTTCAACTGCAACACTGTGGAGGAACCTCATCTTTTGTATGATGCAGTATCCCTTACAGTTTTCAACTACCTATTTACAGGCAAGTCTGTATAATAACTTCCGGATAGAACCATACATCATTTTGACAGATATTTTTCAGCCACTTCAAAAATTTTATGTATTCCTATTGCAAATTCAGCTGTCAATGTTATTATATTCTCGTATTTCAACTTCCTTTATTTCCGCTGCCTCAGTTTCTTCATCGCTCATTTTATCGATTTTGTTTATTATAAGGACAACCGGAGTTTTAACTTCTATGTTCGTTTACGAAGATATCTCCGTTGATATTTCTGTGTTCCATCAAGCAGAAACATTATAAGATCCACATCATTTAACGTTTCAAGAGCAATTTTGCAGTATATGTTCTCTAGAAGATGTTTGGGCTATGAACTCGGAGTATCTGCAAATATAGCTCCGGATTATCCTATATTTACACCCTCTTATCTGATCCCTGTAGTTCCTGCCTTGTCAGAAACTATCGCCACTTTCTCCTTTTACTGTTTATTCATTAATGTAGATTTTCCAACATCTCGGTCTTCCTACAATTGCTATAAATCTGATTTACTTTTTAAAATTCCTCCTATACTTTTTAATTTCCAAATCTTTTTATACCTTCCAGCAAATTCCTCATTATTAATATTTTCCATTTATTTGAAATCAATGTAAGAATCACTTCAACGGACATGCGAGCAACAGTTTATTCCTCATATCCTCCCTATATTATATAATACTATATGCATCATCCTATATTTGCTAATCTAATTTACAAAAATTATATATTGACTTAATATATATTATACATACTTTTAGAATTTTTGTAAACAGTAACCTTATATAATATCTTATATTACTCTTAAGTTTTATTTGTCTTTTTCAAATATGTATAATATTTCGTTATATCTATTCAGAAAGGACGGAAATTTAATGTTTGATAAAATGGACATGATACAAACTATCAATTTGTCTGTTATTTTACTTATAATTGGTATGAGACTAAGGACAAAAATTCAAATTTTTGAAAAGTATTGTATTCCGTCACCTGTTATTAGTGGATTTCTCAATAATAGCTTTTATACTTAGGCAAACCAATATTATAACTATAAAATTTGAAACAACATTACAGACCTTTTCATGGTAATGTTTTTGCCATAAATGTTTGACGAATGCAAGTTTAAAAAGTTCTTTTAGGTGGAGTACTTATTTTCTGCTTTCTTGCTATAGGATTATGTTTCGCCTCAAAATGCCAGTTGTTATCTCTTTCAATAACTCATTGGAATTGAACCCACTCTGGATTACCGACAGGATCCACCCAATGACAGGAGGACATGGAACTTCAGCAGTCACCGCGCCAACAATCGAAGCTACTGGGAATAAAGCGAGCAGGCACAGTTGCAATAGCTTTCCGCAACTTTTGGACTTATAGCTGGTCTCCATGGATGGGAGGTCCTATTGCAATAAGCTTTATTCTAAACATAAACCGTTAGGAAACGAAACTTTATTGCATGAGAGAAAACATGACTACAACGAGGATGATATTGATGAAAATGCTCTGACCTCAACTCTGGGTTTCCTAACGCAGAAAGATTTCTTTTCAATGGCATGTCTTTCTTTATTTTCAATCGCAATGGGAATAGGTTCATATTTATCTATCTTTATAACGAAACTCTTACCTGCACCGAATCTCCTTTCCACCTATGTCGGACCAATGATTATTGCAGCTATCATGAGAAATATTCTCAGACAACTCTGAAATATTCACTGCACCCACGAGGGAAATCAGTGCGTTGGAGTGACGTTTCACTAATTGAACTTATTTCTGCAATGGCTCTTATGTCACTTCAGTTATGGGAACTCATAGATCTTTGCCATTCCAATGTTTATACTTCGAAGCTCAGATAGTTCTTATTTATCTGTATCTGAACTCTGTCATTACTTAAGGCTATTATGGGAAGTGAATACGACAAAGCCGCAGTCATAGTATCAGACATTGGTGTGGTCTTTGGATTGAGCCACAACTCAATCTGGAATTTCATATGAAATCTGTATGTGAAAAATATAAATATTCTTAAAATTGCGTTTTGTTGTTCCTGTTGTTGAGCACTCCTGTTTATAGATTTTGCCAACGTGTTTAATTACATTGTTTATAAGCTTGAAATAAAAGAGTCTGTCTGAAAGAAGAGTTAGGTTGATCGTGGGAATTATATTTATAGTAATTCACAACATATATTCATTTATTTTGAGTATTCCAGTTTTAGATAGCTCCTATTTATATTAGATTTTAATCTCTCTCACCTTTTACTCATCTCCTTCTGGGCACTTCATCTGTCTCTGCTTTTTACACTCAGTATTTTCACATCAGCTCACTTCTGACGTCAAAGAACCAAGCGCCTTGCTTTAACAGTTATTTATTATGTTTTAGGATTTTCTTTTAATGATTTATAGCTGAAGAATATACTCCCTTAATTTCAGGATACACTTCGTTATAATTCTATCTGATTTACAAGTTCATCAGGATTTGACCACGCTCCTACTCTGTAGGCAGCCTGTCCTATGTATAACTCAGTACTTGCATAGTATTTTACTCCACCCATTTACAAGTGTATTATATTCTGCAACTTTAAACTTTGATTCCAGTATATTTGAGGTACTACATGCCAATCAATCCACTCCCTTATCCAATCCATAATGTAAAATGTCTGCATAAAGGCTCATCATATAATTTTGAATACCTGCCTCGAGTCTGAACTCTTCCAGGATCAGTCGAAGCATTTCCTCCATACTCCAAAAGCGACTTATTCCAAATTAGAGGTCATCATTTTCTATTTCCTCATGGAAGTCAACCAGCTTATTTTTATATTGTTTCTCTCCAGTCACCCATATTGGACTCCTGCCACATATTTGAGACAAAGGCTGTCAGATAACTCCTGTCCCTTTACTTTATATGGACAGAAATAATTCATCCATGTGAACTCCATCAATATCATATTTTTAACCACTTCAACGATACCGTCAACGTAGTCATTTACTTCCGCCCGGTATTCCAGGATTCATAGATAGCTGTCCTCCATACACAACTGTCCATTCAGGTCTTTTTTCTTTCCTATATTGTCTTTAGCAAGACTCCTCTGTGTTGGTAGATTTTCCTTCATTGTAAGTCTGTATGTGATTTCGAACTATGCATGAAACTCTATACCCTTTTTATGTGCTTCATCAACCATGAATTTTAACGGATCATATCCAGGATTTACTCCTTGAGTTCCTAAGCTACTGATATTCAGACCCTCATGGAGAATATTTCTGAAGGATGAATGTATCTCCTGTAGGTTTCTTTACCTGAACAAATACTGCGTTCATGTTCCACCTTTTAACACTTCAAGTACTGAAATATATTCTCTTTTCATGTTCAGCACCTGTCCCTTTTTAGCGCCAGTCATTACTTATTACATTCTACCAACTCCATACTCCACGTAATTTTTTGAATTTCTTTTGTTCTATTCGAATCATCTTTTTTCCTTCCTCCGATGATTTTCGTTATTTCATTATAATACTTTTTATATTTACAGTTTCTATGTGTTTAAAGTTCCTATTGTAAAAGTTGCTATTAAAAACAGCATTACTTACTAATATATTTTTCCTTATTCCCACTAATCTTCTCCTTTCTAATTCTTTCTTTAATTTCAAAATCTATCAAAGGCAGGGTGATCTGATGCCATTTCCTTCAACACTTTATAATCTTTTTATTTTCATACCTCAGAGCACAAAATAAAATCCAGCTCTTTTTTAGTGCCCAGCTTGAAACGTAGGTTCCCTTCATTATTTACATTCTGTAATTTTTCCTGCTCAAAAATAGTTCTATTTCTTCTTTCCCACAGGTAGATTAAAAACTTCCTATGACAACAAAAGGTTTTATGATTTTCATCATATTGTTTAATTCCTACTATTTGCCTTGTCTTGTTCTCTTCCTAAAGCAAGATGGAACTAAAAAAATTGTAACTCTTCCGTTTCCATTCTCTAATTACAGCTATCTCTTCCAGATAATGAAATTTTTGTGCTATTATCTTACTATTATTTGATAACAGTGCATTTCTTGTTTTCGTATAATCGTGGAAATTTACATACCTAGAATTTTCGTATTTATATTGCGACACATAATTTTTTTCTAGTCAGTTCCCAAGAAGCTACCCTGATTTGTTTCTTTGTCCGGAAATGAATCTTAAATCCACTTCACAAGACCTACAATATCTGTTTTCTGTTCCTTTATGAATTCCCCATGGTGAATGGATCTAAAGATCGACCTAAATACCCCCAAATATTTCACAGAATATTGATTCAAATATTTTCCTTAAAAATTATATCGTATATTATATATAAAAGAAAACTTACTCTTTACGCCTCCCAATTAACTTTACTCCATTCCAAACGGGCAGCAGAACAAAACTTCAAATTCTATTGTTTATCTCTGTATAACCCTTTTAGTCTTTGAACTATTGTTCTGGTAATTTCTTGAACCCTCAGCTCTGCTTTCTTGCTACTAGTCCTCTGGAACACAGTGTTATCGGATAACACATATCACATTTTCTTATTTAGCAGATTCTGTTACTGTAAAAATTTAATATACTGACTCTTTGCCGCATCAATAAAAATAAAATCAATTATTTTTATTCAATTTAGGTATTTCTTCCAATGCATCACCTAAAATCAGACAGATTTTTTCTCAAAATCTAACCTTTTAAATTTTCAATTGGCTTTTTATGTCTTTTCATCAATTTCAACTGTTGTGAGCTTGTCTCCTATCTTCATTTGTAACTATGCAAGGAGAAATAAACCTTGAACATCCTGTTGCCGCACCCATCAGAATATTTTGCTCTGATCCCCTTTTGCATTGAATATCATAAAATCTAAAACCCCTGCTTATTACTCGGACATTACTATCATTTAAACTCTATCTCCAAGTATTTTCTAATATTTCACTGAACACATCAACACTCTGTGTATATTCCTGATGATTTAATAAAATTCCTCAATCATACTTTTACCATATTCTTTTTATTTAATCTTTTTATTTTTGTTTATAGTTAATATTTTATAGCGACTGTTATTTATAGTATCTTATTTTCATATTGAATTATATCATTTCTCCTATTTTAAATATCGGGAGCATTATTGTAAAATTATAATTCCCACATAATTCCAATAAAAATTATAGATAATGGTCTGCTGATCTTTAAGTAATTGAGTTCTTCCTGCAATTTTCAGAGGAATACCAGCCGATTTTCAAAAGATACTGTCATTTTTCCTGTTTTTTCACCCATTCTTAAAAACCTTTATATTCTATCAAAAAAATTGAGATTTTCAAAGATTTCTTTTATGCCTGTCTTTTTCCAGCCTAAAATTATTTTTATGTATTTCCTCATTTAAGTATACTCTGGAATCATAATAATATTTTCACCGATTCAAGGGAAACCCTATATCCAAAGTGAGTTATCTGGGTAAAATTCAAACAACTATATTTCTGTATATTTCTCCAAATATAAATATTTTAGCGTAAATTCAAAATATTTGATTATTCTTTTTAAAAATAAAAATGAGAAAATTCCTGAATTAAAACTGTCATTATAAGACCATATCTATCTATAACCTCACTTATTCTGACTATAGTTTTGTTAATTCGCACCCCATCCAACTATCATATGATTTGCAAACTCTTTGGAACAACTATTTGAAGTATGAACAGTTACTATTATAATGCTGTAATAATAACTGTCACAGGGTAGATGACAGATCTGATGTCTTTTTTTATTTTTTCCCAGTTCTATATTTTCAAACAAATTTCAAATATTATTCCAGATTTCTGTTTCTTCTCCTATTCTTATTAATTCATGAATCTTTACTTTGAGCAAGATTACTGGAGCTTTTCCAAGAAGATTACCCTTCTATTGTTCTTACAGTTTTCATTATCCTATTTTTGCCTCTTTCCTGTAACTTTCAGAAATAATTTTAGGCCTTGTCAATTTTATCTTTCCTTTTTAAAAGATAGTATATCTCCTTGGTAGCGACACAGTCTTTTCAGTTATTTTATTATTATTATTAACTTTTTTCTTGCTTTAAAAAAGAAATGAATTAACCCCTTTGATTTTTCACACTGCTCATTCATGTTATCTCTGTCCTTTCTAAAATTTTCAATTCCCATCTGTTCTATTTTCCTGATTCCGCCTTCCTTTACACTTTTATTCTATTGCTATCAACACTTATATAGTTATCTTTCTATTTTGAGTTTTTATGTCTGATCTCTCCCTTCACTTTTACATCATTAATATAATCCTGTAATCCACATGTAAAATTCTTTGAAAAAAGTCTATAGGAAGATTCTTTATAAATAACAAATGTTTTTCAAATGAATCCACCTTGTCAATTCAAGAATGAAAATAGCCTTAAACAACTTACGTAAATGCAAATCTTATTGTAAAATTTTCTCAAAAATATAAATAACTCCATTATTTATAATTTCATTAAGTCCTCCAAATACCCCTGCGAGTATTGCCAGCACCTACAGGACCTCAGTAGCATATGCCCCTACATAAGCATCGGCAGGTTCTTCAGAAACTCCCATCATTAAATTCAGCGACTTATGGTTTGCTGCCAACTCACCACATCAATTACCAAGGCAAAAAGCATAGACATCTATTATCCTTGTCATGGAAAACATGTAAGAACATAATATGTTGTAAAGAATATCCCCATTCTTAATATTATCTTGTTCCCGTATTTATCAGATAATTTTACCATTACATTATGTAAAGTAATACTTGACAGCATTGGCAGCAATAAACCCCATCTGGGAAATAAACATGGTATTTACACCTCAAGTATCTTTATTCTGTACTGTCAGAGGTTTTAAAATCTCCCATGTAAATAACCATATAGATGCAAATTTCAGATAAAGGACAAAAGTTTTCTATTTTTAAATGCTTTATACTGGATATTTTACTTTCCCCCAACTGAATATAGTAGATACATAAATATTGCAGATCCTATTGGGCGAACCGGCTAATACTGGATGTAAGCAGCAATATGGAGCTTTTCTTATCAGTAAGAGACAAAATATCCAAAACAATGTGTATATTACCGTTGACAGTGATGAAAACAAATTATGTTCTCCCAAAGTATTTTCCTTCTTTATTTATAATTTCACTATCAGAATGCTGTCCATACGTTGTTTACAAAAGGAGACGATAATCCATAAATAAAATATTATCATAAAAATATACAATTGATTTCTTTATATCAACAACACTCATAAAAGTAGTAAACATATAACTAGCCTCGATATTGTAACTGACAAGACAAGTGTTCTTTCTTTCTTTTCCTCCTAAAATGGTATTTACTTTTTTAGTAAATACCAGCAAATATCCGGCTGTCGGCAAAGATGATACTACTGATATAAAAAAGAACTATATTAAATATATCGCCAGGCCATTAACACAAAAATCCTTGCATTCTACCTCAGTGCTTATTAAAGAACATAACTCCAGTATCGCATATTTTCTAGTATTTTTATTGAATGTTCTATATCCAGCATTTTTCCTGCCCTTCCAAAGTTGTTTAAATTTATTTTAGCATCCAGAGCCAGTTTTCTCCTAAAGCTATTGATCCTACAAAACCTGCTTTCCATCACCAAGTCCTCAGGATATACGACGTATTCATCAATTTTTCAAGCATTTTTCTGTACATAACCGTTCAAAATTCCTGTACATATTTTCTCTTATACGTGGAATAAATGCTGCTTGCTCTATTTACTCCTCCGCCCATTATTATCCTTTTGGGGAGATAGAATCAATATAGTTCATAAGAGTTTGTGCCAGATAGTATGCTTCCCCATATCCTGTTACCTTTCATTGTCAGCTGTCTGGCGTCCTTTTTTTTCCTATCTTTTTCAATTATAGGACTCCAGGCCATTCCTCAGACAGTCTTTTATGGAATGACAGTTTCTTCAGGCATCTTCCGACGTCTTTTATAAAATATGTTCCATTTCAGGATGTGGGGTTCTTGAAGTATAGTTCTGCCTACAACGCCTCCTGGCTCCAATTCCTATTCCAACTGTTACATATATATATGACATTTTTTGGCGCCTTTTTCCGGCTCCCCACCATGATCCAGCCAATGCCGCACCATTTACATCTGTATCAAATTCCATTGAACATCATAATGTTTTTCAGTTCCTCCAATTATATTATAGCCACTCCAGTATGCCTTGAGCTTTTGTTATATAACCACATGTTTCTGAACCTTATGATCAATAGGACTCAAAGCCCAACACCCATAACTTCAAATTTTTTTATTTTTAAAATACTCTATAACTTTAGACATTGTTTCTCTTCAGGTGAAGTTGTTGGAATGTTTATTCTGTCTATTATTTTCCTGTCTTCAGTTCCAAGTCCATTAAATAACTCTTGTTCCTCCAGCCTCTACTTAAGCAATTATTGCCATAATCTCACTTCCTTCTTTTCTTACCTTATTTAATTTCAACTAATAAATTGTAATTTATCCTATGATATTTTTAATTATGTAATAAGTACATCATATAATATATTTTCTTTTCATAGTTATTCTCTCATACACATGGTAAAATCTAGATTTCTTTGTAGCTGTCGTCCCAATTTTATAAAGAACTACACACGGAAGCTATATTTGCAATTAGCCCGCTTCAAATAAATCCGTTCTGCGCACACTGACAGCAGAATGTTGATATATGCTATCTCCTGCACCTGTTACATCATATAAACTTCCTTGGCTACAGTAGGTATTCTTCTATGTTCACTTTAAAGAGAGAAACCTTCACTTCTTGTCAGAACTACGTTATCAAGTGCAAGTTCTCCTTCAGTCTCCTGACATTTTTCGTGTACTTCCCTTCTTATTCTGAAATTTTTTCATTCCAAATAATCAAGAATTTCTTTCTGTTAGGTGTCATCAAGTAGCACTCATAATTTTTAAAATTATTAGGTTTAGGATCCACAAACAACTCCTCGTTATATTTCGCTATTTTTATTATGCCTGGAAACAAACTCTGTCAGCACACCCTTAATATAGTCCGAAAGAGTACTGCATCTGCATTTCTTTGATATTCCTTTTCTAACATTCTTATAATCTTTTCCTGTATATTCAGTAACAGTATCCTTTTCCCAGTCCAGCCTCAACAGCTGTCCCTGAGAGTACTCCTGCTTTTATTATTGTAGGTCTTGTTTAATCTATTACAATCCCTGACGGATCTATGTTTTGACCCCAGTTCCTTCTACAAATTTTTCTCCATTACTGTCCTTACCAGATAACCCATAAATCAGAAATCAGCTATTAGGTTTTTCGTTATTTGCCACATCTGGAAGCACTCTGAACAAATCTTTCCTCCCCAATATTCACTACAGAACAGGCGCCTCGAGGAGATATTCTGATACTCTTCCTATTAAATATTCGTCCAGCATCATGTCACCAATAACAGCAATTTTAATTTTACTAAAACGTTCCAGTATTTCCTTCCAGTCTTTCAAATGAAATCACATTTCATCCTCTTCTGTTCAATCTAAATTATTTTTCGTATCATAAATTATTTTTATATATTATAATTATATATTTTGATTATATCATTAATTCCCAGATTAATAATTTTTTAGGTAACCTAAAAAACTTATAGCCTCTTATATTTTTATTTTTCTCTTTTGAACCACTGCTTCTATTTCTGATATATAAATATCCCTTATTTCGCTATTTTCCGTTTATATTTGAGTAAGTGACCAATGTATTGCGGCTGTTGATGTACAGGAACTTTTCTTACTGTTTCTTATTTACATTCTGTTTTAATCCGCCTATAAAAGTTGAACTCCGTCATTCAAAGTATTAACAATTGTCTTAGGCCTGATTTTTCTGTTTCGCTCCTGATGTGGTGCTGTAGTTGACGTAAGCTTAAAATTATTTATTTCATCTATTTCAGTAAAATTTCTTTTCATTCTTAATTTTCTTATTTCAGGCAGTATTTTAAAAACTATTCGCTTCTTGAGAATATTGGCTCCATATAATCTCTATTATTCTTTGTTATTTTTTTTTCTCACCTACAATGACCTTCTCTGTAACTTCTTTGAGCCCCTTCCCCATTTTCCATTATCATAAGAGTTGGCATTGCTTCTATTTTATATCTCCATTTTCTCTTTTGTAAGAAGAAGTCAACTCCCAGAAATTTCTCCGCTTGAAAAAATTGATCCCTATGGAAACTTCCCCATTTAGAAACTTTGCTATTAAACCGGATTTTGAAGAAGTCTGATTATCACTATCATAGTCCAGTCCACCTAAGCCTTCTTCAAATAAATTTGAACCTGTGTCAATAATTCTTCCTTTATTATTATCTGTTCTTTCGGTTTGTCCAAATCTTTTATTATTCTTCTGACTTCCTTCCATTTCTTTTCATCTCCATGCAGAATAACTTTGTTGTCAATTTACCATTTTAAAAACCGCTCAGTCCATCCAGTTTTTCTGATATTTCCTTGACATCCTTGTATTCAAGCTTCCATCACCTATTTTCATTAACTGTTTTGGTGGCGCAGCTTCCTCCGCTATTTTTTCCTTCTTCTGTTTTTCTTCCTGATTTTCATTACTGGTCTTCAGTTTTGGCCTTATAATTTTCTTTTTCATTTCTTCTTCTTCCTTTCTTTCTTCTTCTGTAACAACATTTTATTTATGATTCTGTACATCTTTATTTACATAGTCTGTTATCTTTCCGAAACAGATTATTACATGTAAAGAAAAAGTATAAAAACATAATTATATTTTTGAAAACTTATTTTATCCCTTTTACTCTTGAACAACATTTTTTCTATCCTTCCTTTAATTTTTACAGCTATTTTCCCTTTCAATAAACTCTAGAGAAATTTTAAACTTTCACCCAAGGTCATCATACATTCTGAAATTTATAAACTTTCTGCTTTTTATTACAAAAATACAGAAACTTCCAAAATTATTCAGTAGTTGTACAATGTGAAAATGAATATATTTCAGTTTATAATTCATTTCTCCCACAACTTCTCCAGACTTTTGATATTATTTCATTCATTTTAAGTCCGCTTCCCTTTGAAAAACATAAATCATCTTAACTAGACTCTATTTGCGGGAGTTAACCTAATTCTTCCTGTTATTATCTGAATCTGTTTCAATTTAGACTGTGCTTCTTCTTGTGTTCTCTTTTTCTGAAATGGCATTTTCTATTTTTTACTTCCAGTTCCTTATTCTCCTTTCAGTAATTTTTCATTATTTTCATCTCTGTATTTCTGATATTTCTTATTATTTAATCCCAATATCCTGACACCACAATACACCAGTATAATTTCTATTTTAATCTTTCCATTTTAACCTTCCTTACACTATTCTTTCTCACTGTGATCTTTCATATATTCAAAAAAACGGTTGTTTCTGTTATTGTCTCATATATCCAAGTTCTGTTTTGTTATTTTTCCCACATTGCTTTCAAACTTTTCAAAATTATCAAATTTTTTTCATCTCCCCAGAATAGCCATCTTTATTCCTTATATAATCTAGAATTTTAGTATTAACGATTCCATTATCATTGTTATTCAATAGAAATTTTATAAACGAATAATCTCTTATTCCATATCAATTTCATTTAATTTCGACAGTCTCTTCAAGGGAACCGGAAGTTTTTTCGTTTTTCTTAAATATTCTGATTCCAGATTTAACTCCTGTTTCAGAGTTTATTTCTTTCAGCCTGCTTTTCCAAAGGAATCATTCTTTAAAAAACACATACTCCTATTAGAATAACCACAGCCGTATATCTTCCCGACCATGAGTGTCCTTTAAATCTCCAAGCTCAACTTATTATTTTTGTCAAAAATTTATATTATTCTCCAGTTCTCATTCTGAAAATATTTCTTATATCCCTCCTACAAAAATGTTTCTACATCGCCAAATCAAAATTTTCCTGTTCTCCATATCTTCCAGCTTTTTAAATCCAGTTTTTCAATCTTTCTATTTTCTCTACTTTTTACATTCTGGAGCATTGCTTTCTATTTCTCCAACCTCTAGTATTTCAACATCTCTTCCTTGAAAAACCATAAATTATATCAAAATCTGTTTTATGTCTTACATAAGCTAACCAGATTGCTAGCTTATTTTTATGTCGCTTTATTTGTTTTCTTGTTTCATGTAAAGATTTAATGTATCTGAGCCTAGGATGAGATTTAAATAAATATTTTGTTATTATATATATTCCAAGTTTTTATTTATAAATTTCCTTTATCCTTCAGGGTCTTCCTCAACAAAAATAAGGATAGTGCAGATCAACTGAAACTGGAATTTTTTCCCTTCATTCAGCTTTTCCTTCAGATTAAGAATGGAGATGCTGATATTCTGATTTTCAAAACAGGAGCTCATCATTCATGTAAATATAAACTTTATCTTTACATTTCATATAAACTTTTATTTTTCAAACATCTTCACCTTAATTTTTTTCGATACCCATTACTCAATTTAAAACAAACCCATTCTTTTCCTTGACCCCACCGTCATGGAATCTATTCTTTAAATTCCAGCTCTTCCTGTAATTCACCTCTTTACCTAACACTTCCTTAAAATATATATTATTTTCAGATTATTATAAACTGTGGTTTTCTTCATGAGTAGGAATATCCGTTCGGCAAAATCCTTTTATTTTATTTTAAAGTTCCTTATGTTTTCCATGATTACCTGAAACAGGAGCCTTTTCAGTCTTATTGAAATAACTACTCTTCCCTTTTATAACTTCCTGATTTCCGTTAACATTTAAACCCTGTTTCCTTTAATCTTTCTAGCATTTTATTTTCCATACCTGCCATGATACCGTCTGATATTTTCTTGTTTTACTACTTTTTCTTAAAATCATATTTTCCACGTCTATGCACAAAATAGATAACCTAAGAAAAGTCAGAATTAAGGTGATAAAATTATAAGAACATAGACAAGACTTGCCTCTCTTTTTATTTTTCCACTGACCTCCCTACATTAAATTAATTATCTTTAACTTCTCTTTCATCTTTCCCATTTTCATTATAAACTATAAGTAGTGCCCACCCAATTTTAAACCAAATTCCCAGACTCTCATTCGCCTAGGTGTCACCCTGCTTCCCATATTTAAAGAATTCCATCTTCTGATATATATAATTTCTTATTATATATTCCAGTTTATAAAATAAACTGTCCTTTTCTAACAAAATATAATTTCTTTATATGAAAATTATCCATGCCTCCTCCACTCAAAAACTCTGTCCCCTGTTTGATATATCTTCAGAATCTTTATCTGTAAGAAAGTGTGGCTTTTCCAATTTTGAGAGTTTTCGATTTTTTTCTATCATTATGTTCTTTTTGTGCAATATTGAAATTATAAATACAACTACTGAAACAGAACAGATATATCAGTATTTCAAGGAGTGATATCCTCCTGTTTTTTTACCTGCCTTATCCTCTTCATAATCCTCTTTACTTTATTTCAGAAAAATACTAATCTTTTTCCTGTCTATAGTTACTCTAGTATGTGCTCCTTTCCCCTTTTTCATCTTAGATAGTAATTTCTCAGTTGCTTTTTATTTCAGCCCTCTTCCAACAGCAGCTGTATCTTCAGTATCTGATATACTTTCCTTCTATTGCAACTTTACTGTAAAAATCATTTTTATTTGCATGACGTATTTTCCAATGACTGTACAGAATGCAATCTTTTGCCTTTTAAGATTTGATATATTTTCACTCTCTATGTTAAAATATTTTTCCGTCGGACCTTACTGTCAGTTCTGAAAGCCTTTAAAATCAAATTTGAAATAGGTGTCAGGACAACAGTACAAAATATGACAAAAGACTTCAACCAGTGTTTCCTTTATTTTTCACACTAGGATACATCTCCCTTTTATATTATTGAAGCACTCTCATATTGAAACTCAGCAAGAAAAGGTGCAAAAAGGAATAAATTTCGGCTTTTTTTCCCTTTAGAGTTTTGAAGTGAGCATAATAGGATTACTGGGGTTCCTATGAAAATATATACTAGCATGGGATAGTAGAATTTCACCACTTGCAAGAGTTTTATATCCCATATTTCCACCAATTCCCATCATTAGCTTTTATATCTCCAAATCCTATAAGTTCTTCTTAAATAATCTTCCAGCATAGAGAATTATTAATGGTATCGGATAGACGCATTCCTAAAAAAAAATATCCTCTATTTGTGTTTATCATACCTTTTAATAATCCAATAATTACAAGTATTATAGTCCTCTGTCAGGTAATATTTTCTTATATCCATTACAGTATATGTAAAAAGAGCAATATATCTTAATAATTTAACATATGAACAAAGCATCATTACCATACATTATTTCTTGATTTCATTTGAAATGCCTTACGTAGATCTGTCTGTTGAGACCTCCCTGTTGGTTATATAAAATTTTTCCATGAATATTTCAATCTTGAAATTCTGGCTACATTCAGCTCCTATTCCTAAAGCTTTTAAATCTCCTGTTCATTGAATGTCCAACCATTTGGTATATCTCCCCATGATCGATGTCTATAGGATGTTGATGAATTGTTTAATTCTCCTATTGCCCCTTATTACGGCCTCCTGTTTGGCCTTATTCAGGCATTTCCTCCTGACTGTAAGACCGTTATCGCTGATATTATTGTAATTACACACAACAAGAATAACTCAAACCAGAGTAAAGCCCTTCTTGAACTTTTTTGTTTCACTTCGCTTCATAATAATCCCACCTTTTATTATTAATTCCTTTTATCACCTTATTTATTTATATTTAGTTATTTGTCAAATTGTTTTTAATGATTTTTTAATATTATATTTTTATTTACACTAAAAACATATGATATTAAAATATATATTTCTAAATCATGTTCTATACAAAAAAATATAGTGGTTATAGCTTATCAGAATAATTTTTATGGTATATATAAATCAACTTAAAAACGATTTTTAGATGAATCATGTGTGCAAAATTTATATTCCATATATTCAACTCCAAATTTCATCAGGATTATAGTAAGTTCTTTCCACATAGTTATCATTGATGTAAACAATTGCTACATTGAAATAAACTGGTAACTTTTTCTCTCTTTAAAATCCCATTAAAACAATTATCGCATTTCTTTCAGCTCTCTCAGTACTGCTGAAACCCTTTACTCTCTTCATCTGATTGCCTCCTGATTTTATTATTATGATAAACCAGACATACAAATCACATATCTCAGAAAAGAGTCATTATAAATGACTATAATCAAAAAATTCCTTTTTCTGCCTTTAATTTTCTATCTTTGTAAATATAAACGTTCTCTTCCTGTTTGAAACCATAATCATAACATGAGAGATGAGTATCTTCATAGTTTTTCCTTGGATTCATAGCTTTTGCATAAAGTACTTTACCTCTTTACTGTTTTCATTTAATTTAATTATACCTTGAAAACTATCATTTCAATTTATTTTAGATATTCTTATATGTATTTTTAGCTTTAAAGCATGCTCCTCGGTTTATATAACTCCAATATATGGTAACATTTCATACAAGCTTAAATTTTCTTGGTTTTTACCCATACACATTATAAATTTGTTTGAGACAGTCCAGAATTTTCCAGACTGTCTGATACTGTCTCAAATTAATCCCACTAATGCATAAATGTATTATCTATTTCATAAATTCTATAGGTAATATCTGCCTTGTCATTAAAGAAGGAATATATATACCCTTTCAAGTAGCATCACCCCCTATTTCCCCTCTTAAGTCTCTTCCATAGTTCTTCCTGGTACTTTTATCAGCTTGTTATAACTCTCTTTCATTGAAATACATCATCAGATAATGTAAATACACATCTTGAAGTTCTCCTATCTTTAACTCCTTTTTCCTTGAATTTTAAAATTTCTTGATTTGAGGCTTTCTTTATACAAACGGAGTAACTTGAGAAACAAACACTGCAATATAAGCATCAAAATATTTATCACTCTTTTGGGCTGTCTCTACATATTATTTTCTTTATAGCTCATTAGCTATATGTTACCTTAAATTCATAACGTAACTCATCCCAATTATATATATTTGGGTCCTTCCACTACATACACCTTCTATTAAACACTCCTGCCTTTATTATTCTTAGCATTCATAGGCAAACATACCCAGTTCGTCCCAAATAGTATTTGCAATTTCACTATCTTCAACCTAAAGGTGCTCCAGTTTGATACAGTCCTCCATGGCATCCTTTCTCATGTCTTCTTCCATTGATTCATTTACATCCATTTTCTTCCTGTATAAATGAATGTTCTTCTGCCTCTTATTTTTTTCCCTTCTATAAATTATTTTCTAATTCTATTTCCATCAATCGTATCTTCATAAAATTATTATTTTCAAGCCATTTATCAAATGTCCTTGCTTTTTCGGCCTAGAAATTCATATATTACTTTAATTTCTGACCATTTTAGCTCTTATCATTCTATCAAACGTTTTTATTGGAATCTTTTTCACAGCACCTTTATTCCAATGAGGAATATTTCTTTCAGCATCAATCAGATAAGTTGTGACTCATCCTCATTTCAATTCCATCAAATTTGAGAATTCATCTCGTGAGGAATTAGGATTATCATGATTCAAAAAGCCGAAATCACATTTTTCTGGTCCATCCAGGGGTCTGTTGCACATACTTCCTGTCGTTCCCCACTGAAACTCCTGTGCTTCAAGCTTCCCAGGTTTTCAACATATCAACCCTCCAATAGGTTCCCTCACTGTCTCTTCCTAACCGGCTGTCAATTTCAGTATATACTTTCCGTCCTTCTGGCAGTAGCATCCCATTATCAGATTTGTTTTCCTGTTTTCTTTTCTGACTGAAACCTCTTATGACTATCCTGATTACCACTTCGAGGAATGATTTCTCTTCAAGGTTGTTTTAGGTTTCTCAGGAAGTAATAGCTGTTGCTTTACTGTTTCTATATCCTGTTTATATTAATAAATGTTTAACTACAGGATTTTCTTTGGTGCTTCCATATTATTGCACTCCTTTCCTGATGTAATCAGATTTGGACCAACTATTCTCCCATTATTCCTGCAGAGAACAGATTTGTTACTGACATTCCCATGATGTATCTGGATTAAACGGAACCAGAAGTATTTGTGTTTGTTTTGATTGGTACAGGCTTCCGCCAGATTTTGGAACTACTGTTTGATATTGAGGAACTTGATAGACACCACCTATCTCGCTCAGCCCAATGGAGGTTTCCCCACAAAATTATTTCCTTTATAGTTTTCTGATTTAGAATCCTAATTTCCGCTGACAGATTTTGGCCACATTCCATCCTACTACAGCAGCTGTTCCAACCTCGGCCTCCCATTTCCCTTTGTTGCCCAGTTCTTTATTGATTCTTTCAAAGGCAACACAATGCTTTCCTGTTAATTCTTCTTTTCCAGTCTTTATCCAATGGTAATTTTTTGCACATCTACTGTGCCTGTCATTCCAGCAGTTAAATAATATTCAGTATAACGTCTTTAATATACTCCGCTTCTTCCTTTATATATATTCCGGATTGCATTATCCTCCTGCTGCACTTATAATTTAAAGGTACAGTATCATGCTTCTGCGCCGGACTACTACCTCCTGCCACCTGACACCTTCTTCATCGCTATCGTTGTAACTGATGCACTTGTCAGTCCGCCCCTCTCTACAAACTTATCCGCTTTTTCCAGATACTTACCCTCTACACTTCTTCAAGTCTTCCCAGTGCCTCTTTCCGCTGTACCTTCGCTTTTGAGATCCTTCTTTACTTTATCTATTTTTCGCTTTTTTCCTTCTTGGAGATCTGTCTGATTGAATCTGTATTTTGTCATCTCTTCTCCTTGCCCATCTCTGTTTCAGCATCAATTTAATATTCCTTAACATTCTGAATGAAGCAAAATCTTTTTTCCTTTCATTTATAAATTTTGGTCTATCCATAGTTGATATATTTCCAGTCTGTTCCAGACTCGTTAAAGATACCCTTCTGATTTGTGAAGAAATCCTCTGCATTCTCCAGAACACCTTTTTCTTTTCCGTTCTTATATTTGTCCACTTCCTGCTTTTTCTTCTTTTTTGCCTGCTCATCTTTTTTTGTATTCTGGCAATTTCTCAGCTTTCTTTTCTTCTTTCTAAAACCTGCTATGTTAAAATGGCACCATGAACCTTGAGTTTCAGCCTTGTTTAAATGTAACTGTCCAGAGAACTCACTGTCTTCATCCATTACGCATCTGGTAAACCCATCTGTGCTTAAAGCCCGTCTTCCTTCACGTCCCTTGCTTCATCATAAGGTCACCATAAGCTGTCTCCTGCTACCGCCTTTCTACTCTGCCTCTTCTATCTGGCTTGCCTTTCTCATCCTTAAGGTCTCTAGATATTATTCCTGCTATTCCTGCATGTATTTCTAAGTCATCTTCCCCATCTCTTTGTACACAAATATCTTGTTTGTAAATCTCGCTCATAAAATACCCCGAACTTTTCCATCCTCGGGTGTCTTTTTCCACTCTAGTTCTTTACTTTATCGAAGATTAGGGGCTCATGATACTACATTTTCCATCGTGTTGCACGGGTTGTTTGCTATTAATTTGTGTGAGTTACAGTCCCTTTGCCTCCGCTATACTTTCCATCTGAGGTGCCGCCTTGACTTTTATTATAGCTTCCTCCTTTATTCTCATTATATCCTTCTTCATCCGCCAAACAGGTTGCTCTTCTCCTGTTCACATGTTGCTCATTGTCTCAGTATCGCTCTGTCGCCCCTTCAAGAACTGCAAAACCCAGTCTTCTTGAACTCTGTCTTGATTCATTGCAGTCTATCGTCCGGTGGCCCAAAAATACATCTGTTTTTCTATGGTTCTCCCCTTTGTTGTTCTACTTATTTTATTTCTATGCTATATTTATAGGTGCTCCTCTCAGCCTTCCTATTTGCATTTTATGACAGTGTTTCTGTTATGCCTCTTTGTTGCTTTCACTTACTCACCCATCTGTTCCTGTGCTATTCCTAATAGCCTCATTGTGTCATGGTGTATATCTTCCCTCATATTCGTTTATCTTAGGCTGAGTTCCTCCTTGCCTATTATAGCTCCTGTATTTTCTACTCTTCCTATTATTAAACCTTTCCTTCTCCTATGACAATGAACTCTTGCTTTATCTACATAGGCTCTGTTTCCGTTTATGGTTCTGCTCGCATTTTATGTTTCCTGATGTTGGCACTCCTGAGGAGCTTATTCCTATGTTTACACCCTGCTGCTTCCTGTCGTTGTACTCGTATTCCGTAAATGAAGTGGCTTTAAATCTTCCAATGCTCCTGTTACCCTTCCACCCTTCCTGGTTGAAGCCCTATTATCATTGTTCCTGTGTTGTTTTATGTACTTCATCCACATTGCTGAAACTTCCATTATGACATCGTTTCATCCGTATTTGAATTACTTGCTTTCTGGTAGATACGTTTACAGCTGTACTCTTTCTGCCTTTCCATCTGAACCGAAGGATGTATTTACCCTACTCCATTCCTTGAACTGCTTCATAGAGTTACAGAAGTTCCACTTGATTCCCTGCGTCTACACAGCATACAAACTTCGTATCCTTGCCTGTGTCTTCGATAAGTTATGTTATCAATATTATTGTGGTCGTTATGCCCGAATCCTTATCACCTGTTATTGTAGTTAACACTGCACTTCTTCTTGTATGTATGACGATTCAGACTTTGATTTGTTGAAGGCCACGTCGACACTTCCTGAAATATAGAAGTCATTATTTCACTCCTTGAATCAATTCTTCCTGATATCATCCATCCGCAGAGTTTTCCATCTTTTGATCTTTATATTATCCTTAGTCCTTCACCGTCCTCCCTGCAGAATAAAATTTATGGTATTTCATTGTGCCTCCTGTATAGTCATCACCTTCCTTAGCCTGTTTCACTGCACCTTCCGCCTCCATGCTTTTATTCTGTCCAGTGCAGGGCTTGCTTACCCCTTGCTGTTATCCCTATGTTTGTACTCCTTTGACGTGGATGTTACATCTTTGTGTCCTTTTCAGTTCTGCATATTACATTTCTCCATTGTTTATCTTATCTTCCTATACCAAAGTCTGTTGCCGTTATTTCAGCTCCGTTATTACACCGAGTTATTGCCAACATGGAAGTGTCGATTTTGCATCCAATGTCCCTGTTTCTGTATGTGCTTTCATTCTTCCATATCCTGCACTTACGCTTCCTTTCCTGCACCGGTATTAAACCCTCTCCTGCTTTCTTCATGATAGTAGCTGTTGTTTATTGTCTTGAATCCTCAGTAGTAACTTTTCCACCTGTTGATGGTATTATCTCCAAGATATACATTACTTCCGACTGATGTAAACGTATCTGATATATGGGCATTTGAGCTATCTTAAAGTTCCTTGCGGCATTTTCTTCCGTATGGCTTTCTTCAGAGTTAGCTCTTTCTGCTTGAAAGCATGCCCTTGTTTCGCTTCTGCTTTCAGTGTCACATTCATTTACTGCAGACTCCACCTTACATTGCCTCTATATTTATCTTGTCACCGTTTTCAGCTATGAATGCAGAACCCTAAGGTTTATATTGACCACAGTTCCTGTAACATTTTCAGTTACTATTGCAGAGCCCACATGTTCCCAGCTGTACTCTGGTAGTCTTGCTGTCTCCTGAACCTGTCATTCTCCCTTTAAGTTCCATAGCATCGGCATTATATCCCCTTTGAGGTTCAGGGGCAAGGTTCTTTTGTAAGAAGTGCCCTCCCTGTCGTATTAGTCATCTGCCTAAGCAGCATACATCGTTTCTGGTTATTTTCTTCCTAAGAAGGAGATATGGTAGTCTCATACCAGGTATGATTGTTTTACTAATCTGATATCCGTTTGTCTGTTTCACCATTTATAATGCTGCCTTCTTCGCAATGAGGTTTATCTCTTCTCCTGACATCTTTCCTGCCTATGTTTTCTATGCAGTGCATTTCAACAGATGCCCCCCATCTGTATCTGCCTCCTGCTATTTCTCCTTTTCAATTCTTGCAGCATTTCATTCGTTACCCCGTTTCCCTTTATCAGGTAATTCCTGTATCGCTTCCTATCTTCTGTCCCCGTTGTTTACTCTCTCTCTTCCTGAACTTATTACAGTAAAGTCTGTCCCATTCTGCTTCTTCCGTCTGTTTCCAGTCTTCGCGTCGCCTCGATAGGTATATCCGGGCACAAGTAATTTTACTCCGTTTACTGTCTGATATTCATACCAGTATGTCATTTTTCAGTCCAGCCTTTATCTGTTCTCAGGCAAGCACTCCTCAATGTCTGAGAGATCTGTGGTCCTTCCTGCACTGACTGCATTGTTCATCAGGCTCTTCAGCGAGCTCGCTTTCCTGGACATTCCGTTTATATATATCTTGTCCCAAGTTTTCAGTAAGTATCTGAATTTTATGAAGCAGGCTTTCATAGTATGCATCCCTAGTTTTTTGTCCTGTTCCAGTCCTTAAATCCCGTTCTGTCAAGGAAGTATCTTTACCCACAAAACCACGGTGTATGTTACCATAGCAACTTTGTTATTATAACTTTTGAACATTTACAAAATTGAATAAAACGACTGCATATATTTATAACCTGCATATCTTTTAATCTGACACTATTTTTTATATCAGTTAACAACACGCTACCATACAAAAATGGCAACTTCCATTAGAAAATATTTTCAATAAACTTGAAAATCCATAATTTGTATAGTATTCAAAAATATATTATTAAAAAACAGTATAACAAAATAATTCATACATAGTCTCTTTTATCCAACAGTTAAAAAATACATTTTATAGATAGTGTCATTATTTTAATACTAACTATAAAATACAAATATGTAGATATTTTTCAATTATAATTTTATTCTTTTCATTTTTATAAAAATTTCTACATAAAAGAAATAAGAAATAGTATATAATAAATAAAATTTATCACTCTTAGCTTATTATTATCCATACATAAACTATTCTAAAACTTCACACATAAGTATCAATAAATAGTTACTAAAAATGGTCCAATAATAAAAATATTTCTATGTTTTTTGTTTAAGAATCTTTTCTCTTTATTTCCTCTTCTTCATTTTTTTTCTCCAAAGTATATTTTTTTGATTTTCTTTTCTCATCTTTTCCACTAAGTTTTTATACCTCCATTTCCCTTTTTAATTTTCCAATATAATATTGAAATATCAAATTGTCAAAAATATTCAAAATAAACCAGTAGCTTCCATAAACTAATAATAAATCAAAAAATATCATGAATCCAACTGATATACCAAATAAAATTTTTTTAATTTCTGTATCATTCCTACTACAATCCTTCTCTATTAGATTATTAAGCAACTGTATTTTCATTAACTTTTCTATCTAATTGAAATTCCTTTGTAAAATTTCTCCCACTTTCAAATGTTACTACTTTATAAATTTATTCCATCTGCTTTTAAATTTTATTTTTGAATATGAGGTCAAAATTATATTGTTTATCTCTTATTTGATATATTGTTTAAAATATATTTTTTCAATGTTGTGAATTTTTCATTAAAATTTTTTCATATATCTTATTTCCTCTCTTTTCAATTCTTTGCATAACAATTGATATCAGTTTTATTTTCCAGTTTCTGTCTATCAAAGCTCGAATGTCATTGCTTGTCTATTTCTAAATGGAATGCGTAATCATTGTCATCAAAGATTCTCAAAAAATTTTATTACATCCCTCATGTCATAGATACTTATTTTCAACAGCTGTAGAGTAATAATAATACTTATAAGGTACAAATAAGACCTCAGTTCATTAGAAGATATATCCATATTGAAAAATAGATGATAAGATAAATATTTATTTTATACCATTTAAATATTTTACTTGGACATCATATAGCCCCTTTATAATTTCTAGTAAATAATTTTTATATGTATCAGAGTTACTTTTAGGTAATTTTCATGGTTCTAAATAATTTTTTAAACTTTTGATCACTAAAAAGGAATTTAGATAGTTTTTAAAGCACGCATCAGCTTTTTTCTCTTGTACTGTTGTCCAACTATCTGACCACTTCCATATTTTTGCCATAAATTTATATCTACTGTATGATTTTAATGTATCATATTCAACCTTTATAAGTATAATAATTAAAGGTTCCATAAACTCTGTGATTTTAATAATAGTCGATAAATTATTTGAAAGTACTATTTACATCCACTCATTTACGAATTTTCTATTTATTTTGGCTCTTTGTCAAGAGGGGGAAAAATAAACAATAGGAGAATTATTCTCCTATTATCGTTTTACTACTTCCCATAAACTCCCTATTTATCCTTTTTTACGGTCTAAAAAGTAAGCTGCATAACCTCCGAGATATGCTCCCATCATTGCCGCTATAAAAAGAAATGAGTTCCTTTTGGTAACAAGTTAAAAATCCAAAAAAATCCTGGTGTATATTTGATTTTACTGTACCAAATTAAAAATGCCGCCAGAGTTCCTCTGGCCTGGCTCCAGGCTACGCCGGCCAATGGCTTTATCAGAGGTGGTCGTTACCGTATATATAAGTGGTTCTGATATCTGATTACGCCTACAGGAAGAGCACCTTATTATTTTTATTTTTTATTCTTGTTTTATCAACATTGCAATTGCTCCACCTATCTGTCCTCCTGATGCCATCATAGTGAACTGGCAAAATATAGTTCAGTCCTTTTGTAGTATCTTCAGGATCATTTAATATACTGTTTATCGAAAGCAGTCCTCCCTTGTAATCCAAGCAATGACAGAGGTGGTAGAAAACAATGGATAGGACAAGTTCCCAAAACTTCCATCTGTTCAAAATAATATATTCAGATTCTCATATATCTGTTTATTACAGTCCAACAAATGGCTGTGTTAGAAAAAATAACAGTAAACACTGAAATAATCAATGCCGTAGCGAACAAGAAACCTCTTCATTCCAGGCATTATTCTTTTTCAGTCCTTCTTTCACAGCCACTATTATTCCTGCAATCAGAACTATCACTAACCTCCTATTTCAGGAAAAATATGCCCAGACTGGAAAGGAAGTATTACCGGTAACTGTTAACCATTCTCAGTAGCTATGGATGAATTATCATTAAACATTAGTCCCAGTAATCCTCCTAAAATCCTGTTACTCTTTAAATTCCTTTGTTCGTATTCATGCACACAAAAATCAAGTAGATACGTATATGCCATCCAGCCTATTGTCTTTAAACCTGATACTACTCATGTTTTCAAAGAATCTGCTCTTCAGGCAGAATATATCAGCTTACATTTTATAATTCCATGTACATAAATCCTGTAGCAATAAGTATGTGGAAGTAGAGGAATAAATACATTCAGAATCTTTCTCAGAAATCTTGAAAATGGACTTAGTTTCTTCAGTTGTTCTTTCTTGGAGCCTCTTTCTTCTTTCTTTTCCTTAACTTTTTCCTTTTCAATTTTTCAATTTTTCTGGGAAATTTCAGAACTTATTTTCTGTATATCCCAGGATTCCTTTTTTTCTTTTTTCTTTCCTTTCTTCTTCTGTTATTTCCATTCAAGTGTGTCCTGTTAATCTAGAAAGTTCTTCCGCTATGAGGTTTATTCTGTCAGCCCCGAAAAAGTATCTTTAATTATATTGCCTTCTTCCGCAGTAACACCAAGAGCCTCTATCTCCATAAAATTATTTATTTCAATTTATTAATTTTTTACTTTTTATAATAAGTTCTGTTTTATAGACAGAATTTGAAAACTATATTTTCTTCCACCTGAAAGCTCCACCATCTGCCTGGGCTATCTCAATATTATCCATTTTGCTCCTCTTTTCCATTTTTAAAAAAAGCTGATTTCCAGGTTATTTTTCTTCAGGAACTTGCATGCCTGACTGCAAATAGGACATTGTGTAAATATTCATGTTTTCCGTTTAGGAAATACAGGTGGTAAACAGTGGAACTACGTTCTTCTATGTGCCAACTGCCATTCAGAAGTGTTATGGTATCTTTCATAATAATAAGAACCTACTGTTCCTATATTTTATACATTGTTTTGTTTCCAAAAGAATCTATTTATATTTTCCCTCCTATATTTTTTAACTTAACTATATCTAATTTTGAATTTATTTTTCTATTTCCAGAAGTTTTAGTCCAGATCTTCAAGCACACTTTTCTTCAACTCCTGTGTGGTGCTCCTGTCATAAGATCCTGTCCTTGTTTGTTTTGAACGGTACTTTTCTTTATTGAAGGCTATCTCTTCAGCATTGCCATAAGCCATCTGTTCATACCAAATGCCAGTCCCCATGAGAGGCGGCAATCTATATTTCAGCACTTCAAGGAAGAATCCAAATTTTTCCTTGCTGTTCCTCTTCCCAAGTCCAAGTTTTCAAATACCTTCTCCTGTAATTCCTCATCATGAATTCTTATGTTTCCACCACCGATTTCATAACCATTTAACACCATATCGTGAATCTGTCTTTATTCGTGGTCCAGTCTATCTGTATCCAGATATCTTCTGTCTTCAGCTTATGGAAGTGGGAACGGATGATGCTGAGCCTTATATCTGTTTTCTTCTTCGCTCCATCTAAACATTGGAAAGTCCATCACTCCATAAGAATTTGTAAGTATCTTGTTCATCAGACCAAGATCTTCCAAGTTTTAATCTCAATGCTCCCAGTCCGTCATGTATAGTTTTGTAGCTGTCTGCTAGAATCAGTGTAATTCCTCATTATTCTATAACTAAGTTTTTTCTAAATAATTTTTTTCATTGTCTCTCACTGAAATTTTAGATAGGGAGTTCACTTCCCCTTTTCATCCATTTTACATAAGCCAGTCCTTTTGCCTTTAAAGTGAAAGTAGCATAATCTTCCAGATCCCCGAGTATGTTTTCTTGAAAAATTGCCTTCAGGTGCTACAACAGCTTTTAATTTCTCTCCACCTTCCTTTTACTGCATTTTCAACACTGAAAAGTCACATTCCATTGCTCTTCCGACAACCAAGCTCTATGTCAAATCCTCAGGTCAGGGTTTATCAGAACTGCAATTGTTCATTGCACTGTCATAGGACATTCTTTCAACTCTTTCCGTTACTTCAGTCCCTGTTACATCCTTAAATACCTTTAGTTTTCAGTCACCACATTTCCTATTACATCTCCTGTTCCACAGCGACATTCACATCGTTTTGAGGCAACTAGGCTGTCTGTCTCGCCCCTCAAACTTCATCCTGTCATTTTGGTGTTGATAGTATTATCAATTCCGGCAACCACTAGAATCTGTTTGGAACAGCTGTGGTGATCAGAGTGCCAAAATCCCCTTATTTGTTCTGTTGCTCTTTTACACTTTATAAAGTCTCACCCTTCAGGTGTAGCCTCACAGTATTGGAGCATCCACACTCAAGAAACCTTTCTATCTTCATAAATTCTCTATTGAAAGAGTTATTACCATTCTTTTAATATATTATTCAGCATTCTTTTGGTCTCTTATACTCAAGATATCTGCATGTAAGCCCTATATCTCATCCGACTCCCTTACCATCCATCAGTGCCTGCCGGCCCTTGACCCAGAATTCCCCACTCTTGTGGCTGCACTCAATATCTCCTGTAGGAATATTAGATTCTTATTATTTCTTTCCACAACTGTACCTGATTTCTTTAATACCATCCATTTTGAGATCCATTTATTTTTCGCGCTTCTTTCTCCTGAAACTTCTTCATTTACAAATATCTGTAACTCCGTATCTATCCTCTCTTTAAATCAATAAACACAAATGCCCTTTATCCTTATCTTTGAAATCCATCCTGATAGACTACTTCTTCTCGCCAGTGCATTTTCTATCCTTAATTCATTCAGTTTATAACTTCTATACATTTCTTCACCTCTATCTTATTTTAAACCTTTATTTTTTCTTCATCTAACTATATATTCTCATTGTTAATATTCAAGATACCATCTAATATCCTGCTAATCTTTTAATCATTTCTATTACTTTATCCAGGGAATATTTTTCTGTTCCTGTACTGAACTTCTTTTTCAATGTGACAACATTTTCCTTCTGTTCCTCTTCACCTAAAAATCAGCACATATTCCGCATTGACTTTTATTTGCTTCATCTGGGCTCCAAAAGCTGGATTATAGCCAAACTGTTTAATGTCATTTTTCTTAATTCTTCCAGAGTTTATAAAGTATTCCTTTTGTATCATCAAATATACTATATATACCCATTTTCCTTATTTTAACAAGATTTTCATCCATACATTGTTATTCTTTCCATTCCTGCCGCAAATCCTATCGCGGTGGTATTTTTACATTATCAAGTATTTCATGAGCCTGTCATATCTTCCACCTGCAAGGACTGTCGCTCAGCTCCAAGTTTACTGGGATTTTATCTCAAATACAGCATCTGAATAGTAGTCCAGTCCCCCACAAGCTTAGAATTTTCTACTATATTTATATCTCAGCAGCTTGAAGATATTTTTGTATCTTCAAAAATACTTCTTTACTTTCCCTACCGAGATAACTACACACCTCGAGCATCCTTAAACTGTTCCTGATCCCTTATCTTGAATCTATGCCTCAGTTGATTTTTCCCATATCTTTCTTTTGAATCTTCAATTAGTTTATCAAGTCTTTCAGCCATGAAAGCCTTCAGGTCTTCAATATTTTTTCTAGATTCTATATTTCCAAGACTGTTTTATTTCAACTGTCAACTCTTGTTATTCCTAGTTTTTCCAGAAATTGCATCCCATTCTTTATTATTTGCATCAAGATAAGGGCTTTATCCTGAATATTTCTTGCTCCCACCTGATGAAATTCTGTATCTTTCCCTTCTGAGGTGCCTTATATCTGGTACATAGGACCACGAGAAACCATTTTAATCGATCTTGATTTTGTGCAGACCGGTTTCAAGGTAGGCCCTGCTAACTCCCAGTCCCTTCCGGACGTACTGACATTTCTGTTTCCCTCATCCCAATCCATACATTTCCTTGACACTACATCTGTTCTCATCTCCGATACTTTCCTGGAGTTCAGTTTCCCCAAGAACGGCTTATTATTCTTTCAAATCCATATTTTCGAAAAACTTCCTTTGCTGTATCATCAATCCATAAACTATATTTTCTCACATCATCAGAATGTCTTGTCCTTCATTCCTTTTAAACACTTATCATGATCATATCTCTCCAGAATAATTTTCATCATTCTGTCATTTATTCTTCAATGCTTTCTCAGTTTTCATTTTCAACACAGTCCACAACATGCCATTTATAATATATTTCTGCCAGTTCTTTGCTATATTGTAGGCATTTCTTAAATATCCACTGATCCTGCTCCATGTATATCCTTTATCTCTCCCACCTTTTATTTTTCTGTCCTCATGTTCTGGCTAAATCTGTATGGTACATATATCCAGAAAACACTAAATCCGGCTTTGAATCCTATTTTATTCCATTCCAGATCCATCAGCCAGTCAAGATATTTTTCCTCTTCCCGTCCCTAATTTAGATGCCTGATGAATCATGTTGGAAATTGTGGCCTGTCACTCCAGTACACCGCTATTATTATAGAATTTTTCCCATTCTGTCTTAGAATGAAGAAATCTGTTCACTGAAAATAGAACTGCTGAAGCCGCATAGGCATTCGCTTACTGTCAGCCTTTTTCCCCAAACTTCCTGAAAGATACATTTTTACAGGTTCAGAAGTTTACTTTCATAATTTGGAAAAGATATCTTTCCTTACTTTTTCCTGCCTTTTATTTCACATACCAGTGCAGTCCTGTCTGCGTCTGTTTTCCACTTCCGCTCGCAATTTCTATAATTATATAAGCCTCATTTTATCCCAATTTGCTTTTTCTCGCTACATTTATATTGTTTTTCTTTTTTACAAGATTTCGAATATATTAAATTTTTCCTTAGTAACTTGTCAATCTATATTTTACCGTACCCTCGCACCTTTTTCATAAAAAAATCTACTAACAGATGTCAGTAGCTTCTTTAAAAATATGGAGGCGACAACCTGATTCGAACTGGTGGGCAAGGTTTTGCAGACCTCTGTCGGTCCTCGGACCATGTCGCTAAAATTACTTTATGAGTATACTATTAATATTCAAAATTGTCAACCAGGAAAAGCCTTTATCTCCTAATTGAGTATGTCGAAATAAAAGGCTGAATTTAAAATAGAATTTGAGAATAATATGAAAAAATCATATTTGCGAGTTTTGAGAATTTCACAAACGTAAAACAGGAATGAATTTAGAAAACCATCCGCCCGATCTTCAGGCAAATTTTGATTTTTTCATCGAACGTGCTTGTCTTTATACATGAGTGAATTTTGTAAGTAAACGAACAAATATATTTTCCATATATATTTTCGTGCTGTTTCCTTTTATTTAAAAATCAGTAACTCAAAACCTAAAAACATTTCTACTCTCAATATCCGCTCGATCAGGACAGTTCTGCAGCCTGCCCACCTTTCAGTCTCCAGGAGTAGCAGCACGACGACCCGTGGCCAACAGTCCTTCTTTGTCATTTTTCCAACCTTCTCCTTAATCATTGCGGCGAACTGGTAACTTGACATACAACCCTTCAACTTTGTTGCCATTGGTTTCCAAGAAATTCTCACTGCAGCTATACATTTTTTTGTGTGTCAGAATCAGCTGTTCCAAGCGTACCAAAAGTTGCTACTGTCTTATTATTTATTTTTGACATGCTTTTATTTTTTCATCGGCATCCCTTTGTCAACCTAGTATCCAACAAATTATTTTATCATAAATTCACTGGATTTATTTTATCTGAATCTTTTATATTTACAGTTCCCTTATTCCTTCAATTACTGAAAATATTGAATCAGCGGTTTTTCCGTATTCCTGTCAATGGAAAATATTACTCAGCTTTTTTCATTCCTGTTTCCTCCTAGACATTTTTCAGAACAACACTGCTTTATGTTATTTCAGAAAATTCCTTCTGTCGTGAGTTCTGAAGTTTTCTGTCAGAACCAGCTGATGAGTTCCAGTTCAAGTGTATTTTCCTTTATATCTTTTAACATTTCGAACCTTCGCGAATCATAAGTGAATAAAAACTTGTACTGTCTATTTCAGATCAGCAATAATGTCAGCATCTTCTACTTAACCTCTTCCACTGTTTCTTCCCAGGATGTATGCCAATATCCCGTACTGGAGCGGCCGCATTTTCCTTTAGTTCCTTGGGTTTTCTGACGTTCTTCCTTTGAAAATGTTCTGTTCAGTATATTCCTTCCTTTTCAACTTAAAACGGCTAACACCACCTCAGTCTATTTACTCCATATTTTCCAAATTTTGTTTTATTCAGATTCCGGATTAACACAGCGTCGTCTCAGGAGTGGAAGATTCGCGGTCAGCTGACGGTGTAGTTTTCATGCTTCTGAATATCCTTTCAAGCTGGTGCTCCTTCAATGTGGGAGTACCTCCACTCTAACTTTATTTGCTTGCTTTTCATATGGAGTTTTCATACTTTTACCCATTGATACAAGAAATTTGTATAATCTTCCAGTCATTATCTACTTTTTCTGTTAAGATTACAGAAGGAACATATTTTATCAATAAGAACATGTACATATATTACTCCTCTTTTTCTTCTGCAGATTTTCAGCAACGAACAGTTCTCTTTCTGTTATCATTTTTTACTTTTCGGGAAATAATTTGAAACGATACCGCTTGAATCTGCGTGATTTAAATCATTTTTGTGAAATTCCTTTCTCTTCATCTTCGATCACATTTTCATCTTAACTTTTCACTGGGATGTCACCAGGCTCCAAGCTGCACTTCAGTAACTTTCTGTCTTCACTTATATCAAAGGCTGTTCTTGGTCGCTTATATATCTTCACTCAAAAATTTGCCTTCAGAAGATGGAAGACAAACAGGTATATTTCTGGTCATCTGGTGCCATATCCACTTTCTGAAATTATCCAGTATTTCTTCGTATTTTCACCTTTTCCACAAAATTCAATTTCCGCATATGTCAATCTTTCTCATTAAAACCCATAACTGCGGAGCTCATCTTCTAGACAAGTGTCAATTTCGTTATTTTTCAAACTGGAAAAATATTCTTCCGTTTCATTGATAAAAATATAATTTATCTCCCTGATATCCTGAAAATGGGCATAACCACAACAGGATTTCCTTCTAAAGACACTGTTCCTAAAATAACCGAACTGAAGTATCAATAAATCACCAAACTTCAAAACATTTCCTTTTCTTCTTTAGATGTCCTTTTCCTTGAATTTTTCGTGTGTATCAACATTAAAGATTTTTCTTGCTATTTTAGCCATTTTTATCATTTCAAGATGAATATTCTTTAGTTCTGTCATTTTGTTGAACTTTATGCTGACTGTTTTCATTTCGTTGACAGAAGTGTCATTTCTCTTCATTACATCTATAGCTTTGCTTCCGTTACATCATCCCTCTTGCAGAAATACCTGACATATAATGGTAATATTTCAACATGATCATTCATATGACCAAATTTTATTTAACATCTTTTTCTCCTGTTTTTTTTAAGCGCTCTAGAAATTTCCCCACTCCGGGCACTGTTGCTACTTCACATGCTTACAGGAACTTCTCTCGGTATTCCCAATGCTTCTCTTGCCATTTTGAGCCATTTACAAAGCCCATATGTAAATCTTCAAGCTTTGTCTTCACACGCAAGTTTTACTTTTACTTCTTCACTGCCATTCACTTTTAAAGTCATTTTTTCTTCATTTACATCCAACAGCTCAAAACTTCCTTAACTTCTTCCCTCTGTTATTGAAGTGACGTACATACAGCAGAGATACATCTATATACTCATAATTCATATGTTCTAAAATTTTTCATCATTTTCCTTCCTCCATTTTTTATTAGATTTTATTTTAATATGTTTAATTATTTTAATTCAAATTTAAGCTTTGATGTTGTACATTTTAGCGCTCAGGATTTTTATGTTCCTCTTATTCTACTTGCACTTTTGCCTCCTGTGAATGCTGCGCTGCAAGAGCTGAAATCACGCTGACTGAACCTGCTGAAACGGAATCTTACGCGCCCACAACAGTTCCTTTATTTCCAAGTCTTTGTGCCGCAACAAGTTCAGGTTTGGATTATATGATACCTGGTCACTGTTGTGCATTGTGCACTTTCTCGAGTTCTCCTGAACTTTTCCGGAACCTTTGCTGCTGCCATTTACACTGCCAGTTGTCGCATGATTTCCGCTTATCTGTCTGAGATAACTTGCATCTATTTCCGCCCTGAAACTGAACTGTTTGTATTTCTGACGAATTTCCACCTCTGGACGGTTTTCCGTATTCCTGGGCTGAACCGCTGGCAAGAAGAATTTTGTAAAACATGGGCGCCTCAAATTTGAAACTTTGGCTGTTCTGTGTTTGTGAAATTGTTGATGTATTTTCAACTTTCTGATTGTTGCTGCATATTTTTGATTACTGACGATATTTTATTCTGCTGTGGCTGAGATGCACTTACCTCCTGAACCTGTGTTTTCTTTGTTTCTACCTGAAAAGGCGGACCTTCGCTTTTCTGTCGATTTCTCTGGTATCATTAAATACTTTCGTTTCAGATTCCACAGTCATCATTCATTTCATTTCTTCACCACTGGAAGTATAGTAAACCACAGGAATAAAAGAACCATAATATTTAAAATGATTGAAATTATGTAAAATTTCATTTTTTCCCCTTCTTTATGACTTTGGTAATTTAACACGTCTTTTTGATGGAGCATCAGCTATAGTCTATCATTCTTGGCAATCCTTAATATCTGACCTGTTTCCAGAACAACAAATTTATTATTTTTGTGCACTGATATCCTTTATCTGAAGGATTTGCCTTTACTATTCCCTGAGGATAGCTTGACAAATGGGGAATTATATCAGGATTTTCCTTTATTATATACTCCGGTGTCAAAATGGGAATATCCTTCATTCCTGCCTTAATATTTTTTATATTCAGCATTTTCCATAATATCATTCGACGACCATCCCTTTACCGGGCTCTCATTGTCGGTGCAAGAATA